>Ga0335072_10000076_pt1 | contig 193414 bp, 179 predicted proteins | sample Lox_Sample_21_FD_206725 | JGI IMG/M metagenome (GOLD analysis project Ga0335072, IMG submission 206725) | Soil microbial communities from Loxahatchee National Wildlife Refuge, Florida, United States - Lox_Sample_2.1 | ecosystem: Environmental > Terrestrial > Soil > Wetlands | place: USA... | reverse complement strand
AGCCTCAAGATGTACCTAGACCACGTCCTAAGCGTGCTGCAGCAATGACAGCTTCGGATGCTTGGATAGGACTTAGTCCACGTAAGAGACAGCGACGTCTGTAGAGGATAGGCTCTAAATAGGGCGGGTCTGGGGGACCGTTCCCAGACCTTGCATAGCAGTACCATTGAGCATTGACTTGGATTACGATAATCAAAAGGCGGGTCTGGGGAACCGTCCCCAGACCTCCGAATAGGTCTTGCAAAAAGTTCCCAAATGGGAACACTTCGCACCCATATACTGTATCATGCGAAGCGCGTCGCAGTAGGGAGAGGGTCACTGCCTAGTACTAATGGGGACTAGCGAATCTCCACCATTGGCAAAATCTCAAAAAGCGTTGGCAAAATCTCAGCAGCCTAGTTGCAACTATTGTTTACGGAAATGTATCGTTGCCAACCCTGCATTAATGGGGATTTGACGGTCACGGACCAGATGTCAGACAATCAGTCGCAGCGCGCCGTCGCGTGTCCACCCCAAGTCACGAGATCTCACTACTACTCGTGCTTTTTTCCACTTTCATGACTACACGGGGAGATCGATAATGGCTCGAGAATCTTATTTATTCTATAATAGGTTAATTAAAATAGGCGGAACTTAAGTGGAACAGTTAATATGGGATTGAATGTGGCCATTTCTCGCGCCTAGTACAAATATAGGTCTCTCCGCAATCTCGTTTTCGTGATACTCTATCGAAATTCCATAGCACACCCCTGGAAGCTCTGACGGTGAACCTACTCCTACAAATCTATATAATCCCGAGAGATTCCGGAGTTAGCTTAGGGAAACAATTATATAGTTCCGCTTCAAGTGGTTCTACGATATTCATGTATATAGCTTCGCGGAAGGTACTACTCTATCTTCAAGAGTTTGATGTCCTGTGCCGAAGACACATTTAATACACCCTTTAATAGATTGCATACAGTTGTCTGGGAGCATATCCAAGACGTTTTGGTTGCATTCTGGGTCAAGCAGCCTTAGCGCTGTGAAAAGTTGTGTGTTGGCGGATTCTGCGAAACCTCTCTCTTCTTTCGAACTAAAGCTCTCAGCATTGGCTATCGACTCCGGTTACGATACATTGGGCCCATCTACCCTTATTAACCAAAAAAGGCCCAAGGCCTCCAGAGAATGCAATAATTGTAACAGTCCATCTGAAAGTATTCAAAAACGTGATGCTTGGTTCAAGCCTGTTAGAACCGCTACGAGAAGTCCCCGTGGCAGGATTCGAAGTAGTCGACGTCGACTGAGAGGTTCGACTGCTGCTGGTCCCACTTATGGTGGCAGCTGCACTTCCTGTCGGTATGGGTTGACCAACCTTTGATAAATGTTTAGTAGGTCACGGTGTTGGCCGCATGTAATTGTGGGGATTCTAGGCTGTCAGGAGCCATATGTATCGGTACCTGCGAGAGTCGAACTAGATTCGATTATCTTTGTCCTTTTGCCCCGTAGTGGGTAGGGTAACAGGTACCGTCCTAACACAGGCTAAGCGTAGTGCCCACACGTAGCGATTAGCTGGAGCTCTCGTTTTACTAGGTTCTCACTTCCTTTTTCTTATACTCTACCACTGGAATTCGCATGCACACGATTGAATTTACACAATCGCTTTGTTGAGTTCTCGCACGCGTAGCCAAAATTTAGATTACATATAGTCACTTTGTAAAACACAAGCTGTAGTTACGTATATGTGATTTGAATTGGATGCTATAGAGCGATATATTTATATTTAAGGACGAAGGTCCTGTAGTCCAAAGTCATTAGCCTGTGGATGAAGAAACCATACCGCCGTCTCTGCTCTGTACAGAGCTCATCGGTCTCAACGACTGGCTACATGAAATACGTCGACGGGGGTCAGGAATGACATGGACAGAAAACAGCTAGGCGATCTCATGTCAATGATCAAACTCCTGTCCGCTATTCGCGTCGACTTTCTTCTGGTATTCCTCAAATCCACCCGGATATTTTGCAACGATTCGTTTCATCCCTTCGATTACTCTACGTTTAGCAGTTAGTTGCTTAAACTTAAGGTCAGATGGCGCCAGATGCTTACAGTCCTCTGAAGCTCTTAACTTCGGGAAAAAGAGCCGCGCATGCAGGTTAAATCGCCTTAGCACGTTAGCATCAGGAAATGTTGTGCTTCCCTGCAATCCCTTACATTGAGTATAGAGCGTTTCGATCATCATAATCATCTTCCGGAAAGGCCTTTGGAATGTGCGAATGGTAGGCATGGAAGTAGCTTTTACTAAATTTATTCCTCTCGGGACGCCAATTGCCGAGTTCATCTGAAACTGTTGGCGAAAGCCACTTAACCCTAAGCTAGTAGTCTTACACTCGTTTTGTCCATAGAAGCTGGATGGATCGTAGATCAAAGGATGCCCAGCACCAATATCCACTGCCGTATTTCCACACCATAGATCCCCATGAACCAGGGCAGGCTTAACTGTGTTTCCATTTGTTTCCAGTGGCCTAAGAAGTCTTGGAATGACCTTTTCAACCATTGCAATTGATACATGAGTAGCGCAACGCCGCTAACGGATGTGGGTCAGGCTGGCAAGCTTGTTCGACTGAGTAACCTGGCATCCGTAGCTTATAGATATCCCGTCATAGTGTCTTCGACATGATCTGGACCGATCTCGAGAAGATAGAGTAGTGGACCTCTTCCTGTCCGGAGGGATAGATCTCATCGAACGCTTGTGTGAGTAAATAATCTTTCGCAGACTGGTGCACGACATACGGTAGATAGTGTCTTCTCGAACCGTAAGTAATGAACCACACAGTCTAATAATCACCCGCAGCGATTCTAGGTCGTTAGATATGTCCTCGAGCGTATCGACTGCGGATGCTAGTTCGTTCAGCATGAAAGGTCGGTATGCGAGCGCGATCGTAACAAGTATTCGCTTGCAGAGAGTAGAATAATCCGAGCTGCGTATTTGCTCCACCATTCGCCCATATCCCTTCGTCTACTGGCGGGGAGGCTTAAAAGTGGTCCGTGCGTGTCGGTGCTCCAGAAGTCGTCAACTTCGTCGCTCAATTTCACGGCAATAAATGAACTAATTTATGGTGTTTTCTCGATATTTAGATAGAGGAGATCTAGGAATATATTGTTTCATTAATTAGACTAATTATAATTGCGAAGTTGTGAAGAAATCGCAGCTGTAATAAGGTGCGTTCGGGTGATCGGACGCTAAGCTAAGATCCTCATCACCACCAGCGTCATCCTCAAAGCTAGAGCTCTGGAACCGTAAGCTCTCGCCAGCGAGGTCCTTTCGTAGGTGGGTTCGTCCTAGCGTTCGCATTCGTCGCTTTGATCACAAGATCTATGCATTCCGAGTCCCATAGTAGGTCAAATGGCGCTCCAGGTAACGTCGCATCGATTTCGGCGGCCAATATTGGTTTGCTTCGCTCTTCTAATTTCAGCTCCTGAAGTGGTTCAAATGATGGCAGCGCCCAGAGCTCCGGAGGTAGTTGCTTCTTCTCCTTTTTATACCGTGTAGGCACAACAAGGTCTTCATCAATTTTACGCTTTTTGGAAGGCATTATGAGCACTAACAGTGGAGCAATTGACGCGTCAAGTGAATTGTTGATGGTTTTGGAGTTTGAAGTTCGCGGATCTATGATCGTTGCCTTGCGATACAGCCTTACCTAAGCCTCGTGCTCCTGTGCTCTGTGCTCTGTGCTCTGTGCTCTGTGCTCCCAGTAGACGAAGGGATATGCCTCGATTGCTGAGCGGCGAGTGTTCGTACCGCTTCCCGTGACCGCCTCCTTCGGTTTCGGTGGAAGACTCGCCGTCGGCTTGCGGTTTCCTTTTGGGTTTTGTATTTCCGGCATTGCGATTTGAGTTTGCCATGATCCTTGCAGTTAGCTGGCGGTTCGGGCCGTTAGTTTCGGGCTATGTTCCTTGGAGCAGGACGGATTGCTTCGCGGGTCACCGAAGGTACAATCGCACCACCCGAAAAGACCTTTAAGAAGCTCCGCAGCGAATAGCCGTAGCCTTCCGCAACTGGCACCGACCCCACAGCTGTTTGCATTCTGCTTTGGGTGTCTCGCTTGCGAGATTGGGGATTTGCATGCAGCCACTCGTGGGGCCTCTGGCGTCCAAGGGCATGCGAATCGTGTGATTGCAAATTTGTGGATTCAGAGGAGCTGAGACATTTACACATGGAGTGATCGGCGATGGGATGAACAGAAGCCGGTGAGTTCGAGGCAATGGAACAGTTCACTCCTTCGACAATGATGCGTGCCAGCCTGGCGGGCGAGTTACACAGGGATAAACCTCAGGGCCCGATCAACTATTTCGCGGCACAAAGCAATGACAAGAGCAGACAGTGCAGCCAGTGAAAAGCAATGGGATGGTCACCTCTACCAAGGATGCTGAATACGAAAATCAAAGGCATGTTCCGTTAGCCGAGTGCGCAGCTCAGCCGCACGCCGAAGAGCTGACAAACGCATGCATTGCTCGGAGTTGACGTGGTCAAATCAAAATGCAAAGTTAAAAAATGTCGCAATTGGGTTGACGAGTCCATAGCCTTGTATGTCTCAGATGCAAGAATTTGCCCGGTAGGCCAGATGGGGCTCATTGACCTGACTTGACTTGATGCTCGAATGGACGCGACATTTTCGCCGACGCGCCGGCTTGGGGAGTTACAGGCTTCGGAGCGGGTGAGCACTAATCAAGCACACTTAAAAGGTTTCTTGTACAGATAGAATACCGAGCTACCATTAGGATTACGATATGAAGAGCTGCAAAAGCGACCCGAAAGGCAACGATTTTCGGCGATGTTGTGGACGCATGACGAGGGCTTCACTTGGCGCTAATGACTCGCTGCGCAACATGTCTACAACACTCCTCCGATAACTGTGTAGTCTTTAGAGGCAACTTGGGAATAAACTAATCAAAGGACTACTCAAAGATGGGTTTCAAACATTCCACAGCGCGATTGAGTTTGTCAACCAAGGCCAACATATGAAGCTGTAAGATCGACCTTCGTTGCCAAGAACACAGCATTGCTCATCGTAAATGCCATATCTCCGTTGTTCCAAGTGCTACCACAGTGGCTTGATCTTCTGCCGCGGTGGAAGAAACTCGGCACACCTTCGAATGCAGGAATGTAGACGGATTGCAAGGTTGGATACTCGTGTGCCATTACACACCCCGAAGGAGGCTTCCCGCTCCCGCCCATATGCCGGCTGTAGCAGGGGCCTTTCCCAACATCCATGAAAAACTCATGGCTGTAAGCGAAGTCACTGCATCACGACCTATGAAATGGCATCTTGCTCGAAGCGAGCCTTTCTTAGCGCAGGACAAATGCAGCAATTCAGCAGCATTTGTTTTTTTATCGCGTCCTTGGGTCTATTTGTCTTCCAGCTGAGTGATTCCCATATCTTGTGGCGCAAATTCTTGTTCGTGAAATTCGTATTAATGAAGTCTTCTTTAACAAGGTATCCTTTAAGATCGATTCAGTTCAAGTTTAAAAGTCATTCCACCGACAAACTAGTGAGTATTGCTGGCCGCATCTTTGATCATGGATAATATCACCCGGACGCCGGATTATAAGATGGAACTGCCGTCTTCAGCCATCGATAGTAATAAACTTGGAGATAGCGCCGAGTCTGAGAGTCGCCGAGGCCAAGAAGTTCAACATGTCCTAGCGAAAGCTACGGAAATTCCAAGGACGCAAAATCTGGCAGATTTGAAACCAAAATCAGAGGTGGAACAAAATTCTGTTTCAACTGAGCCCATATCAGAGCCCCACAAGCAGACCCAGGGCGGACAGGAACATAAGGAAACTGCCTCAAAGTCTGGGTTAGTGGATTCCGAGAAACTAACGAAACCCACTGAGCAGATTGGACTGCCTTCAGAACAGAATCCCATAGTCCAAGATGCAAAAGTTCATTCTCCCGAACAAGTCGCTTCATCGCCCTCGCAAACATTTGAATCTCAAGAGAAGACTTTGAAGGCTTCTGACTACTCAGTACCGCCCGACCACTCCGTACCTCCCGACCACTCTGTACCTCCTGACCAGGTCTTGGATGGAAAAGCGCCAACTGTGACTGATAAAAATGTTATACCAAAACCCGAGCAACAAGAAAAACCTAAAGGCGTGATTCCTCCACCACCTAAAACTGGAAATATTCTCTCAAAGTTTAGTGGTGGCGTTCAGCAGTTTATCCACCAAGCTGGCGCAGACATAATTCCTGGCCGTTATGAGGAGAATAAAGAGAAAAAGGCGGAGACTGTAAGGAAGTTGAATAATGATGCGAACGGTCCGGAAGGTTTTAACACGGTAACAGGATTCATGTACGCTCGATGAAGTATGCCCTACGAAGATTAGCCCATCTTTACAAGTTGATGTTGTGGCGATACCTGACCCTGATGATATCGATCCATGGGTCTATAGGCCTCCTCCTAAACGAGCTCCGCCAGAGAGGAGACCGTCGACGAGACCTGACACAAGCACACCGAATAACCCTCCAATAAGCAGCAACCCTGGCGTTCAGAGCACTTCCAGAGCGGCACAAAGCGCCAAACAAGCAAAATATGATGAAACAGCTGCCTGGATTCAGAATAATCAAAAGGAGGGCGGTTATGGGTTTGGAGAGGGAGCGGCATCCAGTTCTCTCACTCCACAGCCGCCTGAACACAGTAATCAAGCCGAGAAACCACCTCCATCTCGTCCAAAGGGATCAGAAGAGATTCATTCTGTGGAAGGAAATCCCACTGAGGCTCACAAGACTTTGGAAAACCCTCCACCCGACGCCCAAAAACCACATCCAACCACTCTGAAAGTTCCCAACCAAGGGCTGCAGCCGGGCCACACAGAAGTCAGGTCAACTGAACGTGGAGAGGTGAAGTTTCGACGCGAGGATCAACCCGTGCGTCGTGGCTCTCATTCGGTAGAATCAAATGAGAGTTACAACTCTACCGCAAATTGGCTCTGTGATCCTGAAATGCTCCCAGAGAAGATCCCTAACGCACGAATCCTATTATATCGCTACCCATGTCACGAAGGAGGCCACTCTCTTGAAGAATATCTAATCAAGACGTCTGAAGACTTCTTAAGCCGTTTATATTCAAAAAGAAAGTCGAATGACAACGTCCCGATCATTTTTGTCGGCCATGCCTTTGGTTGCTTGGTCTTACAGAAGGCTCTAGCCTCGATTAAGACCGATGATCCAGAACAGAGCGAAGAAGCAGGCAGCATCTTGGATCTCTCAGCTGGTATTATTTTCTTAGATGCACCATTTCCCCTGGACCAAAAGAAAAGCAGTCCGCTAACTCAGAATTTACCGAAGCCTTGGTTTATGAAATGGTTCGATAATAAGGATAATAATCCACTGGCTATTTGGAGAATCTTTCGGCAGAAAACAAAGAGGAAAGCAATGTCAATAGCCTGGTTCTACAGCCAAATCGGAAAGCAACAGCTCAAACCAAAGGTATGTATAGACGTGATCCCCGGCTTATGAAGAGTGCATAGCTTAACAAGATTCAGCTGTTAAATGTTTCCTCTGGAGTTCAAGGAGTTATCTTCAAGCAGTTAATCTCTAAACGATCGTATGATGCCAGCAGATTTGGTGGACCTAATGACCCTGACTACAAGGCAATCATTGATCATATGCAGAGTTCACTTATGATCAAGACATCAATATCAGAGAAGCAACAGAACTATTTTGAAGAATTCATCAACCACGGATTCTCATTGGAGTCTACAGACTATCGCGGATGCACGAGTCTCCATCGAGCAGCTGCGTACCCGAATCTTGGAGCAGTGGCGATCATGATGAAGAGCACCAAACGCAATGACCTAGTAAAGAAACAAGACGGCGAAGGTCAAACACCACTACACGTTGCTGTACAGCGAGCCAAACAATGGAAAACCGAACGAGACACAAGTGATTTCAAAGACATTATGAGTGACATAATATTGTTACTTGTCAAGCACATGCTCACGGTGGACACAATGGACAAAAAGAACAAGACAGCTTGGGATTATGCGGTAGGCGAGGATTTCGAATGGATTCGTGATCTCATGAACAAGCGCGGCGAAATGGAAGGCTCATCGAGGAAAACAAACGTGGTTCTGAAGCGTCCGGATCCACCGAAGGAAGAACTTCGATCAGTGGCCAGCCATCAATTATGGTCCTTGCTTGTTGAATTCTTTTTGAAAAAGGAAGAGAGTCAGACGTCAGACTGTATGAATATGACGGAACCAAGCGTGTATGGCCTCATATACGACAGGAAGAGAGGACTCGAAGTCTGCCTTTCTCGTTCGAGAGAACCTTCGCAAGAGATTGAAGCGAGAACATGTCGTTGGATACATATACCGGCCAATAATGCAAGTTCAATCTTCCCATATGGCTAAAGAAACACCCTCTAATGATGTGTCTAGGAGTTATGGGTCAATGTTGGTCCAAGCCGAGATCTATTCTCAACAATCAGATGACTGACTGCAACCTCAAGGATCTATATGCCAGCTTGGGCTACCTGGATGATTTCATCAATGGGAAGCGTCGCGAGGGTATCTTCTTCTTTCTGGCTTTCCTCCAACTCCAAAATCTTGAACCAATAAGTTAACAAATTTAACTCAGGTATGATACCGTCAAAATATTTTGCGACTCCACTAGCGATGAAATATCAACACGTACGTGTCCAACTTATCAATCTAACCAAATATAATTAATTATCCATAGCCACACCAAATTAAAAAGGCACCTGCGATATCTGTATCCAACACGACGCCCCAAAACAACGCAGGGGCCGAAGTAAACACCGGCGACACACACTCTAGTACTCCAGAAGCAGCAGCCGCTACTATAACCCAGGTGGAGACTGGGGAACGTTTTGTTGATGAAGACGTGATCGGGGTATTCGTACGTGAATTATTCACGATTTTCAAATAAGGGACCATGCTAAAGAGACAAGATTCCCATATTAGGGTTTGAAACTTTTGGATACCAGCAGTCACTTGCTAAAGCAATCAGAGAATCGCGTAAACTGAAAGAACAAAAACGGCTGAGCGACACAGAACTACTCATTGGAGGCTACTTTGATGCCGATCAGCCGCTTCATTGTCGTCGAACCTTGGACCAATTTGTATCCATCTCCAATTCAAGAGTGATCAGACCCAGAGGCCAAGTCATTTCCCGCTGGACAAAGGAATCACGGAAAGGGAAAGTTGGCAATAAAGTCCTTCCATATGTGATGGTTGATCAACTCTGGCTGTGGGTTCTACAGAATGGTTAGTGACGTCCTCTATCACACTAGAGACAGTATCTTAACCCTGTACCGCACGAGATCATATCATTTCCTTTAGTGTCATTTTATCGGCGGCAATGCTTCTTACGTGCACTTCTATTAGAGCTAATCGCACTGACTATGTTTAGGTGACGTGATCACAAGCTTCCCAGATACGTGGGCCAGAGACGAGTCTTACAATCTCAAGCTTGTGATCAAGAAAGAACTCCAAAACAATAAACAGCGCCGAATAATAGAATCAACTGAAGATTTGGTTCATTTGATTTTGAAAAATAGCCTCGATTTCTTCAATCGGAGCGGGCCCCTAGGTGTATCATTCCAAGAATGCTTTCAATCATCAATCAGCGACATTGTACGTCAATTTTATCATAAATTAGCGATCATTCAAGGTTGCATTAACATCATAATAGTCAAGAGACCAAATCGAAATGTTTAAAGTATTCAGAAATATAACGAAAATTGCGCCAGAGCATATAAAAGAGGAAAAGAGGACAGAAGATATGAAAATATTGTTCTCGTTCCGAAAAGATACGAAACGACTCATGGAGATTACTGACATTCAAGATGAGCTGAATATCGTTAAGTCAGTCCTGACTACACAACGAGACGTTCTCGTGAAGTTGCTGCGACTATACCCCGAAAATGATGAGCTAACTACCGTCAAATCTGTTCTAACCGACCAAAATGATTTCCTATTCAAGCTGCTTCGACGTTACACTGATCGAGACCGTAACACATCAGAATTACACTTGCATGTCGAAGACGAAGAGATTCATGGGCATCTACGTCAACACGTTGCCGTACTTGAGGAACCTCAAGGAAATGGGATGCCACAACACAGTCAGGGTAAAGGAAAGACGAGAGAAACCACGGGTAACTTAGCACACGATTTCAACGCAGATATTCCTCGATTAGGGGACAACGTGAAAGTGGATCCGCAAAGGAAGGGAGGAGAAGAGCCTAATACTTCACCAAATGAAGAGCTGGATCAGAAGCCAACCGCGAATGACGACAGAGTCAAAACCACGTCACCGTTGTCACCCCAAGTCGCCAATCACAGCATTCTGAAATGCCGAAGTCTGTTGAAGGAAAACATTGACATTGTGGACACCAACATTAGAATCGTAACAGACCTGCTCAAATCGGCAGCAAAAGTGCAGGAAGAGGTACCAGTGCACAATGAACTAGTTTGATGAACGCTTGGCTAAAATATTCACTGTAGCTTGGCCATCTCATGAACCTAAAACAGAAACAAGCCACCGCGTGGGAAGCACAATTTGCGCGAGAAGACTCGAGAGAAACACGGAGTCAGGGCAACGTAAGGAGCACACATTCTATCGTAACGGATTATAGCATTGATGGCTAATTGTGATCCAATCAGACCCTAGTCGTCTTCACCACCGTCACTATTTTCTTCGTGAGTCAATTAATCTAGGCGTCAGGGAAACATTCGGTCGCTAATGGCTACGACTAGTTGCCTCTCTCTTTCATGTCGACCTTTTTTGCTTTGTCAATTAACCAGTTTCCCAAAGACCCCGTTTCTGGAGCTACAGCATGGCCACTCAGAATAGTCATGGGATGGCTTGGTAAACAACCCGACAGTGCGCCAAGCGGCGATATTTACTAACTCGTCTGCTAGTTGGCATCTCTGCCGCACTTGTTATTCCCATTATCATTCTTGCTCTTACTTACAAATCAGTTAAGGAAGGCTTGAAAGGGTTATGGCCAAGCTGCTTAGATACACCAAAAATTGAATCAAGTGACTCAGAGAGCAGCGATTCAGATCTCGAAGATGCTGAAGAGGACACGGATACGGACATATCGGAAAGCGAAGTGACCTCTTCGTATGGTTCCTATACTTCAGAAGCAGGGACCTATGCTCTCTTCATGGGCAGATTCACATTTCACACCAAGATACCACTACTTCGAAAACTCTGGGAATATAGATATTACCCGGAAAAGGGCGGCGATATTGAGAAGGGGTCAGTGGTAGAGCATAGGGACTATCCACTGCATCATTACCTTTTCAAACTTACTGGTTGGCGTAGACGTGAGGTCCTGGTTGAGTCTGTTTCATCGCCATCAGTAGTATCTCGCTCGCGACGTCGCCGGCGAAGTAGGGTCGAGTCAGTCGACGAATCTCCCAAGCGGAAATTCGGATACAACGGATTCCTACAGTTGTTGGGGCTGAGACGCCGACGCTCTCCAAAACGCTCTCGTTCGCCCAGATCAGACAGCTACTACAGCGGATCGGAAGCATCAGCAGTTCCGGTGGATCGGCGAAGAGTGTGGAGAAGGTTAGTAGTCAGATCGATTCGGAGCGGAAGTCGAAGTCGTCCAGCATCTAGCGGCTCGGAAGTTTAGGATCGGAATGGGCATCTTGCAGTGTCGAGTTCCACTTCATTGAGGAAGTTCTGTATCAGTCTTGGTTTACTGGTGTCGTTTGTTAGGCTTCCATTGGGTTGGGTATTCAGGCTCGGAGGTAAAGCTTGATGATAATGAACAGATCTGAATGCTCTTATGTGGGAAGCAGGTACTGCGAGACCTCCTGTTTTCCCGTTGTCTCTTGCGTGCATTGTGTATGTGCAAGTGACGCGTTGATACCCAAGCGCATAGTTTCAACTCGGGTGATGGTTACGAAAGACAGCCCCAGCGACGGAACAATTCGCTGTTAAGTGGCTGCCTAATAAATTTGGAACAGCAAATGCAATACCGCAATAATACAATCGAAGTATGGTGCGCTACTGATTCAAGCCTTGTGAAGTATGTCGAAGGGAACAGAGAGTTGGGAGGAATGTAAGGACGGGAGACGAGAGTAGTGGAAGGATTGAGAGTGGAAGGAGGAAGAGGAAGCCTCCTAAGGAGATGAGAGAGGAAGAGAGGCGCCATGAGGGAGACGCTGGGCGACAGCAGCATTGGGGACAGTTTTCGGCACCCCTTCGAATTTGGAGGGGTTGAAAAGTTGGAATTCGGGAACTGCAAAATCGCGAAACTAAAAAGCTACGCGGCGCAGCAAGGGCCGGCAAAGGCACCCTGGCCAAGCGCAGCGGCCAGGCAGCGATTAGACAGGGCCTGCGATTGGCGTGTAAGTTGACAAGTTTACCGCAGAAAACGGCGTCGCAAACCGCCAAAAACGGTGGTCAACTTGCCATCAGGTTGTTTAAAGGAGATACTTTAAACCAGGTTGTATCGGAAATTCCAACCGTCTACCTCTTCACAATTCTGCGCTCGTTCCAGTCGAGATGACCTACGGGTTATGCATGACCGATGCATAGCAGGCGTATTGAGCTCACATTGTACATTCCCATACGCTACTGATCGAGCCAAAATCATCTTCCAGCGAGTACTCTAGTCATCGCTTATCTCAACAACGGCATCGCACATCGCTGAATGGTCCCCATTCCATTGCCCATTCCTACCGTGTAAACAGAAAGCAAACAGAAGGCAAACTCTTCAGCAGAAAGGGCACTGCGACATAAGTTATACGGCTTCCATCTCCTCTTCAAGCGCAACGCTCAGCAAATCATCATCGAACTGAATTAGCAGGAGAGCACAATGTCACTTCAGCATCCACCCTACTCCGTATATGGTGGCTGCTTAAGAATTGAACGAGTGGGGTACTACACGATAAAGTAAGGAATGTATACGGTGAGAGAATGATAACTGTACGCTACTTTGATGGCGATTCGACTCCGTGTATTTGATATCTCGCGTGTTCACGTGAGTACGTAACCAAGCACTGACTTGAGCCTTTATCGTCCTCGATACTCTACCCCGGCTGTAAGCTTTAGTACGGCTTCACTTTATTCATCTGTACTGCTATAGCGGCGTTGGAGACCCTCGTACTTGCCTTTAGCTTCGTTTTGATCTGAATTAGCGGGCCAGTGGCGCCAAATGGTCTTCCGATCTCTTGCAGCGTGTTAGGCATGCAGCGGCCATTAGACATCGACAGTAAAATCAGCTCAGTGCGAGGTACGTCTTCAGCTACTGTAATCCAATAGATATCGGCAACTGGCAAGTTTGATTGGCGCGTTCGCAGTGGGATGCATCAGCAGGACGTCGGAATATTTCGATCGTGGCATTCTGGTGGCCCCTGCTCGCGTACAAGTGCTTTTAGCGTACACTAGAAGAGACTCCAAACCCCTAAGTGCATGTATAGGCGTCTCAAGGAATTGAAGGTGCAAATTTACGTAACTTCGCAAGATGGAGATATCATCTGAAGCAGGTTTATATTCAACAGTTTTCCTTGGTTCAACGTTCATTGTTCACCGTTTTCAGCCGGCGTCATCCGTACCAAAGCCGTTACGGTCTTGAGTCACCTCCGTCACTAATATCGACATCGAAGAACACATTCAAGATTCAGAGAAGATGACCTCTGCACCGACATTACAGCCAAAATTCCTACCCAGCCGCAGTAAGCTCGGCGTCGTTGCGGTTGGATTCTCTGGTGGCCAGGTAAATCGACACATGACGGTATCTCAGAACCAGCTGCTAATTACTGAGCATTCAGTGCAAACCAGGCGTCGACGCTGCGCCCACGGCCCTGGTGGAAGCAGGACTAATAGACCAGCTCAAAAATGATCTTGAGTTTCAAGTTACGTACGATGGACAAGTGCACGCATACTCAGATCTCATGCCACGAGACGATCCGGATTACCGCAACATGCAACGTCCAAAAGCTGTCAGCGCAGTTACACGAGCCTTGAGCGAACAAGTCTACGAACATGCGTCGAAAGGCAGATTCGTCCTTACCCTCGGTGGCGACCACTCAATAGCAATCGGTACAATTGCGGGTACTGCCAAAGCGACACGGGAGAGGCTTGGAAGAGAAATCGCGGTCATCTGGGTAGACGCGCACGCAGACATCAACACACCGGAAACATCTGATAGTGGAAACATTCACGGCATGCCCGTTGCCTTCATGACCGGCTTGGCAACGGAGAAAAGAGAGGATATCTTCGGTTGGATCAAGAAGGAGCATATGATCAGTGTCAAAAAGTTGGTCTACATCGGCTTGCGAGATGTTGACAAGGGAGAGAAGAAGATCATCAAGGAACAAGGCATCAAAGCATTTTCAATGCATGACATCGACCGCTACGGCATTGGAAAAGTAATGGACATGGCCTTGGGGTGGATTGGCTCCGACACACCCATTCACCTTTCCTTTGATGTGGACGCTCTAGATCCCATGTGGGCGCCTAGCACAGGAACGCCAGTTCGTGGAGGCCTTACTCTTCGAGAAGGAGACTTCATTGCAGAATGTGTCCATGACACAGGTAGCTTGATAGCTTTGGATCTTGTGGAAGTAAACCCAAGCCTGGAGACCGAAGGTGCACAAGAGACCGTGCGTGCTGGCTGCTCAATTGTGCGCTGCGCCCTTGGAGACACGATTTTATAAATCTCCTCAACCCGTTTACGTCTCGAAAAGACCGCTCATGATGGTTATGACTCAAGCTCCAAAGCTTCATTCGCCTTACGAAAGCACTATATTGTATGTAGAATTAGCCGTACTTAGAATCGCCCATAGACTGCCGAAGCCATCATTTCGTGAATTAGCGAAATATTGAATTTCTACTTCGTGGATACGAACGTAGTTCTACTATTTGGGCAAAGTTCGTTCCTGACGTACAGTCACGACGATCGGAAGCAGACGGCTCCCGTTAAGGTGGATTAGAAAGCTTTGAACACAGCTTCTTTTCGCACCTCACTCTCGTCTCTCATTTAATGGCATCTGTACTTGGAAAAAGACCAGCAAAGATTTCCCGATATCTATGGAGCTCGGTGGATCGTCTAGCAAAGGCAGAAGAGCTTGGAATTAGGAGATCTTCGGTCTGCTGCGAACCATTTGGTCTCACACAAAGACGACACCTCACAACTAAGCAGCTTGATTCGGCCAGAGACAGTACGTAATCACCTTTCCGAAGAAACTTTTGCTGATTTAAAATAGATCGAGAGCGCGTTGTAATACTCGGATCTGGCTGGGGTGGCTACACGCTAGCGCGCCGTCTGAACGCGAAGAAATACCAGACGGTCATTGTTTCTCCACGGTCATATTTTGTCTTTACGCCTTTACTTGCTTCCACTTCTGTTGGAACTCTTGAATTTCGTCAAGCGCTTGAACCAGTCCGCAGCAAACGAACTAAAGCCCAGTATTTCCAAGGATGGGCGGATTCAGTTGACTTTGAAGCGAAGAAGATTACCATCGAGGAATCAGTGGAAGATCCCAACCAGGGCCTTGCTCTCGTAGGAGAACGCCATGCGGAGAAACCAAGTCAACACGGTCTACCGGGAAACCCTCACAAGCTAAAGAAGGGCAAATTTTTTGATCTAGCATATGACAAACTTGTCATCGCTGTAGGTTGCTACAGCCAAACATTTGGTACTCCGGGCGTCAAGGATCATGCTCTCTTCCTCAAAGATGTTGGCGATGCCAGAAAGATCAGAAATCGCTTGCTAGTCTGCTTTGAGGCAGCTGCCTTGCCCACTACCTCCGATGAGATGAGAAAATGTCTCCTGAACTTTGCAATTGTCGGTGGTGGTCCCACAGGCATTGAGTTCAGCGCCGAGCTGCACGACTTTATCGTTCAGGACCTTTCTAGGATATACCCGGAGTTGGTGAAGTTTGTGAACATCACAGTTTACGATGTAGCACCGAAAGTACTGAGTATGTTCGATGAAAAGCTCGGCGCCTATGCAATTCGAGTCCTTTCACGGGAAGGCGTAAAAATTCAAACATCACATCATGTTGAAGAGCTTCGTCAAGGACCACCAGCGTCTCTGAGCAACGATGAAAGTATCAACGACCAAGCTACAGTTTGGACCCTCAAAACAAGAGAAGACGGTGAAATAGGGGTTGGAATGGTTGTCTGGAGCACAGGACTACAAATGAACCCATTCGTTGAAGCTGCTTTGGGGAGAACCGATTTTCAACTGCCACCTAGTAATGTTGCAGTTACACCGTCCAGGTCAAATCAATCGAACCCATTAAGCTGGATGGTCAAGAAAGATGCTAAGAGCGGCGCTGTCGTAACCAACGACAAGCTACAGGTGATATTAGAACCGGTGAACAATCCTGACAGTAAATCTCGAGCGGTTCTAAGAGACGTATATGCGCTTGGCGACTGTGCTGTACTTGAGGGCAGCATATTCCCAGCAACGGCCCAAGTTGCGGCGCAGAAAGCTGAATGGTTGGGAAAGCGATTCAACAAAGGAGACGTTGAGAGTGAGCAGTTCAAGTGGAAGAATATGGGAATAATGGCATATTTAGGAAATTATCGAGCCATCATGCAAGGCGGAGGAGGAGGAAACATCTCTGGCCGCTTAGCATGGCTGGTATGGAGAGGCGCATATCTCACCATGACTGTGAGCTTGAGAAATAAGATCCAGATACCAACCATGTGGACTTTGAATTGGTTTTTTGGGAGAGACACGTCCCGTAAGTTCAGTCCACGTCTTTGTACAACGTCTATTCTAACCGATCGTTTGGCAGGCTTTTGAAACTTCAGAAATCATCTCATCTCCACCCTCATGCAGCGGAACACATAGCAAGCAAGGATTCAAAAACCATGGCGTTTAGGCCTCGCACGACATACTCGTAAGGTCGATGAGCATAGCAATCTCGTTTACGCCATGTGCACTGGTTGTCAAGGCAAAACACTTTAATGTAGCAATACTACGTCTCCCTTTTCGTATTCGCAAACCTACGCCTTCGGTTCAAATTAACTGCGCAGCCGTTATTCACCACTAAGCTTAACTGATGCCTACAGCAAGATTAAAGTTTTGTGCAACCGGACAAGGGCAATATGCTGTAGCCTCGCTTTTGCTTTGCACTTCGATTGGCTGTGGTGTTTTTGATAGTGATTGCTTTGGACGCGGGAGAAAGGCTAGCAGTGGGCAACGATGCTCGAATCTGCGAGAGCCACGTTCCCCCCATCCCGTCTTGAACATCCTTGATCCTTGACTCGATACGGCACGGAGTCATGGAAAGGCGAATTCCAGAACACTTCCAAGGTTATTGTAACGTGAAGAGATCAGCATCGCGTACTATGTTGAGCTGGTTGCTGGAATAAGACTTCATCCGTGCAACTTGTAACCTCTTCTCGCGGCACCTCCGGAACACAAACAGGATTCGTGATACCGTAGTAATCGCAGGCGGCTTTGTCCGGAGCAGTGCACTTTCCGCTCCCTCCCAGATTGCAGCTAAATCTCCGTGTTACCTCATCCGGCGACGTGCAGCACACGACTGCGTGTCTCGACATCTGTAATGACAGTCTTTGACAGCACAGCAACATGTTCAATGACCAAACTCCATCATTCCACGCCTGCCGCCATCGCACGTCAGCAATTGCTTACGCAGGATATCCCCCACGTGAATTAGTCGTAGATTTATACAGCACAATGGAAGCCTTCCGTTCTCCGTGTGCAACCCGACTATTCGTTCCTTGCTTCCCTTTACAGGCATGTCCTAGTCCGATGTCCTCCGCCAGCTCCTCTATTCAAAACTCAAGTCGGAACTTTTGACAGATAATCATTTGAACTTGTGGATTTCAGTTGACTCCAGCTGGAAGCGGAGCAGATCAAAATTTACTTTAGCTGCTGTTATCCTAGTCCTCACCCCTGCATTAAGCGTTCATCATGACAAAAGTGTGCTGATCGAAAACCACGACATTTACATAAAGGCTATCTCAGGCGCACATTACCACCAAATCAATCTCATGAACATGGCTGAAGTTCAGGAGTTTCTTCAAAACATGGATGACCGGGAATCTCGCCCGGAATCCTCTCCATCAATACCAGAAGACCAAGATGAAGTCAGTGCCACTTCCCAACGCCACGAATCTGAAATGGCAAGATACAATAGATCTTGGAATTCGCAAGACAAGAACCAATCCGATTCAGGTATTTCAGTTCACAGTAGCAGTCCTGATCAAGACAGCACAACTTCGGAAGAAGAAGACGATAGCGAACAGGAAAGTGAAGGCGGCCATGTTCCGGCTCCTCAACCTCCTGGAACTGGTTGGGATCGAGATGTTGCAGTCCCGGAGCACTACTATCATCAGAAAGCTCTTGCCGATCCTGATCCAATGGTACAGCGCCTCCAAGATCAGGAAAAAGAGCTTCGCGAGCACATCCTTCACAGTCCACAACCAATTCGATTCTCCCGTCATGCCGTGAGCGCACCTTACGAGCCTCCACCATCATGGAATCCGTACGGAAGCCATATGATGCATGGCCCTCCAGGATATCCGTACAACTTATACCCTAGCGAATCCTTTCCCCCTGCATTTCAACACACAGAAAATGAAAATGAGAAACCTTCTTCAAAGAATGAAACGGTGAAGGCAGGTTACGAGCTCATTGCTTCTAAACTGTCAGAAGAATATAATGCTTCGACCAATGATTCGATCAGACCACTTTATCGTAGGTTTGAGCAACTCAATCACCGCATATTGTTGCACTTGCAAGACGAGATTGCCGAATTGGAAGAAGAAGTTCAACAGCTAGACCAGAAGATATTGCAACTCCATTCAGGATTCGACGAAGATCAACACGATCCTCAGTCCCGACGTTACGAGGCTCAATTCGGCAGCGAAATACACTTCAGGAGAACCGAGTTGCTGGGCAAAGTGTTTGTAAAACTGGGACAGTATAACACGGCCATGGAAGCATATCGAAGTGCCTTTGTCTGCGGTACGTCGGCGGCGGATCATCCTGGCATGTTCAGTCAGCCATCAAAGTCCGAAGTTGATCGATACCGTTCTTGGATGCGACGAAATGCTCCAATTGCGGCAACAGAGGCGAAGTTCTTGCAAAATGAAGCCGATCTAGTTGCTTTGCCGAAGCGAAGTACCGTTGACCATTCTCATCGAAGTTTCACGGCCTTGGAGACTTGTATGATCGCGTTAATTCCTGTTCCAATTGTTGTGCTATGCATGTGGGTGTTCTTTTGAGCTGCTGTGCGTGTTCTGCGTTAAATTCTATGAAATCGACAGTAAGAGCAGGCGGACAAGTCGAGGTTCAACTTTGCCGTATTTGGTAGTCCATGATCTACCAGATTTGGAAGTAATGGAAAGGAGAGCCGTTGATTTCCAAGAGTTGCTTTTGTCGTCACACCAACACTCCAGATGAACACATGAACAACAGAACGCTTAGTCTGTGCACGGTCAACGAGGGCACGGCGATCAGAATTACTCACTAGGGAGCGATGTGGAGTAAAGGATTTGCGGCGTGCGCGAGATCTCGCTTGGTCAGCTCACTTTTGACATCATATTGCTCGCTTGGCTTTTTACATGATAAGCATGGTGGAGGCTTACTGCAAACCTTTGGCCGGACGCGCTGGCGCAGGTCAGGAGAAGTCGTTGAGTAAGTGGCGTGATGTTGAAACGAGGGGTCAGAGGTCAATTCCCAGCGGGCTTGGGGATATGAAGATGGGAAAATGGCTATTTGAAGATGTTTGAACCCGTCTGGGCAAAGGAGTGACAGGCTTGACTACTAAACAAAGGCAACGGCGGTGGAGAATCCCTGATCAGCAGCGTGGCGTTATCGAGGGACGGAAGTGGCTTCGTGTAGCAATAGACGAAGCCCAAGAATATCCGCAATACGGGCGTGGGCGTGTTGGCGACTGGGATGTGCGAGTGTGATGAGTTGGTCGCAGTTGGGTTCGGCGCGCGTTCACCTGTAGAGGCACCGCGGCCATGGTAATGTACGACTGAGTCAAGTCGAAAGCTTGAGGGATGGCACGGTGGAAGGGTTATTGTGCATTGGGACCAAGCGGACATGGCAGCAGCGACTCCATCCAATGACTTGCAACGCTTTTATCTTCTTTTATCTTCAAGCAGTCGGACAATTCGACGATGGAATGATGGCCTGGAACGGCGGGACGGGACAGGCGAGAGTGGGCTCGTGACTAGAGAGGAGGAGTTGGGAGGCTTTTCCACGGTTTTGCGTGCATTCCCGGTCATCTGAACGCCTGTATTCCGTACCTCCGTACCTGAGACCATTCCTCATTGCGCCCAAGTCGCCCCTGACCACCCGGTGAGCGAACAGACGAGTCCTGTTTTTTCTCCTGCTCCGATGCTGCACACGAGCGCCCCCTGTCGGCTACTGTTGCGCACTCTCGCCGAACTGAGGGCACCCGAAGCGCAGCCCATCCTGAGACAGCAACCGATTGAGACGTCCGCCCAACTCCTCCCGCCGCCACCAATCCCCATCATCCATCCCCTTAGCATCCAGCCAGCTGAGCGAGCCCGTCCGATTTCCACTTGCACGCACTCCCGCTCCCACTCAACACACAATTCTCCTCTTCGTTCTCCAACGCCGCCGCCGCCAACAAAGAAACTTCCATTACATGGCCTGCCTCTGAGCCCTGCACGTCCTTTGCTCCACCGTACCACCCGCGACCCGTGCCCGCTCTTTGTCCGACAGGTAACACCGCCAGGCACGGCGCCGAGCCTTTTGCGCCTGCCCTCGCTACTTGCTCTTCCTCATCGTACAGAATCGTGCATCATCGAGCGCACCGCAGTCTATCGCAGGAATCGCTGCGCTGCCGCCGTCAGGAATGTCGGTCGCCATGCTGCATGCCCCCTCGCGCGCCTCCACCTCTTCGTCTTCCTCCTTCATTCCCGTTAGCCGCCAGAACACAATGTCGTCGCAGGATGGCGGACGCTCAGTGCGCCAGTCGAAGCGCTATTCCGTCACGGCATTGTACTTGTCAATGTCCGCCAAAGAGAAGGACTTGGAGATTGAAGACGACCTCGCTCGAGGTATGTGGAAGCGCCCGCCCTCGCGAGCGTAACTCGCAGACCTGACATTTCTATAGCACAAAAGGTCCTCCGCGAATTGAAATCAAAGATATCCTCCCAATCCAAGAAGAACTTCGTACTGGAAAAAGACGTGCGATACTTGGATTCCCGCATCGCGCTGTTGATCCAGAATCGCATGGCTCTGGAAGAGGTATTGTTCCGTACATCCCTCTAGTCGCGTGCTCCGTCCTCACAAATCATTTAGCGCGAAGAAATGGCCGGTCATCTCGAAGGATCAAGCGAAATCCAAGAAGGTTCATTTCCAAATGACGAGAAGATGCAGAAATACGGCAACCTGCTCTTCCTCCTACAGTCAGAACCAAGACACATTGCGCACCTCTGTCGCCTCGTGAACATGGCGGAGTGTGACTCTCTGCTCCAAACCGTCATGTTCACGCTCTATGGCAATCAGTACGAGAGCCGCGAAGAGCATCTACTCCTGACAATGTTTCAAGTATGCCCTGCAATCTCAACGCCTACTACAAGCAAAGCTAATCGAATTACTGCAGTCTGTGTTGACATGGCAATTTGATAATACTCCCGAGTATACCTCCCTTCTGCGCCAGAACACACCGGTTTCGCGGATGATGATGACATACACAAGACGAGGACCCGGTCAAAGCTACCTCAAGACCGTTCTTCAGGACCGTATCAACAGGCTGGTGGACACAACAGACCTTGATCTCGAGATAAACCCTCTCAAAGTGTATGAGAAGATGGTCAACGACATCGAGATGGAGAAAGGATCCCTTCCATCGAATCTCCCAAAGAGCGTAACCGCGGATGAAGCTGCCTCCAACACCACAGTGCAACAAATTATCGAACCTCGGGTCAGAATCCTAATGGATATCGCAAACACATTTCTTGACACGATCATTGCGGGTTTGGACGAAGCGCCGTACGGCATTCGCTGGATTTGCAAACAGATTCGGAGCCTGTCAAAACGGAAATATCCGGACGCTGGTGACCAAACCATTTGCACCCTCATCGGCGGCTTCTTTTTCTTGCGTTTCATCAACCCTGCCATAGTAACACCCCGGTCCTATATGCTGATTGAAAACGTTCCCGGCGATAACCCTAGGCGAACCCTAACCTACGTACGTCCCGGAAATTCCCTTCGTATTGAAAATAATCACTAACCGTTGGCTGCTAGATTGCGAAAATGCTCCAAAACGTCGTAAATAAGCCAACCTACGCCAAGGAGCCGTACATGGTCAAATTGCAGCCATTCATTCACAAGAACAAGGAGCGGGTCAACCGATTCCTATTGGACTTGTGCGAAGTTCAAGATTTCTACGATAGTCTTGAAATGGACAACTACGTGGCATTGTCGAAGCGTGACCTAGAACTTTCAATCACACTGAACGAAGTCTATGCAACCCATGCGCTTCTCGAAAAGCACATTGCAGCACTTGCGAAGGATGAAAGTTCACACCTCGCCACAATCTTGGGTGAGATTGGCCCGGCTCCAGAGCAACTGAAACGGGCGGATAATCGTCAAATCACCCTACCACTTTTCAGCAAGTGGGAAACACCCATCGACGATCTCACAGCAGCCCTCGACATCACCCAGGAAGAGATTTTCTTCATGGAAGCGAAGTCGACATTTGTAATGATTCTTCGATCTCTGCCATCAAACACTCCAATCACAAGGCGACCTCTGCGATTGGATCGCATTGCTGAGGCGGCTGCAACCACCAAGAATGACTCGGTTATGGTCAAGAAGGGTATTCGTTGCATTGAACTCCTTCAACAACTGCAAGAAATGGAGGTGATCGACAAGGAGGACAGTTTCCAACTCCTGCGAGACGAGATTGAGCAAGAACTTGTACATCTTGGTTCGATGAAGGAGAAGGTTGTCGAAGAAACCCGAAAACTCGAAGAAGTCTTCCGTACCATCCGTGACCACAACGTCTATCTTGTCAGCCAGCTTGAGACTTACAAGTCATATCTTCACAACGTACGCAGCCAATCCGAAGGCAAGACCAGAAAGCAGCAAAAACAACAAGTCCTTGGACCCTACAAGTTTACACACCAACAACTCGAGAAGGAAGGTGTCATTCAGAGGAGCAATGTGCCGGAGAACAGGCGTGCAAATATCTTCTTCAACTTCACAAGCCCACTACCCGGCACATTTGTTATATCGCTGCACTACAAAGGTATATCCGCCGAGACACAGGCGCAAGTCAACGCATGGCAGGAAAACGCATTTAATGAGCGACCTCTGCGTGACGGCACCTATGACTGTTTTTGGCATGAGTGTTACGCTTACCTTAACCCAGGGCGAAATCGTGGCCTTCTTGAACTCGATCTCAAGCTTGACGATCTGCTTGAGATGCAGAAGGACAATCAAGAAGACCTCGACCTCGAATACGTCCAGTTCAATGTCACCAAGGTTCTCAACCTTCTGAACCGCCGGTTCGCGAGAAAGAAGGGTTGGTGAACGTGTTTCGTGCACGCAGTCGTGCATCTGAACTCGGCACCCGTCCCGTTCGGTGTGTCGTTTACACCGCTCCATCATTATCTCCACCTACGCACCGATTGTATCCGTGGAGGCGACTACTTTCTTGTGTGGCTTGTTGTTGACTGCGTCGTCGTAGCTCCTCCGACGGCAATGCAAAAGCAGTCGACGGCCAGCCCCCTGAAAAGCACACTCCAACGCATAACATCCGCTCGTAGGCTCTTGCAGCATTGAAGTGGGCAAGAACAAAATGTTCGAATCGTGATACACCACCGAAATTTGTTTTGGTTGAAGAAGAAAAAATCTGTTTTATCTGAAGTAACCGGCCTCATCGAAAACGATACCCAAATCCACTTCCTCTTCCATGCACTACCGCATCCATTGGTTGAATGGCAGACTCTCGTCAAGAGAACATAAAGAGCGAGGCATCCATTTTTGCAGAGCAGCAAGGGTTAAGAGGTGCATTCGGTCGTTTCGCGCAGTGCATTACTGGCATTGATCGCTGTTCTCAAAACTACTCATCATTACATTCATTTTAATGCTGCTGTGGGTCTGCCTAGGTCGCACTCCACCATTTGTAATATGGTTGCCATGTCGATGGACATGCTTCGACGCGTTGCTTTTTCGGCTTTGTTTTCTGCTTCGTCGATTGCTATTCTTTGAATTGTTTGATGCACGGTTCTATTTGGGACCCGAAAGCCACGCTGGTCGGGTTAGTAGGGATGGCCGGTGAGGATTTCTTTGTAGGACGGCGCTTCTGGAATGCGGGATGGGTTGGAGGCACGGGCTGAGAAGCCGGATGGTCCATGATGATTGCAAGTTATATCATGTAGGAGTATTAATATCATGAACGTTTTGCCGTCCACTTCGGTTTCCTTGGTCGTGGTTTGGTTCTACACGGTCTGTCACACCACTACTACGACTGTGAGTTCCGTGAACACGGAAGAGGTGACGTTGCTGCTTCATCGATGTATTCTGCCATGTCATTGCTAGGAGACGTGTTGAGTTGTACTAATTACGACAAAAGTTTGGGTGATGAGTCTTCAGATCGTGTCACTCAGCCTCTTCAGCCTTGTGTTCCAGGCCGTGATGGACCGCCCAACGCCCCGATCGCCCCAAGTTATAACCCCCCACTTTGCCTCCCTGCGCGTCGCGGGCTGTGACCGGGTTCGCTTTCGGTCGAGCTCGGGGCCACCGTTGACTTGAATTGACTCATTGCCTCAGACATACCTTACTTAAACTGCATGTTGCCCTGCATCTCCGTATCATCTTCGAGCTCCTTGCAACATATTACCGATTGTTTGTTCTGCCGTCGGTTTCTGTCTACGTTTCGATAGCATCTATACTATAGAGTAGACCACTCCTCAAACCTGTCTCCACCCTGTCTCTATCGACCAGCCTATTCCTCGCCCATCGTCATCATGTCGCAGTCCATCGCCATCCCGTCTCGCCGCGGCAAGCAAGCTATCAAAGGCCAGCCTGAGGACTCGGCCAGCAGCAGTTCCTCCACATCCTTCAGCAGCCAAGAATCAAGCTCTTCCAGAGCTCCCATCCGTGACCTGGCGCCTGCTACGGCACCGTCACCATCCGAGTCTCCCTACCTCCGCGATCGTCGTCCCCCGCTGTTGAGTGAGTGCTCCTCTCTGCGCCACAAGACTCTCTACCACACTGAGAAACTTGTGTCGTTATGCTATGTTCCATGCGGCATTGGAACTAACATGTTCGACAGGCAAAAACCTTGCCGCGGCTGAGTACGCTGTGATCAACGTTGGAACACCTGAAGCCCCTCGCTTGGTACGATCCGCCCTTATGACTATGCGTTAAGACTATAGTTGACAATTTCTATCCAGATAACATGCGTCAAGTCTTCCCAGGGATTCGATTGGAATCTTGGTACGGTGGCTTTACCATCAGCACCGCCTCTTCATGATCAAGCGGCTTACCTGAGTTATAGAAATGTTCCTACCATCCTACATCGACTACGACTTCATTGATCTCGAACACAAGCAAGATCCCGTCGAAGACATCATCCTCACCCAGGACGAGCTGGACAACATGCTACCGTCTTGAGCAACTTCTCCACCTCCTGCACTTGAAGCGTTTCGCACCTCTCGACACTATGATACTGGGTAGACATGGATCACACGAATTGGCGCTTTACGAGAAGGATCACGTATTTTGGTTCTAGGGACATGCATCATACACGGTGTTGGCATTTGGCGTTGGGAAGCATGGGCGCTACCTGTATATGACTCTCATCTTCATCTGTACAGCACCCAATGTCACAACGCTTTAAAGTCCTTTGTTAACGCCCTCTTGTGACCATGGAATGTGCATTTCGGCTCCATCTAGCCCACGGGTCCCGCAACCAGCTCATTGAAACCGGGTGGGTGCAATGACGGACACGCCACGAACGGCTCGTCGGGACCCAGCTCTGGAGAGTTGCCGAGCACGCCGGGTCCACCATCTTTCGTGTCGGCCAGCGTTGATCTCACGCACTCCATTCCGGCGGCACTGCACGTCAGGCACGGCGTGTTGCTGTCGCAGCGCAGCTTGCGGCTGTGGCAATGCGTGCATGCCGCCGCGGTTCGGGACAGTGGAAGCGTGGCCGAATGCTGCACCATGTGGCGGCGCAAGACGTCGCTTCTGGTGAAGCCGCGCTTGCACACACTGCATTCGAACGGCCGTTTGCCGGTGTGGTTCGTGAGATGCCGGTTGAGATGCTCCTTCCGCAAGAACGACTTTGAGCAACCATGCTCTGGACAAGCGTATGGTCGCGAGGATTGCCGTCGCGTCTGCTTGCTATTCGTGATTTCGGAAAGGTTGGGCTGGAAGTCTTGAGACGGTGGACACGTCGGGTCATTTCGGCCGCATGCTGGGTCTTTGGATTCAACAGAGGCATGAACCTCAGAACTTAGAAGAGGCGGAGGTATCGGACGAGGGTTTTGCCTCCAAAATGCACTCTGTAAGATGCCAAAGTGTGCAATTGGAGGAGAATTACTCTCTGACATTGCGCCGGCAGTTCCAGAGTCAGATAGAATACGAGGAGCAACCAAGAGGCCAAACAAGTCCTAGCGTCGAAAGGCGCGGAAGAAACGAAAACAAGTCAATTGACTCTTCTGAAAGAATCAACCTGGAAAATGAGTGTGAGAAGGTGTCGTTAGCTGAGGGTTTATACATGGACGGCAACTCAGGTTGCTGATCCATGGTCGGTTGGTACGCCACACCAAGCTAGCCTTGCAGGTGGGATGCCGAAGCGGAGGAATTGTTATATGGTCATTGCAGAGTTTCTCAACCAGATTTGGGATCCGCCAGTGTGATCATTCTAATAAAATATGAGCGGAACGGAGTAACCTGACACGTTTCTATGGCATCCCACTTCCCAAAGTTCTAAATGGCAATTCGCAGTTGAGTATAAATTGGCCACTTTCGTTCTTCTTGCTCCTTGAAGCAATCTTTCAGAACAGCCTGAGCTCTCGCCTTCTCGTATCTTGCTCAATATTCATTCAATACCTGGCTTACGTTAATTTGATACCTACTAAACCATGGCACACGCGATCGTCGTTACCGGTGCAACTGGGAAGCAGGGACACCACGTCGTCGGCGCACTTGCTGACCATTCTGCCTCAAATCCATCCGGCGTGACCATTTATGCTGTCAGTCGCAAACCAAACTCTCCCGGTGCCCAGGCTCTGGTTTCCAAATACAAAAATGTGAACATCATTCAAGGCGATTTCTCAAAACCAGCCGAACTCGTTCAATCGATTCCCGCAGAGAGCAAGTCGTCTTGGTCCATGTTCATGATCTCGAACCCAGGCCGCAACGAAGTCTCCGAAGCCACTGCGCTCATCGATGCTGCCATAAGCGCTGGGGTTTCACACATCGTCTACTCGAGCGTCGACCATTGCTCTTCCACCAGCGACAAATGCACGTCGACGGTAGAGCACTGGCAGACGAAGCACTCGATCGAAGCGCACCTGCGCTCGGCCAGCGCAAAAGCCGCCTCCAGCGACAAGCACCAGCAAACAACGTACACGATCATCCGGCCGGTGTTCCTGCTGGACAACCTGTCGATCCCGGGGCTGTTCGGCAAGCTGAGCGCGACGCTGTGGGCGCAGTACTTCAACGGGCGGCCGCTGCGCGTCGTCGACCCGTTCGACGTGGGCGCGGTCACCGCCGCCGCCCTGCTCGACGCCGGCTCGCGCCTGCACCGCCGCGACCTCGAGGTGCCGCTATGTGGCGACGAGCTCACGTTCGAGCAGGCCGACGACATATTCAGGGCCAAGGTCGGCTATTCCATGCCTCGCGCGAGCGCCTGGGTCGTCGGCTTGGTCCTGTTCGTTGCGAGGGACTTTGGCCGCATGGTCAATGAGCTAGCTACCAAGGGCTGGCGGGTGCCCGTTGGCAGTGGTGAATCGGGCGTGAAGGTTTCGGACTTTGAGACTTGGGTTAGCCGTAGTCGGTTTATGGAGGGTAAGAGCGCATAATGTGTAGTTTTCTCCTTTGGTCATTATGTGCAGGCCTGGTCTCTTTGGAACGATTTCAATGCTGGTAGAAAGTGACATGGAAGTGGAGCGTTACTGTTGGTAAAGCGTGTGTAAGTTAGCTCACTGTTTTCTATTGTTTGGAATTTAATGTAAGGTAATGCCATTGGCACCGTACTTATCTCCAAGGCAGTATCATCCAGCATGACCAAGGTCATCCCAAGTGCGATACCCATTGTTGACTTTGGATTCGAATGATTTCTGAGGTTTGGCGATCTTTGATTCTTCATTGTGCCCCGGTCTCGACCAATCCCAATTCGAGTCTCCCTGCTACTTCTTTTCCCTTCTTAGATCCGGTGGGAGGCCACATATCAGCCACTGCGTCATTAACAAGCGGAGCGTCGGGATAGGCTTAATTAACTAAACAATGGAGGGCAGTTTCGTGCCCTCGTTTAAAATTGTCGACTTCATTTTCCACTTTGCAACGGGATACTGAGCAGACCGGAGCAGGGCCTGAGCACAACCTGAGTAGCCCTGAGCAGGCTGGAGCGGAGCGTGAGCAAACCTGAGTTTGACCTGAGCAAAAGCGGCGCGATATCACGTGATGGAGGGTGCAGAAAAACCACAGGATTAGGGTGGGATAACACTAATTATATGATGCTCAATTGCTTCTTTCGTAATGGAAATAAGATAGCTGATGAAAAGGAAGAGTTGCTGAAGAGAAAGGACCGCATAAGAGAACGAGTTATATTGTACCTACTACGATATTGTAATAGCCGTGTATAGGTGAACTTGTTGCAAAAATTTGCCGTTTAGACTGCAGTTTTTAGCTAGAAGCAGACTGCACCCCTCCTTGTCAGTTCTTCACGCTGATTTGAGATGTCGATCAGCCCTTAGCAATAGCAATGAGCACAGAACATGGGCCATAGCATTTGAGGACTGCCCGTAAAGACACTCTTCTAGTAACCACGGGGTATTCGACGGAGACCATCGCGTCATCCTCCCTCCTTCCAAATGCATATTGCAAGTTACCTATGATCCTCTACCTCTCCTATCATTTCTCAAACACCCTCGCCTCCCCCGACAATTCCGCCAAAACGGCTGGCTGATACGGCACACCATGCAACTCCACGGTGCCCGGTTCCGGCGCCAACTCCGACTCCATCACCACGTACTTTGGCTCTTCCTTCTCCGATGTCTCCTGGCGACTCTGCTGTCCCTCCTGCTGAGGCTCAACGTCGTTTTTAGAACCCCGCTTCCTCATCAACACGACAGCCAGCGCCAATATTGCCGCCGCCAGCGGCAGGCCAACGCCTAGGCCCACGCCAAGTCCTATGCTCAACGTCGATCTACCCGAGGCTGAGACCGGCGAGGCTGAGATCGACGAGGCTGAGATCGACAAGACTGCGACCGACGAGGCTGAGATCGACGAGGCAGAGGGCGACGCCTGCGTCGCGGATGCGGAAGCACTCACAGCCGCAGTGGCCGCGCCGGTGGCCACTTGATTCGATGCGCTGGACGCGGTCAAATTGGCCGACGCCGCGGGTATAACCTGGCCGTCCACGATCGCGTAGCCGAGGCCCTGCTCACAGCACGTAGCGTTGCCGTTGCCGCAGCAATAACTGCCGTCCGCGCACGCCGTGAGCATCGCGTCGCCCGTGTCGGCCGCCAAATACACTGTCGTAGCCGTTAGCTCTCCTGCAGCGCTTCCAGTGCGCCGGCGCGACTCACTCTCCTCCATGCATAGCTTCAAGCAGCGCGGGTCCTCCCACGTCGGGTCGGTGCAGCTCTCGCGCCAGATCCAGCCCGTGGTGACGTCCTCGCAGAGCCCGTTGGCGAGGCACGCGTTGACGTGGTAGACCGGCCGGCCCAGCGCGCAGCACATGCCCGTGCCGTTGCACGGGCTGTACGTGCCGCCGCAGCACGGATCGGTGGTGATGGCCGTGCCCGAGGGCGCGTAGCAGGTTGCCCCTGTGGCCGTGGCGCGGCCGATGGCCAGGACGGGGAAGAGGAGTGGTGTCGCGCGAGGCATGCCTGCTGTGTTGTTGAGGGATGCGGAGTGGGGATGGCCAGTTGAAGTCCCTCCATGATTCGATTCCGGGGTTCGGGCAAGCGGTGCCTTAAAAGTAGCTTCCGGGTGTTGAAGACAGTCTAGAGGAGAAAAGTAGCTTCAATGAGGCGTGCCGGGCGTTTTGTTCTGGCGTAGACTGCCATCTTGATTCCCGCAACGATTAGTGTGCTTCTCGGTGGGCTCGATGTACTATTGAGAGCAAATGAAATTATTATGGAGACCGTGAGCTTTAACCTTTCCATCTCGGCGCTAGTTGTATTACAATAATACCGTCGGGAACGGGTATTGACTCGCTGCGATGGAGATGTAGTCGCCCTGGCGCAGCTTGAGGCGGCCGTGGCTGTCGAAGGCGCAGTGCGCCGTCGCGCTCTCGACCGCTCTGGTATCTTGACCGTCAGCGCCATCGAGTTGTCTAGCAACATCGGCCGAAACCACAGCGTGTGCCAGCAGATACATACTCTTTCATCGAACAACATTCACGATCCTGGAATCAATGGAATTAGGTTGAGGACGGTATGTATAGGGACTGTATATTTATAACTTGTTCGGGTGAGGATCGAGGCTAGAATCGAAGCGTTGATCAGCCAAATGTGCACTGAGGGACTCCACATCCCGATCATCGGCCGGAAACGGCTATAAAATCACCATGCTCGACATTATTGCGTGGGCAATTGCGCGCTTACAACAGCATCGATCTCCGTGAAAATTGTAAGAAGTCAAGAGCTTGGAGGTACCAATGGCGGCTGCACAGAAAGTAGTACTTATTACCGCCGGGAGTGCGGGATTGGGAGCTCAAATCGCACGAGTATTCGCTCCAGACTGCAGAGTTGTATGTAAGGCCAATACGTAATTCGTGCTATACATTCTCACATATCCCAGGTGATAAACTACGCGAACAATGTCGACCGTGCCGCGAAGTTCGTCTCCGAGCTTTCTGCAATCCCGTCGACTCATCCCAACCCACAGTCGCCGCGTTTCCATGCCATCCGCGCCGACGTCGGAGTGAAATCTTCCGTGCAAGACCTTGTCCGCGAGGCGCACGAGAAGATGGGCCGCATCGACATCGTGATCAGCAACGCAGGCTGGACGCGGGTGACCAACTTCTTCAACTTCGACGAAGGCGCCATCGAGGACGACTGGGACCGGTGCTTTCTGTACAACGTCAAGACGCACCTCTGGCTCATGGAAGCTGCCAGGGCGCACCTCGCGGAGACGAAGGGCGCGTTCGTGAGCACGGCCAGCCTGGCCGGCGTCAAACCCAGCGGTTCGAGCTTGCCATACGCCGTCACGAAGGCCGCACAGATTCACCTTGCCAAAAGCTTGGCTGTTATCTTGGGAAAGGACGGCATTCGATGCAATAGCATTGCACCCGGCTTGATGGAGACGGAGTGGGGTTTGAAATTCCCAGCGGAGGTGCGAGAGAGAATAAAAGGAACTACCAAGTTGAGTAGGCTGGCGACTGTGGAGGATGCTGCCGATCAAGTACGATGTTTAGCCATGTCACAATCAACAACAGGGCAGAATGTTGTTGTCGACTGTGGTACTGCACTGTAGCATGTTCTACTGTTAAATCACTCCATTGGATTAGCATTGGATTACGATATCGTTTGGCATTGCCTGCTTGGCCAACACTACATCGTTATCTGCTTTTCCTTCATTCGATAAACCAGCTCTTCGATATCCACCTACCAATCAGTGCTGATCGCAACAGTGATCGATTGATGCTCGTCTCACTCTTAGTTTCTCTCGAATTGAAGGCCTTGAGGCAGTAGCTTGTACATTCGTGGTCCTACATATTCTTCAAGTGAGTATACTTTTTCCAAGCCGAATGTTGAGACAAAGCTGAGGCACGGGCTTACCATTGAAGTTATTCTGCAGCTGCATTTCTGCGCTTCTTTTCTCAGGTTCGCGCGCGTTATATCGCTAGTATGTCGCTAGCTTGATGTGAGAGTTTGTGATGCCATACGATGATATCTCCTTCGGTCGTATCGTCGAGAAGGGATCCGAGTCGGTCACACATTGCTAGATGTAAGAAAATCCAAGCTAGATACAGTGAAAGAATGCCGTTCATCGTGGCCGCTCGGAACTCTTCAGCCCTCATCAAGCTCAACGAACGCGAACAGATGGGGAGAATCCGTATTGCAGTTCTCCCTCATCCAGGCCGCCGTCGGGTTCCAGTTCATGCTGAGTGTTTCTTCATCAAAAAAGAGGACATGCTCTGCAATGCATTCGTCCTGCCTTCCAGGTTTGAATCGAATGAAGTGAGTCTCACGGTTTAGCTTCTTCTTAAAGGATATCCAGAGTCTTCGCTCGATGGTACTGTAAATTTGTTCCCCAGTCACGTTGAGATTGATCCTGATGATTGTGGAAGACATATCCCATGCGAATTGCACTGCTATTTCGTCGGAAGTTAACGGTTGTTGTTCGGCATTGTTGAGTGGAGTGGACGTCGCAGTCGAAGTTTGGCGAGGTAAATGTGGATCTCCGATACTTGAGGGTCTGGATGGGTGGAACTGTGTGAGAGTTGGTGAAGGTTGTTGGGCAATCCCATAGCCAGTGGATGCGGTAGGTGGTCGACCAAGAAATGGCTGTGGAACTTCCCGTACGGTTGATGCGCTATCGGAGCCGTACACATGGGATGATGAGTGAAAAGACGGAGTTACTTGAGGGTTCAGTGGGGCATCAGTGACTAGTGGATACATTGCGATCACTTCCCCTGGCCGCTTCGGATGCGGAGATAAAGGATGAACCGGAGGACTATCTGTATTCGCAGATGTCAATGCTAAGCTCTTGTGGTGCCCTGGGACAACAACGTCAGACGAACTTTCAGTCGGTTCTGTGTATCCGAGCAAAATATCTGCGTCTATCTCATTGGAAACAAGATAGAATAATCCCTCATGCGTCTTGCGAGATGTAGGTCGACGCCAAGTTAGAGTGACATGCTCGGAAGATTGCAACACACCACCAGTGACTCCCGCGATAGGAAGTTGAATATTGCCCTCCGGATTTTCTTCGATGCGTACGCCATTATATAGTCGTTTCCCGACAACTTCTTGAGATATAACGCTGAAATTCACTAACACATTTCTTACCGATAGCTTATGTTCCTGCACCGGGTTCTCCTCGGGTCCATCAGCAATGACAATGATGTACTTGTCATGAAGCGATTTGCCTGACGATGATGTAGAAGGTGATGGGAGAGGCGCAGGCAAGCCTGGCTGGGATGAACGATGTGGATACCTGTGGACGCTTGGCGGTGATGCAGACTGCTGTGAATTAGCTGACGAAGTACGTCGTGGCGGACCCTTGTATTCGGATTCAGGACTTATACGCTCGAAATGTTTCATCTGGGATTTCTGGCGACCTCTCTCGATTTTTCCTAAAATGTCATCGATGTGACACTTCTCGGCGATGAGATCAATGGCGTCCACAGGGAATTCGGTTACCAGCCGTGTAGCTTGCTCATAGTTGGCAGTTGGGTTACGAAAGTGATCCATATAGATAGCGATACTGTCGAATCCGATGCCTGACGTAGGACACAGACGAGGTACGGTTGCGACACCGTACAATCGGCCAGCCTGGTTCGCACGGAGCCTGCGCGTAACCGTCTAGCTGTTCGTGCGCACCAGCCTTGCTGCCAAACTCGACAAGCGGTGCATTGAGGGCATGGTGGTGAAGAAATCCGTGCATGCGACGAAGTCTAAGGGCTTGCACGCCGGTTGCGACGAGTAATTGGGAGAGTTGAAGAGGTGGGGACATGCGAACAGAGCTGATAAACAAAAGGCTAGCACTGACTGGTGTTAGCGGTCCAGGCCTACTCCCAGCAATGCCAGCGTCGCAGCCCATTGCAGCTTCGTAGACCGGCAAAATCTGACACTTCGCCCTGCGTCAGCCGCTTCCGTCGGTCGCCCTGCTAGGCTGGGCGGCCTCAATGGTTGCCTCCTGATGTATTTTAATGGGTGGCGATCCATCAATCACAACCTCCTCCGCAATGCACCAATCCCCTCCCCCATCCAGGACGTAATCGCTGTATTGCGCACTTTCCACCATGCAGAGCTCGCCTGTATCGCCATCAAACTTCACTGACTCCCTCCGAAAGGCGAAGGGTGAGGTCGTAACCCAGGTATCAACCGTGGTCGAGGGCAACACATCCTCCGACAATTCCGTTATGATCACCGGCCCAGTTGCAGGTAAAATCATCTATTGGTAAGACTTTGGAATTCTAATGGGACGAGCAAGGAAACTAAGTCTCTGTTCCAGCAAAAATTATGTTGTATGCAGCTCAAAGTGCCGTGCGTCGAAGATCACCACCAACACGACTTGGACGGGGAAGACTCCAGGTACCGACTCGCAAGCCCCAGCATCCGACTTTAGGCCTCCAGTCTCAACAACCGAAGCCAAAGCCGGTTCCAAGTTGAAGCGTCGCGCCAGCGGAGGCGGGACTGGCGAAATTCAGGCCAACCATCCATCGCTTTCAATGCTTGCGGCACAGTATGTGATATTTTACGCCAACCCAAACGATAGGCCCAAGAAAGTGTACGCCATATGCAGCGCGGACATAACAGATAATTGGATATCTCTGAGAGTGGTTAATCGTTTAAATCTTAAGTCCCATCGGCATGGTTCGGTGAAAGAAGCAGTCTTTGAACGACAGTCCCTTACCTCCACCGGCAAATATGTCGAATTAGCTTGTTCCGAGAAGCAAAGTCGCGAGAGTGTTCATTGTCGCTTTTATATCGCCAAACATCCCGATTTTGATATCCTTTTCGGTTCCGAGTTTGCGACGTCGACCCCAACACAATTAGCTCAGGATGAGCCAGTGAACCGCAGTCTATCATCCTCGTCCGGAGATACTTCAACCAACACAACGTGAATCGCGCAAAAGCTATTTCCTTCCAGGCTTCGGATTTGCAATTGACCCATTTGGCACAAGTCTTGGGATCTTGACCGGAATATTCAGCCAAAGGACATGGATCATGTTGGGCTGCAGTAGTGCCTGCAGGTCGCATCGCAACAACAAATCATACAGGACGATATTCATGTTTTGCGCTTCATTTGTCTGCAAAGGTCAACTGACTCACCAAATCACCTTGCAGTTCCATTGCTGCGTCGCAAGCTTGCGCTCAATAAGATGCACCTAAACCGCAACTGCGCTCATATCGCGACACGTCAGACTCTCGACATCGGGAACACTTTCTGGGTTGCGACATTGTAAGTCTCCGATGGTAGGTGCATCAATTGATACGTTATGCAATTGAGTGCCACGCTGAAGGCTTCTGCAGGCCGAACTCGTGGCTTTTCTTCAAACATTGTCAGCTGCTGTGCAATTGATCGAGACAGCAACCCGTATCTTGCGCAGACTTGCAAAAGCCTACGAGAGCCAAAAGGATCTTTCTCAAACTCTCGATCGGTATAAATCTGAGCTGGAAAGCGTCAAGGCCATCATCGGAATCATAGATGATGAGGAGACGCTGCGAACTGCGTCGGTCAACTTCGAGCTAGTGAGGCTGAAAGATATTGAAGACAAACTTGTACAACACTTGAAACAACTTGATACAGCGCCCAGGGGAGCCATGAAGGAGTTCGCTCACCAGCTCATGCACGGTTCCTCCGATGAGAAGAAGTTGGCAGTTATTATGGATGACCTCAACCAGGTCAAAACCGCCCTCCTGCTTCGCATTCAAGTTGCTAGCGTGGGAGTTGTGAACGCTGTCGGAAACAACATAGTTGCCAATGCGGAGGCAATCAATCGCATCGATCGCTTCCTGCAAGATGAACTTGGGGACGGAGTAGGACTTAAAATTGCACGGTTGCTCAAAGGCCGACGTCCATCTAGTACGTGTCATCGAGAGGATGATGGAATCTGAGACTAATAAAAAATAGACGACGGTACTGTACCACTATCACGCGCTGACCTTGCTTCTTTAAATGAAGAAGCTAGGTTAATCAATGGACAAGACACTCCAATCGGCGACGAGTGGTCTTCCGAACCACTCTCTCCAACTCTAAAGGCTTCGAGCACAAGCTCTTCCGATAAGAGAGAGGAAACCGAGCGTATCATTGTAAGTAATTTTACCAAAGACCAGGCAATGATGATATGTGGACCGATCGGAGAAGATCTATGGGCGAAAATCGGCCGTGTTGAGGTGAAAGGAAACACCGCCGAGGGTAACAGCATAATGGTTACTTATGCAACATCGCTCGAGGCCTTCAACGTCTTGAAGGCTCATCAAAATAAGCAGATCGAAGCGGAACGTGAATGGAAGGAGCGTACGAGACTTCATGGCACCGCCATCTGAACGGATTCGGCAGAGCATGTTGTGAGTAATTTTGGTGAGCACCAATTAAAGTGGCTTTCTAAAACCATTTCATCTTTTGTTCTGACCTTGAACTAACTTTCAGAATACCCCGGTAGCACTTCAGCATCTCCTCTTACTTCGCGGTTCCTTAAACTTGGTTTCAACTTCTTTAATCCATCGATTTCCATCAGTCTCTTCTCCAGATGACCTACTTTGGCGTAGTCACCTCCAGCTTCTTGTTCTTCTTTAAGAACGGTCTGAATCTCTCTTTCTTCGTCTTCTAATACTCGCCACCTACAGTCAAGGTCAGCAACTGGCACGATTTACTGCAATAGAATGGAAGAATAAGGGCTAGCGTGCCTCATCAACTCCTCTTCCCACTCAAAAAGCAAACAGACCGTCCTCTTCTGTAGATGTTGAGGTTGTATGGCCATTTGATGAGTAAAGTTGGGCTTGATATTCCTTGTATCTACGCCTTCGCCTCCATTAGTGATTACATTGAGTTCGAGGAGTCTGTCGAAGATTTTCTGCGCATTCTTATCGTTCAGCGCACACTTTGTAATATATAGCGTTGCGGCGGTGAGCTTTTTGGGATGGGATAAGCCGACTTGGAAGTCAAAGAGCAAGTCTTTGTCGGCAACAGTCAGCTCGGGCGTGCCCGTGTTGGCGAAATTGGGGAATGAATTAAGGGCCAGCCTGCTGAAGCTGAATCCTGTCCGTCTGTTGCCTTTGGCATCGATATAGCGGAACATCCTTCAATTGAATAATGACTAACTTCACCAATGGAGCTATTGGCGGGGAGACTGCGAGAAGAAGCGTGATCCAGGGAATCGGTTTGAAAGTCAGCAGAACTATATCAGAATACTCAGACGCTTATATTCAATCCTGCAAGGAACTCAAAACTCGGAAGTACGTTGCAAAGCGGGCTCGGTTCCACTAAATAAAGAATGCGTAGGTAATAAGTGAGACAATTGTTTCATCTTTAATTTGCGGAAAATGACGCAAACGTTTCTTTGGAGCACAGCCTCGCCCGCTTTGTTAACTTCATGTGCGAACCTTTACAGCTCCCTTTCATCTCCTTACCTTATCTTTAACGTACGTTCTCCGGCCTCGCCCCTTAACAGAAGTGGTGTTTACTTCTTCCACTCTGGTACATGAAGATGTGGCACAGTTGAAATCTGTTTAGTTGCGTGTTCTACACTAAGTCGATCTCTTGAAGTTCCGTCGAAAGTGATCCGCTCTTCCATTCTTTAATTGCGTTCCCATACATCAGTTTGGGTACAAAAGCCGGCCCAACTAGCCTATATTTGGTAGAAGTGTTCGTGATAGGACGTAATACAACCGGCATTGGACAACCCAATACAACAGCCAAGATATCGCCGTTGCGAGTAGGACGAAATCCCAGTCCGCAGCTGCCTCGTTCTGTGACGAAAAATCTCCTGTTCTTGCAGAAAGAGCCCGCCTGGTGCATAAAACGGTGGGAATTAGTATCACGTAAGGGACGAACAGCATTGGCAAAGTACGGTTGGCCGGTGACAAATTGGTAGAAGGTAGGAGAGCAACGCTCGCGGCAAAAAGCAACAAAATCGGAGGCAAGCCAGTGTAGAAACACCTCACCCCCAACAAATGTATGAAGAAACTGATGTAGATCGGCCTGAGGTGATTTTTGGGCGTGAGAGTAGATGTGCCAGGCGAGTTCGACAACTTCCGGCAATTTTTCTTGGCCGTGTCGAAATGAAGACAAGGTTTTGATGACCTTGTCGACCAACAATGCAGCAACTCGAAGCAGGTTTCCTTCGACGGCAATGACGATACTATCTGCCGTTTCGCTCACCAATGACGCATCGAGGCGGTAATTCGGCGTTACAAACCCATAGCGACTCTTCTTGTGCCAGATTGGAACCCACGAAGGAACCATCCATGTCGTTCCCTTCACATCCTCATCAATCCAGTGCGTCACAAAGCACAGGAGCCGTAGCGACCGACTTAACATGCAAATACGCTCAGCCAGCAGCCGACTCGTCTCTCCCACCGCCCTATTGTAGTGCGGCTCGACAAGAATCGCCATCCTATCCCCGCTCTTTGGCTTAGAGTGCCCAAGAAATGCGTATATGTGGTCAACGTCCAGCGTTGCGTCAAAACGACGACCCTCGTGTAAAACTTCCAGAATTCCCCTGTCACGAAGGGTGGTAATTCTCTGTTTCAATTTCTCCAGTGTACCGCCGTCATTCATCCATGATTTTGACGCCCCAAACGCTGACCAGATAGCCAGCGCAGCATAGATTCTGCCGTGGTGTATGGATCCGCAAATGGCTACAGAGTTGTCCATATGCCTGCAATACACAGCGGAACGTGCTATGTCGCCAAAATCGACTGAATGTTTCCCACAACACGCAACTACAACTCTTGATAGACCCACCTCCTGCAGCACCCACACGCGACCAAACCAAGGTCTATCTAGAAGCTCGCGCGCACCATTCCAACGATTCATACAGGTCACAAGAGCATGTTCCTCAGGGAGAGGTGGAATATTTAACAATACTACACCGAAATACTCTTCGTCAGGTTTGCTCATCCGGTCGATTTCCGAGTGCACATAATGGTTAAACTCCTTTACAAGACTAATACCGCCTTCTGTGTCAACATCATCAGCGGCTTCGCCTAGCCAGATTAAAGTGCACTCTCCCTGGGCGTACAGTTGGTCCATAAATGCAACTTGACGTTCTTTTTCCTGTCCAGACGTCTGGTCGATGCAAACGGCGTCAGCCCAGATTAACCGGGGTTCGCTTTTGCGTCTGAAGCGTCGTAGCGCTTGGAAGAGGCTAAGGGTGATGGAGAATGGTTGGCCATGGCATAAGATTTTTCGTGTGTCGTTAGGATCGCCCCAACAGTATGAAATGGGCTCATACGGTGGAGCCTCTTCTAATGCGGTTGCGGTCAGCTCGCAACATATGGGATCATCCGAAACTCCTGGCCCCAAACGCAAGAGTCGGATCCATTTTCCTTCTGGTAATGGCTCGTGGGTGTATGGAGCCGATGATCGAAGACTGATGTGCTTGAGGTTTTGATCCATGGCGTAGAGAGGTATGAAGAAGCCGGGCAGATGAGCCGATGAATGTTAGAAGGGGGAGGAAGCTCTCGGGAAGGGACATCCAGACGCGCTGACAATCGTTAACAACCTGATAGCGGTGCTGCGCGACAATTAGAAGAAGTACGAGGTTTACTAGTTGCTGGTGGCGGGGTTCTTGGCCGTCTTGGGTCTTCTGTGAGATTCAGCCTGTCAGGCCAGAGTAAATATCGTAGAGTAGTGCGACATCGCGTTATCAGCTTCGGCGCAGCCACACATGTGTTAATGTACACTGTAATTTATATACGGAACGTGGAACCCTCTCGATGACTTGGCAAAGAGGCAGAATGATTTGAGCGCTTTCTGTGAACGGTTCTAATTCACTCAATTGCAAAGAAATCCTTTCAATTGTGCCAGTCTGTTTTGAGTGCGGCGATGTCGTAGGAGTCTAAACGTCTGAGCATCTAGTAAGAACACACCTATTAGCTATAGCCCTTCCACATTCTGTGGGGAACTCCAGGAAAAGAGTGTTCTTGGGCAGGCGACGCTAGAATGTTAATGGCTCCGCTTGCGATCGCTTAGCCTGTGAACTTCCCACCACAGTAGATGCAAGTATCAAGCCCAGTGAGAAGCAGCTGTAATAAGGTAGGACGTCGTGACACAACACCGTTACTTTCAGTTGCACCTTCTTGATTTAAGAGGTACTCATCGGACAGATACTGCTTTCCACATATAACACAGTGCCTCGAGATACCAGGCGCTTGAATTGCCAGGAACGTGAGTGAGCAGCGAGCTATCGTCTAGTTAATCAATGCGAAAGAAAACACACTCTAGATTTCATACCGAATTCATGCCCGCAGATGCCGCTGGCGAACCTGAAGTCCTTGAAAGGAAGCACGACATCGGAGTTGCAGACGCCGCAATACTCTGGATCCTCACTGGCTGGCCCCGAGTCATCATCAGTTCCAAAGATCTTGGTGTTCACCGTTCTATACAGAGCCCTGATCTGTTTACTGACTTTGCCCATATCCAAATTGACTGGGAGCTCCATGACCGTGGTGACCAAAGTGCGGATTGTGGCTTTGTCATTGATCGCCCATCGGTCAATGGAGGGATCTACAAGTGATATGAGCTGCTCGCTGATTCTTAACTTGGCAAGACTCGACTGATAAAGATTCTTTCTCAGGTACTGAATACGAGCCCATACCGAATGATCGCTTGGTTGTGTGTCGAAGACTAGAGAAGCATTCCGATCTGCGGGTGCTGAGGAAGCCCATCCCATTTCTAGTGACTTTACGAGATGTTGATGTTCTGTACCATCTTCCCATGAAATAGCGTTATTAGCGTTGATCAGCTGTAAGAGGCCAAACGCTATGGTCTCAGTGGTGAGATCTTGTCGATAAGGACTTCCATCTGCGTTGGGGAATAAGAAGATATTATCGCCCAATACATTTGTAACGTTCAAAGTACTTTTGTGATCCGCTGGAATAACGTATTCGGGTAGGTCTGCTGGATGTTGAGAGGATATAGTGCCAATGATAGCACCTAACGGGGACGACGCAATCCCCCAGACTTTGCTACAAACAAGTCCGTCAAGATTATGAGCCTTGCTGAAATCTTCCTGTTGTTGGATTATTTTCTTCTGCCATCGGCTTGCGACACTATCTTGTAACTTTTCGCCCCTGAAACTGATGGCGAGTTTTGAAGTTTCGACTTTTGGTGTTGATATGAAATTTGCGCAGTGTAGAGTGGGAGTTCCGTTGTTAGCAAGACCAGGTGCTATCCCAGAAATGGGGTCCCATTCTTCGCGGGATAGCAACTTGACTTGAGTTTCTTTCGGATTGTGCACTGGTAAGCGATAGAGTCGAATCTGATCAGAAAGTGTGGCTACCAGTTCAAAGTAATCTGCAGATACTGTCGGCAACCATTGCAACTGATAAATCTCGGGAGACTGGAATAGAGTCTCTACGAAGGTGTCCTCATTCTCTACAGATACCTCAAGTTTTGATCGAAGTGATCGAAAAATTCGGATTGCAAGCCTCGAAGAAGTGGCGTAAGCGATAAAGGAGACGCAGTAGCTGTCTCCGCTTTTGGATGATGCACTTTGAGGCGACCAAGGACTCCAAGCGATGTGATTCACGTAAGCTGTCTTCAACATATATTCTTCAAAGGTGAAGGCTAGATTGGGAGCATCTGAAAAATTAAAGTTGTCGATGGAGAAGAGCTGTGATATGCTTGCTTCCCAAGTCCCGTTTCTCGTCACAGTTCGAAGATGGTGAGACTTGATCCGCATGAGAACGATCTCGTTGCAATCATTCGAGATTGCAAGAAAATTATAATTGCCGATTTCAGTTATATCGAGGTGTTCTTTGTGTTCATATCCGAGGCTTAAAGACGGGCTCCAGGCGAAGGCTCGAATGCGCTGCTTCTTCTTCGCAAGCTCCAAACGTGCATCATCATCTAGTCCATTGAAATGCCCCTGGCTCTGAGAGAATCCATCCAAGGCGCGGTTGATCAGCAGCACTCTTTTCCACTCGTTCAAATTTGTTGGATCACCTCCTGGTGCCCAAATTGAGAGAACCAAGTTGCTTGTCCATATCGCAAGCGTACATCTCCCATGCTTCGCTAGACCAGGCGGACTCCAGGCGAGCGCGAGAACGACACAACTAGATAGCTCTTCGCCCACTGAGAAATTGGCAGAGCTCAAAGGTTCTTGGATGGCCACTTCATTTTGAGTGAATTGGTCAATGCGGAGGTGGAGCGTTGACCATAAGTTGTGTTTGGAATGTTTGAGATCGAGCTTGAAGAGCTTAAGCTTCGGTATCAAGAGCTCCACGCAGCCGTCCGCGGCAACAGCTAGTTCAGAATCTGCAGACCAGGACAGACAGTTTGAAATTGAAGGCCAGATAGGGAGGACGATATCGTGAGGCATTAAGCCGATCTGCGCTTAGGAGTTCGGAGTGTAAGTTATAATGAAGACGCCGTGTTGAAGGTCTTGAGTGGTGGAAGTGGTCCATGCGCTTGCCCTTTCCAGCATACAACGAAAATTAATATGAAAACGCTGATTATCTCAGGTTGTATTTAAGTTGAGGCTTCGTGAGATCGTACAATTATTTAAGGTCATATTTTCGGTATGCTCTGAATGATGCTTAACTTCCTGAGCCCTATTCTACGAACTCTAGTAGCTTGCCCATGACGGGATCCCACTCGTCATTCCATCTCGTTGTGGTTTCGTTCATTGCACCCCCCTTCAGCTTGCTTAACTTTGCACTGTCATTTTCAAACAATTGAACGAGTAAGCGACAGAGCTCTTCAGCACTGCTAAATCCCTTGCCGTTAACATCTTCTGCGACAAGCTCTGGCCAAGCTTCGAATTTCGACCAACCCACCACGGGCAAGCCCGTTCCAAACATGTCTACGACCTTCATAGGTAGATCCACGCCAGAAGAGGATGTGTGGAGTGATACTCCCAGGTCCGCGCTACCGAGGAGTGATGCGTAGTCATCCATTGATAGCCATGCCGTTTTGATCTGAACGCCACGAAGTTTCCCTTCCGCCTCCAGACTTGAGATTTGAGATAAGTAATGCTGCTTCTGCGGGCCCTTTCCCGTGATAATGACCAAAAGCGATGGGGTCTGGGAGCCTTTGCTGAAGATAGTGGAATATTCTATGAGCGCAGAAAGCAGTATCGAAAAGTCTTCGTCCGCAGTCCATGATGTAGACGATACTACGAGTCGAGTTTTGCCTGATTCGATGGCACTGGCGAATGGTGCGGTTTCCGGTAAGCGTTTAAGAAGCTCTGATCGCTGGGATGAGGAAAGAGGTTGAAAGTGTGATGCCGGTCTATCATGCAGAGGGAACGCGTCCTCGTTGAAGGACTCCTTTAGGACGCGTGCCATGGCATTGGTGACAGTTAGATGCGCAGATGCAGTTTTAGAGAAAGCTTGTTCGTAGAGCCTGGATGCGCGGACAAAGGGATGGCTGGCTCCTAGCTTGAGCGCGAGAATCGAGTAGCCGAAATTGTGCCAGTCTATGATGAGTTTTGTGTTTCGAATGAAGCATACAAAGAAAGCGACTGCGAGAGTCGGAATTGATGGTGGGTTTTGTACAAGCATCCACTTTGAAGCGGTACTGCGATAGGCTAGAGCGTAGTATAGGCTCCAAACTTGCCAGATCACTTTTAGAGGGCCCGTAAGAAGGAAAAGCAGCTTGTTGCTTGTCTGAAGGAGGCCTGGCGCTGGCGACAGAGATATTATCTTAATTCTAGAGCTGCGGGTGAGGATGTCTGGGACCTCAGACTCTGTGTAGCCGATGAAGGAGACATTTCCTTCATGGTTGGCGATGCTGAGAGCATGATATTGCATCCTTGGACTTCGACCAATGTCGCCCAGGACAACAATCTGGACAGATACCATGGCTTTAGAAATTGTATTTGTGGGAGGGCCATGGGTTGCGTCATTTTCTGATGTTCGACTGCCTCGCTCTTCTTCGTCATGCTCCTCGTGACTTCGCGATGGTGGATGATATTGGTGTGGCAGAGTAACGAGAAAGATCGTCAACAGTAAGGACAGTACAACGGTCAAGGGCAAGAGGTAGTCAAAGAAGAAGTTAGATAAACTAGTTGCCATCGACGGGAACGGCAGTGCGCAATGGTTCAGCTTTAAGGAGATGCTAGAGTGTCCTCGAATGCGAAGCAATAAAACGCCACATTGAGTATCGACCATCGACTGGCGCGCCACAGTTGCCTCGTGCGTCGTTTGATTGGCTTTCAACTTCACTCTTCACATTGATGCACACCACAGCTAGTACGGAGGGAAGGGACGTCACTGCAACAACCTCTTTCTGGCCTTTTCGACGTGATAAAGGTACCTACATATCCTCCTCCTTGAACAAGAACGGCTCGCGACTTGCTCTCCTGGCGCTGCAATCGCTCGAGAAGCTCGCGTCGATCGTATTCCTTATTCATTCCCAAATTTCGACAGTCGCGCCCGCACACCTCATATGTCAGTGTAGTCTACAGGACATTGACATCCGACATAGCTAGAAGCAGCTCTCGGGCTCCTCATAATCACTGCAAACTCGAAATGATCTCCAGAATACATCTGAGCTAGGCCGCTCTCACGAATTTAAAGCATCCCACCACTCTTCCAATAACGACAAGCTTCATGAAGCGCTCCATAAAGAGGAGTGCAAATCCGCGCCAGTGACGCTCCTCAACACCAGACAATATGGGTCCTGGCCGTGCAAGGTCTCGTCCGCGCGGCGAATCAGACCTAAGCCGACCCTATACACCAAAGATTAAGTTATCCATCTGCAACGGGTCTACTTTTGGAACAATCTCCGAGTCTGCATCTCCTTCGAGGTATGAATCCTCATTTCTCTGCGCTATCATGTTCTCAGCATGCTCACCACTTGCAGTGACCACCAGTACTCATCCCTATACGTCGAAATCTTGAATGGCATCCTAATACCTCTCCCGTTTTCGTTTGCCTCGCTGGCATTTCCCACTACAGCATCCTCAAGCTCAGACGGTTCCTTCGCATTCGGTTCTATTGCCAAGTACTTTGGTGCTTTGCCAGAAGAGCTGGTCGAACTGGAAGCAAATGTCTCTCGCGGGATGTTCGTGCAATTGTTAGAAGCAAGTTGGTTAACAGCGCTGACGCTTCTGCTACTGGGAATTCTCGCTCGTTGGATACATTCTGACAGCCAGAGTAATCAAAAAGATGAAAGTTTCATTTCGCAACTTGTCGATGGTTTTAGGATTTCCAGTCTCAAGTCGCTCTTCACTTCGAAGATGGGTAGCGGAATCCTTGGAGTTCTGCTCCCATTCTTGGCGGCGCTTCAGCTTGGAGCATTGAGGACTGGGCTTCTCTTATTGCTCATATTCTCTTCCGGGATCGCCAATCTTATGCTGTGGACCACTGCTGGATTGAATTTGAAATTTCTGTGGAGAGGCATGCTGAAACGCAAGTTCAGCTGTTTCGCCCTTGCTTTAAGCATGTCTGCCGACACTGTTGGGTTGACAGCTGGAGTATCACGGTTCCAGTTGCTGTCTGGGTACTTGGCGCTGTTCGTATCTCTACCTTTCCTACCCTTCCGCTCCTCCTCTGGAACGAGAACGCCTGCTTCTGGGACAGATACGCCTACATCAGCATTTCCTCTCAGATCCTGGATCTCATCATCTACTCCGGCTCCATCATTTCCAACATCCCTTCTCACAACCGCTCAAAGTCGGATCCAAACAATCATTGCCGGCCTCATCCTACTAGTCGGCACCATCACCGCCTCTCTTCTATTCCCCTCTGCACTGCGTTTGAAAGACAACGCATTGCAGCTGTCAGTACTGTCAGTCGCATGTGCTACAGCACTCGTTTTCTTTGCGCAGCCCTCGACTCTCCAATCACCTACCAAACTCGGCGTTGCTGCTGGTTGTGCAGTGGTAGTTCTTTTCGATTGCATACATCACTGTAGTTCTTCCTGGAAGATACCCATCATATGCAGCTTTTGGCCTAGTTCGGTCTATCTAGCTGCACTTTTTGACGCTGTAGATATTTCAAACTTTAACATTTTCAGTCACGATCGCCATGACCATAGCCACTCTGGACAAGCACAAATGGAACACGCCAAACATTCGCGCTTCACAGCTTTCCTCCTGCGCCATGCGTCACCTGGATCGATTATGCACAGCATATTGATAGACCGAGACTCACGGCGGATCTTCTACTTCGCATGGTATGATGTGTCCGACGGGTAGTGAAGGCTTGGCTAACTTCTGACAGCTTAAATCTTTGCTTCATGGCCGTGCAATTTGCTTACGGCTTCCTTACGGGTTCACTTGGACTTCTGACAGACAGTATCCATATGCTCTTTGATTGTGCCGGTCTCGCAGTTGGCCTCACAGCATCTATCATGGCAAGGTGGCCTCCTTCTCGGCGATTCCCTTACGGCTTAGGAAAGGTGGACGCCCTGTCTGGTTTCGCCAACGGCATCTTCTTGATCCTAGTAAGCTTCGAAGTCGTCTTCGATGCCATTCACCGCCTTCGCGAAGGATCCAAGCTACACCGATTGAACGAACTCCTCATTGTCAGTGTTATGGGTCTCATTGTGAACGTTGTGGGTCTTACAGCGTTTGGTCATGCGCACGCAGGCCACGACCATGGCCACTCCCACCACCACGGACACTCGCACGAGCACTCTCATCAGAACAGTCATGAACGCCCGATATTGGAGAAGAAGAACAGCAATGGCTCCCTTCGACATCACCACTCGCACTCATCATTACGACACAAACAATCACAGTCTTCTCTACAACCATCACCTCTCCCTTCAGTCCCGCACTCTCCACTCTCGGCACCGCTTCTCACACCAAACTCTGATACGCAAACCCAAGCACACTCGCACTCGCACTCGCACTCACACTCACACTCACACTCACATTATGACCACTCACATAGCCACGCGCACTCCAACGAGAACATGCAAGGCATATTCCTGCACGTCCTCGCCGACACGCTCGGCTCGCTAGCGGTGATCATATCGACGCTGCTGGCGCAGTACACGGGGTGGATGGGGTGGGACCCGGTCGCGTCGATGGCGGTAGCGGTGCTGATCTTCGCCAGCGCCATCCCGCTGACCACGACGTGCGCGGCACGGCTGATGATGGTGCTGGACGACGAGTTCGAGTGGCGCTGCAAGGACGCGCTGCACGGCGTCGCCGAGCTCAGGGGCGTCGTGGGATACGCGGCTGTCCGCTTTTGGGTCGTCGACGTCCCCGCTGCGCATGAGCACCATGCTGCGCACCACCATCATGGGCATGGGCATGCTCATGGCGAGGCTGAGGGCAAAGGTGGGAGGAGGATATATGGAGTCATGCACGTTTTCGCAGCACTCAGCTCGAACCTAGACGATGTGAGGGAGCGGACGGAGCAGTTTCTCAAAGGCAGAGGCTTGGATGTTGTTGTACAGGTTGAGCGAGAGGGTGCAAGTGGTTGTGAATGTAGAATCGGTAAATGAGTTCAACTTTGTTCCATGCACCTTCTTCGCCCACGGATAGATGGCAGCTGCGTATATAGCTAGACAATGGAAAATATGGTCAATAGCATACCCGCAATAAAAAGCTTGAACCAGAGATGTGATTGATTGCATGCCACTCCTCACAACGGCCAAATGTTGAAAGCTACAGGTGCCCTACTCGCACTTCTGACAAGCCCCGTTTGTGCATGACCCATCCCAAGAGCAGTGAAACGCTTCAATCCCAATTAGAAGTGAAAATCACAAGGGCCTTCCCAGCTCGCGCCCTGCTCGCATGTCTATGATTACATTGTACTTTTGTCCCACGGCAGACTAAAGGTCCCCACCCAATCCTCGACCTCCCGTCTTAGCTGCATGATATCCGCCACATCCTCGCCTTCCTTCAGGAACTCAGTGAAAGCCTTGACGCTCCCCGGCGCCTTCCGCTCCCTCTTCTCCGCATCCTCGCGCGCCAGCTTATCAACATCCTGTGTGATCGTGACCGCGCGATGGACGATATCGGCGACGCGCTTGAAGTCGTCAGGCTGAAAGCCCCGAGTGGTCATAGCGGGCGAGCCCATGCGGAGGCCGCCAGGGCGCATAGCGCTGCGGTCGCCGGGGACGGTGTTCTTGTTAGCGGCGACGCCGACCAGCTCGAGGACGCGCTCGACGCGCGCGCCGTCGACGCCCTTGTCCTTCAGGTCGACCAGCACCAGGTGCGTGTCGGTGCCGCCCGACACGACGGCGTAGCCCAGCCCGCCGCTCTCGCGCGGCTGGCCCAGACGCTCCGCCAGCGCCTTCGCGTTCGCAAGCACCGTCCGCTGGTAGTCTTTGAACTCGGGCGTTTGCGCCTGCGCGAGCGCGACCGCCAGCGCGCTGATCGTGTGGTTGTGTGGCCCGCCTTGGTGGCCTGGGAACACTGATGCGTTGATCGGGTTCTCCAGGTCGTATAGCTCTTCGTTGCCTTTCTTGTCCGTCTTGCGCACGCCCTTGCGGTAGAAGATCATGGCGCCGCGTGGCCCGCGCAGCGACTTATGTGTGGTCGTTGTAACTATGTCCGAGTGCGGGAATGGAGACGGGATTACGCTCGCTGCGATGAGGCCGGAGATATGGGCGATGTCGGAGAGCAGATAGGCACCCACGCTGTCGCTTATTTCCTTCATCCGCGTGTAATCTATCAGTCTACTATATGCGCTGGCGCCGGCGACTATGAGCTTTGGGCGATAAATGGTTGCGAGCTCTTGAAGTTTATCATAGTCTATCAGGCCCGTCTGCTCATTAAGGCGGTAAGGGACGGTTTCGAAATATTTTGAGATTGCGGATATCTTCTTGGTGGGTGTTTGGTAACCGTGGGAGAGATGGCCACCGTGTGGAAGATCAAGACCCATGAGGCGGTCGTGGGGATTGAGGACGGCAGAGTAAGCGTAAAGGTTTGCGGGAGATCCGGAGAGTGCTGGGCATTTGACATTAGACACAAAAGTAATAATAGTCAGCCAACTTGGACGTACGCTGAACATTGACACCCCATTTCTCGGGATCAAGCCCAAAAGTATGAAGTGCTCGTTGCTGACAGAGCCTTTCGGCTTCATCAATGAACTCGTTGCCGCCGTAGTATCGAGCTCCAGGATAGCCTTCGGAGTATTTGTCTGCGAGGAGTTAGGAATCTGCGTTCACGACAAACGTTCTGAGTTCATACTCTGCATCACACTCCCCAAGGCATCTAGTACAGCTTGGGAAGTGAAATTTTCCGACGGTATTAGGTTGATGAAATGCTTCTGCCGAGCTTTCTCCTATAACAGGAAGTCCCGTCAATACGCATACGCAGATTCTCAATTTCAGGATGTGCTGTACCTTTTCGATGATTCCAAACACGGTAGGATCGGCATCTTTGAGATGAGAGCCAAGCAGCTGAAGGAAGTTAGACGGTGATATTGTGTATTTTGCTGGTGTGACCAACTTTCTGCTGGCCTTCGAGAGTCATGGCCATGCCCCGCTTAGCAGCAGCTTGCAATTGTCTGCTACATGTCGAGACAATTGGCCTGTGGTTCAGGCATGAGAGCACCGAGCTCGAAGCCCGGAAGCTGCTCCAGATGGACGACATCACGAAGGATGTTGTCTGGCGCTCATTGTGGTCAAGGTCGGGAGTAGGAGTTTGATGTCACTCAAACGCGCGAAGGAGCGGAGGAAATGTTCATGACTAAGCCCAGCATACGGAGTAAACCCGGCATTAAGTATTGAGGCTCAGCGCTCGAATCTTCTCCCTTTCTCAACACAACTAACATCCTTGGTGATGAGTGGCTCTTCATCAGGATACGCACTCACTTTGCAGGCTTATTGGCTTGTAGACGTGGGTTGTTTTTGTCATCTCCCGGCCCCGACCACCACCACTGAGGGAGAATTTGAACCCATCTGAAAGGATGCACTGTTGTTGCGCAGTTCGACCAACTCGGATTGCTTTCCCGCTACGATTCCGCTATTTCCAGGCAGGTTATCCAAAAGTCTGACGAATTTCTTTTATAAATTGCGCTGGCAGGGCATCGGTCATGAGTCTGTGCTTTGGTAGCTCAATGCATGAAAGTGGTGTCTGGGTGGTGGTCTCGCGGTTGAAGCTGATGAACCCGTTCGATTACGGAGCGCTGTGTTGTCTGGCATTCTGAGGTAGCGTTTAAAGTAACATCATATTTGAGCTGCTTTGAACCAGCCTTACGACAAATGTACTTTCTACGCATCCATATGACATTGGCAAAGGTGAAGTGTGCGCATTATGCTGAGTTGTATTTAAATTGGCAAACAGGGATAAACGGCAAGCAGGAGAATGACTAATGTGCTCGAAGCGTGAACTTCGAACACTTCTGACCTCGACTCTGACAAAAGCAAATGAAGGGAAGTCGGTGTAATTGGCCATTCTTTTGCAGGTCGGGACCCTGAGACCGGCATTGAGGTAGTTCGTACCGTAGACGCTGCAGCGGACAGGTCGGATGGGTGCAGCAGAGAGCGGAGCACAGAGTTCGCTTCCTGCCCAAAGGTAAGACCAACGCCCACCATACTCGTTGGCTATAGCGCAAAGCCAATTAAAGTAGATCGTTTTGTCTTGAGAGCTTCTCCTGGCACGATCCTGTCTTTTACAACCTCAGGTCCATCTTCGGCTCAGTCGGGACAGCCTGGTCAGAGCCAAAGCCGGCGTGGAGAGATCGTCACTTTCCCCAAACGGAAGGGATGAAGTCTGGATCTCAGCTGACGCCACAGCCAGCGCGCTCCTGCTGTATCCATTGATGAGCCACGGCAAGACGAGCTGGTCCGTGAAGGGTCTTGCTCAAACACTTCATCACCACTTCACCTGCAAACCGTCATCAGGCAGCGCCGCTCTTCTCATCTGTTTCTTCGCTTCCAACACCGCATGTATTGTGGTAGCGCGGCCCCTGCCACCTCTTAAATTCTCCGCACTCTATGAACTCTCAATTTTTTTCTCCTTACTTTCTTCCCAACCTCGACTCGATCCCAAGTCCACAGTCAAATCCAAGTTGCCCGTGCGGCTAGAACTTGCTCTTCAGTTCGACCTCACTCAAGCGCATAGCAGCGCCAGAGCTATTTGCGATTAACGATTATCTCAATACTACCTGCCAAGCCACAACAAATAAAGCAACACCGCAAAGGCGCCTGCCTGGCAACTACGACCAATCCGTGACACTCGAACACTAGTTGATGGGAAGTGGAACCTCCAACACTCCACCGATTCTAAATACTTCAGTGGAGCACCGAAACTTTGCAAAGTTCTAACTTTTCACTCAACTTACACCTACGGAGTGTGAATCGAGTTCGACTTAAGGTACTTCCTCGGCGGGTCAAAGCTTCAACCTTGATATTCTCCCGGTAGCCCTTTAAAGCCTTCAGTTTGAGCAACATGACTTCCAAAGTTGCGAAGAAGATGAAGTTCACTCACCAGGTACCGACCGTAGCTTTTCTAACTCGCCCTCGTGCCGGTAGCGAAGAACTTGGCGACATGGACTCTATCAAATACAATTCCCGGACTGGTCGTCCCATCCGTTCTACTGCCGGCCGCAAGTCACTTGATCCTTTCTACAAGAACACCATCGAGGCGGTTGATATGATGAGCGATGAAGAGTCTGAAGACAACACCGAGGAAGTGGAAGATGAGGAGGGGGTCATCTCCACCAAAAAGAAGTCCAGGAACAGGTTGACGTTGAAGCGAAAACGCTCACCATCTCCACCACCACCTCCTCTTTCGCCCGCCCAAACCGACTATGAAACCTTGAATGAGCTCATCCCTGACTCTACCATCGGCGTGCCAGAGCAACATCTAAACCCTGAGCGGCAAGTTGCGTTGCCATCGATTCATCTGAACATCACCATCCCACCTGGTTTTACCGGGCCTCTTCACATCGAGCTTGATCCGTCCATGCTACTTCAGCCATCAGTCAGTCAAGTTTCTCATGTATCGTCGGAATTCATGCCGCAGAGTACTTCGATCAAAGACGAGAAAGGCTTCCTCGACATTCCCGCTGAGCTTCGAAATCAAATCTACCGACATCTACTTGTGAAGGAAAGTAATGTCAGTTTTGCACATCCGAGGGACTTCAGCCGCACTTCAGCCATCCTACGAACTTGTCGCCAGGTCTACGAAGAAGCACGTGGTATCTTGTATGGAGAGAATGAGTTTCGTTTCGAACGCGACCACCGATCCCTTCGCCAGAAATACGACATCTCTTCGAATGAAGTTGGATACAAGATGTTCATGCGCGTATTGATGTTGATTGGGCCGCACAACATCTCCAAGCTGCGAAAGCTTGTCATACAATTCGATGACCAGCAACCGCGCAATGGGGATTACAAGAAGAGCAAGGAAGAGCGTCGTTACGTCCACGACCCTTTCCTCATTGAGTGCTTGAAGATGCTCAGTCAGCACAGCAAACTGATGTCGCTCACACTTGAGTTCTACGGTCGTCGTACTCTTTCGGTGTTGGATCTTCGTTTCCTGGAGTATCTCTGCGCTATCAAAGCCGACCACGTTGTACTCGGAGGCAGTCGCACGTATATGAGCTACTCATACAGTAGTCCATTGCCTCGCACATCGAGTTTGCCGCTGAATCGAATTGATCATGAGCTCGTCGAAGAGATCAAGAACACTATCACTCGAAAGACAAAGCTCTATCCGGATCTTTACAAGCTGGTTGTGTCAGAGAAAGAGAAAGGAAAGGAGAAAGAACAAGAGTAGTCTACGTAGGCTTGTTTTGGTCGGCCTCACGTTTGATATCCACGCCTGAAATGGAGCATCACATACTGGCAATCTTCAAGCAGGTCGACAAGATCAGTGACGGTCCGCTAACGCTTTACGGATCTTGATTATGGAGTCAATCACTCCGATTCCAGATATCGGCCTCTCAAGTAGATTGCTCGTCATTCGAAATCCTCCTCAATAACTGCAGCATTTTAAAGTTATAACGAGATAGAAAGATTGCTTTACTGATTACATTTGTGCGTGGGGTTGTTGTGAAGAAAGTGGCTCAGACGTTGCTCTACAGACTGCTCCAGTCAGCATGTGTTAGGTGGTGATTTATTCGACGACTCTGTTGATTAGCTGACGGACATGTGTCATATTGTTATACTAATGTACGAGCATCCTAAGCTAGCTCGAGAATCATTAGCTGTGCACCAAATTTACGGAGGTCGTCCCCATATAGCTTCACGAAGAAAACTAAAGGTGCCTAAAGACTTATCATGGTGTCGTTCACAGATACAATCGTATCGAACGGCATTGTCCGTCACACCGTTGTTTTAAAGATCTCGTATTGCATTGATTTTTCTGCATCCTCGTCTACGCTTCTGTCTATTGCCTGCCAACTTCAATACCTACCCTCCGAAGCTGACAACGAACCCCTATCGTTACCCCTGCCTCTCGCCTTGAGGAACGCCTTAGTTGCACGGCAGACGTACCAGCGTAAATGCATGTCATCCCTTTCTCGCAGACCGATGCAGCTCGTTCTGCCGTCTGCACATTGATGCAATCACCCTTTCCCGTGGCTGTATTACAAGATTCACTGCTTACATGAACAGGGTACTTGGGATCTTCAAATCCAAATCACTGAGACATTTGTCTATTCGAGTATAAGCACCGCGTTCAGCTGATATCAAAGCTTTGAATTCGAGCATGGTCTTTGACCAGCTGACATTCCACAATCGAATTTAAGACATGCCATTTTGGAAGTGCCACTTTCGCCTATTGATATGCTCCGGGTTCGTGAGCCAGCGTATCCTGGACTGCTAGTCTTGGCTTGCCGTAACGATGAGGATGGAGATCTTCTTTTTCCTGATCCCTTGATCGCGAAGGCTGGGTCTAGCTCGCAATTCTGTCATCGCTTGAGAACGAGACGATCACAAGCGCGCTGTGGCCTTGCAGACATAACTCGAAACCGGCAGTACGTACTTACACGTACACTGCGTTAGTCCCAAACGCTCGGATACTATGGTGCGCTCAAGGGTTTGGCGGTCTCTTCGCCTTGAAGTCCTCAATCCACTCCTGCGCGCGCCTCTTGGGCACGACGTAAACTCTGACTAGGCCGTCCACGATTTCGACTTTGCCCGAGCCGAGAATCTTAGAGAGTGGCAGCTTCTTGCCAGCCTTGATCAGTCCACCCGTGATCGTTTCAATGTAGCATTCCACGCCGTCCTGCGAATACTCGTGCTGGTCGTCCCAAGGCAGAGGCTCTTCGAAGATATACTCGAGGTGCTGGCCGAGGGACTGCGACTCGTCAAAAGCCTTGATGAAGTCGCTCTGCGCGTGGTGCGGGTACAGCAGGAGAACAGGCAGTGCCAGCGCCGACGAACTATCTAGCGGGTTCTCCAGCTTCATCGCCGCATCCTCCATGTTCGGCGCCTTGTCGGTGGCCCGCACCTTGTAGTTCCTACCCTTCAGCGCGAGCTTCAATGCCGCTTCCTCAGCCCGCTCGCGCTCTTCGCGCTCGCGCTTCTTCCGCTCCAGCTCCTCCAGCTGGTCCTTCCGGCCGCGGATCTTCGCCTCCAACACCTTGAGCGCGCCGTTCCCGGACTCAACCTCCAGGCCGCGGGCGCACGCATCCTCCGCCTCGGGGATCTTGTCGAGCGCCAGGCACGCCGCAGCGGAGCGGAACCAAGCCTTGACGTTGCGCGGGTTGAGCTTGAGCGTCGCGGCACAGTCCAGAGTGCACGCTCGGTAGTTCTCTGAAGCCACCGCATTAGCCTGATTACCAGCGTCGTTCATGTGCGAGACGCGCCCGCCTCACATACCTAGCTCCAGGTTGCACAGCGCGCGGTTCGCGAGGCACGCCTCTTCGATGCCGCGCTCCTTGGCCGCCTCCGCGCGCTCATCAAGCTCCACGACGGCGACGTCCGGCGGCCCGTCCTCCGGCTCCGCCGGCGGTGCGTGCAGCGCGGCCAGCGCCCGCGAGTAGAATTCTTTGGCATCGGCCCAGTGCTTCGCGCGCGCGTGCTCGTTGCCCTGCTCGCGGAAGTTGGCGGCGACCTCGGCGCGCGTGCCCTCGTGCGCCAGTTGCCGCAGCCCTTCGAGCTCGATGTTGTCGTCGCCGGCGTCGTCCAGGTCCGTCATGAACAGCGGCACGCGCTTGAGCTCGCGGATGACCTCGTCGACGTCGTAGGGCTTCGGCGCGGGCGCGGCGACGGCCGCAGCCGTGCTCGCGCTCGAGCTGCTGGGCTCCTGGGCCGCGTCCCGTTGTGTCATGTCGCGGCGGCCGGGTCGATGGGCATCGCGCGGGAAATCCTTTATGAAAGTTGCAAGCCTCGAAATGCGCCAAAGGGTGCTGAGTGCGTGCCGCCTTTCGCACGTGCCGATGCGCTGAGCCGACCCGTTTTGCTGGAGCGGCGGCAGGCCGCAAGGCTAGTTGTGCTTTCGCTTGGACCGCTTCTTCTTTTGCTGCAGGAACGCCTCGTTTATCATGGGCTTGCTGGGGTGTATCTCACACCTTTCACCTTTCACCGTTACTTTGTCTTATCCGTCGTGGTTATACTTTAACACAAAGCATGGCTCTCCTCTACAATCCAAAGGATCGACGTTTCTTTCGTATTCATTTAAATAACGCGGTTAGCCAACCACTTACCCCGGAATTCCGCTTCGTCGATCAAGGCTGCTTAGAATTTAGGGGGAGGCGCTGCGGCGCGACGGATGAGTTCGCAGTTGAGACTCCAACGCCGTGGCAGCCCAGGGAGCCTGGATAGCGTCCAGCACGAGCTGGCAGTCGCGTAACTCGACCGGCTGAACAACCCTACAAGCGATAGATGCCTTGTCCTGGACGCTGTGGGGAGAAAACGGTAAGAAGCAACATGAACTTCAAATTCGACTTCACCTCTTGTTGATGGAAAGCGTGCGCATGGCACTTGTATGTAGTAGCACTTGTATCTAGCAGCTCGATCTGGGCGCACAAAATGCATGCATGGGACGTCGCGGCCGGTTTGCCTTTTGCGTCGTACCTCGCGTACACTTTTCGACGCGAGCACGAGCTGGCTTGGGCCGATGTTCCGTCGCAAAGAAGGGGCATATGGGATCATCCGATACGCGTTGGGCCGGCCTCTCGACTCTCGTTCCCAAGCGTACCGTTTCCTCTCCCAGCGAGTTGCAATGCTGTTCATGTAGGGCTGGCTGGGAAGACTTGCGACACGCCCCTGGCCATTCTTAGAGATGCAGGCAACGAAGCCGAGACAAGGAATGGATACAATTTTGCGAGAGTGTGTGTGAGAGTGTGATTGCATTGACTAGTGATAGGTGCTGAGAGGGCTTTCGAGGCTGGCTCTTGAGCAGTGCGGGTGACGTGGGAATCCATCGCGCAGCCCGATGGTGACTGCACTTGCAGGACACGGACGATGAAAGCATCAGTGAAGCTTACCTTACCCGTATAGCGAATTGGCCATGAATGCTCGCTCGCATCGCGAATGGGCGCAATGGGCTCGATGGGCGTGCGTCGGGCTTGCGGATGTCCACGTCCACGTCCAAGCTCCTGGCTCCGTCTTTCACATCTCCCGGTGTTTCTGTTCTGCGTGCGGCGTGGTCCAATCTAACTGTGGGAAATTTGAACCTCACTTCCACCTTCGCATCCCAAGGGCCTGGCCATTGAATCAACGCCGCGAATCAGTGGAGCCAAGTCCCCTCTAAACCCAGCCCCGCTCCCTTCCTTCTCGAAATTCCTCTGTGCTGACTCGCTATGTTCCTGTGATCAAGTCTTTAGTTGGTTGCCAACCCGGAAAGCCCGTCTTGTTTTCCATCCGCCAACTTTGCTGCTCAGGGTTTGCCACCAGGCAGGTGCGCTTCGTTGCTGATGGCCTGCGGCGTCATGATGCGCATGGTGGTTCGCTTGCGAGTGGATGAGAGCACGTCGTAGATTTTGAACTTGGTGCGGTCTGGCTGGCAGCAATTCAATCGGCGACTGGTCAGACGGGCTGGACGCCGTTGCGACCCAATAAACCAGAGAGCACATCCGCCCTTCTGCATTCGAAACTGCAATCGGACATTTTCTCACACGCCCTCTGGTGGTTTGGCCATCTAGCGTGTTTCCCCTGAGCAAGCCACGCAGCAACCGTGGTTGTAAGGAACCTTACCATTCCGTGTGTTCCTGTAGCTAGTGTGTGTGTCTTTGACTACGGACGGTCCGGCAATTCGCACCCCCTCGCTCTTCTTCAACCCACCCACGGAGATCGGCCTGGCTCCCTCAAAACGAAGCAAAAGCCTTGCAGATGGCCCACCCAAGCACGAGCCGCAAGCCTGTCTCTGCCCCAGCCTGCGTTCAAACGAAGCAATTTACTTTCGGCTCCGGCCTGGGGCTTCGGGCGACGGCTTCCAATTCGTCCATGTTCATCCGCTACTCCCACTCTCATCGAGGCATTGACACAAGGGTGCCCTGTGGATCCGCAGCCCTCGCTTTGGGACGGTGCGTGTAGGTAGCCACGCAGTGTCAAATCGCCTGGCTGGCTTCGTGCAGCTTTAGCTTGCAGATTGGAGAATAGTAGTCCCTTGAGTCCTTTTCCTCTCACGACCTTTCCCTCTTGTGCGCCCCAATTCAACTTCCGCCGCCGGCACGTAATCTCTCTGCGCGTACACGCGAACTCGCCTTCTTCCAACAACTTCACCTCACCGTCCAACCCTGACAGCCTTGCCGTACCACGAACAACGACTAACGACTGACGACGGCTTGACTGCCCGTGGTCCAGTACTCTCTCTCTTCTTGCCTTGTAATCTACCTCTCAACCTGAAAAAGTGCCATTGGATTAGAGAAAAAAGAGCTTGGAGTACGTTGTCAATTGGGTTTTGCTCCCGTACGGTCCACACCACTCCTCATACATTTACCATCCGAGGTCACCGCTCACAAATCAGATAGGATATTGTTTTATAGACCTCATCTCTGTAAACTACTTGTACTACAACATTCATATCCAACATCCAATACGCACCCGCGCACGGTAACAATACTTTATCACTTCACTCCCTCCGACAACTTCAACCTACGTGTTCCACTCCACCGCACTGTTCGAAAGCGAGCTTCGACCAAAGCATTGCCCGAACGTGGAACGCCGCGCCCATGTGGATGTAGTCACCGTTTTAACTTTGAGACTCAAGTGCATTCGGAAAGTCTTTGTTATCAACATCGTTATGGTCTAAGAGACAAGGTAATTCCACTATTTCGCCGGGGACCCCTTGCCATAGTCCATGGCTTATCCTCCAAACCCCGCTGACAAAAAGCAGCCATGATTCAGGAGCGCTAAAAGATCGTCATTCAACGTAGAATCGGAAGAACTTCTAAAGCCACAGCCTGGGTAACAGTTTGGACTGGCGGAAAAGGCACCGCAGTTGACCATGGCGCCGACCGACTACTTCGCCGACCTCCAACTTGAAGGAATCGGTACGGGACCCTCACTGCCTTCACCTTCGGACACACCATATCAAACTCCGAGACCGTCAATGTCAAGGAGGTCATCTCGTCCAGGAACGGCGTCACGCGGTGCATCTTCATCACCGCCACCACTTCCTTCATCTTCGCCTGGAATCTCTGCTTCGTCACCGAATACAATGGGAGGTAGCGATTACCAAAATCCAGACGATATAGCCAATAACGAGAGCATTTCCATTCTGGACCCACGGAGATTTACACCAACACTGCATGCAAATCTTGTCTCGGAGATTCTCAATCTTCGTCGCGAACTGGATTCGAAGCACAAGTTCATCGAAGACCTCGAAAGCAATCTGCAATCAACAAAACACGAGAAAGATGAAATTTACGAAAAATTCCAAAGCAGCGAAAAGGACCGGCGCAATCTCAAGCGCCAGTTCCAACAGCTCGAACATGGTACTCTGGCCGCTTTGGAGGAGTTGGCCAAGGATAGAGACAGTGAGAAGGCTTCCAATAGTGACTTACGACAAAAGTTGGATGCTGCACAAAAGAGAATCCGCACTCATGAAGATGATCATGAGCGTATGCAATCATTGTGGGAGAAAGACAAGCATGCATGGGACGCGGAAAAACGCTCATTTGAGCGACGTGTACACATCACTGAAAGTCGACTCAAGACCGTACTTGAAGAACTTGCAGCTCAACATGCGGCCAATCATTTCGACGATATTGGTGCTCCCGAAGAAGAAGATGGATTCAAAGACAGTGGTGTTGGCGAAGATAGTGATTCCGCCAGCATTAGATCTGCCCGTCTGAAGGGTTCACCAAGAAAAGGGCACAAGAAAACTGGCAGTAATAGCAGTCGACGCAGCGTGACGAAGAGTCCTACCAAAAATTACAGAATATCCACTCAGAGCATCGCTGGAAGAGAAACACCACGACCCAATGGCGTAAGCCTTGCAGATGAGCTCGAGTTCGACGAGGAAGATGAAGATTGCATGGAACTTGAAGAAGAGGAAGAGGATTACCCTGAGCATGAACTTCGTGCGAGACGTAACATGGAATCGCGCCAGGGCAACCACGCCGACGAGAAAGCGAAGAGAGTTCTAGGACTGACGAACGGTTCACCTTCTCCTGAAGGATGGAGCACCGGTCCAGGTCCGAACGAGCATAACCATCGTCATCACGATTCTATGTCCTTGGACGAGACTCTGGCAAGCAATACATCGAAGAACGGAACCCATTCGATGATCTGTCCGGATCCTGCTGCTCACAGGCGCATGTCTCCGCCATCTCTTCAGACGGTGAAGTATGTCGATGCCGCCGTACAGCCTCCACCTCCTTCCCCAGAACTGGTTGCTACCCCGGATATCGTCATATCCCAAGAAGACATTGACAATGAACCTGAAACCGAGCATAGTGTGGTGGAAGAGCCGCGGTATAGGAAGAGGGAGTCAATTATCCCGGCTCTGGTTGATCGTGGACAACAGATGTCTCCGGTACCAGAGAAAATTCCTCCGATTATGATTTCGGCGAGCTCACAAACCATTGAAAATCCTCCTTCTCCTCCTGCTACTCCCGTAGCAGGGTCACCGCCCACATCTCCAAGTGATCTCAACAATGTCGACGAAAAGCCTATCATGATCACGACTTCGACTCAGACCGATGGTTCACCAGAGAAGAAAACGCCTCCTCTAACATATCGCACACAAACTCCAACACCACTTCCTATCCCGGCGATTGTCATTGAACCTCCAGTATCTGCTCCTCCTTCACCTGGACAGCCAATGCTACCTCCGAGAACGAAGAATGCATTTAGTCAAACAACCTTCACCAGTATTGTACCGTATGTGTCAACATCAGTCCAAACCGAAGAGATTCGCATAGATAAGCGTCTTGCGAAACTTCCATCACATCTTCAACCATCTTCCATCTCATCCAATCCACCATCTCCCGAGGCTGTACTCTCCCGACACGCCAAACAACCGGCAAAGAAAACTTCGAACCGGGTCTTCCAGAGATCACCATCTCCATTGGCTGGTGATATACCTTCATCTCCTCCAACGTTGCAGTCTGCACCCATGATCGAAAACCGCTATCCTGGAAATAACGACAATGGTCCTCTTGCTGATGCTAAAAGTGACGGACCACGTAGACCTTTCAGAGACAGCAGCCTATTCGCTGGTTTCGCTGATGAGGAACCTGAACGTGAAACTAACCAACGACTGGCGAGGATGGAAGTGGAGCAGAAGTCTCCAAAGTTCACCACACCAGCTGGACCAAATCGAATGATGAAGAGTGCTCGTGGCGTTGCCAACAGACCATCGCCTGTTCCCGAAGACAAAGAAGTCGAGAGCAGACCACGACCAACAGAAACGCTAGACGAAGAAGAAGAAGAGGACGGTGCACCCTATCCACCATCGATCCCACCAAGCGGCCGACCGTCTCTTGAGTCGAGGCAATCATTTGAAAAGGGGCGAGGTGGCAAACCACTGAAGAGTGGTGGTCTCTCCAGACAATCTAGCATGCGTCGCTCCGCCATGATCCAAAATGGTGCGGCTGCTCACGCTCAACGATCACGTACACCCAGCATCGTCAGCGTTGGATCAAGCCATTTCAGCAACAAGTCTGTTGGACCTCCATTCCCGGTACCTGATCGAGCGAGCTCTCGACGACTCTTCCCTCAGAGTAAGAGTGAAGGATCACAGAGTCCGACACCTCGTGGTGGTGGTATTTTCGGCACTCGACGTCAACCCAGACAAATCGTTCGAAAGGATAGCCTTCGTAAGGTTAGATCGGCAGCAGCGATCCAAAGATCAAACTCCAAGGGTCGCAGAGGAAGTCGTTCACCGTCTCCCACCAAACTTACCACTCCGCTGAGCCCGGAATTCCCACCGCTTCCACGGGATAACATTGCCATGCCTCAGAAGACTTACGCTTCACAACGGACAACTGTCAAAGCATCGAATGGCAAAGGAACCGCTTCTGCCGTCGCTTCGACTGGTAACGCAGACATGGAGCGAGCATCTCAAGGAACCGTTGTTGATGCCATTGCGGCTTGTATGGTAGGAGAGTGGATGTACAAGTACGTTCGTAGACGGAAGTCTTTCGGTGTTCCTGAATCTCCACAGGAATTCCAAGGACGACCAGGAACGGATGGCTCCGTAAATGTTACCGGTAATGGTGTACGGCATAAGCGTTGGGTTTGGCTTTCACCATACGAACGGGCAGTCATGTGGAGCACCAAGCAGCCTGCTACTAATAGTGCTCTGATGGGCAAGAGCGGGCGTAAGCGTAAGTCTACTCGTTATATCTTATGTATTTATTGTGCTGACAACATCCACCAGTTGTGATTCAATCAGTCTTGGACGTCCGCGATGACACGCCTTTGCCGAAGAACCATGGCATACCAGAGCCCTTCAATCGATCCATCCTCATCCTCACACCCGCCCGAGCGCTAAAATTCACCGCCATGTCCCGCGAACGCCACTACACCTGGCTCACAGCGCTATCCTTCCTCGCGCATTCACCCCTAATGGCACCCGGCCTAGCGGACCTCCCACTGCCGCCGCGCGCCCCCCCAGAGGTCGACTTCGTATCCGGGCGGCGGCCCTCGCTCGACCGCACGCGCATCCGCGACTCAGTCCGCATCGCGAAAGACAAAGCGCGGCCACAACCCGGCGCACGCCTCGCACAGCTGCACGAAGGCGGTGCGGTGCGGCCGCCGCCCCTTCCAACCACGCTCCACGCCGCGCTCGACCCCGACCCCATCTCCGACAGCGCCGAGCCGCCGAACGTGCCGCGCTTCGCGCACGGCCGCAAGCGCAGCCTGACGGGCCCGCGCGCGGCGGCACCTGCTCCGCTGCGGCGGCTGGCGTACGAGGCGGGGCCGACGGCCGCGTTTCCGGGGTCCGCGGCAGCGGCGAGCGCGGGCCCGCCGCTCGCCGCATCCCCGTACGCATCGTCGCTGGAGTACGGGTCGCCGACGTTTGCGGGCGCGGGCAGCGTGGGTGGGGGTGGGTCAGGCGCCGCAAGCGTCTATGCGCCCAGCCGCTCGCAGAGCGCGGCGGGCTCACTGCGCAACTCTGAGGCGTCGACGAATGGCGCCGCCCGCAGGAACTTCTTTGATGCGGTTGGCACTATGCGCATGGAGGCGTTTATTGAGGAGGGCAATGAGGGCTTTTTGCACTCTGGCTTGCAGGGCGCGTTTATTGGCACGAGTCCTGGTGGTGTGTTTCCTGCTAATATTGGCCGTGGCCGGAGGAGAGGGAGTGCTTGGAGTGGTGGGACGAGTGGTGGTGCGAGTGGGAGTGGCGCCGGGAGCGATGGTAGGAGGAGTGGTGTTGTGCTGGGTGATGATTTTGATGCGTTTGGTGCTGGCGCGGTGGGAGGCGGTAGGGATCCGTTTCAAGGGTTTTGATTCTTTTTTCACTTGGTCTATTGCGAGTTGGGGTTGGTACATGGACTGAGTGGCTCGCGAGGGCTTAATCTCATGGTCAGGAGTTTGGAGATTTGGGAAATGGGATCTACGGTTGGGCTTCTTCCTTTTACGGAAGAGATACTTCGATTCTTAAGATACCATTTTGCGAGATGTGTTATTTTGTACATCGTTTCGGTTTAAACGAATCAAGCATAATGTCTTCTGTATACAAAGAAATCATTTCATCGAGTTGACTTTCGTTTCCCGAGATCTCAGCCTTGTCGGGTCACTTCTCACGTGATATGTGCACGGGAGCCTTATTCGTTTAAGTCGAGTACCCAACGTACCACCTCCGCAGCCAGTAAGCAGCTTATATGACAAACTAAGCTACTAACAACACGCGACTCACATAAAGAAAAATAGGAGAATTCTATGTGTCCCCAAAGTCAAGTACCTATAGCGTGTCTCGTTACGGGGTACGTCTCTCGACCCAGGTCTTCGGTACGATACTTCCAAGCGATTTGAAGATCCCATTGGTTGATATCAAAATACGAGGCACGCGTGCAGCATCAGGACTGCGGCGCTGGAGAAGAACTTTGGTGATTACATCTAATTCCTATCACTTTCCCATCACACCTCAAAGCTTGTTTCCGGCCCTCTAACACGACAAGGACGTACACTTCATGTTAATATGAATGCTCCATCTCATGATGCACCTCCTGGAACGCAAAACCACCGGCGAGTTCGCCTTCAAAGTATTCGCCGGCAAAGATCCCCCCGACTACGCGATACTATCTCATACTTGGCATGCAGATAACAACGAAGAAGTCAGCTATCAAGATATGGAAGCAAGCAACGGCAGTGGCAAGAGCAAGGCTGGCTGGAAGAAGATCAACTTCTGCGCTGATAAGGCTAAAGCCGATGGGCTGCGATACTTCTGGATAGACACTTGCTGTATCGATAAGAAAAACGCTGTGGAGCTTGGCGAGGCCATTAACTCTATGTTCCGGTGGTACCAGGGGGCGACAAAGTGCTATGTGTTCCTATCTGATGTCTCGACAACGAAGAGGAAAATGCCAGGGGACGAAGACACGCACAACACATGGGAACAGTATTTTCGGGTAAGCAAATGGTTCACGCGAGGCTGGACGCTTCAAGAGTTAATCGCTCCGGCTTCCGTCGATTTCTTCAGCCTGGAAGGCACGCACTTGGGGGACAAATCAACCCTCGTGACGATGATCCACGCTATTACTGGGATTGCAAGGCATGCGTTGAATGGCCACCCGTTGTCCAATTTCAGTGTCGAAGAGCGCATATCGTGGGCGAAGCGCCGCAGTACTAAGCTTGAGGAAGACGAGATTTATTCCTTATTGGGCATTTTCGATATCTCGATGCCATTGATATACGGAGAGGGAAGGCGCAAGGCATGGAGACGCCTTCAAAAGGAGCTCAACGAGCCTTTAAAAGGTGATCTATTCTAATCTTTGCGCCTCTTAGAACCTAGAATAAAGGCTGACATTAAGGCTACAGATGATATTGTGGACTGGCTATCGCCGCTAGTCTTCTCGAAAACCCAACACGATCAAATTGCTCAACGGCAAGAAGGCACTGGAAAATGGTTTTTAGAGTCTCCTAAGTTTCAGAGCTGGCAGCTCGGATCCGACAAGACGCTGTTCTGCCCCGGGATACCTGGAGCTGGTAAGACTATCATGGCAGCAACCGTTATTGACCACCTTCTTCGGGCAGCCCGTCATGATATTGGAATCACCTACTTGTTTTGCGAGTACAAGGCACAGTCCGATCAGAGCACAGCGAATCTATTTGCCGCCCTTTTGAAGCTGCTGGTGCAGACTCGGCTCGGAATTCCAACTTCAGTAAGGCAGATCTACGAAGACCACATGAAGCAACGAACAAGGCCATCTCTTGATGAGATACTTCAGGCATTACAGTCTGTCTGTCTAAATTATACCACAGTCTATGTTATAGTCGACGCCTTAGATGAATGTTCGAATCACAACCTTGCCCGAGACCAACTTATCACAGGCTTGCGCGAGCTGCAGGCCAAAGTAGACTTGCGGCTCCTTTTCACGTCTCGCCCTATCCTTGGAATAACGCAGCAATTTCAATTAGATCCAGTGCTTGAAGTACGAGCTACTGAAGAGGACGTGAGACGCTACGTTTTGGCTCAGATGCCACGGCTACCAAAGTGCATCCATCGCGACGAGGATCTCAAGTCTATTTTACAGACCAAAATCTCTGACGCTGTAGATGGCATGTAAGCTCTGCCTTTAGTGGTTAATGTGTCCGGTCCACTCCCCACTTACAGCTGCGTTAGGTTTCTCCTCGCGCGCTTCCATGTCGACTCGCTTATTGGCCATGCAACGAAGAAGATAGTACTCACAAAGCTAGACAAGTTACCAAAAGGATCCGAAGCGCTAGATCAAGTGTACAGTGGTGCATTAGAACGTATTGACAGACAAGTCGATGTAGATCGCCAGCTGGCTAGGCGGGCTCTAAGCTGGATCACATATGCACAAAGACAGCTCACTACCAAAGAATTGTGCCACGCAATTGCTATCGAGCCTGGCGAGAGATTTCTAGATCCAAATAACATCAATGACATAGAAGACATCGTTACCGTCTGCGCTGGACTGGTTACTGTAGACGATGAGAGCAACATCATCCGTCTCGTGCACTATACGACCCGGGAGTACTTCGAACGCGTACGGTGGCATCCTAGCGCTCAGGAAGAGATGGCTGCCGCCTGTTTGACATACCTAACATTCCACACGTTCCAAAGCGGCCGCTGTAATATTGACAAAGATTTCGAGCAGAGACTTGTGGAGAACCCATTTTTCGACTACTCAGCGCGTCACTGGGGCAAGCATATACAACCGGTGGAGAGCTGCGCTTTCGTTTCCGATCTAGCCCTTGACTTCCTTTGCAATGAGGCTTTAAGAGACTCTGCCGTCCAAGCAGCGCAAATCCGGATATACCATGGTTTCCCTGAGAGCCCCGCAAATAGAATGAGTGGACTGCATCTTACCGCGCTATATGGACTGCGCTACTTGACCGAGAGAATCTTGACAGTGGAGCGTGGAGACAGCGACACCGGCGTCGACTCGAGGGACGACGTCGGCAGGACGGCGCTGCACTTGGCCGCGCGCGGTGGGAACGAGGCAGTAGCCAGGCTGCTGCTCGAGCATGGTGCAGCGGTCGACTCGAGGGACGGCGGCGGCGGGACGGCGCTGCGCTGGGCTGCGCACGGCGGGCACGAGGCGGTAGCCAGGCTGCTGCTCGAGCATGGTGCAGCGGTCGACTCGAGGGACGACGGCAGCAGGACGGCGCTGCACTGGGCCGCGCCCGGCGGGAACGATGCGGTAGCCAGGCTGCTGCTCGAGCGTGGCGCAGCGGTCGACTCGAGGGACGGCGGCGGCAGGACGGCGCTGCACTGGGCTGCGCACGGCAGGGGCGAGGCGGTAGCCAGGCTGCTGCTCGAGCATGGTGCAGCGGTCGACTCGAGGGACGGCGGCGGCAGGACGGCGCTGCTCTGGGCTGCGCACGTCGGGCACGAGGCGGTAGCCAGGCTGCTGCTCGAGCATGGTGCAGCGGTCGACTCGAGGGACGGCGGCGGCGGGACGGCGCTGCGCTGCGCTGCGCACCGCGGGCACAAGGCCGTAGCCAGGCTGCTGCTCGAGCGTGGTGCCACCGCTGTAGAAGTTAAAAAGGATGGGACTGCAGAGGGAATTTGATCGAATGTATAACCAGAGCCTCCTCCCCACCCACCTCTTCTTTCTGGCTGGTCAATATATACAGGAGTAGAGACAGCTACGGAACACTTTGGAAGCAAGGAGATCATGCAAAATTAAGCACGGCTAGTAATAAGTTGCACAGGAAACTGGTAAAGTACGCATGGATGATATTGTGACGCAGGCCGAAGTAGATCAGCTGTAGAGCAGCTCTTCATGTGATCCAGTTGATAAAACGGGCACTAGAGTCCAGCCTCCTAAAAGGACAGACACAACACACACAAGTGATCGAGAATCGATCACCTCAATGAATTCTGCTTCTCCTTATCCACATACAAGTTCAGCACCTCTCAGTGCGTCATATTGTGACAAGTGCGGCGCTCCACATAAGAGAAACAATTGGCGCCTGAAGCGCGCGGATATGGAGGCTTCAAAGACGGATCACGCACTTCCAGAGCAGTCGCACAAGAGGGAGTAAACACCGTTGACTGAATGCGGTAGCCCATCTTTGCAGCGACACTGCTACGTCCGCCAGCTGAGCACCTAATACATGTAAGCCCGCTTACTTATCACTAATGTTACTTCCGCGAGAAATCTTCTGCGAGTAACAACGGAAAGCATGCAAAAGCCGGACACTGATTTTGCAAATGGCAGTAGCGCAAAGCTCTGGCACCAACGGAGATGTCACTGCTAGCTGCTGCAGTGCTCACTTCTAGCTAGGTTAAATGTAGTGATTAATTTCTACTAACTTCCCCCGGCGTGATGGGACACCCGCCGTGCTAGAACGCCTTGGATTCATGAACATCGCATATCTAGCTCCGTTCTTTTATAGATCTATCGTCGATGCTGCTGTGTATTTCAGCCTTTTTTCAACACATTTCTGATTCCAACCTTAAAGTTGCGTAATTGTGCCTTGACCGTTTCTTATGTCGATTCTTTCATCGTACGAAGACGCCCACGAGCCGTTGCCCTTGCTATAACGTTAACATCGGGAGTTTTTCAAATTTCGGGAGGGTAAAACGAAAGTTCGACTTTGAATAACTATCGTATAAGGCTTCATCAACACTCGGTCCTTAGTAGCTAACATTCCGAGAATTCAGCCGTAACGCGACAATTCTCACCAAGACTTGACAAGTTTAGCGTTGCTTAATTTGTATTTATTATACGGATTATCTCGTTTTATATACGTTGCGTTGAGAACCACATGTAAAAGGACTCTACGAGCTTCCAAGGCGATCGGCCACGTGTCGCCGATTACTCAATTCACAACCTCGACTGAGGAGATGCCCCTGACGAGCGTGCTTCGAAGACAGTAGCCACGAAGTGGATGATTACATCTAATGCTTGAAGACTGGATGGCGGCGAGGCAACCTTTAAAGATGTTGTTACATCATTTATCATTCTTAATCTGAATGCTGCAAAGAGCGTCCATGACCTCGAACTCTTCAAGCACCGCGCCAAACCTACCGATATGTTAGCACGACTTTGCAGCAACACTCTCACATGAAAGAGCATAACATACCCATAACACCGCACCTTAGGCTTCAAAGCCTCCTTCAAAGCCTCAAAATCGCCCTTCCCCAGCTTCCCAAACCGCGCATCCCCACGAATCATTGTCCACGCCATAATAGGTGTGATCTCCCCGTCTAGTGGTAAGCGCTGGCTTAGATCGAGAAGCTTCATCAAATTCGAGGCGCCTGGGTGGGGCGTCTTGTGCGGATGTTGCTTTTCGGGGTGCTCATCGATATGCGATTGCTGCAGGCACGTCGCCATTGAGGCGTGGTCCGATATGTCGGCCTCGTCGGCGATTGTGGAGCGCTGCATGACGAATTGTATGGAACACATGCACGGGCGTTCGAGGCTGCATGATTCCGCATGTTAGCATTGCTGTTCGAGGGCTTCTTACGATGATGGTTGGTTGGTAAAGTGATCAGGAAGGGTAAACAGGAGGCCACGAGCGGACCTCTCTGCAATTTTTGATCATTCTTTGGAAGCAAAGGAGATGAAGTGTAATATATTTTCGATGGAGGGGATAGGTATGGGGTGCGGTCATACAAGTCAACGCCAATCTGGTCATAGTCCAGTCCGTGGTTTTGGTTCTGGCTTTGCTGGTTGTAGCGCTTCAAAAATTTGCGGGTTCGAAGCCTAATACGTCGAAATTGAGATATGTCGTCATGGCCATCGACTTCTGTGGACTCAACGTAGATATCAATACCATCCATTCGCTTCCTCTTTTTCGATGTCCTTTGGAAGGAAGCAGAAAAACTTGAAGGTTGGGGAACGGCACTCTGAACAGCTTCTTCAAGATTGTAGAAGATGGTCGACATATTTCGCGCCGTGTATGTTCCGATGTGGCAGCACACAGTTGTATATCAGGCTTCAAGTTGCTTTATATCCGTTCTATCAGATAAGAATTTGCACAGGCATATTAAAGAGGTAAATAGAGGCTATAAGAGGTTTAAAACATGAGGTACAACGGCTGTAAGTCCATCCCTGACCAGGTGTGATATGCCCGTACTTGCTTCCTTCGCTTGAGATGAGCTCGGCTCGGCTTCAGGACCAGGAACTGCAAAGGGACTGTATGCCGGCGAGAGAACCTTAAGAGGGCTTCTCCAATTTAATTTAAAGTCTTTGCCTCCGCACAAGAGCTTAGCTTTGACGTCGAGCATGTGCCGGAGAGTGATGTTGTAGGTTTGAAAGTCACATTTGACCGCTTGGGTAGAGAACTTTGTTTTGCCGAGCTTGCCCAGATCCACTACCGGCGATGCTGCGCCAGCTTCCGCTCCGTTGATAGTCCCGGGAAGTTCGACGTTAATATCGCCGAACGTATCAACGATGACTGTATCGAGGGAAAAATTGCCTTCCTTAAGGGTTAAGGTGGCCTCGCCTCGGCAGAAAACTTCGGCAGAAACCTTAATTATCAATTGTTTGACGGTGACGGTTGGATCAGCCGTTACGTCTTCGGACGTTTGCATTCCCTTTAGTGCCAGCGTGATGGGAAATGGACCACCCGGGTAAATTTGCGTTGGATAAGCCAACTCAACAGTGAAGCTAGCACACGGAAGCTCGGAGTTTTTGAAGGTTGACCACAGCTTTTCTTTTATTGACAGCCGATCGTGCTTTCGTTCTGGTAGAAGACGTAGACTCCTTGCCGTGAAAGACTGCTCCGTCATCTTGGGAAGCAGGCTGGGAAACTCCTCTCGTCTCGACGGCAGGTATGTGAGGTCTAGAGAGCTCTCATTTCTCGAGGACGGCGCATCCCGTGGTCTTGATAACTCAGCCTCGAGTTTATACTCCACCGAGCAGTCTGAAGACGAATTATATCCGAGGATAGTCATGGTAAACGTTGGTGGCAGAGGGTGCGGATCCTTTGGTTCAGGCCATGAGCCACCTGCGCTGTCAAACTTGTCGTTTCCCTTCAATGGATCGGTTTGTGTCGGGAACTCGAACTCGAATGGCCACGAGTGGCGGCGGCCGGCATTGAAGGTGTATTTGCCTGAGTAGAGACGCTTGGTGCAAGAGAATAGTGTACAGAGTGAGCGGTAAGAGCTACTCGATTTTCCATGCTTTACGAAAATCTTCGTCTTCGAGCGACCGACAAATGTGATAAGAACTGCCTCGATAGGTTCGTCTTTTTCACTGTGCAGGACCACGTTCCCTTTGACGACATGGCCAGGCAAATACGACTTCTTGGGCGCGTCCAGTTCGATGGTCAAACCCATTGCTTAGGAAAGTTTAATCGTTTGGGTTGATTTTGGTCGACAAATCTTGTGAGCCTTCTTTGTGTACTGTACTACGAATCGAAACGAGAGAAACCGTGATGCCGCACATATCATGCACAGTTCAACAATTCCGAGTCAAAGGTAGTTTATATGCTCAAGTAATAGCGCAGCGCTAACAAATAGCCGGAAATATGTTGCTTGTCGTGGAAAGAAAGCCGGAGCCCTACTGACAATCATCGCCGAATGCAGAGGCGGACGTCGTGATGCTTCGGCCTCGTAAGTTAAAGTTTTTAAGGCCTCCAAGATTAACGGCGGTGGAGCGAATGAAATCCCGTATGTTTTAAAAATACGAAGCAGATTTTGCGAGCGAGAGAGAAGGCGGGTGATTGGATGGGTAGAAAGCGAGGGTGCTTTAATTAAGGCTAGCGTGTCAATTCGAGGAGAGCCCGTGGTGCGAAGCCTTAGAGACCTTTCGTCGCTTCGTTCCTCAAGGCAAGAACTCGAATATCCCAGTTACAATATGGCCGAACTCGCCAGACCTAGTAGAGTTATGCGCAGGAGGATACGAGACGCTGATAGCGACAGCGAAGCCCACACCACGCAGGCAGAGACAGCTCAAAACGGAGATCAGAGCTCCGGTATCGAGCAACCTTCAGTCTCCGACATTCTCAAACAGCGCAAGCAAGCGCAGAAACGCAAACATGGCCTTGCCTTCTCGAGCTCCAGTCAAGCACGCCGTGATATGCCCGGCGAAGACAATTCCACACAAACCACCGCCGCGCCCAAACCCGTGGACTCAGTATACTCGCGGTTTACCGCACAGACAGGCATCATAGCGGACGCATACGACAAGAAGCTGTTCGTGACCACCTTTCTCTCCTCATCCAACTTCCATAGCCAGACTCCGCTAATAGGCCAGTGAGGAGTACATAGACTCCCAGATGCGAGCGCCGCAACCGCAGGGCCCTGAAACCGAACCGACGCAACAACCCATCACGACCGCACAACACCAATCGCGCACGCCTCCGCAACCCTCAACCGCCAAACCCACCGACCGCGACCGCCACATCACCCTCCAAGAAGTCGACCTCCCCACAGCACCACCCACCGCAGGTGCGCCTCCGCGCGGCCGCGACACACAGCCTCCAGCACGACGACGGCGCGCGCGCCGCACCAGCGCCGACGCCCAGCGCGATGCAGCCGTGGACGCGATCCTAGCGGAGAGCGCGGGCGGAACAGCATACGTGGGAGAGACCGGCGGAGGCGATGCGGAGGCGGACGGCGGCGAGGGGTGGGGCGAGGGCGCGCAGGCCGACGAGCGCATCGCGGCCGCGTTCCGCGCGGCCTACCTCGATGAGGTGGAGCGCGAGCGTGCGGCGCGCAGACCGCCGGCGGCGGCGGCGGCGGGCAAGGCGAAGGGCAGGGCCGAGGACGTGCTGCGGGGTCCGAGGCTCGGTGGGAGTAGGAGTGCGAGGGCGAGGTTTGTCGAGCTGCAGCAGGCGAAGAAGTAGGGAGGTTAGGGAATGTGTTGGTTCTCTAGGGTGCTTTTGGAGGATGCGTGGAGCAGTGCGGTTAGGAGCTGATGTCTAACTCTGCTAGCCGTCCATCGCACAATCCCAAAGTATTAACATGCTAGACTGCGTCTAAACTACATGCACATTCAAGCCTTGGTCCGATCCGGCAACACCGCTCCTTGTGACTTCAGCTGGGCCTTGGAAGCCGCGAGCATGGCCTCAGGATCCTTGATACCGGCCCAATTACCCTCCTGCACCCTCTTGATGGTGAGCGCAGCGATGAGCGCGGCTCCCACGCCGGACCCGTCCTCGGCAGCGTTGATGACGACGGGATCCTTGCGCACCTCCTTGGGCCAGTCGAGGATCTCGCGCAGGGCCTGCGCGCCGCGCGCCTTGAAGTGCGGGTACTTGTTGAAGACGGAGCCGTCCGCGCCCACGTGGCAGGCCGACCAGCCCATCTTCTTGCAGATTGCGGCGACGCCGCAGGCCGAGAGGCGTGCGGCGCGCGTGCCGATGAGCTCGGCGAGCCGCCGGCACAGCTCCAGCTCGGGCTTGGTCGCGTTGATGCCCAGCGTCTTGTGGAACAGGTGCTGTGTGTCCGACAGGTTCTCGAATGGGTCTTCTTCGATGGCCGACAGGAATGACGCGTCGAGTGTGTACGCCTTCTCCAGCTTGCTGACGTCCTGGCCTTCGAATATCGTGCAGTCTGGGTTGCCGTGCAGATCCAACACCGCCAGTCGGAAGATTTCACCGAGATATAAACCTGCAACCATCTTCTCAAATGCTTGCTGACCAGGTCGCGGAGATTCCTTGTCGATTATCACGTCGTATGGTGTCCGAGGTAGAATAACGTGCTCGTTGTCGAATGCACCCCATTCACAGTTTATCGCCATTGGCATTTCCGGATCTAAATTTCTGTGAGCGAGTTTCGGAATGTTACCACATTTGTCCATATAAGCAGCATTGCAACCGGTGCCGAAGATACAGCCAATTTTAATTTGGTCGTCTGTATATGCCGATGCGATCAGAGTACCGACGGTGTCATTGATCAGTGCGGTGAGCTTGATGGGAAGATTGCGTTCGCGTAGTGCTTCCTCAAACTGAGGCACGACATCCTGCCCTTCAACGCCAGCAATGTCGAAGCCTTTGGTCCAGCGTTGGAGTACTCCGTGATCGATATATTCTTGAGTTGCAGGATACGAGAACGTGAAGCCAAGTGGCAGCTGATCTAAATGCTCGCCTTCGTGATGATATTCGACGAATTGCTGTAAGCAGTCCGCAATGTATCCCCAAAGCTCTTCACCAGTTCCAGTCTTGAGTTCTTGAGGCATACGATATTTTGACTGAATGATGTCGAACTCGCCTTTCTCTTCGGGTAGGATGATCTCGCAAATACGAAGATTGGTGCCGCCCATATCGATAGCGAGGAAAGTACCAGTCTCGTAACCAGTCGGAAAGCTCATACACCACGAAGGATTCATTGGTATACTCCCACCCTTCTCCGTGAGACCTTTGTTGAGCTCGCTCACAAAGTGATCCGAGATCTTCTTCAGTATTTGCGTATCACAGGTAAACAGCTCTTCCAGACGTTCAATCTGTTGCATCAAGTCCTTTGGGACATCCGCGAAGGAGCCTGTCATCCTGTAAATAACGGTCCGCCACTTAATTTCCATACGATAATGACGTACCCTTTCTTGAAGGCGATTTCCGAACCATCGTGGCGATTGTATAGGAATCTACGCAATAAAGCTTTCGGAAGGGATATCAGGAGGTCAATTGGCCAGATTCGAGTGTTTAAAAGGTCTGATATGTGCTTTTGAAGCAGAGTCTTATGGCCAAAGCCCGACTTTGCTCGTCGTAGCTCAAGTTCTGCGGCGTACTTCGGAAGTCAGTCAACTGCGGAAAGCAGGGGATCGATCGGCAACAAGACGACTGAGAGGCAGATATTCAAATGTAAAGCTCGAACTGGTAGGTAGCGGCAAAGGGTCTTTCCACGTACATAAATGTTCCTGGCTGGTTTGCTGCGTAAATCTTACAAAGCTCCAAGGTCGCTGAGCAAATCGGCGGTTGCAGCCAAGTACCACTTGGAACTAGCCGTAGCTGCGTAACCCCCACCAAAGTCTGAGTTGAACGTAAAAATCGGATTTTCTCGTCCGTAAGCCGCTTGGTTGGGAATCAATGGTGCCAATGGCAAAAAACGAGGCGTTTCTTTGCTCGGACCGAGGAAATAATACTAATGTTCGATTGAGCCTAGGTGGAAGTTTTACGATTCCAAAGTTTCTGAGTGGCGTTGAAAGAGCAGTTGGGTGCGGAGCGCGTCGAAGCGAATGGGTAGACATAGTTCAGTATGCAGTCAGGCTATGGCTTGCATTTGTGGGCCATGTGCTTCGCTGGAATTTTCACTCTGTTTAAACCTTCCATTGTACATCTTGAAGTGAAAGATACATGTCGTAAAGCAATCGTTATTTGCTCAAAGCCACTCTTGGCGGGCAGAGCCAGAATAGGTATCTGAACAATCACGCACCCTTTTATCTACCACCATTCGTCCCAACCTCTCGCAATTTTGGATTCCGCTACCAGAATGAACCTGAACTCCTGAAATATCAAATCAGAAGAAGCCACAATCAAAGGTGTGCCCCAGCAGCCGCCTTGGCGGCATGGACAGCGGAACCGCTATCAATTCCGTTATTTATGCTCAAATGATGCGTCAACTGCTGAATTTCATCAAGTAGCTTGTTTTTCTCTTGAAAAGGATCGTACATCCTGTCCTTGATGTACTCGTCGAGTTGTGCGTCGGTCAAGGAGCGAAGGTTGAGTTCGCGATCAACACCGTTCTTCTGAGCGGCACGGATGACGGCGCGAGTCACTACTACGCTCACTTCGCGGATGCGACAAATGTCAGGGTAAAGCCAGCCATCAGCCTCTTCTTGCTTGTTGAGCGATTGCGAGAGGCCTTCTCCAGAAGCGTAGATCATGTCTTGAGTTACGCTGACGGACTTGCAGAGAATAGCACCAAGTCCAATGCCCGGAAAAACATACATGTTATTGCCTATAATGTAGATTAGTTTCATTCTTTGTGGAAATCAAATTCAAACGTACCTTGACCCGGTGTCAAAAGCTTGCCATCGTGTACCAAGGATGGGAACGGGCTGCCACTAGCAAACAAGCAGCGACCTTCAGTGTTATCAACAGCTTCCTGAAACGTGCACTCAGACTTGGACGACGGATTTGACAAAGGGAAAATGACCGGGTGCTTGTTGATCTTGGCCATTGTTTGAAGGATGTCGGGTGTGAAGGCACCTCCAATTGTAGACAAACCCATAAGGATGGTAGGTTCAACCCATTCGATGAGGCGCTTCAAGCTCTGCACTTGCTTGCCATTGTTGTCATCGCGCGAGAAGTAGATCTTGTGCTCCGCAAGCTTGTCTCCTCGATCGTTGGTAACGAGGCCACGGGAATCGACGAGCCAGAACTTTCTACGAGCTTCGTCCTCCGTCAGACCTTCATTCATGAAGAACTCCACAAGTTGTTTCGCAACACCGACACCAGCACTACCAGCACCGAGGAAGACTGCCTTGTGATCCTTAACCGGGATACCGGATTCTTTGACTGCCTTGATGAAACCACCAAGAATGACGGCACCGGTGCCTTGGATATCATCGTTGAACATAGTATAGGTATCCTTGTACCGCTCCAGTGATGGGAAAGGATTCTTCCAATCTTCGAACTGGATAACGATGCCCGGCCAACGTTCGGTTAGAGCTGCCATGAGCTCATCTAAGAACTCCCGCTCCTCATCCGCTGTGACCTTTTCTCTTCTGCTGCCCTGGTACAGAGGGTCTTCTCTCAGCTTCTGATTGTTCGTACCCAAGTCAACGGTAAGAGGCAATGTTGCATCGGGTCTTATACCTGCGCAAGCAGTGTACAAAGCGAGCTTGCCAATTGGAATACCCATTCCACCTACTCCGAGATCACCGAGACCAAGAATACGAGATCCGTCAGTCACAACGGTAATCTCGACATTATGTGGCCAATTGGCGAGAATAGAATGAAGATTACCACGATCCGAGTATGAAATGTACATTCCCTCAGGTTGTGTATAGATCTCGTGCCATTTTTGGCATGCTTCACCGACCGTAGGTGTGTAGATTAGAGGAGTGAGATCCTTGATGTTTTCTGCCAGAAGACGATAGAAGAGGTGTACATCCGAGTGTCGTAGTATGGATAGATATTGAAACTTCTCAAGGGGAGTAGGCTTCATCTCGAGGATCTTCAGACATCTTTTCGCCTGGACTTCGTATGAATCAACGTTTGGAGGAGAGAGACCGTAGGTCCGTAAGTACTTTCGAATTTCGACGGGATACGCGGTGTCATAGTCACCGGAGCTGCAAAAATTGTCAATAGCCGTTCATGTCAGATTGAGCTTGAAGACAGTACGTAGTCGTAATTTGCCTTGGTGAGACGGGATGCTGTGACTGTTTGATATTTGCGTGCGGTGAGTTCTGGTCGAAGGTAGGCATTGTAGCGTAGCTGTTGCAAGAAATCGAGAAAGGTTTAGATAATGGTATCCTGCAGTTCAATTGGGTTAAACAGAAAGTGGAGATGTGATTGATAGATTTGCTTGTGGAGAGAAAAGTGAGTCTGCGTGGGAGAGTTTGCATTGAAGCTGCTATATACCCCCCGGTAAACCTCGCCCAGACCTTAAGTAGGTGAAGGCGTGGCAGCACAAAAATGCGTGATTAGTTTCAAAATCAGGCCAGGTATGGCGAGCAACCCGAAACTCTCCGATGATAAAGAGCAATGGGGAGCCGAAACGCCTGTGGTGACGGGTCCGTGGGCGTAACGACAGAAGCAAAAGCTGGTAGCGTAGCGCGGGGGTCGAGCGGATAAGTGGGATCTACGAGGGATAATGGAACAGCTTGCGGTGCGTCTTATGTGAAAATGACCGGACAGAACCATGCTTTGGCCTGTATTTGCTCGTTGAGGCGACCATAAAGCCTCAACATCGTGGGCTCGCATGCAATGCCGATCTGAAAAAAGTCTCCCAACGGGTTAGCGTTGTGTCGGGACGATCCCCACAACTTTACCGCCGTACTGGAGGCTCGAGCTTGCGTTATACTCGTAACTCAACTAGCACTGGGCTGATTGTTTCCTCCACATGGCACACATTAAACAAAGGGCCACCAAGACCCGCCATTCTGAATCCCTTCCGTGAGACAACCTCCGGTTCATTGGACAAGGCTGGAGTCATTTCCACTCGCGCGAGTCTCGCCTGATCCCTATTTCCATGATGCAAAAAGCCCTTACCGGAGTGGTGGTAAGCTCGAGTGACATTCGTATCCACCCCTTCAAAAGAGGAATATCTGACAAAGTCGGTGATGAATTGCGGTGTGAAGGACAAGATTTAGCACCGTAGCCACATACCTTAACCTCCATTGAGATAGACGGAAAATGCAATGATCCAATCCCACATCTCTTTTCTCTCCGAATTCCGAATATATATATCCGATGGCGTTGCAGATTGTAAAATGCGCAGTCTCTTAGCAAGCGAAGCTATGCATGTGTCAGAGTCCGGAAGGATGAAGAAACAGATGAGACTGGACCAGTCGGTTCGAAGCTCGTGGCGACCTGAGCAAATATGCAGGCTAGATGCAAAGCTCTCCACTCGCCTAGCGGCTTCCGCCGTTCCGCACCTGGGATTCAATGGTTTGAGTGAGGCGGGATGGCGGTTCTTCGGGTGGTGGCAGTCAATGATAATTAGCGGCATTATTGTTTCGTGCTGCTTCGCTCTGCCTTTAGCCTCAGGCTAAAATAGCGACTTTTCTCAATTTCCCATTCGCCAATTCCTCTCCTACGTCACAATCACACTGCTACAATGCTTCATCATCCACTTCACCCTCCGCTCATGTGCGTGCTGCCTCCAACTTCATCAATCGATGTTCCTATTCTTTCCGAAGCAAGATCCACTTCCTTGCTTCTCCTTCAATCATGTCTTTGTGCTTTGGATTCCGAAAGGCGCCGGCTGACGAACGTGAACCTCTGCTGCCTCAATACCAGGATGAGACCGTCTTACAGAGAGAGCTGCATCAAAAGCTCCACTCTTACCAAATGCTACGAGCCTTGAGCAAGGGTTTCATGCCTTCTAATGAGCAGCTTATCATCAATCTTCGGACCATCCTTGCTATGGACTTATTGAACCCAAATAATCCAGAACTTAGCGACTCCGGACGTTTGTTGGTCAAGTACACCAAGCAATGGTTGCAACAGTTTATACAACTGCTTCAGCATAAGAACAGCGAAGATCAGATCCAAGATTTTATTTGGTTTTTGTCAAAATCGAGGATTTCCGTCGATGTCGAACATCTTAGCCAGAGAGCTACTAAAGCAAAGGCCAAAGCAGATACGGCTGCAGGTATGAACGCCACCTTCACATATCGTACCCCGCAATTGTATTTTCTTTTCCAAAGTCGCGTGTTCAGATATGCCAGTCATAATCGTCTCCTGTCGGTCTTGACTCAATGTAGTATTTCGACATCCAAGCCACCCATCCCCTTCCAACCCATATATTCCAAAGAGAATAAAACTAACGCGTGTCTAGCGTACGGAAGTCTACAGACGGTTGGTTCTCTGCTTCTGACCAACTCTGATTTTCGTTTATTCCTGGCTGATTTGAATATTGTTGTGCGAGAGGTCTTCAAGGACACAGCTGTGACTGTTTCTGGGGTTGCGGAAGAAGTCGGAACCAAACTCGAACCATCCAAAGATGAACAACAAAAGTTGAAGCATCCAGGAGGTGACGAGGGACCACGTCCAACTAACGAGGATCTCAGTCATGAAGTTGCCGAGGCATCTCAGATTGTCACAAGTGGCGCCGTGAAAGTTGCGAAATCAGCGCAGGATAGCTTGGCCGAAAAATTATCGGGTGACGAGAAGGAAACATTGTTGTACCGACTGAAACAAGCAATCATCAAGTTGAGGCAACGTCCAGATTACTCCGACTCCGTGTCGACGCTGTCTCTGTTGCTCAAGCGCTATGCTTTGGCCTACTCGAGGGCAGCACAGGAGACGCTTCAAACTGCACAGGATGATGTTCACGAGAATCCAGAAACAGACCGGGCATTGAAGAATTTCTATACTTTGATCAGATCGTTTGGAGATTCGAAGCAATGGGACAGTCTCGAGGAAAAGTTCGATCAAGTGATGAAGCACAGCAAGTCGGACCCACAATTCGAGAGCCTTATGAACGACTTGGGAAATTCTCTCCAATCGCTTCTAACCGATCCATCCTTCCTCGACCAGGCTGACGAGAAGTTCCAAGAGCTACGACGTAAATCACGTGAAGTTGGTTCAGACTCACCAATCCGTCAGGATGTCGATGCATTTCTGGAGCAAGCTCAGAAAACTCTGGAATCTACTCTTCACGATGAGGATATAGCACGCCTTGTCAAGACCACAAAGCAGATCGCAGCTATCTTGTCACCAGCGGGTGAATATTACAACACCGAGCTCATTCAAGATTCGATCAACGTCTTCGTGCCTCTATTCATCGCAGCAATCCAATACATTCCAATCCCACGATTGGAGATATCAACGCCAGATATCGACCTGCTGCTGGAGAACCTGATCCTCGAGCCGGGCCGCACCGTCAACAACAGCTCGTTCTTCCCCTACCGCGTGAAAATCGAAACGCACAACGCGGTCGAGATCCGCAAAGCGCGCTTCCGCACCACCTCCACGCTGACCAGCCTGATCACGCTCAAATTCGACGGGCTCTCGGTGCGCGGCTCCGAAATCGGGTACTGGCTGCGCGCGCACTCTGGCCTCCTGCGCTTCGTAGACAGCGGAATCGCGTCCTTCGCGCTGGACGCGCGCGGCCTGGACGTGCACCTAGAGGTGGCCGTGAGCCCGCCGCACCACCCGCACCGGCTGCTGGCGCTCCGCGCCGTGCGCGTCCACATCCACCGCCTGCGCTACAGCCTGCGGCGGAGCTCCCTCCGCTGGGTGGCCTGGCTGCTCGCGCCGCTGCTCCGCCCGCTCCTGCGCAAGGCGCTTGAGGCCCGCGCTGCCGCCGCCATTGCGGATGCACTCCGCGCCGCCGACCGCGAGCTCGTCTTTGCGCGCGAGCGCCTGCGCGCCACGCGCGTCGCCGATCCGCAGGACCTCGCTACGTTTGTGCGCGCTGTCGCCGCGCGGATGGTCCCTGCGGATGATCCCGATGTGTATACGCGCGTGGGTGTGAGCGCGCCGCGCAGAGGTATCTTTGCGGGCGTGTATGCGCCGGGCAGTCTCGTCAAGGTGTGGGACGAGGAGGCGCGCGGGGCGGCGGAGCGCGTTGACGAGTGGGAGCGCGGTGGGTGGAGGAATGCGGTCTTTGATGTGCACACTGCGCTCCTGACGTAGACTTTGGGGTGAAAGAGGGATTGAGCATACGCATGGGTGGTGTTTTGGCTGTCTCGGTGCGGTTGAGGACTCCTTTTGGCGCTTCGCGGAGGATTACGCATACCTGCGATGTGGATTGCATTGACGTACATATGTCACGATAGGTGGCTCGGAAATGACATTCTGCATAAATGATTGCCCAATGACATGATATTTGGAATAATCTACAAGTGTAACAGGCCTTCTACGACCCAATTGTTCGTTTGAATTGCAATTTTTTTTTTTGGCGCCGAGCCAAACGCAGAAGAGACTTGCTTCTGCAGGTCAAGATTACATGCTATAATGGATGAATACAGTTGTCCTCGAAGGCTGATAATCCCAAACCCGTCCCAAATTTGCTCTCGTGGTTGACCACCACGCTTATTACAATATCGAATAGTAGCAATTGCCTCCACGCATCGCTCGTATTCTCGTGTGTTCGTGAAGAATAAACAACTGGTGTATTGGCCTGCTCAACCAGATCTCTCTCTGTTCTCTATCTGATGTATGTGGTCTGCGTCTTCTTGTTTGGCGGTGGGCCCATTGGCGGCTCATAGATGTCTGGCTCATAGACATTATCAGCTTCGCGCTGGGGTTGGTAGCTGTTCACGGGCGGCTGAAGTTCGATGCCGGACTGCTGATGGTGATAGGGAGGAGGACCGTTGGGATCTTGGACGCCGTAGGGTGGAGCAGGCTGGCCCCAGTAGCCGGGACCGTTTGTGTAGTAGGCTCGCTGAGTCCAGCCGGTGCCGTAGTAGGGACGCAGGCCCGCCGCTCGTCGCCGTCGTGCCGAGAGACACGAGCAGGTGAGGAACAGGAGCAGGAATATGGCGATCACGACACCAAACACCACCCACCGGACCCACGAGTTCCATGCCGAGTAGCAGTTGCCGTAATAGTTACCGAATCCATCTTCGCAGCTAGACGTGACTTTGTTAGCGTGTGGTTTTCCCATGGATTCGTTACGATGGGCGAGTGTGTCGATGATTGGGAAGGTGGAGACTTACATGTATTGATCGTTTGGGTCGTTTGGGTCGTTCTGTCGTGGCAAAATCATTTTGGATAGGTGGATGGATAGGTGGAGGCGACTCAGACGTTAAGGCAGACGGTAGAATTCGACTTCAGAGAGGGAGAAGAGTGAGAGGATGAGAGTTGAAGAAGAGACGAGGTAATATTCAAGCCGTGGACTGATGTATAAGTCTGGGCGGGGACGCTGGGAGGCTGCGTCACCCTGTACGAGTTTTTGAAGTGGCTCTTGCCGAAACACATGCAGTTACGCCGTATGTACGAAGTCGCTCACTCGGTTACTGGCTCACTCGCTCACTGTCTCCCGACCTAAAGGCCGCAAGGTTGGCGTGGCGTAGTTGGGTGGCTGAGCCGGCACTTCGCTTCAGAGTCGCCGCAAATCTGGAACGCAAACGGAAACTCAAAGTCCGATCTTGGATGTCAAATGTTTTGCTGCTCCCTCCTAAGGCTGTCTCCTCTATGCGAAAATAACTCACAGCTGGTCATGCTCGCCTCGAAAGGGCAGATTCCCACCAACATGCAGGGCAATTGCCTCCTCAACTAAATCATGTCGTTGCTTTCCAGGCGATCCCCTGTGATGGAGACGAAAGCGGATTAGTTCTGAAACTGCCAGCTCAACATGCGTCTGCTAGCAATGAAATATCTTGTGCCCACGCTGCTACTTCTCTTTCTTCCAAAGTTTTTATTTTACCTGTTGCAACCGTGCTACAAGCTCTCTGGATGACCTACAACCCGTCGAAGTGCTGTCAAATTCGAGTTGCTGTGCCTCACGAAGCAGCGTCTGCATAAGACATCCTCATTCCTACGAATCCATCCCAAGTACCATGTACAAAGTCAAAATGTCACGAGAGATATTTTGCATTTTTCCAAACAACTTCTTGATTTACTACGAGCTAGCTACCCTGATATCCTTGTGGAAAATATGTTCAATCGTAAGAGCTGAAGTGTAAATGTTAAAAAAAAGAGGCTCGCGCCCATTTGAGGAGATGTACCTCTCCGGTGGCTATCGCTAGCCGTCTGAAAAGTCTTTCTTTTCTCGTAAAGTCATGAAAATAACCACCATTTGCTGCTTGAGATTAGGAATCATAATGCGCTTGAAAACTAAGTGGTCTTAGCCACTGCGCCTTGTCCTGCGAACCTTGGCAGTCATCGATCGAAATGCCATTCTTATCATCTGCAGCTTACTTGCTCGCTCGAGCAATCAGCCATTCGAGAACAGCGTTGAGATTTGTCTCTTCTTTGGCACTGATTCCATAACAGCTGACTTCGCGATGTGACACCGCATTCAGGTTCAACGCCTCGATGAGCTCATCGACCGAAAGATGCTCGGGTAGATCTGACTTGTTTCCGAGAACCAATAATGGAATACCTTCCAGTGCAGGCTTCTCAAGTAACATTTGTAGTTCTTCTCTCGCCACTGGCAATGCCTCTTTGTCGGCTGAATCGACGATGTATCTTGGCCGAATCGTCAGCAGTTAGCTTTTATTATTCAACAATGACCTTACACGATGGCATTGACACCTCGACAATAACGCTCCCACATAGACCTAAATCTTGGTTGTCCACCTAGATCCCAACTATACACCTAGTCAACCTCTATCGATCATCGAACCGAGAGCTACCGGTCACGGGGCCGATGTTGCACAAAAAGGAGCATGGGATATCAGACATACCATTTCAATGTCACATGGCCTTTCTGTACTCGCTTCATGTTGAAGCCGACGGTCGGTATCGAACTGCAATAGGGTGGCACAGTTAGCCATGTGCACCTGGAAGCGTGATGCGCGACAAGAAACATGGCACCACCATGATATCGGTACGACTCGATTTTGAAAATGTTCAAGACTTACTCTATAGTGAATTCACCACCCTGTTCATTCGTTAGTCGATCACGTTCGAAGGGTTCGGACATGTTTGCGATACCGCCATGTCCAGCCTGGGCTGAGACTCACCGCCAGAACTCTCAGTAACGAAGTCTTGCCAGCATTCTGCAACCTACCCGAACTCGGTTAGCGATGAGCTCCTCTGCGCACAATGATGATGGATAATTCAGCCTAAGGCAACAGCAATGATTTGATGCTGCTGAAAGAGCCGTGATATTATAAGAAATGAAGCTTTACATACCCTATCATGGTGATGTCCATTTCGGTCGCCCTGTACGGTCATGTTAGCGGGCTTGATGACGGGCCGCACCGAATAGCCGCCGTCGCTACAGGCACTCCCAAAAAACCAAGACCGCTGCACGGCAATGATGGACACGGGCCAGAGACATACCAAAAGAGACGTAGCAGCCAGTCGTACAGGCGCTTGAAGAGGCCCGCCATGGTTCAAGACGACGAGATGTAGTTGCAAGCAAGCAGATGGGCGGGATATGATGGCCCTTTTCTGGGCTCGAGGTTTGAAGAGTGTAGGCAGATTTGATGAAGCAGCAGTACCGCCAAAGAAAACAATTTGCGACGGCACAAGGATGCTCCCGGCGGCAAAAAGCAAGATGGTGGGCGAAGATTGACTTGATAGGGTCGTGGCTGTGGCTTCCAGAGCGTCTGCGGGTGGTGCAAAATGCGGGTAAGGTTTTGGGCTCAAGGGCAGGGGCAAGCTCCAGAGAGCGCGGTGAGGTGAAGCGACAGTGCAGCCGGCTGTGGATGGTGGTAATTAGGATGGGATTGTTGTCGGTCCAGATGGAAAAAATGGGATCGAGGGATGTTGGACGAGCGTGAGGAGTCAGAGAGAGTAGAATGTAGTGCAGCTACAGGACAGAAATTTTGGTATAATGATAAATAAGATATAGCCAACGAGTCAAGTCAGCTTGACGAATTCGGATTGTTTTCTTCTGCCTGTGCTGAGCTGGGCGTTTGGCTTGGATGAGAGAGAGCAGGGCGAGGCGAGGCTCCAGCGGGGGGAGTAGAGAGCAAAAGCGAGGTTCGCGGTACGAAGTTTGAACGTTCGCACCTGCGCCCTCGATTATCGATAGGGTATGGCAGAACCCACGGCTTCCACCACGGCTCCACAATAGAGCCCTACTGACCACCCGCTCCCGTACAACAGCTTCTTCAATCACAAGGCGCACACCCAGGCCCAGTCCATGCCCGAACCCAAGCCCAGGCCCACCTTAAGCTTACTCTCCCGCCCTACAAAACCATCCACACGCCTCTAAGCTGTAGGGACATTGCAAGACGCTTTTTCAAACGTCAACAGCCATTAGCTAGATGAATGTGCAATTGTGGGACCAGCTTCTGCGGCTTCTACTTCATTCACCTGAAGCTCGCCTCCCACCAGCATTGCACTAGAGCACGGAAGCAGTGGTGACTGGACGCTGAGAAAAGCCTTTGGCTACGTGTTCGGCGGAATACTGAACGGACTAATGAGCGGACTCCCGGCGTAAGAACGAGTTGCTTGCAGCTATCCCCAGTTAATTGGCCCGTGCACGAAATTTTTCGAAGAAATTCTGCCCACTTTCTTGCCAGTGAAGACGGAAGCACAAATATACTCTTCAAATGCTTGACAAGACTCTGTCATACTGTAGACGTCTCGTACGAGTTGCTAAGATTCAGCACAAATGATCAACTCACGGATTGTCTATTACTTGTCGTATCGTCTTCCTTCACAACTAATATAAGACGGCAAGCTGCAACGACACTTCTTCCAAAATGGCTCCTCACAAAGTCAAAACGAATCAAGAATGGAGCACGGAATTTGATACCATCCGCCGTCAACAACTCTTTGCTAATCCACCTACCGACCGCACAGCTTATCCTCTCCTCGCCGCAGCAATAGAACCTCATGTCCACTCGTTCAATGCTATCTTCGAACCTAACGGCCTCCTTTCTCACGCTCTTCGCGACATTGGAACCAGAGTAGTCCTCGATGGCAATCCATTTGCACCTGTCGAAGAAGCACCAACAAAAAGAAACAGACTGCAGATAAGGATCCGGGATGTATTCCTACAGAAACCTCAGATCCCACCTAGCAATAAGTTCAACCTCGTCCGCAGAGAGGTCCTACCCTCAGAATGCCGTGAGAGGCATGCCACATATCGTGGACGGCTGACGGCACGGTTGGAAGTAAGAGTCAACGAGGGAGACTGGAAAGAGCTTGATCGCGAGCTTGGAAACATGCCAATCATGCTCCGCACTAACAAATGTCACCTTGAACGCATGAAACCAGCGCAGCTTGTCGCAGCAAATGAAGAGAGTGAAGAGCTTGGAGGATACTTCATCGTCAATGGAAATGAGAAGCTGATCCGAATGCTCGCCCTGGCAAAGAGAAACTATCCCATGGCCATCGAAAGACAAGCTTTTGCAAACAGAGGGAAAGCCTACTCTAAGTACGGTGTACAGCTGAGGAGTGTGCGCCCAGATCAGACCAGTCAGACGAACACCCTACACTATCTCACTGATGGCAACGTAAACTTCCGATTCTCGTGGCGGAAGAATGAGTATCTCGTTCCTGTCATGATGATTCTGAACGCACTCGTCGAAACCAACGATAGAGAAATTTTTGAAGCTATCGTTGGAGATGTAAAGCCTGAAGGTCTTGACCGCAAGCAGTTCGTCATGGATCGAGTCGAGCCAATGCTTCGTACATACAAAGGCTATGGCGTGCGCGGCGTGAAGAAAACAAGAAGTTATCTGGGCTCCAGGTTCAGGCCAGTACTAGTGGTTCCCGAAGACATGTCCGATTATGAGGTTGGGACTGAATTCCTTCGCAAAATCGTCCTGCCACATTTGGGGAATGTTGATGTCACGCCCGCTCAAGATATGGACAAATTCCGAATGCTTTTGTTCATGATTCGCAAGCTTTACGCTCTTGCCGAGGGCGAGTGTACAGTTGACAATCCAGATGCCGTTTCAAATCAAGAAGTTCTGCTACCTGGCTTTCTATACATCATGATTCTCAAAGAGAAGCTAGAAGACTTGCTTTCAGCAATCCGGTTACAAGCCATCGAATGGTGTAGAAGCACCAGTTGGTCACCTTTCACCGCACCTCAGTTCGAAAAGGATCTAGTTTCGAAGATATTGCGAAAGACCAACGAGAATATCGGTAGTCTATTGGAGTATTTCCTGGCCACGGGCAATCTCGTCAGCGGCACAGGTTTGGATCTGCAACAAACATCAGGCTACACAGTCGTTGCCGAGAAGATCAACTTCTTCCGATTCATTAGTCACTTTCGGATGATCCACAGAGGCAGTTTCTTTGCTCAATTGAAGACTACCACCGTCAGAAAGCTTCTACCGGAGAGCTGGGGGTTCTTATGTCCTGTTCATACTCCAGATGGTGCTCCTTGTGGTCTGCTGAATCATCTTGCTCATCAGTGCAAGGTTGCAACGCACAGTGTGAATGTCTCAAAGATCCCTGAAATCGTCGCACGATTTGGAGTTACAGAGCGCTCATCAGCTCATCTCGAAAACGGCGTGGTGGTACAGCTAGATGGACGAGTACTTGGATTCTGCTCACCAAAACAAGCGCTGACAATTCACGACTCGTTGCGATATTGGAAGTGTAAAGGTGAGCACGATATTCCAAAGGAGCTCGAAATAGGGTATATTCCAAACTCAAATGGCGGTCAATATCCCGGAATATACATGTTCTCGCACGCTGCTCGAATGTACCGACCAGTCAAATATCTGGCCTTGGACAAACTTGACTATGTAGGTCCTTTTGAGCAGCCTTTCATGAATATCGCATGCGTACCGGAAGAGATTAAGTCTGGTCAGCACACGCACGTTGAATTCGATCCCACCAACATTCTATCCATCCTTGCAAATCTCACTCCCTTTTCCGATTTCAACCAGTCACCACGAAACATGTACCAGTGTCAAATGGGTAAACAGTCAATGGGTACTCCAGGCACCGCTATTGCGCGCCGAACTGACAATAAGTCCTACCGTCTGCAAACAGGCCAAACTCCAGTTGTTCGACCGCCGCTCTACAACGCCTACGGGTTGGATAACTTCCCGAACGGAATGAATGCTGTAGTGGCAGTCATCTCTTACACCGCCTATGACATGGACGACGCTATGATTCTCAACAAGTCGGCTCACGAACGAGGTTTTGGATACGGCACAATTTACAAAACCCATGTTATCGATCTTGCGGAGTCTTCACGGAGCCGTGCAACGACGAAACGCGTCACGAAGCTGTTCGGTTTCGCACCTGGCGGTCTTGCCCGCGCAGAGTGGAAAGAGAAGGTTGATGACGATGGACTGCCTGCGGTCGGCCAGTTGGTACGCGCAGGCGATGTGATTGCAGTCTCTCACGCGGTATCACATGATACGCTTACAGGTGGCTACATCAATCGCGACGGGCGAACTGACTTGCACCGCTACAAGGACGAGGAGGATGCCTTCATTGACGAGGTTCGGCTGATCGGCAGTGAAGATGGCAACTCACCACTGCAGGCCATTTCCATTAAGTATCGGATCCCCCGATCACCTGTCATCGGAGACAAGTTCTCGTCACGGCATGGGCAGAAAGGTGTATGCAGCCAGAAATGGCCAGCAATAGACCTACCATTCTCAGAGTCAGGTATGCAACCAGACATTATCATCAACCCTCACGCATTCCCATCGCGTATGACGATCGGCATGTTCGTGGAGTCGCTAGCAGGCAAAGCCGGAGCACTGCACGGCATCGCGCAGGACAGCACACCATTCCGGTTCGACGAGAGCGACACGGCAGTGGACTACTTCGGCGAGCAGCTGATGCGGGCCGGGTACAACTACTACGGCAACGAGCCGATGTACAGCGGGATCACTGGGGGTGAGCTGGCGGCGGACATCTACATCGGGGTGGTGTTCTACCAGCGGCTGCGGCACATGGTCAACGACAAGTACCAGGTGCGCACCACCGGCCACAACAACCCCGTCACCGGCCAGCCCATCAAGGGCCGCAAGAAGGGCGGCGGCATCCGCGTCGGCGAGATGGAGCGCGACGCTCTGCTCGCTCATGGCACTGCGTTCCTCCTGCAGGACCGCCTCCTCAACTGCAGCGACTACACCCGCGCGTGGATATGTCGCGACTGCGGCGGCTTCCTCGCTACCACGCCTGTCGTCGGCGGCTTCGGCAAGGCCAAAGCTGGCGCTGTCAACAATGTGCGGTGTAGGAGATGCGCAACCAAGGCTGAGGGCTTCGAGAGCAGGAGCGAGGTGTGGGAGGACGGGAACGGAGAGAAGTTCGTGGGCGGTGAGGACGTCACGGTAGTTGCCATCCCTGCCGTTCTGAAGTACTTGGACGTCGAGTTGGCCGCCATGGGCATCAAGATGTCGTTCAAGGTCACACCGTAGCACGCAAGAACGTAGAGTGGTTCGCAGAATAGATTCGCTTCCTGCCATCAATCGCCAGGACAGCGTTGAAACTTACGCCTATGCTTATGTCTAGTACAAAGAGATGCCTTTACCCCTTTGAGAATGCCAACAGACTATCATACGATTCCATAACGTTACGGTGGTGCGTGTTCCTCCCCTCTCCTCACATTCATTGGAACGCCCAAATGCATGACATGGCCATCATCAGACCTCGAAGAGGCCGCCGACGAAGTAGGCGGCCCCGCCGGCCTCTCCAGCTGCTCCACACCGGAGGCAGCAGCTCCAACGGGCGGCCCATCCTCCGGTCTCGGCGCACCCAGCGGCGACAGCGAGACCAGTTCCGCGCCCAGCGCCCTCGCTCTGCGCGCCCGGTCAACGCTATCATCGTCGCTGCTGCGCTCCTCGTCCACCATCGGCGACGCCACGCCGCCGCTGGCGGGCCGCGACCCAGACGAGTGCGAGCGGCGGCGCGGCGCCCGCGACCGCGCGGCATCAGCGCGGCCAACTGCGGGTCTCCGCAGCGCGGCCGCCGCCGGCGGCGCCCCGTCCGCCAGCGCCACCGGCGCCGCGCTCAGCAGCCCCAGCACGGTGCCGAAGTCGGCGCGGCCGCTCTCCGCCACGGCGAGGTCGGCGGCAGAGGCGGCGGAGGCGGACTGCAGCGCCGCGAGCCAGCGCCGCGCGACGCGCCGCTTGGCGCGCGCCCACAGGCCCATCTCGTCGATGTCGGAGAGCGGCCGCGCGGCCACCGTGCGCCGTGGATCGAACCAGTAGGTGATGAGGAGCCACTGGACGGCGGCGCGAAGGCCGCGCGGGCGCACGTCTGCCCGCGGCCCCGCCCGCGTCCACAGCGCCGGGAAGTCGGCTGCGAAGTCTTGGAAGATGTGCTCGTAGGCGCCGCGCTGCACCGGGTCGTGCCGCCCGTCGAAGCGGTCCGCCCGCTTGAACATGAAGTACAGCACCACCACGATACACATCAGCGGCACCGCGGCGACGAAGTACCACTTGATGGACGGGTAGCCGCTGCCGCTGGGTTGGAAGGCATCGACGTTCATGCCGAAGAAGCCGCCAATGAAAGTTAGAGGGAGGAATATAAATGTAATCCAAGATAGTCGCCACATGGAGAGACCGAGTTGTAAGGAATGTCGCGCGTCTCGAATGCCGACAGACTTGTACATCTACAGAATTGTCAGCGTGCCGTTGAATTTATTAAGGAGCTGCTACTCACCAGGTCGCTCAGATTTGCGGTAGGCTTGACGAGCTGCTCCTGCACCATCGTTTCGACATTTCTAAACTCATCAGGTGTGTGATGCAGCCACTCCTCATGAGGATCGACATCGTCGGCAAGCTCTGTCAGATTGTTCTGCACTTCACCTATCGTACTGATCTGCAGACTGATGAGCTTCTCGACCTTGAGCCACAGCGCTGAGTTGGTCCAGAGTTCGGGAGCGCGCGACTCATCCGCAGGGTTCTCGTAGATCTTCTCCTCAAGGATGTTGACGTGCTCGTCGCACTTCGCCAGCAACTTGTCCCAGGACACTTGTAACGCTTTGTATACGTCCTTGATCACGATGTTCATCAGCTCCACTGTAATCACGTCTTCATTTGGAATGTCCTCCCGTGGTAGCAGCTGCATCAGTCGTCTCCAGCGCGCCTCCATCTCCCCACGTGCCTCGATTAGTGTATCCTCCGGGTAACCCGTATGCGAAGACTCAAATACGATGATGGTAGAGTTGTTATCCATGGATTCTATGAGTGGTAGAGTTTCCATGTCGTCGATCGGGTCAAGAGTGCCGTTCGCTGTCTGACCGGTAGTAGGTACAGACGCATATGGACTTTTCATATCACCGTCGGGATTCGTGTTTATAGGTCCTTCGTTTCTCTGGATGTACACCGACATCCTCTGCACATAGACATCGTAGCCATGCGCTGGAACATTTCCTCGGTCTACATCCCAGTGGTTGAGCTCGCAAAGCTTGAACTGATCCACAACATCGTTATCAGGTACAACTTTGAGGTGATAATACTTCAAGTAGTCAACACCAAAACCAGTCCGGCTAATGCCTCTCCACGGATCTCTTGAGCATCTAAAACTCTTTGAATTTAGCACGGGCTTGCCCGCTCTACGTTGAGGCCGGTCCCAGACTGCCCACTTCGCAAAGCTGGTTCCCGTCAGGCCAGCTACGTTATTTCCACGATCGGATATGTTGAACTTGCGGAGCAGAAAGTCTCGAGCCCAGCGTGCGTTCTGAACATGGACGATACGCAGGCAGTGGCCATCTTTGGAACCAGGACCCGTCTCGTAGAACTCGCGCAGTTCGACCTCGTGTGAGAACTCATATGCCAACGTCTTGCGCTTGCCGTCATCGCTGTGGTCGCGCGAGAAGCAGTCGATGATGAGCACGCGCCCATTCTCGAACGGAGAGACCTCGCTATCCCAACGCTTGCGCCATATCACGCCTGGAGATTTGTGACGCCGTTGCCAGGCATTACCTCTCCGTCGCCATGAACTCGCACTAGACTGTTGTGTCGCTGCTGTACCAGCGGTGTCTGACCGTTTTGGTTGGGTGGGCGATGGAGGGTGCGATTCGATATTGCTAAGTGGATCTTGACTAAGATCTTCAATAGATATGGCCGGAGGTGTTGGTGCGCTCCGCGAACGTTGATTCGGAGGTGAACTAACGCGTGGTGCGTTGGAGGTGAGAAAGCTCAGTCTAGAGCTCATACTGTCGCGTGGGACGTGATGCCGAGGGGTCAGGGTTCGAGCTATGGGAAGCTATGGTTTAGGCGGCGGCATTGGTCTCACTATTCTGAGGGTATCGCGACGAGATTGTCGAGCTCGCATGAATCAACCGGCAATATATACGAGTTTGAAATCAGGATGGCGAAGTCATGACAATTAGATGGTGACTGCGAATGGAGGGTCACACGCAGGACGCGGCCTCCCAATACGAACAATAAGGTGTGCAGCCTTCAGCCTCATGGCCCCCAAAAGCTGGGTGCGATCAGCCGCTAGGCGCGGTACGGTACGCCGGGATTGCTCAGATCCCACCCAGAAAAGGTGACTGCCTACTGCGAAGGCGCTCTTGGGTTGCACTTCGCTCGCTTTCTACGCCTTAAGCTTATAGGCTCCTCAGCTGATGATGGTTTCTTATTTGCCTTTCGCTAAGCCGAGTCTACGTAACCTCAAAAGCACATATGCTAATCCCGCGAATACCTTAGTAGAAAAACAAAACGAGAACCAGGCCAATATCGCCTTTGCTAACGCGGGTATCTTCAAACCACAATCTCTGAACGCCGCCTAGATGCTCAAAGAAACTTGAACCGCTGTCATACTGAACGCCATGCTACCTTTACTAGTGATCGTGACTTCACGAGCTGATATGTCGTCAAGAATTTGCCTGCTTCCTTCACAATTTTGAAACCCGTCTTATGAAAAGTCATACATAGTTTGCGGCTTGTCATGTCCGCTTTTCGTCTCATGCACACCACGGATGGCGATGCGTAAGGTGCATTTTTGGCATATCTCACTATAGTCGTCCTTAAATCTGGAGAACTTTATCAGCATCTGTCTCACCGTGCAAAGTCTTCTTAATCGCTTACCAGCTTCAACGGCCTTCGACCCATGTGGTTTGTCATGTTCAGCATTGCACGACTCTTTGTTGTAGATCGCTGCAGTCGTCTAAAGCCCTCACGGATGTGACTGCACTGAACGGGATCCTTTTCTTCTTCAGGCCAGTCGAAGAGACCTGGCTCACGTTTTCGTTTCTTTGGGTTATTAGCACCGTTCTCTGCTTCTTTCTTGTCTGTTCCGAAAGCCTTCTTGTAAAGATCCTCGGCTTGTTTGACCTTCAGCGCCTCCTCGGTCAGGGTCTGAACGATCTCATAAGTCAGAAAACCTACTATATGTTAGTCATCTTCAATTCTTTGGAGAGCAAAGAAATCAGCGTACCTAGTATGTCAATGATATCGTCATTTGGCTTGGCATCCGTGATTATGCCAAAACCAGCCCATTCGCGAAACCTGCGACCTTTGCGGAAAGTGAACGAGGCTTGTCTGCACTCGGACCAGTGCATATAGTCTTCTCGAGACATATCCTTGGTACGTTCATCTGCGTATTTGAGTCGTTGAAGTGTCGCAAGGTTCATCTCTTCCTCCTCCTCATCTTCCTCATCGTCACGCGCTGGAACCTGCTCGCTGAAGAAAGACGGAACATCCCAGACGAGATCGACACGAGCTTTCTTGTTTTTCTTGAGCTCAACGTTTGGACCTGCACCTGGTACACCAGCGCCGGCAAGTGCTTCGCCTTCGGGTGGCACATCCACGTTCGCGTCACCTCCGCCTCCACCTCGGTCGTCGGCGTCCTTGACGTTCTTTCGGACATCCTTCCACTGCAGGAAATGGCGTAGGCGGGCGAGCTTGGCCTTGTCGTGCCGGATAAGAAACATCAAGTCGTCGGTGCTAATCGAGCGGCTTCCGCGGCGTGTTGCAAGTTCGTTGCAGAGTTTGAGCATCTCTTGCACCTGTTGCTGAACAATCTGCTCGACCATGGTAGTGACTTCGGCTGATGGCTCTACCGTCTCACCAGAGACGAACATCATCTATAGGCTTGTCAGTTCCAAGATTGTACTCGGATAGTATGAGTGAATGACGGAGGGTTAGTTGGTGGTTCTCAAGGCCACTGCCATAGATCTTAATGTCACGAATGGGCACTGTCAAAAGCCGGAAATCAAATGCATGCCTCAACAATGGGGATAACTGAGCCGTATGACAGATGAAGCTCGGTTCCAGAGGCCACACTGCACGTCTCCGACGCAAAATTGCTCTGGGCAAGGTCTGTGTCAAGGGCAGGCTCCGGAGAGAGGAAAAGAACCATGTTGATAGTAGATACTATGCAACGGCAATGGTATGGAGATTATCAGGATGCAAGAAAGCAGGAGTAGTTCATATGGAGAGTGAAAAGCGGTAGAGCGAAACGAAAGTGACCCTCACTCACCTGCTGGATCTCGGTGCGGTATTTGGCGGTTTTGTCGGCCATCTTGATGTAAGTGAGAGTGAATCTCGGATGAAGAGCCCTATGTCAGCACATATATGAAGGACCGGCGATGAAAGAGAAATGAAGATAATGGAGTCTCGCAGAATTGGGAAGGGTGAGCGAAGATTGCGGACGTGAAGTTGGAGCGCTGGAGACGGATGGGCGGTAGCGCTAAGCCCTAAACGGCATTTCCTCAGCGCCAGCCTTCTTCTCGACAGCGTGACGACGCAAAGACCTACAAAAGTTATTCAACTCGCCTATATATGGACTGCTCGTGACGCCATTCTGTCTGGGCCAACTCCGAGACACCGCATTAAGCCAATTTTGGTGTATCCAACTCCTTGCGATCTCCATGGTCCATATACTAGTACGTATGAAGCATCGTTGTCCTTTCGGATAACCGTCATATCGCGAAATACTCACATAGAAGGGATTTCATTTACAAGGCATAAAGTTATACGTCAGGAAAGAAAGCTAGATTTTATTTTCAACTGCGGAAGTAAGCTCCTCTAATCATGTATTATACTTCCGTAATGGAATTCATGCCTCTAAGCCCTCTACAGCATTGCGTGTTACTTTTCCGACTTCATTGCCTTAGCTCATAAGCTACTTTCCTGTGCTCAATAGCTACTGTGCCCATCGCGACTGTCCGATAGCATGAGCTCGGCCAGTGGTCTAAATATCGCGTCGTCTAGTCCGAGACTGAGAAGCCTCCCGATCTTGACTGTCGTTGGTTGGGTTGACTGAATAACCTCCCATATTTTGTCCTTGATAACGATTTCAATCTGGAAGTGAACAAGGAAGTCTTTTATCATTTCCGTGTAATCCATGATAGCCAGTTGTGGGTCCGCACCGAGCTCAATGGTAATCAAGCTCTTCGCACCTATGGCTGCGGGAAGTTTTACCACAACGCTTGGTAAATAGGGAGCAACTTCAATGCTACGTTGTGCTTCAGTGGACAACGAACCGCCAACAAGAACTCGAATGTTAGACAGTGACGTGTTCATTGAAATGAATCGAAAGATCCACTCCCTGCCAGCGCCAACGGCTGTGAGTCGCCCAGCAGCTTGATCATATTCAATGTGGATTGATCGTTCACTCCCCGTGTTTGCTTGCGGCTCACAATCATCCTGGCTATTTTCAAGGATATCGAATTGGCCGTCATGACCTACAACGACGAGAACTTCGAAAGCGTTAGGGTTGGCGCATCCATTGGCTGGCACGAGTTCCCTGTCCAGAGGAATAATGGATCCTTCCGGCGCTAGGATGGGGATGCGTTGAAGAGGACGGTACATGTCAATCTCTCGATCGCCGTCATAGACTGACCCAGTTAAAATGTCAACATGCCGATGAGGAGGGACCCAGACCTGGGTCTTTGCGAGATTTGTTCTGTTATCGCGTGGGTGCAATACTGGAGCAACGACGAGAGAAGATCCAAAGTAGTACTCGTTAGGGAATCGATATGCAACATCTCGTGATGGGAAGTTCCAGTACAAAGGTTGCACCAAAGGCATGTTTGATGAAGGTGAAGCAGCATTCATCGAGTATATGTAAGGCACAAGTCGATGACGCAACTGCATGAAGTCCCGTATAACAGCCTCGCTTTCACTACGATAAAGCCACGGTTCCTTGGACATCCAAAGACTTATTGTGGAGTGAAGGCGTAGTATTGGTGAAAAGGCACCTAGCTGCACCCAACGGGCAAAGCATTCATCGTCACGGTAGCCGAATATGTGGCCTCCAATGTCGTGGCTCCACCATCCATATCCGATGTTGGAGGCCGTGGCTGTAAACTCTGGTTGGAATTCAAGGGATTTCCAGGTTGCGATAGAGTCTCCAGAAAACCCCACAGGGTATCGATGACTCCCTGGGCCAGCATATCTCGAGAAAACGAGCGGTTGAGATTTGATCTTTTTGTGCTTTTGATCGAGAAACACGAAGTGATTCAACAACCACAAAGGGTCCAGACCAGGAATGCGGCTGGAGAGGCCTTGTTGCCAATCAATCCACCAAAAATCACAACCTTGCTCTTCTAGGTTTCGATGGACCACGTTCAGATATGCGTGCATGAATTTAGGTGATGTTGGATCAAACAATATTGGTGCACGATGGGTTGTATCGTGTCCAAGAACTCGAGCCATCTCCTCGTACACGTCCTCATGGCTGTGAATTCCCGAATGCGGATGGTCATTGAGGGTAATTTTCAATCTTCTGTCGTGTAGGTCTTCCGTGAATTTCTCGGGATTGGGGAAAAGAGCTTTATTCCACGTGTAGCCAGTCCATCCGGAATGAGGAACGTTTTCTCCTTTCACCAGGTGCCAATCCATGTCGATGACGGCAACTGATAGTGGTATATTGTTCGCCTTGAACTTATCCATCAGTGCCAAGTACTCGGCTTGAGTATAAGCATAGTATCTGCTCCACCAGTTTCCAAGACACCATCGAGGAACGACAGGTTGACTTCCGGAAATGGCGTAAAAAGATTTCATGACACCCTTGAAATCATGACCGTAGCTGAAAAGGTAGCCATCGATGCGATCCCCGTGTCGGCGAGGGGCCACAAATCCATCACCATCAAACAGCATACTATCAGTGTCATCCAAAGCAGCATACCCTGCTCTTGAGATGATACCAACACCCATGTCACATCGTCCATCAACATTGTCAATTGTCCTCGCCGTGCCTCCAAGATTCCCTTCCAGTGAGTTACCATAGCGCCACTCGGCTCCCCAAAGCGTCTGCTTGCTCGTGAATGCGACGACAAGGCCATTAGGGCTGAATCTCTGTTTGTTGTATGTCAAATGGAAGGACGGTGTAATGATATCGAGCTGATCGTCTTTGTCTTCAACATAGAACTCTGGCTTAGGAAAGTTTCGATTGATAGCAAATGTCGATGCGCGGTCTTCGAAGACTCCATCAGCAGCCCACTCATATCTGAGTACTTTGTCGTCAATTATCGTAAATCGGTATTGTCGACCAATCAGAGTCGACTCAGGGTTTGCGAGAGGTTGGCTTGGAAATCTGTATCCTTCCATCTTTTCTTCTTCTCCTCGCGGCAAGCTCCTTCGTGTTTGCTGGGTGGAAAGTACTGAGGTCTTAATGAACTCAACTTAGAGTGTGTACGATATTGTGTGTGTAGTTGTCTAATCGGCGAAGCAAGCACGCTCGTGAGTTACGGAACGAAGTCCGCTGTGAGCTGACTAAGCCATTTATTCCACGCAGGAGTCGTTCATTCTATACATTACCTTAGGGAATGAGGTTAATTGACCCAAATATATAGCAGAGAATGGCTGCAGCATAACGCTTTCAGTCTCATCCGCTGAAATGCGGCTAAATGGAATTCCAGCGGGAAATAAGGCCTTTCAGACAATTGCCCCTTTTGCTGACCCATCGGAACACCCAACGGTAACATGTTAACACGAAAGCAACTTTCACACTTCTCGGTGTCGTCGTAATAGTAGTAGTCGAACTTCAAAGCCTCTCAATGCTCTCGCAACACTATCGATCTAGTCGGTGAATATCGAGCGAATACTTCTCCTCGTTGGGTGATAAATGCGTATGCCTTCAGGTCACCAATCGCCTGGTCTGCTTCGAGCTTATCGTCTGATGGTAGCAGCAAAGATGTAGGGATGTCTTTCTCATCGATGAAGCTCATAAATCTCAAGTGTCGCCTAGCAAGGGAACTGTCGTAGGAGAAGTGCTCGAACGATATCAGCCAGGTCGTGGCGGTAGAATTTCTGATGCCTTTGTCAGCATTCTTTATCACACAAGGTAAGGTATTTAGCAGAAGGTAGACCTGCGGCATTGTAGCAATCTCGCTCTCAATTCGGTCCTACAAGTACTAAGTACTTCCCAGGTGCTTCCCGCTAATCCTCAACAGAAACCCATCTTTCTCTAACATAAACAAAGTCATGCCTCTCTAGATGTGGTGGCGCAATGTATGGTAGATCATCCCTCAGTCCGGAAACATACAAATGTTTGAAAACCTGATAAACGCCAAACAGAGCTACTCGAAGAGCAGTCTCCAAAATTGGTCGCAACTCCGCTGTCTGTTCGCTCGTAAGAGGTTCATACTGACTGAAGACTGCCATTACTGTGTTGATTTGTTGGTATGTCCAGTCATTTATGAGGTCTGGGAGTTCGCCAGCACGTAAGATCACATCCTTAAAGAGGTAAATAAAACTACTCCTGCTGAATCCGAACCGGCCATGCCTAGAGCGCAGCTTCTTCGCCACTCTACATGCAACAGACACCCTCTCTTGCTCAGGAAATGCCTTTTCGAGGTTCTCCAGGCAGTGAATCACGCGATCTAAAGCCTGATCCACAATCGCCACAGAGCCTTCCTTCTTATCCATACATTCCGCAGCGACTGGAAGTGTGGGGCTCAGCCCAACCGCAACAATCCAACCTCCTCTTGACAAATCGCTTTGGTCGCGGATTGGATGGTGAACAGCACGGCCAGCGGGAAGACGTAACGGATTTTGGTACCACGGTGGATAACCTTGGAGTATTAATTCCATCTCTCGCTTTGTCACATCCAGCCGATAAATCCCATTGATATGGATTGGAGGAGGCTGCCGAATCTGCATGTATGCGGTCAAAATACCTTCGACTTCCTTGAATACGATTCGAAAGGGCTCTTCGCCCACGTCCCGAGGGTTCGAGACTGTACGTAGATTCAGGAGAGATAGGAACACCCTGAGCGTTTTCGTATCAGTTCGAATATATGTTGTAGTGAGATGCAGTTGTTTTGGCTTTCTGACGAAGTTGCGACGCCGCATTCTGAAGAACGTTGCAATCGTTCTCTCCCAGCTGGGCGTGATGTCAGCGGTTCCTATATGGTTGCAAGACCGCGGTAAGGAGCATGTGTGCAGAGGTCCATCGGGAACGTCTTGCCATTCAAGCCTTTCACATGTTCCCAGAGATGGGTAAGTGGCGCGGAGGACAGTCGAAAAGATGCCCACAGCAAAGTTTATCGAAACAGGGGACAGGGTGAACGCGATCGCACACAACGCGACAATAAGGGTTGCTAATCCTAGGCTATCTGCCATTACGATGGAGCTATAGTGACTCCACGATCCAGATGGATGTCGTATCTCGCAGATAGAGGATGGCCGGGACACCAATGTTTGTGGGCGGCAAATAGAGAGCAGCGGTAGTCATCGAGCTGCTGCTCGAGAAGGATGTTGACGCAGACTCGAAGGGTAAGAATGGTCGACCCTCGTCAAAATTCATGACACCTGCCTTGACCTTTGAGTTGAGGAAAAATGAATATCGGTCTCTCAGTCAAGCCCTGGAGAGAGACTGGAGACTCGAGATAGGCTGAATAAGAGGGTGAGAGCACGGAGTAGAGTACGGAAGTTCGCGTCAAAGCTTCTGCTGAGGCATCAATTTGTTGGCAGATAGTGCTCCGTAGAGTATACTATATCGGCTGCAGGAGATCTCTCATGAGCTTCACTTGAGTAGCCTTGCACAAGACTCGGTAACTAGTTAACGTGCGTCCACCCGTCCCAGAAAACCTGGCGTACCGGAAAAAGATTCTCTAATCGAGTACCCACAATCTCTCCTCGCGAGTTCATGGAGTTCTGGTCATTTTCTTATCATTGTTCAGTCCATTCTCAATAAGACGCCAGTTCCAACTGGACGAATACGGCAGTCTTGTGCATGTTATCGTCCGTTCCCTTCAACAGGGACTCAAGCACTTCGGGCCTGTACGCGCCCTTTGGCTTCAATCCTTCGCGCTGCAACCGCCCAACATCGACGCCGCTAACCGTCGCGACAGCCTTGATCCGCACATCCAGCTGTGGCAGAGTCAAAGAAAATCGGCAGCTTTTAACGAGAATGCGAAATTGCCTCCATAGGGGTATCAAAGCATCCCTCCTGGTATCCCGTACATGGTGCCTACAACTCGCCTGTACTCCTGCGTTGTCATACTTGCGGCTGTTGCTCCTGCGTTTGTGGCTCCTGCGGTTGCTCCTGTAACTCCTGTCGTTGCTCCTGCAGCTGCTGTCGTTGCTTCTCCAGTTCCTGTTGTTGTTCCTGCAGTCCCTGTTGTTGTTTCTGCAGTTCCTGTTGCTTCTTCTGCAGTTCCTGTTGCTTCTTCTGCAGTTCCTGTTGCTTCTCCTGTAGCTCCTGTTGTTGCTTCTGTAGCTTCTGTTGTTGCTCCTGCTCGCTTTCTAGTTTTGTTCCCGCCAACCAGCCCGCAAAAAATAATAGCACACTGTCAACCAGCACTCCCCACTGTCCAATATGTCTAAATGTCTCTTCTTGTGGTCCACCCCACCACAGCGAATGTTCTTTAACACCCATAAAGAAGAGACTGGTAATTATGCTCGGCCATTGCGCTAACGTCACCACCGTCAAAATCCATAGACCGGAGTAGTCTCCTGAGCTCCATAGTTGGCGAAATTCGTTGAGGATAGTTCTAGCTCTAACTGTTCGAAAGCGGTCTGATACACGCCTTTTCAATGAAACTGTCAACGTCGCCGCGGTAAACAACCCAAAAATTACGCATGCGGCGACATATAATGCTATGACAAATTCCGGGCCTATCGGAGCCTGGTCTGACAAGGGATGATGGACAATGATATCGGTCGGATCGCGAATGGGCCAGGAAAATTGGGAACAAGGATATAAACACGCGTTCAAAAACACGGCACTCGAGTTGTTGTAGATGAAATAGTCACTGACCGTGCGATTCCATCCATACCAATCCGTTTTATCCCAGCTCTTTAGTCCAACTGGAGGACCATTGCTGAACATGGGAAGTGTATCTGTTTGATCGGGCGGACAGAACCCGAGCTGGGGAAAGAACCATATCGTAACGAAGATGTCAACTAGGAATGCGCCAATCAGTCCCACAAAAAGCAGAATACTCCAGGCGAGAACAATTTTACTCTGCGCAGGCTTAGCGTTCCTTAATGTCTCCGACCTGACGTGCATTGGGAGAAGGCAGAGGTATGCAAATCCAACAACCGCCAGAACCGCATCTGCATCTGGTTCATACACCATGGGAAGTACAGGGAGCCAGACAGGCCCACCCGACGACGCTTGTTCGAGACGGCCCGTCTGAGATGGCCCGTTGATCAAGACGACCTCGTAATTCTCTCGCATTGCAACCAGTCGCGTAGTAAGTTGCTTCAAGGCTGCAGCAGCTGCAACTATTGCATGAATAGCTGCTGTTGAACTGTATATCATGACCGTAACCAGGGCTACAGTCACAACCCAGGAAGAGTTCCGAAACAATATTGAGACAACCGCAAGAAAATAGAATATATATCGGGATGTGGGCCCATAGAGGCCGCTGGTTTGGTACGTGCATTGGACCCGTTGTGTTCGAAAGAACGGGTTGTGAAGCGTGGAGTCGGTGCTGGTTATCCAACCCTGGTCGGTCACGTTGAAGTTGTCAAAAAAGAACGCGACAGACTGCCAAAGAACAGGGGTTTTGAGAGGGGGTTTCCCCAGATAACTCATCCCGAGCCTTGGCAATAAACGGTAGGGAGTTTAGGAGCCTGAATATTGAGAGATGGGTGGTGAATGGGGGATAGTTGGCTGAATTTCAGTGTAATTCTAGAAGGGCAGGCTCGAGGACGGGGCGGCCGAGCGCCGTCAGAACATAGAGGGAGGACGTAAATGCGGTCTATTGCTTGTTGCGAGCCGCTACTCGTGCTACGCGTTCAGGAGTCGCAAGCTGGTGCCGGATGAAGTGAGCGTGTTGTTGAGATGCCCTGCTGTGGTGGCGGTGGTGATGGCGGTCGTTATCACCGTGCCATATTGCTACGTACAAACTCGATTGAATGTAATGGGCTTCGCTGTGAGATTTAGCCAATGCTCCTTTGCAATTTGGGGGTGACAGACCGGTTGAACGATACTGCCCTCGACGAGGGGTGAGCACAGCCACATGCCTGACGCCACATAGATGACATAAGTTCGCGGGATGTGCGGAGTGGTTTCGCCAGACTGCGATCTGATTGGAGGGCTCGGAATGGAGGTACCGACCCGCGTGGCTATCAGCATAAGCTCGAGCGGCCTCGCAGCTTCGGGGGCTGGTGATGCTTCCCAAGTGTTGCTTTTGGACTCTGAGGCTCGAATTCACGCGTTCCATGCGTTGCGACAGTGGCGTAAGCTCGATTGCGGCCCTATGGTGAACGAGGCTCATTTGCGCCATGAAGATAGACCTTTTGCGAATCAGGCGGGAAGGGGTTCATGCGACGGTAATACAGTATTGATATTAGTGGGGTTACGAGGGCTCCACAGAGGTGGCTTCAGCACACAACTTAGGAAGAACACACAAAAGTGAGCCGTGTGCGGACTTCTGCTGCTTCAATTGCGATGTAGCTATGGTTTTTCCTCTATGGCGGGTTTTCCGCCACGAGTGGACAGACGTTAGTTATGTAAACACATATCAAAGCTTACTAAACTGCACTGCGTCTTTGAAGAGTTGCTGCAAGGGTGGACGGTGCGGATCCTCCCACTCTGCAGCGTACAAACGCCGGGAGGCAAGGTTGCAGGCCGTATCCGCTTTATTTGAAACCACAATGGCCTTCTTTTAGGACACAGCCTGTCGGACTGCATTCTGTACAAACACCGTCTTTCTCCTCGAATCCTTCTTCCAGTCGGTCAACATTTAGGCATGACCTTCTGCGTAGACCCGACTTTCCGACACCCTACCCGTTCGCCATGACATCCAAAAAGGTAACTCCTGAGCAATTGGTTGAGAGATTCGAGAAAGAGTTGGAAGGTTGGCGTGATGAGCACTCTTCATTACTTCCTACGGAAAAACTCAAAAATTTCACTGAGTTGGCACTTGGCCAAACCATTTCTGAAGACACCTATCAGGCAAAGAAGAGAGCGTCTCGGCTCTTAATTCGTCTCTGGGCAGCCTGCCCAAAGGTATTCTTGCTATGCGCGCTGTTTTCAAACATGACCGACCTTGGAAGGATGAGGGTAGATGATTGTGCCGAAACGCTTGAAAATTGGTGGAACGGGGATAGCACGCATGACTCTCATCAGGGGTTGACGGAGACGTTTGACGAGGCGGCGCGTCGTGGACTTCTTCCCAACCAGCAAAGTAAGTTGAAACAAATACCTCATCGTCCTTGGTGGTTTCGGTTAATTGGAGCAAGCGGACATGTGCGAACCTCGGCGACCCGATTCCTCTCCGATCTCCACATCGCCAATACGGCCAACGTCACCCCCAATCAGTGCCAGCTTCGAATGCGCCGATGAAGTCGACATCCCTGACCATAACCTTACCGAAAGCAAGATCCCGGTTTACGAGGAACTGCTCCAGCGACTTAAAAATACCAAAGAGAGCCTAAAGACGTGTACCAAAGTTGCCTCTAGGAACAGAATAAAGCAGGAGCAACAGGCAATCGCTGCAGCTATTGGACTTCTTTCCGTGATGGATGACGGGAAGTTCGAGCATTGGCTGGCTGGCAACGTTCCCGAGAGCTTCTTTGTAATGCACGCGACAGCTGCCGGAAGTGCTCTCAGCGATTGTGAGTATAGTTTCTTTCTCCTAGCAACTAGCCAGATTGACAGGCTAGCTAACTTGGTATTTGTCTGTATTAGGGCTCCAGAAACCAGGTAATCGATATGAAAAGAGCACCATACGGCGATCGCGTGAGACTCTAGACGCCCAAGCAACTGTGGTACGCCTTTTGTCCTACATCCGATCCTCTAGTGAGAGCCTAACCAAGCAATATTAGCCCGCATGGTACGGCTATAAATGCGTCTTAACAGGTAACGGTGGAGTTGAAGCCTGTCATATCGTACCTAGCTGTATTGAAAGAGACGGTACGCGTGCAAAAGAGTTCTGGGCAGCTATCAAAAGTTTCTGGCCGCCCACGTGGGTGAGTACCTTAGAGAGGCTACTCCAAGAACCCGACCATGAGATGGTCAATCTGCTAGTCCTAGACCCGACCAGTCACCGCTTTTGGAGCAAAACTCTCTTCGCCCTACGTCCACTTGACGACTCTGAGGCGCAGAAGTTGCATCTCCAGTTCTTCTGGATCAAATCTATCCAAACGGACAATAAAGTTTTTGATTATAGTAGGGACGAAGCAGCGAATGGGACTCTCTGCGACCACCGCAATTCTGATGGCCGGACGTCAAGAATTCTTCAGAGCGGGGATATCTTGCACATAAAGACACGAAACAGCAAAGTGTATCCATTGCCAGATTCCCAGCTTCTCCAGTTGCAATGGCACTTACATCGAGCCGCACGCGCGGCCGGTAATGCCGGGTTCCTGCGCCTCATCTTTGACCATGACCCGGACTCGACGAAGGTGCCTGCAACTGACAATGCACACATTGACGTCGATGAGGCAGAATTTGGCTCTCCCGGACCCTACGGGTCGTTTCCACACTTTACGGAATACCTGATCGATAGTGCTCGAGATCTAGGGATCATCCGTGAAAGCCATGCCCCGTTCTGGAGACAGCAACTGATCTCTCCGGGAGCCGAAGATGTAGATGACTTGGTGCTACCGGTAATGGATTCGCGATTCGCATTATCGCTTACAAAGAAGTTGGCGGAAACGGATAGATCCTCCATACAACCGTCATCACCCCCAAGGTTGCCTTGGAAACCGGGAAATGATATCGAATTAACTTTCGGAGACGGAGGCAAAAACAGACCAGATGAGAGCGCTCAAGAAATAGTAGAGCGTCCACGGCGACTTTTCAATGAAAGTTCTACCCATGGGTATGTCTCCATCCTTGAATTGTTTTAGAAATTCTAACTATTGTCTTAGCATTTTTTCGTCTGATCTTTATAAGAGACACACTAGTAGTGAACCTAGGCCGGCCGAAGAAGAGTTATAGTGTATCATTTAATACAGAATATCCTTGTAACGTGCCTGAGCGGCGAACCATTCAATTGGGTATGTACGTTTAGGCTAAGTTGAAGAAGAAAGAATTCTATCTACCGGCCTCTAGACCTCCACGTCCGCTGCGCGCCTCCCGAGCTCCAGATCTTCGGATGAGATATCCGTAGGAGGAATTGAATCTTGCTCTAAATGAACTTGGTTATTAGTAGCGTCTAGACTGCGAGCTTGAGGCGACTGGGAGGTTGTTGTTGGAGGTGGTGGAAGAGCTAGTGGGAGGGGTGGAGGAAAGGGGTAATGGTCGTATTCTCGGAGCTATTGCCAGTTAATACAGCTTTTAGCTGGCTGCAGGCTTCAACGTCGAAAGGCTACATCTTACCCCAAAACTGACGTTTCGCTGATTTCTCGTCATCAAGAACGATTTTACTTTTCGGAAGATCGGCCTCTTTCTGAATTCATGCGTGTGGAGTCGCGAGCGATGTCTCGGAGGAATCGAGCCTTTACGAAAAAACCTGAAAGCGCCTCGTCGATATCTAATACCACGGGTTTCATCAGCTTCGGGAGCCATTTTCTTCCAAATGGTTTTCCAATTGGTAATTGTCCACCAGAGTAAAATAATCAGTGCGGTACTCGGGAGTGCAAAAGCCCAATAGATCCAAAACTGATCCGATATCACAACACTTGCATCCCATTTAAGTGATGGGACGGCGAAAAGAGCGGCAAAGAACGTTCCCGGAAGGAACATCATTGTCATAACAGCAATAGTCTTCATGTTGGAACCGTCTCGTTGCGCCAATGCTGCTAAATTTATGCTAGCTTCCGTTTCGGCTTGAGCGATGAGGTTAAAGATCTAGACTTCTGTTAGAGAGAAGCGCCTGAGGAATTTGGTCTGAATGAATACTGACAACGTTGAGATGAATATTTGCCCTAGCTTGGTAAAACTCAGCGCGCTCCACAGTCGTATCGATGGTTCGTTGAAGAAAGCGCGATTTAGACTCAATTATGTTTTTTCGGTCCCGAAAGTAGTCTCTCCAGTAATCGCTACGCAGCCACTGGAGGAAATTTGGTTCTTCTTTCGCTTCAAGGACGGTTTCGCATATGACTTTCACTAACTTCAGGCGATGGGCAATATCCAGTAGTGCCACGGCGCTAGAGCCTAGGTTCTTCGATATGTCGCGATACTTTCTCGTCTCTTTGACTTGAGGGCCAACTCTTTCACGTACACGGACACGGGAAACCCCCAGCCCATCAAAACCGGCGTCGTGCTCAAAATCTTCGATATCTTGGCGCGAGCGCATAACAAGTCTTGTTGTCCTATCCAGAACGACCGCGCATACATACGCCAAGACTAAACACAAGGGGTGATCGATGACAGAGATCTGTCTTTCGAGCTGCCAGTCGAATTCATCCGATGCCTTTTCTCCTTCTCTTGTTTTTGAAACCAATTTGATCGCTCTGGTGGTGAGAAGTACAGGGTCATAGACCCATAAAATCGAGTACGAGAGACCTTTTAGGAAGAATTGAAGCGTCATTGAATTCTCATGAGTCGTGTTGTATTGCACAATGCCGGCAGTATCGTAGATGAAGTGATAGAGTAGGCTTTCATGCATACCAAAGAGGTCAAAGACCCAGCGGAATACCTTCTCACTTTCGTGAACTAGAATGTATGGTCGGTCGTCATAAGTTTCAAGGGTATATTCGAATCTAACGAGCTGGAAGTCGTGATTATGAAGGTGATACCTGGCTAAGTGATCACAGATATCATCACTGTGTACCCAATTCTCACTGAACTGGGCTATTTCGGAAAATGATCGACCTGTCCGAAAGACTTTGATAGCACGGCGGTCCCATAAATAGTAGAATGGCGAGTGTTGGAAACCCTGGTTCAGGAATCGCACCTCACGCCAGATCGTCTCCGAGCTAATCGGGAGTTGGGTGTTTGTGGGATCGATAATCGGCATAACGTATGCCTTCTTAGCCCAGTTTGAGATAGATAAAGGCTTGAACGTAGCGGTTAAGGTTACGGTAGCTCTGAAGCGAAAACCTGCCCTGGATAAACCTTTTTTTCTCACAGTGACCAGAGGTGGGGCCAGGATGCCACGGCATGACCGAGATGCAGTAAAACACTTTACATGGATCCCGTCGTCGGATGGCGTGGTTCCTATTTGTGGACTCGCTCAAGACTGTGCTGGGGAATGAGAATCCCATTCTGCAGCTGCAAGCACGAATGCGAACGCATTGGAGAGAGGATATCCATCATCTCCAATGCGATCTCTATTTACGGAGTACTCCAATCCAGTCGCTTTCGAGTCTCCCCTGTAGAATCTGATTCCATCTTCGAGAGGCTAAGTCCTGCCTTCTAAAACGGCACTAATGGTTTCCCGATTATACTCTAATATACTTAGAAGAGTAGGAGACCGTTGAAGAGGAGGATTGAGCAGAGGTTGCGAGGTTCCTGACTAAGCGAGGCGACACCGACCTTCATCTATAAATTCTTCTGCAACGCAACGAGCGAAACGTAAATTTCGACAACCGTTGGACAACTATCATTGTGCTGAAGATGTTCTACTTCATAGGCCTAGGCCTGGCCGACGAGAGAGACATCACGGTCCGAGGCCTCGACATAGTACGCCGCGCAGCGCGAGTCTACCTGGAAGCATACACATCGATCCTGCTGGTGGACAAAGCCAAACTGGTACGCAGCGCTCCCGCACAGTCGCGATACCTTCTCACGCGCTAATAGGAGGCCTCACCATGAACAGGAAGCCTTCTACGGCCGCGCGGTGATCGTGGCCGACCGCGAAATGGTGGAATCGCACTCGGACGACATCCTGCGCGGCGCCGACACAGACGACGTCGCGTTCCTGGTCGTGGGCGACCCCTTCGGGTAAGCCCTTCACCGTGCGCTCACCCACCTCCAGCTTGCACTGACGCGCGCAGCGCAACCACGCACAGCGACCTGGCGTCGCGGTGCGCGTCGCACACGCCACGCATCCCGGTGCGGGCGGTGCACAACGCGACGATCCTCAGCGCGGTGGGCGCGACAGGCCTGTCGCTGTACGAGTTCGGGGCGACGACGTCGATGGTGTTCTTTTCGGAATCGTGGCGGCCGGACTCGTTCTACGACCGGCTGGCGGCAAACGCGGCCGCCGGCGCCCACGCCCTCGTGCTGCTCGACATCAAGGTCAAGGAACCCGATCTTGACCTGCTGGCGCGCGAGGGCCGGCTGCGATACGAGCCGCCGCGGTTCATGGCGGCTTCCTTGTGTGCGGCGCAGATGCTCGAGACGGAGGGGAGGCGTGGCGAGGGCGTTTGTGCGGGCGAGAGGTTGGCGGTTGCGGTGGCCAGAATGGGCGCCGATGACCAGCTTATCAAGTGTGGGACGCTGGCGGAGTTGAGTGAGTATGATATGGGGCCTCCGCTGCACAGTGTCATTCTGGTTGGGCGAAGGTGCAATGAAGTCGAACGAGAGATGATCAGGGGTCATGCGATTGATGTGGAAACTTTTGACAAGGCATGGGCGGCGGGTGGCTATGGCAAGCACGGGAGCTAGCCTGAATGACGGTTTAATGAACTCAGCTGCATCACAGATGCTGGCGGTCTCTTCGACATTCTGAACGTAGCGGACTTTGATTATACAAGTCGGCAAGGTGAGCGTCAACGTACATCTAAAGAACTACAAGAGGTTTCGAGCGGATACAATTTGAAGCCGACAACGGAGAATTAGCCTGATACCCTTTGCGCTATGCAAATGAGATGCCACTAGACCATCTGCATCTCGTAGCAATTTCAACGCCAAGTGTGACCATCGATGAAATGGGAGCCTGTCCCAGTGACTGGCACTTTTTAGCCGCGCCATTTCCCATGAAGACTCCCAACAGGCTTAAGATAGCACCGATTGCTTTTTCCAAACCTGTGGTTAACAGCCCGCGACGGCGTGCGATGAACAGCGCTCGTCTCTGATATGCGAGTGTCCCTTCCGCTGCGAAACTCCAATCCCTGCAAAAGAACAAAAAGATGATGAAAACAAAATAGGTGACCGGTCGTTTGGGGTATAATCCTTTTCGTGCTGTATGTTGCCTCGCTTCTAATGCTGATAGGAAATGGTCGTTAAGTGCTGTCGAAGCTGTTAGGGTGCTGCTGAGCAGACCTCATCTAGGGTTGTCGTAGATGAACGCGATTACAATTGGCCGTTAAGCGTGAAGCGCGGAATCTATGACGAGCCGTTCGGACTCAGACCGCGCAAATCTGAGGCGGAGATTGGGGTGAGCAGACTTGATCTTGAAGTCATCGTCTGGATCGACGATACCTTTCTCTGGCTGAACCGTCGAAGTTGAACTGATGGAAGCGGAGTGTTTCGATCCTCCCAATGGGATCTGATACTTTAATACACCTCTGACGATAAGTTCGAAAGGATGTTCAATTACACGCTCCCAACGTTGAGTACCGCCGAGCTCGGTATGATTGCCTGGCTTGTTGAGACGTAGTGATGCCGTGGAATAATGCGGAGCATGTCGCCAGAATGATCCATCGAAGGATAGCGGATTATCGAAATGATAAACATGTCCCAAGAGCATTGTCTGTTTGTTGCCACTGCCATCGTCTGGGAAAGGATCTGATTTATCATCGTCCAATAATTGCAGTTCGTCCAATTCATTATCTCCATCCAAAGTGGAGTTCTTCTTGTATCCCTGCCTGCGATTGGTGATATGGTCAGACGACGGCAGGTTTGGATGCTCTCGCCACCACTTCTCGGATCCAACGTATTTACTCTTAGCGAAGATGTTGACATCCATGTCGGAGATTGTGATGGGAAGTAAATTCGGGTTTGTAGCCTCAACAACAAGATCAAACATGAGCTCCTGCTCGCTGGCAAGGACATGCTGAATCTCGAGAATGGAAACGTCGGACAGAGGCTTGCTGATGGCGAACAGGAAACCGACAACGCCACATGCGAGTAACAGCAGCATTACAGTGAGAACAATGCAGCCAGCAAATCTGGAAACGATGCTTCGTCGATAAGTAGGATACGGCTGGTGACGACGTTGGGTTCGAGGCGTTCGAGGGCCACTGCGACTGCTCCGAACCGCACCAATTAGTGGTGTCCGCTCATCATCTGCGGCTTCATCGTCCATATCGTACGCTGAATAATTATTACCATTTCTCTTGACCGTTGAATTTCCTGAACGCAAGTTCTGTGCTGCTAGTTTTGCATTGTGAGATCCTCTATTAGGATCGCTAGTGATGGAACGTTTCTGCGAAAGATTTGGGAAAGTAGGATTGTTATCGTCGATGATAGATGTGTGGTTGGTAGTCTTACGGCTCTGTCGTCCAAGATGATGATGCTGGATACTGCTACTGCCGCGGGTTGAGTTGGTAGCGCGGACAGTTCCTTCACCAAGTTCATTGTCTTCGTTGTCACCCGAGCTGTAGGCGTTGGCGAACTTCATGCTTCTTGATTTTGGCATTGGTCTGCGTGGATCAAGAACATTAGCAATGGAGCGCATGTTACCGTGTTGTTCTCCAACACTATTCATTGAATTGGCGCTTGGAGTTCTTGAATGATGTCGTCCGCGACTACGGTGTGGAGGTGGTTCGGGAGGGTTTGACTCGTATACGAAAGTTTCATCGGAGTCGTCAGACGAAGCTTGATCCATTGCATCGAGCACTTGAGCCTCGAACTTATCTGCTCTCGTGGAGGCTTCACGAGATTGATTGTCAGCCTTGTTTCATTCTTAAGAGATCAACCTTGAACAATGAAGTCGGTTAGCTTGGATGATAGTAGAAATCCACTAACCTGACGCTGCATTGATAGATGGGGCCTTCCGAGACTGCTTCTTTCTTTCTTTCTTTGGTCTAATGGTGTCGTTGCTTGCCTTGGCCTTCAAGGTGCCACCACTTTCGGTGCGACCAGAAGTAGTACGATCTGGAGCGTTGAGGGTTGCCTGCGCAACTGAATTGACGGTCTCTGTCTCGACAGTCATATTCTTAGTGGCGGGTTCCGCACCTGACTTCGGTTTCAGGCTGGTGAAAGAGGATTTGGTGGAGATGGTCTTTGGACGTGGTGTTGTCTCGGTATCGATGGATCGTGTTTTGACGCTTGGTGATTGTGCGCGCTCGCCACTGTCGCTATCACTATTGTTTTTGGCGCTCTTGGAAGCTGACGTCGTTGATTTTGTTGGCGACTGAAGAAAGCGATCGTCTTCTGAGAGTATGCCGGAATATTTCGACTCGCCACTGCTTAAAACGCCGTCTTGTGGAAAGGCAGGAGTTGTAGGAATACTGGCTTCCTGAACAGTCTCCAACTTGGGCAAACCATTCCCGCTTCTGCTTTGAGCTTTTGTTGCGCTGGCCGCTCTTGTAGCGATTTCTTTGGCCAGATTTTCTGCGACGGTAGGTATATCTTCGTTCGACGATGCCGGAGTGGAAGGTTGGACGACAATATTGGGCGCAACAGCAGAGCTCTCTTGCTTACGCGCCGAGCTTCTCCGTACATCAGTCGAAGGAGGTGGAGACTTCAGCCTTGGTGAAACAGGCCATTGGAGAGTCCCTTCGTTCCCAGTATTGCTTCGCTGCGTTCTCGACTTTCGTGAAGTCTGGTCGGTGACAGCAGTGGGTTGCAACTGAGGCACAGCTGCGGCAGACAGAGCGCGTTGGATGGCAGCGGCCGAAGGGACGGTGGAGGTGGGTATTTGACTTGAGCGGACGGGACTGGCGTCATGGGAGTTTTTGCGAGAGGACATGCTTCGATTTGACGGTCCACCAGCCTGCTGCCTCGCAGGCCGGCCCGCAGGTGAGGAATCGCGTGAGGACCACGGTGAATTCGCAGCAGAAGCTGACCGCGATGCTACGAGAGACTGAGCACCGTTCGCTACGCCGGAAGCCGTACGACTCGACGTAGGGGCAGGCAGTCGAGAGGCTGTTGAAGGTTGATCGGATTTAGACTGTTCCGAGGATAGATTCTGAGTTGAAATGTGAAGAACTTGAGCCGACGAGTCCTGCGGACCAAGCCGGGACTGGCCATTGCTATGAGAGGTCATAACGAGATGCAGTCAGGCGTTTGCCGAAGAGAACTCGGCGCAGAACCGGCATGGCAGGGTGAAGGAACCGCAGCGCCAACAGGAGGGGAGGAGGCGGTGGTGTTTGGTTGGAGCCAGCAGGCGGGCGGGCGAGAACGATAGACTTGGGGGCACACATCCAACGGCCGAGTCGTGTTGTGTTGTCAGTGGGAGAAGGGCGATGGTGTGGCGTGCAGGCAGAGAGGTTCGGGAAACGGGAGTGGGATTGGGCCTGCAGAAGTGCCAACGTTTGGTTTTTTTGCCCGCCCATGCGAAACCACGTCAAGACTCCAACTCTCCCGCCAACGTCGCTACGCTTAACCTGCGCCCGAAGCCCGATTCATCCCTAGCGCTCCGTTGCGTGGCTTCTGCTCACTGTATTCTTCGGTACCGTAAACTATGCTCGTGCTCTATTCTGCTTCTTCCCAATTCGCCCTTCGGCTCTGCTCCCGCGGCGGAAGGCGTCCACTCTATCCGTTCCTAGCGGGTCGCTCTTCTCCTGTCTCGGGGTCGAGCATTGCTGTCCGCCACCACCACAGCTCTCCACGCGATACCTGGCACGTTTTCCGAATCGACGCTTAGACGTGCATTTCAACGCTAAAAGGTACTTCGAGGTACAGGCACTTCTCAGCCCATCCGTTGTGCCGGTAGCTTACCGAGTATCCTGGCCAGGCACCACCAAGTCTCCGGTTGTGGCACGAGATGTTTTGACTCTGTGCTAACCCACTCAATGGAAGCAGTATTGCTCCTGTTTACCAAGTCTCCATCGTAGGCATATCTTACTGGCCGGTATTCTCAGAAACCGAAGAAATCGGCCGTCTTACTCGTTTGCACTCGATTGATAATTCTATCAGCTAGGTCCAGCATCACGGAGATTTATGTGCTTACTCAAGACTTTGCATGCGTCTTTCACTTTCGATGACAGGGTACAATCCAGTACCAGAAAGATACATAAGGTAGGCTTGGATGGCCATGGTCGGCTGCTTCGACGTCGATGCTTGAAGCACATCAACGCTCGCCTGTGGGCAACAGACATTTCCGACCGCTTGTGCAGCATGGTGCAGCAATTTAGTCCATAGAGCCGCCGCTATGCCTCTCTGAATCCATCACACCGATCCGATGGTTCCGGGGCAAAGATAAAATTTTCAATATCAAACGATCCATTTATTGACCTCTACATGAGTCGCTGCGCTAGCATCTGACAGAGCACTCTGCAATCTTCTCCCTCAGTCTCTTGGGCCGTTTCATCCGGTTTTCAGATTTCCCGCCAGTTGAATCTCATGATCGCACCAAAGCTATCTTAATCATTACATCATTTCCCATTTCTGCTTGCTAAATGAGAATGTCAAAGCAATTTCAACCCTGAGAACTCCATGTACCTAGCTCATCCTCACGAATGGCTGTATCCGTCGTTGACGCCAAATCAAATGCGGTCCTTCAAGCAAAGAATTAAGTAAACGCCGTTAGCAATGTTGACTTTTGGCCGCAAAGATGCAAAGGCAGCGTGTCCTCGTTGCGGCATTAGCCGCAAAAGTCCGTAGAAGCCGAAGACCACGCGATGAATGAAGTCATAAATCCAAATAGTCATGCAGCAGTATAATGCCCAGTCTGCCGTGAATAGGTATTGTTCTGTGTACTCCGTGAGAGATTGGCCGTCGTGAAGGGCTACAACTCAGACGTCGGTCATATCGACATCTTGACTGTGATTGAGAACATCATCTGACGGTCCCCAATTGCCCTCGTATATCGTCGCGCCGGAGCGCCGGCGCGCTTCAACCCACCGAACACCCTGGAACTGATAGACCTGACCGATGGCTGGTCGGTCATCTGGGTTGGCAGAGATCATCCACGCCACAACTTTGTCCAGAGCCTCTTCGTCTTCCGGGTCCACCATGAACTTCGGCGGGTCAACGAGCTCTTGAGAGCGAGGAACGTGCATCGTCGTGCGACGAAGCAGACCGAGATCATTTGGTTGGTCGGAGCCAAGGAAGTCATCGTTAAGGTGGGCGCTGAGTCCTGACGGGATAGGATCGCCAGACTCATCGCGCGGCAGGCTAGATTCGGAGCTCCAAGTAAGGCTAGGAAGATCGCTCATGTCGCCGGCGCGGAGTCGCTGCCAGGATGTACCGTTGTCTGGCAGGATAATATTGCCTGCGATTTCCAGCATGATCATGCCCAGGGCGAAGATATCGGCAGGCTTGTCTAGTCGTCCGCTGAGAACCTCTGGAGCCAGGTACTCCCGGTCACCTTCACCTTCGACGTAAGGAGCAGCGGGCCATGGAGTAGCAAGACCAAAGTCTCCAATCTTCAAAACTCCTTCGAAGTCAATGAAGACATTTGCTGGTTTCAGGTCCAAGTGAATGAAACCATTGTCGTGAATGTGTTTGACACCCAGAGACAGCTCAAGTAAAATCTTCCATATACGGAAATCATCAAGTCGGCCATTGAAGCCCGTCTGAGTAAGGAAATCTTTCAAGTTGCCATCCTCGCAAAACTCGGTTTGAATATAGAGATGTCCTTTGGACTCCCAGAAGTCGACAAAGTTGATAATGTGGTCGTTTCCACGAAGCATCCGCAGGATTTCCACCTCTCGTAGCTTTCGCTCCCTATCTTTATTGCCTGCATATGGCTTTTTGGACTTCTTCACTGCCCATACGGTGGCCGCTCCCGGCGAACGAGGCGATCTATGGCTTAGAATGCTTTGGAGAGGCTTCTGGACGCGGTATACTTGTGAAAACTCACCAAGGCCTTGAATGCTAACCCAACCGAAGCGTGATGTGAGGCTAGTGTCGACGTCGTTGTGAGGTACTCCCGCAACGGGTAGTCCGACCGGACCGTATGGAAAGACGTGATCACGGGGAGCAGTTGGCGTTGCCGGTGGGAATGACTGATTGAAGCTCGTGCTGCTACCGAATGATGTTGACGCAGCATTGGGCTTAGCTGCAGGAATCGACAAGAGACAAGCATCCGGAGGCGTAAGGCTCTCCGAAGGAGTGTGTGGAGACGTGCGACCTGAGTTGTCTTGCGAGTTCGTAGGCGTAACTGGACGATGTAAGGATCTACCATAAACATACGAGATAGGACGGGAGGGACGAAGGCGAAACTCATAACGTGGCACCACTTCAGAGGAAGTTGGCTGTCTCAAACCGACATTCGCCAATGGAGATGACGCCGGCGTGAGAGGTGCGTTGAGCGTGCTGGATTTTGAAATCGCAGTCTCATCCTCTTCGTCTTCCTCTGGAAGAGATAACAAAAGAAACTCACCCTTTCTCACAGGCTTAGGAGCTGAGATATCACACGAGGCAGGAGGCATGAAGGTGTCGGCTTGAATTGATATTCGTCGACCAAACAAACTACTCCGGAGACTATTTTCCTTTTGCTTCAGAGAGGAGCCGGCATGCTTAGTAGGTGTAGGTGGAAGTTCATCGGCGCTCGATTGACTGTCGTGGTGGCCAGAAGGCGATTGAGATGCTTCGTCACCTTCGAAACTAGCGACACTGGTCTGTCGGGTCAATGAGTGAGTTCTAAGAGGTGCTGCGAAGAGATTGGCACTCCTGCTGAAGTTGGTGGGCGTAGGCTTCTGACTGTTGGCGCTAAAAGGAGTACTCGGGCTACCGAATTCTGGATGTGGCCTAGGAAGAACGCTCTTGGGTCCAGGAGTTGCTGTCATAGGTGGGAAAGAGACTCGCTTTGACGGTGTATCTGGCATAGCGTACGCTGCGAATTGCTCGTTTCCTGAGAAATTTGCATTTCGATTGCGCTTCGAGATCAAACCAGTAGACATAAAGGCAGCTGGGAGCGGCTTCGCCATTTTGTATGCATCTGGAGTAGCGAAAGAAGACGCTTCCGATTCCTGACTTGCACCAGCATCCACAGGTCGAGCAGAACCGATAGGAAGTGATCGAGCGAATCGGTGACCAAGCTCTTGGGCGCCATCAGATGAAGGGTTTTGTGAAGTCTGCTGCTTCATGTCGTCGGTAAAGCTCGATGAGGAAGAAGATGCCACGGCGGCGTGGGACAACGGATGCGGTTGATGGAAAGCCACACTCGATCGATGCAACGTTGGCCGTTGAGTGGAACTCGGCTGTGCAGATGCAGTCAATGGGCTCGACCGGAAGAATGGAGATGGTGCGGTTTCCCTGTTGAAGAGCGAGCCATCTAGAGACAAGCGATTCTGAGATTTGGCAAATGGAGAAGCTGATGAGGTATCGCCTGAGTCTTCAACATGATGCTTTTGCCTTGCAAAGGTTGCAGACTGTCTCTGATGCAATGTTGACTTTCGAAGAGAGATGGACTTGCGCAAAGGAGAGTCTGTCGACTTCTTTGCCATGGGTGAGGCAAAGGGATTGGCCGCCACGTCACGCTCGTTGGCACCGTCCAAATTCATTTGGAATATGTCGAACTCGGAGCTGAACACAGCAGAATGTACACTCCGGCGTTTGGCTACTGGGCTTCCAAAACTTCCACTATCGAAGTTGAGGACTCCGTCGCTTCGCTTCAGAGGGCTCGACTTGACTGGAAAGTTTGTTTCAGTAGTTGGTGCTAAGAACTCCGGTCTTGGCCGTGCAAACTCGAACTTGATAGGACCGTCGTCCAAACCGAATCGAGAGCCTGGAGTCTTGGCTTGAGATTGGGGTAGAACACTCCTACTCTCGTCCTCTTCTTGGGACGCGCGACGCGAAGCCGAAGGTGTTACGTTAGCTTGGTTTGAAGTTTCACTGAGAGCGCGTCTAATCGGGCTTCGCGGTTGAGCGTTGATGCGCGGGGATGAACGCAGCGCGGAGGTACGGCGCAAGATGAATTTGTTCTTCTTGACGCTCACCGGTGCTTGTTCAGCGAGAGGAGAAACCGGGGCAAGAATGTTTGTGGGCTGCTTTGGAGAAGTAGGACTCGGTGTGAAAGCGCGTGACAGGGCCAGAGGAGAGAGTGGTGAGTTCGGCGAGCCGTTTGGAGATTTCCCGCCTTGAATGGGGAAGCGCAACTTGGAAGGTGATCGTGACAACGACCGTCTGATCTTGCTTATTGAAGAAAAACTGTCGTGGTAGTTGTGCGCCTGGGTCGGAGATGGCAGATGTAGCGTGCCACCGCCGTCACGGTGCTGCGAGAAGGTGTAATCCATAACAGAAGACCGAGAGAAGATTGAGTTGAGCCAGCGCGGAGAATGTTGCTGAAGATGGGTTGTTCCGGGTTTTAACGGTATCGGTCCAAGGGTGCAGAAGTGAAGTTGTGATATATTTGGTCGATTCGTCAGCCAAGGTTCGAGGACCGAGTTTTGCAAAGATGATCTGAAAGTGTGAAGAGGTCAATTCACACCGTCAATCGATAACGGCAAAAGTTGTTGGAGGTAAGCTTCGCTGAGGAATGCAGAAGCGCAAAGCAAGCGGGAGGGAGCCGAGCGAGACGCAGGCTATGCTTCTCAGATGCTGCTCCTGAGAGTGTTTACGCAAGGGCGTGACTCCATCCGCGAGTGCGCTGGCTTGCAACGCAGCAATGACGAACAGAGGGTGATTCGCGGGTAGCTTGTCGGCGGAGAGGAAAGGAATGGAGGGTAAACAAAGCGTGGACGCGCTTGTTTGCAGAGGTCAGCCGAGCGATAAACACATGTCCGGTGGCAAGAGTAGCGCTGATTTGGGAGGAGTGATGAAGGTCAGAAGGCGGTGGTGGTGGAATGTGATGTTGGACTGAAGAGAATCAACGGGCAAAGCAAAGCAGAACAGCTGAAAGTTGGGCTGGGGCAAAAAAGCGAGAGCGAAACGCGTCAAGACGCTCGAAGGGTCGTGTAGCGCAAGCAGCCAGGCCCAAGCTGCGATCCTAGCGCCTTCTTTACTCACGAGAGCACGTGCCGCCACCACTGTTTTGACCATTCAAACGTCGCATCCACTGCAGGCACCGAAGCTTGCTTTCATCGCTTCCAATTGCTTCCGCTACGCGAGATAGCCAGCTTGCTTCCTATGCGTGGAAATTGATGGAAATTCCTGTAATCAGACCCTTGACATGTTCGCTGTCTTCACAATCCTGAATCCCAACTTCCGTTTGTTGCTACGCTGTCAACAATAGTGCAAACACAACAGCCAAAGTCAACCGCTACAAACTCCCAACCTGCGCCGTACCCCATTGCTGCCCGCCGTGCCACCTCAGCAAATGACTTTGGCTTGGCTTTGCGACTGTCAATCGCTCCGTTCGCAAGTCTATCGGCTCTAGAGCCGTTCGTCCAGTGTCAGCGCATGCGTGCCCGTGAGCTGAAATTGTTTTGGTTTAACCCGTTTGGGCACGCGCGTCACCGCCTAGCCTGGCTGACCCAAAGGAATAGAGCTCACGCCTGAGTTTCTTGACAGAGTGCCTATTTTCCGCTGCCAATGACTCATAGTCGAAGCCATTCAGTCAACACACGCCAACGTCCATCTCTGCGATCACATGGCTGCGAGTAATGGCCCTATCCAACGCGGCATTACTCGATAAGCACTTTAGCTGGAGTGAACTGAACCATGCAAACTTTCGAGACATATTTTACATATCTATTGCTGTCTCGAATGGCCGAAGACCCATTCATAAGCATAAAATACAGTTGAGAATAGTCCTTGACTCATGCTTTGAGTCCCACGGAGCGGCTGCTAGCCCGCTACTGTCGCCCGATACCGTTCACCATCCCCCGAACTCCTCGTGCTATTGGCCTAAGCAAGGTGTATGAATTGGGAGAGAACCGCCCTGTGTATGACTCGTCAAATCTTGGCCTTCTTCGCTTCGCCATTGCCGACTTCTGCCTCTTCGAGTTTCCGCTTCCCGTTTGTTGCAGCCTCAGCTTCGCCATCCTCCACCTTGGGCTTCTTCTTATGTCTCACCAGACCAGTCAGATCACGAGCGTTCTTTGCTGCTTCCTCTATTCTGGCTTTCTGATCTGCCGGGCTCTCGCCCAAGACTTGGCCCAGGACACCGCTCAATGGATTCGCTTCCGGAGCACTGGCTGGTCCATCTACACGGGTGAGTGAGTTAGGATCACGGAGATCATTAAGCTACAGTTGTCAGCGATTCCATGTCTGGCCTCAAGACGTCCACTTACTCTTTGCTCCATGTCTTCCACAATCTCCTTGACTTCTGCAATGGACTTTACCTTTGCCTTCGACGCTTCAGAGTCCAAGCCTTTGAGTGCCTCTTCTTCTTTGGTAATACGTAACCGGCAGCTCTCGATGGCAGCCTCCATCTCTTTTGCAGCTTCCTTCCGCAACTCCTCATCAATATCTTCCTTTTTAACCATTACTGTCTGTTGACCCTCTTGAGCCTGAGCCTCCCGTACTTTATCCACCGAAGCAAATTCGAGTGCAAGTGATAGTTTGTAGTGTGCTTCCGCCATGATTTCCGACTCTTTGGGATAAATTTCCTGCTTCAGCGCCAATGATGCTCTGAAGTCTGGGATCGCATCGGTGAACCGCTCATTCTCCAGAGCTATCTCGGCTTGCAAGTCGTGTGTGTCTGCCAGTCGCTCTTTGACGTGTTTCAATGGTGACTTCTCGTCCTCAATGGCTTTGCCTTTGCCCGTTCCGTTTGATTCATCGCTGTTCAGCGCATCAATCTGGCGCTCTAGTAAAACTCGCGCGACGTCTAGAATCTCGAAGGCAGTCGCAAAGTCGTCTTCTTCATCTTGTTCATCTGCATCACCCTCCTCATCTTCCTCTTCCTCGTCTGAGTCCCAGTTTTCCATGCCAGTGATTTGAAAGTAAGGTTGATTTGCAGGCGTCCTCTCTTGCTGTCCAGCAGACTTCGGAGCGTCTTTCTCTTCAACTGCAGCTTCCACCACTTGCTCCGCAAGTTCCTGTTCTTTTGAAATAATGGTGTCACCTGCCGATCCACTGCTTGCTGCAGCGGCGCCATTTTGCTTGTTCGTGCCATTCGTTTTGCTCTTCTTCTTCTCTGCTGCCACCTGCCCGCCGAGCACATCACTCTTCGCAACCGCAACCTTGTATAGACATCGCCCGTAAAGGTAGAGGAGTTCTGCATTCTCCGGCGCCATTTCGCCATTGACTTCAGCCTGTATTTCAGTCGCCGATGAGTAAAGATCAGCAGCCTGGGTGTAGTTTTTGAGAGTGTATTGAAGATTCGCAGAGTCGACCATCTCTTTCAACTTCGTAGTGTCGGGCTTTGCAATAGTGCCATCTTCCGGGATGGTTATCAACTGTGGAGTTTCGTCCGCCATTGCGCAGATAGTCAGATAACTGTTAAAAAGGGATTCAAATGATCTTATGGAAAGCTGTTCGGATTTGAGTGAAGAAGGATGGCGATTCTTCAGTCTTAAGAGTTCAAAGTTCACGTCACGGGCGAGCGCGAAATCTTGGCGGACGCGATCCTAACTTCCTAGACGCGTGCGGCCGCAAGTAACCGTCAAAATCACAATGAGCAAGCCGCAACCAATTCTCTCCCAAACAAATTGAAATGGCGACAACTGCTCAACGACTTCTAGAAAGCACTTCTGCAAACCCTGTCCCATCATCCTCACCTGCGTTTGCCACTCCAGTCCACCCAATTCGACCCCGCCAAACTGCGCCTATTCCTCCACCGCAATTGAAGCCTGCGACTATTCTACCGGTCCAGCTCCAACCTGCTCTACTTCGCAAAAGTGCTGTGCGAGTTTTCAAGAATCATGATCTCAACCTCGAATCTACAGCATTGGTTGCATTAGCTGCTTTCATTGGGAAGCATTGTGGGTCGGGATGGAGGGAAGAAGGCCTTGCGGATGGCGTCCTGACGGAAGTAGCCAAGATGTGGAAAAAGGAGGCAGGCGAAGCAATTGTCAAAGGTGGAGACCTGCTAAAGAACATTCTCAAAACATTAGAAGGATCTATGAGCGGAGGGAGAGTAACACCAAAAGTCGGTCTAAGCAGGCAGACAAGCTTTGCTCTCGGTGACGGCGACTCTCAGGCTCGGGTGTTGCCACAGCGGCCGGGATTGGATAGCCAGAACAGCTTTGGTCTCTCAAGTTTAGAAGTCGGCGACGAGCAAGAAGATGAGGATGTTTTGAAAGACCCTCGAGAGTGGATCCAGGTCATAGGAGCATTTGATCAGCCTCGACTCGTGTTCAATCCAACCAAGAAGCATTTTGAGAAGAGCTCCACGAAGGCCTCGATACTGCCACCGCCAGGACATAAGACAGACTTCTTCCGGCAGCGTTATCACCTAGTTCATCAGCGAGTACTTAGGCACGAATCTTTCCAGTCACCAATGTTCGGCGCCAATCGCGACGACTCTTCCATCTCTGACTCAGGCTTCAACAAAATTACTCCCATCGCTAATCTACTTGGTCGAAGTGGAAGTACACATCTACTGCTGGGTCTTATTGCCGTGTCCCCAACCGGCACTCTGGCATTGTCAGATCTGACCGGAAGCATTGCGTTAGACCTTCAGCATGCGATGCCATTCCCGAACGAGGAGAGCGTATGGTTCGCTCCAGGTATGATTGTACTAGTGGACGGCGTTTATCAAGAAGACTATAGCCACGGTGCAGAATCAGCTCTTGGAAATACAGGAGGCATAGGTGGTACTATCGGAGGAAAATTCATCGGCTCTGTAGTAGCACATCCTCCATGTGAGCGAAGAGCTGCGTCTCTGGGTACACAAGAATCAACAGGCATCGAACTGCCTACATTGACAGGCCCAGCATTCGGATGGACAGACTTCTTAGGTGTCGGCTCTGAACGCGCAATTGGCAGCCGAATGCGAAAATTACAGCAGCAAATCATTGGACAAAATGCACTCCACGAGGGCAATGCGAAGATAGTTATTGCATCGGAATTGAACCTGGACAATCCTGCCATACTTTCGGCGTTGCGGACAATGTTATCGACATATTCCTCACTTCCAACGTCAGAATTCCCGATGGCCATTGTATTGCTCGGCAACTTTCTCTCCCAAGCAGCCATGGCTGGAGCTCCAGGTGCTGGCAGCATTGACTACAAGGAGTACTTCAATTCGCTTGCATCAGTCCTAGCAGACTTCCCGGCACTGATAGCTCGAACGACATTTGTGTTCGTTCCCGGCGATAACGACGCTTGGCCATCAGCATTCTCCGCCGGCTCAGCAACTCCGCTACCTAGGAAACCGGTGCCGGAAATCTTTACCAGTCGCATCAGGCGGGCAATTGCGGATGCTAATCGCGAGATTGGTGGCGGCAAGGAGAGGAAGGAAGGCGAGGCGGTGTGGACAAGCAATCCTTCTCGACTGACCTGGTTCGGTAGCGAGGGTGAAATGGTACTCCTGCGAGATGACTTGAGCGGCCGGCTTAGGAGATCTGCCATTCGGTTTGGTAAACAGACCGAAGAGCAGGCCGAGCCCGACGAAACGAGCGGCGGCAATGTTGCCGCAAAACCCACGCTGTCAACGCAAGGCCATGCCCAGAGCGAAGCAATGGACGTCGAGGACGCTATGGTGCCTGCAAAAGAGCCGGAAACAGACCCAGATGCCGTTTCGGCGCGGCGACTTACAAAGACCGTATTGGACCAGGCTCACCTTACTCCGTTCCCAGTCGAAAGACGTCCTGTGCACTGGGACTACGGAAGCGCCTTACAACTATACCCACTACCCACCACCTTGGTCCTGGCTGACGCGGACGAACCCGCCTTTGCGTTGAATTATATGGGCTGCTGTGTTATGAACCCAGCTAAGATAGTAGACGGCCGGAGAGGCGAAAAGGCTCGGTGGATAGAGTACGATGTTATGAAAAAGAGAGGGGAAGTAAGGATTGTAGACTCCTAACGATGAATTTATTGGAAGCATTCGGCGTTCTTATCAAGCCCACCGGATTAGAAATGGAGCAGGCGGTTATGACTTCAGCCGTTTTCAATCTCTCGGATATGTCCGCATATTCAAGTCTTGTGACGCTGGCTATATTGTTCGTACAATAGTGCTGCAGCGAAATGCGCTGCAGCAGAAGCATACTCGAGTTCATATCTCGCTCATCAACGTCAAAGATCCTTCACAATTTCAAGCTTCAAGGGCTCGCTTCCAATTCTCGAATATTCTCCGGTCATTCTCCGTCCAAGTGAGATCGCTCCCGCAGCTGTATATTTGTCGATTTCTGACCGTATCGCCCAGTAAACTTGCAATAAGCGCCCTTTCATTAAAGCCGCTATCAAGCAGCACAAAGAGACAAAGCCTAGGACATTCAGTCGGCCAGGAACTCGGTTTCATTGCCAACATACCTCCTCCATTGCCAACAGCTTCTGGGACCGGACCAAGAATGGTCGGGATATCTGTATTTTGTTGGGCCCGAATTAACTGACGGATTCGGATACGCTGATGGTGATATCGCTGTGCACCATTAGCAGCGGCATCAAAGAAACCGCAGTATTGAAGAATTGCTGCTTCAGTGATTCCGTGATTTGATGGCGAAGCCCATTGAAGCTGGCTTCCGTCCGCACGTGGTGCCTTGACAGGTCGCAAGATGAGACAAGTATTGTCAAGAGCGTAGGCCACAGACTCCCGACCAAAGATATTTCGAACGCCTTCGAATGCGCGAATAAATTCGTGGCTTTGGCGGAAATCCTCAAGACAAGGGTAAACTTCGAGATCGGTTGCTGTTGTGTTTCCACATAACAAGCTCAAGGCCCTCATGGCTCGCCAGGACCAGACTGTGCAGTATATTTCTCTCCTAATCTGCCAATTTTCCGGCTGGCAGAATGTTCGAAAGAAGAAGAAAACTCGAACCGGTTCACCGATATTCGACAAGCTCGATTCTTGGGCGGCATCATCGTCTACCCTGGTCCAAAAGTTTTGGAGCTCGTCGATTTGGTGCCTCCCCAACCAAAAGGAATATCCAATCAGACTCAGCATCATTCCTAAATCTTCCTTGTCATAGTGTGAAGAACAAATGAGATCGCGAAACGCCCCATCACTTTCGGGCATGAGTAGAACTCGGAACGAAAGTGTCACAATATCAGAATGCCTAATGCACGCTTGGTTAGTCCAGGGCGCAGAGGGGCTAAGGCTATTTGCCCATTGGAAGAACGGAAGAGAGCTCGTATGCTGGACATTCTGATGGTCTTGGCTCTCACCCTCCGAAGCCATTGGAACATCTTCCTCGACGGTGTCCTGCAGAGTATTGGATAGTTCTTGCAAACTTGACTGCGAGAAAACCGACTGCGAGCGCGAGAACGAGAAGGGAGCGGTCGAGGTTGGAGAATTTTGGCGCAGGGTTGAGGTGTGTCCACGCAAAGATCGTCGCACTTGGGGGCGATAGACATCACGAGCCCAAGTCCAGATGAAATCACTGATCTGGAGAAGTTGCAGCGCTCCATCGTATGACTCTACTGTGCCGTGCCAAAGGTCGAATATGCGCTGCGTAGTCTTTGTCAGTATCAATGCTTGTAAATGCGGCATGGTAACTGCGCGCTGCGTAGGATAAGCAGAATATTACCACTCTATCATCGTCTAGAATGCCTCCGTAGAGTCGCCATTCTTCTCCTTGAGAAGCAAAAAACCATACCAATGGATCGATATTGCCGCCTCGAGCTATTCGGAGATCGTCTTGAACTTTTAAAAATCGTCGAACGAAAAAAGCAGTCTGCTCTTCTACAGCTCTGAAACCAGGAGCATCTTTCTCTCGTTTCGCTTCAACAACGATGAAAGGGTAGATAAGCTGCCTTCGTCCCTCAACGGGAGAATGTTTGAGATTTGGTGAACAAGAGTTAATGATGGCCTGAAATCGATTGGTTTTGTATAATCCTACCACTCGGTCCGGACGCTTTGGGACAGGCAAAGTTGTGATGGCGTTATCATTGGGGTCAGTGGATACTGCGGTATCTACGTTGGTAGTGAAAATACGGGTTCCACCCTCGTCGTCGCTTTGAGATGAAATTAGCCAGCCGATCGCATTCACACAACAGCAGTAGAAGTCTAACCTGTCTTCAACGGAATGGTCACCAGACTCTCCACCAAGGTGGCATTTGCACTCCCTGCGACGCTCTCTCTTTCTGTTCAGTCTTTCCTTTTCGTCATTATCACAGGGATTGGCATGGTAGTCTGAGTGCCACCGTTCCCCACTGCAGCTGCGTGTTGAACTTGAAAGAAAAGGAATGGTTAGAGTAAGTTCAAGACGTTCAAACCAGCTATCGGACTGACTAACCAGAGAACCTCTTCACCAAACCTATCGAAGACTATATCCTCCACCGTGGACCTCCAAGTATTCTCATTGATGTTGATATCGCTCCGTAAACGGCGGGCATTTTCGCACATGCGCTTTACCCGCCTCGTTTGGTCTTTAAGAATGCGCTGATCAATATCAGTTCTTGTCTTATAATCGTCGTATCTTGTTGCCCAAATGTCCCTGATGACATGGAAATGGTGCTGGTATTTCGCGGGCCAGTATTTCGGACGCTTTGGACCTTCGAACGTGACCTGAAATTCCTCCCTCCAGTCTATCATTTCCTCTCTACTGCGTTTTGCCTTTTTCGGCCCCATGATTGGCAGTGACTCAGACAGTCACAAATGGCAGACAGCGAGAGTTGGTTGACACAGAGCTTGCGCCCAACGCAGAAGGAAAGCTTTCGAGTTTTGAGCGGCTTAGATTCGACTTGAGACAAAGTAGCTTCAGACCAGGCTACCGTGCCGCAGCCAACTTACGTCTGAACTATCTAGGTATTTATTGCTTTTCTACTCCCTGCCTGAGCCTTGCTCGTCCGCAGCGCGCACGATCCATGTGTGAGTGCCATGTCGTTACTAATTAGCTCCGTCTACGGAGTACCGAAACTCAGCTTCTTTCGATTTCAGCCATACAGGGAGTATGATTAAATAACAGGCAGCACTCTGAAACCGGTATGGAGTTTTCTTCCTTACGTGAGGTCACAGCGCACTTCAAACCTGATTAATCCCAAAAACCAGTTCCAATGGAGTGTACAGCTCATCTGACTACGCGATTTACGGTATTTAAATCTATCACTCATGCGCAAATCCATCAGGCTTGGCAGGCGTGGCTTGCCAAGACCGGTAGATTAAAATTAGTGGCACCCACTAATATTTACTGGATACCCACTAATTTTAGGTAGTGACGCACTAATTCTAGGCGGTTACCCACTAAACTTTGAATATATTAGAAATATATTAAGACGTCTTTACTTCAAGGGAAAATCACCTAAAAATATGCGGATAGCTACCTAAAATTCGTGAAATATCACTTAAAAGTAACGTCACCTACCGGTAGTTGAAAACCACTTGAGATTAGTGGAAAATAACTTGAAATTCGCGGATAACTAGGTACTTGAAATTAGTGGATAACCACCTAGAATTAGTGGGATATGTAGCGAAAATTAGTAGGGGCTCGCTAAACTTTAGGCACCCCTATTTCTCACCTAATTAGGAAGTGATAGATATGAGTGATAGATTTAAATAAATCGTGGGGTCAACTGAGGTGTATGGTCATTCCAATGAGAAAGTTTAGAGCTGCTGCATAAATGAACAATTGAAAAATGGTATTCTTCGTATTCAAGATCTATCTTTCGACAGTGACTAGTGCTTCCCAAAGAGTATCAGGGTTTCCCAGGTCTTTCTCACTACCATTTGTGAAGCTGCAGTAATCGACTAGCTTCCTGTCGTAGCGGTAAACTCGAATTCCCGGTACAAGAGGTAGCTTTACTATTACGGGTAGGCTTTCAGAATTATCTCGACCACACCTATCCCTTTTCATTGCCTTTACCCTCATGCATTTGCTATCGAAAGCGGAACCGTGGTCTGGCCATATAGTCTCGAATATGTCCTTGCCAATCATCGCCTGACTTTTCGCGGCCAAGGCGTACTGGAAGATCGACTCAAAATGAGGCTTGATTCGACGTGTTCTCCGATGCCTTGGTCTATGCTTGTCGTGTTTGATAAACGACTGAAGTACGTCAAGGAGACGGTCTGCCAATTTCGTAGCTGCTCGAGGAAGAAAGATCTTTTGGAAATAGCCACCGCCATCACCATCATCATCACCACCATCTATGACTGACTGATGGGCAGCAAAGTCGATGTTTCGTAGGGCCACTTCGCCACCTGAGCATTGTCAACTTTCAATATTACGTTGAAGACGACTTCATTAGAGCTTTTCTTACAATATGTGCCCAAATGATGTCTGTATTTGTCCAGAAGAGGTACGCTCATCATAGCCGTGCAACGAAGCTCCGCATGGAAAACCCATTCGCAAATAGCAGTACCAGTGATATACTGGATCACCGAATGTATTGGTACCCGATCTTCAGAACTATTAGTGTCATGATCATGTACCGAAAGTAGTTCAACCGTGCCCATAACTGTGCTTAGGAGTTCGGCCGTGGACGCTGAGGATTGAGGATACTCGCGAGGGTATTGGAATTCGTCCATGATGGACAAAGAGTCGAGCTCACGCTGCATGAGACCAAGGTTACTCTTTATCTTTTCGAAACTTATAGTGACATGATCCTCCCGTTTTAAATGGAGATATTTCTGGAGAAATAAATTATTGTTCTTTTGCTCGCTCTGAAGTTGGATGATCAGAGTTTGTTGTTTCTTTAGTCTTTCGATTGCAGTTTCAACATCAAGCTTTCCATTTGCGGCGTGGTACACTCCTTCGATGTAACGTTCTACTTTGTCGACAATTTGACGCTGTTTCTTCAAGGTCGCCAATTCTTTGCGGAAATATGCATTGTCGCTGAGCAGGTCCCTCAATGTCTCATAAGTATGATCGAGTATAGGCTCTTCGAGGAATTGCTCTAGGGGTGCTGGATTATCGTATTCAATACTTGACGGGTTTCGGGGTTCATTGGCGTAGAAAAATGCCTGGCTGGCATTCTCTGGGTCCTCAATAGGAATCCCTTCACTGCAAGTTTCAAAGGATTGCCGAACGTCAATACAATCCTCGGTGTCCGCGACGCTGGTGTCCGAACGAAGATTGCAGAGTCGAGAATGGTGTTTATGTTGGGCTGGGACAACCTCGTACGTCGGATCAGTCTGTTGAGGGCGTCTCCTATTAGCACAGATTTCTCAAGCCGGGTTCCAGAATCTCTTCTGATCCCACATACCTTGATCATCGGCTGTTTGTTTGAGTCCGACGTGTGGCGTGTTGGCGTCTCAACCTGCTCCGTTGAAGCTCTTTTGCCAGATCTGCCATGGCCACTTGCGATAGTCTGATCTCGCAAAAAGAGAATGGGCTCAACGCGGGAGTTCGCAGAAATGCTCCGAGTCTTCCGTGGCGAATATAATTCCGCCTCGTGCATGGCCTCTAGCTTAGCTTGAATCTTGAGCCTGGTACTTTCATCAAGTTTCGTCAAAGATTTGCTTCCGATCGTGCAGACATCCTGAAGAAATAGCTCTCTTGAATCCGAGCCCGTGTGCTTTCTCCACATTGCGTAGAGCTTGCCTTCGATCTGTTTGGGTTTGCGCTTCCTGAGAGCTACCTTCAGTTTCTCCCAAATAATGGTTGGTGACAATTTTCCGATTTGGTGAAGCAGGAGCTTATCTAGTTCCGCCCATAACTCTACCTCTTCATCTGAACTCCATTTTGGTCTTGAGCGCAGTTTATGCGGATCGGCCAGTCTGCGACGCATTGTGAATCTTGTGAATACAGTGGGCGCGTGGCCGGCGTGAAGGAACCGTGGTATGGACTTATAGAGAACTGAATGCTATGCAAGTAATTGACGGCAGAGAGATGATATGTTGGCAAAGTGCAAAGAGAGAACTAAGGTAATGACGTAGAATATATCGCTCTCTTCGTTTCTGAGGATGGATTGGAGAAGTCACCAGCACAGCCCATTGACGAGTTTCATTTGAGTGGAGAACAGACTTCTACCGTTCGTATTCAAGCAGACCATATTCCATGCGAACACAAAGGAGCTGTAGACCCATCTCTGCACAGCCTAAATGATGGCGCCTGTCGCCAAAGTAGTTTTCAATGCAAGCGCGGGCCTCCAAACGCTGTGCCGCAACGACCAGTCCAGTCGATACGCCTTGTGACTTCCCATGTAAGAAGCGTACGCAATGTGGCTGGAGAACCGTTGCAGTGTCGAGCTGCTGCCTGTTAAATGGTAGTGGCCGATCCAATGATGCGCCGCGGGGGAACGGGCAAGAGCTCGCGACGGAGGAGGCTAACCGCGTAGCGATCGCAAAGTGTTGTAAACACGACAGGATGTCGTTTCAGCCTTGAACGCCTACAGTGCAGGGAGAATGTAACGCCTACCTATCGATTGGAGGCCAAAAGCAACTTACAATCGGCAGCTCGACAGGGTTCTGACCAGGACATAATAGAGAGAAGTAACTTGCATTAAATTCGGCCTTGTCTGTCAGAGGCAATCTAACGCTCCTGCCGAGATTCCACTTGCTGCTTTATTTTGCTTGTGGTATCATTCCTATTCCATACCCTAAGTACTCTGCACACGCCAGATATTGAACCATATTCAAATGGCGAACGTTGCTCAGAGCTCGTTTCCGAGATTCACAAGCATCGACGGTGGTCCGCTTTTGGGACAACCCAATTCTAGCGAAGAGGTGGAAATGACAACCGAAGAATCATCAGACCGCTTGATCATTGCCGTCGACTTTGGGACAACCTTCTCGTCTGTAGCGTATTCCAAGCTGAACGAAGCTATACCGGAGATCCTTTTTGGTCTAAACAACGTGAAATGCATCACAAATTATCCGGATGATCGGCCGGGTCAACAAATTACCTTTGCGTGGGAGCCCAGACAAGATGTCCCCACCGAGCTCTGGTATCATATCAAAACACAGTCTGGTAAAAGACGAACGGGCAAAATAGGAACAACGTCGGCTGTGGAGCAGCCGGAAAACGGGGACCCCTCAGACTCTGATTCAAGTGATGGTATTCCAAAATCTCTGTCTGAGAATGAGAGCGAGGATGAGACTGAGCCGCTCGAGAGAGATCGAGAGCGCCGTAACCCTGAAAACCTGATTTGGGGTTATGGTGTTCAAAAAGAGTTTCGACGGATTGACATCGAGAAAGATGGAACCAAACGGGTTGCTAGATTCAAGTTGATGCTCGATGAGAAGAATTCAAAGACTAACGATATCCGCGATGAGCTCAAACCGATACTCGGCAATCTGAAAAGGTCAAAGCTGATACAGGAGAACACAGACATAATCAGCGACTACTTAACAGAGCTCTTCACACACACAAAGCGGCAGCTAGAGAGTTCCACTAGCTTCAATGGCGGCATGCCGATCGAGTTCGTCCTTTGTGTTCCGGCCATCTGGCCTTCTAAGGCTTGTCGTATCATGCAAAGAGCAATGGCAGCCGCGGTTCAAAGGTCTGGTTTAGGAGGACTGGAAAACGAGAGCCTCAGCAATTTGTTCATCGTCTCTGAGCCAGAAGCTGCAGCTGCTTGTGTTCTGGCTGAGCACAACAACGACATTAATGTGAGTCTTCTTTCTAGCCATTATCTGGACTCCCACCCTGACCAGCGAATTTCGACAGCCCGGTGAAACGATCGTCATTCTTGACGCTGGTGGTGGTACTGTTGATGGCGCTACCTACGAAGTCACAAATTCATTGCCACTGAGACTGTCCGCTGAAGTAGTTGTCCCAAGCAGTATGTACATTTATTTCACTTTAATCTCGTCGATTCTGACCGTACCTAGCCAAGCTTTGTGGTGCCAGCTATATCAATGAGAGATTCGCAAAGCTTCTGAAAAAGAAGCTGAAACATGAAGGTTACCTCGAAAAGAATGGGAAGTCAATACAGAGTATTGTTGAAGGAAAAGTTATGGATTTTGAGAACGTGGGAAAGAGAATTATCGATGTTACTAAGAAAAGTAATGACGTTGAAACTGTTTGGATCGACGACCTACTACCCAACTCCAAGAAACGATTCTATCAGAATGGTCTCGAATTATCTAGGTATTACCTCAGAGAGCGATGCTTGATCTAGCTGATATGAGTCTAGGAAAGAAATGAAGTGGGTGTTCGAAGAGTCATTAGACGGTGCAGCAGCCGTCCTCAGGGAGCAGCTTGAAATGGCAAAAGCCAAGGGAAATACAGTCGAGGTAAGAATTTCCGCTGCAGTATTCACAGTGGCCCCAAACAGACCGAATTCTTTTCGATCAAACCAGCATTTGTCACTGACCGTCTGAAAGAAAGTCTTGCTCATAGGTGGTTTTGGTCAATCACCTTCTCTGAGAAGTCACCTAAGAAGCATTGTTAGCGCCGAAACAAATTTCCGAGGACGACACATCGATTTCCTTACTCCTCTCATCTCGTAAGGACCCTCATCAAACGCTAAAGATTAGATTGAATCCTATAGTGACTCTAGCCGATATAGTTCAACCGCGGTAGCACGAGGAGCTGTTCTCAGAGCATACAACAAAGCGGATGGCCCAAGCCGGGTTACTTCGTGCAGCTACGGCTTCTTACTAACAGAACCTTACGAGCCGGATGTATTTGACGCTCACAGGGGCGTTAGGTGCACGATCGACAAGGCTGATGGCGAAAGATATGTTGACAAAACCATTCGATGGCTGATCAAAAAGGTTCGCACAACCCACTATATCTGCTGCGTTGCAGACAAGTCCTTAGCTTGAGGAAGCTTATGCTGACATTATGTTACCCAAGGACGACAAATTATCAGCGAATGAGGAATTCAAGATCACTGTGAAGCACACCTTCGCCATCCATAGGCGAAAACTCATTTGCAAGGAAGAGCTCTATGTTTCCGACGATTTTCATGAAGATCACTACAGGAAAGGTCATGCAATGAACAATGGTGAGAGAGCACATACCAAATCAACTGTACTCGGATTTCAGGTACTAATTGGTTGTTATTATAGGTGCAGAGCTTGCTGGGACCATTGAGGCAGACATGACGTTCCTCCGAGCTCAGGGTCTTATCCAACCAGAGCTGCCGTCGGTGTTCAGTACAAACAGGGGCTCAGATGTCCCTTACTGGGCTGTGTCTTTCGACTTGGTTATGATCGTGGACGGTCGAAATCTTCGCTATGAAGCACGCTGGCCACCATCAAAAGAAGGCGAAGAAACATCTCAAGATCAGGTAGTTCACGCAAGAGGTCAAACTTGCATTGCGGCCGCGTTCAAGCCAGGGACTAGTTGAATATTTCTTTTGAAATGCCAATTCAGTGCTTAGACTATTCGCTGCCGTCGAGAATTTGGCTCCAGAGATCCAGGTTGTTCGTACACTATTGTAGTTCCTATGCAGTTGAAAGAAGCTGAAAAAATCATGTGCAAGCGATACTTCACGCTTGTGGCTATTCTTGATAATCTGAGGCAACGGTACTTGCCAATTGCATCTTTGATTAAGAGGACGTTAAATCTTCACCTGCAACACAGCTCCGAACAAGGTGGTTCTCTTAACAGCACTCAGCCGGAGCACGGACCCATCGCGTCCGGGGGCCAAGAATCAGAGGCCGAACCGATTTACGGACAGCTGTCGACTTGGATTTATGGTCTTCGACTCTTTTTCTTCAAAATATACATAAGCTTTGAGGTTTGGCCTTGGACTGCTCTTCAGGGCAAACCTATACGGATGACTTTCATCGTATAAAGCTCACATCGTTGCGCCATTGTGGTCGTGGTCGCAATCCGATTCTACGTAGAGCTGCTTTCCAATGTATATTGATTTATTCTAAAGTTGAACAACTCCAGGTATGGCAGAAGTTTCACATGGCTTGATTTTGCTAATTCTCTTTAGACTTTTCGGTTCTTCACAGTCGTTCCTCCAAGCCTTTATTTAAATCCAACAGCGCAGTCTCTTCCGTAGTCTTGCGAATCGCAATCCCCTCCTTTCCCAAAATGCGTTCATTGCCCCCAATACTTTTCTGTCTGCTCGCCGGCACCGTTTTTGCGGATTCGAATAGCGACTGGGAATGGGTCAAAGAAGGTTCACGTGTCCAAGAAGACCAAAGCTTCGGTCATCAAAACGAGATTTGGAGTCAAGACCACAGTCATATCACTGGCTGGAAACTGTCCGGGGAAAATGGCCATTCACCAGACGTCTTTTCTGATCGAATCATGCTTACTCCTCCTTCCCCTGGTAATCGTCGGGCTGCCATGTGGGCAGAGCGTCCTGAGAACAACGATGATTGGAATGCTGAATTCGAATTCAGAGCCACTGGCCAAGAGAGAGGCAGCGGCAACCTTCAACTGTGGTACGCAAAAGACGGTAGCAATCAAGTGGACTTATCCAGCATCTACACAGTTGGCAAGTTTGACGGTCTGGCTGTCGTAATAAGCCAATACGGTGGACGAGGCGGTAGCGTGCGAGGTTTTCTGAATGATGGTACCATTTCCATGAAGCACCACCATGGTGTTGACCGACTGGCCTTTGGCCACTGTGATTTCTCTTATCGCAATCTTGGTCGATTCGCTCACATTGGCATGAAACAAACTCCAACATCCTTCGAAGTCACAGTGGACCACAAGCCCTGCTTTACAACAGACAGAGTAAGCACTTTAGCCGACTTCCAAAACCGTATGCTTACATATGATCAGATTAAACTTCCATCGGGCTACTACTTTGGAATCACAGCGGCCTCTGCCGAGAATCCAGATTCTTTCGAGACGAAGGGCTTCATTGTATCCTCGAAGGCTACTCGGACCAACGAGGGTGTTCGCGATCCTCACCGTCGTCCTTACTCAACTCACCCGGAAGAAACCCCAAATAGGCAGAACTGGTATTGGATTTCCGAACAAGAGCACATAAAAGATCAGCCAGCTTCAACGTACAAAACGGACGAGACGAGATTCCAAGATCTACACGATCGCATATCAATGCTCAGCCATGCACTTGACGTATTGTATCAAGATCTTTCGACATTGCGAAGTGAGCAGCAAGCCCAGTACGATGAGATTATGCATTGGCTATCACCGGCACACGATCATGCCGAAGCTTCACGACGCGTCCTCGGTGAAATGGAGCGGATGGTGAAAGACATCAGGAACGATGTTCAGAGCAAGGACTATCGGGAGACCTTGAATCAGTTGCACAATATTATGAAAGAGGGCCATGCTACAATTGCTACGAGTAGTAAGTTGTCAGTTTCCGTATGTGATGAGATGATAACTAATTGCGCTCAGTTATCGACGGCAGCGGGCGTTATCGCTTCTTCTTCTTCCTCATTATTGCCACACAGATTGGATTATTCGCAAGCTATGTTATTTACCGGCGGAGAATTGATTCGCGGCCGAAGAAGTACCTGTGATTCTGGAATAGGGTTCTACGATGTTCGCGATGGAAGCGAATTGGAAATCATGCTCCTTGCGGCGAGCAAGCATAAGACTCGGCGCATGGTGTTTGAATCCCCCTAGATATGTACATTAGGGAACTCGAATGGCTTGTATGAATACAAGAGCAATCTTCTCAAATCATCCCGTCTGCTTGCCATTGCTTGCAGTTTCATTCGAGAACCGAGGTTGAGCCGCTGTAAAGCAGAGGTTAAGCCGACCTTTGACGTCGCCTCGGAAACGCATTGTCTTTAGCCTTCTTAAACAGCAAAAGAATAAAGACTACGGCAGACTGCCATCATTGCGCGTATTAGTATGCCCATGGAGTGTTGCTTCAAGTCATGGCGAGTCGCTTGGCGGCCACACGTGACTGAAATTGAGATTTTTTCCTGGAAGGCACGCCCATTGCATTGTCATCTTCACCTGTCTTCAGTGCCCGAATAACGTTTGACTTACTTTCTCCTTTATCTCGATTTCACCTGTGGAATGCTCCTTTAGTCTCGTAATGGACCTTTGACTAAGTAGCCTTTCTTGCGAAAACGTTCGACTGTTTGCAAGAACTGCCGAAGTAACGTCGAAACATCACAGTCCGGGTACTTCGCATCTGATTTCGACCTCCGAGGAGCAAATATTTTATTTTCTCCTTCCCAAATAACTGTCACGTGGCCAAGCTCTCATCGAACGCGATTCTCTCTCCCTCGCGTCTGGAGAATACCTTTCCAGTTATCGCCCAGTTGCTTCGTTGCTAGTGTCCTTAAGTTAAGCAACTACCGTGTGGGCGTCTGGTTTGCTTGTTTACTACGCGAGTAGTGCTCAAATCCAGTCCGCAAGAGCCGCCAATACGTACTCTCAAGAAGCAAAGTCTATCTGACAGGGATAAAGCTCCACTGCAGAGTACACGATGTCGCAGTATCCTCCCCCATCGGAACCAGAAGTGTCAGCATATTCGAACTATCCACCAGTAACTTTGAACCCAGACGGCTCGCGACCTAGCCTAGGCTATACTCCGCCTGGAAACCCGATCGATCCCAGCCTAGGTGGTGCTCAAGTAATTCACTCGGATGTCGAACATGACGCATTACAACAACTCCAGGACGCCGCGGCACTACAAGATGCTGAGCTTACATCTCAAGCCGCAACACAAGCTGCTGCCGCTGCCGCTGCAGCACAAGCGGCTCGCCAGGCGGACAAACTAAAGAGAGTAGCACAAGCATGCGACGCGTGCTCACAGCGAAAAGTCAAAGTTAGTTCTGAGGGCGCATTTAGTGCGATATTTGCTAACTCGAACAAGTGTGATGCCGGTAATCCGTGCAAAAATTGTTCCGACCTTGATGTGGAGTGCACACGGAATCGCCAACGACGCCGTCGTGGTCCGCCAAACCGTGTCAAGGAGCGCATGGAAAGCGAGAAACGTACTCGTGGAGCCAATGACTTGGATGTCTCAACTGCGGTGGCCCTAAGTAGGGAGCCTCAAGCCTTTGACTCCAGTGTTCAATCGTCTGCCGACCTCATTGCTCCTCCAGACATTGTTCAACGCTTACTATCAGAGTTTTTCACTTACGTCTATCCTATCTACCCTTTCCCTCATGAACCTTGGTTGATGCAAGCGTTCAATCGTCGGGCAGACATAGGCGACAGTTCTTACAACCCTCTACTGGCTCTCATCTCTTCAATGATTGCCGTGCTTGCTGCAATGCGTCCTCGACAAACCTATGCTCTAGTCGGCTCCCTAGGATACGAAAGCATCGACGACCTTGTCCAACGAGTGCGGAACATCTGTGTTAATGCGAGAGGAATGGGATACCTAGAGAGGGATGATCTTGATACTGGAGTAGCCGCCACAAGCTTCTTTCTTGCTCAGCTCTCTGTCCGCGCAGAAAAATGGCTTCAGTACCAGATTTACCTTAGCGAAGCCTTGGAAATCGTCCACGACCAAGAAATGCTACTCTTGAATCAAGATCACGGTCTAGACAATATTCAACTGCAGATTGGACGCAGGATCTATTGGTCAACATATATCTGTACACGTTCGATGCAGCATTGGATTGGTTTACGGTCAAGGCCAGGCTATGATCTCACTGAACCTGCGAAGCCTTCAATTGTCGATGACGAGCACATTGCTTCAGATCACATCCAAGATGTAGCGCCCAGGGACTTCGGTCCGCTGACGCTCTCTATCGATACCCTTATCCAGATTTACAGCGCTGCGGACCAGGTCTTAACCAAACATGCTATTCCAGCGGACGCAGACTTGCTCGAAGTTGTGAGCAAGCTTCGGAAATCGATTGAAGACTGGAGCCCTGAGCTTAAAAATCTCATCAACGCATCTCTTCCAGAACGTTTCAACGATAGCAACCGTGCTATTCGGTATGAGATTCAAAGGACGAACCTGCTGGTATCCCATCTGATTTTACGACTATCTCTCCTTGAGAAAACCTCAAAGACTTCTGCACGCGGAGTACATGATCAACAAGTTCAAGACGAATTCGTAAATATCGCTGAAGGATTACTTTTCCTTTTCAAGGACCTGCGATATCATGCAATCGAATTCGACCAGACCTTCTTCCTTTCCCGCGTGCAAAGAATTACCAGTTCCTTCGCAGAACACTCCAAAACTGTTTGCGAGGGTGGATTATACGAAACAGTCCTCCGTTTTGAAGAATTGTTCAAGGATCTAGTTCGGGCTGATGATGAGGCGCAAAAGTTCCATGCCTCCAACGAATTGAGGGCATTCCAAGACACGCTCATAAGGTCTGGCCGTTCGAATACTTTCGTGCCAACCCTGGCAGCTCGAAAAGCCGAAGCCTAGCCATCTTCTAGTCGTTTGGCAGAATAAAAAAAAATGCATTTCGATCAAAAGTTCATGTTCTTCATGACTACGAATAGGCATTTCTGGCGGTTGATTGCCTGGAATAGGGAAGCTGCACTTCATCAAGCTAGGTATGGAATGCCGTACCGATCCCTACGAATTCGAACACAAAGTTTTGAATACCCTGCCCAACTATCCCAGAACCCCAGCTCAACCCTTCTTACCACATCACCATTGGAATCTGTCTCCCGCAACTCATAGCGACCCGAGCAAATCGATCCCCGGCCCTCGGCAGTGCGGCAACGCGAATCAACCTGGCAGCTCCATGGGCCTCCATATCGCGCCTCGCCCTCAAACATGGTAGCAACGACGTCCGGGAACTGGACCGCGTCCCACATTTCGGAGAGCGACAGGCGGGCAACGTAGCAGTGGAAGACGGAGAGTTTGACGAGCGACGGCAGGGCCTGCAGCAGGGCGATGATGATGGCGCGGAACTTGCCCGCCCACCACATGGTGCGCCGCTGGAAGTCGCACTTGCACACGCACAGCTGCATGATGGCTTCGGTGGGCGCGACGCCGGGCGGGCGCGCGAAGCGCAGGGTTTGCGGCAGGCTGGAAATCGACAGTTGGATGCTGACGCGCTTGATTGAGGATGCTTGGGCGCGGAGTGGTGGCCGTACTAGCTGTCGGCGCAGCTTGACTGGTGGCACATTCCAGGCCATCGCTCCCGCTGTGTCGTAGCCGCAGACGAGGAGCGTTCCATTGGAGTATGCGAGATGTTGAGTCTCAGAGAATAGCTGTTTGCAGGATTGAGGTAGGGCGAGATGTAGATCGGTGTTCTGGTGAATATCTTCGAAAAGCTCATCAGTTGTCAATTCTGGATACACAAAATCGTAAATGATATCCCTGAGCTCTTTCGGCAGCCGCAGAAGGTGTGCGGCTGGATTCGGTGAGAATGATGTTGCAGTAGTAGCGTGATAAGGCTTAACATCCATTTCGTACTGAGAATGGCATTTATGAATTGCTCGGCGATGAGCTATAACTACTACAGCTTACATCCAAATCATAGCCTTGCTCTTATCCAAATCAAATCACGCTGTTCGTTACTTCAGTGAAATGGTTGAAGAAGATGAGCAATCAGACTGCAGAGAGTGCCATGCTAATAATACTCAGGCGACAAGTTTTTGGAGCCTGAATGCACAACCACAAACTTCCACATGCCAGCTCTGGTTTTCTCTTTACAACGTGCTATCATATTGAACGCTTCACTGCAACGAGGACGCAATGTCCAAGAAGGCCCTGCAAAAAGATGTCATAGTGAAGCTCATCGTCGGCGCTGGACAGGCGTCGCCATCACCACCCGTCGGTCCAGCGCTTGGCAGCAAAGGCGTGAAGAGTATGGACTTCTGTAAGGTATAAACTTGCGTAGCCCATCCAGCTAAGCATTATGGGCCTTCATTTGCTAACTTGAGATGAACCCAGGAGTTCAATGCTCGAACCGCAAACTACGTACCTGGCACACCGATACCTGCTCGCGTTGTCGTCCGTCCCGACCGATCGTTCGCGTTTGAATTGAGGACGCCTCCGACTGCAACACTCCTGTTCGCCGCCGCAAAGATAGACCCAATCAAGAATAAATTGAGAGGAGCAGGAAACGTGCCAGGGCCGAACAACCTTAGAGAGAAGCTGACTGGGAAAGGAGCGACCAATGTGGACGGCAATGCCGGAAAGGGAACCATTGGCACCATCAGCTTAAAGCATGTGTACGAGATTGCGAGAATAAAACAGAGCGAACCTCGTTTGGCTGGGTTAAGTCTGGAAGGCCTTGCTAAAAGCGTGATTGCACAAGCAGCAAGTATAGGGGTGGCTATTGTTCCGTAAGCAGCAGCATGGATAGATATCTCCACGGCGATGGAATCGCAAGGATGGTCGGGTAGGTCGAGACAAACAACAAAGTGTGTTGCATAGCGAGGGCACTATTGCCCGGGAAGCATTGGTAGGCGTTTGCAAGCTCTTGGGTGCACACCCATTGTAAGATTATCGTCTTCGCTGCTGATGGACGGACTTTGGATTTGTCGATAGGAATTGCTATCTAGATTCAAAGCTAGTGAACTGTACATCTGAAGGATCAGAGAACAACGAACATCTCCCAACCACCGTCATCTTGTTGGATCTACACTTGTACATATCAACAAATTGGGTATAACCAAAGCCATCAGTCGTAGCGAACATGCAGTCAGAAGTATTGGAAAGAAAAAAGAATGGCATCGTCGCAGTTCATCTCTCTGCTTTTCAGATATGCTGGATTCCAACACTTGGGTTCCTCCTGCCTTCTACAAAGTCGACAGGAGGAGTATAATGCTTTCTACCGTGGAAAATATACATGACCACTGCAAGCAGGATAACACCGCCCCAGATTGCAGGTCCATAGTTTGCGCTGCTAGCATCTACCGGCAGGGTGGTCGGAAAGCAGCACCAAATCATGGCGAAGATACTGTACGCGAAGCCAGCGCCATTGATCCAGATACCCCATTTTCCAAGAGACCAACGGGCGGGAGGGAGAGGCTGGTTCGTGAGGCGGCGCCAGAAAATGCAACCGACGGACATTGTGTATGTCGACAGGAGCGCTAAGAGTGAAAGCGAAACGATGATGTTGAAAGCGAGAGTGCTGCCAAGGTTGATCAAGCAGAGCACACCGGAGAGAACAGAGGTCAGGTAGACTGAGTTGAAGGGTAGAGCGCGCTTGTGGTCCATCTTGGTGATCCACTTGCTGAAAGGGAATCCGCGGTCCCGAGCGAATGCCCAGGTTTGGCGAGAGACAGTCGCGAGTGTCGTGACATTGCCGATGTAGATAAGAATGAAGATTACGATCAGCATGAGGAGGGCGACACCAACGGGTACGTTTTGGAAGAGAATGAGGTAAGGCGTGTCTGCGTTGAGGGCATCGTCGATGGGGCCCCAAGTGAAAAGCATGGTGATCAATGTTACCAGAGCCATGACGAAATTGAGCACATAGGACCACCACATGCAGCGAGGCACCACGGTACCCGCATCTTTGACTTCCTCAGAGATGTGAACCGCTGTGTCTGAGCCCAAGATGCAGTAAAAGGAGTTGACTTGCGTGAGCAATAGTGCTGCGCCCAGATTCCAGCCATTTTCTGCCGTGAACGTGATAAAGACTTCTTTTGCTGTTCCTTTAGGACCGCAGACCCATAGCGATATGATGACGATGAAGAATCCGAGAACGTGTATGTAAAGAGCAAAAGCTTCTATTGCTGGCAGAATTGTCGCAGCCCATGTGTTAAACAAAATGGTGCTCGCAATGACAGCCAGCATAATCAGAGTGTACTGCCAACTCGTGAATGAATAATCTGGATTTGTAACGTTGATTAAGGTGTTGATCAAAGTGACAGTGAGGAATGGTCCTGCCGTCTGGGTTGCGAGCCAGGAGAGGGTCAACATCCATCCCGAAGCGTAGCTCAACTGCTTTTGATACTTCGGCGGCGAGAACTCCGACACCCAATGGTACTGTCCACCAGACGTTGGTGCCATTGACTCCATTTCTGCGAGAGACAGGACGACTGGTGCATATAGAAGCGACGTGACGATGAAGCCCCAAAGGAGACCACTATATCCCCCTGAAGCCACACTACTGCTCAGAACCAAGATGATGAGTTCCCATGATGCCATATACACCGAAATGAACCCGAGGGTCGAAACAAAACTAAAATTTCGCTGTCTGTCAGTTAGCGACGTGGATTCTCCAAAGGTGAAGCAATACCAGTACTCACATTGAACAGCTGCTCCTTTCCCAAGCGCTTCATATCCATCTGATCGTTATAGTCCTTATTCTCCGAGAAGTCCCCAGTGAATTTGTCAACAGCCACCTCATCCATTTCCCCTTGGGCAACATCTTTCTCAGCTAGAATTGATGGCTCTTGATATACCAAGACCTTTTCATCCATAACACCCATGGTGAAGGTTCAATGGAACACAGAGGTATTTGGCGAAACGAAATAGAAGAGTTGGATGACTTGAGATTGAGAAGTTCCAGACAGCAGTTATGAGAACCTAAGAAACAGAATGAAAATCTCTAGATGGATGGCAAACCTTTTTGTATTCTCGCCGCTATCTGACATGTCTTGCCTTTCTCCACAAAGTATTGACAAGCAACGTGAAGGGCCTGAGAAAGCGATATTCAATTGACCAATGGCACATAGGGTTTGGGATGATGCTAAGAAGCGTTCAGGAAGGTACACGCCTAGATCTCCAAGGACTAGCATATTGATAAGCTATGGTTTCATGGGTGTTAAAGGCTGCAGAGTGTCCGCAGAGAATTTGCATCGTATGAAGTTGAAAAGCCATGAAGCCCCGCATCTTCAAAATTTTCTCTAAGACAGGTGAATTAGATTCTGATAGTCAGAGATGGAATGGACGGCAGTGGCCGTTCGTTATCAAGTTGATGCAGATGGTTCTACAAGGGGAACATGTACAGCGAGCCATCGACTTCAAAGAGGTTCCGCATGGGATTGCCATATGGAGTGGAAAGGAAGAAATCTTACGTCCAAAATATGATAGATTAGCGTGAAAATGGATTCATATTATCATCCGGAGGCAAGCCGCGGAGTACATTGCCAGTGCTAGCATTAAGATTGGAGCATGGATTGTTAAGCTCAAGATGCGGATTTTCCCTGCAGCCTCGAGTTCGGCAGCATCCGCCGGCGGAGACCTCCACCTCCACCAAGCCAACCAACCCCCAGCTTTAACTGCCTTTACTCAATGCGGGAAGTTCATGCACCCCAGCTCGACGTCAACACTACACCGGAGAGCCTAGATGAGTGAAGAGCGTCAGAGTCAGTATGTCGACCCGATGACAAGCACAACTGCCGCGATAACGACGTCGTCGAGCAACCCCACTCCCGCTTCCGTGCTCCGGCGACATTACAAACGACTCGTGTCTCTACCTGGCCTCTACCCACTCAAGGCACGTTGATACTGATAGCAAGAGAATATCTCGTCTGTGTCAACATTCCTAACAATGCTTAGGGCATAACGTATTTTCTCTCACACCCTTTCCTGTGGCCTTTGCTTCGGGTTCGCTTTGTCACGGCCACCATACTCTCCGTCATCATCCTGCTGATCCTCTTCACCTTTACATACCTTCCGCAAGTACTATTTCTCGTCGTCTTCCACGGTACAGCAGGTGCTTGGCTCAATGGAACCATTCTCGTCCTCGGCGAGGCCTCAGTTGTAGTGGCAATCCTGTTCGAAGCTTTCTTCGTTGACGAAACCCAAGTCGACATTTTCGACGGCGTTCTGGTTGCCAAAGGCTACGAAGATCTAGTTAGAGAAGGAAGACCAGTGGCGCCAATTGTCGATGCTGCAGATAACGAAGAAGAAGCTGTGATTCTTGATCCTGTCCAGCGTCTGGGACACCCAACGAAGCCTGCATGCTTCAGCCCTTTTAGTTTTAGACAGATCTTCGAGTATGTCGTCCTCTTGCCGGTAAACCTCATTCCATGGGCCGGCGTGCCACTTTTCTTGATCCTGACAGGATATCGTGCCGGGCCGCTCATGTCATGGAGGTATTTCCAACTTCTCGGGCTCCGCAGGAAAGAGCGGAAGAAATTTATTAAACCTAGGAAGTGGATTTATGCCTACTTTGGGACTACAGCTATGCTCCTGCAACTAGTACCTGTCTTCAATATGCTGTTCCTGCTTACGTCTGCAGCAGGCTCAGCGCTGCTTACCATTGAGATTGAGAATCAAAGGAGGATCGCGGAGTCAGAGGGCTTGGAAGAAGCCATTTCAAACGAACCGCCTCTAGAATATACAGACGATCCAGTTAGTTAATTCATATCGACTAAACAATGTCAAATAAGTTACGCCACTTGTGTCTCTTTTGATTTACCTTTGACGAACTCATAAATTGATCACTGTGACCATGCTGCAGTTGGCCTCATTTGTCGACTTAATCATCGCTCCACATCAGAAAACATCGCAAGATGCAAAGAGCGGCCGAAACTCCGGTGACATGCATTGGAATCTCTATGTGATTATGTATTCGCAAGCAATGCATCAACACGCAGCAAATCCAGAGGAGAAACGGACTACAATCCTTCAAAGTCACCGGTGGCATCATCCTCGTCAATCTCACCATCCTGAATCTCCTTGGCAAGCTCCCTCTCGCGTTCCCTCGCCTCCTGAGCATTCTTCAACTCCAAGCGATGCTGGTTCATCGGGTAGCGCATAGCCCTGACGCATTCATCATGCAGGGCCAAGCACGCCTTGATGCGCTCATGGAAAGCCTCAGCGGGCTCGCGCGTGGCATAGACATCGCCAGCCTGCTTGGTCTGCATGAAGCCCTTCTCATGGTCGATGGTGGCCTCGATGACGTCGTCCTTGATGGCCTTGGACACGATGTACTCGGCCGACTCCTCGTTCTCGAGGCCGAGCCGGATGCAGATGTCGCGCAGCGAGATGCGCGAGTACACCAGTGACAGCCGCCGCAGCCCGATGCGGATCACGTTCTGCCGCATGCGCAGGATCAGCGTGTACGTGCCGTCGCGCCGGAACACCTCCGCATACTCCTCCACGATCTTCAGAAACCCCTTCATCTCTCCCGCGCGGACCGCCTTGACGAGCCGGAAGTAGGGTTCCAGTGCAAATTCCAGTTTTGGCTGGCTGAAGATGCTGCGTTCGGGGATGTCTCCCATCAGGAGTTCAACAACGACAAGGAACTTCATGCTGGCCTGGTAGAAGCCAACTGCCACATTACTCGTTGGTGCTTTACGAGTAGCACTGGTCAGATTGACATGAGCAGCAGTGTAATCTTGCTGAATGGCGCGTATCCGTCCAAGGTAGTACATATACCGAGCAACTTGGTTATTTGGCGCCGTTTGAGGGAACTCAACTTGAGCAACAAGCGCATCTGCTTGACCGATGTCTGACGTGGAGATGTAGTTACGAAGGAGAAGGACGATGGTAGCAGCTTGAGTCTCTTGGTCCTTACGGAGAACGGCGCTTCGGAGTGCCATCAGAAGTTTTCCTCGAATTTCAAGAACTCTCGCTTGGGGCGATGGTGGCTTTGGTTCGAGGTTTTCATAGAACAGGGACAAGTAGAAATAAGCCTTCGCGCCCAAAGAGTCTAATGTTCTTCGGTTAAGGCTGCGTATTGTCTCGACGAGGTTGGAAGAAAATTCGGCGCCTTCTTCGTATTGTTTGGAGTCATAAAGATGGACCTTTCTGGTTAGTACGCGATGAGATAGGACGAATGCAGAATGTAAAATACCTGTATAAGGATGCCAATGAAAACGTCAATCTCAGGAATGCTTTGTCGTCGTGATGAAGTAGACGCATCAGCTTTGAGAACCGTCTCCGCCTTCTTGAGAAAGAGCGTGGCATTGTTCGCATTCGTTCCTATGGCTTTGAGGAAGATGATGGCTTTCTGATCACCTTGCGGATAGGTGCGAACTATTACGGGGCCCAGTGTCTCTGCTCTAAGGTTCTTCCGGATAGAGGCTATCGACCGGAGAGCGCGGAGGGTGAATCGCGAATCGAACTGTTCAACGGCGCTTGCAAGGAGCTCAAAGTTGGATAATATTTCTTCTTGACGGTCAGAGAGGTTACAACCATTATCGATCCACACAATCATGTAGATATTAAGAAGAACAGCGCGGGTGTAAGGTGTCCCGTAATCAGGCATAATTACTGATGAAGAACGCAGCTTCTATCGACACCTCAAGGTATGACGACGGCTTTCAGCAAAGGACGGGGCCAGAAGAGAAGATGAAGCATCACCAAATATCTAAGCAAAAGAACTTCCAAAGACCTGTGAATAAGAGTGATGAGGAAATCTGACAGACGTACCTGAGATGGTCTTGACATTTGGATCCACTTGATCCTGCTGTGCAGTGATAACACCTTCCATATCCTCAGCCACCTTGAAGGAGTATCTATCTAGCTTGTATGTGCAGAACTGAAAGGTCTAGATCGAAAAAGGAAACTGAAAGGGAAATGTGAAGAGAAGGAAGTGCATGGGAATGTTCCGAAGCTTGGGAGGTTACAAGGTTGTGGGTGCGCTTGAGGCAAAGTCGACGAGCAGCTTCCATCACCAGCAAATTCTGCCGCACAAAGGCGGTGAGCCCGCGTGTTTACTGCCATACAACCTCGACGCGATGCTCGACCACGCAACAATCAGCATGGCTCTTCTCCACGCTCACCTCGAGCAAATATCGCTCTGCGCGGCTTCTGTCGCAGAGCTATCGTACGTTTGCAATTGCATGATCTTGAGGCATTACTGACTCTAGCAGCTTTCCACAGCCCAAAATCTTCACCAACGCACTTCTACAGCCGCATCACATTACTGCTTTGATTCGCGACACTGAACTTCACGAGCGAGCTTTGTTCTCTGTACCTCCGCCACAGCCCCTCAAAGCGCAGGATCTAGGAGCAAGTCGCAGAGCTACAACTTTCCAGCCGAATGGCGCATCCCTACTGGGTGGTACCGCATCCGCCGTGCGTGCTCCCAGGAGGAACACTGCTGTCGCCGCAGTTCTAGGAGGCGACCTTGTCGAGCGCATAAGGAAAGGTGGAGGCGGTGCTGTCGGCTCAGTTGGCAGGCCACATGAGAGCAAAGAAAAAGGCGAAGTCGACGTCGAAGTTCTTCTTGAGGGAGCGGAAAAGCTGTGTGCCGTATATCCAATGCCAGATGCCTCGGAGAGGATCGTAGCACTTCGTCAGCGGTACCAGCAGCTAGCGGCCTCCATCGATCATTACGAGAGAAGAGTGGCGGAGCAAACCGAGCAGCTCAACAAGATGAATCGACCGCGCGACTTTGATGAGGAGGAAGACGATGAAGACACAGCATTGCAGCAGCAACCAGTCGAAGAAATGGTGTTTACTGAAGAAGATATGAGACTCGAAGAAGAAGAAATCAAAGAACTGGAACGTAAAAGGCGAACTCTGGAAGAGCGAGTCAGTGCAATGGAGAAGGATATCAGCGGCGTAATGGGATGAACAGCGATTGCGGTCCCATGAGTTAGAGAATGATAAGAATCTCTCATTGATTCGAACATCTACCGAATGATGCGTTGCAATATCCTTAGGAGGAAGGTAAAGAGCGAGAACCGGGAAGACTGGCAGCGACTTAAACACATTGATGGCCCGTCGAACTGATTACCTTGCGATGTTGGGAAGCGTCGCGGAGGAGGCAGAAGACATTTCGCACAGCATCTCGGGCGACTGAGGATGATACTGTGTCGAGATAGCAGGACAAAGTTCTCTCAGAATTGGAGAACATCATTACTGTAGCGAAACTATTCAGAGAGTCTCCCACTGTCCAAGGGTGATGTAGCAAGGATTGGGTTGAAGTCGCGCGCAAGTTGTAGTCATTCCGGACAGATCAGGTGCTCGTATATTATGAAACTAGCAATCTATAACTTGATTTATACTCCACAAAATATTAGAAGTGTAATTGCTTCTTCGATTGATCTTTTTGAGCTCGGTTATGCTCTTGCTGGAATGCAAGGCTCGGTCGGCTCAAGTGGGATGGCATTTACCTCGGACGCAGGGTTCAATGTACCAAACTCCTGCGACAATGCCGTCCCGCGTCTATTCACTTCGACGTTGATCGTGGCAGTCTGTTCACAGAGCACCTACATCCAGAAACCCAAGAGAATCTCCCTTCTACATCTCCGGCCGTCTATGATTTGACATATCGCATCCAAGTCGATGTTGGCGCAACTCATCTACGGTTAGCCACCTCCTTCAGAGTCATCGCCCGCCCATCAGAAATCAACTTGACTTCTGCATCCCAGCTTGACACCATGAGCGCCGCGGACGGCGCGCAGGGCGCAAACCCTGCTGGCCATCCATATCCAAATCTCATCAAGCCTGCCCAAGTTGAGAGCCTGCCCTTCTTCCAAGAGGCTACCTCGAAGCAGAAGATGTTCTCCGCCGTCAGCCAGTACTGGTCCATCATCAACAGCACCTCACCAGAGAGTCCCCAGCATAAAGCCGCTCACGAGCAGTTAACGAAGATCTCTAATACGGTGAGGACGAAGTACGCACAATGGAAGGAACAGAATAGTCAAGCCGCCGGCGCCCAAAGACCTCAGAGTCAAGGACAGCCTCAGACGCAACCAGCACAGCAGCAGACGGCTCAAGGCGGTGAGCAGGCGCAACCCACACAAAACACAGCTCCTACGGGTCAACCGCAGCCGCAAATTCCCCCTGGGATAATGAAACATATCAGTGAATTCCAGTTTTGCAATCCGAGGGAAAAGCCAAGAGGCACTCCCGAGGGCGAGAAGTGGTTCAAGGCTGCTAGGGACCACTACGCTGCCGTTCTGGTCAGAATGGAGAAGTATAAGAACAACTTGGCGCAACTTGACAAGATTATTGAGCAGCATCGGCAGCGCAATAGCCAACCTCCTCAGGAGTATATCGACAAGAGGGCCAGTATTCAGAAGGATTGGGAAGCTGCAAAAACAGAGGTAACCAACTTTCGAAAAGCACAAATGGCTCTTCAGCAGCAGCAGCAACAACAGCAGCAGCAGAATGCGCAGCAAGCACAGCAAACTAACGTTCAAGTCAAGACAGAAGCTGGCACAACGCAACCGACAGGTGTTGCAGCAAGCTTCAACATGCAGGCTTCTGCGCAGCAAAATGGACAGCAACCTGCGCAACGCCTGCCGGCTAATGCTGCGGCCAATCCAGTCATGACAAATGCGCAAAATCAGAATAGAGCCTCCGTAAGTTCGGCAAGTGGCAGTCAGATACCGACAACACAAGGTTTTGCGCAACCGCAAGGTCCAATACAGCAGCAAGGACTTCAGAGCGCCGGGCCAACACGACCTCCGCTCAACACTCAAATTCCGCCACAAACCGGCCAAACACCGCAAAGCGCCAACCAAATGAACCAAAACGGCCCTCGCACACTATCACAAAAAGAAGCCATCGCGCAAGCTCAACGATCCTACTCTGAACGTCAAACGCCACAGTCGGCAGTAGGTCAAGTCGGCAGTCGTGAACTACCAACAAGCGGCAGCAAGTTTCCAATTCCCAAAGTCCTTCCTGAACGAGCAACATCTATTCCAACACCTGTAGCTATGAGTGCGACTCGACCTACACTGAGCGGACCTGCCAACGGCCTAGGCGGTATGATGGGACAAGTTCCTATTGAGAAACAGCCCGGTACGGTCATGCTTGAAGGTGGAGAAGGCGGCGTGCTCAGCCGGAAGAAACTGCATGAGCTCGTGCGTGAGGTTGGAGGTCCGGATGAGAGCCTCACGCCTGAGGTTGAAGATGTAAGTTGAATCACTTCTCTTTGCACCGATCGGATGCTAACGTCTTACAGATCCTCCTCAGCATTGCGGATGAGTTTGTCGACAGTCTCACCACCGCAAGCTGCCGCCTTGCGAAGCAGCGTCAAGGTCAGGACCTCCAGATCCGCGATTTGCAGATGGTACTTGAGCGCAACTACAACATCCGCGTTCCGGGATACTCAAGCGATGAGACTCGCGTCGTGCGCAAATTCCAACCGGCGCCAGGCTGGACGCAGAAGCTCAATGCAGTGCAGGCAGCGAAGGTGATGGGCGGCAAGATGGACATTTAGGCCTTATGTCAACGTTGGCTGACGACATACTTCCAAGACCAATAATAAAGAGAGACGACAAGACTCCGAGTAAAGCGAAGACGCAGATGAAGTCACACCGGACGAAAGACCGAGCCATTCATAAGTGTTGTTACGATACCCATTTTCAGTCATTTGAGTCCTCAACTCTATAATTCGCACAACCTGAATTCATCATGCCTAAGCCGTGCTGCATGACAACACATTCCAGCACTCGTCACAACAAGTCCAACGACCACAAGGCGTCCAATAATAATTGTCACTGTGATTTATGGTCGTGAAACAAAAGTCATCACAGGCAGAAAAAAAATGTACAGGTTCTAGGAGCTAGTCGTTTTCTCTGCAGATCAGAAGCGAAGAAGGAACGTAGGAGCAGACTGGGCAGAATAGTTTGTGGAGGAAGTGAGCGTCCCCCTTGGGAAATGCAGTTATTGATCGGTGAGTCCGCGTCTTTGTACTCATAGTAACTGAGAGAATTATAATACCCCATCCTCAAGATTCCCTCCTGCATTTGGTGAATCCCATTATATGAGGATTAGAGGCCAGTCACGAATATGAGGACATATAGGCAGTCTAGCGATGCGGATGGCAAAGAGCCAGCAATGATATATTATCGATGCACGATTTGCACCATATCTGACGATTGAACATGCCCTATTGATAGCATCTTACAATCCGTCCTCGCGTATTCAACTCCAGACACGAATCTCCCATAGAGATCCCACAGGCCGGTTCAGCTGCCTTACATGCAAATCAAATCTTCCTATTGATGTTCTGCTGCTCCAAGCGCGCATTGTCCAATGCAATCCAGCCAACTCCAACCAAAATCAAACCATCCGTGGGGTATTCGTACAAGGTCGCAATTCGACAATACGGTAGCGTATGATTGCGGTTAGAAAATTTTCGTTCCTTGCGACATGCCGGCCTTCCGCAAGATGCACGGCGTCCAACTCGACTCGCGACTGACAATCACTCTCGTTCAGATTCCCATTATGTTCGGAGGTCTCAATAGCGGTCCCTGCTTAGGTCGTCAGCGAAGGATTCCCACCACCGATGATTCTGCTCCACCGCCGGCGGGCCATACGCGCAGCATGTTCTGTAGTCGTAGATGCATTGTAGCATCCAAGCTTCTTCTCAAAAACAGACAAAAGGAGGCTCCCTTCAAAACTCAAGAGCGCTCGCTGAAGTCATCATCTCTCCTGCCGATGTGCCGCTGCGGATAGTTGCCCCCAGCATACGCGTTCGGATCGACTGACCTGTACCCGGAGGACCTGCGCACGCTCCGCCTGCGGTCGCTGTCGCGGCGCCGCGGCGGCGAAAGGACGTCCGAGCGCTCCTCCGTCACCTCGACGATGTTGTCGCCGTCGACGCGGCGGTCCTCGTCGCGGAACGACTCGCGGCGCTCCTCGTCGCGGAATGACTCGCGGCGCTCCTCGACGATGACGGAGCCGGGGCGCGGGAAGCCCGCCGGCGGCGGCGGCGGCGGCGGCGCGGCCTCGCGCACGCGCTCCGTGCGCTCCTCGACGATGACGCGGCTGGGCCGCGCCGGGCTGCGCGACATCTGCCGGACCTCGCGGATGGATGATGCGCGGCGGGAGCGGCGGTGCGAGGAGCGGCTGGGCGGGCCGCGCCGCCGCACCACTACCTCCTCCTCCGCTGAGATGCTCGACTCGCTCGAGAACACGGCGCCGCTCGTCAGCGCCCACAGCAGCACGAACAGCAGCAGGAAGCCGCCCACGCTGCCCAGCACGATGCCCACCACGGTTCCTGGCGCCGGTCCCTCGATCTGGTACGATGTTGGTATGAAGCCTATGGTCTGCCGCGCTGCCAGGGCGCTGCTCGACGGGGTGGCGAATGCGCGCCGGAACAGGTCGCTGCGGAGGAGGGAGGGTGGGAGAGGAACGGAGGAGACGAGGCGTACTAGTAGGCGTTTGCGTAGTGATGATGAGGACGGCGCTTGCAAGGCGGAGGAGAGTCCTGTGAGAGCACGCAAGATTGCCGAGGACGACTGCTGCGCAATAGGTGCCATGATTGCACTGCTGGTCTCTTCTCGCGGCCGCGGCTGGTTTGCGTTCCTCTGAGAAGGCGAGACCAGGCGCCTCTCAGGTGTCTGGCGGAAAGGGCAAGCAGTAGATGGCCCGGTCGAGCAACGTGGTGTTGCGAACAGCTGCGGATTCCAGGTCGCGTCAGGTAGTGAGATAACGCGGCGACGTAATGGTTCAGAGAGGGTGTCAGGTCAGCTTCTTCAGAGGGCGGAATGGCCGGATAGGTGGAATTGTGAAGAAGGATTGGGCATTTGTCGAACGAAGCGAGTGAAAGAGTTATGATGAAGAATAATCAAGAGAATTCGGCACGACAAATAGAAGGGGAGGTTTACGAGAAGGGTGGTGGGCTGTTGGACAGGCCGAAACTTGGAAATGGTGAAGGCAGGGCAGGTGGTTGGCGTGGCGTGGTCGCGTCCGCTGGTTGGTGTGAGATTGTTGCATCAGCAGTTCACCACCACGTCTGCCAGGCCCGAGAGCTTGGGATTGATGCGTAACAGGTGAGATTGGGCTGACATTTATGAGTGACTTGACCTTATATAACTGTTATTCACTGTCGTTGACAGTCCTTTGATAGTTCTTTGGCAGTCAGTCGTTTGACGGTCTTCGGTCTTCTCGGCGCATCGCGGGCTCTTAATAGGCGCCCCCCCAGCCTATCGAAGGCGGACCCAACTCCGCTTCGCTGCGGCCCGCTGATTTGAAAGATGCGGTTGGTCTAGAGTAACTACGGCAGCTTGCCTTCCTGGCTCGTCGCTCGTAGGCTTGTAGCCCCTCGCACGATGCTTCATCGCAAGGCTGACTTCAGTGCACCGTGTACACTTTCTTTGACGGCTCTTTCGGGTGAACGCCAGTGGAATTCATCATCTCGTGACTTAGACCGAGTAGTAGGTATTTGAATATCTCGCTTGCTTCTCATTCCGTCTCAACTTCATTGTTCTCTTGGCTCCACACGTGCCATAGAGCGATTCTGACGCGCGTTTTGTCGCATATTGTGGCTTAGGCGATCCCGCGGTCCTCCAACCGGCCAGAACTCTCACTCAACCATACACCTCTCCTCTTTGCCGCCTCGCCTGTAACTTCCTCTCAGCTTGTTCTTTTCGCTCCAATTCTTCCACTTAATCCTCCTATTATCCTCTTCTACATAATCCATCATCATCTCTTCCGTGTCTCCTTCTCATTTCTTACTTCTACGCTGTCCACGCGACACCCAACATTATCCGCTCGGTCCCGAGACATCTTCTTACCCGCCGTCTTTCACACTGCTCTGAACTGTGCAAAACACCTCCGCAACCTTCGAAGTCACCTTCCCATAATTACACCATAGCCACAGCTTCAAGATGTTCAAGCAATACGCGCCGCCGAACTCACCACCCCCCAACTACCCAACACCTCCAGCCGCCTCCTACGACGGCCGCGGCGGGCCCAGCGGAGGCGACTACTACCAGCAGCAGCCGTTCTACGGCGGCCAGCCTCAAGGCTACTACGGACCACCACCGGACCAAGGCCAATACTACGGCCCGCCGCCGGGCGGCATGTACTACCCGCAACAGCCGCCGGCCGGCTACTACGCCGACAACCGCGGCTTTGGCCCGCAGCACGGCGGAGACTCGATGATGACGAGCTTGTGCGCCGGCCTTTGCGCTGGCCTGTGCTGTTTGGATTTGTGCCTGTTCTTCTAGAGGAGCGGTGGCGATGAAGAGATGGATTATGGTCTGAAGAAAAGTAGTAGTAGTAGAAGAGGCTAGAAATCCTGGGATGCGAGTGGGTTCGAGGCATGGCGTGTCACTTCACATCATGTCGAGCGGACTGGTGCCGCCTGTGGGTGGTTTGACGCTAACGAACTGGAATCTCCTTTGTATGGCATCATGGCGTTGCTGGCGTCGGAGGGACCACGGTTGGGAGTCATGCCTGGACCCGGACATAGCCTTTCCTTCTTTTCTATATCTTGTTCTTATATCGTCAAATCGAAGAATGAAATTCAATCTTACTGTGAGTTTCTACCTGTCCTCGTGGTTCTACCGCGGAAGGAGACTGAAAGTCCCGAATATACAAGTTATCAGTAGGATCAATCGAAGTTTCTGTTCAAGAAACTGTAAAGAAGATATTGAATGACTGCTTACTGCTAGAGACAATTGACAGAAATGGAGGAACTTTCATACCGTGACCACACCACATTGCCCCGTATCATTCCATCCAACTACCGTTCGACAAAATGCTACCTCCGATCAATACCCCTCTTCCAAGGCTAAGTCCAAAAGCATAAGGATCCTGTGTTTCTTCTCTAATTATTTTACAGGCCTGATATGTGTTTGCTGATTGAAATTACTCGGCGCCATCGCTCAGCAACTGTTATCCGCCACAGAAATGTGGTGATAGTAGTCATTCCCATACAACAAAGATATTGTGCGCTTCACGATGTTGGACAAAAGTGATCAGATATCAAGTTGTTCCTTTTAGACGATTGAGGGAGCGGAGAGCCGCTAAGGGCATTTGGGTGAATTGATATTCTTGATGTAGCTTTTTAGATCACGCCTTACGGCGATAGAGTAAAGGGAGATGAGAGCCTGGGCAGGAGGCGTTCCTTCCCGTAACAAGAGCTCTTCCTACCTGGAGGTATTCCCTCCCGTAACGCAGGAAACCAGTGCTAATAAATAAAATGAATACTCCCCTATGACATCTCCATTTACGATATCTTTACCACCAATAAGATATATAGTCATGCTGACAAGCTGTCACTTTAGGGAATATTTCCGTGGACGTAGACCGTCTAATTGATGGCCAAAGGGAATAAGGTTTTCAGAATGGCGATTAATGGAAGAGAAAAGACGAGATGAATGGGAAGATATGGTCAAATCAAAGCCCATAGCAGTCCAAGAAGGAACGGTGATGAGTTCCGATCCGATCAGATGAATGGCACATAAGATGAAGCACAATATGACACAGATCAACGCACTATCGGGCAGCTGGACTCTGTCGAATTGCTACACGATGAGATGCATATTCCTGAGGTGTAGTCGGATAACAGGTCCTATCAACCTACAGATCACAACGATGGTCTACTGCATGCGATGCAAGACTAACCCCCACAAAAGCTTCCTTGCAGCTCAAAGCCAGCCCAATCATATCAAGGTGTGACATGAATAATGAGAAGGTACCTTACATCACGATGGTTTTGATTTCACGAATCCTTCAATGCAGCCAATGGCTAGTAGCGCTCCGAGAGCGTTCGCGCATTACAGCAGTTGAAAAGTCGATCTCATCTGTTTCCATGAGTCGTGGGAGGACTTAACCCTTCCGTCTCCATCCCACGTTTAAGAATGATGGTTGACGAGCCAAACTTGCAAGGGATATTCGTCGGCAGAAGCAATCAAACTGCACCTAAGCAAACGATAAGACTTATTTTCACGCGAATCACGATCTATGGGATTGGCGACTCTACCTCCACGTCTTTTCAATCGTGCCCTCAGAAGAGATGAAGAGACGATACCACCTTATTATTTCGGATTGATGGCGCACCGGTCCTCGCCTCGCCAACCACAAATTTCGTATCAAGTGCTCTGAACAATCACATAATGCGAATGCCACTGCGTCCGACTTTCATCTGACCGCTCCCGACCGTCGGAAAGTCGTCTTTTACATTTCGAAACGCCGGGATTGCAGTCAAGCGGTAAGCCCTCCGCACTGGATTCCATTGGCCTTCCAGAATCAAGAGGGACGCTATAGATCGGTCGCACGACCAATAGAAAGTAGCGAGATGCAAGGAAGACACTTGAGTCGAGTGCGCCCACGACGGAGAGTCGGAGACGGCTGGAAAAGGGAACGGACCCAAACCTTGATACGTTGAAGCGCTACATGCTCGGAAAAAAGTCTAAACGACGGTGGTAATCTACCCACGATCCCATCATCTGGTTACTTCCAATGTCACTCGGATCTGGCACCGTATTTGACAGCTTGTCCCGGCCAAGTGGGTGGTGGGATTCGTGTTCTGCTACGCGGCCGGGGAAGTACTTCCACGGCTTCCATGGCCGGGGCTGCGGGTACCTTTGGCCACGCATGGCTTTTCGACAAGGCGGTCTGGGATTCCCTCCACATTATTGTTCTTTGCGGAGACCAAGCGCTGCTGAGGGAACAGCCCCCGGATTCCGACACGACAGTCCACGGAAACCAGGGCGGTATTACGATCCAGGGCAGTCGAATGCAGTATGCTTCTACAGCTGAGGGTCCGTGCTCACATCTTACGTGGTAACATCGGACTCGCGCTGAATGAAAGGAGAGGCACGGAACGAGGCGGCTGTAAAGGTAAGAGATGAGGCTAGCTTCCGACTTGTTTGCTGTTGGTCATGGCATATTAGCAACGGTAAACTCTGGTTTTCCGACGGCTGTATCCCAGGCGTGCAATCGTAGTACAGCGGAAGGGGTACATGATCCAATGCACTCCGCGCGTACCAACATTGACGGCTGCACGATTATTGACAAACCGGGAACGACGGAAGAGAGCGAGACAGACAGACATCCCAAACATTGGCGGCCAGTTAACGTGGCGCGCATCCGGCGGTAATCCGGATTGGCCGTCCGCACGCAATATCATTCTAAGACTTTCCGTTCACTAGGCCCTTGGGAGCACTGAATTGGGAGCGTGTGGGATGCAAACGCTGCAACTGGGAAGCCAACTTGTGCTCCCGGCGTGGGATGAGGCAGCCTCAAACTCATTCCAGTCCCCCCCCAAGCCAAGCAACCCCAGCACTTGCCCGCACCGCATATTTCCCCCTTCTTCGGAAACCGTAATCAGAATTGACTGGACCTTCTCGAAAGCGGCTTATGCGCGATGCGACGTGGGCGAGTCATCACAATCGTCGGCTTGTGGACGCGGTTTCCACCCCATATTTAATCCCCAGCTTATCCGTACCTGGTCAATTTTTTGTTCAAATAACTCTACCACGAGGACCTTTCCAAGATCTCGGTAAACTTCTACAAAAATACCTTCCACTGAGGCTCATAGTCCATTCCGAAATTGGTAACCCCTCCAGCCACCCAAAAGTACGTTCCTGGTGGACCTTGTAAATCTGGGGAACCGAGGCTGTTGCTAATTAACACAAAAGACAGAAGAGCACGCGCCATCCTTTCGGCCATCATCAAGAGTACCGAGCCGAGAAAGATAATATTGTAGCCTGACGAGACAAGGGCCGAGCATTCCGTTGATATAACACCCGTCCAAAGCCCAGTTCGGGGTTCCACGACATCAAACGCTGCCTAAACCTTCACAAATCTTCAGAAGAACGACCTCTCCCTTGTATTGTACTCCGTACCACGACCAACCATTCAAATCACGGGCAATCCGACCACCAACGCCATCCCCATCAACCCGCACCGCTCGGCCCATACGCATCACTTCCGCACCGTCACGTTCCGAATCCACTCCACCTCCCAATCCACTCCACCACCACCATGACGACACAGTACAGCCTGTCCCTCAACGACAGCCTAGCCGCCGCGCTGCAAGCCAAAGCCGCCTCGTCGGCGCGCACGCCGCCCTTCGCGCTGACCCTGCGCACCACCAACATCGAGCCGACGCCTGCGCCGCCGCCCTCGCCCGTCGACTTCGGCTACGAGGCGGCCGCGGCGTCGCCCGCCGCCGCCGCCGCCGCCAAGTGGCGGAGCAGAGTCAACGGCGGCGCTGCCGTCGGCGCGTAGGCCCGCGGAATGCGAGGCCGCGGTCACGGGGTCCGCACGTGAAGGCGAGGAGGTCCGCGGCGGATGGGATCAACCAAAATGCATCTTTTTTTTTTTCGGCCGTTACGGGCGTTGCGCGGTTTTTCGGTTTGAGGCTTGCTTCTTTCGGCATTTCTTCATTGTGGGCGTCCCGTGCGTTCGCGGATGCGGGCGGGTGAGGACGTCGCTTTCGATACTTGCTCTTGTTCCATCGTCGGGTTTCACTTCTCCATCATTGGGTGTGTCGATCGATGGGGAATCGCTCTCGATTGGACGGCCGAACATCACTTTTGGTCGGGCATTTGGCTCGGCTTGGTACAATCCTTTTCTTTTTCGTTTGAACGGCCGTGGTTAGCAATACCCTAGAATGGTTTGGATTCATCATCACTCTTCTCCTCATCACCATCAGCAGGAGCAATAGCAAAAATGGTGCATATGGAAGGCGGCTAGTTCTTCATCTCGTGGCATGGCAAATCTCTGTAGTAATAATCGGCTGCTGGACAGTCAGCATACCGGTAGGCAGCTAATGTCAACATAACGGTAAATCTCAAAGCTTTTACTCCCATGATTAACTGTGACTGGTGGTGAAGGTAAAGCGATGGTGGCCGAAAGATGGACATCAAAACTAATGAGACTGAAGTAAATTTGAAGAGGGAGCAGAGACGAAGTAAAGACCATGACTTTGTTTAGATTCTCATCAGCCTATCCCATTGTGGGACTAAGTTTTAAAGAGTACCTGACACGACTCCGTTCAAGACTCCCCATGATGCAAAGAAGCAGACACAATGCAAAGCAGCAGCCGCCCCTCGCTTAGACCTTGAAGCCTCTGGATCGTCTCCTGCCACGAGCACGCTCAAACTTCCGGCCCTTGCTGGCAACATATGGCTTCTTGTGCTTGTGTGGGCCGAAGCCAAAGTGCTTGACGGCTTCACGAGCATTCTTCGGTCCTCTCAAGAGGATAGTGTTCGCACCTGTGGGAGCACGTAGTGCGAGTTCGTCGAGGGTAAGACATTCTCCGCCGGCCTTGACAATGCGAGCGCGAGCGGTGCGTGTGAAGCGAAGCGCGGCAACGGACAGCTTGGGGACTTGGAGCAGGCTGGAGATAGTTAGCCCAGTGCATGAGTGATATCGCCTCGATATCTACGTACCGGGTGTCGTCGGTAACCGTGCCAACAATGACAACGGTCTTACCCTCGTGGGCTTCCTTCGCGGTGGGGTTAATGGTATTTGCCACTATCCGTGAGATCGACATTGGTGGTCCTGTGTAAGCTTCATCAGCGCCCGTCCTGAATCAATTCTAGGAGGACTCGCTTACGGTTGACACGCGACATAAACAGTCGGCGGAGGACAACCTTATTGAAAGATGCATCAGTACCTAATCAAACTGTCAGCAAGCTTTCTCTTGATGAGCTTAAAATTTTTGAGCAGCTTACGGCGTGCTAGGAACCGATAGAGCTTGACCAAGAGTTTGATGTAGACGTTGTCGCTCTTGGGAGCCGTCCGGTGCGTATTCCGCACATGGTGCCTGTCGAGACTGCGATGTCGTTAGTATATCGAATTGTTTCAAATTTCTTGCTTTCGATTGATTGTTCATTCAGACTCGCAGTGTCAAAGATCTCTCGTCAACCAGCCGTCCATGAATGGTGCAGACGATCGAACGTACACAGCGTAAGGGTAGTCGAAGAATGAACAATCTAATTGTATTGAGAAGTGTAAAATTTAGAGGGTTACTTACTCGATACCCATGTTGAAGATGGGCTGTCGTCGTCGATGTGAAGATGGATGAAAAGTGTAGTCGATGAATTTGATGCGAGTCTGGTGTGAATTTCGCATTCGCTTAGAAGCTTAGCGCACGCGCCACAATTGCTACGCCACACACTCTCCGAGTGGAGGAAAGAATACAGTTCGGAGTGCCCCGATAAGAGGGACGGAAAATTCTGCGGGATATCGAAGCTCGACTATCGGAAGTGAAATTGGAACGAGTACAGCGAAAAGGAATTCACTGATGCACCTTATGGATATGTAGTATAACACTGATTTACGTAGCAGAACGGGTGTCAACCACCACCGACTGCTGTCGTCAAAAGCGATGCTTATAGGTACAAGAATCATCTATTCTGCCTTTTGATCTGTCCCCTCTAGTCCATGCCCATGATGATATACAGAACGCCCGCTTCCTGATGGATAAGCTACCCAAGGCGCTGTATGCCGATGTAAAATACAAGCGAATCTCAGAAGCGGTGTTTGCCAAATGTTGAGCCACTACTGTTGCTTGAAGCTCCGATTAGTGGTCGTATACTGGTCGGGAGCTTTGTGTGTGAGATTAAACAGCAAGCGGTATCAATCCGGGAAATGCGATGGTGATCTACTCTGTGCGGTTGCAGTGAAGGGGCTTCCGCTTTCAGATTAAGGGTATTGATGCTGGTGTGAAAAGCTTGGTCGAAAACGCTCATACGTCCTCTTCCGGTGCCATATTCAGAAAGATATCCCGGAAAGTCTCGAATGTGAGCCAACTAGCTGCCATGCTTGGTGCGACTTTAAGGAGATTGGGTGTGAGGCCTTTGTAGAGCCCTTTCCATCCCTCCTGCTGAAGGATAGATCGAACTGCACCCCATATCGTCCTATATTGATAGCCCATGCCAGACATGGTGTTGACTTGGAATCTCCGTCGCAGTACGTCGAATGGGTAAGTGCAGGTCTGAGAAATAGCACCAGACATTGCTCCTGCGGCCAGCTTTCCAAGAGAAGTAGGATCTTTGTGACCAGGTTCGGTTACAAGGCCTCGTAGACTCTCATATATCATAAAGTTGAGGCCCACGTACGGAGCGACACCTGCGATAGTCGGAATAATCCCTCTGTACAAAGCTCTAAAGCCACCCTCATTTTTGTACATGGAAACCAGTAGTTGCCACATACCAGGGAGCTTCTCGCTTGACTTTTCACCGAGTTCCTTAAATGATGCGGATTGCACAGATAGGCGGGTGCGAACAATGTCTAGTGGGTAGGTGAAGGTGACAGAAGTAATACCAGCCATACCTCCGCAAAGCAATCGCTGATATGGGCCGAGCGGTGCCCCGGGTCGATCTTCTATAAACTTTTGTTCTGGTCAGCAGATGGCCAAGAATTTAGGAATTGTCTGAAGGTGAGCTTACCGGTTTGTAGAAATTATACGCGCCAAATTGCACAGCAGAGTAGGGTATAATTCGGATGCAATTTGTGCCATTACCGGCCATGAATCCTCGCAAGCCTTCTTCACGCCACATCTTAGCCAGTGCCTTTGGCACGGACATCTTGTATGCATCTCGACCAGCGCTTTGCACCTGAAAGAGAATTTTCAGCCGTTCAAGGGGAGATACGACGGTTCGTGAGACGGCTCCTGCGATGCCGCCAGCAATAAATGAAGCGATAACAGGCTGTGATATAATCAGGCGGAATTGGATAAATGATCGAGATTGGGGAGGTTCCGACATTGCGGAAGGCGGCTGCTATGTCAAGAAAACTCAGTGATGAGTTATGGCAGATAGATTATAACCTTGAGCTGACCGTTCTGAGCTCCGAAGTCATATGAATGTACTTTGACGTCCAGAAAGCCACAGAGGCTTTCCTACCGGGACGTCAAGGTTTTCTGTGCGCGAGCGCGTGCGGTCCAGCGTGGAGAGCGGTGGTCCAGCGCCAGCCAACACTGGCGCACTCGTCTGAGATAGTCAACTTGACCTCGAAGCCGGTTTTCGGTTCGAGGTGACGCGATACGGGCAGACACGGGGTCTCATGAGAGGACTGCCGAGAATTTTCGACTGAGGATCGATGACGCTGATAGAGATAGATGAGAAAAGCTGGCTGAAGAAGTGAGTGGAAATGGTGCCATTCACAGAGCAACTGATGTCTGCTATCAAAGATAACCGGTCGTAGAATGTGTAGTCGCGAAGTTGCGGAGTTGTAGGTGCCGGAGGAAGTAGTATGTAGAGCTAAAGGCGACTGATTGCCAAGGGACGCTGGAGAAAAAGGACAAGGAATTTTCGCCTCTCTCGGCACCCGACGACAACCAAGCCCAGCCCACCGCCCGCGCCTGGGGCTGACGGGATCCGATGCAATTCTCGCGTATTCTAATTACACCACAGAGCGCTGCCGCGCCTGACACTTTGCATCTGCATTCAATTTTGCCGCCTTGCTCGCCTCTCAGCGCTGCACGCGCCTCATACAGGCGTGGCATGCCGGTATTACAGCTGGTCAGCGTCACAAAGCAAACTCAGCCATCCCCTGGGATATGAGGCGGAGTAGCGAAACACGGAACTGGTGTTTCGAGGGCGCCAAATCAAAAGAGCCTCACAGCGAACCAAGAAATGCCACAACGTAGCCTTTTGACCACGATCCTTCTCGGCTGCCTCACTGCCATCAGACGCCAGCGCCCCATGACTGATGCCCAAATGATGGCTGTGCCTTGCGCTTATCAAGACGTTGGACACTTCTACGGTTTGGACGCATCATTACGTGCTGCAGAGAACCATCTATCATCGTTTTCGAGGCCCTGCGATATGCTCAGAAACGAGGTAGAACAGTCATAAGCAATATCTCAGCATCAAAGTGGTCGAAAACGACTCTGCCTTATTCAAATTAATTCAGCCCAAACCCTCAGCCCAAGCTACTTCTTAATGCGGCTCAAGGATCACCGATGCCCATACCCAGGGATGTTTGACGCCGTTACCCATGTTACATTGTCGTAGGTGCTGTGAAAAAATTTCAGTGATTTACCGTATTCTCGCTACGAGTGCATAGCACCCTTGTGTCACTTGTGAGTCCGTTTTGAAGCAGAGAGAGACTAGGTATCAGCTCGCATGCAATCGGGACTGGACTTGGTAAGGGAAGAGTCAGGCGTTTGCCATCGAGTTAGAAAAGCGTGACCAAGCGATCATTCCATTTGCCTCGCAAAGACATGCTCATTCAGAAGTCATAAAAATCGAATGAGAACTGAGCATCGGCGATATCTGCGGTATTCAAAAAGTAATAAGCGCCACAGCCTCCTTCCTGAATCTTCTTCGGTCAAAGTACGTCACGTTTTAGGTGGTCCCAGGCCAGCCAACTAATGGCCGCACAGCCCAGCCGCTCTTCCACACCTACAACATACAACACCCACATCCTCCACAAGTCTGAAATCACCTTTAACTGCGTTGCCACTCTCTAAAATACACATTCCGCGCTCAAAATGGCTCTTAAGCGCATCAATAAAGAACTTACAGACCTTGGCCGGTATGTGACTCCCCAGGAAGGCTGGAACAGGGCGTTGTCCTCGTGGGCTTCACCGACCTCTTCAGAGGGCCCTTCCATGGCGCCAAAGCAAAGCAAATCAGCTACTAACATTATCCTACAGTGATCCCCCTTCGTCTTGCTCCGCGGGTCCTATCGGCGATGATTTGGTACGTCTCCTCACCGGCAAGACTGACGCAGTGAATGCCAACTGCAGATTCAGTCGAGGACCTGACTTTTCACTCTAAGGAACCAGCATTGCTAACATTTTATTGCAGTTCCACTGGCAAGCAACCATAATGGGTCCTTCTGACTCACCATATGCCGGCGGCGTCTTCTTCCTCGCGATCCACTTCCCCACCGACTATCCATTCAAGCCTCCAAAGGTCAACTTCACCACCCGCATCTACCACCCGAACATCAACTCAAACGGCAGTATTTGTCTGGATATCCTGCGTGATCAGTGGAGCCCGGCCTTGACAATCTCCAAAGTCCTCTTGTCTATCTGCTCCATGCTCACGGACCCCAACCCTGACGACCCGCTCGTGCCAGAAATCGCCCACGTTTACAAGTCCGATCGTCAGCGATACGAGGCCACTGCACGTGAGTGGACTCGTAAGTATGCAATCTAATCAGGGAGGCACGGAGTGGTGTGATGGTGAAGGGGATGGTGAAGGGGCTTGCTGTTGATACGGAGGTGGCGGCTGTTGGCGGCATCGTGCGTGCGGGCAAGCTGAAGAGGCGTGCGATCACATATCGGCAGCCAAATGGATGCTCTGAATTCTTCTAGTCTGGGTTTCTTAGTGCCTCATCTGGCAGGTTCGCGATGCATATCCGGATTGAATTTGCTTCTTCCAATGGGAAAGGTGTGTCCACGGCGAAATAGCATTACGTGTCCGTAGAAAATCTCATTCGAGATTAATCTTTTTCAACAAGACCAGAGTCTCTACTAATTTCTACCTTACGTGAAAAGAGGCGCCATTTCCGACTCGCATGCCTCACTCTACAAGAACTTGGATCCGTACGCTTCCATTTTCGATCTTCTTCCCTCATACATGGCAAACGAAGGACCCAAAATTGAATCCAAAAGGAACCTCTGATCAGAAGCGCTTAAATCCTTGGTAAGTTTCTGATGTAGAAATTTCATCGTCGCTCGCAAATGCTTGTACGCATATATCTTTCTACCCAGATCGTTGGTTGGGTCAGCAGGGTCTTGGAGGCATAGAAGATATTGCTGAGATGGATCCTGTACGCTAATAGCGTAACGCCCCCTGACTTCCTACAGAAGACAGTCAACGATTGACTGGCCAGTCGCTCTTCATAACACTTACCGGATATTTTTCCATCTTCTCTAGCTCTTTGTTAGGTATCTTGTCATCCACACAGATTTTCCGGTGGACCTGGGGCGGCTCGATGGTGATCATGTTCCTGTACGTAGTAAAACTACCGTAGAATAGCAGAAAATGACGCAGCTTCGCACCGATGCTGCTCTCGTGGACGGAACCATATAACTTCGTCGCCTGTAACGGGTTATAAGTTCCATCAAAATCGATCCGTTGGCCCCACAGTTTCAAACTCGCAACTATCATCATAAACAACGAGTATGATCCGATACCACCCCGATAGACGTCCAGAAGGCCACGTATATCAAGCATGGTCTTGAGTACAGCAAACAAAGCTGCCAAATCCTCGTACTCGTCCAGATATCTTTGAACGAAAGTGCGTTGGTATGAGCTGTCGTTACAACATACAATTTGAATGGCAATGCCCGATTCTTTGTGCTGCATTGACATGAGAGGGTATCTGGCGTGTCTGAGAAGGCAAAGAATATAATCCGGATGTGCGTCTAATTTGGAGTGTAAAGACCGGAGAGTCCTGAAGACTTGGGATTTGTAATTCTGTCGGGGTGCCATTTTTGTGTCTGTGTTAGAAGAGATGCCGTCATGGTAGAGTCGAAGATCGAGGTCTGAATTCACCATAACGAGGCCGGTTCTTCGTGATCCGAAACTTTCGATCTTGCGACCGGGATACAATTGCTGTACTAGTTTTTGAGTCTGCTGAAAAACAGCATTGTGAGCAGCTTGTTCGGCCTGCGTCAACTTGCTATATTCCCAGAATCCGCGTATCTCAGAGTCGAGTCTTAGGAAGCGTTTTAGTATCAGAAGTATTCTCACAGTTGGAGCATACTGATTACCTCTCTGCTGCGGGCATCGGTGAATGAACAATCCAAGGTAGTTTCATATTGCCCTTCTTTGCTGTGTCGACCGGAGCTACGTACTGACCTTCATATTCCAAAACCTGAGTGGGGTCTTTGCTCTTTTTAGCCTCAGCAATTCTGCTAGCTTTGTCTCCATAACGGTGTCTTATTAAGTTCAGGTGTTTAAACCAGATATTATTGGGGCTTTCCAAGAGGTCATCTATATCACTTCGAGTCTCTTCGATTCGTTCGGCTTCCCACTTCTGATCTGGTTGTCGAGGCTGCTGAGAAGCAATCGATCCCGCGGAGTAAGAGCCTTCGGTCTTAAGTCTTCGATTCAAGAAGTAGTTGTTTGTAGCACGATGCTTTTCAAGAGTCTTCTTGAGACTAGATGGATCCAAGCTCTCCTGGAGTCGTCTTTGGTGTGTTTTGAAAGGTTTGAAGCGGTGATTCGGCTTCAAACTATTACTGCTAGAGTCTTCCGCTAAATCTTGTCCGTCGATCAGAGCTTCTTGTGGTGTATCCTCCTCCTGACGAATACGCTGCGCGACACCCCGAGGTTTTGACGATGTGGTCGCGAGCCATCGCGAAGTCGAATGAGGATGCGGAAAAACTCTCGAAATGCATGCTCTCACGTTGAATGCATTGGGTGCTCGACAGATATACGATGGGGCCGCAATTGGCATTGGGAAAGTCGTTTGGGGAGTGCAGCGGCCGATGCTATCGACCCCGAAAAGAATTGAAGCTATGGAATGCCTCACGTGCGTTCGCGGCGACGGCGTTTCCACAGGACATTCCGCCACTATTCGACGTCAGAGCTATCTTGCTTCAAGACACCAAACTTAAAGGGCTTTGTTACTGCAAAGGATAAGATAGTCCTTCCAGACTTCAACAGATGTCGAAATTGCTATTACTCTGCTTTTTATCCCTCTGATGGAGAAGTTGAAGAAAATCCTCCACGTTAAGCGCGACTCCAATCCTACAGCCAAATGCGAGCCCAACTGGACTTCATTAAGATACTGGATGATCAGTTTCATCGTCTGCAACTTCAACGTAGACGTAGGACCAGAAGTTGAATTGATCTATCCCCCTGACACAAACTTCTCAGCTTCCGACCTGTCTGCCATATGCTTTAACAGCTTTCCGGAACGACAAGACCCGGAATTCACTGGAGATGCACATTTCCACTTCGTCGTCCGCAATAACTCTCCCGATATCTCTCTACTTTCACCAAATACCCCCCATGGAAGCTCGAGTCTGTTCTTTGGAAATAGTGTCTTCCGTCAGGAGTTCGACAGCGTGACAAAGCGAAGCTTTACACAAAAAGCCCTCGTGATCATATCCACCCATGAGTTCCCTTCCTTCTTTGCGGAAATACTGCGCATAATAACCAATTCCGGGCTCATCAACGATCCCACCAGGTTGGAAGCAGCTTGCTCTGAAATTAGCAAATGGCCGCCGCCCACCATTGGTCGACGGCAACTTCCCTTCCTGGGTACACTGTTGGACCTCGAGATGTATTTACTCCGAATTGCATCATTTAGCTTTTGAGCATTACTGACCCTTGATAAAGAGCACCGCACGCGTCGTTTCCACTTCAGGGGCTTCCATCCATTCCCGCTCCACTACCAAACACTTTGAAGTCGATATTTGCCTATGAGCCAGTTGGGTCTTGGCAGTCCATGGTGTCTTGCCTATCTACACTCTCCGAACTGTACTCCATCTTCGAGAGGTCATTCCTCGGCGATAGCATTATCATTCTCGCAAAGACACCGACACTGTGTAGCAAAATGGTTTCTGCATCCGTTGATCTTATTCGACCCGTTCCTTACGCCGGGGTTTGCCGACCGTATTTGACCATGCAAGCGGAATTTTTCCTCGGTTCTCATGACGCAGGATTGCCCCGTCACTTTATGGTGGGAATTACCAATCCATTCATTTTGAAGCGAATTGTCAGTGCTGTGGACAGCAACGGGAATTCGATACCACACCTTGTCTACCTAAAGAATCCAGACAACAACATTCCATTGAAGACTTCTAAGTCTCAGCGCAGAAGGAGCATTCCAAACGACCTCGATCTTCCAGCCGGAGTAAGAGAAAAGGTAGCCAGCAAACGTCATCTCAAGAGCGATCATTCTTTCCTAGAAAACTTGGAAAACTTATTGAAAGGAGATGCGATTTCTAGAGCGGAAATAGGTCCCCTCGTTCGACGGCACTTTGCAGAATTAAGCGCGCAATTGCTAGCTCCGCTAAACAGATACCTTACCCAGCACTTATCGAACACCATTTTCTCTCCAGGTGGTAATCTGCAATACGCGAATTTCTCGATGACGGACTTTCTGCAGAATCTTTCGAAACATGGTACATCAGTCAAGTTCAAAGGCCAGAACCCCTTGCAGAGAAGAAAGGCTCGAGACTCATTCTACGAATCTTTTTGCAAGTCTCCAAATTTCTACAGCTGGCTTGATATGAAGTTTTCGTTGGAGAAGGAAGCGGCAGCGGGCTTGTTGGCAGGTAGAGCCACAGAGAATATATGAGCAAAGAAGCAGAAGGAAGCGGAGACTGAAACTTGCCAACTGCAATGGCACCAGAAGCATCTTTGAATAGTGAGGGATTTCATCAAGTCGTTCCACATCATTAAACATGTTAAGCGAGAGGTTCATGGTCCATCAAACGCTTTGAACTCTTCATCAACACTGACCAAGACATCATCAATGCCGCTGTTGATGCCAAGATTTTGACGGTTCAAAAGAGAATGAATTACCGAGAGGCTCAACGAGAAGTCCAATTTGGAATTCTATTTCAAGTTACAAGAGTGGGTAGACACGAGGCTCAGGCGATCACGCGTTTCGGACGGCGCCCATTCATGTGTTACTGAGGCGTTGGAGGCGCTTAATCTCTCGTTCGAGGTCACATCATGATCGACGTCTCAGATTCTATACATAAAGCCACCAAATGCGAACACGATGGCGATGAGGCCACATACGTGACAATCCGATTCGATTTCAAAATTATAGTTTCAGGTCCTCTTGCGGCTGCATGGGCGGCTTTAAGAGCTGACCGAATGACGTCCATGCGCAACGCCAAAGGGTATATTTGCAGTTACAACGCGATACCCACCCAACGCCATTGCAATATCATGAGTACTTCAGCTCAAAGACCCAATGGGAAAGTTGTCATTAGGTCATCATTCGTATCACTCGTGATTCGACCATCTACAACCGCGTCGACATTATTTTCGCTCTTCGCTCTTCATTACCGCCGAACCCTACCGTCACCTCTTTAGCCATGCGGTACTCTTTCTTCGCATCTCCTTTATTCGCGCCACAGCCCCTTTGCTCGTCCATGATATGCCCGAATCGTCTGTTGGCCGAGAACCGCGCGAGCCACTCGGCGACGTGATGTCCGCAATATCTCCAGGCGGTTTCGATGAATATTTGTATTCGCCGTCCACGTACACAGCGTCGCTCGTCCACGTGTTGCGCTTCTTGCGCTGGATATATCGCTGCTCCAAGCGACGCAGCTCCAGATCTGCAACATGGATCAGCACAGGGATTTTCCAAATATATTTTGGCACCACTCACGGGCTTGGATCCTCTCAATTAAACCCATGATGGTCGCCTTGCGCAGTTGTTATCGGTATTAATCCTTTGCAAAGTAGATACGAAGGAGAAAGTCAAAATTGGCAAGAAAGGAGGAGAAGACGTCTAGCGAGGTTGCCATGCATAAGCTAAGGATGGTGTGGAGTTCGAACAATCAAAGTCTCAGGAGAAGCGAAAAGGTTGCAGAAAGACGCATGCGGCAAGCAAGCGAAGTTCAGAGTTTGAAATAAACGGAGGGATGGTGTCAACACCACGCAATCGCGTGCGCCATTCTCTAAAGGGTGTTTTCCAATATAACCGTTTCGCATAACTCAGCAGAAAATCAGACGTCCCTTCTGCATCTCACGCTTAAGATCAAGAGCACCAATGCACCTTGAAGTCTCCATTCAATTCAATGGTAAACTACGGGATGCCGTTCGAGCTACGAAAATTGACAGACGTGGGTTTTCACTGTGGATGCGGTTAGGCTCTTGAACTTCCGCTCAGCACCATGGGTCGATGGAGAGACATCGTCCCATATACGAAAGGGAGTAGGTCCGTGACCGAGCAGTATCAAGATGTGCCGAACATTTTGTTCTTCCGTCCCTATTGAAGTGGCGCTTTTGCCGCGATCGAAGCGTGGGAGGGCTTCTTAAAGGAGCGATTGTGAAGTTTGGGTACACCCTTAGCCGAGGACTAACCTATGGATTCCATGATAGGAACCATCTGTGTGTCATATTCGCGCCTGCTGCAGCTGAAATAGGAACATAGTGAACAAAAAGGGGCGCCCAGCGTTGCAAGAAACCCCCCGACTCGGCATACGTTGGCCCAGAGTCGCCGTTCCTGCATCCATTCAGCCCACCATTCTGGAGCAGGGCCAGTTTTCGATAAGATTTCCTTAGCTCAAGGGATGGCTGAGAGCGGAGGTGCCGAAAGGGAAATTTAGCCTGAGTGCTGGCGCCTTTGAAGTGCCACTTTAGGGCCCTGAAGTCTTGATGGTCCGCTACAGGCGCCCTGGCGTGTCCACACGGGATCGACTTCCTAGTCTCGCCAATGGCTTGGGATGGGTCGGGCCCTAACCTTCAGCCCGGCACAACTCTTGCCTACTGAGATCGGATGCTGTTTTTCTGTCGTTGCGAATACGCGATGCAGCACTCGGTTGACATTATGGCACCGCCTAGCGACCTCTTGGGGCATATCGTTACCCGCAACATCACTCGGAGCCACTGAATTCGAACGCGGGCTGAGTTATTGCCCCGTAAATAGTCATGCCATTGTTACCAGTCAAACTTGGCGTGTTCCCTGCCTTGCTTTTTCCCAGTTCCCGTACTTTGACTTAGCTATCTGTATCCCGCATTGCCAGACGCCATGGGCTCTGACAGATCTCATTGGCGTTTCGCGGCAACGCATAGGCTTTCGCCTTGATACATGGTCTTTGCCGTTCCGAACGCCACCACCACTTATCTCTGGACTTTCTCTGCCATTGTACGGAGTGGCATTTGAGGCTTAGGGGCTAGATCGCAGGCATCTAGATTGCAGGGGCATTGCCGCTTCGGCCTAAAATGGGTCCCGATTATGACCTTCAAACTGCCTTAAGCCTCGAGGCTGCCAAGGTAAAAGATTTGCTGTATTTTCTTGCTTGGTCTTGTCTTCTGTTTTCTTTTTGTCCATCAACACTCGTCTCACTATCAAATATATGGTTGTCATGGTTGACGATCATTCTGCACCACGGGTAGAGCCGAATCCAAATTGTCCATACTGCTCCGGACTCGATGCCATAAGGCTCAGCGCCGAAAACGATCTTCGCCGCGGCGTTCAAGATCTGAGAAACAACGCTCTTGCATCTTGTCGAGGCTGTTGGCTGCTGTTTCATGGTGTAACCAAAGCCTTAGCTGCAACTGGCAAATTAGATCACGTCCAGATCTTGCATAAAGGTACAAACGACCGTCGATATACGATCTTCATTGCCTACGAAGCGTCCAACCGACTCTCTCGGGATTTTCGCTTCATTCTTCTTGACAAAGACGAGGTTACTCCAATTGCCAGTATCAACTTCCGATCACCTCAAGAGTACTGGCAGTGCTTCCCAGCATGCAGTAGCTTTGGCGACACCTCCTCCGCCTATTCCACTGAGTGGGCAATCGATCGTATCCATTCTTGCCAATCTCAATGCGTCGAATGCCGTCGTCCGGTCGGTTTACTGCCAACAAGAGTTCTCGACGTTGGCGTTGCAGGAGAAGTCGGCTTTAGAGACGACCTCCAACTCCGCGAAGGGGGAGGTGAACGAGGCCAGTACGCTTGTCTCAGCCATCGATGGGGTCATATTCCTCCATTTCGACTTTTCTCTGCAAATTTAGAGACGCTCAAGGGTAGAATCCTTTGGCAACAGCTACCGGAGAGCTACAAAGATGCTATCCAATTTACGAGGAAAATTGGACTTCGTTATCTCTGGATTGACGCCTTATGCATCTTACAGGATGACAATGACGACTGGGACAGAGAATGGGCAAAAATGGGCGATGTATTTTCGTTTTCGACATTGACCCTAGCGGCCACGGCATCCCGGGATGACACGCAAGGCATGTTTCGCACCATTGAACCACCTCCAGTTATCAATTTCACGGACACAAATGGAAGGAGCAGAAACCTGGTTGTATACGAGAGCAAGTTGACTTCGCTATCTCGCGAGTTGACCAAAGCGCCTCTCCTTGGTCGAGCATGGGTGTTCCAGGAGCGGCTACTGTCACCCAGAATGCTCCACTTTTGCAACGGTTTCCTCGTATTCGAGTGCATGCACCAAACCATAACGGAAGATGGCTTTTACTCCCGAACAACCAGCCAGTCCAAAATAGAGCATATTCGCTCTCTAACGGAATCGTCTGAATCCGGTCTCGCTTCGAAATGGAGATCAATAGTCGAGGACTATTCCTGGCAAAATTTCACCTTCGAGCGTGACCGCTTGCCAGCCATTTACGGTCTTAGCCGACAAATGGCATCGTATCGCAAGGACGAGTACATATCTGGATTGTGGTACCGATCCATTTTGGACGACTTGGCTTGGCGCAAACCTCAGCGCATGAATAAGCGCTCGTTGGCTCCAACCTGGTCCTGGGCCAAGGGTGATGGTGGAATCGTCTACGACATAAAAGTCCCCATGACACCTCAAGCACGGTTGATCAGTCACTCTGAGGTAAATCCTGGGAGAGATGCTACATTTTCTTCAAATGGGTCATCTGCTGCCTCCACTTACACCGATGAATCCGCCAGGAGCAAGGACAAACTTTCGGTACCCGGTAAAGAGAGGCCTGTGTCATCATGGTCAAGCGCTTCCAGGAGATCAAGTATGATGAGACCAACAGCATCAAGCAGAGTTTCGTCTTTTATCACGCCGTCGATTAGAACCACCAATTCCAGTGGTGCCAGCACGCCCACTGCGACGCATTCTATCACTCTGCACGGTCGCTTGGGTCGGCTACCCGTCATTCTTGGACAATCCTTCCCCAAAATGAGACCTCTTCGTCTCACCGAGTTCACACGAGATGCATCGTTCCCTCAACCTGTCCTCTTCCCGGATAATTGGCTCGAGGCTGACGCCCTCGAAGGAAGGCTGTACTGTGTTCAACTTGGATATGATGAGCAATATATCTACGGATTGGCTCTGCGGGTTCGAAATGAAACATCTTTCGAACGCATCGGTCTCGTCCGCTGTGAGTTTGCCAAAAATATTCCAATGGAGCATCAATTACTCCTTATGGAGAAGGGCTGCGAAGAAACAAACGTCACGATCTTTTGATGAACGGCGGCGCTTTCATATTTATTTACGGATCTGGAGTTCTAAGATTGTGCATGGCTATACATTCTCATACAACAAAGCATAGAGCAAGTGTAATGTCGGTGGTGACGGAGTACATTCTAGACGGAGGACATTCTAGATGTGAGCAGAAGCTCTGAATCTTAGGATACCCTAGATACAAATAGGTAACTTCGGTATAGGACAATATGGTTTCATGGTATAGACACATAGAGTTATACACCATAGGTATCTGATATATTGCAATAGAGAGGATGCTTTCAACGAATCTTGAGTTCATCCAACGTAATCGGCCGGAAGGTCCGAATCCAATGGCCAGATACTATCAAAGGAACGCACACAATAGTGTTAGAGAATAAAAAGAGAAAATTACTTAATGGGGTGGATCAAAATTTGAGTTTACGGCCAGGAATTACTATCCTGCTGCGTCGTTCCATGCCTTGTGGCTTGATTAAGTGCCAAATTCATAATAAGCCAAATACAAAACGCCATGGAGATGCTACTCGACCCTTCCATGCGACTCTTGCGAATTAAAGCATCTAAGACCCCAGATCACTCAAAAATATAAACAAGCAACCTGTATAGCAAGATGCCAAAAGCAGCCTCCCCGAAACCGCCCCACGAAAACGACGCCGGCACGGCCCTCGACGCCGCACCTTTTTTGCTGGTGGTGGCCGCCGCCGCCGCCGCCGCCGACGAGGGCGTCAACGTCCTGGTGGACGTCGACACCGTGATGGTGGCCTCGGTGGTGATGGTCTGTGGCGGGACGGTGCTGGGCGTAACGACGGTGCTCGCGGCGACGACGGACCCCGCCACCGTCTCCGACTCGACGCTCGTAGCCTCGACGGTCGTGCCCGGCACCACGGTCGTGCCCGTTGATGTTGATAAAATGTACACGAGGCTGCCGAGCTCCGAGATCGGGATCGCGCTGCCCACGCCCGACGCCGTGAACTGCGCGGGCACCGACAGCGTTGCGGTGTTGGGCTTCGCGCCCGCGTCCGCGCTGTAGATGTTCTCGCTTTGCCCGTTCGCCGTGTAGTCGCCGGTGATCAGATTCGCCGTCTCGCCGTCGGCTGCCGTGTATGCGCCTGTTGCGATCGTGCCGAAGGATCCATCCGGGAAGAGATAGTTGGTTGTGAACTTATCCTAGTGGCACATCAATTGGTGATCAGATGAAGATGTTGTCAACACACACGTAGCAGAACGGAACGCCCATCCCTTGTAGTAGCAGACATGTCGTTGAAGAATCACCTGAAGGGCCGATTAGAGATCTAAAAAAAGGCCGAATATATGCAGGAACGACCCACAGCAAATCGGTGCAGATGCGCGCGGTTTCAAAGCTCCTTGCTCCTCAAACGCCCTCTTGTCCTTGAAAGTAATACCCGCCACCGAATTCACCAAATCCACATACAGATTCTCCAGTCCACTGCCAAGTGGAGGAAGCGTTGCTGTAGTCCATCCACTTGGATCACATGATACGCAGCTTTGCGCCGCGCAGGCGGCCGCAAGTAGAGCGAAGGTGAGGCCTAGTTTGGCAGACATAACTAGTCAAAACCGAAACGAGTGACTGAGAGATAAAGAAGAAAAAAGCGAAGCTACACAAGAAGGCACACAATTAAAACCAAAACCCGACGCCGCCGAGGTCGCGTGATTGAGAAACGGTAGAGCGCGGGACAATGGTTCACATTCTGATAAGACGACGACTTGATTGAAAAGTAAAAATCTTGGCAGGGCATGACCAAATGGTTGTACAGCAAGACTATTGACATTGAAAGGGCATGTGGGGAAAGCTTGCCCGTAAAATTCGTGTTTGTAATATTTTGGGACGTTGGTGTGGTGCACTTCCAATGGCATTGGTGAGATGATGGAAGAGAGCCGGGGTGTTCTATCGTGAGGCACAGATGCGGGCACATTGCGTGAGTTCCACTCCTCCAACACCAAACACTAACGTGCTTGAGGCAAAATCAAATAATTGCTCACCGGCGGCATCCTCGGGAAAATGGCAGCTGTTCTGCTCTTCCATTTGTCAAGCTTGGAAGGTCTGGTAGACTTCGCAGCCACATCCAGGATAAGTGACCTGTCATGGAGAATCCGGCTATCGCTTCGTTGTTCCTTGGAAAAAGGAACTGCACGCAGGCCGGCATTCTGCATTGGCGTTCTCTACTCTGATGATCCCACAGTTAGCTACCTTACGCGTACCTGCTTACTTTGACGGGGCTAATGCTGATGTGTCAGACTTTACCGGCTATTTATCACTCATGTCTCAACTTGCTCAAAAGTCGAGGTTGTCAGCAGTAGATACCGATTTTGCACTATACAGGTTCACGCTGGGTGGCAATGGTCTATGAAAATGGTGGCATATGCCGCTGAAAATGATGGAATTCGTCACCTAGCTTTTAAACACCAAACTTACATGTAGTCAAGTGTAATTTTACTCATTGATGTCTTTTCGTTATTGAACAGTCCCGTCTGCGAACCAGCCTGATCATTTACTGTGGCTGAACCTAATGTCTGATGATGAAGTTGCATTTCAAGATCTTTAAGCAATAATGAGCAAGCAAAGTTTAAATTCGGCTGTCACAAGATCGAGTTTGGAAGCCTTGATCCACCATCCATTCTACTTGGTACCCAGTAGATACTAGTTTGGCCTCACGGTATCTTGCCACCGGACGTGTAACTGTAGAGTACCGCACTATCGTATTTCAGGCAATCAGGCGCCGTTATCGGAGGACATCGAAAATTTTTTCTTTTTAACCTTGCAGGCATTTAACCTACTTTTACCCATCGTTGGCATCAACAATCCGGTTTTCCTCCAATTTTTTCAATCTCAATCTGCCACTGCCTCCGAAGATGAAGGGTAAAGTTTGTTTAGCCTATTCTGGTCAGTTCTTGCACTCGTCGTGTTCTTATGGAATCTCAACTAATATTTGCATTTCGCAGGTGGGCTGGACACTAGCTGCATTTTGCGCTGGCTCCTGGACGAGGGCTACGAGGTCCTTTGCTTCCTTGCTGATGTGGGCCAACAGGAAGACTGGGATGAGGTTCGGGCCAAGGCGAAGCAGATTGGTGCCTCGAAAATGATCATCCTGGACTTGCGCCGCGAGTTTGTGGAACAGCTTTGTTTCCGTGCGGTCCAGTGCAACGCACAGTATGAAGGAAGATAGTGCGTATTTTTCTGACCTTCTCTTATCTTCACTGACTGAAGCTCGCCCAGCTTGCTTGGTGCGTTACCGCCGGAAATTTAGTCGACTGAGTCTGTACTCACCTCTTACTTTTTATCCAGGGACAAGCCTGGCCCGCCCTGTCATTGCTCGCGCACAAATGCGAGTGGCTCAAGAAGAAGGCTGTAAGCATCCCATCACCTAGTCCGCATGGTAATAGTTTCACCAGGCTTACTCTACGTTGAAAGGTGATTTCGTGAGTCATGGATGTACCGTAAGTACACTTTCACGTATTTGTTGTATAATAAATTGCGATATATCTAACTGACCTCTTAAAAATTATAGGGAAAGGGCAACGATGGTGCAAGTGCTTTCCTACCCCTATGCTTGTTCGACTAATCTAACGCTACTATCAGATTCGCTTTGGTGGGTTCAATTCTGCTCTCTGGTCTCATGTCTATCGTATTAATTAGTTATTCAGAATTGGCTTTCCTTGCTATCAACCCAAAGATCCAAGTCATTTCTCCTTGGAGGATTCCGGAGTTTTACAATCGCTTTCCAGGTCGTACCGCGTTGCTAGACTACGCCACTGCCAAAGGGATTCCGGTGACATCCACCAAAGCCAAGCCATACAGCATGGATGATAACATAGCTCACTGCAGCTATGAGGCGGGTGCTTTGGAAGACCCTTCCATCCCTGCGCCAGATGATATGTGGACTCGCACCGTTGATCCTCGAGCCGCGCCTGATGAGCCCGTTGACATTGCTATTCTCTTCGAGCAGGGCTTGCCAGTCAAGCTCTGTGTCGCTGATAAGTTGTATACGGATAGCCTTGAACTCTTCATCGCGCTCAATGAGATTGGCAAAAATGCCGGTATTGGGAGGATCGATATCGTCGAGGTGCGTCGTAATTTATTTTGGTCGGATTACGGACTGCTGACCTACGCTTTAAGAATCGCCAAATAGGATTAAAAAGCCGTGGCTGCTACGATTCACCCGCTATGACCATCCTCAGACTTGCACACCTGGATGCTGAATCTCTGGTCATGGACGGCAAAGTCCGTTCCCTTCGTGATCAGTTTGTAACCCATCACTGGTCAGAACTTTTGTATTCAGGACTTTACTTCTCACCGGAACGTGAATTCGTTGAAAACTCTCTAGTTTTCTGCCAAAAACGAGTGGTATGTGATGGCCCTAATCCGTGTCAATAGTGAACTGCTTCAAAATTAGTCGCTAACTCCTGGTTCGTGGATAGAACGCTGAAGTGCGACTCCGCTGCTATAAAGGCTCTGTCTCTGTTCTCAGTAGAAGTTCTGAGACCGAGAAACTCTATTCCTTGGAGGAAGCCTCTATGGACACGCTGGAAGATTTCAGCCCTGTGGACACAAGTATGTTCTCAAACCCACGTTGCTTACTTCCCCCAAACCCCGATTTTAGACGTCTTTGCTAACTGGTGAATGGCGATGCAGCTGGCTATATCAATATCAACGCCATTCGGCTTAAGAAGTACGGGATGCAGAAGGCGGAGGAAGGGCAGAGTCTTAGCAAAGCATGAGTTGCGTCCACGAGCAAAACGTCTGAGCATCACCATTCGTTGTAGTTACGTAGTCTACATTGCCTCGAATCAAATCAAAAAGTGACTAGAACTCCTAGTCTCAAGGATCATAGATGTATCTCTCGAATAGCAGGTGGAGACCAGTTCTGTCATCAGGCATGCACCAATTGGGTAAATATCGAGATCTTGCTCATCTGGATAGGACGGACTTATAATCATTCTGTCATAATGAGTCTTCATGGCCGATCGTCTATCTCCACCGCATTTATCTAGACAATCCGTTGATATCTAGCCCACAAACTCCTTTACCACCCATCATTCCTCCCCTGCGCCTCACCCTGATCAAACGAATTGTCGACATTATTGTCAAACCGCTCCACGCCGCCCACAGCATCGCCAATGGCCCCTGCCGTGTCATCCACCGCATTATCGAAGCCCTGATCAACGCGATTGTCAAAGCGATTGACATCGTTGTCGACATCCTGCGGGATATCCTCGACATCCTGCACCTTGCGGCCAGCCCACTGCGCGGCGTCCTCAGGCGCATCAACGATGTCGTCGCCGACGCGCTGGGCGTCGGCGTCGACACGCGCCTTGTCGGCGTCCCAGTCGCGGTGGATCTTCTCGCCCTCGTACATCGCCGCCGCGCCGGCGAGCACGCCGCCCACCGCGTACAGCCCCTCGTGGCTCTTGTGCTGCTGCTGCTGCTGTTGCTGCGGCGGCGGCCCGCCCGGGAACGCGAAGGTGCGCTGGCCGCTCTCCTCGTTCACGAAGGCCCAGCGCTGGTCTTGCCCGTCCCACTCGGCGCGCCAGGGGCGCGGCGGCTGCGGCGGCCCTTGGTATTGTGGGTGCGTTGGCGCGTGGAATTGCTGCTGCTGTTGCTGCCCGCCGCCGGCAAAGTCTTGGAGCAGCTCACCGACCAGGTTGGCCATTTTGAGATTTGTGCGATTCGGAGTGGTGGAGTGGTGGGGTTCTGGGGGAGCTTTGTTGCGGATGAAGCTTCGGTCTTATGGGCGAGAGGCGGTGAGCGTGGTCGCAGGTCGAAAAAGAAAACACGGGAGGCTCGCAATTGAGCTCTGAGAGCTTCTGCAAGTGCTTTCAGATAGGAATTGCAATTGTTTTCACGGCAAACGTACAAGAGATGTAGATAAACACAAGCTTTTGGTAGGGGAAGGGTGGCTGGCTGGCTGGGAGCATGGGCGCACCCGCTGGTACTTGCAGGCGTGTTTCAAGGAGCCTCATCACACCCCTTTTCTTCGTGTTAATTAGACGCTCGCGCCTGTGTAACGTGGGGAAAAGTCCCCATTCGTTGTTCAGGGCACAGTGAAAGCGCTACTTGGAAACGTGGATGTGCAAGGTCTCAAAGCTTTCAGTCAGCCCTCCCGTTGACATGCCATGATAATATCGTTGATTCTACGGTTTCCATTATCTCTCTTGTAGCTGTTTGATCATGTGCCATTACAATGTTGAAGGCTGCCTCTACGTGTTGCTGTACACTATCCAGCGTTCTCTATCTATATTCGAACGGAAGAGACCTTACTCCTTGTGGCGTTGATGTGCTGTGTTGAACGCTCTAAGCGACATGGCTGGTTCACGCCATTGACGCCACGGATTCAAAGTGACGAGCTCAAAGCCTCGACTCGGGTATGGTTCCCTCAACAACAGCAACGGCTCCCACATTGCCAGCATCGGCGTTTCCGTTGAGTAATGAAATGGAAGAGATAACATCCGACGGTTCGAGGAGATGCCAACTCGCAAGCGTCTGCTTCGAGCTCGCGCCAACGGTGACGGAGAAGACGTGGTCTGGAGGAAGTTTTGACTTACGGAGCGAACGGAACATATCTGCATGATTTTACTGTTAACAGGCGCAATCATCTGTGGCAGTGGTGGTGGGTTGTGTACGAACCTTCATCCGTGAAATCGTCGCCCAGGCACAGCACAAACTCAGGCATATCTTCCGGTCCGCTTCCATATTCTGAAATGAGCCGTTTGACAATCTCGCCTTTGTTCACAAATCGCGGTCGAACCTCCAGGTTTGCCTTGCCAGTCATCACCTCGATATCGTACCTCTTCACCACCGTTGCGTTCAGCTGCTTCTGGCATTCCCGGGCTTGGAACGCACCATACTCAGGATCGGCTCGGCGGTAGTGCCACGTCAGAGCAATCTTCTTGCGCTCCACGAAGCTGCCGAGAGTCTTCTCGGTGAAGTGCTGGAAGACCTCCATGACCTCGGACTGCCACGACATGTCCATCTCGCTGGCCACGTTCTCCCACGTCTCGTCGCCTGGCTTGCGCATGAAACTGCCGTGCTCCGCTGATAAGCCCAGCTCGGAGATGTGACCCATCCACTCTTCGAGGAATGCTTGGTCGCGACCGCTTATGATCCAAACTGCGTTTGCGGGATCCGATGCTAGAGTCTTGAGCGTTCGTATCACACGATCCGATGGAATGGCCGATTGAGGGTCTTTCACAATTGGTGTCAGCGTGCCATCATAGTCGAACATGAACAATCTCTTCTTCGCAGCACGATATTGGGCGAGTAGCTTGGCACGATCAAGAGCCGGTGTGGCAAAGGACTGGTCAAATGATTCGAGATTTGTCAGGAGCCGTTTGATATACTTGTTCGTCCAGGCTTGAATGTCGTTCACTGTGACGTGCTTGTAGAGCTTTGCTTGTAAAAGCTTCCGTTCTTCGAGCCTCATAGTGAGTGCTCGATTGATAGCTTGTGAGACTCCTCCCAAGTCCCAGGGATTGACGTGGATTGCATCGGCAAGACTTCCTGCTGTTCCTGAGAATTCGGAGATAATGAGAGGTCCACTGTTGTCCTTCTGACAGGCAACATACTCTAGTGCAGTAGTGTTCATACCGTCACGCACGCTGGTGATGAGGCCGACATCCGCAACACGTAGGAGCGCAAAGTACTCTGTTCTCGAGATGTACTGTGGGAAGTGCTGGACAGGCGTGAAACTCAGTGAGCCATAAAGGCCATTGATTTTGGCCGCCAGATCTGAGATTTTGTTGAGGAATTTGTCTTCAGCATCCGGTTCTGTGTTGGTGTGACTCGGGCTGGTAATTTGAATGAGCACGACTTTGCCATGCCATTCAGGGTAATCCTCGAGGAAGCGTTCGAATGCCTGCAACTTCTGCTTGACACCTCTGACAGAGTCGAGACGATCGCGGCCGACGATGATCTTCTTACCCGCATACAATTCCCTGATGCCTTTTACTTTCTCTTCTACTGCTGGATCCTGAAATGCAGCTTCTTCGGTCCCTGCGACATTAATGCCGATTGGAAAGACATCAACGGCCACATGTGCTCCGTACGCGTCAACGCCAGCAGGTGATGAGTCAAATCCCAATATGCGTGTACAACATGATGAGAAATGTCGAGAGTAGCCATAGCTCTGAAAACCGATCATGTTTGCTCCCAGAACACCTGTGATGATCTCCTTGCGTCTGCTGAGACAGCGATAATATTCGCTACTCGGGAACGGAATGTGTAGAAAGAAGCCAATATAGACGTTAGGGATGCTTTGTCGAATGAGGCTTGGGATTAAGAGAAGGTGGTAGTCATGAATCATTATGATGTCTCCGGGCTTGTAAATTTCGATGATGCGGTCAGCAAATAGCTGGTTCATCTTGTAGTAGTCGGCCCAAGCCTTGCGAGCTGCTTTTGGTTCTTGCGGTTCATTTTGTTTGTAGTGGAACAAACTGTATAGTTCGCGTTCAGCAAAGCGTCTCCAGCGACCTTGATCTTTGATGATGTACGTGTCATTCTTGTCATCTACATCATCGGCAAGCCAAACAGGTACGATCTTGCTTCCATGATCTCTCTCGAGTTGTCTTTCTAATCTGTCACGATCAGATCGCGTTATTCGTAGACCATCAATGGTGGCATCATTTTGAGATTGTCCATCGACTGGAATGGGAGCGGAAGCCTTGCTAATTGAGGCGAAGCTATCGACTGAGCCGTTATTCAAAGTCAGCAAAGGAAATGCAAATGGAAGAGGTCTAATTTCTCCTGTCCAACCTAGCAGCGTATGGGTCCATGGCGATGAAGGTGAAGCTAGATACGAGAACGAATCAAACAAGGCAGAAGTCCCACGCCGTGCCTTCAAGTCCTATGTGAGGTCAGCACCATCCACACAGTGATTTGTATTCCACTCACCCATTCAACGTTTGGAGCGAAACCAATGTCATATGGCACACAAAATGCGACGTTGATGATTTGCCCACTTAGATGAAGGTTTGGATGAGCAGCGCGAGGATCGAAATCAGCAAGATCACGCTTCTTAAAAGCCTCAGGACCAAGGCTAAGGCGTCTCAGCAGCTCTTCACCAGTCCTAGCACCTTTGGCCGCTTCACTGGGTGATTCTGGTGCCGCTGTCTCTCGAGTTGTGAAATACGAGCTTGCGTTCCATGTAGGGCCTTCGTTGGGCTGTTTCGTACTCTCAGCGATATTTACAGGTTTGTCCGAGTGATTTTCATCAGTGTGAGGTGAAGGCTCTGCATGGTAAGTGCCAGGTGTGACTGGGACAGCAGTGCGCGTAGGATGCAAAGCAGGATTGACGTCGTCATTCTCTTCTCGTGTAGGTGGAGACATAGGGACGTTCTCTTGGGACCCACGCTGTATAGGCAGGAATTAGCAATTGCCGCTCACTTTTGTCGTTTGAATGCAAGAAGGTATAGAGAGATAAGCCAGAGAAAGTGGCTGGAGGGAGAGTTAAGCCATCGAAGATGAAGCTGATAGTCCAAAACAAGAAGAGCTGGGAAGCGCGGTCTGTTGAATGATTTGGATAGAGTACGGCCTTAACTGCCTGTGCGCTAGATTGCAAGAGAGAAATGAATTGGGACGTACCTTTCTTTGTGGTAACATAAGTACCTACTTAAAGGATCTCGTTAATTTGATCCTGCCTTGGCCCAATAGAACTGAGCGCTGCTTCTGCAAAAGGTGAAGAGCTAACTGGGTTTCTCAGTACCGCATTTGGCGGACGCGGATGACCATGTATGGAGAACGGCGACAAGGCAAGCTAGATCGACGCGGACCAAGTCTGATGGAAAGATCGAATTGGATTCCCGTGGGAAAAATTCTTCAAATGCAGCTAAATGATCGAGAATCCAAAGGTTGGAGTGAAGCTGATCAGTTTGTTGTGTGACGTAGCTCGGTGTACTATTCTCAATAGAGCAGGAGGGGCAACAAAGCTGTACCGCAATCACCCGCTATCAGAGAATATACGACGTATTAGAGTAATGAGTCTCCATTAGATTTAAAATCTATATTTATTCGTAATGGTATCAACGAGCTACGGAACACTTGCTATCAGTTGAAATTGAAGATAGCTTCTTGGTCCACGATATAAGAGAAGTCAGACTTAGGAGTACTCAGCTCCAATAGAGTAATGCTAGCAGCTGCAACGCCTTAACCTTGGATTAGTACTTTTTACTCGACCAGATTCTAAATCCTACCACCGCCAGTCCCACCAGGTAACTTCCACGAGTTGAAGACATGTACATTCAGAGAAGAAAGATAAAGAGACATCATGGAATTCTGGGACTGTCCATACCGTCACTCTATTCGATGCTCGTAGCTGACACTCCGTTTTGCTCCGTCGCCTGTCTCGTATTTGCGGCGCCACCGGACATCAAACTTCTACATGACAACCCTTTGATGATTCGTGTTTTCAGCTCATTAGTTGGGCTTTAAGATAATGACCCTTTTTCTTGACTCGGAAATGCGCAATTGCTCCACGGGGAACGCTCTCCGCAATGTTCCGGGTACGCACGTTCCTCAGACATGATGAAACAGCATGACAATGTCCAATACTGGAGAGCCGCATGTCTAGCACGCGATCTTATTAGACTTCACCAAAATCAGCTGATATATGACTTCAACCTATCTCATCCGCTAACATCCGAGCACAATTTCTTTCAAATCTACTTCCAAAGAGCTTCTCAGCGATTTTGACCGTACCTTTAGGAAAGCTTGACCTGGGGCTCTTCTGAATTGTCATTTCACGCTCATATGGATCTTCCACACCAGCTACATAACCAGATGACGTATTTAAATTGCTTGCCAACGTGGGAGGCAAGAATACTAAAACCCCTGGTCGATGGCAATCTTGCAGTCTTTTCCCCATCACGCGCTTTAGGATCTACATTTTGGGCAGCTCAAGCCTGGCCAGTAAGATCGGAACTTGGAATTGGTTGATCACCAGGCGGTTCAAGTTTATTACCATTTACGGATGTCGGCGGATCAGCTATCCATTAGTTCGCATAACCAAAGATCGATATAAATTCAGGAAGGAATTTGGAAGTGGAGTTCATTTTGTTATACTTCTGGTTCACTGAGTCAGCCTTTCGAATACCATCATGGCAAGGTTCTCGTTGCCAAAATTTGACGCTAGAAAGCTCCATCTCAGTACTCGTGTCTACTATGATGAATATGATCCGAGATCTCCTACGTCAACCGGCGCTAGAAAGTCCTTGACCAATCTCGACTATTCTCCATTACCAAGAGTAACATGGCCATCGTTCATCATGGGCGTATTGGTATCAATGGGTGGCTTCCTGTCAGTAAATTTTGTTTAGTAGTACTAAGCAAACGTTAATGTATTCTAGGTTCGGCTATGATACTGGTCAGATCTCTGGATTTCTCGCCATGCCCGACTTCCTTATGCGTTTCGGTCAGCGTAACAAGGACGGTACTTATTACTTCAGCAATGTTCGATCTGGGTTGATTGTAGCCATGTTATCCATTGGTACTCTTCTTGGTGCTCTGATTGCTGCACCCGTAGCTGATCTCATTGGACGACGACTGGCAATTTCATGGTCAACAGTAGTAGTTGCGGTAGGCTTAATTGTTCAAATCAGTTCGGAACACCATTGGTATCAAGTAATGATGGGACGTTGGGTTGCCGGCTTGGGAATCGGAGCTTTGTCTATGCTTGTACCGATGTATCAAGCTGAGACTGGCCCAAGACATATTCGTGGTGCCTTGATCAGTACTTATCAGTTGCTCATCACATTGGGTATCTTCTTCGCCGCCTGCATTAACTATGGCACTTACGAGTAAGCAACTCTCCTTAGAAATGGATCAAAAGCTAATGCTTAGTAGGCATCAACGAGATAACTCTGGGTCATGGAGGATATCCTTAGGCTTGGGTTGGATATTCTGTTCTATTCTCGGTGTTGGTATTCTTTTCCTCCCTGAAACCCCTCGCTATGCCTATCGTAAGGGACGAAAGGAAGAAGCCAAGAAGACCATGTCGAGAGTTTATGGAGCCCCACCTAACCACTACAGCATTTACACTGAGATGGAAGAGATCGAGGCAAAATTCCAAGCTGAATCAAAGAAAGGCAACCTACTCACGGAGTGGTATGACATGGTTTACACTCCACGTATGGGATATCGTATCTTGCTCGGTATTCTCCTTCAGATGTTCCAGCAATTGACAGGTGCGAATTACTTCTTCTATTATGGGACAGTAATTTTCAAAGCAACTGGAATCAATAATTCCTTCGTCACGCAAATGATTCTGAATGGTATCAACTTTGGAGTAACCGTAAGTTTAACTTGTAGAGAGTGGTTGGTTCCATGCTAATCGGTACTTGTAGCCGCTGGGCATCTATTTTGTCGAAGCTTTCGGTCGCCGTAAGTCTCTGATCATAGGAAGCACTTGGATGTTCATCATGTTCCTCTGCTTCGCTTCGGCCGGTCATTTCTCGCTCAACAGAAACGATCCCCAAGCCACTCAATCAACTGGAACGGCTATGATTTGTTTGGCCAGTTTCTTCATCCTTGGCTTTGCTACCACCTGGGGTCCAATGGTTTGGACCATCTGTGGAGAGCTCTATCCGAGTCGATACCGCGCAAAGGGCATGGCGCTGTCTACTGCCTCCAATTGGCTATGGAACTTCCTGCTTGGTAAGTCTAGACTTCTAATAACCATCTGGAAGATAAGTACGAAAGGCTAACTCTGTACGATAGCATTTTTCACACCCTTCATTACTACCGCCATTGATTTTCGTTATGGATACGTTTTTGCTGCTTGCAACTTCCTTGGTGGCCTTCTGGTCTACTTCTTTGTCATTGAAGGTCAGGGTAGGACCTTGGAGCAGATTGATACCATGTACATTGAAAAGGTTACTCCTTGGAAGTCGAACAAATGGATCGCGCCACCACCACACGAGATTGCTAGAATTCGACGTGCGGCGGGTACTCACGAAGAAGTTGGAGCAATTGAGGATCCTACGGCCACTGAAGCTCCGGAACATGCCGTAAATAGTGCTGGGTCGCAGACAAATGGTTTCTCTCATGAAGAGAAGGAAGAAGATATGGGCTCTGTACCTCGGACAAACGGTGATGAGGACGCTGATAAAGAGATGCAGTAAGTAAGCCCGGTGCTTCTGTATAGTAGCACCGAAGGGACTACGGATGCTAACAGCAATAATTGGAGCCATTGAAGTAGTCAAGGTGTAGGGGGGAAGTTGTGAGATGAAGATGTTGTGAACGCCGTCGAAGTTACTGTACTTATAATTGTTAAATGTCTGCAGTAATACATAAGGTGAAAATGAACGGGTGTAGTATCTGAGATTTCCATTAATGTCGACTGCTAGTACCTGGTATTAATAAAAATTTGAAGCCCTTCGAAGGATTACATGTTGTTACATAAGGTAGAAGTGAAGTCCCGAGAATACACATAAATGCAGTGCTACGATGATGGCTGTGCTAGGCGTTTTCTCTTGTTCTTACATTTCAGCAAGGGGATTGGAGCTTCGCGTTGCTCCCCGCGTCATTTTCTTGTTCAACATCTTCCCGTTTATACTCTTTCTCTACCATGTCGTCTTGACCACATTTGACACGGCTTCAACAGGCTCATTTGGGGCGAAGAAGCTTATTATTTCTTATCTCTGGATTATGCCAGCCAAACCCTCGTCTGAGTGAGCCAAATGGATGCAAATATCCAGAAGCTCTTGAACGACAAGCTCTACGATAAGCGCAAAGGAGGTGCTCTTGAGTATGAAGTCTACTAAAACGATTCACTATCATTTGTGCTGACGGGACAAGACTCGAGAACCTCATTCGAACCTCTCTCGCCGAAAGCGATCACGACCGCATCTCGAAAATCGTTGATCAGCTTTGTCATGACTTTGCCTATGCCGTTCACCAACCACACGCGAGAAATGGAGGTCTCATAGGGCTTGCTGCTGCTTCAATTGCTCTCGGACCGGTTAGGCTGAGTTTGACATTCGTTATCGTATTCAACTAATCTTTGCGTAGGAAGTAGCCCGATATCTCGAACAAATCGTCCCGCCGGTTCTAGCCTGCTTTGGAGATCAAGATGCTCGCGTCAGATACTATGCATGCGAAAGCATGTATAATATTGCAAAAGTAGCCAAAGGGGAGATCTTGGTCTACTTCAACGAAGTCTTTGACGCTCTTTGCAAAGTTTGTTACCCTGTGTTCGATTCTATATTGGGAAATCATCATTGACTGTTCGTAGCTCGCTGCTGATTCAGAACTCTCCGTGAAGAACGGCGCAGAACTTCTCGATAGGTTGATCAAAGATATCGTTTCCGAATCCGCCGCGACCTATGTCTCCATCCTCCAAACATCTGAAAAAGGGCATGATGCGAACGATGAGCAAGCCATGCTCCCAGAATCTACCGCGGCATTCTCCCTATCACGCTTCATACCTCTACTGAAAGAACGAATCACAGTCCTCAACCCCTTTACGCGCATGTTTTTGGTCTCTTGGATCACGCTACTTGACTCAATACCGGACCTCGAGCTCGTCAGCTATTTACCGGATTTCCTTGGTGGGCTCTTCAAGTTCTTGAGCGACTCTAATCAAGACGTCCATACTGCTACGCAAAAAGCACTTGAGAAGTTCTTGGCTGAAATCAAGAAAATTGCTCAATTGAAAAGAGGACTGGCATTGAGCAAGAGGTCCCAGGTAGAAGAAACAGCTAAACTTTCGGATTCAAGTCCCACAAGAAGTGACAGAAGCCCGAGAAGCTTTGGAGCAGTCGGTAGTGAGGATGGGAGCGCACAAAGAGGCAAAGATCGGCCAGGAAGTGACATGGAGTCGGACACTATTGGAGATGACATTGATGGAGAGGTCGAAGAAGACTGGACCCCAGGTCAAGATGTACAAGTCGACCATGTCAAGATCCTCGACATCCTCGTAACCTTTCTGGGAGGGTCATCTGAGCAAGAGATTCAATTGACGGCTCTTCAGTGGATCGACAACTTCTTTGATATCTGCCCAGAAGACATACTGGCGTTTGTTCCACGACTGTTATCCGAGGTTCTACCAGCACTTTCGAGTGACGTAGAACAAGTAAGACAAGCAGCCAACAGAGTCAATAAATCACTCATGGACTATATCCTGTCATTACCGGAAGAAGAACCAGCTCAACGACGAGAAAGTTTGTCAGGATCTCAAACAATCGCTGCTCAGAACGCGTCCGCATTACCGACATCAGTCGCCAAAGAAGCATATCCCACCGATCGTAGAGAATCGAATCTTTCTGCAAGACTAGCTCGTCCAAGCGGAAGGGAAACTCCAGATGCACGATCACTAGAACCTCCACCTCCGTCTGAAGGAGCTAGGTCTTCGATGAGCCAAGATCGTATAGAATCACAACAGACATTGAATTTGGATTATGATGCCACAGTCAGCGCACTCACCCTTCAATTTCTAAACGAAAATGAGGCTACCCGAGTAGCTGCTCTAAATTGGTTGATCATGCTTCAACGAAAAGCTCCTCCAGGTCGAAGACTCGAGATCAATGATGGTACTTTCCCGGCACTTCTCAAAACACTTTCTGACATGTCAGATGCAGTTGTCACAAGAGACTTGGTGCTACTTTCTCAAATGTTTCGCAACAGTGACGAATCTAAATTCACATCATTTATGCTCAATCTCCTAAAACTGTTCAGTACCGATAGACGATTACTCGAAACTCGAGGGAATCTAATCATTCGACAACTTTGTATTAGTTTGAGTGCTGAACGCATATATCGAACACTCGCGGACTGTCTAGAGCGAGACGAGGTATGTATCTCTCCCAACACGACGTGAATCATTGCTAATGTCGTAGGATGTGGAATTCGCCAGTATCATGGTTCAGAATCTAAACAATAATCTAATCACCGCCCCTGAACTAGCAGATCTTCGGAAGCGACTACGAAATCTCGATAGTAGGGTAAGTTGTAACCATTTCGGCGGAAAATTGGATCATTGTCTAAACTTGAACGTCTACAGGAAGGGCAAATATTCTTTACGTCACTCTTCAGATCTTGGACACATAACGCTGTCTCGACATTCTCCCTCTGTCTTCTGGCACAAGCATATGAGCAGGCATACTCACTCCTTCAAATCTTTGCCGATCTCGAAATGACACTGCCCATGTTGATCCAAATCGACAAATTGGTGCAGTTACTGGAGTCGCCGGTTTTCACCTATCTTCGCCTACAGCTGCTGGAGCCGGAGCGGTATCCATTCTTGTACAAGTGTCTCTACGGTCTCCTCATGCTCCTCCCCCAATCATCCGCCTTCGCAGCCCTGAAAAACCGCCTCAACAGCGTCAGCGCAATCGGCTATCTGCACGTAGCGGCAGTAGGCGGCGCGACGGGGCCCGGCGCCGGCGCACGCGAAAGCTCCCTGCAGCAAGGACGGTACGCACTCCATCACCCTTCCCATCCACCTCCACCTCTCTCAGCACCGCACTAACGCACCCGCAGACCCCCCACCACGCCCTCCACAGCGCTGGGCTTCGAGCGGCCAAACCGGCTCAAGGCGCGCGACGACAGCGGCGGCAGCGCCGTGCGCTGGGCCGAGCTGCTAGAGAAGTTCCGGGCGACGCAGGAGCGGGCGCGGCGGGCACCACGCGGCAGCAGCGGCGCCGGCGCGCTCGACGGCGCCGGTCCCGGGCCCGCTGCCGAGCGCGAGTCCCCGCCGCCGCGGCAGCGTGCCGTGCCCGACAAGGACCGCCGCGGCGAGCGGGCCTTCGACGATCCCCGCGGCTCGCCGTCGAAGCTCAATGGTGCGGGCGGTGCTGCGCTGCTCGGTGGGTCGGGGCGCGGGGCGCTCGCGCTGCCGCAGGTGGAGAAGCAGAAAGGGAAGGGGGGACTGGGTGGCATTGGGAGGTTCGGCGTGGGCGGCCGGAAGACGAAGAGGTGAGGCCAGGTCAGGTGAGGTCGCTGTGGTGGTGAGAGCGAGGCCGGCGGAAATGTAATCTATACATGTTAATGTATTCGGGCTCGCTGGTCCTTTCGGAGAAGCTTTGGAGCTCTCGCGCAGAATATTACACTAGACTGATCCAGGGTCTATATGTCTCCTAGTCAGATTAATAATCACAGAGATAAAACGATTTTGAGTTTATTTTTTCCAATTCCATTCCGTTGCAAAACCGAGTGTGGATTTTATAATACAAGATGATAGAAATCGGCCTTGGACCGGTAGCGAGAGTCATACGGGCATCCTAAACGCAGGGTATCACTTTCACGAAGTAGTTTTGTAGATGTATGAGAAACAACTACCGGAGCAATAACAAATTCAAACCCTCGCAACCCTCGTCTCCCATATATTCGCATCCGTCATCAGCCATTATATCCTCCAGCAATTTTGGGATTTTTGTTTGTTGAATGGCCTACCATAGCACCTTACATGTGCTCAATGATGGACGAGTTGATGGCACTCTGGAAGCCCTGCTGGTTTTGTCCATACTCGTGCTCAGCGCTGCTGGTGTATGGGACCGGGTGGGTCGAGGAACCTTCACCGCTGGCGGCGGCCTTGGAGAGCTGCTCCTGGACGGTCTGGTTCTGAGCAGGCAGGAAGATGACCTTTGAGTTTGCCGTCTTAGCCATCTGTTGCATGGCCTCGAGATAACGGATCTGCATGGCAGGTGCGCTGCTGAGGATATCGGCGGCCTGGCGCATCAACTTGGCAGATTCGACTTCGGCGCGCGCGGCGATGACCTTGGCTTCTCCGGTTCGCTTGCTCTGTGCCGCCATCGACAAGGAGTCTTGCAGCTCCTGGCTGAAGATGATGTCCTTGATCAGCATGCTCTCGACCTCAACACCCCAGCCCGACGCGATCTCTTCGACGATGTTGCGGATATCCTCAGCAATCTCCTCGCGACGTTCAATCACGTCCTGCAAGATGCGCGAACCGATGACATGACGGAGGGTGGTCTGGGTACGTTCAACGAGCGCTTGACGGATGTTGCTAATGCCGAAGGCAGCGCGATGCGGAGAGGTGATGCGGTAGTAGATGACGGATGTGAGCCACAGAGAGACATTGTCCTTGGTCATGCAGACTTGCTTGGGCACTTCGACGAACTGGACCTTAACGTCGACTTGGATCAGACGCTCAGAAAGCGGGTTGACCTTGACGAGACCAGGGTCGACGGCGCGAGCGAAGCGGCCGAACCTGGTGACGAGACCGACATTACCCTGGTTGACTGGCTTGTATGGGTTCGGGCAGCAGATACAGCATGGGAATGCGCCGCAGGTACCGATGATATTACCCAAGATGCTGATGAAGCTGCCGTACCAACCGTGGGCGCTCGTGTCTTGCTCATCGGCGTGAATGATCCGAGCGTACGATGTTTGCAGGTCTTCGCGCTTTGGCGGTTGGACTGTAAGAGAGTTAGAGTTGACTTTGTCATCATTTTCATTGAGCGTACCCTTGACCACGGCATCCACGCCATTGATGTTGCGACTGCTGCTCTCGAGAGGTGCTTTGCTGCCGGAGTCCATTGTTTTGATGTCAAGAAATGGCTTTGACAGCAGGTTAAGTGATGGTAGTGAGTTATTTCGAGGGTCGCGATCTGTTGATAAACGCCAAGGAGGGTTTTACGATAAGCCACGGGTTGTTTGCGAGACGCGGCGTGTTTGATGAGATTGAAGTACTGGAGGAGGGGCGAAACAGTCGATGTATCAGACGCTGAGCACAACAGAATGATGAAAGTGTGAAATGGTGACGACTACGATTGTGGATTCGAAGTCTTATAAATGCGGGGATCGGCTTGGACGCGAGAGGCAGACAGAGTTGCAAGTCAGCTGTCCGAAGCTGGCGTGAGGTGGGTGATGGGTGATGGGCGCGAACGAGGCTGTTTACGGAGTAGAGAGAGGTGGAATGCATGGTAGGAAAGCTTAGCACCGGCCGCCCACTGACGCGGGCTGTGTCGGCCAACATGCTAACGTCTCGAACACCTCGCTCATCCGTCCTCTGCACTTCTCGCTGTATCCGTACCAATCGATCACTTGCATGCCTCTTTTAGGAAGGCCGGTAGAGCTGTTGCGCGGCCGGTCTCAATTCTCCGCTATCAGAAACCATCTCGGCTCATCTCTCACTCGTAAATTGTTTGTGAGCGATTTTCCCCCCTTCCAGAGCTTCAGCAAATCACACCACAAATAATATGCTCCCTGCAGTGCCCCTCGTATATTGGCGACAACGGCAAGCACGGCTTTGCCTTAGCCGATATGCAGCTTGGCCGTCGGGAACGCCTCGACGAGGCAGATTTGGTCTTTGTCCAATCCAATATGTTTCTATTTCAAACCCTCAAATTGTGCCTTAGCCGCCGCCTTGCCATTCATAGAAAATTCCATCGCTCAATTCCTCGCGATCCTCATGATCCTCACAATCCTAAGCCTACACCTGTGCCACATCTCACTCGCCACCAACATAAACACCGTTGGAATGAGCCACCTTGGCGTCACGTGATTGGCCTGTCATGACGTCTACATGGTGATTACGTTTGCGGCGATCCAACAGGTAGCTTACTAGAGAGACCGGTGCGGCACACATCTGGAATTGAGCGACATCCAATGGCCACACCACCTTCATTAGATTGGCGCTACCGTAGGCCGATGCTTCCGCGTGCTGAGCTCCTTTGATACAAGCGCAAAGGTACAGAAAGCCTTGCTGCGAGAATTTGTAAATCCCAGCGAGCCAAGAAGAACCAAAGAATCTAAAAGTACAGACAAATCGTATCGGATGCCCCGGTACGAGATGTGAATTCTGGTCCCCGATTTGTCCCTCCTCGGTAGCAATCAAGCTCTTATCGTCCACATGATATTCGAAGCGTTAGAGAATGCCAAATTCCGTGGCTCGTAATACAGTACGCGAGCGCCGAGATTCTTTCAACTTTCGTCATGACAATGAGGTAATTTTGCTCAATGTACCGGTCAGAACAACAGGTGGATATACTATTAATGACAACGAGGCATTTTGTAGGAAAGTTGTGAGGCTAACAAAAGTGAAAGGATGTCGTCAGCCGGTATTGATGTTAAAAACAGCTCCATATCGTCTCCCAAATGCACGCCTGCCTATTCTGGCAAAAATACGCAAAGTATGACCATTTCTTCTTCTAGTACTTGAATGCATTGAAGCTACTACCTTTTGAAGTCATTACGCCTATGGAATGATGCTTTTCATGCGCATATCTTGATTTATCTGCTTATAGTTGTGAGTTTGTGATGATTGTCATTGATATTAATAACACTTACTCTGTATCCACCCCTTCTATGTGGATAACTATTATAAAATACATCGAGATGGTGGCAAAATGGCTGCTAATTTAGTCAGTGATAACCGTAACTTTTCGAAAGGCTGTGGTCAAAATTCTCGACCACAGAAGCCGTACCGGAAGAAAGCCTCACTCACTTGTGGCTTTTCGATGAATTCAGAATCCGAGCAAATGAGTAATTATCGAACACTACCCTAGCGGCACGTCTTAAAAATTTTTGATGAAGAACCCAGCTTGCTCCAATTGTTCTTTATTAGACATCCGCGAGGATCGAACAACATCTTACTATCACTCATTTTCTCCGCGATTCGAGTCCAATCTATGCTTTCGTGCTCTTGGGAGTCGTTCGTGACGATAATTGCGTCAGTTCCTTGTACAATTTCATCAGTGTCGCTTATAGTTCTAACTGGATTCTTTTCGTCGTCGACCTCTGCCAATTGTTGGTGAATGTGAGCGTCTGGGACTAGAGGATCAAAAATGTCGATTTCTGCCCCTTGGCGGTGGAGGATAACAATCAGTTCTTTTGTGATGCTTCCTCTTGCATCACACATTCCTTTTTTGTAGGCCAATCCCAGAAAAACGATTCTCTTACTTCTAACCGTCCCTCCCAAGCTCTTAATGATTGAGTGAGCAAATCTCGAGCTCTGGAAGTCATTCACGACCAGAATGTCACGCCAATATTGGTCCACGTCACCTAACGCCAGACTTTCAGCCAATTCCGCCAACCCAATGGTATCTTTCTTGAGACAACTACCGCCAAATGCAAGGCCGGCCTGGAGGCAACCGCCTCCGATTCTTGGATTCATGCTACATGCTCGTGTAACATCTCCAATACCAGCACCTGTTGATTCACAAATCGCACCGAGAGAATTTATGCTGCTGATTCTCTGAGCGACCAAGGCAGTACAACCAATCTTGGATAACTTGGCAGAGGCCAGAGACATCACTAAAATGCGATTTGGAGGAACCCAAGGAGTGTATAAATGATGTAGTCGCGAGGCTGGACCGCTGAGGCAGCCTTCGAGGGAACTGATCTTACCTGACCCAATGATGACGCAAAAAGGGCCAAGAAGATCGTTCACAGCCGTACCTTGAGCCAAAACTCGGGGTTTGATAGTACCGTGAACTCAACGCCAGGTCTGCCCCTGGATGAGAGCTAAGGCCCGTCATTAAAAGCAAAATGCTGATGAGGACTCCTATCGTAACTTACAATGTCGCAGGCGCGCTATGCACTCCCACATGGCACAGTGCTGTTCTCCACAACTATTTTGTTCGTATGTGAGGCCTCTGCAATACTTTGAAGGGCCGCATCGAACGAGCGAAGGTCCCAACCAATGCCACAACTGTCGATAGAAACCTGCATAATCTAGTCAGGCTAATCGAAAATGGCACAGAATCGCGGTGTTTGCCTTTAGTGAGCATATATCTTTGTCAGTGTATCCACAGCAATGAATATCATTTCAGAATCTCTGATGGCCTCGTGAGTATGGGATGTGAATCGGCGATTACGAAATATCGACGTGCGAGACCTTAATCCTGTGCTCTTAACGTGGTTGGTGAATTCTGTAGTACTTTGTTCCTGTTATGAGCAGCAAAGCCGTGATCATGGTGATTGTATTGATTGTAGTTCGATGTTGTTGCTAAGTACAAATGATGTGGAAGGGTAAGATATAACCGTCACCACCGCTCCTGCCTTAACAACAGGAGTAAAACAGTAACTGCTTGAGCTAATAATAAACCATTGCTGACTCAACACTGGCCAAGTCGTGTGTCATCTGACTGAAGTCATTGGATCCTATTGCATCCTGATCTTCGATGTCGGGCAAGAGGTTGCACGGGTTAGCCATCATCGAAGGTGTCCGTGGAATTTCGACGGCGTGAAGTGCAACAGGCATCTTTTCATGCAAATCCGGATACTCTTGCCGAACCCTAATCAGGTCCTCCCATCTTTCCAGACGAATGAAAGCCCGTTGTAATTGTTCAAAACTACCCGACAAATGAAAACTCTGTTTGTTAATTGCGAGCCATCCCTGCACCGCCTGCCTCGCACAGGAGATACGGTACTTGGCGATGTAGAGCTGGGACGTGACTGATATGAGGACACAGCGCACGGAGTTCACCCAGCTCAACTATTTCGATGTCTCTATACCTCTGCACCATTATCTCACGCTGCCTTAAGAGAAACGACCGTTCTGGCAAATCAAATCCATGGCTTGCTGTCAGGCCATAAACCCGCAAATCACTGTTCCCCTGAACCAAGAATGTTACGTAAGCAGCGGCGAAAATGTTCCTATAATGTATTTCACAAGCGAGTCGCGCACACAAGCGAGCCGCGCACCCCGCTAAGGCCCCTAAATATAGTCGCTAATTTTAGGGCCCTACCCCGTAAATTTAGTGGGTGCCGCGTTTGTTAGTGGGTCCAGAACGTTTTCCCAATTATCTCCACATATACCCCATTAGTTACTTCCCAATTCAAATCAGACGTTTCCATTATGTGCTTAAAGGTGTATCATAAGTTT
>Ga0335072_10000075_pt1 | contig 193820 bp, 165 predicted proteins | sample Lox_Sample_21_FD_206725 | JGI IMG/M metagenome (GOLD analysis project Ga0335072, IMG submission 206725) | Soil microbial communities from Loxahatchee National Wildlife Refuge, Florida, United States - Lox_Sample_2.1 | ecosystem: Environmental > Terrestrial > Soil > Wetlands | place: USA... | reverse complement strand
TTCACCCTTTGGCAAGCTCTTGGTAGAAGAGCGCCACTGCTCTAATTCCGCCGAAATAGTTTTCCAGCGAGAGGTGCTCGTCGGGGGCGTGCGCGTTTTCGTCCGGCAAGCCGAAGCCCATCAGAACGCAGGGGACCTTGAAGGTGTCGTACATTTGCGTGACGAACGGAATCGACCCGCCTTCGCGGATGAAGGCAGCGTTTTTCCCAAAGCCTTTTTCGAGAGCATCGATCGCCTTTTGAAAAATCCTGTCGGTGTAGGGCGCCACCCATGGTTTCCCTGTGCTCAGGACTTCGAACTTGCACTCGACGCTCTTGGGGAGCAGCTTCCGGAAATGCCGTTCCACAAGCTTAGCGATCTTGGCAGGGTCCTGGTTGGGTACGAGCCGCGTGGAAAATTTCGCGTAGGCCTTTGAAGGAATCACGGTCTTCGCTCCTTCGCCGGTATATCCGCCCCAGATGCCGTTTAATTCCAGGGTCGGTCGCGTCCACAACTGTTCGACGATCGTATGGCCCTTTTCGCCGCACAACGCTGAAGCGCCGACGGTCTTGCGAAAATCCTTTTCTTTCCAGGGAAGGGAATTGAGGGTTTTTCTTTCCTGCTTGGAGAGCGTCGCAACGTCGTCGTAAAAGCCGGGCACGGTCACGCGGAAGTTGCGATCATGGAGCTTGGCGATGGTCTCGGCGAGAATGGTGATGGGATTCGGCACTGCACCCCCGAAGACCCCTGAATGCAGATCTTGGATGGGACCTGTGATTTCCACCTGGTAATAATTTAGTCCTCGAAGCCCGTACGTGATGGATGGAACTCCCTTCGCGAGCATGGAAGTGTCCGAGACGATGAGCGCGTCCGCCTTGAGCCGGTCGCGGTTCTGCTTCACGTAATCCCACAGGCTGACGCTTCCAACCTCTTCTTCGCCCTCGACCATCATTTTTACGTTGATCGGAAGGTTACCAAAAGTTTTATTTAATGATTCGAGCGCTTTCAGATGAATGTGGACCTGCCCCTTGTCATCGGCCGTGCCTCGCCCATATAGATTGCCGTCGCGCACCGCAGGTTCGAATGCCGGACTTGTCCACAAATCCAGAGGCTCCGCGGGCTGAACATCGTAGTGGCCGTAGATGAGGACCGTTGGCTTACCCGGAGCGTGGAGAGATTCGCCGTAGACGAGAGGATGCATTTTGGTCTCGGCGATGGTCACGTTCTCGAGTCCCGCTTGGCGGAGCTTTTCCGCTACCCACCGGGCGGCTCGCTCGATATCTCCTTTATTTTCGGTTTTGGTGCTGACGCTTGGTATACGCAGGAATTCCTTCAGCTCGGCCAGGTGATCTTCGCGCCGAGCCTCAATATGTTCCAGTAAATTCATCCCGTTCCCCCCATTCCCCTTGAACAAAAGACTGCTGGCGTGCCACGCGGCCCCCAGGAAAGTCGCCGGGCCGCGCACAAATTAGCTATTTTATTAAACCTTACGCAAGTCCATCAAGCTTAACAGAGACTGCCATTTTGGACACGCCCCGGCCTCCCCACGTTGACTCTCTCCGGTCCCCATTGCACGATACCCGCATGAGCGCCTCGCAGTCCGGCACGCCTCAGTATAGCGATCAGCGGCGCAGTTCACGGATGTTTACGCGAATACCCGTGCGCGCCAGCGGGAAGGATATCGAGGGGCGCAAGTTCCGCGAAAACAGCCAGACCATCGTCATCAACGCACACGGCGGCCTGCTCTATCTGCACGAAACGCTCAGCCTCGGCGAAGATCTTGTTTTGACGAATCCTGTGACGGAAGAAGAGCAGGAATGCCGCGTGGTCTACGTCGGCGACACATCGGAGCGGGGCACGCGCATCGGCATCGAGTTTCTCGCACCCTGCCCGCATTTTTGGGGCGTCGATTTCGCCCCTCCGGACTGGCCCGACCATTCCTCGCCGCATTCCTCACGGTAAAAAGCCGTCCGCAGAAGGTCCAAGGCAGAATCGAAGTCTCGCCAAATCGTCGAAGCCATCTGTTACAAAGCAAAAAGGAAAGTTTTTTGGAGGCTTTCCCTTACCTCCCGAGGATGAGAAATTCAAATCGGTGTCTTGCGAACGGGGCTCACCGTCCTTGCGGCTTGTCGCCGTACGCCGAAAGATCCACAGTTTTCCATTTGCCGGCGATAATTTCCTCACGAATCTGAACCGCTGTCTTTCCTTTCGAATATTCCGTTGCGGCAAAGACAGCCTCTTTCTTGCATAGGCTGCACCCGCTGGCGTGATAGCCTGTGTAGCAATCGAGGAGGCTTTTGTGCCCGTCTTCTTTATCGCAGCCGCAATAGCAGGGCTGCTGGTAGAGAATCGCTTCCACTCTTGCCGCGAGAGCGTAAATGTTCCGAGTCTCGCCGTCAGGGAACCTCGACGGATCCAGGACGGGGGGAAGAGGTCCACTGGGAGGGCTTGCGTGGAAGGGCGGAACGGGGTTCTTCGCGGTGTCATGGGCAGCGGGATTCCCGCCCTGCTGAGCACGCACAGGGCTTAAGCCACAGATCAAAGAGCCCACAATACAGCACAGAAGCACAGTCCCCGCACGACTTGCTGTCTTCATGATATTTCCCCTGCAATCGACTTGATCACGCTCGACTTCTTCCATAAGTCCCGAATTATACCCCTCTCCTCCTCACTCCATTCTATGGACGGAAGGATAATACTTCTCGATCATGCGACCGGTCATCAGGCCGCCTTCATATTCGGGAATCACCACTTCATCCGCCCCGGAATTGCGGATGGCATTGGCGTATCTTTGTTGCCCGGCGCGCGTAATGATTTTCACCTTTGGATTGAGCGACCGGGCAGTGACTGTGATGTAGAGATTGTCCGCATCGTTGTCGATCAGCACGCAGATGCCGCATGCACGACGGATCCCGGCCGTTTCCAGCACATCATGGCGCTTCGCATCGCCATGGATGACGTTCATGCCGTCCTTCAACAGCTCGCGATATAGACCGTCATTCGTTTCGATCAGGACGAACGGAATTTTCATCCGATTCAGTTGATCGATCGCTGTCCGTCCTACTTGTCCGTAGCCGCAAACGATGAAATGATTGCTCAAGTTTTCGATCGACGCCTCATTTAACATGGCCTTCCAAGCCTCCATTCCCTGTCTGCGAAAGAGCGTACCGAGCACGCGCTCCGCCACCCAGATTTGAAACGAGAACACTCCGAAGAAAACGAAAATGGCAAACAGTTTTGTCGCGTTCCTTGCGTCGTGGTAGTCGATAGCGTGCGGGTGAATAATCCAGAAGAGGGCATCAATCCATCGGATGTGCTCCAGATGGACGTACACCCCAGCGCAGACGGCGCAGAATCCGGCGAAGACGCCGACCGGCAGGAGCATCCGGCGGATAAAAATCCGCACGACGCGATTGAATTCCACAGAAATTTCCGGGCCTCGCGCCTGATCGTATTGCCTGCACTCGTCTTGGAGGGGCGTCAGGTATACAGGAAACTCCAGACTATCACGATTTTCCGATTCATTCTGCGGCCACCTTGCACCGTTCGCAGGTGCCTGGCTCTTCAATCCAGCTCTGACTCACCTTCCGTAGAGGGACAAGGTGGGGGCGGTCCAGATTGAAAGAGAGTTCAGAATCCGAGGGTCCTGGACCTCACATACCTCGTAATCTTGATTGCCCACTCTACCCCAGAGGAATCGGAGGAATGGCAGCTAACCTACCTGCTGCTTGTCACTTACATTGTAACCTAGATTTAATATGCTAGTGACTCATCGTTTATCCCTTCTCCCTACTTTCTCTTCTGCCGCTCTTCTTCTCTTCGTGCCGGAGCGGTTTTCGGGTGGGGATGCGGTTGCTTCAACCGGGGTGTAGTCCCAAATTGAATGATACGACGGGACTGTTGTGCGGGATCTCGCGAACTTCGAGAGGTGATTTCCCTCGACACAACTGCCTGTTGCCTCTGTTGCAGCTAAGAACTAGCGGTCGCCGTTTTTCCCCGTTATAGACCAATCAGAGCGCTTTGATCTTATCGGGTAGTCTGTCCAGAAACTCGGGTCAAGTTTCTCTCTCGGGTTGGTTTCTCGCTTTAAGCAGCTCACTTTAAGGAGGAATGAATGCGAGTACTTGTTGCATCAATTCTTGCCGTCGGCCTTCTCGCCTCTCCGGCATTTGCCGGAGACGGTGGGAAAACCGATGGCAGCGGCGGCGTACCAGCGCCGTCAAGTTCCACTCCGTCTGCAGCGGCGGCGAACTCCGCCCCTGCGGCCGCTCCCAAGCCCGCCGCTGCTCCTGCAAAGCCGGATGCTTCTAACACGGAAAGCGAGCTTCAGCAGCTCCGGGATCTCATCCTGTCTCAGTCCAAGGAGTTGGAAGCGACGCGCCAGCAACTTCGCGAACAAAAGCAGCAAATGGAATTGCTGGAAGACAACATGAAGGCAGCCACGCCTTCCGGCGATGCCCTCGAGGCGGATCCGGCGGCGGGCATCGATCCGACAACCGTCCGCGTCTCCAACGCTCCGGCCACAGGTCATTCGGCTTGGACGGGAGCAAGCCCCGAAGGGGACGAGCCAGCCTCCATTCACTTTAAGGGAGTCACGCTGACCCCCGGCGGCTTCATGGCGGCTGAAACGGCGTTCCGCAATAGGGCACTCAGCGCGGACGTGAACACCCCGTTCACCTCCATCCCGTATCCGGGTTCGTCGAATGCTCACATTACGGAGTTCAATGCGAGCGGCCGGCAGTCGCGCATCAGCATGTTGGTGCAAGGCAAGATCTCGAATGCGACGATCGGCGGATACTACGAGGCGGACTTCCTATCGGCCGGAACCACTTCAAATTACAACCAGAGCAACAGCTACACGCTTCGTCAACGCCAGTTTTGGGGGCAAGCCAAGTTCGACAATGGCTTCACCTTCACGGGCGGCCAGATGTGGAGCCTCGTTACTGAAACCGGGCACGGGATGGACAACCGGACGGAACAGCTTCCAGGAACGATCGACGCGCAATATAGCGTCGGCTTCAACTGGGCGCGTCAATACGGTGTCCGTGTCACAAAAAGCCTGATGGATAACAAGTTCACGGTGGGTTTCTCGATTGAGAATAGTGAGCTTACGCCCGTCACGGTTCACGGAAATCCCACGGGAACTTCGACATCCGGTGCAACGCTTGTCTCCTGCCCCGATCCTGGGGTCGGCACTTGCAGCGCCGCTGGGACTGTAAGCGTCGGCGGCACAACGACCACCTACACCAACTATCTCCTCGGGCAAGCTGGTTCGGGCGGCGGTTTGCTGAACTCCCTCGCCAATTACACCTATACCAAGACTCCGGATTTCATCTTCAAGGCCGTATGGGAACCTGGCTTCGGTCACTATGAGATCTATGGCTTGGTGAGCAATTTCCGCGCGCGCATTTTCCCATGCGCCACGGCTTCCGCGACGGCTCCCTGCGCGCTCGATCCGACCGTTGTGGCTCCTTCTGCGGAAGGCGCCTTCAACAACACCCGGACCGGCGGCGGAATCGGCGCCAGCGCCCGGTGGCAACTCTTCTCCAAGAAAGTTACGCTTGGAATCAAGGGGATGGGCGGAAACGGCGTTGGCCGGTACGGCAGCGCACAACTGCCTGATGCAACCGTTCGCCCGGATGGAACTCTTGCTCTTCTCCACAACTGGATGGGGTTGGGCACGCTCGAGTTCAATCCGACTCCGAAACTCCAAATCTACACGAATGTCGGTGACGAGTACGTTTCTCGTGGCCAGTATTTCAAGACTGGCGCAACCACTCCCAACGAAGGGTACGGCGCCATCGGCTTCAGCAACACAGGTTGCTGGACTGAGACTCCGCCCACTACTACGACGCCTGCGGGCACCACGGCTGGCGCCGGCTTCGTTCCGGGCAGCCTCTCAAACTGCACGGGCGATACCCGGAACATCATTGAGGGCACCATCGGCTTCTGGTACCGCTTCTACCAGGGCTCGAAGGGTCGCTTCCAGTACGGGATGCAGTATTCCTACGTGACTCGCACCGCGTGGTCTGGTGTGGGCTCCACGGCGCACCCGACGGGGGCACCTGCTGCCAACGACTCGATGGTGTTCACTTCGTTCCGTTATTACCTGCCGTAACCAACCCGAGAATGGCGAGGCGCAAAAGCGCGCCTCGCCATTTCTTTTTCACCTCCGGCAGTCCTGTTCAGTTTTTTCTTCCTCTCTTGTTTTTTGCGAATCTCACCGAATCGTTCACCGGGCTGTTCCCGCGGCAATTCTTGTTGACGTCCGCGCCGTTCAGGTCTATTCCTGTTCGCAATGACGCACGAGAAGCTCTTTTCCCCCCGGGAGGCCGCTCAAATTCTGGGCGTTAGCTATCCCACGCTGAAGGCTTGGATCTACAAGCGCAAGATTCGCACTGTGAAGACCGCGGGCGGACACCACCGCGTGCCCGAAAGCCAACTCGATAAGTTTCTTCACCGTGTGGGAGAACGCGGCGAACCCGCTTCGCGCCGCACCGGTTTTCGCCGCGTCAGTGGGCGCAACCAATTGATCGGCCGCGTTACGGACGTGAAAGTCAGCGGGCTGATGGCCCAAGTGTCTCTTTCCATCGGCGGACAGCACATCACTTCTGTCATCACGGCGGATGCTGTGCGCGAGATGCGCCTGAAAAAAGGGGAGACGGTCGCCGCTCTCATCAAATCGACAGAGGTAATGATTCTCCGTGTCTGAAAGTGCCGCTCACTCGGTTCACTACGCGGGCGCACCTCTAGTGCGTTCGATTCTGTGGTTTCGTCTCTACTGCTGCTGTTGTTGCTGTTGACCCGGCTGCTGAGGACGCTCCACCAGTGCTGGGGCTGGGGGCAGGTTTGCGGCGGGTTTGTTCATCTGTTCGTGCCCATCTTCATCGAGCGCAGGCCGGACGCGGACATCTACGGAAAGCCTCTGTCCCGCTTGTCCCTTATAGACTCCGCGCACAGGAGCGACATCTCCGTAGTCTCGGCCGTAAGCGATGCGAATATGCCGCAGACCCACTGGATGTCCAAGCGTAGGGTCGAAGGCGCGCCAGCCCATGACCGGAATCAGGACTTCCGCCCAGGCATGAGATGCCTGACCCCCAATCACTTCCTCCTGCTTTGCGTCGACGGCAGCGGCAGGGCCTGGAACGAGATAACCCGAAACGTAACGGGCGGGGAGCCCGCGCATCCTCACGATTCCGAGAAGCAGATGCGCAAAATCCTGGCACACGCCCGCCTGGATCGAGAGCGAATCGCTGATCGAAGAATGCACATGCGTCGCACCCTTCACATACCGGAACCGGTTGTGAATCAGGTTCGAAGCGCTTTGCGCAAATCCCGCTGCCGTTCCCCCGCTAGCTTTTTCCGCTTCCGTCACGAATCTCTCCAGGTCAGGCAAGTGAGGAACGTAATCGCTCGGCGCTATGTGGTCGTAGTATTCCTCATACAAGTCCTCGCGGCGAGAATCCGTTTCTCTGAGCGATATGGTTTCCGGTGCGGGCGACGTATCTTCGTGCGTCAGCACTACCGATTCTGCTTCGATCCGCAACTGCCGGTGTTCAGAAAGAATGTTGAACTGGTGCACCCAGTTTCCGAACGAGTCGCGAAACGCCGTCACACGCGAGTCAGGATGGGAAGCAAGCCGGAAAGAAAGGCAGCTTTGCCTCTCATCGTGGGTGGGCCGCAAGCGGACTTCGTTGTAACTCTCTGAAACCGGTCCGTCGTAATGAAACTGAGTTGTATGCACCAGCCGGTAACGGTTCATGCCACCACCGCATAGTAGAAGTAGGTTCGCGCGATATCGAAGCCGATCGCCTCCGTCATCCGCAAAAGGCTGCTGAGATAGTTGTGCAACCCCTGCTGGAAGACTTCTTCGATCTTGTCGTAGCGCAGCCGCTCCAGCAGCTTGCCCGTCAGGCGCTCGGCTTCGTTTGCATAGGAGCCCGGTCCCGTCCCGCTGATCGCCCGCAGTCCGGACTGGACTTCCTGAATGCTGAAGCGAATTGAACGCGGGTGCTGTGGGTGAAGGATCAGCATCTCCGCCACGCGCTCCGGCTCAATCACTGATCGGTATTGTCGGTGATACGCCTCGTACGCTCCCACGGATTTCAGTACTGCCATCCATTGATGGTTTCCCGGCGCTTCCGCCGCAGCCTCAGCCTCTAGGAGATTGTGATACTGCACGTCCACCAGCCGAGCCGTCATTTCGGCCCTTTCGAGCGACCATCCAACGCGCAGAAATTCCCAGGCTTCATCGTGCGGCAGCGTCGCATCCGTTACGCCGTGAAAGCGATGGCACGCGAACTTCACCTTTTCGCAGAATCGGTGCGGGCCGGAGGCGATTTCCTCGGCCGGATTGTATCGCGCGACCATCAGATACAAGCCGTTGATGTCTTCCCACATCTCCCGTGAGATCCTGTCGCGCATCGTCCGCGCATTTTCGCGCGCTTTCATGATGCACTGCACGATCGAGCTTGGATTGCTCGGATGGAATGCAAGGAACTCGAAGACGCTCTGCGAGTCCGTCTTTTCGTAGTACTGCCGGAAACGCGCTTCTTCTCCCGCCATGGCGATCAGCGGATCCCAGCGCAGCCGGTAGGAATGCTGCGCCTGTTCGAGCAGCGTGTGGTAGGTCACGTCGAGGATGCGCGCCGTGTCTTCCGCGCGCTCGATGTAGCGCGCCATCCAGAACATCGAGTCCGCGATGCGCGAGAGCATCTCAGCATTCTCCCCGCAAGACCCAGGTGTCTTTGCTGCCGCCGCCTTGGGATGAATTTACCACCAGCGAGCCTCGCTGCAGCGCCACACGCGTGAGTCCTCCCGGAACCGTGGTCACTTTTTCGCCGTCGTACAGGCAGTAGGGGCGCAGATCCACGTGGCAGCCCCACATTTTTCCCGTTTTCGAATCGTAGGAAGGAACGCGCGAAAGCGGAATCACCGGCTGAGCAATATAGTTGCGCGGGTTGGCCTGTATGCGCTCGCGAAATTCTCCCAGCTTCTTGCCCTCCGCCGCCGGCCCGATCAACATCCCGTGCCCTCCCGATTCGCCGACGTTCTTTACGACCAGTTCGTCCAGATGTTCGCACACGTACTGCCGGTCGTCGTCCTTCGAGCAAAGATAAGTCTCCACAGACCGTAAAATTGGCTCTTCGCCCAAATAGTATCGGATGAATGTGGGAACGTAGGCGTAGATCGCCTTATCGTCTGCCACGCCGTTGCCGATCGCGTTTGCCAGCGCCACGTTTCCGGCACGGTATGCCGCCATCAGGCCCGGCACGCCCAGCAGAGAATCCGGCCGGAAGCAGAGCGAGTCCAGGAATTCGTCGTCCACGCGGCGGTAGATCACGTCCACGCGCTTCAGTCCGCGAATCGTCTTCATGTAGACAATTCCGCCGTCCACCACCAGGTCGCGCCCTTCCACCAGCTCGATGCCCATGTTTTGCGCCAGAAAGCTGTGCTCGAAATAGGCGCTGTTGTAAATCCCCGGCGTCAGCAGGACGATCTGTGCCTCGCTTCCACCGCGAGGCGAAAGGCTCTGCAAGATCTTCGAAAGCTCCGTCGGGTAATGGTCCACGGGCAACACTTCTTGCGCCTGGAACAGGTCGGGAAATGTGCGCGTCATCACCAAACGATTTTCGAGCACGTAGGAAATGCCACTCGGCGTCCGCACGTTGTCTTCCAGTACGCAGAATTCCCCGGTCTTGGAATCCCTCACCAGATCGATGCCGCAGATATGCGTGTAAATCCCACGCGGCACTTCCACTCCCAGCATCTCACGGTGAAAATGCTTGCACGAGTACACCAGCGAGCGCGGAATCTTCTTGTCCGTCAGGATCCGTTGCTTTCCATAGACATCCTGCAGAAACAGGTTCAGCGCCACCACTCGCTGCGCCAGCCCGCGGTCCACATGCTGCCACTCCGATTGCGGCAGGATGCGCGGAATTAAATCGAAGGGGAAAAGACGTTCGGTGCCGCGGCCGTCGCTATACACCGTGAACGTGATTCCTTGCAGAAGGAAGGAGAGGTCGGCCAGCTTGCGCTGCTCTTCGAATTGAGCGCCGGCCATTGTCGCGAGCTTTTGATAGAGCTTGAGATAATGTCGGCGCGGCTCCGCGGCTTGGACAAACATCTCGTCATAGAAATTGTCCGTGCCGTATCCCGTAAAGAGTCCTGGTTGCATTGCGCGCAGCGGCGCTGCCATTGCGGCAATCTAGCAGCGATTGGCGCATTCTCCGCCAGCAAAAAAAGTGATGCAACCTATAACTATTTTGGCGATTGGGTCTCTGCCGTTTACCTATTCGAAGCGAATCAGGACAATTTCAGGGGTCGTCCCAACGCGCATCGGAGGACCCCAGGTTCCGGCCCCGCACGACGTGAATACCTGCATTTCCCCAAACCTGCTCAGCCCGTATGTGTAGCCGCCAAACACGCGCCGCGTGAACCAAGTGAACGGAAACATCTGCCCCCCATGCGTGTGACCGGAAAGTTGCAGCGACACACCGTGATTTTCGGTAATCGCCATCCCGTGCGGCACGTGCAGCAGCATGACGCTCGCCCGTGAAGGATCGACGCCAGCCCTGTCGAGAATCCCCTGAAGCTGCTCCGCAGTCCTCGAATCGCTATAGTTCACGCCCAAAATCTGCAATCCGTCCACGTCGACGAGTTCGTTCTCGAGTGCACGAATGCCCGCCCCCTTCACCGCTTCAATGTACTTTCGCGGGTTCGTGAAGCCTTCATGATTTCCCGTCACGAAATACGTTCCGAACGGTGCGGAGAAAGCATTCCACGGTGCCACAAGCGCGCCTGCATCGGCCTTTCCGCCGTCGTAGAGGTCTCCAGCGATAAAGACAATATCCGGTTTTTGGTTCCGGATTAGTTTGATGACCCTCCGCAAAAATCCCGTCCCCCGCACGTGCCCGAGGTGGAGATCCGTCACCAGCGCTGCTGTGCGACCTCGCCACGCTTCCGGCAATCCCTGCAGCTTTACGCCGACGCGTCGCACCCTCACCCACCAGGCATTGGCGATGCCGAATACGCTCACCAATATCCCCGCCGCGAAAAGCCAGTCGCCGATTTCCGGCCGGTTTGGCTGCATTTTGAGCAGCAGCTCTGCGCCGTACACGATCCAGCAACCCGACGCCGCAAGTACCAGGTAATTCAGTGTGCCGATCCACGTGGCAGAGAGCGTGTAGAACCATCGCACAGGAGGGTTGTTAAATCGGAAGCTCAGCATCGATGCCGTGACAAACGTTATGGAGAGAACTCCAAGCGCGATTTGCAGCGCTCGCGCTTCCTGCAGTGTTCCCGGCATCGAGAAATACATCCAGGTCTCGTAAACTAGCCAGTGCCCAAAAAACAGCAACAGTTGAATGGTGACGACAAATCCCGCGATTCGTCTTCTCAACCCGTTTTCCCCTCGCTCGTCTGTTTCGAGTCGCTCGCTTTGGATTTCTGCTGCTGCAATCGCACATTTCCGCACGTCGCTGCCAAGCTCAGTCTATTCTATACGCACGACCGCGCCTCTCCATTTCAATCCATTCGTGTGGCTGAGCGTTAGTGCTTCTACTTTGACGCACCGCCGATCTCTCTCACAAACCTTGCCTCTTATGAGGGGGCAACTTTGGCGACTCGATGCCACAGTGCCAGACGAGACTGGGCCGCTCTGGCGGCGTAAGCTACAATATTTTGGAGGTTTGCGCCCGGAGGGGTGGGTGAGCGGTTGAAACCGGCGGTCTTGAAAACCGTTAGGCCCGAAAGGGTCTCGTGGGTTCGAATCCCACCCCCTCCGCCATTTTTTCGCCTTCGTCCCGCTCCTTTCCGCAATCAGTCCGTCCACTTCGCGTGCCCATTCTCATAGTCTTGATTGATTCGTATGCTCTTCGTAAGTTCTCCCCGGCAATTCTCAGCCCCGCGCTAGAATTTCTCAGGTGTTTCCTAGATGAAAATCTCCCGGCCTTCTTTTTCCATTTTGGCCGCCTGGGCTTTTTTTGTGGGCGGCTACGTCCTCGGATCGCTCCTGATCCCACAGGGACGTGCTCTCTCCGTATTCGCCGATGTCTTCCTCTGTTTCATTCCCCTTTTCGCGAATGCTTGTCTGCTTTGGAACGCGGCTTCTCCCTATCGTCGGCGCAACGCTTTCTGGATGCTGATGGCGCTCGGCTGCACATTGTGGCTCGCCGGCCAGCTGGTTTTCGTCTACGAAGATCTCCAGGCGCATTCCAATTTCAACGGCCCGTTCCCCGGAGACATCCTTTTTTTCCTCCACACAGTTCCATTTATGGCCGCTCTCGCTCTGCTCCCACACGCACGCAGAATGGCGGAAACTCTCCGCTATGGGTTTCTAGACCTTCTGTTGCTCGCAGTTATCTGGCTCTACATTTACATCTTTGTCGCTCTTCCTTGGAAGACGGTTTCACCGAACATGGCGCTCTTTCACACGCGCGACCTTGAAACCTATATGCTCGAAAATCTCGTTGTTGTGGCCGGCTTCGGGGTTTTGTTCTTTCGCACTCGCAACTCCTGGCGCGCAATCTATGGCAATTTCTTTGGCGCCTTTTCTCTTTACACGGCAGGCTACGTGCTTCTGGATCGGAACTTCCTCGCGGGCAAGTTCCATTCCGGCAGCATTTATGAAACTCCTCTCGCTGCCGCCTTCGTCTGGCTCGGAACCACAGGCATTATTGCTCGTCGTCTGCCGCTCGAGCCTGAGTCCTCCTCCGATCCCCATCGCCTCGACACACAATGGCCGGCGCGTCTGGCCATGCTTGGCGTTCTCGCGCTCCCCGTCATGGCCGCCTGGGCCGTTTTTGCCGGGAACGTCCCGCAATCCGTCCGCGAGTTCCGCCTGATCGTCACGCTCGTCGGGATTTTCGTCGGCACAGCTCTGGTGTTCCTGCGCCAGCACCTCGTCTACCAGGAGCGCACCGCCCTGGTGCAGGAGCTCTCCGACTCGCTTGAAAACGTTCGCCGCCTGCAAACGCACTTTGTCCAGTCCGAGAAACTTGCTTCACTCGGCCAGTTGGCCGCTGGCGCTGCTCATGAAATCAATAATCCCTTGACCGCGATTCTCGGCTACGCCGATGTTCTCATCCTTGAGCACGGCGAAAAGACGCGTCCCCATACGCTCGGCGAAAAAATCCGTGAACAGGCGCGCCGCACCAAGGAGCTCGTCAACAATCTCCTCAGCTTCGCGCGGCAGGTTCCGGCCGAAAAGCAATTGCTCGACCTGAACACCGTCCTCGCCGGAGCAATTCAGCTCCGCACACTCGATCTTCGCGACCGCAACATTCGCATCGAATTCGAGGGCCGCACCATTCTTCCTGCTGTTCGCGGCGACCCCAATCAGCTTCTGCAGGTTTTTTATCACTTGATCAGCAATGCCGTGGACGCGATGGAGACGATTGGCGGTGGTGTGCTCCTCATCCGCTCGCTCCGCGAACGCAATGCGGTCGTCATCGAGTTTTCGGATACTGGCCCCGGCATGAAAGAACCGGAAAAGGTTTTCGACCCCTTCTATACGACGAAAGCCGTCGGCAAAGGCACGGGTCTTGGTCTTAGCATCTGCTATGGTGTCATGCAGGAGCACGGTGGCCGCATATTGGGTTTCAATCGCCCCGAAGGAGGCTGCACATTTCGTCTGGAGCTTCCCGCCGTTCTTGCCGTTTTCCCCCAATCCGCGCCGCCTCCCACCTCCGTCTCTTCGCGATAGCTCCGTTCGATCTCCCCCGCCTCTCTTCGCCACATTTTCCGCGCTCCTTGTCGCTGTGCTAAAGTTCTCGCCTCGCTATGGACGCTCTCGCCATTTCCACGCGCGCCCTCACGCGCACGTTCGGGTCTCTTGTCGCTGTGCAGGATGTCAATCTCGACGTTTCCCCGGGGCAATTCTTTGGATTTCTAGGTCCCAACGGCGCCGGAAAATCCACCACTATCAAGATGCTCACCGGCCTGCTCGCTCCAACATCCGGATCGATCTCCATCCTCGGCATTGACCTCGCCGCCGGCCCGATCGAAATCAAGCGCCAGATCGGCGTCGTTCCCGAAGGCATGGCCTTGTTCGGGCGTCTTACGGGCGCGGAGTATCTGAACTTCGTCGGCCGCATGTACGGCCTCGATCGCTCGACCGCTGCCAGCCGGGCCGCCGAGCTTCTCGACTTCATGCAGCTTGCTGAACAGCCGAAAACTCTCGTCACGGACTATTCGCACGGCATGCAGAAAAAATTGGCTCTCGCCGCCGCCGTCATTCACGGTCCGCGCATCCTGTTTCTCGATGAGCCCTTCGAAGGTGTCGACGCCATCGCCTCTGGCACGCTCAAATCCATGCTCCAACGCATGATCTCCCGCGGCGCCACCATCTTTCTCACCTCGCATGTCCTCGAAATCGTCGAACGGCTCTGCAGTCACGTCGCCATCATCCATCGCGGGCGCCTCGTCGCCCAAGGCTCTCTCGAAGACCTCCGCGCTGGCGTCGCCGCGCAGTCCCATGCGGCTCTCGCGAATGCTGATGCTTCGCTCGCAACTGGCGAACAGCCCCTCACTCCCGGCGAAAAACTCACTCTCGAGCAGATTTTTCTCCGCATCGTTGGCGGCTCTCGCACCGTTGGCCAGGAACTCTCATGGCTCGGCTGACTTCCGCGCAGTTCCGCGGTCAACTCGCCGCTATCTCGCTCCTCCGTTGGCAGCTTTTCCTCAATTCCTTGCGGACTCTCGGCGGACGCCTCGAAATGGTCTCGCGCGTTTTCTCCTCTTTCGGCTTCGGGATCTTGGGACTTGGCGGAGCGCTTGGCGCCGGATTCGGCGCTTGGGCGCTTGTTTCGCGCGGCCACGTCGAAGAAATATCGTTTCTCCTCTGGCCGATTTTTTTGTTCTGGCAGATGTTTCCTGTGATGGCCAGCGCGTTCTCTGAAAACATCGACTTCTCGAATCTTCTCCGCTTTCCTCTCTCCTTCCGTTCCTATGCTTTGGTTCGCATCGTCTTCGGCGCGTCCGATTCCTCCACGCTCGTCGGCGCGGTGTGGCTTTCCGGCCTCCTCGTTGGCGTGGCCGTTGCTCGGGTGTCGCTTCTTCCTCTGGCCGCGCTCGCTTGTCTGCTGTTTGCTCTGTTCAATCTGTTTCTCTCCCGTGCCATTTTTTCCTGGTTTGAACGCTGGCTCGCCACGCGCCGCGCCCGCGAAGTCCTCGGCGTCGTGTTCTTGTTCTTTGTGATTGGCCTTCAATTTATCGGACCAGTGGCGCGCCATTTCTCCGGAGAACGCGTCGTCCAAGTTCGTCAGATTTTGCTGAGAGTCCTTCCTGTCGAGCGGCTGCTTCCTCCTGGGCTCGTCGCGGCTTCGCTGGCTCGCTCTGTGAACGGCCAGATTCTTCTTTCCATCGGTGTATTGCTGATCCTTGCTGCCTGGACGTTCACTGCCCTCTGGTTCTTGGTCGTCCGGCTCGCTGCCCAGTATTCCGGAGAAAACCTCAGCGAAGCTCCATCTCGTCCCATTGTCGCAGCCTCGCGCAAGGCTGAGATCGTCGCTCAATCAGGATGGAGCGTTCCTTTTCTACCCAGCCGCGTCGCCGCCATGCTCGAAAAGGAGTTTCACTATCTCGCGCGCAGCGGCCCCGTGCTGTTCACTCTCGTCATGCCCGTCGTTGTTCTCCTTATCTTCCGCTTCACGCCGTCGAGCTCCTCGCGCGATCAATCGTTTCTTGTCCGCGCGCCGGACCTTGCATTTCCCGTCGGCACTGCCTACGCCGTCCTCATTCTCACTAATATCCTTTACAACGCATTCGGCGCCGATGGCAGCGGCATTCAGCTCTTTTTTCTTCTTCCCGTTCGTTTCCGCGACATTCTTGTCGCCAAAAATATTGCCTACGGCTTTGTCCTCGCACTTGAGACCCTCTTCGTTTGGATCGGCACCGCCTTGATCTTTCGCCCTCCCGCCCCCGCTGTCACGCTCGCCACTCTCGCGGGCGCTCTCTTCGCTTATCTGGTCAATACGGCGGCGGGAAATCTGATGTCGCTCGTTTCTCCGAAAAAATTCGATACCGCAGTTTTGGGCCGTCAGCGCCTTCCCACCTCTACCGTCTTGGCCAGCCTCGCCATACAGGCCGCAGTGGTCGGTCTCGCCGCGCTCACTTTCTTCCTTTCCCTGCGCTGGGCCAATTTGTGGACGGCCGCCCTTTTCCTGCTTGCGCTCGCCGTTCTTTCTTTCATCGGCTATCTCTATTCGCTTCGCGCCGTCGACCGCATCGCCTTCTCGCGCCGCGAATCGCTTCTCACCGCGCTCACCCGCGCCTAGAGGAGAAGGGAAGCGCTCGTTGGCTCATGCCTGTCCCGCCGCGCCGGTGTTGCTCTTTTCTCGTGAACTGCCTGATTCAATTTGCCCGCTGCCGTGGCATGCGATAGATTCTCCGCATGCTACGCCGCTCTGCGATTGCCGTTTTCCTGCTTGCTGCGTCTTGCGTCTTTTTTCTTTCTTCCGCTCCGGCACAAACCGCCCCATCGCGCGCCCTCAACCCGCAGCCGCTACGCCAGGCGCTCGTCTCGCTTAATACGGCAATTGCCGTGCCTGGATACGAATCCGAGCTTTCTTCCTCGCTCGCTGACGCTTTCCAGTCCTTCCATCCCGTCACGGATAATCTTGGCGACGTCATCATCACCTTCGGCAGCGGTTCGCCTCGCCGCCTGATCGTCGCTCCGCTCGACGAGCCCGGCTTCGTCGTCAGCGGCATTACGCCCGATGGTTATCTCCGCGTCCAGCGCCTGCCGCAATTTGGTCTCCCGCCGGTTTTCAATCAGCTTTACGCCGCACAGCCCGTTGAAGTGCGCATTGCCTCCGGCAAATGGATCAACGGAGTCGTCGCCGGCCTCTCCGTTCACCTTCAGCCTGGCCGTTCGAACGCCCCCAAATCGAGCGACCTCGACAACATGTACGTCGATATTGGCGCTTCGTCGGCAGAAGAAGTTCGCAGGGCCGGCGTGGATATCCTCTCTCCGGTCGCGCTCGATTGTACGACGATGGATTTGAGTTCGCAGTTCGTAGCTGGTCCCGCCGTGGGCGATCGCTTTGGAGCCATCGCTCTTGCGCAAGCCATCTCGCAAATCGATCCCGCCAAAGTGAAGGGAACTCTCGCATTCGCCTTTGTCGTCCAGCAGCACACCGGCGCTCGGGGCCTGCAACGTATCCTCACAACGATTCCGGCCGACGAATTGATCTATGTAGGTGCGTTGTCTCCTGGCGCTCCCGTCGTGGGCGTGGAAAACATGCGCCGCGCTCCGCGCCGCGAACCTGGCAGCGGCGTTCTCCTTGGTCTTGAAGGCACGAATGGCGTTCTCTCCGGTCTTCCTGCAGATTTGTACCAGCTGGCATCCAACTCCAACATTCCCATTTCGACCGACTATTCCTCCGAGCTCCTCCCGCGCAGCTATTTGCCTCTACCCGCTTTTCCGGACCGTTGGGCTCACCTCGGCATCGCTGTTGCATGGCCGGATACCCCGGTACAAGAAATTGCCACGTCCGACCTCGCTCAACTCGTCTCCTTGCTCATCAACTACGCCAACGGATCAAAGCCCGCGGCTCCAAAAGCCTCCACTGTGCCTGCTTCCGCCTCGCCTCCTACTCCCTCTTCGGCAAAGCCGCTACCCGTCTCCGAAATTCTCCACATCCTCACGCAAACCTACGGAGTTAGTGGTAAGGAAGGCCCCGTCCGGGAACAGGTCGAGCGCCTCCTGCCTTCTTGGGCCAGTCCCGATACCGACGATGCCGGCAATCTGATCCTGCAGGTCGGCACGGCACCCGCCGGCACTAAATCGCCGCGCATTCTCGTCGTTGCTCATCTCGACGAAATCGGCTTTACCGTCAAATCCATTTCGAAGGATGGCCGCCTCGAAGTCGCTTCCGATGAAGGCGAAGATCTCAGCTTCTATCTCGGCCATCCTGCTCTCGTGCATTCCGCCAACGGCGACCACTCCGCCATCATGGAACTTCCCCCCAATTGGGAGCGCCCCGACTTCGCTTGGCCCGAAAACGATGCCTCCGCTGCCTTTCGCGTTGACGTCGGCGCGCGCTCTCCCGCGGAGGCCGCCAGACTCGGCATCCAGCCCGGCGACACGGTCACGATTCCCAAGCTCTACCGCCCGCTGCTAGGCGCGCGCGCCAACGCGCGCAGCTTCGATGATCGCGTCGGCGACGCCGCTCTCATCTCCGCCGTCTGGTCGCTTGGCGGCCCGCTCCAGGACCGCGATGTCACTTTCGTCTGGTCGACGGGCGAAGAACTCGGTCTTGTGGGAGCGTCTAAATTGGCCAAACGACTTGCTGCCGAAGGCCGCGCGCCAGATTACGTTTTCGCGGTCGACACCTTCGTCAGTTCGGATTCGCCGCTCGAATCGAAGCGCTTTGCCGACGCTGATCTCGGCCGCGGCTTTGTCGTTCGCGCCGTCGACAATTCCAATATCGTCTCCTCCGCGTTGGTCGGGAAAGTCGTCAAGCTTGCTCGCACCGAACACATTCCCGTTCAGTACGGTGTCACGGGCGGCGGCAACGACGGCGCTGCGTTTGTCCGCTACGGGTCAGTCGATATCGCTCTCGGCTGGCCGCTCCGATATTCGCACTCTCCCGCAGAGGTCATCGACGTCCGCGACGCCGACGCCCTCGCCCACATCATCTCGGTCATTGCTCGGTCCTGGTAGCTTGTCTGTCTCGCTCGGTTGCAATGGGCGTGATTCTTTCATTTCCCTTTTTCGCCTCTGTGTCTCCGTGCCTCTGTGGCCAATCGCTCCCGCCCATCCGCGAAAGCCTGTAGAATGTCTCCGCCATGCCGGTAAAAACCATCATCGAGCCCTTCCGCATCAAATCCGTCGAGCCCATTCGCCAGACCACCCGCGCCCAGCGCGAAAAGCTTCTCGAAGCCGCCGGCTACAATCTCTTCCTCATTTCTTCAGACGACATCCTCATCGACCTCCTCACCGACTCCGGAACCGGCGCCATGTCTTCCGAGCAGTGGGCCGCCGTCATGCGCGGCGACGAATCCTACGCCGGCTCGCCCAGCTTTCGCCGCTTCAAGGAATCCGTTCAATCCATCATGGGTTTCCGCCACGTGATTCCCACCCATCAGGGCCGCGCCGCCGAACGCATTCTCTTCGGCGTTATGTGCAAGCGCGGTGACGTTGTTCCCAACAACACTCATTTCGACACCACGCGCGCCAATTGCGAATTCGCCGGTGCCGAAGCCCTCGACCTTCCCATCCCCGAAGCCCTCCAGCCCGCGCTGCAGCATCCCTTCAAAGGCAACATGGACACGGCTCGCCTCGAGCAGACCATCGCCCGTGTTGGTGCCTCCCGCGTGCCTCTCGTCATGCTCACCATCACGAATAATTCCGGCGGCGGCCAGCCCGTTTCGCTCGCCAATATCCGCGCCGTAAAGCAAATTTGCTCTCGCCACAAAATTCCGCTCTATATCGACGCCTGCCGCTTCGCCGAAAACGCCTATTTCATCAAGATCCGCGAAGCTGGCTATGAGCGCAAATCCCCGCTCGAAATCGCCCGCGAAATTTTTTCGATTGCCGACGGCTGCACCATGTCCGCCAAAAAAGACGGCATGGCCAATATCGGCGGCTTCCTCTGCTCCAATGACGACGCAGTCGCTCAAGCCGAAAAAGATTTGCTGATTCTCACAGAAGGTTTTCCCACCTATGGAGGTCTTGCCGGCCGCGATCTCGACGCCATCGCCGTCGGCCTGAACGAAGCTCTCGAAGAAGACTACTTGCGTTATCGCATCGCCTCCACCGCCTATCTCGGCAATCACATCGCCGCTGCCGGTGTGCCCATCGTCCAGCCGCCCGGCGGCCACGCCATCTACATTGACGCCCGCGCGTTTCTCCCGCACATCCCGCCGTCGCAATTCCCCGGCGTCGCTCTCGCCGCCGAGCTGTATCTTGAGGGCGGCATCCGCTCGGTCGAAATCGGCACGTTGATGTTTGGCAAGACGGGCGCGGACGGCGCCGAGCAGCCCGGCGCCATGGACCTTCTTCGCCTCGCCATTCCCCGTCGCGTCTACACGCAGTCGCACGTCGACTACGTCGTCGAAGTCATTCTCGAAGTCTGGCGCCGCCGCGAAAAAATCCGCGGTCTCGCTCTCACGTATCAAGCCCCGGTCCTCCGCCACTTCACCGCCCGCTTCCGACCTCTCTGACTCAAAATTTATTAATTGCCATGTCGAGCCCGCGGTTTGGCTGCCGTAGGCAGGCTCCTGCCTGCGGGTCGGCAGATTGAATGACTCCTCAAACCGCGCTCGCGGATGTACAATCCCGCCAGTACTCGCGAGGCTGCTATAGACACGGGTTTTGAATTCCTTTGGCTGATGTTGGGCGCTTGCGTCGTCATCGCATTTGTTTTCTTCATCCTCGCCCGCCATTGGCAACAGCTCCTCCAACGCCAGACTCTCGCCATCCGCCAGCTTTCTCGCCGCGTCCAGGACCTTGAAGCCCTTGGTGATCCCGCCTTCCGCCGCCGCTTGGAAGCTTCCGCGCCTGTCCCTCTCGAGCAGCTTTTGACTCTCACGTTTCGTTTCAGCGATGTGTTTTGGAAGGAAACTCTAGGTCTGCGCGAGGAAGACGAACGCTTCGTCCACGATTTCGGCAGCTTCGTGGGCTCCGTCAAGCTCGAACGCTGGCGCAGCCATACCGTTATCAACATTAACGAGGTTCTCCCTGCCAGCCAGTCCGCTCGTTGGCAAACGCGAACCGTTCACTTCTTTTCAAGCCCCTCCGCCAGTGACGAAGGCGTAAAACTCTGGGAGCTCTTTCTCGGCCCTCCTGGCTCTCTCGCACGGCGCGCCGACCTCCTCGAACTTCAAATCGTCACGCGCGATCGTTTCGATTGCATCGTGCTCTCTCTCCAAAATTCGCGCTCCGATTCTTCGGAATTTTGCTCCCCGGAAGAGCCGCTTTTCGCCATCCCTCTCGACCGCGCCCTGCTCAGTCCATTCCGGAGCCCCGAACCCGCATCCAGCGATGCAAATGGCGTTGGCGACACCACCCCCGCCTCCGAATGTTCCTGGAAAGGTTTTTATTCGTTTCAGGACGAAATGCTCGGCTTCGAATGGCAGCTCTGGATGCAGGACCTCACGCAGAAAGCCGAATGGGAGCGCTGGAAAATTCTCGACGCCGCCCGCGCTTCCTGAAAGGGCTGCTTTCTAGGGGGTCGGAGCTTCAGCTCCGACATAAAAATCCGGTCGGGCAGCGAGCACCTTTTGCGCCGCACTTTGGTGCATGCAGTAGCCTTTGCAGCGTTCCGTTCACGACGCAACCAGCGACCCTAAAACCCCGCCGGCCTCTCCTCCGCCACGCCAAGCGCCTTTTCCATCGCCAGCCCCGCCTGTCCCACCGTCCCTTCCTCGAACAATCTTCCAATCAGCGTCACGCCGTGCGGCACTCTCCTCGCCGGATTAAATTTCGGCAGCGGCATCGCCGGATTCGGCGCCCAATCGCTCCTCGCTTCTGCCACCTCCACAAATCCTGCGCGCAGCGTCAGCGAAGGATGCCCCGTGTTATTCGTAATCGTCAGCATTTCATCCCGCAGCGAGGGCACCAGCAACAAATCCACATCCGCGAACACCCGCGCCATCTCTTTCGCCACTTTTCGCCGCATCCGGTCCGTCTGCACCATGTCCACCGCCGAAAGAAACCGCGACTGGCGGAACAAATTCGGCCACGCGTCGTAAGTCTGCATTTTCAGTTCGCTCAGTTCGCCGTCGAGCGTCAGTTTCTCAAACGACGCCGCCGACTCCGCAAACAAAATCACGTCCAGCGAATCGTACGGCCAGTTCGGAATCGAAACCTCCACCGGAACCATTCCCAGCTTCTTCACAGTTTCGAGCGCCGCCCGATCCACGTCCGTCGCGGGATTTTCCTTCATCCATTCCGGAAAATATCCCACGCGCAAGCCCTTCACCGTTGCATTCACATCGAAATCCAGGTAGCTCGCCACGCTGTTCACATCTCCCGGATCGGGCCCCGAGATCGCTTCCAGCACCAGCAGCGTATCCTCCACGCTTCTCGCCATCGGCCCCAATTTATCCAGCGACCAGCACAGCGTCATCGCTCCGGTCCGCGCCACTCGCCCGTACGTCGGCCTCAGCCCCGTCACGCCGCAGCGCATCGAAGGCGACACGATGCTCCCGCCCGTCTCGCTGCCGATTGCAAACCCCACCAGCCCCGCTCCCGTTGCCGCTCCCGGCCCGGCGCTCGATCCCGATGACCCTTCCTCCAGCAACCACGGGTTCATCGTCTGCCCGCCGAACCAGATATCGTTCAGCGCCAGTGCGCCCATGCTCAGTTTTGCCACCAGCACCGCTCCCGCGTTGTTCAGTCGCTCCACTACCGCTGCATTTCTCTGCGGCACTCGATTCCGATAGGGCTCCGCCCCGTATGTCGTCGGAATTCCCTCTGTATCCAGCAAATCCTTCGCGCCCCACGGAATTCCATGCAGCGGCCCGCGATATTTCCCCGCCGCGATCTCCGCGTCCGCTCGCTTCGCCTGTTCCAGCGCGTGTTCCCGCGTCAGCGTAATCACGCACCGCAGCTTCGGGCTGAATTTCTCCAGCCGCTCCAGATAAATCTTCGTCAGCCGCTCCGAAGTGATCTGCCGCTTCTCGACCCATCGCGATAGCTGCGTCACCGTTGCGAACGCAATGTCCTCGTCCTTGCTCGGCAACGGCCCCGGATCGTTCGCCGTTCGCACAAACCGGTTCTTCGACGGTCCTGCCTTTTCTCCCGGCAGCACCGGATTCCACAGCGAATATGGTGCGTCTTCAGCGTCCAGCTCCAGCTTTCGCGGGCCTGTCCTCCGCTCGTACAGCGGCGCGATATTCCCGCGCCAGCTGTCCGCCGCCTGCTTCTTCTCCGCCTCCGTCAGTTCCACCTGTTCGAGTTTTTCCGCCTCCGTGAACGTCTCCACGGTGACCACAGGCCCGGCCGCGGCCGCGGTTCCAAAGGCCGGCGGCTCTCCCGCCGGCGGAGCCGTCGTGCTCTGCTGGTTTTGCGCGTGCGCGGCTTTCGTCGCCGCCGTTGTCGCCAGCACCCCCAGCGCCGCCTTGGTCAGAAATTCCCTTCGCGAATCGCCCATGTCGCCTCCGGATGTTTCTCCGGCCCGCATTCTATCCATCCCCGCTCAAATTTGCCGCGAAATTGTCGCGAAGGAATTTTCTCGCGCACCCGCCACCCGAGCCTCGAGGCCCGCCCAGGGCAGGCCGATTTTGTTCACAGATTATCTTGCTCCATTGACATCCTCTGCTTTCCCACGCTACATGCTGGTTTTTTCCACAGTTCTCAGCGCCGAGAGCGCGAAACTCAGCTAGCCCAGGCCGAAAGGCCTTGGAGTACAGTGAGGTTGAGTGAGAGCGCCGTAGGCGCGACACGCCGGATGTTTCTTGCAGGCCTTCAACTGAGGCTGATTATCTCTTGCCGCTTCCAAAGATCATGCCCGACTCACGCTCTCGGCGGCATCAGCGTCGACCGGTTCCACAATCCGCGCAGCCCCAGCAAAATCAATCGAGGCTGCTGCAAACATACGCGCCACAATATCTTCCACGCCTCATCCCGCGAAAATCGCGCCAGCGATTCCCGCGCCGGATCGTTCAGCAAATCCACCAGCAGGCTGTAATCCTTCTGCTCGAAGTCGTGCAATGTTTTTCGCAGCAGCAGGTGCACGTCCAGCTCGCGCTTCAGCGCTTGCAATTCCTGGCTTGCGCCTCCGTTCAGGATCGCCTGCGCCACCCCCAGCGCCCCCCGCAGTCCCGTGACGATCCCTCCCACCGTCGACACCTTCACCTGTCCCGCCGCATCCCCCGCCAGATACACCGACCCATTCCCCACGCGCCGGTGTACGGGAGTCCATTTCGTATAAACCGGAATTCGTGCTCCCTGAAATTCCAGCGGCTCGAAGTTCTTCTTCTCCATGAATCGTTCAAGAGCCCGCCGCGTCTCTGCTCCTGTCTCGCCGATAATCCCCAGCGCCCCGTGCGTCTCCGACTCTGGCACAAGCCAGATGAAATACGGCGTGTCCTGTGGAATAAACCACACGCGCGACGTGTCCGCCGCCATCCCCTTCGGCAGCTGCACAATCGCCTGCATCAGCGGAACGGTCGGCACCGGCTCCCATCCGGCCGCCCTTGCCACGCGGCTCCGCGCTCCATCCGCTCCAACAATCGTCGGCGTGTGAATCTCCTCACGCACTCCATCCGCGGTCCGTTCCACTTCCAGGATCAAGCCGCGCCCGTTCGGGTGCAGTGCGTGGAATCGCCTTCCTAGCTCCACGGACGCTCCCGCCTGCCGCGCCTCGTCCGCCAGCCTTTGAATCAACGTCCGCCGCTCGATGATCAGGTCCGGATTTTTCAGAGGCACGGTCGCCATCCGCCCGTCCGTAAACAGCTCGAACCGACGGATGCGGTTCAATATCGCGCCTTCGCTGGTCGTTCCCAGCAAATCGCGCATGCGGTGCGTCACGATCAACGTCCGCTCCATCGGCTCGAGCCTTTCGATCCGCTCGAACACGCGCACGTTCATGCCTTGCCGCGCCAGCAGCGACGCGGCATACAGTCCCGCCGCTGAACCGCCCACAATCGCCACGTTTGGAGAAGGATTTTGCAGGGAAATGGAGGTAGAGAAATTCTTCAGGCCGTTCTTTTCCACCAGTATATTCTTCCGCCGTCGCTTGTTTCGTATTTCCGGCTTGAACGTTGTCCGCTTCTCGTTGCGAAGCGTCGCAGGGCTTCGAGAGCGCCCGCGCCAGTCGGCTGTGTCTGCCGGTCTTTCGCGGTGCAACCCTACGCTCGGGGCACCGAGTATACCTTAGCGTGCAGAAAGTCCCAAGATTTCGCTGCAAAATCTATCGCACAATCCCAAATTGGAACGCCACCCTCCCTCCACGCTTCCCCCTTCTCTCACGCACTTTTTCCCGCTCGCCTCTCACGTTTTTTCGCCTGTCCCTTCAGACAGGAAAACGTTCTAGCCCGAAAACTGTCCCCTCGTTCTATTTCCTCCCGCGTTTTGCCGATATAGCTTTCATGTCAACGGTTCGGCGGGTGCCGCCGGATCGGGAAGGAGCCTATGTCCCACTGGATTGGAACCACGTCTCCCACCGATGCGGGGATGAACGATTTCAAGGAATGTCTGAAAAATCTTCGCGACGGCCAGTCAACCGAAGCTCTTGTCCACGCGCGCCGCGCTTTGGGCGCCGCACCCAAGAATCCCTTCTACTTGTCCTATACGGGCCTGCTCGCCGCCTTGGCGGAGCGCCGCTTCGGCGACGCCGAGTCCCTGTGCCAGGAAGCTCTCGGCATGAAGGTCAACCACGCCCAGCTCTATTTGAATCTTGCCGAGGTCTATCGCCAGGCCGGCCGTCAGGGCGAAGCCATCATGGTCCTGGAAAAGGGTCTCATCTCCGCTGGCCGCGATTTCCGCATCCGCCGGGCGCTTGAAAAGATTGGCATGCGCCGCCCGCCGGTGCTCACGTTCCTTCATCGCAGCCATCCGGTGAATCGCACGCTCGGCCGCTGGCGCCACCGCTTCGCTGGTCCGTACAAAGCGGCCTGAAGATTCTGTGGCGGCGCGGCCGCCTTCTCTCCCGCTCGCGCCGCTTTCGATTTTCCCCCCAAGCGCCCGGGGTGGACACCCTGGCGAGGGTTCCATCCCGGGCGCGCCCCCTTTCACCTTGAAAGCAGCCGCGCTCGTCCGTAGGGGCACGGCATGCCGTGCCCGTGCCGCACCGCCTTCCCACGCGAAATGCAGCTTTCCCAGTCTATGCAGCGAACTACTCCCGGTTCATGTCAGCACTTTTTCTTTTCCCCAATGCGATCTGCCCCGGCCGCAGTATGATGTCCTCACCCCGGCTCTTCACCGCAGCTCTCGGGAGGATCCCATGGCGAAATACGGCAAATCCGCCGGCAAGAGCGTCGCGCGCTCTCTCCGCAAGGAAAAGGCGGGAACTCTTCGTTCTGGCAAAGGTGGAAAGGGCGGCAAGGTAACCAGCCGCAAGCAAGCCATCGCCATCGGTCTGTCCGAAGCCCGCAAACGCGGCGCCAAAGTCCCCCGCAAGAAATAGCCATTCGAGTCCGCTTCGCCGCCTTACTTGTGCCGTCGAGGGAGATCCCTTGGATCTCTTCTAATCCCGCCTTGCTTCTCCACTTCCTTGTCTTTCGGCCTCCAAGAAACAAGTCCACATCCACGGTCGTTTGACCCGAATGGTAAAATGCAACTTAGGACCATGAATCGCCATGCCGCCATCTTCGCCATTCTCGCAAGCCACCGGCCCTCCGCCCTTCGTTCGCGGTTCCGGCACCGGTAACATTTTTTCGCCTCTCTTCGCCTCATTAAGCTGCCTTCCCGCCCCCCATTTTTCCTTTTCGGTTCGCAACACACATGAAAACCGAAATCGTCGTAACTCATTGAAAACACTCATCCGAGTCTCTTCCGGTTCGCAACACTTTCGGGGTTTGCCACCTTGGCCGCTGGCGGCGTTTTGGCAGCCTTCAGCCTTGTCCGAGGGGGAGGAAATACTGTGTGCCCTTCACTGGCTGTCGCAGCCGATTCAGCAGCTCTTGCAGGTCTTCATTTCGTTCGACGAAATCGATTTCCGAGGTATCCACCACGAGCAGGTTCGACGCGGAGTAGCGGAAGAAAAAATGTTCATACGCGCGTGCCACGGCTTCCAGATATTCCTCCGAGACGCGCATTTCCGATGGGGCGCCTTTTTTCGACACGCGCTTCCGCAGCACCTCTGGTTTTGCCTGCAGATAAATCACCAGGTCGGGCGTCGGGACCGTCGGCGCGAGCATGTCGAAAAAATTCTCATACAGTTTCAGCTCTTCGTCGCCGAGGTTTATGTACGCGAAGATCTTGTCTTTTTCGAAAAGGAAATCGCTCACGATGGGCGCTTGCGATTCCTCCGGCTGCGCTTCTGCCAGCCGCCGGTGCCGCTCGTAGAGAAAATACATCTGTGCGCGAAATGCAGATCCAGGCTTCTCGTCGTAAAAATCCGCCAGAAACGGATTGTCGTCGCAGTCGTAAATCCGCCGCGCGTGCATCCGCTCTGCCAGGACTCTCGCCAGCGTCGATTTGCCCACGCGAATCGGGCCTTCCACCACGATGTGGCGCGGCGTTTTGAATTTCGGGGGATTCACGGCGCGGAATTATATCAGACGAAGTTTGATTTCCCGCGTGGGCCGCGGGCGCAGGTTCGCGGGTCAGGGCACAACGACGGCGGCGCCGTCGATCGCGTCCGCCCCGATGGCGGCGAGCGCTTCGTTGGCCTTCTCGAGCGGAAAAACAGTCGTGCGCGGCTGGATTCCGATCTCGCTTGCAAGCTGCAAAAAATCTCGCGCGTCGGCCCGCGTCATGTTCGCCACGCTTCGAAGTTGCCGCTCGCCCCACAGCAGTTTGTCGTAATCGAATTCCGGCATCCGGTCGAGGTGAATCGCGTTGATCGCCGCCACGCCGCCTTTTCGCAGGCTTGCCAGCGCCGAAACCACCACGTTGCCGCTCGGCGCAAACGTGACGGCGCGATCCAATTCCGCCGGCGGCTTATCTTTGTCGCTTCCCACCCATGTCGCGCCAAGGGACCTTGCCAGCTGCTGATGCGAAGCCCCGCGCGTCGAAACGTACACCTCGCAGTTCCACGCTTGCAGCACGGCGATAATCACACTCGCCGAAGCGCCGAATCCGAAAAGCCCTACCTTTTCTCCTCGCTCCACACCGGCAACTCGCAAGCTTCGAAACCCGATGATTCCCGCGCACAGGAGCGGCGCGGCATGAAGATCGTCGAGCCCTGCGGGCAACGGATGCACAAAATCGCCCCGCGCGACTGCAAATTCCGCATAGCCTCCATTCACGGTGTAGCCTGTAAACGTGGGCGCGTCGCAAAGATTTTCCACTCCGCGCCGGCAGTATGGGCAGCTTCCGTCCACGCCGCCCATCCACGACACGCCCACGCGCAATCCGTTGGGCAAATCTCCCGCTCCGCCTTCCACAATTTCGCCAACGATTTGGTGCCCCGGAATCAGCCAGTCGCGCAGCGGAGGTAAATCTCCTTCGACTATGTGAAGGTCTGTGCGGCACACGCCGCACGCGCGCACACGCAGCAGGACCTGTCCCGTCATTGGCCGCGGCTTGTCAATCTCTTCGAACTGGAGAAAAGGAGGACCTTTGACACCGGGCTTGAAAATTGCGGCCTTCATCTCGGTTTTTCCTCCGTGCCGGTGCCGAGGCGCCACGGACGAAGCCCTATTAGCGCCAATGGGAGGGATTCTGCGTTACTTTCCTGCCGCGGCTACGCGCTCGCGGAAAAATTCGCAGGTTCGTTTCAGGCCGTCTTCCAGCGTTACCACCGGCTCCCATCCGAGCACGCGACGGGCCTTCGTGATATCGGGGCAACGCTGTTTCGGATCATCTTGGGGCAACGCATGGTATTCGATTGCAACGCTCGCTCCCACCAACTCCCGCACTCGTTCGGCGAATTCCTGAATGGTGATTTCCTGCGGGTTGCCGATGTTCACCGGCTCGCGCTCGTTCGATTCCAGCAAACGATAGATTCCCTCGATCAAATCGGAAACGTAGCAGAAACTTCGCGTTTGGCTCCCGTCGCCATAGACCGTGATCGATTCTCCCGCGAGCGCTTGGTAGAGAAAATTCGGCAGCGCGCGGCCATCATTCAGCCGCATCCGCGGGCCGTACGTGTTGAAGATGCGTACGATCCGCGTATCGGCTCCCCGCGCGCGGTGATACGCCATCGTGAGCGCCTCGGAAAATCGCTTCGACTCGTCGTATACGCTCCTCGGGCCTATCGGGTTTACGTGCCCCCAATAGCTTTCCGGCTGCGGGCTCACCTCGGGATCGCCGTAACATTCCGAGGTCGATGCGAGAAGGAACTTCGCCCTTTTCTGAACTGCCAGGTCGAGCGCGTTGTGCGTTCCCGCAGAACTCACCATCATCGTTTCAATCGGAAGCCGCAGATAATCCGGCGGGCTCGCAGGAGAGGCAAAATGCAGTACAGCGTCTACGGTGCCGTCGATTTCGACCGATGTGGATACGTCCCGCCGCAAAAACCGGAAGCGCGGATTTCCTTTGAGGTGCGCGACGTTGGTCTCGTCTCCGGTCGCGAGATTGTCCATGCACACCACGTCCCATCCGTTTTCGATCAGCTTGTCGCACAGATGGGAACCGAGAAAACCCGAACCTCCTGTTATCGCAGCTCGCAAGTAAACATTCCTCGTATTTTCACGGCCGAATCGCACCAATTTGACGTGGCTTGCATTATCCCTGAATTCGTCTTCAATCCGTGCGCACTTTTAGCGATTGGTCCCCGCCTGCGGTTTCGGCGGATAGCCGGTTGTGTGGTCCACTACGATGAGCCATCCTTCCGGAAATTTTCGGAATTGCAGTGTGAAGGCTCCCTCCGTTACGCCGTTTACGCGCCGCAAGCGGTATTCGCCGATCACATATGCCGCTTCCTGGCACTCCACGTGGACTTCGAGGCTGGTGAACGAAAGCAGTCCCATCGCGCCGGGATTGCGGAAGAGCTGCTTGTATCGCTGGAGGGCGGGCTTCCATCCGTGCAGCACGCCTCCCGCGCCGACGAAGGTGAGATCGTCCGAATTCCAGTATCCGTTCATATAGCCCGGAATGTCGCCGCGATTCCATGCAGTCAACTGCGCGCCGAGAACCTCGCGGATTTGCAATTCCGCATCGGCCGTGGCTTTTCGGTCGGAGTGTGCCGCCACACTCGACGCAACTGCTGCCACGAGTGCCAGGCCAGCTATGATTGCCACCAGCTGTGTTTGCCGCTTCATCCGCATGACAAGACTCTCCTTGATTTGGGCCTTTCGCAAAAAATCCGCTCGGCCAGTTCTCCGGACGAGCCGGAAGCACCAGCCATCTGCAAGTCGCAGTATTGAGCAGCCTTCCATTCTCCTTCGAGAGCAGCTCGTTCGTCGCCCACAAAAGTTTGTCCTGAACGGTACCTCCGTCCTATTGTGGCAGGCGGCTTGCCCCGGCAATATAGCCTCAGGAAACGGAAATGTTTATCTCGGCATTCATCTTCGTGATCTCGGCCGTAGCGGTGATCCAGTTCCTGGTCCAGAGCTGGCGGTCGGGTCTGCTTCGCGTGGCTAGCACCGAGCATGTGGTTCACGCGGATGACCCTGCCGCCCGGGTGTATCGCAAGATACTGGATACAAAGGACTTTGCCGAGGTTATCAGCTACCAGAAGGTCTGCCAGGATTTGAGCGGCGACAACAAAGGCACCCTTCGACCCGTTGTTGCTTACTACGATCTGCTTCGCGGGGTTCGTGCTTTGGGCGATGCGGCTGGGTTCGCGGCCGCGGCCGAATGGGCCAAGCAGGAAATGGCTATGCTGACAAGCTATGCGGCCAGCGTTGTTGTCGAGAGGCTGGAGCGCAATCAGGCTCTAGCTGCCGAAGTTCGCTCCTATTAAAATTCGCTTATTTTCCCCACCTCTCCCAGTCTCTTCCTGACTCCGGCATCCGAGTGTTGATTCTTCGGTCCTTCCTCCGAAAGCCGCCGCTTGTCCCCCATCGCCCGTTGCTATCATCGCAAATAGGTGGGGCTTGGGTCGAATCCATGAACATTTGTGCCTGCGCATGGCCCCCGAGGGTTCCTCAAGGAGCTGCAAGATGAGAAAGCATCTCGGGCCTTTCCTGGGAGTAGCGAGCGCGGTCGCATGCATTATTGTCCTTGCCAGTTGCGCCGCTCAGCCCACGCCATACATCTATGTGAGCCTCAAGCCCTCGACGGCGCAGACGCTCGAGGCCGGACAGACCCTCAATATCTCCGCCTCCGTTCCCAATGATTTGACCAACGCCGGAGTGAGTTGGTCCCTCAATCCTGCCACTGGCGCTGGAACCCTGGCCAACACCACTACAACAGGCGCCACGTACAACGCGCCGGCGTCCGTGACAGCTTCTACCAACGTGACGGTGATTGCTTCGGCCAACGTGAAGCCTGCTTCCGTCAACCAGCTCGCGATTACGGTTGTTCCCGGCCCCTCGTTCACCAATCCCATGTTGCCCAACGGGTACGTCGGAACCGCATATTCGCAGACGATCATGGTGACTGGCGGCGTTGCGCCGTACACTTGGACAGTCGCGAGCGGCTCGCTGCCGAACGGTCTTGCGCTGAGTAACGCGAACACAGCGACGGTGACGATTGGCGGAACACCCACGACGATCGGCACATTTAACTTTACGATCAAAGTGACCGACAGCGCGGGCGGCTCCTTCACTTCTAACGCCCTGTCGATCCAGATTCAGGCTTCCAACGCGCTCCGCATTACGACCACCTCTCCTCTGCCGAGCGGTACGGTCGGAACCGCCTACAATTTCACGTTTGCCGCCGCGGGAGGCACAACTCCGTATACTTGGGCGCTTGCCAACGGCTCGACACTTCCTTCTCCACTCACGCTCAGTTCCGCTGGAGTGATATCGGGAACGCCAACAGCGGCGTCCACCACGACATTCGAGGTGTCGGTCACGGACAGCGAGACCCCGCCTGTCACTGTGATGGGCAGCTTCGCGCTGACGATCAATCCGCAAGGTACCGGGAACCTTACTGGCGGATACGCTTTTGTGTTCCATGGCACCAACAAAATAACGATCTCGGGGATATCTGTCCCTCAGACTGTCGTCGAGGCTGGAATGTTTTCCGTAGGTACGAATGGAACAACAGTCTCCGGCGTATTGGATTTCAATACGACCGGGGGAAACAATTTCATCCAGCAATCCTTTACAGGAAGTCTTTCAACCGGATCCAACAACCGCTCGACGGTGACCTTCAACGGGCTTTCGCAGGGCTCGCAGACGTTTTCGATGTCGTTCGATTCGACCGGCAGCCACGGACGCCTGGTCGAACTCGACAGTTCCGGAATTACTGGATCCGGAGAAATCTTTAAGCAGAGCGTTTCCACCTGCACGACTTCGTCTTTCTCCGGAGACTATGTCTTCGGTCTGTCGGGAGGCTACGGCAACGGGGCCAGTCTCATCTTTCCCGCAACGTATGCGGGGCGAATTAGTTCTGATGGAAGCGGCGGACTTTCGACCGGAGAAGGAGATTTCAACACGCCGTCTAACACCGGAGTCGTGCAAGCTCCCATCCTTGGGGGAAATTACACGGTGCTCAGCAGCGGCGCTTGCCAGCTCACTCTCTCCGTCGGACCAGTGACGACGCTGAACATTTATCCCACGGCGGCGACAAGTGGCATCATCACACAGGCTGTGGCAGTTCAGACGGACCCGATTGCAGGAACGGCTGACCTGTCCATATTTGCCGGTGAACTCGATCAGCAGGTCGGATACCCATTCACGGGAAACACCAGCCTGACAGCCACGAGTGTCGGCGCGCTTGTCGGTCAGATTTCCTTCGACGGCGAACAAACATATGTCCCCGACGTCTTTGCGGCAGAATTGATTATATCCGGGAGCAACTATCAGCTGAACTATACGGAAGACCAGGGCGGGACGGTCTTCACGGCAACTCCGACGAGCAATCCCCCCGGGTACAGTGGCGGGTTTTCCATCGACACATACGGCCGCGTAACATTTGTGAATCTATCTGCACAGATGTACCTCATCAACGTCAATCAGGGCGTGTTCCTCACCACCGATACAACGCTTCCGGATCCGGTTCTGGGATATTTTGACCCGCAAACCACCGGGGTGTCGTTTTCGGCCTCGACCATCAAGGGAACTTTCGAGGGAGGCACGATCGGCGCGGCGAACTATCTGGTGCCGAATACGGCTGGCGAGTACACACTCGACGGCACGAGCGCGATTTCCGGAACGCAGGATACGAGCTCTACAACTGCAAATTCGCCGAATCAGACAGTCGCAGGCACCTATTCGGGAATCAACGCGACGACGGGCTTCGGAAATTTCACATTGACGTCGCCAAGTTCGCAGACCGGCGTGCTGCTAATCGTGTCGCCAACGAAATTTGTGGGCATCACTACGCCCACCGGAGTCAACGCGACGCCACAGGCCTTCGTTTTCGGCCACTGACGATTGCAAATCGCCTTGTACTTACCAACTATCGAATGGGCAGATGACGCTTTCGTTTTGAGAAACAGAAGGCGGGCGCAGCCCTTGTTATGAATTTCTGCGCCTTTCCTTGCGTTTGAAGCTGTTCGGCCACTCCGTGTAGACAATCAAGATCAACAGAATCTCGCTTGCGGCGAATGGATGCTGCGGACTATGCTGCGCGGCGCAGTCATATGAATGCGAGGTGAGCGCCATGGACAATTGGACGCGAAGAAGATTTTTTGCAGCGGCGGTCTTGGGAGGAATTGCGGCACGAACCAAGCAGCTCTTCGGAGGTGACATCACAGGAAGCAAACCGCCTGCTGGTGCAAATGGCGTTCGGGCAACAGCCGGAGGAACTCGCCCGCTGATCATTTCTGCGGGAAACGGATTTCCCCATCTGGATGACGGAATGGCTGTCCTGAAATCGGGCGGCGACACGCTGGATGCGGTGCTGGCAGTGGTCACCAAAGTGGAAGACGACCCGAACATAGACACGGTGGGGTATGGAGGATTGCCGAACGAGGAAGGCGTCGTGCAACTGGACGCCTGCGTGATGCACGGCCCGACGGCGAAGTGCGGCGCGGTGGGATCGATCGAGACGATCAAGAATCCGTCGCTGGTGGCGCGCGTGGTGATGGAAAAAACCAACCATACGTTTCTTGTCGGGCCCGGAGCGACGAAATTTGCCGTGGACGAAGGTTTTCAGCAGATGAATCTGCTGACGGACCGTTCGCGCGTGGCCTGGCTCGCGTGGAAGGCGAAGTCTTCGGAGAATTGGCGGCCGGGACTGGATTCCCCGCAATGGAAAGCCCAGCTTTCCGAATGGCTCGATACGCCGGAAAGGCTGGCGTGGCGCGCGCGCATCGAAGAAGTGGTGGAGCATCCGCCGACGGGAACGATTAATTGTTTGGCCGTCGACGCGAATGGAAACATCTCGGGAACGACAACGACATCGGGGCTCGCTTGGAAGATCAACGGGCGCGTGGGCGACTCGCCGATCATCGGGGCGGGATTGTTTGTGGACAACGAAGTGGGAGCGGCGGGTTCGACGGGCCGGGGCGAAGAAAATATCAAAATCGCGGGCGGGCACACGATTGTGGAGATGATGCGGCGCGGAATGTCGCCGACGGACGCATGCCTCGAAGCGTTGCACCGCGTGGCGGCGAACTATAAGGCGTTTCCCGAAAGGCTGGACGATTTTCATCTGCAGTTCTACGCGATTAACAAAGATGGGCAGCACGGCGCGAGCACATTGTGGGCGCGATCCAAGGTGTCAGGAAAACAAGTGGTGTACGCCGTTCACGACGGAACGAAGGCTACGCTCGTGCCGTGCACGCCGATGTTCGACAAGGCGGGCGGAGATTATTAATCCTGTGAAACAAAGCCTTCCTTGAAACTCTCAAGGGAGCGCTCGAATCCCGTTCACTTAGTGAACGAGGTCAGAAGCGAAGACGAGGCGGAAGCCAAGAGATTCAAGACGAGGAAGAGAATCGGCGAGTGCGGCGATGGTCTCCGGATGGGGATGGCCGATGGCGATGGCGGAACCGTCGCGCTGCGCATCGCTGGCGGCGAGCGAAATCTGGTTGAGAATTGCGGCGCGGGACGGAACGTCGTCGAGGAACACCTTGCGCGAAGCAGCGCGAACGCCAAAGCGTTCCGCCGTTGAGTATGCCACGGTGGCGGCGGTGGTGCGGCTATCAATGAAAAATAGGTTGCGGGCGCGCAGAGCCGGCATCAAAGCTTCCATGAGCGCCGGATCGGACGTGGCGCGGGAGCCCTGATGATTATTGACTCCCACCGCATGGGGAACAGTTTCCAGCATTCCTGAAAGAATTTCGTCGACTTGCGAAGCGGACATCCCCGGCCGCAATTCGATTCCCTCCTGTTTGATTTCTCCCATCGATTGCATCGGTAAATGAAGAAGGACCTCATCGCCGCGACGATAGGCTTCTTCGGCAATTTCACTCGACAAGGGCAAATGTGGAATCACGGAAATCGTGAGCGGAAAGGAAAGAGCGAGAAGAGAATCGGCGGCAGCGCGGTCGTAGCCGAGATCGTCGACGATGATGGCGAGAAGCGGACCGGAAGATGCGGACGGCCGCGAAGAGCGAGGACGAGAAGACGGGACTCGCGCGACGAGAGGAATGACGACGCGGACGGAATGCGTGAGCAAGCCACGAAAGGAGAAGTCGAAACGAACAAGGCCGCCGGAAGAGGATTCGGCGAGATCGAGAGAATGGCGGCGGGCAATCGTCGAGAAGGACTCGCGAAGAGGCGTGACCTGAGAGAAGTCGGGAAGAGTGACGAAGATCTGTTCGACGGGGATGTGAGATGAAGAAGAGAGTTCCGGACGAATGGCGATCTCGGATTTACGAGAAGTGGCGCGCTGGGCTGCCGAAGTAATTTCCTCGGTGATGATTTGCCGCTGGGATCTAGAAAGAGACTTTTTTGCGCAGCCGGAGAGGAAAAAGCAGATTGCGAACGACAAGCAGATGAGGGCGCGAAAGCCTGCCAAGGGAAAATCGAAGTTTCGCGGCAACAGGAGCGGGGAGAAACGCCCGCGAGACGGCAACACGACGTGCTAAGCCGCTTTCTTCTGGGAAGCGGGCGGCGCGGTGAGCACGTCGAGAGCCTTCTTGATTACGGGATCATTCGCCGAGACTGGTTCGGCGGAAACCGGCGGAAGCGTCTGATCCATCTGGGCAACGGAGTCGGCGACAGGGGGCGCGACGGAAATCGTGGGCGCAACGCCGTCGACAGGAATTTCTTTGCCTGCGGGCGTGTAGTAATTCGCGACGGTGAGGATCATAGCGGAGCCGTCGTCCATTGGGATGAGCTTTTGCTTCGAAGCAGTTCCGTAGGTGCGGTCGCCAATAGTTTCGGCGCGATGATTATCCGCCAAGGCCGCGGCGAGAACTTCTGCGGGGCCAGAGGTGCCGTTGCCGATGAGCACGGTGAGAGGCTGCGTCCAGACGACTTTCGAGGGATCGGCGGAAGAAACAACGGGAGAAACGGTCTGTCCCTTGAGAGTGGTAATTGTGCCGGAGTTGAGGAAAAGCTGAGCGGTCGAAATGCCTTCGCTGATATCGCCGAGGGAACAATCGCGCAGGTCGAGAATCAGCTTGTGGACGCCTTGATGATCAAGTGAAACGAGCTTTTCGCGGAGTTGCGCGGACATGCCGGGCGAAAACTCCGGGATGCGGAGATAGGTCACATCGTCTGGAAGCTTGTCTTCGACAATCTTGGGGGGCGGAAGAGCGGCGAGGGTCAGGTCGATTTCTTCTGGTTCGGTCTTGCCGTGTCGAATGACGGATAACTTGACGACAGAGCCGGGTTCACCGGAAAGAAACAGTTGAGCCTGCGCGATGCTCATCTGCGACGTGGTGAAACCGGCGATTTTTTCGATGATGTCGCCGATGCGGAGATTGGCTTTTTGCGCGGGGCTGTCGGGAAGCGTGGAGATGACCGAAATATAATCGTAACGCTTGGTCAGGGCGAGGCCCGCTCCGGCCGTATATTTCTTTTCCGACTGCACCTTGTAGTCTTTGTATTCCAGCGGGCTGAGGTAAGAAGATTCGGGGTCGAGAGAATCGACCAGGCCGTGGAGAGCGCCGTTGGTGACGACCTGCATGTTGGGATCGTCGACGTAGTCGCGCTGGATATGCGCGAGGACTTCGGTGTAAACAGTGAGAGCCTCGTAAGCCTTATCGTCGGAGGAGCGGGCACGAACGTAGCCGGCAGTGACGTAAATCAGGATTGCGACCGAAAGGATGATGACAGTTTTCTTCGCCAGAGAATTCATGCCTTACACGCTCCGTTCCGATACGAGGGCCAAAGACGGCTGATTCCGACCTGCTCCGGTTAGACGCATGGGGACGAGATCAGGAAGCTTCATTATAGCATCGGGGCGGAGCAGAAAAGGGCAATTGACAGGAATTGTTCCGGACCATAGATTTCCTGAAACTACTGAGAATGGAGGATCATCTAGACCCGTATGGAATACAGACAGCTTGGAAATTCAGGATTGAAAGTACCGGTGTTGAGCTTTGGCACCGGAACATTCGGTGGCGGAAACGAATTCTTCCGGGCGTGGGGCGCAAGCGATGTGGCAGAGGCCACAAGGCTGGTGGACATCTGCCTGGATGCGGGAGTGAACCTGTTCGATACGGCGGACGTGTATTCGAACGGCCTTTCGGAAGAGATTCTCGGCAAAGCGATCGCGGGGCGCCGGGGCAAGGTGCTGATCTCGACGAAGGCGACGTTTCGCATGAGCAAGGATCCGAACGACGTGGGATCCTCGCGCGAGCACCTGATTAAATCGATTGAGGGAAGCTTGCGACGACTGGGCACGGATTACGTCGACATCTACCACATGCACGGGTTCGACGCGACGGCGCCGGTGGAAGAGACGCTGAAGACGCTGAACAACCTGGTGGAAAGCGGCAAGGTGCGCTACCTGGCGTGCTCGAATTTTTCGGGATGGCATTTGATGAAGTCGCTGGCGGTCTCCGACCGCTACGGCTGGGAGAAATATATCGCGCACCAGGCGTATTACTCGCTGATCGGGCGGGAATTCGAATGGGAGCTGATGCCGCTGGGTCTGGACCAGAAGGTGGGAACCATCGTTTGGAGCCCGCTTGGATGGGGACGGTTGACAGGCAAGATTCGGAGAGGAACGCCGTTGCCGCAACAGAGCCGGCTGCACAAGACCGCCGATTATGGACCGCCTGTGCAGGAAGAGTATTTGTTCAAGGTAGTGGATGCGCTGGACGAAGTGGCGAAGGAGGCCGGAAAGAGCGTGCCGCAGGTCTCGCTGAATTGGTTGTTGCAGAGGCCAACGGTCGCGAATGTGATTATCGGCGCGCGAAACGAGGAGCAACTGCGGCAGAACCTGGCATCAGTGGGCTGGAATTTGACGGCGGAGCAGGTGGCAAAGCTAGACGCCGCCAGCGACGTGACGCCGGTTTATCCATATTGGCATCAGTGGCAATTCCAGGAGCGGAATCCGTTGCCGGTGAAGAGAAAGCAAGCAGGCGCTTGAGAGAGGCGTTTGCCACAGAGGCGCGGAGGCACAGAGAGAAAGCACTGGACTTACGAACGGGGATGATCAGGATTGGGGCCATAGCTCCCGGCCTTGAGGCACGGGCCTCAAGGCTCGAGTACAACGTTGACGCTTGAATCAGGTGCTACGCCAGGCTAAGGCAAGCGAAGGGGGCACCACTTGGTGCCCCTTTTTTGTTTGAGAGTTTATTGCGCTGAGGCACGCTATTTGTGGGCGAAGCCGTGACGAACCGCGGGGGAATCGAGCGACGCGGCGTGGATGAGCGGCTCGGTGGATGTGACGTAAGTTTGTGAAATGCGGTCCTGCCAGGTGAAGCGATCCTCGTCCCAGAGGGCCCAGAGAAAGCCAAGAAACAGCGTGGCGCTTGAAAGCATGTAACCGAAGCTGCGCCAAAGAAGCTGCCGCGTGTCGGGGAGACTCCCGTCGAGGCGGACAATGGTAAGCCCGCGCAGCATCATGCCGGGAGTGGCTCCGGCAAATGTGGTGAAAAGAGAGAAGTAGAGGCAATAGAACAGGAAGAGCGTCGAGAGGCAGACGGCGGCGTCGATTTTCTGGAACATCAACTGCCCGCCAAGAGAGCGAAACAGCCCCACAAAGCCGGCGTAGGTGAGCGTGAGAAAAACAGCGTCAAGCACCGCCGCGCTGCGGCGTTCGGCAAGCGATGCGACGGGAACCAGAGCCGTCTGCGGGCGGGCCCTGTTGGAGGCGGCGGTGGAAAAATCGAGTTCCGGCTGAACGCAAATATCGAGGCGCTCGGTCTGGCGCGCGCGAGCAGAGACGCGGCCAGCGGTGCGGGGGGCTTCCGCCGGAGTCGGCGAGGGCAGGCGATCCAAATCGTCCTCAAGTACGCGTTCCTCGGCAAATGGCAGGCCGGACTGAGAATCGTCTTCGATTAGGTGGCCGCGGCGGCGGCGATATTCGGCAAGGCGGCGCGAGACTTCGATGCGCCATTCGGGCTCGACGACGATGGAGGACGCGGGGGCAGAGGAACGCGCAGCCGCGCTGCGGGCCGGAGGCGAATCGGGCGTTGCGGCAACGGCAGCAAGCTCCGGGGTATCGGTTATTGGTGAATCACAAAAAAGACAAGTCGGGGCGTCTTCGAGCAGAAGGGCGCCACACTGCGAGCAGATGTGTATCACTGGTCCGTTTTGCGCTGCGGAAGTTCCAGTGATGGAACCCACCGAGCATAGCACAACGGGGAACCGGACGGCGGAGGAGAGCGGAGGGAAAATGTTGTGAAAAAGGCAACCTTGCCGCGGAGGAGCATTTCTGAATAGAGACGCAGGGAAAAGAACGTCGAGCGTTGATTGCGAGCGAGGGAGGCGCGTGTTAGGCTCGGACTTCATCTTCACGGACCGTTTCCGGTGATGCGGATCGCGCGAATTCCTCAAGTTTCCGGCCGCTTTTCCCTCCTGCCCACGATTGTATGGATCTTCCTCGCGCTGCCCGCCTTTGCGCAGATTGCCCCCTCAGCACACTCGGTTCCACAGGGACCGACGGCTACAAGCCAGGACACGGCGACGCTCGAGGCTGACCATCAGAGCCAAGCGGGGCATGTGTATTACGCGGACGGGAACGTCGACGTGCGTTACCAGAACGTGCGCTTGCGCGCGGACCATGTGGCGTACAACGAGGACACACAGGTGGTGACGGCGCGGGGGCACGTGCAGCTCGACTACGAGACGCAGCACGTGGAGGCGGCTGAAGCGCGCTATGAGATACGAACGGGCAAAGGGACGTTCTGGCACGTGCGCGCGACATTCGCGATGCAGCGAAAGCCCACGCCCACCCTTTTGATCAGTCCCAACCCGCTGTATTTCGAAGCAGAGCGCGCGGACAGAATTGACCCGACAACGTACAAGGTGCACAAGGCGTGGCTGACTGTGTGCGATCCGGGAAAGCCGACATGGAAATTCTATGCCCCGACGGCGACGGTCCGCCTGAAGCAAACGGTGCACGTGGAGAATGGAAATTTTCGGCTCTACTCGATTCCCGTGCTGTATCTGCCGTATGCAACATTTCCTGCAGAGCAGAAGCGAGTGTCGGGATTCATGATTCCCGATATCGGGGAAAGTTCGCGGAAAGGGTTCGTGTTCGGCGACCAATACTACTGGGCTCCGACGAGCTGGATGGACGCATCGATTGGAGCGGCATATTTCAGCAAGCGAGGATGGAGCCAGACGGCGGACGTGCGGATGAAGCCCTGGGAGAACACGTCGCTGACGGCGACGTATTTCGGAGTGCTCGATCGCGGACTCCCGCAGGACAACGGGACGGTGATCAATCAGGGCGGGCACGAAATTACAATGAACTTTTCGTCCTTGCTGCCGGATGGATGGCGGGCGGTGGCGGACCTGGACCTGCTGACTTCGCTGACTTTCCGGCTGGCGTGGTCGGAAACGTACGCGCAAGCCGTGAATTCGGAAGTGAAGAACAACGCGTTTCTGACGAAGAATTTTCGCGGCTTCAGCCTGAACCTGGCGTCGCTGAGCTACCAGAACTTCCTGAGCGCGACGCCGGAGACGTCGATCACGCTGCGGACCGCGCCGGAGGTGGAATTCAGCTCGGTGGACCAGTCGTATTTTCGAAGGCTGCCGATCTATTTTTCATTCGATTCGTTCGTCGGCGCCGTGCACCGCGGCGAAGACGTTACGCCGTTCACAACGCCGGCTTTCGTGGACCGCGAGGAGATTGCTCCAACGGTAACGGTGCCGCTGCATTTTGGAGATTGGCTGAATGTGACGCCGAGCTTCACGTTTCGCGCGACACATTACGGAGGGCAGCTCCTGAACGGGAACTACAGCGGCGCCGGCTTTTTCCGGGATACGGAGGAATTCACGCTGGACCTGAGGCCGCCGACACTTGAGCGCGTGTGGGGAAGCGAGCGGAGCCGGTGGAAACACACGATTGAGCCCCAAATCGTGTACACGTACGTGAACGGCGTGGACGATTACGCGCGGTTTATCCGCTTCGACGAGGACGAAACGCTGACGGATACGAACCAAATTCAATATGGGTTCACGCAACGGCTGTTTCACCGCGCGACCGATGGGGGAACGCAGGAATTGGCGAGCTGGCAGGTGGCGCAGCAATACTATTTCGACCCGACGTTCGGAGGCGCGCTGATTTCGGGGCAGAGAAACGTGTTCCAGGCGACAGACTCGCTGACGCCTTTCGCCTTTGCGGACACACCGCGGCATTTTTCGCCGATTGTGAGCGACCTGCGAATCACTCCCGGGAAAAAATACGACACAGAATTCATTGTGAACTATGACACCCAGCGGGGACGGATGACAGCGATTGGGACGCTGTTGAAACTGAAGCCATACAAGGAGTCGTTTCTCACCTTGGCGGATTTTTCGACGATTAACATCCCGGAAATCGTGTCCACGACAACGTCGGGAGAAATTCTGCAGCCGCGATCGAACCAGATCCGGGCGCTCATCGGATACGGAGACCTGACGCGGCCGGGCTGGAACGCGACGGTGGGCGCGAGCTACGACCTGCAAGAGGGGGAATTCCAGAACCAGATCGTGCAGATCGGTTATAACGGAAAGTGCTGCGGGCTGGGGTTCGAATACCGAAAACTTTCTTTCGGCGCAATCCGGAATGAGAACCAGTTCCGGATCGTATTTCTAATTGCCAACCTTGGTTCGGCCGGAAACCTGCGACGCCAAGAGAAGATTTTTTGACGAGCGACGCCCGCGCGTCCTTATTGAGGTGGCCGACTTAGGCGTCCTTCTCGCAAGGAACACCGCCCCCGCGTTCCATAAGCCACTGACCAGCGGCCCAGCCGAAAGCGCCGACGGCCATACCCGCCAGAACATCCGCGACGTAATGATAGCGGCCATAGACGGTTGCGGCGCACATCGAAACGTAAAACGGCAGAAACACCCAGAAAAGCCATGGACGGTAACGTCGCGCGGCGAGAACCGCGACCGTGGATCCGGCGACGTGAGCGGAGGGAAACGCAGCTCCGTGGACGCGGCCAAAATGCTCGATGAGGGCGATGGTTGCAGTGAAAAAGCCGCCGACGAGCGGTTTTGTTTGGATGGCGGCGAGGGAGAAGTAGGGGCTCTCGACAGGGAAAAGAATGGAGATGGCATAGACGGAATCGTGGGCGATGGCAGTCGAGACCATGACGGTCCAGAAAGCGAGACGGTCACGCGAGATGAGGAGGATCGCCGGGAGAATGACGAGGTAGAGAAAGTATGTCATGTAGGCGAACTGCATGAAGTCTGTGAGTGCGGGCGTGGCAAACTGCGCGAGCCAAACGGATGGATGAACGCCCGCGAAGTTGAAATCGAACTGGATGAGGTAGCGATCAAACCAGCCTGGGAAAATCATGTGCACGAGGTATTCGAGCTCCTCGAAGGAAAAGATGAAAAGAGGCAGGGGATACCAGTGGCGGGCGAAGCGAAGAAGGGGATGAGAAGAGATGGAGGTGGCCCAGGCAAGCGCGCCGATGGCAAGGAGGAGCGCGAGATGAATGCTGAAAAAGCGCGCGGCGTGGGGAATGTTGCGATGGAATGCGGCGATCATCACATTCAACCAGAGAAAGTAGATGGCCGTGACCCATTCGAAAGCGCCGCAGGCGTGCGCGAGTTGTTCGACGGGCGCGCGGCAAAGGACAGCGGTTTGTTGAAACAGAGAGAGCTTGCCGTCGTGGGAGACTTGAGGAAAAAGAGACGCAGGGAGAAGACTCAAGAGGCCCCCTCGATGCGAGCCGAAACCGAGAATGAAACGCCGCGTGCTGCGGGAGGCGAGCTCCAGCGAACCACCGGCCAATGAAGCGTTGCGGCCGCATGAGCAAGGCGGTGCGACGGGTTGACCATTACGGGATGGCCGACGGCCGCAAGCGCTGGAAGATCCGAGAAGCCATTGGCATAGGCAAAAGAATCGGCAAGCGAGAGGGTATGGCAGGCCGCAAGCTCGGCGATGGTGCGAGCCTTCTCCTTGCCCGAGATGTGCGGGCCAGCAAGTTCGCCGGTCCAAGTGCTGTGGCGCGATGCGATCTCCGTGGCGCGGCATTCGATGGGAACTGAGAATTCCTGCGAGAGATGCGAAGCAACGATGCGAGCAAGTGGGGCGAGCGTCCCGCTGACCAGGAAAATGCGATGGCCACGTGAGACATGCCATTCCATGCGGGTGAGAGCTTCCGCAAAGATGGAAAATCCCGCTGGTGGATTGCCGGGCCGGGCGGCGTGGCAAAAAAGAGAGCGCTGCCACATGTCCGCGAGAGATTCCGGAAGATCGCGGAGGTGAACCTTGTTTTCGGTTGCAGCCACATGAGGAGACACGGCAGCGAGCCTGAGGAAACGGCCGAGCCATCGCGCGAGGTTAATGGAGCCGATATCGTCGTGCGCGAGGAGAAAGGCGAGGAAGCGCCATTCAAGTGAAGGCGGAGGAAGAAGCGTGCCGTCGATATCGAAGAACGCGCCGACGCGCGCTGCCGTAGAGGCGGACAAATTCATCGCGATGCCTCCGCGACTCTTGCAGTTCGTGAGGGCTGTGCAACCGGGGCGAGGTAGCGGCGGCCCTCCCAGAACACAGGAATTGCGCGGAAGAGGCAAAAGCCAACGGTGAGGGCGACAACGACTTGCGCAGACGAGACGAGGGCGGCGTGGACGGGCTGGGCAAGCCATTCGCGAGGTGCATGAGCAAGCGAGACGAGCAATCCAAGGATGCAGAAGCAAATGCATTTCAGCGAAGCGTATGCGGCGCGGCTCCATCGCGAAGCAACCAACGCGCGGGCCCACCAACTGCGGTGCATTCCAGAGGAGCCGAAACCGATCCGACCGGAGCGAGCGGCGAGGGAGCGGAGAAAATCGGTAACCGTGCCGCGAACGAAGAACAGGATGGGAATCCAGAGAGATATCAGCCCTGCAACCGCAAAGAAAGTGAAAAAAAGATTTTCGACGACTCGGTCTCCGAGAATGTCGAGCTGCGCGCCGAGCGGAGTGGCGAGGCGGCGCGAGCGGGCAAGATAGCCGTCGAGAGCATCGAGGGCGATGGCGGCAATCGTGAGAGCTACGCCAGCAAAACCGGCGAACGGGCTGGCACCGCAGAATATGAATAGAGCGACGGCGGCAAAAGCGGCAGCGACGCGAGCGACTGTGACCTGATTGGGCGTCATAAGCGGCTCCTCGACGGAAGCAACAAGAGAATCGGGCCCGCACCGACCGCGCCGGATATGTCTGGCGCTGCTGACTCCAGCGAGCGGGCCCGCGCGGGATGGAGTGGCAATAAGTGGACCAAAGAGGAGCAAATTGGACCAATGAGGAAGAATGTGGGGCGCGGAGATGTTGAGCTTTGGGATATTATTGATAAATAAGTGAGTTAAGGGGAGACGAAGGCGTTGCTATTGTGCCGAGCTTCATTTCTGGTGAAAGACGAAGAGAGTCGTTAAGACAACAGCAATGAGACGCGTGGACGAAATCGGCGACGAATGGAGTGCTGCGGCGGCGATTCCTAAATTGAACGAACAGGCGCACAGCGGATGTGGGAAGATGAGGGCGGAAGCAAAGAACGCACCGCTTCCTGATGAGCCTGCACACCATCCAATCCTGAGGATGGAGGCGTAAGAAAAATATGGAAGTCTCCATATTGGCTGCGTTTTTAGCGGGACTTGTGTCGTTTCTCTCGCCTTGCGTACTGCCGCTCGTGCCGGGATACGTCTCGATGCTGTCCGGCATGGGCGTGGAGCAATTGAAAGAGGGGCAGGGAAACAAAGCGGGATTGCTGAGTTCGGCTTTGGCGTTTGTGACGGGATTTTCGCTTGTGTTTATTTCGTTTGGCGCTTCCGCAAGCGCGGTGGGGACGTTTCTGCTGCGCAACCGTGTGCTGCTGGAGCCGATTGCGGGAGCGCTGATTGTTCTCTTTGGGCTGCATCTTATCGGCGTGCTGGCAAAAATTCCGATCCGCGCGGGACTGATTGCCGGGGTCGTGATTGCGGTTGCGGGAATCGCGCTTGTATTGCGGCCGGGGCCGGTGAAGGGCGTATACCTGCTGGCGATTGCGATTATCTTTCTGATCGGGCCGGGGCTCACGCGCTGGTTGAACCGCGACTTGCATTTTCGAAATGTGGGCGGCAAGCCGGGGCTGGTAGGTGGATTCCTAATGGGATTCGCGTTTGCGTTCGGGTGGACGCCGTGCATCGGGCCGATCCTAGCGGCGGTGCTGGGAATCGCGGCGACGCGGGACACCGTGGGACAGGGAATTTTCCTGCTGGTATGCTACTCGGCTGGGCTGGCAATTCCGTTTCTGCTGACCGCATTGGCCGTGGGCGGATTCATGAGGTTTTATCAGAAGTTTCGGAGGTACATGCACGCGGTGGAAGTATTCAGCGGCGTGCTTCTGCTGGCGATCGGCGGTCTGGTGTTTTTCAACCGGCTGACATGGCTTTCCGGGAAGCTGGGATTTCTGAACAGATTTTCCTTGTAGTTAAGGACGGGCGAGCAATGAATAGAAAATTGTGCAGAAGCATTTTCCTATTGCTGACGGGATCTGCATTCATGCTGAATCTTGCGGGCTGCAAAGGGAATTCTTTTTTTGCGTCGATGCTGAAGGCAAGCGCGAAGCCGGGAGCGACCGGAGCCACGGGAACGGCCGGAGGGATGATGGAGCCAGACGTGACGTTCCAGGGGCTCGATGGAAAGGACGTGTCGCTGGCGGGCCTGAAAGGGAAAGTGGTGGTCGTGAATTTCTGGGCTACGTGGTGCGACCCCTGCAGGATCGAGATTCCCTGGATGATCGCGTTTCAGCAGCAGTACGCCAGCCAGGGTTTCACGATGCTGGGCGTAGCGATGGATGAGGAAGGAAAGAGCGTGGTGGGCCCTTTCGTGGCAACGACGCAGTTTGATGTCGACGGAAAGCAGACGACGATGAATTATCCGATTGTGCTGGGCAACGACGATCTGGCGTCGAAATTCGGAGGCCTGATCGGGTTGCCGACGACTGTGGTGATCGGGCGCGATGGCAGGATCGAGAAGAGGTTCATCGGCTTGGCGAGTCACGACGAGCTCGAAAAAACGATTCAGAGCCTGTTGCAGAATCAAAAGACCGCGTGAGACAGGACCGACATGCTGGATGAGCGGGAATTTCAAAAACATTGCGACGCGGCGCTGGAAGATCTGGCGAAGCGGCTGAACGAGCTGGGGGACGCGCACGATTTCGAGGTCGAGGGCGGAAGCGGAAAGCTCGAAATCGAATTCGAAGACGACGGGACGCGTTTTGTGATCAGCCCGAACACTCCTGTGAGGCAAATCTGGATATCGGCGCTGACGACGAGCTTCAAGCTGGGGTGGTCGGATACGGCGCGGGATTTTGTGCTGGAGAAAACGGGCGAAACGCTGAAACAAGTGATGGCGCGGATCCTGACCGAAAAACTGGGCGAGACGGTGGTGGTATGAGGCGCCACACCCGGAATGTTTTCTGCGCGGTGATTTTCGCGGCCATTTGCTGCGGTGTATTTGTGGTGACAGGAAGCGCGCAAGAGGGACATAGACCAGCGGTCGTGACGCCGCACGTCTATGTCTCGCTCGAGCCTGTGCCGCAGGGACGCGAGTTCCAAATTGCGGTTGTTGCGGATATCAACAGTGAATACCACATGAACTCGCACATGCCGACCGATGTGTATCTAATCCCAACGACGCTGACACCGGAGATGCCCAAGGGGTTTGAGTTGGTCGACACACTCTATCCGAACGGGCGGCTCGAGAAATTCAGTTTCTCTCCAGATAAGCCGCTGAGCGTTTATTCGGGCAGCGTGACGCTGCGGCTCGCGGTGCAGGCGAACGCAAATGCAGGACTCGGCGAGGTCAAGATCCCGATGACGCTGCGCTATCAAGCGTGCAGCGACACGACGTGCCTGCCGCCCGCGAAGCTACCCATCGAAGCGACTTTTCGCGTGGTACGGGAAGGAACGGCGGCGCGGGAAGTTCATACGGAAATTTTTGCGGCATTGCGGAACTTGCGCTGAACCGGCGGCTCTCGCTAAGGATGCGCGAGGGCCGGCAAGGCGCGGCGAATGCGGGAGACGACGCGGTCTTTGCCGAGCACAACCATCGTCTCGAAGAGCGGCGGCGCGACGGCGCGGCCGACGATGGCCACACGGGTAGCGTTGATGAGAAGACCGGCTTTGACGCCTTCTGCAGTGGCGAGAGAGCGCAGAGCGGCGTCGCAAGCGTCGTGATTCCACTCGGGCAGAGCTTCGAGAACCGAAGCAAGTTTTTCGAGCATTCCCTGCAGGCGTTCATCCTTCCAGAATTTCTCGCGAGCTTCCTTCTCGTAGTCAAAATCATCCGTGAAAAAAGCGCGCGCCCAAGTGGAAAAATCGGTCAGCAGGCGTGTGCGAGGACGGATTAGATCAACGGCATCGGAGAACCATGCTGCATCATGGCTGGCCGGTGAACCATCCCAGATGGCGGCACGCTTGAGTTCGGCCTCGACGTAAGGGAGAAGCTCTTCGACGGGAGGCTTCTGCAGATATTGCGTATTGAACCATTCGAGCTTGGCGCGGTCGAAGATGGCATTCGTCCGGCTGACGCCGGAAAGCGAGAAACGCTCGATGAGTTCGTGTGTGCGGAGATATTCCGAGTCGTCGCCGGGTGACCAGCCGAGAAGCGCGAGGAAATTGCGGAACGCCTCGGGGAGAAATCCCTCGTCGGCGTAGGAGCCGACGCTGGTGGCTCCGTGGCGTTTCGAAAGGCGCGTGCGGTCTGCGCCAAGAATCAGAGGGACATGCGCAAAGATGGGCGGAGCTGCGGTGAGAGCGCGGTAAATCAGAACCTGCTTGGGCGTGTTCGAAAGATGGTCCGCGCCACGGATGATGTGCGTGATGCGCATGTCGATGTCGTCGACAACAACGCTGAGCTGGTAGGTGGGAAGACCGTTTGAGCGGAGAAGGACGAAATCCTCGATATCGGCGTTTTGGACTTCGCGCACGCCAAAGACGGCATCTTCAAACGAGGTGGTTCCGGTGCGAGGCGTGCGGAAGCGGACTGCGCGCGGAATACCCTCTTTTTCGCGAGCGGCGCGATCGGCGTCACTGAAATCGCGGCACGGGCATACGGCAGCCTTTGCCGATTTCGGACCTTCGTCGTCTCCATCCCCTTCGGCTTCTTCCGCGTGGTCGCCGCCGGCGTAGGAAGAGCCTTTGCAATAGCACGCGAAGGCATGGCCGGAGGCAAGAACGCTCTCTGCGGCCTGGCGATACAGGTCAAGACGCTGCGACTGAAAAAAAGGGCCCTCGTCCCATTCGATGCCGAGCCAACGCAGGCCCGCGAGAATGCCGTCGACGAGTTCAGGCTTGTTTCGCTCGACGTCCGTATCTTCAATCCGCAGGAGCAGAGTGCCCCCTTCATGACGTGCGAAGAGCCAATTGAACAATGCCGTGCGCGCACCCCCCACGTGGAGGTAGCCGGTAGGAGAAGGCGCGAAGCGAACGCGAGGCCGGTTGGGAGAAGAGGTCATCAACAAGATCCCTTTCGAGGCAGCGAAACCATCGATTTTAGCGAAAGGGTGAGCGGAAATCGAGCCTGGATAAGGATAAGTGCCGTGACTTGAGGAAGTTGGTACGGGGGTACTGTTGACGCTTCGAAAGCCAAGCAAGATAGTGATAGTGTCGCGAGTTGAGAATCTCGTGGACAGGTCCAGCTGGTGGTTAAGTGACCGGAGAAGCAGGGAGTTACCGGGACGAAACCGGGCCGGATGCTGGGCCGGAGGGCTTAGAAAATTTCTGCTACCCTAAAAGGAATCGTTCTGCACGCGTTGTGGAGCATTGAATTGCTAAGCCACGGAAATCCGACGGCGCTCGCGCTCCTTCTGGGGACATTCCTGCTCTGCGTTTTCTTCGCTTCGCTTTACCGAATCAAGAGACAAAAGTACCTGACGACGCTGGCGGCTTCCTGGTTTGGATTGTCTGTCCATCTGGCATGCCTGATTGCAATTCAGTCCGCAATTCTGCCTGCATGGACGAGCACGCTGAATGACTGGATTTTGGCGCTGAGCGCGCTGGGATTTTTCGCGGCAGCGAGAATGTATGCCGGACAGAGGGTGCAGAGCCGCGAAGTTGTGGCTGCGGCGGCGCTGGCGGCCATCTGGGCGCTGGCATACTCGCGCGGATGGATAGGCGCGCCGCTCGGTCTAGGAGTGGGGCTCGTTTATTTCCTGATCGCCAGAGTTTTTTGGCAGGAGTCGCGCAAGCAGGAGTCTCTGGCCGACCAATGGCTTTCTTTCATATTCATCGCCTGGGGACTCGTGCAGATTCCTACTGCCTTTGACAGAAAAATATCGTGGCTTGCGGGCAAGGACATGCTGCCGGCGCTGATGCTGCCGGGGCTGTTTTTCGGCGTCGTAATGGTGATGGCGGTGTACGAGGAAGAGCGCCGCAGAGTGGAACGGAACATGGTGGCGCTCTCGAACCTGAATCTGGCGACGTCGAGTTTCGTCGGGGGAGAAATTCAGAAAATGCTCGCGCAGGCGCTGGATCGCGTGCTGAACGTGGCGCGAATCCCGGCGGGCGCGCTGTGCCTGCACTATGGAGAGCCCGACGGGCCGACCTCGGTGGTTTGCACGGGATTGAGCGAGAAATTCTGTTCGGAAATTCAAGTGGGCGGGCGGGACCGGTATTTTGTGAATCTGGTGGCCTCGCTTGGCGGACTTGTGGTGCTGCGAAATCTGGCGGCAGATTCGGACTACCAAGCTCTTGAAAAGGAAGAGGCATTCGGCAATTGGCGGCGGCTCCTGCTCGAACAAGGGCTGAAAACTGCGGTGGGAATCAGCCTGCAGGCGAAAGAGCGCGTATTCGGAGTGCTGCTGCTGGGAACGCCGGACCACCGGAATTTCACGGCTGCGGAGAGGCGGCTGCTGCTGGCGCTGGGACATCAGATCGGAATGGCGGTGGAAAACAGTTACCTGATCCAGCAAACGGCCCGGCGGAGCGAAGAGCTGCACATCCTGAATGAAATCGGGCGGGCACTGAGCTCGACGCTCGACCTGGACCTTCTGTTCGAAAGAATCTACGCCGAGATGAAGAGACTCCTCGACGTGAACAGCTTCTTCATTGCCTTCCACGATCGGAAGAGCACGGAAGTGCGCTTCGAGCTGGAGGTAGTCGAAGGGGAGCGGCTAGCCAAAAGGATCCGACCGTCGGGGAATCACCTCGTGGAGTATCTGGTGCGTACGCGCCAGCCGCTGCTGATTCGCGAGCAGTTCATGGAAGAGACCAAGCGGCTGGGATTCGAACCGGCTCGGCAGGCGGGATCGTTCTGCGGCGTGCCGCTGATTTTGTACGACCGGGCGATCGGCGTGATGGCAGTACACAGCAAGCAGGAGCGGGCGTTCGACGAAGGACATGTGGAGCTGCTGCGCGTGCTGGCGAGCGAAGCGGGCATCGCGATTGAAAACGCGCGCCTGTTCAGCGAGGAGCAGAAGAAGACGCGCCAACTGCAACTGGTGAACGACATTTCCGGGCACGCGATTCGCACGCTGAATCCCGAAGAGATGCTGACGAAGATTGCCGAGGAGATCGAATCGGGCGTGCCCTACGATCACATCGGCATCGCGATTCTGGACTACAACACGAAGGAGCTGGTGGTGCAGGCGGAGGCTGGCTCGCGCCAGGATGCAGTGGGGCGGCGAATCCCGCTGGGAGAAGGATTGATCGGGCAGGTAGCGCGCAACGGGCAGATCGAGATCGTTCCGGAGGTGAAGGCCGAGACTTTACAACCGCTGCTGGCGGCAACTGTTTCTGCAATTGCACTGCCGGTGACATATGCGGAGCAGTTGCTGGGAGTGCTCTACGCCGAATCCGCCACGGCGTGCGAATTTCCGGAAGAAGACGTGCGGCTGCTGCGCACGCTGGCGGATTTGTTTGCCGGAGCGCTGCACAATGCGCTGACTTTCCAGAGAGCGCAAGAACAGGCGATCACGGACGGCTTGACTGGTGTGAAGACCCACCGGTTCCTAATGGAAGCGTTGTCGCAAGAGTGGAAGCGATCGACGCGCGCCAACCGCGCCTTCGCGCTCGTCCTGATGGACCTCGACCGGTTCAAATTCGTAAACGATTTTTACGGCCACCTGGAAGGCGACGTGGTGTTGCAGCGCGTGGGACACATTCTGGAGCAGAATTGCCGTCGATCCGACGTGGTGGCGCGCTACGGCGGCGACGAATTCGTGATCCTGATGCCGGAAACGACGGTGGATCAAGCGCGGCAGCTCGCGAACAAGCTGCGTGGTTGGGTCGCGTCCGATCCTCTGCTGCGCGACAAAAACATCACGGCGAGCTTCGGTATTGCGGGCTACCCGGTGCACGGCTCGACGCCGCAGGAATTGATTCAGGTGGCGGACTCCTCGATGTATCTCTCGAAGCACCAGGGAGGAAACGCGGTCTCCAGCGCAGAGCACTGCGACCCGCACGACACAAAGGAGTGGAAGAAAGACGTCTTGGAAGCGTACTTGGGCGTGACGCTGAAGAGACTGTTTGCGACCGGACCGGAGGCCTTCGAAGAAATCTACCGCAGGCTTGAGCAGTTCACTCGCTCGCTGGCGGAAGATGGCGCACCAGGTGAGGAACAGCCGATGCCTCCGGCGGTGGTCGAAACGGTGACTTCATTGGCGCTGGCGATTGACGCCAAGGATCAATATACGCAAGGGCATTCACAGAAAGTGGCTGCGTATGCGGGTTTGCTGGCGCAATCTTTGAAAATGAAGCCGGAAGAAGTGGAGGAAATTCGCCTGGCGGCGCTGCTGCACGACGTGGGCAAGGTAGGCATCCCCGAGCAAATTCTGAACAAGTCAGGGCCGCTGGACGCGACAGAATGGGAGACGATGAAGACCCACACGCTGCTCGGAGCGAAAATACTCGAGCCGCTCGATGCGATGAAAGGCATTCGCCTGATGGTGAAGCACCACCACGAATTCTTCGATGGGACGGGCTACCCGGACCGCCTCGAAGGTAGGCAGATTCCGTTTGGCGCGCGCGTCATCGCCGTCGCCGACGCGTATGACACGATTACCTCCGCACGGACCTACAAAAAGGCGCGCTCACCCGAAGATGCTTTTGCGGAGCTGGACCGCTGCTCGGCCAATCAGTTTGACCCCGAGATTGTGCGCGTGTTCATTGAGACGATGAAACACGGCTCGGCCGGGGACGAAATGGTGAGGGCGGGCGAACGCTCGGCAAGAGACCGTTAGTCGCCATTTTCCTTCCGCACGAAGCCCCGCAAATCCGCTAGAGTGAGGAAGACGGAATACAGGCGCGTTTATCCGCGCCGGGATTGCGGAGAGAAATCATGCAGACAGCAAGCGTTCGATGGGTAGGAGGAGAAGAGTTTCTGGCCGCGATGCCTTCGGGGCACGCGATTGTGATGGACGCAGACCGGGCGCACAATGCAGCGCCCGGTCCAATGGAGATGCTGCTGGGAGCGCTGGGAGCGTGCACGTCGGTGGACGTTGTCTCGATCCTGGCAAAAAAGCGGCAGACGCTGGATTCCCTGGAAGTGATTGTGTCCGGTGAAAGAGCGCCACAGCCTCCCGCCGTGTGGACGAAGATCGACGTGGAGTACCGCCTGAAGGGAAAGCTCGAAGAGAAAGCGGTGAAGGACGCGATCGAGCTGAGCCAGAATAAATATTGCTCTGTGGCGGCAATGCTCAGCAAGACGGCAAAGCTCAGCTACAAGTTTGTGATCGAGGCGGCGAAAGACTGAGCCGCTTATGCAGCGCAGGCCAAATCATCCAGCCCAACGCATCAGCACAGCGCCTGTCGTGTATCCGGCGCCTACTGCGATCAGGAGAACGAGGTCTCCCTTCTTCAGCTTGCCTTGCTCGACGGCATCGACCATGCCGAGAGGAATCGTGGCGGCTGTCGTGTTCCCGTACTTCTCGATATTCACCATCACGCGCGAATCGTCGATTCCCAGCCGCTCCTGCATCGCCCGAATGATCCGCAAATTGGCTTGGTGCGGAACGACGAGCGCAAGATCCTTGCCGGAATAGCCGTTGCGGGTGAGGATTTCGACAGCGAGTTCGCTCATGCGGCGGACGGCGTATTTGAAGACGCTTTGGCCCACCTGGTGGACGTAGTGCATTCGCTTTTCGACGGTCTCGATGGTCGAAGGGTGAAGAGAACCACCCCCCGGCATATACAGGCTGCAACCGCCGGAGCCGTCCACATCGTGCATGAAATCGATGATGCCTTCCTCTTCCGACTCGGCAGGTTCGACGAGAACTGCCCCGGCGCCGTCGCCGAAAAGAACGCAGGTGGCACGATCCTTGAAATCGAGAATCGAAGTCATCACGTCGCTGCCGATGACCAGGGCCTTCTTGTGCGCGCCTGAGGCGACAAACTGGGCGCCAACTGTGAGCGCGTAGGCAAAGCCCGAGCAGGCCGCTGACAGATCGAATCCCCAGGCGTGTGAGGCGCCCAGCTTGCGCTGGACGAGGCATGCCGTGGCCGGGAAAAGCATGTCAGGAGTGACGGTCGCTGTGACGATCAGGCCGATTTCATCTGGGCTTACACCCTTTGCAGCAAGGAGCTTTTTGGCGGCTTCGGCACCGAGGTCCGAGGAAGCGACGCCAGGATCGGCATAGTGCCGCTCGAGGATGCCGGTGCGGGTGCGGATCCATTCATCGGTGGTGTCGACAATCTTTTCGAGATCGAAATTCGTTACCACGCGGGGCGGCACGTAACCGGCAACTCCGGTGATCTTCGCAGCAATCCTTCGTCCCATGTTTCTCCTGTCCAGAATGAATAGCAGGGGATTGTAACCCATTCCAGCGGGGCATTTCAGCCGCTGAGCGACCTAGTGCGCGGCAGAGGATTTGACGATTTTTTCCTGACGCTCGTAAGGCGCGCCCTCAAAAAAAAGAACGGAGAAAATCGCCGCGACGACGGCCACAGCAAAAATGGCATAAGCGGCCGAAGCGGGAAGACGCGCGGCGAGATATCCGAGCGCTCCAGCAACCGCGGCCGCCGCGTACATGGCCAGGACGGCCCTGCGGTGGCCGAGGCCGAGATTCGACAGGCGGTGAGCGCAATGGTCCTTGCCAGGAGAGGCGAAGGGAAGCAGGCCGCGGCGAGAGCGCGAGATCGAGACCAGCGCAGTGTCGAAGATGGGAACGGCCAGAATCAGGACAGGGACCATCCACGAAGCAGGAAAGCGGTCTCCCGTCGGCGGCCGAAGCTTCAAAGCGAGCGTGGCCATCAGGAAGCCCAGGAGCATCGCTCCGCCATCGCCCATGAAGATTTTCGCGGGATTGAAATTCCACCACAGAAAGCCCAAGGCCGCTCCAAAAGTGGCAATAGCCAGAGTGCAGACCATCGTCTGGCCCCAGAAATTTGCCGTGAAGCCAAAGAAAATGGCGGCGATAGCGGCCATCCCGGCGCAGAGACCGTCCATGTGGTCGAGGATGCTGAAGGAGGCGGTGATGCCCACAACCCAGAAGGCTGTCAGGCAGCCGTCGAGCACCGATCCGGCCGGACCGGGAAGAAATGCCGTGACGATTCCAGCGCGGATGCCCGAAGCGATCAGAAACAGTGATGCGACAGGCATGCCGATAAACAGCTTCATCTGATGGTGCAGCAGGCCGCCATCGTCAAGAAAGCCAACGAACGCCAGAAGCGTGGCGCCGCCGAGGATTCCCACAATCTGCTGCGTCGGGCCGTTGTGAAAGGCAAACAGGACGGCGGGGACGAAGCCAAGATAAATCGCCATGCCGCCAAGCAGGGGCATGGGTTTGGCGTGGACTTTGCGAGGGCCGGGCTGGTCAACCATTCCGAAGCGGATGGCGAGATGGCGAATCGGAATCGTCAGCAGGAGCGAGCCGAGGAGCGCGACAGCAAACGCAACTAGGTCTGTTGGAATCTTCAAGAAAGCGTCTCGATGATGCAGAGCTTCGCCATTCTAGCGCGGCGGTGAATTCTTTGAAAAGCGCAGCTCATTGTGGGATTGCGCAAATTGAATAGTCCGGACTAGCGGCCGCCGCACGACGCGGCCTTCTCGACCACAGCGACGAACCGCTCGAGCTCTGCCGCGCGCAGATATCTCCCGGCTGCCTCGCGGGCGCGAAGTCCCATTGCGGCGAGGCGTGCGGGATCGCTTCGCAATTCGCGAATAGCCGCGGCGACGGCGGCAGGGTCGTCGGGATCAACGGCGACGCCGCACCCGGATTCAGTGGCGATGCGAGCGGCGTCTGACTCAGCAGGCGCAACGACGAGGATCGGACGTCCGACGGCAAGCGTCGAATAGAGCTTACTCGGGACCACGACACCCTCGAGACCTCGGCGGATGGTGATGATGTGAATGTCGCCTGCCATCATGACGTGAGGTACCTGCGCGGCAGGACGAAACGACAAGAAGCGTACGTTCGGAAGATTTGCGGCGGAAGCCTGAAGACGCGCGCGATTCGCGCCATCCCCGACGAAGAGTAGGGAGACGCCGTCATCGCCGAGGAGCTCTGCTGCTTTGAGAAGCGTATCCCAAGCGCCATAAAAACCGAGGTTGCCGGCGTGGATGGCGACGAACGGAAATCCGCCGCGGATTTCCTGCACGACTGGATCGGAAATGTCCGGCATGGCGGAAGGAACAGACGCGCCGTCACGCACGACGACCACACGCGAGGGATCGACGCCCTTGGTGAGAATGCGGTGCCGCATGTCTTCGCCGAGCACGATGATGCGCGTTGCACGGCGAAGCGCCCATCGATGCATTTGCTCCCAGAGGCGCACGAAGCTTCCGCTGCGGACAATATCTCCGCCAACGGCCATGTCTGGGTACAGATCACGAATGTTGTAGACGAAAGGACGTCGCGTGAGGCGAGAAGCAAGTGCCGCTGCGATACCGGCGACCGGGGGATCCGTCATGCCCAGAATAATGTCGGGGCGGAGGGAGATCGCACGAGGGACGGCGAGCGCAAGATAAGAAAGATAATTCGACACACGGCGGCGCATCTGGTGGCGCGGAAAGGCGGTCGAGCCAACGCATTCGACCGCGACGTCGTTGCGTGTGGCTCGGCGGAGTAGACGATAGGGATAGAACTCCTCGGGATCGTAGGAGGGACGGCCCGCAACAACAGTGACTTCATGGCGGGCCGCGAGCGCTTCCGCGACTACGGCGGCCATCCTCGCGGTCGCTGAAGTGTCAGGGGGATAGTATTCGTTGAAGAGCAGGATGCGCATGAAGCGATTCAGGTGGACCGATTGACGAGGCTTGCGGGCTGGGTTCCGGAGGATTGGGAGCCAGCCTTTTCGAGAACAAAATTTCCGAGAATGAGAACGTCCATCTGCGTGCGGCGGAAGCAATCGAGCGCCTCCTCGGGACGGCAGACGATGGGTTCGTTGTCGTTGAACGACGTGTTGACGACGACGGGAACTCCGGTGAGATCGCCGAAAGCCCGGATCAGTTTCCAGTACAGAGGATTCGAATCGCGGCTAACGGTTTGCAGGCGCGCCGTGCCGTCAACGTGTGCGGGCGCAGGGATAATGGACCGCTTTTCGGGCCGCACCGGATAGGCGAAGGTCATGAAAGGGGAGGGATGCGTTTTCTCAAAAAACTCATCGGTTGCCTCCTCAAGAATGCTCGGAGCAAAAGGGCGAAACACCTCGCGATGCTTGATGCGGCGGTTGAGGACATCTTTCATCTCCGGACGGCGAGGATCCGCAAGGATGCTGCGGTGCCCCAGCGCACGGGGCCCCCACTCTGTGCGTCCCTGAAACCAACCGACGATTTTCCCGTCGGCAATGTGTCGCGCTGCCGTCTGGACAAGAAGCTCTTCGGAAAGCTCGCGAACTGCGACGTTTTCCTGGGCCGCGACGCCACCGAGCGCGCGACGGATTTGTTGCGACGAATAGCCGGGGCCCCAGTCGGCCCTGTTCATGACGAAGGACCGGGGCATTCCGAGAATTTCGTGAGCCACGAAGAAGGCCGCGCCGACGGAAAGGCCGGCGTCGCCCGCTGCGGGCTGCACATAGACGTTTTCAATCGGCGATTTGTCGAAAATGCGGCCATTAGCGACGCAATTGAAAGCAACGCCTCCGGCAAGGCATAGGGATTTCTGCTTCGTCTTTTCCGCCAAAGCGCGCCAGTGAGCAGCCAGAACTTCCTCGAGAACTGCCTGCATGCTGGCGGCGACATTCTTGTCGCGTTGTTCGAGCGGTTGTTTGGACTGGCGGGCAGGGCCGAGCCGCTTTTCCAGGTATGGCGAGAACAGGCGGCCTACGACGGGAGTCTGGCCCGAGTCGCGCCAGGTCATTTCCGCGCCGTGAGTCTGATGCGAAAAATATTCGAGGCCTAGACGGAAGGAGAGAGGCTTGTCGACGCGAACGATGCGGCGGAACTCCTCGAGAAATTCCGGCTGGCCATAGGCGGCAAGGCCCATCACCTTGTATTCATCGCCGAATTTCCAGAAGCCGAGGTACTGCGTCAGCGCCGAATACAAAATCCCGAGCGAGTGGGGGAAACGGACTTCCCCGAGAGCCTTCATGCGCGAGCCTTCTCCCGCAGCCCACATCGAGCTTGCAAAATCCCCCAGGCCGTCTGCGGAGAGCACAGCGGCGCGGTCGAAGGGCGAAACGAAATAAGCGCTGGCGAGGTGCGCACGGTGATGCTCGACGCGATGGAACTGCGCGCGGAGCGCATCCGGAGCGATATCAAAGGCAGAGGCGAGGCTTTGGTGCAACCCAGCGAAGCGGCGCATCACCAAGGCCCGCTCGAAGGCAAAGCGGGGGATCCGGAGCGCGAACTGGAGCTTCGTGGGCCAGCGTGCCCAGGGATCGCGAGGAACGGCTATATGGTCGACATCGGAAAGCTGCGCACCCACCTCGCCGAGGCAATATTGAATGGCGCGGACGGGCAGCCCTGCTGCGTACTTCACGCGATTGAGGCGCTCTTCCTCGACGGCGGCGATGAGTTTTCCATCGATGAGGATGGCAGCGGACGCATTGGCGTGATAGGCGTTGATGCCCAGGATGATCATGAAGAGAGCGAAACCGGTCCTGAACAAGTATGAGGCTTAATCACCTGGCTGTCACCGCCGCAGAGCGCTTGGCGAAGATTCCGCGAATATGGTGCTTCACCCATTCGTTCAACAATTTTTGCCCTGGAGAGAGCCACGCAGCCAATTTTGCCACGAATTTGGAGCGTCTCGCGATGCCGGCGACTGCGAATTCGAGGTGTGCGGAACTCAGTTCCCCCTTTGGCAAAGAGGCAAAAGGGCGGGACAGTCCAGAAAGATAAGCAGGGCGTAACCCGCGAGCTTCTCGAAGCGTGTGGAAGCATATCGAGCGCCTTAGAAGGATCGAAAGATCAGCTCGAGTTGCGTGCCTCCGCAAGCACTTGCTCGTAATGGGCTTCCATCTGAGCCGCCAAATTGCTCCAACTCAATTCAGCGGAGACCTCGCGGCAGCCTCCTTTCATCCTCGAATAAAGGGCGGCATCGGTTAAAAGGGTGAGAAGCGATGCGCTCAGGGCGTGAGGATTCGCTTCGGTGACCAGACCGGCGCGTCCTTCGACAAGAGTGTGGATGCCGCACTGCCGCGAGACAACGACCGGTACATCGCAGGCGATGGCCTCGGCGACGACGTTGCCAAAGTTCTCATAACGCGAAGGGAGAACGAAGAGGTCGGAATCGACGAAAGCGGAGAGCCTTTCTGAGTCGAAGATTGGACCGGTGAAGATTAGGCGGGAAGAGACCCCGTGTTCCTGAGCGCACCGCTTGAGAGCTTCCTCGTAACCTCCGTGCCCTTCCGGACCCGCAATCACGAGACGCCCACGAGAGGGACAAGCCTTCGCAAAGGCCTGGATGAGGATGTCGACGCCTTTTCTGGGAATGAGTCGGCTCAAGAAGAGAAGAAGCGGCTCGTCGACGGGAATTGAGTGCTTTGCGCGAAACGTCCCGCGAAGGGGAAGCCCGGAGGTGAAGGCCTGATCGATCCCGTTGTAACGGAGGAGAATTTTTTCGCGCGGAATGCCGCCGGAAACAAACTGGTCTTTTTCCATGTCGCATGTCGCGATCATCCGCGACGAATTTCTGCAAAGCGAGGAGCCAAGAACCACGTGCCACGCACGCTTGGCTAGGAGATTCCGATCCATCGGAACGTACATGCCCATCGGCTCGACGAAATAGGGGATCGCACGCCGGGCACAGAAGCGTCCCACGACAGGACCAAGGAAATCGTAGAGGCCGAAGACGTGTGCCAAGTCGAAATCCGTGAGTGAGTCACGCAAGAATCGTAGAGCTGAAGGGTTCACGGTGAGGGCCCTGTGACGAATCCGTGTTCGCAGATAGATTGCCTTCACTCCGTTTTCTGTATAGCAAAGGCCATATGGACCGTGATCCGGCGCTAGAGAGAGCCGCTCCCAATCGCTTGGGCCAAGGTCGGGGGTGAGCACGGTCAACGAATGCCCGCGTCGCGCCAATTCCTGCGCGAGACCATGGACCGTCACGGCCAAACCTCCGGTCGCGAGGTACGGAAAATAGGCCTGGGCTACGCACAGGATGCGCACTGGGTCTCCTCTGTGCTTTGCATTCTGTCGGACATCGAGTCAAGAAAACAGACCTAGCTCCCGCAAATACGATTCGAGGCGAGCCGTGAAGGAAGAAAACGAAAAATCGCGGCGGACAGTTGTGGCCGCGAAGCTCCCCAGTCGGACCCGCAGCGCTGGATCGCGCAACAGCCGCGCAAGGGTGGCCGCGAGCGCCTGGGAATTTTGCGGCTCGACCAGGAGTCCACTCTCGCCGTCCTTGACGACATCCGTTGCCCCTCCGGCGCGGGTAGCCACCACCGGCTTTCCAAAGGCCATCGCTTCCAAGAAGACCAGGCCAAATCCTTCTCCAGTGCTGGGAAGAGCAAAGATATCGGCCCGGGAATAGCAGGCCGCAATATGTTCCTCGGACAGACCGCGCAAGAAATGGACGTGATCATTCAAGGCAAGTGATTTGGCGAGCGCCTGGAGGCGCGGGACATCGTCGCCATCTCCGGCCATCACGACCTGAATGTCGGAAAATTCCTCCACGAGTTGAGATGTTGCCTCGATCAGCTCATCAGCTCCTTTGTAACGGTCCGCCGCGGACCATCGACCAACGCTTAGGATGATTTGTCCGGACGGAAATTCGGAGGGCAGTGGAAGCGCCGTTCGAGAATCGGCCAACGCGAGAATGGAGGGAGACACTGACCAAGGAAGCAAGCGAATTCTCTCTCGCGGAACTCCCTGGACTGTTCTGAGCGCCTCGCAGGTGAACCGGCTGGGCCCAATGGATATCGTCGCCCGGCGAATCGCCCGGCGGCGCATTGGTGCGAGCGGCTGCCAGACTTCCACACCATGAGATACAACGGCGGTCTTTGCTTCTGGAGCCATGAACTGTGCCAAGAGAGCGGGCGGAGCCAGGTTAGGATGAAACGCCAGTATCACTTGCGGAAAGTTTTCAGGCATCGACCGCGCGGCACGAATCGCTGAAAGAACGAACGAAGATTTATGACGCGCGAAACCGCGCAGTTTGATTTCCCTTCCCGCAAAAGAAACAGGCGATTGTTCGAAGGAGTCGTTCAAAGAAAGGAAGGAAGTTGCAAAGCCGTAACGCTCGCCCAGAGCAAGAAGAGCAGCGCAGGTCTCACGCCCGGCCAATTGAACACCGCCCACGCCTGCAAGGTCAGGGAACAACCCCAGAAGGCGCAGCGGGACTCCAGATGATGAAATTGGGGCCATCCGCGAGCGAGAAGCTTAGCAGGTCCGCGACTCCGGGGCGAGAGTTTGCGTCGAGTGTCCTCGTTTACGCGCTATGATGCCATCGAAGATCTTCGCGAGGTCCTGTCCGTTTTTTTCCCACGTAAAGCGCAGCATGGTCTGAGCGGCGTTGTTCCCAAGATGCTCGGAAAAGGAGCAGTCAGTAACAAGCCGGCGAATCATGGCGGCGAGCGAGACGCTATCTTGAGGGTCGCGTAGCACGAGTCCGTCGGTCTCATCTGTGATGATTTCGGATGTTCCGTTTGCCGAAGAGACGATGACGGGCAGACCGCAAGCCATGGCTTCGGCGGGAGGCAGAGCGAAGGTGTCTTCCAAAGATGGTCCTGCGTAAGCGTCAGCTGCTGCGTAGTAGAACTCGACGTCAACGCGCGGAGGCAGGAATCGGACGCGCTCGATCATGCCGTACGAAGAAATCAGTTCACGGCAGGAGGAGATTTTTTCTGTCGTAGTGACGAGGAGATGCACAGGCAGCTCCGGCAGTTTCGCGAGAGCACGGACCAAGACGGGAAGGCCCTTGTTGCGCCAGTCGTTGCCAACCAGCAAAAGGACGAACTGGTCCTGGGAAATTGCTAAAGTGCGGCGGGCCTCAGACCGAATTTGCCCACGTCTCTGAGGGTTGAACGTGGAATGGTCGAGGCCCAGGTACAGGATGGGAAACGGACCAGGGCGTCCATAGTGGCGCGTAATTTCGTCTCCCGTCTTGCGCGCGTACAAGATCAATTCCGCGCCGCGGTCGTCGTATGTACGGCGCTCCAGAGCGGCGGCCAGGGCGTAAAAGAGCCTCCTGTGAAGAATTACCGGCCACAGACGCAGCGGGTTCGACGAGAAACTGACCTGTGGCGCGACCTTCTTCCTATATTCGGCGAAGACAATATGGACAGAGAGCGCATCGGCGTTGAGGCAATTCGCTCCAGGACTGTAAACGATGTCGTAGCGTGCACCGCGAAAGACGGCGTCAAACCATCTCCAGATTGGATTGGCGACGATCCACCAGAGGAAGTTCAATAGATGCGGTCCGGGCAGCTTCGGAATTTTGTGGAGCGTATATCTTGAACGGTCCATTTGCTCGACCCGCTGTGAGTAGATATGAATTTCGAATCGCTCCGGAAGATGGGAAAGCCATTCCACGACCGCACGTTCCGTTCCGTGGCGTTTGTCGAGAAAAGGCGAAACGACGGCCAGCCGGATACAGCTCTCCGTGTCAGACATGAGTTTCCAGGCGAATAGATTGGCACGAGACGGTCAAAAGGCGAAGCTCCCCGGCTGGATATGTCGCCCAGGGCTGACAACCTGCATTTGCGAACGAGCAAGCAGATCGGGCAGGCGATAAAATATTCCGACGAACAACCAAAGATAGGCGTTTCCTACATAGTTCTGGTAGGTGGCGAGCCCCTGAAAAGTCAAAAACACCAGCAAAAACAGGGCATACCAGAAGATGACAAAGGCCAGCGGAAAATAGCGAGTCTCACGCATCTTGAGAAGAGTTCTCCACATGCTGATGAGCATTGCCGTCGTCCAGAAAATCCATAAGAAGGGAGCCAGGATTCCCATTTCGAGGATCAACACGCCGTAACCTTCTTCGACCCATGTGTCGGGAGGATTGGTGCCGAGGATTTTTGCCACATACTGCGTGCCTAGCGATGCAATGCCCGTACCATTGCCCCAAACCCAGTTAGGATTGGTGAAGGCCAGTTTTAAGTTATAGATTGGATAATCCCAGCCACGGTACCGGCCTTGGAAGGCGCTGCTATCCGGAGAAAGCGTCTCCGTGTAGAAGTCGAGGCGGGGGGTGGCAGTTTGTGGGAATAAGAGAAGTACGAATGCCAATCCTAATGCGCCTCCCAACACCAGCCGCCGAATCGCCTTCGTAAGCTTGTGCGCTTCCCGCCAGCGCCATGGTGCGCCCCAAAGAAATCCTGCGATGATGGCGAGAACACTGATTGCGCTGTAGACGACGGCCCCGCGCGATCCGCTGAACAGAATTGCACCACAAACCAAGCCGAAAGAAAGAAAGGCAAGGATTCGCGAACGTTTCGTATAGAGCAGCAAAAACCCGATGGTGCCCATACCGAGAATGGCCACTACCTCAAGATAGAAAGAAAACCTCCCTGCACTTACAAACACGGAAGTTGGGAGGTTGAAGAGCTGGTTTGTAAGAGGAGTCACTTTGTCCAGATCGCCCATCTCTCGGAGTTCCGGAGCCAGCACACGCGGGTTGAGGAAGCTGTTTCCGACAATGGCCTGAATAATTCCGAGGCTGGATATGATTCCCGCCAGCACGGCACTCAGCATTAGAACTTTTCTCAAGTCTTCGTCACTGCGAATCAGCGAATAACCGACGTACATGAGTGGGACGTAGAAGAAGTAAATCTTCATTCCGAGGAAGCCATAAAGGACGCTTGGGGAATTTGTATTGAAGACCTGAATTGCTGCGAACCAAAAAAAGACCAACAGAGGAATCAGGAAAGGAGGATGAAACAGTTTTTGCTTCGTACGGCGGGCGTCGAGGTACAAGGACACATAAGTGAGAAGGGCCAGAATGTCTTTGCCGAAGAAGAGTGCAAGATTGTTGCCAAGAAATTTTCGAGCGAAGTCCTCAAACAGAAGCCACACGATGAAGAAATAGAATCCGAGTCGCCAGTTGCGGATGATGACGAGGCCGATCGAGAATGCAGCGATTCCCAGGGCAAGAAAAGCCAGGGGCTTCCAGTCGTCGTTGGCAATCCTCCCTGCGATTTGCCATGCGAGGATCAGGCTGAGAACTAGAAAAAAGAAACCGATGACGGACTGATTGCGGAGCGAACGAACTCTGGTTCCAATCAAGTGCTTGCAGCCTCACCGTTCACTGTAATTCGAGGGCGTTTCGTCAGTCGAAAAGCCGACGCTCATTTTATCGCATGCTTTGGTCGGAGGAGCCCAAATCAGAAGGTCCAGGTGCGTGAGGCGTCATGCATGCGTACGATCTGAGCTCTACCCGCCAATCCAACTCGCCAAAGGCCGGTGCGAAGCGGCGTTTCCACCTGGCTCCTGCGTCATAGACCATTTTCTGATCCACCTGCAGGCTGCACACGGAACCAAGATAGGTCTTTGCCTCTGAATCCGACTCTCCGGGGATGTCGAAATGCATTCCGGAGGTGAGCCATGTCTCCCTGGCAGTTGGTCGGCCCTCTTTTTGCCATTGAGAAAATGAATAGACGCCGGGATGGTGTACTGAATTTGGCAGAAGTCCCCACACCCGGCCTGATCCAACCGGCGTATCCGCGGGCAATGCATATGTAAGGTAGAAAAAAAAGGACGGATTATTACCGATGACAATTCCTCCCTCGCGGACGACTTCTGCAGCCCGATTCGCGATGGTTTGCCACGGTTCCACCCAGTGAGGCGCGGCATAGTAATTGCGATCGACAATCCCGAACCAGCCGATGAGACCGGGAACGAGCATCGAGGCAATCAGAAGCCGCCGGCATGTCCCCGCAGGAGCGGTGGCAATCGTACAGCCAACGGCGAGGATCAGCCAAGGACCCACAAGGACCAGGTGTTTTGGCTCCTCAATGCCGGCGATGACGAGAATCGCGAAAGAGATCAGGTAGTAGAGAAAGAACCTCCGTGCACTTCGATTGCTGAGAAAGAAAGTCAATACAAGGCAAGATGCGATGGCAACGCCCGCCGGAATGCCGAATCCCCAGAACCAGGGCCCCACAGATTCGCTCACAAACGTGCAATAGAGGCTGTATGTGGCAAACGCCGCCGAAGAAACAGGAGAGAAGTGAAGGACTCCTTCCTTTTTCAACACATGGAAAAAGACGTGAAGAATCGGGTAATACAGGAGCAGAGTGAGTAGAACCGTCGCCAGCAAAGCAGGCCACCATCGGGAAAAATCAGCGCGTCTTTTTATCCAGAAATCTGCCGCCAGGCAGGTCAGCAGGATCCAGCAGAAATAGTTGGAATAAATAGCGGCAAGAATGGCTATCATGAGCCAAATCCAACGAGCGACGGATGGCCGCTCGATGAATCTCGAATAAACGAGCGTCAGCAGGCAAACTGCCGCGAAGCAAAAACAGTACCAGGCGGCTGCGCGCCCGTAATGGAAGCCATAGGGCCAAAGCGCGCCAATTCCAAGAACCCACAATTCACTTTTTTTACGGCCAAGGAGTCGAGCGGACCTGCCAAGGGCATAGACCCCGATCGCGTAAAGCACGATGAACGGCACACGCAGCAGATGGAAGTTCGCGTGCGTAAGCACCAGCCAGAAATGGAGAAACAAGTCTGATAGCGGAGGATGGCGGTGCTGCCCGAATCCATTTGCAAAAATAGAAATTGTGTAGCTGGCGGGGTGGAACGCCGTGTCGATCAGAGCCGTCTCGTCGTCGACGACTGTAAACCACCGGTTGGTGCAGAGCATGGCGACAGCGCTGAGCGCAGGGAGTGAATAAAATAACGTCTGTATGCCGGAAAGCTGCTTGTGGCCTGGCAGAGGCGAATTCATTTGCACGAGCAGTGGGAAGTCATTTGTCGATCGTGAATCACGAGCAAGAGCGTACCCAATCTACTAGAAGGAGTCCGTGGGAACAACGATGCTCGAAGGATGGGAAACGCTGAAAGAATCTGTCAAAGTAAATCCAGATGTGCGAGCCCGAGTTATCTGAAGCCAGTCCCTTTGGTGGCCCAGACCTTATCGGTACTGATTTGCTCGAGTTGGTAGCCGGCGGCGCTTAATAGTCGCGCACATTTGTCGTTCAATTCGTGAGAATGTGTGGAGAGAAATATTAGAGGAGAGTGTTCAGAAAGGAGGCGTTCGGCACCGGTCAAAATTTCCAATTCGGCCCCTTCCGCATTAACTTTCATTGCCTTGGGCGGCCGGATGCCGCGGTTTCCGTACAAAAACTCATCGAGCGAAATTGTCTCCACTCTGATTTCTCCGGACTCGGAAAGATATCCCGCGGAGTCGTGAGCCGTGGGAACAAACCAACGCGTTTCCCTCGCCGCAGCGACCGCTACACCAACGACCGTACAATTCTCAAGGCGATTCAATTCAATATGCCGTCGAAGATTTTGCAGGTTTCGTGGGAAGGGCTCGAACGAATACACGTGCCCCGACGGCCCCACGCGAGCACTTGAAATCAGGGTGAAGAGGCCGGCGTGAGCGCCGATATCGTAAACGACATCACCCGGTCGCAGAGAATTCGCAAATTGCCACTGATTGTCCAGCTCCCAATAGCCGAGCCAAAATCCGTTCGTGCTGCAATCGGAAATCCAGCTCTTTCCACGAGCTGGACCACGCAGAATTGGGACAACCGTACGGCTGGGAATGAACCGAAATGGAAGGCGGATGATTTTTCCCAGAATGGTCTTGCTGGAAATTTGCGACGGATCCACGCCGCTATTCTTGTCGGGCGCGAGGGAAATGTCAATCGGACCAGCGCCACAAGACAAAGGGTGGCATAGTCCTGAGGTGCCCTCAACGTACAATCAGCCGACCGGGCGCGGGCTGAGTAAGTCCTTATACAGGCTCACGTGTTCGTGGATCATCCGGTCAGGCGAAAACAATTCAATGGCGGTACGCTTGCCGATTGCAACTAACTCCATCCCAAGTCTCGGGTCGTGTACCACTCGTCGCATAATCTCCGCCAGTGAATCAGCATCCCCGGGAGGGAATTTTAGGCCCTTGCCTTCGAGGAATTCTCCAAGCCCTCCAATGTCTGATCCGATCACCAGATTTCCATCACCCAGTTGCTCTATAAGAACCAAAGGGGCAACGTCTTCACAGACGGAAGGCATGACAACGGCGCGGACGCGAGCAAGGAGCGATGACAGTCTTTCCTTTTCAACTGCGCCGAAAAATTTGACACAGTCTTGCAGGCGCAGGTCTTTGGCCAGCGCTTCGAGATGGGCACGCTCTGGGCCATCGCCGATAACTATGACCCGGACATGCTCTCCTTGGCTCTGCAGAATGGAAACGGCTTTGAGGAGGACGGGTACTCCTTTTTCTGCCACCAGACGCCCTACAAATGCGAATGTCGAACCCTCGCGGTCTGATGGGACCATATCTTCAGTCGAACGGTCGCTTTGTAGTCGAGCGCTGTTGTAAATGGTTTGCGTGCGAGGCAGTTGCAGCCTGTTTGCCAAATGCCTGCTGACGGCGACATTGGCAGTCGCGCGCGCGGCGAGCCAGCGACGAGGAAATGTAAGGAACATATCGCGCAAGCTCTTCATCAGGCCCGTGCGATGTGCATTGCATTGAATACACTTCATGTAATGCCCAGCCATGAAGTGCCCCGGGCACATCTCGTGTTCTGCACCGCGCAGCAAGAGTCCGTTCGGACAAATCGATTGATAGCCGTGATGGACAATCACAAATCGCTTCCGCAAGAGCCAACCGATGGCCAAGGGCAGCAGCGCTGGTCCTGCGAGATGAAGGATGTCCGCGGACCGGATCAGCTTAAACAACTGCCAAGCAGAAGGTCCGCGGACGACTCGGAAACCAAGCGTGGTGTCATGGCCGTCTTCCCCAGAAGATTGGGTGACAACTGTGATTTCCCAAGCCTCGTCGGGATGCGCGGACGACCATTCGCAAATGCCTTGCGCGAGATCCATTGTCACGATCTGGACCCCGCCGACCGTCGGTGCCCATAGATGAGAATAGATGAGCAGCTTGCGCCTCATCCGTTTGTTCCCCCGAGAGCCTTTACATATGCGTCGGCGATAACCCTCCAGGAAAAATACTGCTGGTACGCGCGCGCGCTTCTGCAGCGGAGTTCCCGAGCGAGTGCAGGATCCCGCAAAACACGTGCGAGCTCTTGGCCGAGAGCAGCAGCATCTCGATAGGGGGCGAGAAGGACACCGGCTTCATTTAGCGGTGTTCCTTCCGCAGCTCCGCCATAAGCCAAAATTGGCAAGCCACAAGCGATTCCCGCAATCGCGCTTCCCCGGCGTGGATAAAGCTTTCCGCGCACGCAGAGCATCGCGTCCACGCCTCCGAGAACTTCGGCAACGCGTTCAGGAGCAAGCAACCCCATGACGCTTACTTTGACGGGAAGTCTTTCGAATTTGGCTAGAATGGACCTCCGTGCCTCTTCAGTTCCTCGGCCCAGAAATATGAGCCGGAATTTCACCCCCTCTTTACACGCATTCTCTGCGGCGAGGAATAGATCTTCCAGTTCTTCAGAGGCCACCGCGTCGACACTTAAACAATAAACGGCAACCTGCGGGTCAGCGCTTTTCTCATTAGGGTTGTGAATTGTTGCATCCAACAGCTCGGGAAGATTTGCGCCGATAGGAATGGAGACAGCCTTGTTCCGATGCCTCTTAGGAAGCCACGGCAGCGTACCTAGTGGATCGAGAAAGATTCCGAAATCTGCCATCCGGTAAAGTCTCCGGATCACCCAATCCTGGACACTCCCACGGATCCAATCGCGAAACCGGGAACCTGACTGACGCGTGGGATCATGAAACACGACCGCAGCGCGCGCGCCATTCTTCCGGAGAATGCGTGTGACGGATAAGGCTCGCCATGGAAAACCCCGTGTCGAGAATGCGAGAGCGGTGTACTGAACCAAGACCCAACGGCCTTTCCAGAACTTGCTTTCCTGCCGAAGCTTTTCTAGCGCCTGCCTCCAACCAATCTTCTGCCATTCGAGGCGCCAGAGGCGCAGAGTAATATTGTGTCGCGCGAGGGCATCCCCTAGGTAAGCGCAGTAGTCCTGAATTCCATCCGCGTCCTCACGGCCTTTTCCGAGAAGGGCGATCCACTCGTGGCACTTCCTTTCTTCGTCGTCGAGAGACACTCTATTTCTCCACCAGGAAGCTGCCAATTATCAGTGCATCCAGCCCCGAACTGAAGAACGTGCGAATCGCATCGGTAGGCGTGGCGACGATGGGCTCTCCGCGCAAATTGAACGATGTGTTCATTACCACGGGAACGCCGGTCCGCTCCTCGAAGGCGCGAATCAACCTCCAGTAGAGAGGATTGATCTCACGCTTCACGGTTTGTGGACGCGCGCTGCCATCTACATGTGTGACCGCAGGAATGACGCTACGTTTTTCAGGGCGGACCTGGGCAGTCAGGATCATGAAGGGAGAATCAGCAGCTGACTCGATATATTGCCCAGCGCATTCGCACAGAATCGACGGCGCAAACGGGCGCCACGGTTCGCGAAACTTCACGGCGTTGTTCACCTTGGCCGTCATTTCCGGGTCGCGCGGGTCGGCGAGTATCGAGCGGTTGCCGAGCGCGCGTGGCCCGAATTCCATTCGCCCCTGAAACCAGCCGATGATTTTGCCTTCCGCAATCCTCGAAGCTCCGGTTGCTGCGGGGTCGTCGACGCGTGTGAAGTGAAGCTTGTAAGTCTCCAATATCCTTTCGATCGCCCCGTTGCTGCTCTCCGGCCCCCAATACGCTTGGCGCATCTCCCGCATAGGGAGCTTCCCGCCGCCTTCAAGAAGGGGAGCCAGCGCTGCTCCGAGGCAGACTCCGTCATCGCTTGCAGCCGGTTGCACAAAAAGTCGATCGACAGTGCGACTGGACAGGATCTTTCCATTGGCTTTCGAATTTAGGGCAACTCCACCTGCTAGACAGAGGTTCCGCGAACCCGTTATCCGAACCGACGCGCGTGCGAGCTGGAGCATCGCTTTTTCGCAGGAATCTTGCACGGCGAAGGCAATGTTCTTGTGGCGTTGGTCGATTTCCGATTCGGGCGTTCGGCGCGGTCCGAGTCGCGCTTCGATGAAGGCCGTTGACGAAGTGCCATTGCCAAAGAGCAAGCGGCTGGACACACGATAGGACTCGCCGGTCAAATGAAGAAACTCACTCAAATTCACGCCCGGTTCTCCGTACGGCGCAAGTCCCATCACTTTCCATTCGTCGCTGTAGGGCGCGAAGCCAAGATAGGAGGTGAATTGAGCGTAAAACAGGCCAAGTGAATTTGGCCAGGGAATCGTCCGGACGTGTTCGAGGCGTCCGTTGCGCCCGTGCCACAAGGAAGACGCTTCCCACGTGCCGCGCCCGTCAACGACGAGCACAGCGGCGTCGTCAAACCCGGAATACGAGTAGGCGCTGATAGCATGTGCGAGATGATGATGCACAAATCGAAAGGACGCTCGCGTGGGTCCAAACGCTCTTCGAAAAGACCGCTCACCGCTGCCCTGGCTCGTTAGACTGGCGTAGCGCTTCGCGAGCGAAGCGACGTTGACGTAGTTGATCGGGTATCTCCCCGTCAACATGCACTTCAAGTCATATCGAGTGCCTGTGCCGACTGGAGGCCAGCCGAAGCAGACGAAGTCCAGCTCGCCTGGTTGCACGGCAGCGAAATCGAGACACGAACGCACGGCAAGACGCGGGAATGAAGCGTCGTGTTTTATCCGGCTGAGACGTTCTTCCGCAACGGCAAAAAGAACCTCCCCGTCGCGCGAAATGCACGCCGAGGAGTCGTGCATCTGCGAGTAGTTGATGCCGAGAGAGATCATGTGTGGGGAATCGGTGCCCTCGTTGGTTTCGCCTTGCGAGCGCAACACCATGCCATGGGCGTGCCTTCGCCCGGGAATTCAAGGACTTCACCGCCCGCGGCAAGTACGGCAGCTTCGATCTGCTTCTGGGACACTGCCGGCCCATGCCAGCTCTTGCCCGCCATTTGTGGGTCGAGCCCGAGAACTTTCGCTATGCTCCGAGCGGCGGCGCGCGCCCTTAAGTCCCACATCATGTTTACCAGCCCCCAAGCCATGCGCCCGCGCCAATTCATTGTCGGCCGTGATGAGCCGTTAAATTGAAAAAGGCACACACCGGATGGTCGCAGCACCCGAATCATCTCCCCGACATAGGACTGAACGAGCGACTCTTCGGGAAGGTGTTGAAGGACAAGATAGCTGAAAACAAAATCGATCGACTCATTGGCGGCGGGGCGAAGGTCGACGCCATTGCTGTAAATCCAGGAAACATTGGGTATCTCCGGCGTCAACTGCTTCGCTTGTTCCAACATTTTGGGAGAAAGGTCGAAAGCCGCAACTCTTGCGAAACGCTGCGCAAATGCACGGGTCATCCGGCCAACACCGCACCCAACCTCCAGCATGGATTTGTCTTGCGTGGAAAAGCCAAATCGGTGGAGAACCGGTGCGACCAGTCGCTCATAATCCTCTTCACCGGACTGAAAAAAAGACGCCAGATCCCATTCATGCTTCCAGGAAGCGATATAAAAAAATGCATTCTTTCGGGCGCGCTCGTCCCAGTCCTTCCGCATGGAATCCGCGTGGCTCAACGGCTCTTTCCTTTCAACTCGCCCTTTGCGTCAATCATGGACGTGCTCGGTGCCGTCGGTCGTGGAAATACCAGGAATGGGCAAAACGGATTTGCGCGCACGAGTATACCAACCTCGACTCGTGATCCAGCCGCGCGCGGCATAAAACCATTTGGGTGGTAGAAAGCATGCAGGCAGGAACGCGAGATCGTGGTAAAGCTTCTGCTTCGCGGTCGCATGTGAATGCAGGATGCGGTAAATCCTGTTTTCCGTGCGAATCGTGTCCCATGGCGCCCCACCATCGAGCATGAGCCGCAATTGCGTGGCTTCCGCATCGACAATTTCCACCAGGCAATCAACCACGTCGGTCGCGACGCCCCTTCCGATAAGGTCTCTTTGAAGAACCGCCGCAAGAGCAGCGATGACTTGTTGTTTTCTGCGCAGGCCAGCCCTGCTTGCCCCCGCAAGGAAATACAAATTTGCACCGTGAATTCGGTAGTTACTCAGAAGGTCGGGCAGGACGACAAATTGTGCGGACGTTGCGGTCATCGTAGAAAGGTATTCGTCTGCCTCGAACACCAGGGCCTCCGGGATGGGGAGCACGCTCTTTGCGAGGGCGGTTTTCATGGAGACTTGGGTGGTGCCGAAATAGCTGCGGTACAGGCGGAATACAGAAGCGACCTCCACGGAATCGACGATCATCGGATCCGGCAGGGCCGCCGACACCTTCTCTTGAGTTCCGCGCGTCCATTTCAAGATGCCGTGGCCGACGATTCCGACGTTGGGATGCTTTTCAAAAGCGTCCGCTACGGCAGAGATTTTGCGAGGTGACCACCAATCGTCTCCATCCAAAAACGACAGGAATTGGCCGCGCGCTTCCGGAATCCCGGCGTTGAATGCGGAAGCCTGCCCGCCATTTTGTTTTCGAATCAGGCGAAGCTGCGGCTCGAATTTGCGAACAATCTCAGGTGTTCGGTCTGTCGAACCGTCGTCTACAACCAGGATTTCCATCTCGGAAGCAGGAAAATCCTGCTGAAGGACGCTCTGAATGGCTTCTTCGATGAAGCGCTCGTGATTGTACGTGTCGATCAGAACAGTGAAGGCGGGCGTCTTCATGGGAGGACCCATTCCCTGATAGAGCCGAGCTTCTCGCGCGGAACGGCGAGGTAATTCCGCACTTCCGGATAGAGCTCCTGATTCTTGTGCGCAGACAGACGTCCTCCTGGGCGAAGATCGAACCATTCGAAGTCGTGGCTCAAAAATGCGGAGACAATCTCGCGCGCTTTGTAACCCCACGGCTCGGTGGCGATGTCCAGCACCTCGCAGATGAACATGGGACGGTGTCTTTCGAGGAGAGAGGAAGCGCCACGCAGCGCGTCCAATTCGCCACCTTCCACATCAAGTTTCACGACATCGACGCGATCCAAACTTGCTTTCCTCAGGTAATCGTCAAGAGAGACGACTGAAACAGTCAAGGGACGCACCAAGTCATTCGACGTAGGCGCGCGCAAGCCCCCCCGCGATGTGTCTCCGCTCGATACCTGAAAAAACTCTTTCTCCCCTCCAGCCGCCGCGACGGCGAGATGCTCCGCGCGCGCATTGCGAATGCCGTTCCAGCCGAGATGCAGCCGAAGCCGTGCAAACTCGCGAGGGGACGGCTCGAAGGCGACGACACGGCCCGTTCCGTTCAGCCTCTTCGCTGCCACGAGCGAATATATGCCGTGATAAGCGCCGATATCGAGGAATACCATCCCGGGTTTCAGCACGTGCCAAAGGAATTGAAGGTCCGCTACGTCTTTCCCCCAATAGTCAAAGAACTCGCGTGCGGGATCGAAATAGGGGACAACGTAGGACCACCAGAACTTCAAGGCCTCCTCTTCGTCGATCTTCAATCGGACTGGAACCGGCAAATATGGCAGCTTCGCGAGGCTTTGCCTGAATCGAAAGCGCGCCGAATTTGCACGCTCGCTCCAGGTTTTATGGGCAAAGGAAGAGATTACGCGCGAAATCATCCAGATCTATTTTGCCACCACTTCGAAGCTTCCAGGAACGTTGAGTACGCCCGCCCAACGGTCCTGGGGATGTGAAAGAGGCGTTGAATCGACGATAAGCGGCGGCAATCCGTACCATTGTTCGATCAGCTTTCCGCAAGTGAGATTGTTTCCGCCGTTGTAGATCGAACAGCCAAGCGTATAAACCCCGGGACGGAGCGGCAGCGAGGGCATGCGTACCGTGATTTCCTGCTCGCCGGGAGGAATGGCGATATCGTCGAATCCCCAACCGGCAAGGACCGCGCTCGCATCCGTCATGATGACAAAACCAAAGTGCCCCTGTGAAACTGGTTCTTGAAGGCGTACGTGAAAGTGAAAAACCACCTCGCGCAGACCGTCGCGCACCACATTGCCGTGTCCGCAAATCGACCAGCGCAAAAAGCAGCGCCGCTCGCCCTCGCTCGCCTCCTCCGTCTCCAACGCCGCTGATTCGTACGCCGCAACAACGTCTCCGGTAGGCCCGGATTGCCGGATGCCGCCTCCGTCGAACCAGATGACGCGCTCGCAGAGTCGGCGAACCTGCCCCATCTGGTGGCTGACGAAGACGATGGTCCGTCCGCTGCGCGAAACCTCGGCCATCTTGCCGAGGCATTTTCTTTGGAACTCCAAATCTCCTACGGCAAGCACTTCGTCCACCAGAAGAATCTCCGGCTCGAGGTGTGCTGCGACGGCAAATGCCAGCCGCATCTGCATGCCCGAGCTGTAATGCTTCAGCGGCGTGTCCAGAAAGCGCTCGACGCCGGCAAACTCTACGATGGTGTCATGCTTTGCTCGAATTTCCCGGCGCGTCATGCCAAGAATCGCACCGCTCAGGAAGATATTCTCGCGACCAGTGAGCTCGGGATGAAAGCCCGTACCCACTTCGAGCAGGCTTCCAACACGGCCGTGAACTTCCGCGTAACCGGCAGTGGGCCTCGTGATGCGCGACAGCAGCTTCAGAAGCGTCGTCTTTCCGGCCCCGTTTCGCCCGATCAAGCCGACCACTTCGCCGCGAGAAACGTCGAAGTTGATATCGCGAAGCGCCCAGAGGTACTCGATTGGCCGTTTGGGTCTGCGGCGCAAGGAGATCGCGCCCGCCAAAACGTCGCGTAAAGCCAGATAGCGTTCGCGCTCGCCCACTCGATAGCGCTTGCTCAAGTCGCGGACTTGGATGACCGATTCGCTCATGCGTCACACCACGTCCGCAATCGTCGACTCCATTTTCTGAAAGTACCCGAGCCCCGTGATAACGAGAATCGCCGCGACGGCAGTTGATGTAAGCAGGAAGTTCACTGGAAGTGTGCCTCGTCCGGTAAGCGACCAACGAAAGCCTACAATCACACCCGTCATCGGATTCAGCCCATAAAGCCACTGCCATTTGTGGGGAACCAGAGAACTCGGGTAAGCCACGGGCGAAGCGAACAGCCAGATTTGGACGAGAAATGGAAGCGCATAGCGCACATCCCGGTAAATGGCGTTTAGTGCCGAAAGCCACAGTCCAGCTCCCAGCGCTGAAAGAATCGCCAACAGAAGAAACGCGGGAAACCAAAGCATAGCCATTGTGGGCCGAATGCCGTACCAGACCATCAGAACGGCAAACATGCAAAAAGAAATGGCAAAATCCACCAGGCTCGCCGACACCGAGGAGAGAGGAAGCGTCAAGCGGGGGAAGTAGATTTTGGTGATCACGCGTTGATTTTCGACAATTGAATTTGTCGTGTTCTGAAGAGCCGTTGCAAAATATGTCCAGGGCAGAAGGGCGGCATAATAAAAAATCGGATAAGGAAGGCCGGCAGAGGGGATGTGGGCTAATCTCCCGAAGAATAGGCTGAAGACCACCATGGTCAGCAGTGGCTGAAGAACAGCCCACGCGGCGCCAATCACCGTCTGCTTGTAGCGAATCTTGATGTCGCGCCAAACGAAGAAGTAAAGCAATTCCCGCGACTGCCACAATTCTCCGAATGGAATAGCCCACCAGCGCCCGGGTGGCGTGATGCGAAGAATCGGAGCGCTTCGATTCGCCGCGAGATGGGATGTTGCTGCCATGCGTTCAATTCACCTTCGCGTCAGAGAGGGATTGCTGCTCGCAACGCACACACTGGATCTCAACCCTGTGCCGGCTTTTGCGCGACGGCAAGCACGCTCTGCCCTACTGGCGGCTTCCATTTCCGCTCGAGCCAAGACAACGGCGGCACGATCCAGCGGTCGTAGAAACGCACGTCGCGCGCCGGCACCGTGGTGCGCCTTAAAATTCTACTGGAAAAAAACCACGCGGCCACCCCGGCAAAATTGAAGTAGCGTATTTCGACCGTGCGGAACCCCGCACTTTCCAGCTTTCGCTCTATCTCGTCGCGGCGGTAGCGCCGGAAGTGTTCAAAAGCGCGGTCCAGCGCTCCATAGAGCGCCTGCAGCGCCGGTACGAGCAACAGGAGATACCCGCCGGGTGACAAACAGGAATAAGCATCGCGAAGGCATCCTTCGTCGTCCCCGATGTGTTCGAGCACGTTGACCATCACTACCGTATCGGGAGCAAGCGACGCGGCTCCCGCGTTGAGTGCTGTGTGAAAGGTCCGCACGCGCGTATCGCTCCGGTACCTTTGAGCAAGCGCCGGAAACAGATTCGCGGCCGGCTCGAATAGGAATAGTTCCGAATAAGGCGCTGCTTCCATCAGGAAGCTGGCAATCGCGCCCGTTCCCGCCCCAACCTCCAGAATTCTCTGCCCAAGGTAGGGCTGAAAATAGGAAAGAATCCAGCGGTGATACCGTCGGGCTTCTTCCATAGCGTCGAGTTCGTCGCCGCTGTAGATGAACTGTGGTTCTCCAGAGGCACCTTCTTTTTGCAATTCATGCGACACGGGCAAATCCTTTTGGCGCATGAGAGGAAGGTATTGTCCTGGAGAATTTTTCGGAAGAGGTGCCACAAACGTCCAGGGATGATGCTCCATCAATCTGCAGTGGATTCCGCCGCGATTGGTCCGCCCGCTCCGATGTGACGCACATTCTCCGGGCGGCCAAGTTCGCGAACCGTCTTCTGCCGAAAGAATTCGATGACATTGTCCACGATTTCCGGCAACGCGATAGACGGGCGAAACCCCGTCAGCGATTCTAGCTTATCTATGCAGGGGACGCGCCTAGGCATGTCTTCAAAGCCCGGCTCGTACGCTTGGTCGTAGGGTGTGTATTCAATCGGTGAATCGCTCTCTGCACGCTGCTTCACCAGTTGCGCCAGCTCTTCGATCGAAATCTCCTGCGTGCTCCCGATGTTCACCACTTCTCCCACCGCTTTGTCGGTGTCAATGAGATGCAGGATCGCTTTGACGGTATCGAACACCGAGCAGAAGCAGCGCGACTGTTTCCCCGTCCCGAAAACAGTGATCGGAGAGTTGTCCAGCGCCTGACGCACAAAATTGGGCAGCACCATCCCATAGCGCCCGGTCTGCCGCGGCCCCACCGTATTGAACAGGCGGACGATGATGACCGGCAAGCGCCGCTCTTTCCAGAAAGAAAGCGCCAGAAACTCGTCGAGCGCTTTCGAGGCGGCATAGCTCCAGCGCCCCTTCGTCGTGGGGCCCAGAACAAGGTCCGCGTCCTCGTGAAAGGGCACCTTTTCGCTTTTCCCGTAGACTTCAGAAGTCGATGCGGCAAGCACGAGTTTCCGCTTCTTTGCCGCCGCATCCAGCACGAGTTGCGTTCCGTGCACGTTCGTTTCGAGCGTGCGCACGGGGCTTTCCACAATCAGCCGCACTCCCACAGCCGCGGCCAAGTGGAAGATCACGTCCGATTCATCTACTAATTCGGCCAATAATTGCCGATTCATGATGCTGTCAAAAAAATAGTGAAATCGCGGCTCACCCTTTAGATGGCGGATGTTCTCCACGCTTCCCGTCGAGAGATCGTCCAGCACGAAGACGTCGTCCCCGCGAGCCAGAAGCGATTCCGCCAAATGAGACCCGATGAATCCGGCACCGCCCGTGATTAAGTAACGCAATCCATGCCCCCTAGCCTTCGTTTTCTCCGGACAAATCGGTCGACTGCCTCGATTTCCCCGTCTCCTCGCCATATCCGTAGCCGTAAGCATAGGGATAGTAGCGATACGAGTAGTAATAATCCGGCGCGCTCGAATCCACAGCATTGAGCACTACGCCCAGCAGGCGCGACTTCACTGCCGAGAGTAAATCTCGCGTTCTCGTGAAAGCCTCTTTCGGCGTTTCTCCGCTGCGCACCACCAGCAGCACGCCGTCCGTGTGAGCTGAGAGGATCACGGCGTCCGTCGCGGCCATGACCGGCGGCGAATCAATCACGATGAACTTGAAACGCCGGCGAAGCTCCGCAATCGCCTCTGCCATGCGATGCGAAGACAAAAGATCGGCCGGGCTCGGCGGAATCGGACCTGTTGTCAACGCTGTCAGATTGCTGATCGTCGGGTGGGCAACGCATACCTCTTCTAGGCTCGAAACTCCTGCAAGATAGGAACTTAAGCCAGCGTCTTTTCCTGTAGTCAAATTCAGCGCGCGTCGCACGCCCGGTTTGCGCATGTCCGAATCCAGCAGCAGCGTGCGATCCCCCAGTTGCGCCAGAGTCACTGCCAGGTTCACCGCAGCGGTCGTTTTGCCCTCACGCGGGAGGGCGCTCGTCACCAGAATTACCTGCGGAGGATGCTCGGCTTGCGAGAGCAGCAGCGAGGTCCGTAAAGCGCGAAACGCCTCTGAGATTTGCGACTTCGGTTGCACGTAGGACAGCAATTCCACTCGCGGGCCGGACGTAGCCAGCGCCGTCGCTTCCTTGGCTATGCGTGAGATGCGATTTTGATTCGCGGAAGAGTCTGGCAGGGAAGGCACGACGGCCAGAGATGGCAATCCTGTAAGGTTTTCGATGTCGTCCGGAGACTTGACGGTGTTGTCGAGATACTCGCGGAAGAGCGCCAGCCCCACGCCGCCCACCAAGCCCACCAGAAACGCCAGAAGAATGTTTCTCGCCTTTTGGGGACGCGCAGGGCTTGCCGGAGCCAGAGCCGGATCGACCACCCGAATGTTGCTCGAGCGGAGTCCCGAAGTGATCGCCGCTTCCTTTAATTTCTGCTGGAGATCGTCGTACAGTTGCTTGTTCGAATCGGCATCATGCTGCAGGATGTGGTATTGCACCAGCTTTTCCGCCAGGTCGTTGGCTTCGGCCTTCTGCTGATCCAATTGCTGTTTCAGAAGCTCCACGTGACTCTTCGCCGTCATATACTGCTGCTTCACGCCCTCAAAGAGCGTTTGCTCTTCTTTTTTCAGGTCGGCGTTCACTTGCTTCTGCTGCGCCGCCAGCCGCTCGACCTTCGGAAAATTCGGGCCGTAGAGATTGATGGCGTCCGCGTACTGCTCGTCGAGGTCCGATTTTTTCTTCAGCAGATCCTCGAGAACGGTGTTGTTCTCTGCTTCCGGCAAAGCGCCGACATTCCCCGCATCCGCCATCCGGTAGAGCGCTTCCTTCTGGGCTAGATCCGTTTGCGCGTCGGTGACTGCTTTCGACAGGTCGGCCAGTTTCTGCGTCGTGATGTCCTGCTTCTCGTCAATTTGCCAGATCTGATTTTCCCGCTCGTAAGCGATGCGTGCATCCTCGGATTTTTCGACCTTAATCCGTAGTTCTTCCAGCTCGGACGACAGCCAGTTCGAGGCCTGGCTCGTGGCGTCATATTTGCTGCGAAAATTCTCTTCAATGTAATTTTGGAGATGGGTGTTGACGATCTGCGCTGCCAATTGCGGGCTTTCCGCCTCGAATTTCACCTCGATCAGGCGACTGTTCGGCACGCGCTTGACACTGAGCCGGCCTAGAAACGTACTCAAGATGGCGGGACGCTTTGTTATATCCCCGTCAGGATTCCCCAGTGTGACGTTGGGGCCGCCGCCGAATTCCGGATAGCGTTCGAGATCCAGCGAACGAATCGTCTGCAGGGCCAGCGTCTCGCTCTGCAGGATTTTCGCCTGCGTTTCCAGATAGTTGTCCAGGTCGATATAGCCGTCGTAAGGATTTGAATCCTGGAATGGCTGCAGGCTCTGCGATTCGCGGTCCACCTCCACGCGCGCCGCCGCTTCGTACACCGGCTTCATCTTGAATGAGGCGATCGTGACGATGGTCACGACCGCTAGCAGAAACGTCAATATCAGCCATTGATGTTTGCGCAGAATGATCAGGTAATCGAGCAGGTGTGGTTCGCGTGGCGACTGGTCCAGAGGGAGCAGCGCCGGCGAAGGAATCACCGTCAGCGTCTCGGCCGCCCGGCGTCCGCGTAACGTCAATCGGCTGGCTTCTTCCATCTCTTTCCTTCGGCTGCTTCGCCTTTAGGTACCAAGAAGTCTTCGCGTTAATGATTTCCCACGCGGTAGACCGTAATAGCCGTTCCCAACCCGAGCGCCGCTTCTGAGCCCTTTGCCAGGGCCTTTAGGCCTTTGCTGTCCGGCACGTAGAGAATGTCGTTCGACCGCATCGCTATATCTTCTTCCTTGTGGTGCTCGATCTCCTTTAGATGAACCGGTATCTGGTTGCGCTGACCGGTGGCGGGGTCGTTTCGCAGAATCACCGCGGCGTCGCCCTTCGCGAACGTCGTGGTCCCATGTGCGAGTGCCACGGCTTTCAACACTGTCACCTGTTCGCCGTGGCTCTGGACCACATAGCCCCCGGGCTGCGAAATCCCCGCGCCCATTACATAGACAATCCCCGCCCGCGGGACGCTCACCACGTCTCCGCCGAAAATCTGAATGTTGTAGGAAGGATCTCCCGACTCGAGAAGGTCTTGTAGCCGGATCGTCATCGTTTGGGTTTCCGGCGCGTCAGCGGATGCTCCCGGTGCCGGAGGCGCCGTGGGAGGTGGTGCTGTCGCTCGCGTTACCAGCACCACACTTCCCGCTTCGTCCGAGATGCCGCCCGCAGCCGCCAGCACTTCCAATAAGGTCGTCGGCCGTATCACCTGGTAGACCATTGGTTTCGCCACCGCTCCTACCACGGAAACTGGCTGGCTGTTCTGTTCCCGCACCAGTACAGACACCTGCGGATGGGAAACAAGCCCGTTTTCCACCAGGAGATGATCGAGGTCATTTTCCAGTTGAAACGTTGTCAGTCCCGCCGCCTGGATCTGCCCGGGAATCAGAGGAAATCCAATTTCTCCAGCGGGCGACACCCGCACGTCGCGCGAAAGCTCCGGTACGTCAAATACGTCAATGTGCAGCAGGTCCCCTGCGCCGATAGATGTCTCGACCAGCGCAGGATGTGAGGTGGTCGCGAGCGACTGGATCTTTTCGTTCGTCTGCCGGACGGTCTCGGCAGAAGGCGAGGGGGCCTGTCCAAAACATGGGAATACCAGTAGGCACAAAACAGTTGCAGCCGAAAGGTAGATGAGCCCTGAAGAAAGGAGAGGCCGGGTTCGCTGCCAGACTGGGGAGGCTTCCGCTGGACCCACTACGAAACTAAAAAAGGCCGTTATGGGCCGACTCTTGTTCAACGCTCTTCCTCAGAAAATGAGCGTGATTGCAGCAATTTTTTGATCGCAACGTCCTCAGAAATCCCAAAGCGGGAGTTCTCGTTCCGAAATAGAGATGCGGACACTATCCTCCAGAACCGTCAGTGGTGTCAATCCAGAGGTAGGCGTAAGCTGCAACAGCTACCCGCCAATCATTAGAAAAATCTAATGCTTACGATGCTCCTGTCCTCTGCCGTGTTGCTGGCCTCTTTCGGAGCACCCCGCTGCTTGGTTTTCTAAGCGGTCGTCTTGCACGCCGAATTTTAGTCAACCATTTATGCCAGCGAATGCTGGCGGCGTTCCCGTCGGAAATTTCCTTCCGACGGAAGAGGAGAGGATGTGGCGAGGTACGCCTGGAGCAGGAACAAGTTGGCGTTCGAAGGAATGTGGAGATTGAAATCGACGAAGCTGTGGAGCAGCATCGCGGAGATAGCGGCGATAGCTCCCGCGTGCAGAGCGTAGGAGAAGTGTCCCTGTTCTGATTCGAAAGTGCTTTTGGAGTCTCGGAAAAGCCTCCACAAAAAAATCAGCCCGCAAATTCCTCCGAGAAGTCCCATTTCTGCCAACAGCTCGGCATAGTCGTCGTGAACGTGATCCACGAGCTTGCCGTCGTACGCCGGATCGTAGCGTGGAAACACGGATACAAGCGTGCCAAGTCCCGACCCCGTGATAGGGTGGTGAACAAAAATATGCGCCGCGCCCAGAAGCATCGTTCCCCGCCGCTGGAGAGACACGTCCTTGGAAGGAAGCGCAAACCTCTGAATCACCCGACCTGCCCCAAGCCAAGCCATAAGCGCTAGCGCCGCCAGCGCGACGATGGCGAGCACTGCGGCTTGCGGTCGTTCCCCCTCATGATGCCCGCGACTCCGCGCCAGGATGATGAGGACGCCTACGGCAAGGCCAAACCCAACCAGTCCGCCGCGCGAAGCCGATAGAATCAATGCTCCCAGAGGCACGACGGTCAGTAGCCCCAGGAGGTAGAAAAGCTCTCGCCGCACACCGCGGAAAATCAGCAGCGCCAGACCCACCGGTGCCGTCAGCTCAATGAACCCTGCGAAATGGTTGCGATTGACGTAGGGTCCAAAAACGTCGCCTCCTTGTTGCAAGTGCCGGAACCAGTAAATCTCTCCTTCGGAAGTGAAGTGCTGGATGATTCCTAACAGCGAAACCGCGAAGCTGAGAACGACGAGAAACCACAACAGTCGGTTCAGGTCCTTTCGTTCACGAAACGCCTGCGCCGAAAGAAAGAAGATCAGGAAATAGGCCGACAGTTTGAGCAATTCGGTTTGCGTCAGAAACGCATATGCCGTCGTGCGGAATATCAGTTGAAAGCATCCGAGGCCTATCAAACCAAGGAGCGGTGCATTCAACGAACTCCAGTAGATTTTTGCCTCGAAATTGCGGAAATACCACACAGCCCATGCCAGCAGTAAGATCGCCGCACCGCACTCCAGTACCGATTCCGACCAGACCTCTACCACTCCATGCGCCAGCACGCAGAACGCAATTAGCGCGCAAAGGCCTGCCCGCAGAATTTTCATTTCGAACGCTCTTCCGCACGCACGCCGGACTCCACAAGGGAAACATTGGCGATCCAGACACTCCCGCCTAGTTTGCTGTCAAACAGCCGGCTCGGGGCACGCCGGAGACATAAGCGCAGAAAATGCGTTCCACTCCCCGTCGTAAAAACTGCGTCAACAGGAGTCCACGGATTCGTGCCCGTCAGGCTGCCCGCCGATTCATTGAGCGCACCATCGTGATTCGCATCCGTCAGCAGAAATCCCAGCCCGCTTTCGGTGGTAATCCCTTGTGTGCGAATCAGAGTCCTGAAGTGATAAGCCCGGTCAGGCTCGACAGGGATGTACTCGACGGGTTGGCTCAGATCGATGTTCGATCCGCCATCGAAATCGATCCGGACAGATCGTCCCGGACACCCTGGAGGCGGCGCATCAAAATCGAGGTTTGCTCCGACGGGATTACTCCACCGCCAGCCTAGCCCGCCATTTTGAATCGCGAGCGAAAAGTCGCCATTCCAGACGAGAGACGGAACGCTCTCGTTTTCCCGTGGGAGGCCCGCTGCTGCAATCGCTTCACTCCACGTCCGCCGTGCCTCTGCCGACCGGTCCGCTTCGATCAGGGCTTGAAAGAACGGAAACGTTTGAGGCAGCGCAATCCGCTGGTGCAGAGCCACGATCCTCCGCCATACTTCGAGGCCTGCATCCGTGTTGCCTATCGACGCAAAAAAATCGAGGGCCTGGAAATACGCGCTCGGCGTGGCCGGCAGCGCTTGGTCCAGCAACGCAGGAATATCTTGCGATGCACGCCACGTCCGTGAAATAGCGAGCGGAAGCAGGGAAGGCTCTGTGGTCACGGCTTGGCGGATAAGGGCATAGCCTTCCGCGAAATTTTCTTGTCTCAAGAGAAAGTTGCCATAGTTCCATTCAACCTCCGCCGACGATGGATACACTGTCCACGCGTGGCTCCAGGCTTGCTCGGCAAGTCCGATTTCGCCGTTTGCCTCGTAGGCACTTGCCAGGTCCATCAGAAAGCGCGCGGAATTTGGATCGTCTTGCGTGGCATGCAGGTATTCGGAAGCTGCGAGTGCAGGATTTGGATTTGTGAAGTCCCATTCGTGAAAGCGTCCCAGACGGTCCCACGCGTCTCCATTGCCGGGCTCAAGTGACACCCCGCGCGCGATGTTGGCAGGGTTATCTGACCGCACAAGCGCATCGGAGATCGCCAACTGGACAGATTGATAGCTCAGGATCAGTGCAATAAAAATGCAAAGAGCGAGAATGGCGCGGCGGGCCGCTCGGCTATCGTGCGACAGTTCCACGAGGCGTAATCTGCAATGAGGAGATGGCCTGCCGCAAGGAGAAAGTATCCCGATCAGGGCACACGCGAGGGGACTTCACATCAGAGCGACGGACAAAGGACCTCGGCCTCACAGCTATTGAAGAAATTCCTACCTTCCCCTCTTCAGCTTTCCGAAGCGGTACATGATCCCGACGCTGATCTTGTAGTTTCCTTGCGATGGACTCGCGTGAAAAAAGCGAGTGTCTTCGTAGTCGAACTGGATCACCCGAATCGACCAGTGCTGCTTCCAGGCATAGTCCACGCCTCCGCCGACCTGCCACGCGAAAGCGTTGCTGGTGAACGTTGTCTTGGGATATCCCCCTTGGCTCGGGAGGATGTACCGCGTATAGCCTTCCCCAAAGAGCGCTTGACCAAACAACGTGATCCTCCGGTGTCCGAACGGATAGAACTGGGGGCCAGCCATTGCGGAATAGATGCTTGTGTTCCCATTCACCCCGTCGTCCTTGTAAGTTCCGTCCACTTGGCCCGCGACGGACAACCATTTCCAGAACAACATGTAATCGGCCATCCCATCCCATCCGTTCATGCTAAGACGCGGTCCGTTGGGATTGTTGTAGCTCCGAAACGTATAGCCGCCTCCCACTTCGATGGAGGGAACTTCATCCTGCGCCAAGGCGGGAATGGCGCACATCGCCACCAGGATCACCAAGCCGAGCCATTTCATTCTCACAAATCCCTCCAAGATGGCATATGTCGCCTTCAGGTTTACCTGCGCAACAGAAGAAGTCTTATCCCGCCTTCATTCCGATATCAAGCTTTGCGCGGAAATAGAGCTTAGATGGAAGCAAGGCAAAAAGGGAAGCTCGCAAATAGACGGAAATCTTCTTCCTGCACCCAAGGAGCTCTTGAAACGAACTCCGTGGCTTGTGCTAGAACCGAATGACGGGTCCCACGACCAGTACGAAATTCTTCTGATAGCTCGGCGAAGGCGGCGGAAATTTGTTTGGGTCTTGGAAGAACCTCGTCTGTTCGAAGGCAAGTTGCCCCTTCAGCCCTAAGTGATTTGTGAGGAAGACGTCTACCCCACCCCCGGCCGACCAAGCGAATCCTCGCTCCGTATCTGTAAACGGGCCGCCATTCGCAGGCGAGATCTGCAGTTGGTAATGAGAGCCGCCGAATTCGGCCTGCACATACGGCGAAATTCGCCCATGCCCGAATGGATACACCCGTGGCCCTGCCATAAAAGAGTACAGTTTGTTATCGCCACTCACTCCCTGGTTCGAATACGTTCCGGTGATATCTCCCGCCACTGCCAGCCACGGAAACAGGTGGAAGGCTCCGTTGACATCGAACCCGTTCATGTTGACCCGCGAAGATTGTGGAGGAACGTCTTGATCGAAAGATCGGAATGCGTATCCTGCCCCGAGTTCGACTGTCCCCTGAGCAAACGCGGGGATTCCGCAGGACAGCAGAATCGCCAGAAGCATCAGCGGCTTCTTCATTCTTTTGCTCCTGTTACTCATTTCGGCGGATTTACAAGCGTCCACGGTATCAGGATTCCCGGCACAGCGGAACAGGCTCTCCGCCCGCTTTGCGTGCGGAGAGCACGCAAAGCGGGCGCTTTTCCACCTGATCAATCGAACAGGCTATAGCGCAGGATGGAGTAAAGCGCCCAGATGCCATCGCGCCAGGTGATTTTTTTACCTTCCGTGTACGATCGCCCCGCATAGGAAATCGGAACCTCGTAAATGCGCCATGGCCTTTTTGCGATCTTGGCGGTGATTTCCGGCTCAATGTCAAAGCGGTTGGAGCGGAGACGCATCCCGCGGATCACCTCGGCGCGAAAAACCTTGTAGCAAGTCTCCATGTCCGTCAGCTTCAAGTTGGTGATCATGTCGGAGAGTAGCGTCAGGAACTTGTTCCCCACGTAGTGCCAGAACAGATGAACCCGCTGTGGCCCGCCCAGGAAGCGCGAGCCATAGACTACATCCGCCCGCCCGTCGAAGATGGGTTCCAGCAGTTTCGGATAGTCCCGCGGGTCGTATTCGAGGTCCGCATCCTGAATCAGCAAGACGTCGCCGGAAGCGGCTGAAAATCCCAGACGCAATGCAGCTCCCTTTCCCATATTCCGGGGCTGAAAGAAAAATCGGACATTGGAGAGTGGCAAGAACTTCTTATAGGGACCAACTGGAACTTCTGTCGCTCCAGATGCTTGAAGGCTTTGCAGGTGTTCCAGAACTTCGCGTGACCCGTCTGTCGAGCCGTCGTCGACGACGAGTATTTCATGCGCCAGGCCCGATTCCTGCACGCGCCAGAGAATTTCCTCGATGAAGTTTCGCTCGTTATAGACAGGCACGATGATCGAAACGAGCATGTGCCTCTTGGAAATGTCTTCCGCCTGTTCTGGGCTTGCCAGAGCGGCCGGAGCCGTTTCTAATTTCGTGGGAGCAGTCATTCCCGTATGACGATAACATGGAGAACCTTCGGTCCAGAAGTGGCTCGCGCTTTGGGAAGGATTAAGGAGTAGAGTGGGGTCGCAACAAGGAGCCGGATGAGAGTCCCTCTCTTGGATTTGAAGGCGGAATATGAGGCGTTGCGCGAGGATATCCTCGCTGCCGTCGATCGAGTCTGCCGTTCCAGCGCCTTCATTCTTGGGGAAGAGGTCGAGGCTTTCGAGCGCGAGTTTGCCGCCTATTGTGGCGCCCGTTTCTGCGTGGGCCTCAACTCGGGCACCTCCGCGCTCCATTTAGGCCTCCTTTCGCTGGGAGTCCAACCGGGCGATGAGGTAATCACGACGCCGAACACATTCATCGCTACGGTCGAGGCGATCCTCTATTGCGGCGCGCGTCCCGTCTTCGTCGATATTGATCCATCCACGGCGAATCTTGATCCTCGATTGATCGAGCAAGCCGTCACTCGCCGGACGCGCGTGATTCTGCCTGTGCACCTCTACGGTCGTCCGGCCGCCATGGACGCGATTCACGACATCGCCTCGCGGCACAACCTGCGAATTCTCGAAGATGCCGCACAAGCCCACGGGGCCAAATATCATGGGCGGCGTGTCGGCGCACTGGGCAATACGGCAATTTTCAGCTTTTATCCGACAAAAAATCTCGGGGCGAACGGCGAGAGCGGTGCCATCGTGACCAACGACGAATCGGTGGCGCACTATGCGCGAATCGCGAGAGCCCACGGCGCCACCGCCCGCTACCGCCACGAAACGATTGGTTACAACTATCGAATGGAAGGCTTGCAGGGCGCCATTCTCCGCATCAAGCTCCGGAAACTCGAGGATTGGACTCGCAAGCGGCAGGAATTTGCCTCAGATTACCGACGACTCCTCGAAGGAGCAGCGCTTGAACTGCTGGTGGATGACCCTCGCGACGAATGCGTCTACCACCAATTTGCCATTTACGTTTCCAAACGTGACTGCGTCGTCGAGAAGCTTGCGTTGCGCGGTGTCGAATCGGCCGTGCATTACCCCACGCCTCTTCACTTGCAGCCTGCCTGCTCATCTCTCGGATATCCGGCGGGAACATTCCCCCATTCAGAGCGGGCCTGCGAACGTGTTCTCAGTCTTCCGCTCCATCCTTGGCTTTCCGCGGAACAGGTGGAATACGTCGCGCAGTGCGTTCACGAAGTGACGGCGAGAAAATAGCCGCAGCGTTCTTGTCTTGGGACAAAGCGTTGTCTTCTAGAAACTAAGCGCCTGCCGAAAACCCCGCAGCCTCATTACGCGGCAAAGGAGGCTCGGTGGTATCCCGCGGGTTGGAAGAAAATCCGGCAACACTCGCCGCACTGGATGAGCGCTCGCGCAGGCTCGCGGCCAGTCCTTCGAATGTCTGAGAAAAAAATTCGCGAATCGACTGCTCTGCGGACCGCAGCAAAGACTCAATCGCGTTCTGCCCGTGCTCGTTGACTCTCCTCACTGCGGAAAGCGCCAGCGCATCGCTTCCAGTCTGCAACCGCTCCTCGAAACGCGCGGTGGCATCCTTGGCGAGGGAATCCAGCGACTGTGCCCACGCTTCCTGATGTGCCGTCCGTTCATTCCGGTACGTCTCGAGAGCCTTCTCAAATTCAGAGGAAACCTCGCTTCGCCCGCGAGCGATGCCCTGTTCGAGTTGCTCGTTCAGCTTCGCATGGAAGCCTTCCAATGACGTTGTGACTGTTGTTTCCAGGTTGCGCTGCAGTCGGTGCGCCGATTGGCCAAGTTCGGCAAGCCGCTCCTCGATCGCTGCTTGGCTGTGCTGAGCGAATTGATCCATCTCGCGCCCGGAAATCTCCTGAACTACCTGTCCGAAAGACTCCGCTGCCGTTCGCGCGGCCGCCTCGATTTGAGTCCGCGACCGCCCCGTCAGCTCTCCTGCGAAGGCATCCAGGCGCTGTTCGATCTGTTGCGCTTTGGCCGAGGACTTCTCTTCGAGCAGCGATTCGAACCTGCACGCGAGTTGCGCTTCTTTTTCTTCAAGCGCTGCGGTGGATGCCGCCAGCGTTTGCTCGACCTGAACCTGCAGCCGCGCCCGCGTTTCCTGTTGAAACCATTCGGACGCCCGCTCGATCGATTCCGCGGCCGCATGCGAAGCCCGCACCCCGCTCGCGTCCAGCTCCTCCGCCCACTTCGCCAGAGCTTCCTTGCGCGCACCTTCAAAATCGGAACGAAGGCTCGTGACCGTTGCGCTCATCTGCGCCGCAGTTTCCCGCTGGCTCTGCTCGGAGATCTGCCGGAGCCGCTCGCGATGCAGTCGCAAACCATCTTCTGTCTGGAGTTCACGCGTCTGAAGCTCTCGCACCAATTCTCCGGCGCGGTCGTAATGGGGTGAGAGGACCCGCTCGGCCTCCGCTTGCGCTCGCGCCAGGGACTCGCCCGAAAGCGCGTCCAGTGCAGTGGCTGTGCGCTCCAAAAGCCCCGCGGCCAGTCCTTCCCCTCGCCGGTTCATTTCTGCGGTCTGGTCTTCGAGGATTTTCTCTAACCGACGGTGCAATCCGTTCAGCGAGTCATGGCTGGCGGCTTCGAGTTGCGCGGAGTATTCCTGCATTCGCGCTGCGGAATGCTCGATTTCAGCGAGCGAAAATCCCGCTCGTGCCACCTCTTCTTCAAGCGCCGTCTTCGTCGTGGCCACCGTATGGCGAGCCTCGGACGCTGCTTGAAGCAGTTGTGACTGTAGCTCAGAAAACCTCTCGGAAATCCTTCGCTCCGATTCACTCAGCACGTGCTGCGATCGGCCGGAAACCTCCGTAGTGAGCCGGTGTACGCCGGAATCGAGCGAGGATTGCAGCAGCTCGTTCCACTGCCCCTGCGCCAGGCTCATTTCCGATTCCAGCCGCCGGCGCCACTCGTCTAGGGAGAGATCCTCCACGCTAGTGCGGGCTGAGTCCCCAGACTGCTGCGTCGTCCTGGCCGCTTCTGCGGCCTCCAGTTGGAGGCGGGCTTGGGCCATCCGGCTCGACGCTTCCTGCGCGGCTTCTCTTTCCGCGCGCAGATCCCGCACCGTTGTGTCCAGTTCGCCGAAGAGGCTTCGCACCCCTCCAAGCTGCGCTTCGAATTCGGCGCGTACCGTCGCTGTGGATTCGTTTGCACGCGCGAAAAGTTCGCTTTCCCGATTCTCTAGAATTCTTGCCGCTCGTTCGATATTGTCTTCGTGGAACCGCCCGATCCGGTCCGCCATCGTTCGCGACGCTTCTTCGAGAGCCGTTCGCGCTTCCGCCGCGGCGGACTCCACAGCTTCCCTCGCGCGCTTTTCGATTTCAATCGATACGCTGTGCAGCAAGGGAGTCTCCGCACTCTCCCCACCCGCCGTGGTCACGTGCAGAGATTCGTTTGTTGCCTCCGGCGAAGCAGAGGAAGGCTCTACCAACTCACTTGCGCGAAATTCCGCAGGAAATTCGTTTGCCATGTGGGCCACCAGTTCTCGAATGTAATTCGCTAGATTCGCGGGAACGGGCCGTCCTCCGTGCCTTTTTCCCGCTAGGACATCAATTTCCACCACTGTCCCCAGCTGTTTCGCGGCCGGGACGGCTTCGCCTTCCCAATCCTCCGGCGGTGCTTCGATTCCCCAAAGATTTGTGGGGCTCTCCAATTCGACGGCCACCTGAAAGTAGTCGCGGATCGAGTGTGGCTTTTGGATCCACACCACGCGGGCGCGGACTGCGCGTCCTCCTGCCTCGGGCGATGCTTCGAGCGTAATCCAGCTATTCTTTGGCAGTTGGTGCCGCGATGTGTAGCGACAGCCGTGAAGGTTGTAATTGACTGTTGTGGTCCGCTCGCTGAATGGCTGGCCCAGCAGGTCGGTGCCGTGAACGGAAACGGGAACAGAACCCGAAATTCTCTCGCTCCGTCGCCGCTGGGTGGCAGGCGGATTCACATCGATTTCGTTCACAAAAAACCCCTTCGGAGTACGCGAGAGAATAACACCGTCACGGGGACCGGTCGAGAAATTAAACGCCTCTCAGGTTAAATCCTTGTGGAAATTCCGTAAATCCTTTGCAGTTTTTTCACAAATCTTTCGGCTGCTCTTTCCTCTCGTCGCCTCTATTTATGTTTCTTGGTCTTGATTGTTAGGTCTTCGCCGCCCGACAACTGCTTCAATCCATCCAAAGCGGCCTGGCATTGCGCTGCGAGCGGAGAGTTCGGGCTGTTCGCGATGCAGTTCTGATACGCATCGAGCGTCCCTGGCGGAATGTTGTAAATCAACTTGTCGCCTTCCTGCTGTGTCTGGATCGTCGCGGAAAGCGCGCTGCCGAGCAGATACCAGGTCTGCGCATCCTTGGGATTCGCCTGCGACGCTTTCTGCAGTGGTGTCACCGCCTGCTCCAGCAAGCCCTTGTTGCTCAAAACGATTCCAATGTTCTTCCAGCACATGGATGCCAGCGTCGGATCGAGCGCCACGGCTTTGTCGCAATTCGATGCCGCATCCGCCAGCTTCTGGTCGCGCACCTTGGGATCGGTCTGCAGCACGGCCGAATTTGCCAGGTTCGTGCTCACGTGTGTGTAGAACGCGGCTTGGGGTTGCAGGTCGATCGCTTTTTGAAAGGTTGCCGCGGCGTCGTCATATTTCCCCGAGTACTCGTAGGCCTCCCCGAGGTGCGCCAGCACGAGCGCGTGGTTCTTCGTCTCCTTGGGACCCGCGCTTTGTTCGGCTATCTGAAATTCGTTGATTGCCGTGGCGTAGTCGGCGTTCAGCTTGTCTTGAATGGCGCTCTTCTGGTCTGCCGGCGCCGTCTTGAGCTGCTCCCTCAGCGGCTCGGCCTCATTCATCGCGTTCAGGCCGTTCTGGAAATGCTCCTTTAGGGCCTTGAACTTGTTTTCCTCTTCGGCGCGCTTCTTTTCCGCGTCAGGATTCGCGATTAAGTTCTTTGCCAGCAAATCCTTCACACTGATGTTCAGCGGATTTTCCTGCTCGGAGGAAATCTGCACCCTTGTCACGAACGTAAAGTTGTCCTTTTCGTTCGTGAACGTCACTTCGTAGAGTCCCGGACCCATTCCCAATTGCACGAAATTGCCGTCCTTGTCGGTCTTGGTCGTGTAACTTTGCCCGGTGGCCGTGTTTAGGATTTTCACGGTCACGTCCGGATACGGATTGCCATCTTTGTCGAGCACTTTTCCGTCCAGCCGGTCTGCTTGCGCTGCTGCGGCCCCCGCGATCAGCATAACCAGCGCTACGATAAAGCATCCGTAGAGGAGTTTCTTCATGTCCATTTCTCCTGAAGCCTAGGTTTTATGATGCAGCGGTTCATTATGGCGCAGCCTACCGCCGCAACGTATGCGAACTGTCCCAAAAGCGCCCGCGCAATGTAATGCCCCTGCCGTCAGGCGTCAAGCGTTCCCCGGGCGTCTCCAAGCTCAAGGCCGGTAGGTTGCTGCGGTAAGATCCGATTCCCAAACAGTCACGCTGGCCACCTGCGCCCCGTTTGCTGCCGGTGGCAATTGCTCGGAAATCCGGTCGTGCAAGTACCGAGCAATGTTTTCCGCCGAGGGATTCAACGTCTCGAACGGGGGGAGTTCGTTCAGGAATTTGTGGTCCAGAGCCCGAATCACTCCCTGAACGGCCTTCTTCATTTGTACGAAGTCGTAGAGCAGGCCGGTGTCATCCACTTTCTGTCCCGAGAGCGTCACGCGGACCTTGTAATTGTGGCCGTGCAGGTCTTCGCATTTCCCGTGGTAGTTGCGGAGCTGGTGGGCTGCGGCGAATTGGTCGTCTACGCTGACTTCGTACATGCCGTTCCTTGGAGCCCCGCGCGCGCAGCCGCTGCCTCGCTTCGCCTAGTTCGGATGATTTTCCATGAAACGCGAAACTTCGGCGAGGTCCTGCGTGGTCGCATAGCCGGGCAGGGACTCTAGAAAAATTCTACCATACTGCATTCGTTGGATGCGGTTGTCGAGAATCGCCAGAATTCCCCGGTCGGTCTTCGATCGAATCAGCCTTCCAAAGCCCTGCTTCAGTGCCAGCACCGCCTCCGGCACCTGAAACTCCGCGAACGGATTCCGCCCGTCTTCCTGCAACGCTCGGACGCGCGCCGCGACAATCGGATCGCTCGGGAAGGCAAACGGCAGCCGGTCGATGATGACGCAGGAAAGTTGCGCCCCGGGCACGTCCACGCCCTGCCAGAAACTCGACGTGGCAAACAGCACGGCGTGCGGCGTCGAACGGAATTTTTCGAGCAGTGCCCACCGGGGCGCCGTCCCCTGCAGCAGCAGTGGAAATTTCACGCGCGCCGAGACGCGTTCATACAATTCGCGCATCTGCCCGTAACTGGTGAAAAGGCAAAACGCGCGCCCTTGCGAAATTTCCAGGAGCTGCGCGATTTCCCGCGCGGCCTGTTCCGCGAAGCCGGGATTGCGCACGTCGGGCAGATTCTGCGGGACGTAGAGCAGCGCTTGCTCGCCATAGTCGAATTCCTGCGGGAGCACGGTTTCTTTCGCCGGTCGCACGCCCAGCCGCTGCTTCATGTAATGGAAGCTTCCCCCCACGGCCAGCGTTGCCGAGGTCAATATCACGGTATCGAACGGATCGAACAGCCGCTCGCGCAAGATCTGGCTCACGTCGATCGGCGTCGCCGCCAGGAACACGCCGCGCCCGCGCCGCTCGTACCAATAGACGTAGCTTTTCTCTTCGCTCTCCAGCAAGAAGGAGAATTCGCGCCGCGTTTCCGCAGCCCGTCGCGCCAGAGTCACAATCTCTTCCGGCTTCTGTTTCAGAGCGGCGAGTTCCGCTTCCGCTCGTTTCACCGCCGACGTCAACTCGTCATACGCCTCCCGGTTGCGCTCGAGAAACGACCGTCGCTCCGCCGGCTCGAAGGGATAACGGCCCTCGCGCTCCGGAAATTTTTCGAAGAACGCCCGCCCGCGCTCCCGCAGCCTCGCGAGATGCTTTCGCAACGGCGCCGCTTCGATGCGCAGCACCCGCAGCGTGTTTTCGATGTCGCGTGCTAGCTCTTCGAAGCGGTAGCTCGAAATTTGCCGCCCGAAATAATCGCTCGCCACGTCCTCGATTTCGTGCGCTTCGTCGAAAACCACAGCCGAATATTCCGGCAGAATCGAGCCGAAATCGTCCTGCCGGATCGCCAGGTCCGCGAAAAACAGATGATGGTTCACAATCACCAGGTCCGCTTCTTCCGCCCTCTGTTTCATCGCGGTGATGAAGCATCGCGCGAATTCCGGGCACTTCTGCCCGGTGCAAAGGTCGCTCCGCGCGTCGATGCGGCTCCACAGTTCCGCATCGTCCGGCAGGAAAGTCAGCTCGCTGCGGTCGCCCGTCTGCGTCAATTTCTCCCAGTCGCGGATTTGCGCGAACCAGTCGATTTCATCCAGCCCCTTCAGCACCGGCTGCCCTTCCATCTGGTGCACTTTTTGGCGGCACAGAAAATTCGCTCGGCCTTTCATCAGCGCAGCTTTCAGGTTGGGAGCAAAATGCTTTTGCAGAAACGGAATGTCTTTCTGAAAGAGCTGCTCTTGCAAAGATTTTGTCGCTGTCGAGATCACCACGCGGCGTCCGCTTCGGATTGCGGGAATCAGGTAGGCCAGTGTCTTTCCCGTTCCCGTGCCTGCTTCAATCACCGCATGTTGATGCTTTGTAAATGCCTCATCCGCGATTCGCGCCATCTCGATCTGCGAAGCGCGCGGCTCGTAATTAGGGAGCTGTCTTTCGAGCGCTCCCCCAGGCCCAAAAATCTCCTCGATGGAGAGCTCTTCCTGCTTCTGCGATTCTGCTTTTTTGGGCATGAAAGAAGTTGAATCCGCCATTCGGGCGGGAAATATCTAACCTAACACACTCTGCCAATGGGATTCGCTCTTGCCGCGCCTAGGCTCGCTTCGCACGAGGTTCGACGCTGCTTCTTTGCCTTTACGGACTACGGCGCGACGGCGTCTTCCACGTCCTTCACAAGCAATCCCAATTGCTCAAACACCACGGGTTCGAGAAATATCTCGTGGTCTTTTCCCGGCACTTCGGTCACGACCACGTCGATATGCCTCGCGCGCAGCGCCGTTGCATACTCTTGCGTCAATTCGGGCGGGGCGATCGAATCCTTGTCGCCCACCAGCATCCTAACGAGCGTCGTCGAAGGGATTTCCGGCACCCAATCCAGCGGCGAAAGGCTCTTTACCGGCTCAAGCCACATCGGGTTGAGTTGCTTCTGCGCCATGTGCTTCCGAAACGCATAGACGTCGCACGGGCAGGAGACGAGCAGCGCCCCGTCCGCCACGCCGGGAGCCCGCCCGAGTATGTCTGCCGAAATCGTCGCTCCGCCGGAATGTCCTGCCATGATTACTTTGCTCGCATCGTATTTTGCTTTCAATTGCGTTGCTGCACTGGCAATCGCGCCCACATTCTCCGGTGTGTAATTGTCGCCCGTCGTGTGTCCGCGAATACCGCTGGAAGTGTCGCCCACATCGTCGGTATAGCCAGGTCGCAGCACCGCCGCCGCAATAATGTTTGGGATTTCTGCCGCCGCTATCCGCGCAAAGATGTACTGATACGACGGCGCATGAAACGGTGAATCGCCGTGCAGCACAATCACCAGCACCGGATGATTGCTCATTTGCGGGCTGTGGTAGGCTCGCGCCTTCAGGCGCAAGCCATTCGCCGTCACCCAGACCGTTTCTCCCGCCGTCGAATTTCCTTCAAGCGCCGCGTCGCTCGAATGCGGCGGATGCACGTTCGCGTACCAGTCGTACAGAATCGCGACGAGTGCAGCGATCAGCACGATGAGAACGATTCTCCCGATGCGTGCGAAGAGCGACATTCCCCGGATTATATCTCAAGGCCCTCCGCACGCTTTTCGCCGCTCGAATGATAGAGTAGAGAGCCCGCGTTTCGCGGCGCGCGCCATCCATGACCCAAAAGCTTCCGTCAATTGTGATCGTCGGCCGCCCCAACGTTGGTAAATCGACGCTCTTCAACCGCCTCACCGGCACGCGCCGCTCCATCGTCACCAACGAGCCGGGCATCACACGCGACCGCATCTACGGCACCGGCCAGTGGGAAGGGCGCTCGTTCGAAGTCGTCGACACCGGCGGCATCGTTCCCGAGGACAAAGCCGGAATTCCCGGCGAAATCTTGCGCCAGGCGCGGGTCGCTATCGATGGCGCCACGCGCGTCGTCCTCGTCGTCGATGGCCGCGCCGGAGTCGTCCCGCTCGACACCGATCTCGCGCAGATGCTCCGTCGCGCCGGAAAACCTCCCATCATTGCCGTGAACAAGGCCGATACGCCGAAACAGTCCGATCTCGCCGCCCAATTCTTCGAGCTCGGCAGCGAGGTTTTTCCTGTCTCTGCCGAACATGGCCTCGGCGTCGACGCGCTTCTGGATGCGCTCACCAGCGAGTTTCCCCGCGGCGAACAGTCTGAAGAGAAAATTGATGTCAATATCGCCATCATCGGGCGGCCCAACGTCGGCAAGTCCACTCTCCTCAATCGTCTCGCTGGCGCCGAACGCTCCATCGTCTCCGAAGAAGCCGGCACGACGCGCGATACCGTCGATACCATTGTCGTCCGCGGAGGAAAATCCTACCGCTTCCTCGATACCGCCGGGATCCGCCGCAAAGGCAAAACGAAGCTCATCGCTGAAAAGCTCAGCGTCATCATGGCGCGACAGCATCTCGAACGCGCCGATCTCGCCATCCTTGTGGTAGACGCTTCCGTCGGCGTCACCTCGCACGATGCCACCATCGCGTCCTATGCGGAGCAGTCCGGCCGTTCCGTCATCATTGCCATGAATAAATGGGACCTCGCGCTGGAGGCGGCCCGCGAGAAAGCGGAACGCGAGAAAAGAGGGGCAGGGAAGCATTCGACCGTGGATCCGGGCAAACTGCTGGCGGACTACGAAAAGCTCGTTCGCGAAAAGCTCAAGTTCTTGAGTTACGCGCCTGTCGTATTTTTATCCGCGCTCACCGGCCAGCGCATGGAAAAACTCTACGCCACAATCGACCGCGTCGCTGAAGCGCGTCGTCGGCGCATTTCCACGGGAGAGCTCAATCGCTGGCTCAAATCCATCGATCTCGATCGCGGCACATCTCCCGCCAGCCGTGAGGTCAAGATCTTCTACATTACGCAGGCGAGCGCTTCGCCTCCGACGTTCGTTCTGTTCACCAACCAAACACGCCCGCTGCACTTCAGCTTTCAGCGCTTCCTTGAAAACCGCCTGCGCGAGGAATTCGATTTCATCGGTGCCCCAATTCGCTTCACGCAGCGCCTCAAGCTGCGCGGCTCGCGTAATCGCCGGCGGGATTCCCGCGAGAGCTAATATCCATATTTAAGTGTGTCATTCCGGCCGGAATGGCAGCGTTTCCTCTTCGGACGCGGGAGGGGACTCTCTGCGCGGTCTTGGCGCTCTGGCTCCTGCATCGCCATTCACTGCACCTCCGATGGCTGCGCCTACCGTCGCACCTTTTGCAGCGCAGCCAATCCACCGATTTCTGCTAGAAAGCCAAATGAGAGGGCCTTTATTCCGCAGCGCGATTGAAATTTCCTGGACGTCTCCGTGGAGGGAATGTGCCGAGAGCATGTTCGCGCCTCGGCTCGCTGTCAAGCGGGAAAATGCGGGCGATGAAGGGGATTAGTCTCGCGAAGCGGAAACCTTTGCTTTCAATTTCACGCGGCCGCCTTCGATGCTCACTGAATATTCCACGGCCTTGCCGCCTTTGTCCTTCAATTCTTTTGTCTTCTGGCGGACAAATCGCTCGAAATCCTTCAGGCTCGGCGCGCCCGAGCTTTCTCCGGTTTGCGCCCGCGCATCGATCAAATGCTGGTAAAGATTGGTCACCTTTTCCCGCTCGCGATCCGGATCGGAAACCGATAGCGCGAACGTACTTTCTCTCTTCGCCGCTTCTCCCGCCTGCGTCGCTGCCTCTCCATTCGGGCCATTCGCGCTCGCTTGTGCCGCCTGGCGCGCTCGCTCGGCTTCGATGGCTTTGGCCGCCGCGCCGTAATGATGCTGCACCGCGCCCGTTTCCTTTTGCGTGAGTTTCTTGCGCCACATGTCCTGATATTTCGCGTAGGTTTGCTGGATGTTGTTGAAGCGGAACCGCTGCCCCACGCTTAGCTCGCCCATCCGCTCGTTGTAGCGCCGCATCATCGAATCCACGCGCCACTGCGTATCGGCCGGAGGCCGTGGTCGGCCGCCGCCGAAGTATTGCTCGTATTCGATCTTGAGCGTGCGAATGTCACGCTCGATTTGCCCTAATTCGTCGTCGACGGATGCCATGGTGGGTAATTTGGTAGTAATTAAGCCTATGTCCCTCCTTTGGCGGCGTCAATCGCCTTGAAGGAGCCCTTGTCGGAAAGGCAAATCCCGGCGGTTGCGGTGCCCTTCGCCAGTGTGCTCCAATACCGCCTGTATGGCTCCTTCGAGCGGCAGCAATCCCAGCGTGCACGATTCCGTCGCGGCACGCCTCCGCCAGATTCCCTCGATTGATGAACTCCTCCAGCGCTCTCGCCTTCTCGCGCTGGTGGAGACGGCGGGCCATTCCGCCGTTGCCGCCGCGGCCCGCAAAGTCCTCTCTGATCTGCGCGAGCGAATTAAGTCGGGCAGGCGCGAGGCGGGCGCTCCTCCCGATCTCGCCGCACTGGAAGCTGGTGTCGCCGCGGAAGTCGAAGCGTCGCTCGCCCCCTCGCTTCGTCCCGTGATTAACGCCACAGGAGTAATCCTTCACACGAATCTCGGCCGCGCGCCTCTCTCTCCGGCCGTGGCGCGCCGGATCGCCGAAACAGCGACGCACTACTCGAACCTTGAATATGACTTGGAAAAAGGGGCCCGCGGCAAGCGCGACACTCACACGGCTCACGCGCTTGCGGAAATCGTCGGTGCGGAAGCGGCAATCGTTGTGAACAACAACGCCGCTGCTGTTTTCCTTGTTCTCAATACGCTGGCGAAAGGTCAGGAAGTCATCGTCTCTCGCGGCGAATTGATTGAAATCGGGGATGGTTTCCGCATTCCGGACATCATGGCGGAAAGCGGCGCCGAACTAAAGGAAGTCGGCACCACGAATCGTACGCGTCTGCGCGACTACGAAAATGCTATCGGCGAACGGACGCGCCTACTCCTGCGTGTCCATCCCTCGAATTTCCGCATCACCGGCTTCACGGAACGCCCTTCGCTCGTGGAACTTGCATCCCTGGCGGAGAAGCGCGGTCTTCCTCTTTACGAAGATCTTGGCTCCGGCTGCCTTGTCGATCTCTCCACGCAGGGGATTTACGAGCCGGTCGCGAAGGCCAGTATCGACGGGGGTGTTTCAGTCGTTACATTTAGCGGCGACAAAATGCTCGGCGGTCCGCAAGCCGGAATCATCGCCGGTAGAAAAGATATCGTTTCCCACATTCGCCGCAATCCGCTCTTCCGCGCGTTGCGCGTTGATAAGCTGACTATCTCCGCTCTCGAAGTCACCCTGAATTCCTACCGCCGCGGTGCTTATGACGAAATTCCCGCGCTCCGCATGATTCGCCAGACACGCGAGCAGTTGCAGCAAAGAGCTGTCGCGTTCGTCGGTGGCCTTCGGTCGCAGGTTCCCGGCGATGTCAAAATCGAAATCCTCGGCGGCTTTTCCGTCATCGGTGGAGGTTCGACGCCCGATCAGCAGTTGCCCTCGGAAGTCATCACGATTCAAAGCTCGCGCCATTCCTCGGCGTCGCTCGAAGAGCGCCTTCGCAAGCCTGCACGCAGCGTTCCCGTCATTGCCCGCATCGAAGACGAGCGTCTGGTCATCGACCTGCGAACGGTTTTCCCGGAAGAAGAATCTTCGCTTGCCGCTGCCATTGTCGCGGCTCTGCGCTAGCGGCTCTCACAGCCGGTTGATCACGCTCGCCACGCAGCCCGCCCCAAATCCGTTGTCGATATTCACCACGCTCACATTCGAGGCGCAACTGTTCAGCATCGCCAGCAAAGCCGTCAGCCCACCGAAGCTCGATCCATAGCCCGTGCTTGTCGGCACGGCAATCACCGGCGCAGCCACCAACCCCGCCACCACGCTCGGCAGCGCCCCCTCCATTCCCGCCACGCAGATGATCACGCGTGCTTCCGCGAGCTTTTCACGATGCTTCAGCAGCCGGTGCAGTCCGGCCACTCCCACGTCATAAATCGCCTCGGTCCTGTTGCCCATTGTCCGCGCAGTCACCAGCGCTTCCTCTGCGACGGAAATGTCGCTCGTTCCTGCAGACACCACGAGAACCAGCCCTTTTCCTTTCACCGTCCGGTCGCGCTCGATTGTGATGGCGCTGGAGTTTTCGTGAAAAATGGCCTTTTTCGCAACGCGCCTCACACTCGTGAAGACCTTTCGGTTCGCTCGCGTGATCAAAATGTTGTGCGAGCCGCGTGCCCCCAACATTCTCCGCACAATCTGCTCCACTTGCTGCGGTGTTTTTCCCTTCCCGTAAATTACTTCCGGAAATCCCTGCCGCAACGAGCGGTGATGATCGATCTTTGCGAAGCCGATGTCTTCGAACGGAAGCGCGCGCAATCGTTCCACGGCATCCTCGACGCCCGTCTTGCCGCGCCGCACCGCTTCCAGAAAATTCCGTATGTCGCGTTCGTCCATTTTTTTCCGCCGTGGCGAATTCTAGCATCCCGTGCGAGCGACCCCCAATCTCCCGTGCTCGTATCACGATTCGGCATCCCGAATTGCGCAGCCTGTGCTAGAGTGCCCCCAGGCAAGCGCCCGAACCTCCGTCGCGGGCGCGCGATTCAATTCATTTCAGGAGGCCTCGCCATGTTGTGGATTATCTGGACGATCCTCGTTGGTGCGTTTGTCGGCTGGATAGCAGGTCAATTGGTGAAGGGCCGCGGCTTTGGTTTTTGGGTGGACGTTCTGGTGGGCATCGTCGGTTCGTTCCTTGGCGGCTGGATTTTCGGGCTGCTGGGTTTGTGGGCTACATCGGGGATCGGCAGAATCATCGTCGATATCATCGGTGCCGTCGTCCTGCTCCTGATCATCAAGGCGATCAAGAAGGCCTAGCGCCTCTCTTGCCGTCGAGCCCTGCGGGGCGGAACGCTTCTCGCGTCCCGCCCGGCGCGCACACCGCTTCAGTTCTCCGGCTGCCCTTCCGCGTCGACCACCGCCACAGGGCCGTACTTCTTCAGCACGTCCTCGATCTGCTTCCGGTCGCCCACGCAGATCCACTGCATGTGGTCCAGGTCCACGAACCTCTTCGCCGCGTCCTGCACGTCCGAGACTGTTACCGCGGAGATATGCTTCGGATACGTATCCCAGTAATCCGCAGGCAGCTTGAAGTAGTGGACCGTCAGCCAGCTATTCAGAATCTGCGCAGGCTGTTCGAGCGACAGCGCGAAACGCGCCACAATCGCCCGCTGCGCTTCTCCCAGCTCCTCTTGCGGCACCGCTTCGTTGTTGATCTTCTTGAACTCGTAAAGAAACTGCGTCATCGACCCATCCGTCACCGGCGTCCGCACCGGTGCCAGCGCCTGCCAATCGCCGGGATAAATATCCGCATTGAAGCGGCTGTAGGAGCCGTACGTGTAGCCGTGCACCTCGCGCAGGTCAAGGAACAGCCGCGATTGCGGCCCGCCGCCCAGCACCTGGTTCATCACCGCCAGATCGAAGTATTCCGGATCGACGCGGCGGATGCCTCGATTTCCCGCCACGATGTACGTCTGCACCGATCCTGGCCGGTCAACCAGCGTAATCTTCGACGCCTGCGCCGCTGGCATTTCCGGAAGCGTTTCCTCGTGCTCCGCCGCCCCACTCCATCCACCGAAGTATTTCTCCACCAGCGTGCGCATTTCGGGGGACTGAAAATCTCCCGCTACGCCCAAAATCGCGTTTCCTGGCACGTAGTGCTGGTCGTGAAACTTCCTGAGGTCTTCCACCGTGACTTTTTCAATCGACGCCTTTGTGGCAGAGGTAATCGCCGCGGGAAAGTCTCCGTAGAGCACGCGATGAAACGCCCGCTGCGCCAAAAAGCCGGGGCTCGAAAGGTTCTGCTCCAGGTCGGCAAGTTGCCGCTCCTTGTATTTCGCCAGTTCGTCGGCTGGAAATGTCGGATGCAGCACCACGTCGCTCATCAGGTCCAGAATTTGCCCGCTTGTGTTGGAAAGCCCCGATGCCGCCACCGTCGTATAGCTGACTCCGAAATCTGACTCGGCATCGAGCGTTGCTCCAAGCGAATCGACTTGCGTCGCGATTTGATCGCTCGTTCTCGTCGTTGTTCCCTCTCGCAGCATGTCTGCCGTGAACGCTGCCAGTCCCGGCAGGTCCTTCGGATCGGCCAATTGTCCCGGCCGGATCCACATCGTGACGGATATCGTCGGCAGTTTGTGATTCTCCAGCAGCAGCACCGTTAGCCCGTTCGATAGCTTCACAACTTCTGGCCGCGGCAGCTTCACTTGCAGCACTTCTTTGTTCACGGGCGCGCGATTTAGCCGCACCACCTTGCTGAGTTCCGTCGATTTCCCCTGCGCCGCCGCCGTCCCCGCGAGCGATAGCAAAAGCACGAGGCAGGCAGCCACCGCCAACGCCACGCCCGTCGCGCGTCCGGTTCTCGCCGTGCTTTGGCTCATCTTCCGATCCTCCCGACGTCCGCTGCGGCTCATTGGGCCCCCTTTGCGCCGGCATTTTCATCTGCGGCTGGATATGTGGTCACCACGGCTCTCTGCGAGTTCACCAGATACTCTTTCGCCGCCGCGTCCACCTGCTGCACAGTGATTGCATTCTGTTTGGAATAAATCGTGTTGACCAGTTCCGGGTCGTTGAAATACACAGCATACTGCCCAATCAGCACCGCCGTCGAAAGCGAGGTCCGCCTCCGGTCGATGTCACGTCGCAGTTGCAGTGTTTTCGCCTTGTCCACTTCCTGCTGCGTCACTCCGCCCTTCACGAGCTCGGTGATTTCGTCATCCAGTCCTTTTTGCAGATCTTCCACCTTCACTCCCGGGCGCGGGTTCGCCGAAATATAAAGCAGTCCCGGGCCGATCCGCGCATCAGCATAGGCGGTCACGTTCGACGCCAGTTGCTTGTCCTTCACCAGGTGCTGGTAGAGCCGCGAGCTTTCGCCCTGTCCGAGAATGATCGCCAGGTTCTGCATCGCGTAATTTCCTTCGGTGTTCCCCGGAGGAATCAGGTAGGCCATGTCGATTTCCGGCTGCCTCGCCAGCGGATCGTAGATGGTTTCCATCCGCTCGCCGTAGTGTTTCTCTTCGTGCAAATCCACTTTCGGCGGCGCCGGCTGCTCCGGAATCGTTCCGAAGTATTTCTTGATTTTTTCGAGCGCCTCGGTCGGATCGAAATCGCCCGCCAGCGTCAGCACCGCGTTGTTCGGCGCGTAGTATGTCTTAAAAAATTGCCGCACATCGTCGATCGTCGCCGCGTTCAGGTCGGACATGTATCCGATTGTCGAGTGTTTGTACGAGAAATTGTCGTAGGCCAGGTTGTCCAGGTCCAGATTCGCCCGCCCGTACGGCTGGTTGTCGATTCCTTGCCGCCGCTCTTCCTGCACGGCGTTCCGCTGGTTGTCCAGATTCGCTTGCGTGATGTTCAGCGACCTCATCCGGTCCGCTTCGAGAAACAGCCCGAGATCCAGTTGGTTCTTCGGCAGCTCTTCAAAATAATTTGTCCGGTCCGAATTCGTCGTCCCGTTCATCCCGCCGCCATTGTTGAAAATCAGGATGAAGTGCTCGCCCTTCCCCACGTTCTCCGACCCTTGAAACATCATGTGCTCGAACAGGTGCGCAAATCCGGTGCGTCCCGGCCGTTCGTTCCGGCTGCCCACGTTGTAGGTGATGCAAATCGCATAGACCGGCGCCGAATGGTCGGGCGCCAGGATTACGTGCAGTCCGTTCGAAAGCGTCGTCTGTTGCAGCTCGATATTCGGGATTTTTATGTCGGAAACGCCCGCCGGTTTTGCTGAGGTCGTCAGCAGAAGCAGCAGCGCAACCGGCAGTCCTGTTGCAAGTATTCTTCGATGGCTCATCAGTTATCTCCAAAATGGCACACGGGATTTTCGCCCAATTCGGAACATAGCGCAATCGCACACCCCTGCGCGCCTTTAGACTTCGCTCGCAAATTTTCGTAAGCAAATCGATTCTCGGCGGCGCACGCCCCCTCGGCTTGCAAATTTCCCCCAATCTGCATACGCTCAAGAATTCTGTTGTGGGAGCAACTCACTCCAGCGATATGGCCCGAACGAAACTCGAAGGAAAATCGATCGCCGTCGGCATCACGGGCGCCAGCGGCGCCATTTATGCCCGCTCTCTGCTGCGCATTCTCGACGCCGACCCGCGCGTTTCCCGCGTCTTTCTCGTTGTCACGGAAGCCGGCCAGCGCCTGCTTTCGACCGAGCTTCGAATCGTCGCTTCCGACTTGAAGAAGCTTCCGCCTCTCATCACAGAAACCGAAGCGTCCAAAATCGAATATCTTCCCAATAAGGACGTCGGCGCGAGCATTGCTTCCGGCAGCGCTCTTCTTGACGGCATGGCCATCATTCCCTGTTCCGCGGGCGCTCTCGGCTCGATCGCTGCAGGCATCGCCAACGATTTGCTCACCCGCGCTGCGGACGTTTGCCTCAAGGAGCGCCGCCGCTTGATTCTCTGTCTTCGCGAGACGCCTCTGAACCGCATTCATATTGAAAACATGCTTCGCGTCACCGACGCCGGAGCCGTCGTCATGCCCGCCACGCCCGCGTTTTACTTTGCTCCGGAAAAGATCGAAGATCTCTCCACGCAGTTCGCCTGTCGCGTGCTCGCGCAGCTCGATCTGCCTCAGGAGTCGCAATACCGCTGGAGGGGCGCGAAAGCCTAGCGCGCATTCATCGCGCTCACGCAGAAGTCGCTATGACCAAAAGCCGCATCCGCGTCGTCCTTGAGATGATTAAATTCGAGCACTCCGTCTTCGCACTCCCCTTTGCGCTGGTCGGAGCAATCCTCGCGGCTCACGTCGCCGGCGTGCTTCCCACCCGGTGGCAGCTTTTGTGGATCATTGTCGCCATGGTTGGCGCTCGCTCCGCCGCCATGACCATGAACCGCATCGCCGACATCGAATACGACCGTCGCAATCCCCGCACTGCAAATCGTGCTTTGCCCGCCGGCCAGCTTAGCATCGGCTTCGCCGCCGGATTCACGGTTGTCGCTTCCGCCGTTCTTGTCCTCGCCGCATGGGAGCTGAACCATCTGGCATTCGAACTTTCTCCCGTCGCGCTCGCGCTTCTCTTTCTCTATTCCTACACGAAGCGCTTCACCTCCGTCTCGCACCTGGTTCTCGGCCTCTGCCTCGGAATCTCTCCGGCAGCCGCCTGGATTGCCATCCGCAGCTCGCTCGACTGGCACATCCTGATTCTCTGCGGCGCCGTCACTCTTTGGGTCGCTGGTTTCGATGTTCTCTACGCCTGCCAGGACGTCGATTTCGACCGCACCGCGGGCCTTCATTCCATTCCCAGGCGGGTTGGAATCGCCCGCGCTCTGCTGATTGCCCGATTCATGCACGGCGCCATGCTGGTTCTTCTCGCCTGGCTCACGCTCGCCTTTCATCTCGCTTGGCCCGCGTGGATCGGCCTTGCCGTCGTCGCCGCGCTCATCGCCTACGAACATTCGCTCGTTCGTCCCGACGATCTCAGCAAGATGAATGCTGCGTTTTTCACCGTGAACGGCTATATTAGTGTGTTGTTCTTGCTCTTCTGGGGTGTGGCGGCCTTCGTGTCCCACCCCTGACTTGCGGGAACACCACTGTCATGCCGAAGGATTTGCAAGTTACAGACAAGCGGCTCGAAAGCGTCGCCGCCAAGGTCAAAGCTGGGGACCGTCTATCGGCCGAAGACGGCCTGGCGCTTTTCCAATCGAGCGATCTGCTCGCCGTCGGCTGGCTCGCCAACTTCGTCCGCGAAAAGCGTCACGGCGATGTCACCTATTTCAACGTCAATCGCCACATCAATCCCACCAACGTCTGCGTTGCGCACTGCAAACTCTGCGCCTTTGGCCGTTCGCCCGACGCTCCCGGCGCCTACACATTTGCTCTCGATGAAATCTGGCAGCGCGCTGCGGATGGCGTCGCCGAGGGAGCCACGGAATTTCACATTGTCGGCGGCTTGCATCCCGACCTGCCGTTCGAGTATTACCTGGACCTGATTCGCGGTTTGAAGCGGCGTTTCCCGCAGGTCCACCTGAAGGCCTTCACGATGGTGGAAGTCGGTTACTACGCGCGCATCTCGAAGCTTTCCATTCGCGATACATTGCTCGCCATGAAAGACGCCGGCGTCGATTCTCTCCCCGGCGGCGGCGCCGAGATTTTTCATCCGCGCGTGCGCAAGATTATTTGCGACCACAAAGTTAGTGGCCAGATGTGGCTGCAAATCGCCCGCACGGCGCATGAGGTCGGCCTGCGCTCCAACGCTACGATGCTCTATGGCCACGTCGAAACTCCCGAAGAGCGCGTCGATCACCTCATCCAGTTGCGGGAAACACAGGACAAAACTCACGGGTTCGTCACCTTCATTCCGCTCGCGTTTCACCCGGCAAATACGGGCTTATCGCACATCCCAAGCCCCACCGGCTTCGACGATCTGAAGACCATGGCCGTCGCCCGTCTCCTGCTCGACAATTTCGACCACATTAAGGCCTACTGGATCATGCTCACGCCGCGCATCGCGCAGGTCGCGCTTCGCTTCGGTGCCAACGATCTCGACGGCACAGTGGTCGAAGAGAAAATTTATCACGATGCGGGAGCCACCACTCCCGAGCACATGACGCGCTCCGAACTCGAGCGCCTCATTCGCGCCGCCGGTCGCATCCCCGTCGAGCGCGACACGCTCTACAATCCCGTCGATCGCGTCAAGAACCCCATTCCGCCCCAAGGGAGCCTGTCGCGCCGCCCGGACGGTTTCGTCCCCGAGACTTCTCTCACCCTGAATCTTTAACTCCCAAAATTTTTTGCCGTTTCGCTGCGTGTGGATTGGTGTGCGGGGGTAGGCAGAAACAAGGTAGGGAATCAGGAAAGGACCGGCATAGAAGATCTGCAAAAATGTGGGAAAAACCTGGGAATTAGTTCTGCTGCTGGGACCTTTGCGGTCTTGTAGCGGCGGCCTTTAGGCCGGCCTAGGAGTGATTTCCCCGCGTCAGTCTTCTTCTTCGTCCTGCGTGCCCAGCACCTGCACGTGCAACGAACGGTCGCGTGGTCCGTCGAGTTCCGCCAGAATGATCGATTGCCAGTATCCCAGCGCGATTTCCCCGTCGCGCACCGGCACGGAAAGCGTGTGTCCCAGCAGCATCGCGCGAAGATGCGAATCCGCGTTTTGCCGGTTGCATTCCGAAAGCTTCGGATCGTTGTGCCGCCAGTATTCGATGCGTCCCACCAGCTTTTCCAGAAACGTTTTCATGTCGTCCAGCAGCGCCTGCTGAAATTCGTTGATGAACACCGCCGTCGTCGTGTGGAGCGACTGCACCAGCAGCATTCCCGCCTTCATGCCGTGCTTGCGGACCACTTCGTTCAGGTCCTTGGTGATGTTGATCAATTCCAGGCGTTCGCGTGTGCGGTAGCGAAGCGTGTCCAGCGTCATCCGCACCATGCCGCTTTTCGCTGCGGCCGGCTTTTCGATCACCTTGGTCGCTCGTGACGTAGCGGTCTTCATTCGAAAAATGGCTCCTGACAAAACATGTATCTAAGAACTGTTCCCTCGGGTTAGATGCTCTTGCCCCGCCCGCGTTGCTTGAATTTGCTTATTATAGCGGCCTGATAATACCCCGGTCCACTTGTCCGTCGAAGGAAATTCGAAACCGTTACCTCCCGCATCTCCCGCTTGTTCTACATCCCCAAGATTGTCATTCCGAGGAGGAGCAGCCCGATTTCCGCGCTTGTGTCTTCGCCTTGCGCGGAAAGCGGCCGCATTTGCGACGACGAGGAACCTCGGCGCCGGAACGGCGAATACCTCGCAGTCGGCGTCCTACAGGAATATCGACAACCCCCGTCTCGTCCTGCCGTGCTGAGCCGCCTCCCCTACGCGCGTCTCGCCGCCGCCGCACGAATCTCCTTCGCAATCCCCTGCGCCGACGCCCGTGGATCGCTCGCCGCTGTGATCGGGCGCCCCACCACCAAGTAGTCCGCTCCTGCCTCCACAGCTTCCGCCGGGGTCCCTATGCGCGCTTGGTCGTTCGTCGCTGCCGCCGCAGGCCGGATGCCGGGCACGAGGATGATGAAATCTTCGCCGCACTCCTCCCTTATGGCGCGCACTTCGTGAATCGAAGCCACGGCTCCATCCAGCCCCGCTTCCTTCGCGAGCTTTGCTAACTCGACCGCTCGTATCGCCGGCGAGCCTTCATACCCCACGCGGTTCATTTCTTCGGCATCCAGGCTCGTCAGAATCGTTACTCCCAGCAATAGTGGCCGGTTTTTCCTTGTCCCGGCTGCCTCCCTCGCTGCCCGCATCATTGCCAGCCCGCCGGAAGTGTGTATCGTCATCAGGCGGACACGCGGCAGTCCCGCGGCCGCGCGCACCGCGCTGGCCACCGTATTCGGGATGTCATGGTATTTCAGGTCGAGGAAGATGGAATGGCCGAGGGCGGCGAGTCGTTTCACTGCCTGCGGCCCTTCGGCCGTAAAGAGCTGGCTTCCCACCTTTATCATCCCGGCCGTGCCCTTCAGCTTGCGTGCCAGGGCGACGGCCGGGCGCAGGGAGTCTACATCGAGGGCTACAACTAATTCTGGCGTGTCTGGGCGTGGCGTGAAGGCACCTCCAGCAGTTCCATGCGCACCTTGGCGGTGCCGCGCTGCTCGAATCCGAGCCGACGCGCTACTTCGTAGCTCACGTCTAGCTCGCGGCCTTCCACGTACGGCCCTCGGTCGTTGATCCGGACCACCGTGCTTCGGTGATTGCGTGTGTTCGTCACTCGGACGATCGACCCTAGTGGGAGCGTGGGATGCGCCGCCGTCAACCCGTTCATATCATAGATCTCTCCGGTTGCGGTCGGCTGCCCGTCAAAATCGTCCCCATACCAGCTCGAAATGCAGTCCCATACCGCCAGCGGCTTTGGCTGGTTCGGTGAGCTCTTGGCTGGGGAGGGGGTGTAAATCGGGGACTGCGTTGCTGATGTTTGGGGAGGGTCGCCTGCTTTGCTTGTGGCGGTTGGGTTGGCCATGGGAGCAAAGACAAGCATACCCAGTCCTAAAAACACGGAAGCAAAAGCAACGTAATATCTTATTCGCATTTCACCTAACCTCATTTGAATCAGCATAATTTTACCCTTCCGAAGCCCCTTCAGGCAATCATTTTAGCCTTCCAGAGCTCCTCGTAATTTGCTGATTTCAAACACCTTTTCCTTCCGGCACCATTTTTCCACACCCTCTACTAGGCGTTCCGAGGCCCGTGGGTCGGCAAAATGGGCCGTTCCTACCTCCACGGCCGCTGCTCCTGCCAGGAGGTATTCCGCCACATCTGCCGGAGTTTCAATCCCGCCGAGTCCAATTACCGGAATTTCCAGGGCCCGGCTGGTCTCATGCACCAACCTCATCGTTATAGGTTTGATCGCTGCGCCCGACAACCCTCCCGTCGTACTACCCAGCCGGGACCTACGATTGTGGCTGTCTATACACAGTGCAGGGTAGGTATTCGCCACCACGAGTGCATCCGCTCCTTCGCTTGCCGCCGCCCTTGCGATAAGTCCAATCGTATTAATGTTCGGGGAGAGCTTGACCCACAGAGGTCTCTTGCAAGCCTTCCTGACCGCTCCTACAACCGATGCCGTCAGCGTGGGGTCAGTACTATATTCCACGCCCCCCTTCTCCACGTTCGGGCATGAAATGTTCAATTCCAGCGCGGCCAGACCCTCGGCGTCTTCCAATACCCTCGTCACCTCAACATAATCCGAGATCGTATGGCCGAACACGTTGGCGATGATTGCCGTCCTGAATGCCCTGAGCTTCGGCAGCTTCTCCTCAACGAACGCCCTCACCCCCACGTTCTGCAGTCCGATGGCGTTAATCATCCCACTGGAGGTTTCGGCCATCCGGGGAGCCTCCGCACCCGCCATAGGCTCCCGTGACAGCCCTTTCACTACAATCCCGCCCAAGCGGCTCAAGTCCACCAGTTCGGCAAACTCCAATCCATAGCCAAACGTTCCGCTGGCGGCGATGATCGGGTTTTGAAGGGAAAGGGAACCAACGCTGACTTGAAGGTCAACTTCCGCTGGCCGGTGACGTTGGAGGGCCGCCGCTCCGGAACTCACGGACGGAATTTTATCACGCGGGTCAAGGCGGAGCGCCTGTTCCATACACTTCGTGAACGGTCAGGCAGCTCCGCAATCCCCGCTGCGGAGTTCACAGGGTCTATGTTACGATGTGGCGCTCATGAAGGTCGTCGAGAAAAGACAGCTCCTCTCCGCGGAAGAAATCGGCCGTACCCTCCAGCGTCTTGCCCATGAAATCGTCGAAAAAAGCGGTGGCACAAAGGATCTTGCCCTGATTGGCGTTCGCCGCCGCGGCGTCCCGCTCAGCCAGCGTCTCGCGAAAATCATCCACACGTTCTCGGGCATTGAAATTCCCGTCGGTGTCCTCGACATTACGCTTTATCGCGACGATCTTTCGACCGTTGCTCCCCAGCCCGTCGTTCAATCCACTGAAATTCCGTTCGACGTCGATGGCCGCGACCTGGTCCTGATTGACGACGTCCTCTACACCGGCCGCACCGTTCGCGCCGCCATGAACGGCCTCTTCGACCTTGGCCGTCCGCGCCGCGTTCGCCTCTGCGTCCTGATTGACCGCGGCCATCGTGAGCTGCCCATCGAGGCCACTTTTATCGGGCGGGCCGTTCAGACAAGCGACACTGAAATCGTCGAGGTCCGCCTGCAGGAAATCGATCCCGAAGAGCGCGTCGTCTTGGTCGACCGGGTTTCCTAGTCCTCGGCCCTTGCTCTGTAGGAAGTCTTCTAAAGGGATACAGTGCTGCTCGGATTGCAACACCTGCTCGGAACCGAAACCCTCTCCCGCGATCAAATCACTTTTATTCTCGATCAGGCCAGGCCTTTCCAGGAACTCCAGCGCAATCCTCTGAAGAAGCTTGCCACCCTGCGCGGCAAGACCGTCGCCATCGCCTTTTTCGAATCTTCCACGCGCACACGCATCAGCTTCACCACCGCCGCCTCGCGTCTTGGCGCCGACACGATGAATCTCCAGGCCGAAGCCTCGAGCCTCAAAAAGGGCGAATCGCTTCTCGACACCGTTCGCACACTCGAAGCCATGCGTCCCGACGGCATCGTTATTCGCCATAGCTCTTCGGGCGCGCCCGAATTCGTTTCCCAGCGCCTCGAAATTCCCGTTCTCAACGCTGGCGACGGCACCCACGAGCATCCAACGCAAGCCCTTCTCGACGCGCTCACCATCCGCGACCGCAAAGGCTCCCTCGAAGGCTGGAACGTCACGATTCTCGGCGACATTCTCCACAGCCGCGTTGCCCGCTCCAATATCCACTTGCTCTCCAAATTCGGCGCGCGCATCACGCTCTGCGGCCCTGCGATGTGGATTCCCCGCGAGCTCGAATCTCTCGCTCCCAACCTCCGACGCTCCTTCTGCGTAGAAGACGCCGTCTCGGGCGCTGACATCGTTCTTGTCCTCCGTGTGCAGACCGAGCGCATCCACGAGCCGTCTCTCGCGCCAGAGGAATACATCCTTCGCTATCAGCTCACACCGGCTCGCCTCCGCCTCGCCAAGCCCGACGCTCTCGTCCTTCATCCCGGCCCTATGATTCGCGGCCTTGAAATCGATCCTGCCGTCGCCGACGGCCCTCAGTCCGCCGTCCTCGAACAGGTCACAAACGGTCTCGCCATTCGCATGGCGCTTCTTTACCATCTGGTGGGCGGCGCGCCTCCCGACGCTCCTCACCCCGCAAAGGGATGAACGAATGCTCCTGATTCGCAATGGACGAGTGCTCGACCCTGCGTCCCGCACCGATGCGTCGCTCGATGTCCTTCTTGACGGCGACCGCATTGCGCAAGTCGGCGCGAATCTCCCCGCTCCCGGCGGCGCTGAAATTTTCGACGCCTCTGGCCTCATCGTCGCGCCCGGCTTCATCGACCTGCACTGCCATCTTCGCGAGCCCGGCCAGGAGCTCTCCGAAACCATCGAGACCGGCACTCGTTCCGCTGCCCAGGGCGGCTTCACCGCCGTCTGCTGCATGCCCAATACTCAGCCGGTCAACGACCGCGCTTCTGTCACCCGCGGCATCGTCGAGCGCGCTGCCACCGTCGGCGCCGTGCGCGTCTGGCCCATCGGCGCGGTTTCGCAGGGCAGCAAAGGCGAAGCCCTCGCCGAAATCGCCGCCATGAAGGACGCTGGCATCGTCGCTGTCAGCGACGACGGCAAACCTGTCTCTACCGCTCGCCTCATGCGTCAAGCCATGGAATATTGCGACCCGCTCGGTCTGCCTGTCATCGAGCACGCCGAAGATCCGTCGCTCGCCGCTGGCGGGGTGATGCGCGAAGGGCCGCACTCGCTCCGCCTCGGCCTGAAAGGCATTCCTTCGCAGTCGGAATCCATCTGCGTCGGCCGCGATGCGGAGCTCGCCGGCCTCACCGGCGCGCGCCTTCACATCGCGCACATGTCCACCACGCGCTCTCTCGAATATGTCCGCGCGGCGAAAAAACAGGGCCTGCGCGTCACCTGCGAAGTCACGCCGCATCATTTCACGCTGATCGATGAAGACGTGCGCTACGACACGAATTTCAAAATGAATCCGCCGCTCGCTTCGCGCGAAGACCGCGAAGCCCTGATTTCCGGCCTTGCCGACGGCAGCATCGACGCCATCGCCACCGATCACGCTCCGCACCATCCTGCTAGCAAAGATGTCGAATTTGACCGCGCGCCTTTCGGCATCCTCGGCTTTGAGATGGCTCTCGCGCTCGCCCTTCGCGAACTCGTCCAGAAAAATAAAATCTCGCTCATGCGCCTCGTCGAGCTCTTCACCACCGGCCCTGCGCGTGTACTCGGCATCGAAAGAAAAGTCGCCTCCGGCGAGCCTGCCGACGTCACCATTTTTTCGACCGAACATAAGTGGACCTATCGCGTCAGCGAATCTCCCAGCAAGTCTCGGAACAGCCCTTTCGATGGCGCCGAATTCACCGGCGCGCCTATGGCCACCATTGTCGGCGGACGCATGGCGTACCGCCGGAACGGTCCATCGCGATGAGAGCCGTGAACCCATGACCGATTCCGCACCGCCCGTTCATCGCTTCGCCGCCACGGACTATCTCGCGCTTGAACGCACTTTTCTCGCCTGGATTCGCACGGGATTGGCGCTGATGGGTTTTGGCTTTGTCGTCGCGCGCTTCGGCCTGTTCTTGCAGTTGATCCAGCGCGAGGCGTCTTTTCCGGTCCACGAGAGGCTCGGCCTCTCGCTTTGGTTTGGGACTGCTCTGATCGTTATCGGCGTTGGCGCTTTGATTTTTTCGAGCTTGCGCTATCTGCGCACGGTTCGCGATTTCAATCTTGGTCGCGATACCTACCAGCGGCCTCTCGCTTCGGCTCTCGTCATCGCCGTCATCCTCGCCCTCGTCGGCATCGCCATGGCGATTTATCTTCTGATGGTTTAGCAGGGCGCTGAAAAGGGCGAAGTCCTTGTAGGCCGCGGTTTCAACCGCGACGCAAGCGCAGCGCTCGATCCATGGACCTCAGCCCCTGAAGTATGAATTTTTGCGTTTTTTCAGCGGCCAGTCAGCCCCGAAGCCGGTTAATCAATTCAATTGGGAAACGACACTGATTAATGCGCGGTGGGTTCTGAGGCGGGATGCATTCCATGCTGCGGCACTTCATGAACGCCGCGCACCGGCGCTTCCTGGTGGAAGCGGAAAAGCTGGTTCAAAGGTCCGGCGCCCTTTCCGATGGAATAGGATTTTTCGATCGCTTTCGTCACGTACGCTTTCGCCAGGATCACCGCTTCGCGCAATTGCTGTCCGCTCGCTAACTGTGCGGCAATCGCGGCGGAAAACGTGCAGCCCGATCCGTGCGTGTTCGGGCTCTTCACGTGGTCCCCTCCGAACGTTTCGATTTCTTTCCCGGCCTCGCAGAGCACGTCGATCGGCTTCTCCATGTGCCCGCCGGTCACCACCACGGCTTTCGCGCCCATTTCCACCAGCTTTTGCGCTGCCGCTTTCATCCCCTGCACGTCTTTCACTTCATGGCCCGTCAAAAATTCCGCTTCCGGCATATTCGGCGTCATCACGCTCACCCGCTTCAGCAATTCGTCGCGCACGAATTTCAATCCCGACGCATCCAGCAACTCCACGTTTCCGGCCGTCGGCCGCGACACCGGATCCAGCACCACATGCGCGAATTTGTGGTTATCGAGAAATTCCGCCACCACAGCCGCGTTTCCTCGCGTGCCGAGCATCCCGATTTTCACTGCGGCAATCGTCACATCCTCCGCAAGCGTGTCCAGTTGCGCGCGCAGTTGCGCGCTCGGCGTCGGATGCGCGGAAACCACTCCCTGCGTCGATTGCACCGTCAGCGCCGTCACCGCCGCCACGCCATAGCAGTTGTGCGCCACAAACGTCTTCAGGTCTGCAGCAACGCCCGCGCCGCACGATGGATCAAACCCGGCGATCGATAGGAGAATCGGTGGAACGTGAACGGTGTGATTGCTCAATTCGAGGTGCCCCCCGCGCAAGGCTCCCAAAAAGAAAAATTTGCCGGACGCGCTGCACATTCCAAGCGCTCCGGCAAATTAAAATGTACGCGCCTTTCCTTTTCACGCGCAACAGAAAATTTGACCGCGCGATGTTGTGGTGATGCTCGAAAACCGATGGAATGATTGGGAAGACGTCACGGGAAGAGGCCGCGCACCAGCGTCGCATCCGCCACGCGTCCCACGGCCAGAATGTACGCCCCGGTCCGCATTTGCGTCCGGTTTTTTCGCGCGGCTTCGTAGACGTCGGTGAAGGCCCGCCGCATCACGGCTTCGAGCTTCGCATTCACTTCGCCTTCTGACCAGAAAAAACTCTGCAGATCCTGCACCCACTCGAAATAGCTCACCGTCACGCCGCCCGCATTCGCCAGAATATCCGGCACCACGAAAATTCCCTTGCGCGCCAGCACTTCATCCGCGTGTGGCGTCGTCGGTCCATTCGCAGCTTCGGCGACGACTCTCGCCTTGATCTGATCTGCATTGTTCAGCGTGATCGCATTCTCAAGCGCTGCAGGAATCAGAATGTCGCACTTCATCGTCAGCAAATCGTCGTTCGAGATTCGCGATGTTCCCGGCATCCCCACCACCGTGCCGGAGCGCTCTTTGTATCGCATCGCTTTCAGCGGATCGATCCCCCGCGAGTTGAAAACTCCGCCGCGCGAATCGCTGATCGCCACTACACGCGCTTTTTTCTCCGCAAACAGCCGCGCCGCCACCGAGCCTGCGTTTCCAAATCCCTGAATCGACACGCTCGCGCCGCGCAAGTTGATTTTTTTCACCTTGCACGCTTCTTCCACTGCCACCAGGCATCCGCGCGCGGTCGCTTCGGCGCGTCCTTCCGATCCGCCAATCGACACCGGCTTCCCCGTCACCACTCCCAGCGACGAGTAGCCCTTCGTCATCGAATACGTGTCCATGATCCACGCCATCGTTTGCGAATCGGTATAAACGTCTGGCGCGGGAATGTCCTGCTCCGGCCCGATGATCGGCAGAATTTCCGACGCGAATCGCCGCGTCATCCGCTCCAGCTCCGGCTTTGTCATCCGCTTCGGGTCGCAGATCACTCCGCCTTTCCCTCCGCCGTAGGGAATGTTCACCGTCGCGGTTTTCCACGTCATCCATGCGGCCAGCGCCTTCACTTCATCTAGCGTGACGCTGGGATGATACCGGATGCCACCTTTCGCTGGTCCGCGCGCCACGTTGTGCTGCACGCGGTATCCCGTGAATACTTTCACCTGTCCGTTGTCCATCTTCGTTGGCACGGAGACTTCCAGCACCCGCTTCGGTGTGCGCAGGATTTGCCGCAGGCTCTGGTCGAGCTTCAGGTATTCCGCTGCCATGTCGAACTGGATTTGCGCGATTCGCAACGGGTTCAGGTCTTCGCGCGGCGCGATGCGGGGCATGGGTTGCGGCGGGGTCTTCACCACGGTCGACATCGTGCCTTCCTCCTCTTGCGGAGAAATCAGCGCTGCCTTTGCAAACCGTTGACGTCTTCGGGGCCCGAAACGCGTGTAAGTGCTGCGAGAATCGAAGTTTATTCGAGCCGTGCGGGAAGTCAACGAAAACCACGGCCAATTCAGTCCGACTTTGCCTCTCGAACTCACCCGATGGGTCAAACCAACCAGCTCTTAGCCAAGCCCAACTGGTTGCACATAAACGACTTATCCTCTCCGCTCCCTGGTCAAACCAGGTGTGTCTTGTTTGGTTACACGCTTTCGCCTCTCCACGGCGGTTCTGCGATTGACGCCGCCTCCCTCCCGCGCTAGTCTGCGCCCGGTGCAACGCGCAACTTCGGAGCCCTGCAATCCGGGCGATGAATCCTGTGCGTATCTTAAATATCGGGGCCGGCCAACCGAAGTGAGTTCGCGCGCAGCAGCAGAGTCCAGGACGACGGATGCGGCGCTGATGGAGAGAATTGTCCAGCGCGACGAATCGGCATTGGCGGAGCTGTACGACCGCTACGCCGCAATGCTGTCCGCTGTCCTCAATCGCATTCTGCGCGACACGCAGGCCGCCGAGGAGATTCTCCAGGACATCTTTTACCAGCTATGGCGCACCTCTTCGCAATTCGACGCAAGCAGAGGCTCGCTGCCGGGATGGCTGACGGTGATTGCGCGGAACCGTGCGATCTCCCGCCTGCGGCGGAAGAATCCCTCGTCGGGCGAGGAACTGGCGGAGAATGCGGTGGTGGTATCGTTCAACCTGGAGACGGCGGTCGCGCGGCGGGAAATGATGTCGCGCGTGATGGCCGTTGTTGCTCGCCTGCCTAAGGAGCAGCGCGAAGTTCTCGAGCTCGCCTATTTCGAGGGAATGACGCACAGCGAGATCGCGCGCCACACGGGCGATCCGCTCGGCACGGTGAAGACGCGTTTGCGGACAGCGGTCGAATCGTTGAGGCAAAATCTGAAGAAATGAGCACGCATCCCACTCACGAGGAAGATTTCGATCTCTACGCTCTCGGCGCTCTCGAAGGCGACGAGAAGCAGGCCATCGAAGAGCATCTCTCCGCCTGCGCGGATTGCGCGCGAAAACTCGCGGAAGCCCGCGGCCGCGTCGCGCTGCTCGCATTCGCCGCGCCCGCCGCTGTGCCCTCGCCGGGTGTGAAGGAACGCCTGCTGCGCGAAATCCAGAGCGGCGCCGCTCGCGCGGAGGAATCGTACGCGAGCAAGCCCGCCGCGCCGGAGCGCGTGCGCGGATTCTTCGCTGACTGGCGCAGCGCGCTGCTCGCATCCGTTGCCGTGGCCGCCGCGCTCGCCGCGATTTTCCTCGCCACGGAAAACGCGCAGATGCGCGAGCAGATGAATTCGCTGCGTGCATCCTTCGACCAGCAGAAACACGATCTCGCCGAAGCGCGCGAAGAAGCGGAGATGTTCGGATCCGTCGAGACGCGCATCGTTGCGCTCTCGCCGATGCCCGGCCATCCCATGAAGGCCCGCGTCCTCTTCAACGCAAAGATGGGCATGGTCATGGCCGACGTCGAGGCCCCCGCCGCTCCGCCGAAGATGGCCTACCAGCTCTGGGTGATGCCGAAAAACGGCAAGCCCATCAGCGCCGGCGTTTTCAACACCGCCGAGGCCGGCTGGTCCATGTGGATGGCCGACGTCCCGAAGGGCACCGAGCCGATGATGTTCGCCATCACTCTCGAACCCGCCGGCGGCATGCCGCATCCCACCGGGCCGATGGTGATGACTACAAAAATCTCCTGACCTTCCGCTGCTCGAACTTCACGCGCTTCTACTGCTCCGTCCAAATCGCTCTTCACTCGCTTGAGCCCAAAACTCACTTCGCCGGAATGCGCTCCACTCCCATGAATGGCCGCAGCGCCTCGGGAATCTCCACCGACCCATCCGCCTGCTGAAAATTCTCGACGATCGCGATCCACGTCCGCCCGACCGCAAGCCCCGAGCCGTTCAGCGTGTGCACGAACTCCGATTTCTTCGCGTCTTTCGCTTTGTAGCGAATTCCCGCTCGCCGCGCCTGAAACGCCTCCGTATTCGAGCACGACGAAATCTCCATGAATTCGCCCGCCGACGGCAGCCACACTTCAATGTCGTAGGTTTTTGCCGAAGCGAATCCCATGTCGCCGGTGCAGAGCAGCACCACGCGATAATGCAGCCCTAGTTTTTGCAGCACCGCTTCGGCATTGCGCACCAGCGACTCCAGCTCGCCGTAGCTTTCCTCGGGCCGCGTGAATTTGAACATCTCCACCTTCTGAAACTGATGCTGCCGCTTCAGCCCGCGCGTATCTTTTCCCGCGGCGCCTGCTTCGGAGCGGAAACATGCCGTCCACGCGCATACGCGAACCGGCAGCGAATCGCCGTCGAGCGTTTCTTCTCGGTGCAGGCTTGTCAACTCCACTTCCGCCGTCGGCGTAAGATACAAATCCGTGTTCTCGATCCGAAACATATCGGCGGCAAATTTCGGCAGTTGTCCCACGCCGGTCAGCGACGCCGTGTTCACCAGAAACGGAGGCAAAATTTCCGTGTAGCCGTGCTCGCGCGTGTGTGTGTCCAGGAAAAAATTGGCAATCGCGCGTTCCAGGCGCGCGCCAAGCCCTTTGTAGACGGCGAATCGCGCCCCGGCGATTTTCACCGCCGCATCGAAATCCAGAATTCCCGCCGCTTCGCCGATTTCCCAGTGCGGCTTCGGAGCAAACGAAAATTTCGGTGGCGCGCCCCACCGCCGCACTTCCACGTTTTCCGCCGACGAATGGCCCACGGGCACCGTCGTGTGCGGAATGTTCGGCACGGTCAGCAGAAACGCGCGCAACTGCTCGTCGAGCTCGGCGATGTGCACGTCGCTCTGTTTAATCTCTTCGGAAACGCTTTTCATTTTTGCGAGGATGCCCGAAGCGTCCTCGCCGGATTTTTTCATCCGCGCGATTTCTTCGCTGGCCTTGTTGCGCTCCGCCTTCAGCCGCTCGGTCGACGTCACCAGTTGTCGCCGCTCCGTATCGATCGCGCGAAACGCGTCCAGATCGATTTTCGCGCCGCGGTCGCGCGCCATCTTTTCAATCACATCCAGATGTTCACGAACGTATCCGAGATCGAGCATAGGCGTAACAGAATAGCGTAAAGGTGCAAACCGCAAAAGGCGCGACTCGTGACTTGTGATTCGTGAAAAGCAAAGCTGGCGCGGATGAATCGCGGCGCAGGAGAAGTGACGCAGCTCACAATGGCCGGTTCGCGCTCCTTGAAAAGCAAACACTTGCCGAGCGCGCGGAAAAATGTGCCACTCGCCGCATTCTTGTGCATCCAATCCCTCGGACGTATATTGAATGGGCAAGGACCCCCTCGAATCCGCCCCGAAAGGAAATTTCCATGGCAAGAGACGTGAAGGAACTCGACCCGAAGCAGCGCCAGCGCGCGCCGCTCGCCACACCCACCGACATCAGCAGCGATGGCGTCAGGGACATCACCGGAGCGCTCAATGCGTTGCTCGCCGACGTGTTCGCTCTCTACATCAAAACCAAAAATTTCCACTGGCACATGAGCGGCCCGCATTTCCGCGATTACCATCTGCTTCTCGACGAGCAGGGCGACCAGCTCTTCGCCATGACCGACCCGATCGCCGAGCGCGTCCGCAAGCTCGGCGGCACCACGATTCGCTCGATTGGCGAAATCGCGCGCTTGAAGCGCGTCGACGACAACGACGCCGACTACGTCGAAGCCCAGGACATGCTCAGCGAGCTTCGCGAAGACAATAAGGCGCTCGCGCAGCGCCTGCTCGAAGTCCACGGCGTTTGCGACGAAGCGAACGACGTCGCCACTGCCAGCTTGATCGAGGTCTGGATCGACGAGACCGAGCGCCGCGTCTGGTTCCTCTTCGAATCCACCCGCCGCCGCTAGCGGTCCTGAGCGAAGTCGAAGGCTCGCCGCTGACCGCGACGCCTCGCTATCGATTACCCAGGTGCCGGGCGCCCCATCCTTTGTCCGCCGCAGGAGGACAAAGGGTGGGGCTCGGTTTTTCGCTCCCTCTGTGTGCCTCGGTGTCTCCTTGCCCTTCGAAAAGCCCTGTGGGCTTTTCGAAGGGTGTGGCTGCGTTTTTCCCCCGCTTGACACTGTTACCCACTTGATCAACGATCCCGATCGCACACTGCCTCTGCCAGTGCGCCGCAATCGTGCCCAAATCCTCCTCCACACCTAAACCGCGCTCCTCGGCCCACGCCGTCGAAGCCGCTCTGCCCGAGCCCGTCTTTCACGACCCGCGCCACCACATCAAAATCTTTCAGGGCGATTGCCTCGAAATCCTCGCGAAAATTCCTCCCGAATCCGTCGACCTCATCTTCGCCGACCCGCCCTACTTCCTCTCCAACAACGGCATCACCTGCCACGCCGGCCGCATGGTCAGCGTCAACAAAGGCGAATGGGACCGCTCCCGCGGCGCGCAGGCCAATCACGAATTCAATCTCGAATGGCTCGCCGCCTGCCAGCGCGTCCTCCGGCCCAACGGCTCCATCTGGGTCTCCGGCACCAGCCACGTCATTCATTCCGTCGGCTTCGCCATGCAGAAGCTCGAATTCAAGCTCTTGAACGACATTTCCTGGGTCAAGCCCAATCCGCCTCCCAATCTTTCCTGCCGCTATTTCACCCACGCCACCGAGACCATCATCTGGGCCGCAAAAAATAAGAAGTCCCGCCACACCTTCAACTATCGCCTGATGAAGGAGCTCAACAACGGCAAGCAGATGAAGTCCGTCTGGACCATTCCTCCTCCCGAAACCTGGGAGAAAAAATTCGGCAAGCATCCCACGCAAAAGCCGCTCGCCCTTCTCGAACGCATCCTCCTCGCCTCCTCGAATGAAGGCGACCTCGTCCTCGACCCCTTCCTCGGCTCCGGCACCACCGCCCTCGCTGCGCTGCGCCTTTCCCGCCGCGTCTTCGCCATCGACGCCGACGCCGCGTGGATTCATCTCTCGCTAGTCCGCCTCTGTTCCGATCTGGTACACGCGCAGATTTCCGTCTCCGTCGTGCAGATCTCTATTGATCTCTTCTCTCGATCTATGGATCGATCCGATCCCGAGCCTCGCGGCTCATCACGCGTGCATCCTCCTCTCCAACTCGTTCAGCAAGAGTGCCGCTTCTACTTCATCGCCCGCGACACTCGCCGCGTCCTCTTCTCCGTCCTCGCTTCGTCTCTCGACGAAGCCCGCGATAAATTCTTCGCGGCCGGCTACTCCTCCTCCGACGCCCTCTTCATCATCAAAACCGAAACCTCCATTTATCTCGCCCAGTCAAAATGATCTAATGCGGGCATGCACTTGGCGTTACCCGAGCCACCACCTCAATACAAGAGCCCCCAACAGCGCGCTCGCGCGGTTACTGAAGGTTGGGGCGAAACGAACTTATACTGTGCCAACTGCAACTCTGACCATCTCAACAGGTTGAAAGCCAACACCGCCGCGATCGATTTCGACTGTCCCAAGTGCAATGCGCTTTTTCAGTTGAAAGGCCGCAAGCAACCAATCGGTGGAACGCTCACAGACGCAGCCTACGACAAAATGAGGGAGGCAATACTGACGGGAAGGACGCCAAACCTATTGGCACTCCACTACGACTCGCCGACGTGGAGGGTCAAGAATCTCATTCTCATTCCTCACTTTGCATTCTCACTAGCCGCTGTCAAGAAGCGTCCTCCACTGAGCGCAAGGGCCAAACGCCACGGCTGGGTAGGTTGCAACATCATCCTTTCGAATATTCCGCAAGATGCTCGAATTCCAATCATCTCTGAAGGAATCATTTCGGAAGCCTCATCGGTAAGAAGGTGGTATCAACGACTTCAGCCCCTGGCCGAAATACCGCTCGAACAAAGAGGTTGGACACTCGACGTCCTCAATGGAATCCGAACACTCGGCGAATCCGAATTCTCTCTTAGCGAAGTTTACGCACAAGAAGAACGCCTCGCTCGGTTGCATCCCCACAATCACAACATCCGTCCCAAAATCCGCCAGCAGCTCCAAATCCTCCGCGACCTCGGCTTCCTCGAATTCCTCGGCGGCGGGGTCTATCGCATAACCTAGGCTAACGCCCACGGTTTTATGTGGAGTGCGGCGAGTCATCGCCGCTTTGCCTTTGCCGTCGCCTTTTGTGGAGTGCGGCGAGCCATCGCCGCTTTGCCTTTGCCGTTGCCTTTTGTGGAGTGCGGCGAGCCATCGCCGCTTTGCTTTCGCCGTTGCCTTTTGTGGAGTGCGGCGAGCCATCGCCGCTTTGCCTTTGCCGTTGCCTTTTGTGGAGTGCGGCGAGCCATCGCCGCTTTGCTTTTGCCGTTGCCTTTTGTGGAGTGCGACGAGTAATCGTCGCTTTGCCTTTGCCGTTGCTTTTTGTGGAGTGCGGCGAGTCATCGTCGCTTTGCTTTTTCCACTCCCCGGCCATAGACTCACGCCATGCCGGATTGGCCTCACAGCCCAGTTCACCGCCTGGACGGTGGGGGCGCCTATATGATCACGGCGGCCACATATGAAAAGCTGCCGATCTTCCGTTCGCGAAAGCGCTTGGCATATCTTTGCGAGGCGCTCCTGCGTCTCGCGGCGGCGAGCCTATGGAGATTGCAGGCTTGGGCCGTTTTTCCGAATCACTATCACTTCATCGCTATCGCTCCGGAAGGAGGAAAAACCCTCTCGACGTTTGTCGCTCGACTGCATCGAGCGACCGCGACCGAAATAAACCGGGAGGACCAGAGCCCTGGCCGGCGCGTGTGGTTTCAGTATTGGGATTCCCACCTTACGTTCACGAAGTCATATCTCGCCAGACTGAATTACGTTCATACCAACGCGGTGCGCCATGGTTTGGTGCGACGACCGGAACAATACGAGTGGTGCTCGGCGGGATGGTTCGAGCGCGAAGCCGGAAGACCCTTTTACGAAACGGTGATGAATATTCGAAGCGACCGCGTCAACGTGCTGGATGATTTCGAGGTGGACGCTGAAGACATTCGGTAGATAAGAACGAGCTCGAAGAAACTCGAAAAATGCAAAGCGGCGATGACTCGCCGCACTCCACAAAAAGCAACTCGTCGCCGGCTCCTACCGCCTCCATTAGCCTTCCTTCCTCTGTGCCTCTTTACCCTGAAGACTCGCCTGCGGCGAGTCCGAAGGGTGTGGCCCACCACCTGTCCCTAAGTACAGGTCTGTCCTTCCCCTGTCCAGAGGTACAGGTGCCCCCAAAAATCGTCCAGTTCGACCAAATCCCTACTTTCGTCCAAGTGTTTCTGGCGCCAATTTTTGCTACCGTCGGCTCCATGTAGCCAAAGGAGACACGCTATGCCATCCACATCACGTCTCGCCGCCGCCCCGGATTTCGAGCGCCACCAGCGCAAATGCATTGTCTGCCGCCACGAAGACCGCGCCACCATCGAGGAATATTTCGTCAATTGGTTCCGTCCCGGCTGGATCGCCTCGTTCTTTCAAATCACCGAAGACTCGCTGTACCGTCACGTTTTCGCCACCGGCCTCTACGACGTCCGCGCCACGCGCGTTCGCACCGCTCTCGAACACATCATCGAGCGCGTCCTGCAAGCGCCCGTCACAACCTCTTCCGTCGTCGACGCCGTGCGCGCCTATACGCGCATCGATTCGCGCGGCCACTGGTCCGAGCCGCCCACTACGCACATCGTCATCCCCGGCGCGCCCGTGCCGCAGCCGGCCGCTTCGCGCCGCGAACCAAAACCTCCTCGCGCCCTCCGCTCTTCAAGCGCAGCGCACAAGGCTCTCCAACCACCAATATCTAGCCTCGAATCCCCGGTTCAGACCACGAACCAGGACTCCGGCGCGTGTGCTTCGGGCGATGCCGGGGCTCTCGTTTCTAATCGCAAGTCAGGGGAATTAGAAAATGCCACAACTCGCTGAAAACACTCGCTCGCGCTCATTTCTAATCGCGAGTCAAACCGCACCTCCCGCCCTAGGCAAGTGTAGGAGGCCGGAGCCTGTCTGCCGGACACGCAGGCTCCAGCTCCGGCGTACTCGGGCGTTGCAAATCCGCTCTTGGCGGATTGGGCGCGAAGGAGCGCGAGGGGCGTGGCGAGGCGACGGGAGGCGGGCTATGCTGAATGAGAAGGGAGCTGGGCGAACCCTTCGAATCCGCCAAAATTGAACCCTCAGGGAAAGCCCTTCGAACGCGCCACGGGCGAGTAGTTGAGGGATAACCCTTCGAACTCGCCACCGGCGGATTCTCAGGGTAAAGGGGCTTGGGATGAGAAACGACTGGAAAGTGGAAGGGCGCGGAGTGGAAGTGCTGGGGACGCTGGCGCTGATCCCGCCGCAGCCGGACGAATTTCAATTCGTCGAATTCAAAATCACCGGCGAAGTGGCACGGCTGACGCTGAACCGTCCCGACCACAACCTGCTGAACGAGCGCGTGCTGGCGGAGCTGTCGTCGGGGATCAATTCGCTGGCGGAGCGGCGCGACGTGAAGCTGATTGTGCTGGACTCGGCGACGAAGGCGTTTTCGGGCGGCATCGAAATCGGCGAGTACACGCAACGCCGGGTGTTTCAGTTGCTCGACGCGTTTCACGGCGCGTTTTTGGCGATGCTGGACACGTCGAAGCCCGTGCTGGTGGTGGTCAACGGGCCGGCGTTCGGCGGCGGCGCGGAACTGGCGGCGCTGGGAGACCTGGTGATTGCGACGCCGAAGGCGAGGTTCGCGCAGCCGGAAATCAAGCTGGGCGTGTTTCCGCCGCTGGCCGCGGCCATCCTGCCGAATATCTTGGGGCCGAAGCGCGCGCTGGAATCGGTGCTGACCGGCGAAACGATGACGGCGGAGCGCGCAAAAGAATTGGGGATGGTCAACTGGATCGTGAGCGAAGAAGAGCTGCCGAAAAAAGTGGAGGACGTGATTACGCGCGTGACGGCGCAGTCGGGAGCCGTCCTGACGATGGCGAAGAAGGCGATTTTGGGCAGCCTCGGAATGCCGCTGCGCGACAGCGTGCGGAGTTCGATGAAAATTTTCCTGAACGAGCTGGGAGATTTGGAAGATTCGCAGGAGGGCTTGCGCGCGCTGGTGGAGAAACGAGCGCCGCAGTGGAAAAATCGTTAGCCGGCCTCTCCCCTGACACGCCGTGATTTGACATGGCTCGGAGCGGCGAATAGACTGACGAACGACAATTCGACTGGCGCGGGGATGATCCTTTCGGAAGGCCAACAAGGTTTTCCAGGATCGACGGAAGGCCGTGAAAATCGGCCACGGTCCCGCCACTGTAACCAGCCGGCGCCACGTACCGCGCGAGAAACGCTGGAAGTCAGGAACGAACCCCGCCAGTGAGAGCCGTGACTCTTCGCGAGAAAGAGAGCGGACGCGAGCCTCGCTTTTTCCGCGAGGCTTTTTTGTTGCGGCGGAATTTTCCGGAGAAAATTTTTGAGGCGCGGGGAAAAAGTCTGGCGCGGCGCGGCGGGAATTTTGGCGCTGGCCTCTGTGTTTGCGGCAGCGCTGGCGTTCGCGACGAGTTGCCGCGCGGAAGTTGCCGCGAGGCAAGGGCAAGACACGGCGAAAGCGTTGCCGGCGGCGTCGAGCGTCGAGACGCGGATGGTGACCGACGAACTCGGGCGGCGCGTCGCGGTGCCGCTCGACGTGAAGCGCGTCGTCTCGCTCGCGCCGAACCTGACCGAGACAATTTACGCGCTCGGACTCGAAGACAAGCTTGTGGGCGACACGGATTTCTGCGACACGCCTGCGGCGGCGAAGTCGAAGCCGCACGTCGGCTCGCCGGAGTCACCGAACCTGGAAGCAATCATCGCGCTGCATCCGGATCTGGTGCTGATGGCGCCGATCAACCGCTATGAAACGATGGACGCGCTGGCGCGGCTGGGAATCGCGGTGTATGGAACAGAGCCGCGAACCGTCGAGCAGATGCTGACGTCGGCCGCGCAGATCGCGGACTTGATGGGCGCAGGAGAGAAGGGCGCGGCGATGGTGGCGCAACTGCAAGGGCGGCTCGACGCGCTGCGCGCGCGGCTGGAGAATCGGCCGATGGCACACGTGCTGTTTGTCGTGTGGGCCGATCCGCTGGTCACGATCGGGCAGAACACGTTTATCGCCGACGCGCTGCGATGGGCGGGAGCGGAGTCTGTGATTACGACGCACCAGGATTGGCCGAGGATCGGAATGGAGGAAGTGGTGCGCGTGCAGCCGGACTGGATTGTGCTGGCAGGCGAGCAAATGGTGACGAAGGATAATGCAGCGGAGGATTTCCGCAAGCGGCCGGAGTGGAAAGAATTGCGCGCCGTGGAACTGGGGCGCGTGGCCGTGGCGAGCGACGACATGACGCGGCCGTCGCCGGAGATGATCGGCGCGATTGAGGATCTGGCGCACGAGCTGCACCCGGAAGCGTTTGCAGCGCCGGAGACAGCAACAACGGGCGCGGCAGGAGCGAACGCAAGCACAGGCGGTGCGCCACAGGGCGAGGAGGTTCACCCGTGAGGCCGTTGACGCCGAGGAGAATCGCGGGAATCTGTGGGATGCTGGCGGCGATTTTATTTGCGGTGATGGTGATTTCGCTGCGGACGGGGTCGTATCCGATCTCCGTGGTGGACATTGTAAAGACGCTGTATCACGGAGTGCTGGGGCAGAGAGATGCGGTGTCGACGGACGACTGGCTGGTGGTGTTTGGATTGCGGCTGCCGAGAATTGCACTGGCGATTCTGGTAGGCGCGTCGCTGTCGGTGGCGGGTGCGGGATTTCAGGCGCTGCTGCGAAATCCGCTGGCCGATCCGTACGTGCTGGGAGTATCGAGCGGCGCGGCGCTCGGCGCGATTTTGAGTTTGCTGCTGACGCCGCATGTGCCGGGGGCGATTCAACTGGCGTCGTTTCTGGGCGCGGCGGTGACGATTGCGGCGGTATTTTTTCTCGGGCGGCGCGGAGGGCATCTGGACAGTCCCACGCTGCTGCTGGCGGGGATTATTTCGGCATCGTTTCTTTCGTCCATCATCATGATGTTGATGGCGCTGCTGCCTGGACGCGACCTGCGAGGAGTGCTTTTCTGGCTGATGGGCGATTTGACGACGTCGCCGCCGACCACGAATGTCGCCGGATGGTTTGCATTTCTGTTTACGGTTTTCCTTTTGTCCGCGGGAGCGATGTATACGACGTCGACGGATTTGAATTTGATTTTGTCTGGCGAGCAGGAGGCGCGGCATCTGGGAGTGAACGTCAGCCGGGTGAAGCTGGTGGTGTATATCTCGGCTTCGCTGCTGACGGGTCTGGCGGTGTCTGTGAGCGGAGCGATCGGCTTCGTGGGTCTGCTGCTGCCACACGCCATGAGAATGATTTTCGGCACGGATTACCGGATTCTGCTGCCGACATCCGCGCTGGGAGGAGCGATTGCGATCGTACTGGCGGATACGATCGGAAGAACGGTTCTGGCGCCGATGGAATTGCCGGTGGGCGCGATGACGGCCTTGGCCGGAGCGCCGGTGTTCATTTATCTGATGAGGCGAAGAGTGCGGTGAGCGTGGCAATGGAACGCGAAAAGAATATGGGCGCGGCGACAGCGACAATGGCGGCTCCGCGAATCAAAGTGGAGCAGGCGAGCTATGCCTATGCCGCGACGGACCGCGTGGCGCCGACGTTTACGCTGGGACCGGCAACCTTCGAAGCGCAGGCGCGGGAACTGGTGACTATCCTGGGGCCGAACGCGAGCGGAAAATCCACACTTTTGAAATTAATGGCCGGACTGATCAAGCCGCTTTCGGGGCGCGTGGAAGTGGAGGGGGAAGAAGTGAGCGAACTCGATCCGCGAGCGCGAGCGCAGAGAATCGCGCTGGTGGCGCAGGAAAGCGAGCTGCTGTTCCCGCTGCGAGTGTGGGAATACGTGCTGCAGGGGCGGTATCCGTACGGAAAGCGGCTGCGATTCGAATCGGATGAGGATTCGCTGTATGCGGCGAACGCGCTGGCACAGGTGGGAGCGAGCAGTTTGCGCGACCGCTGGATGGAGAGCTTGTCCGGCGGAGAAAAGCAGCGCGTGATTTTGGCGCGGGCGCTAGCGCAGCAACCGTCGCTGCTGCTGCTCGACGAGCCGACGCAGCACCTGGACATCGGCGGAAAAGTGGAATTGCTGCGGCGATTGCAGAGGCTGGCGCTCGAAAGCAAGTACACGGTGATCGTGGTGACGCACGAGCTGAACCTGGCGGCGGAGTTTTCCGACCGGATCATGCTGCTGCACAAGGGAAAACCGTTGCGGGCGGGGACGCCGGCGGAAGTATACGACCGCGCGGCGCTGGAGGAAGTGTTCGACGCACCGCTGGACGTGGAGATTCGCCCGAATGGAAGGCCGCGCGTGATGCTGCGGGGCGGGCAGTGAACTTTTGAGATCGGAAAATGGAAATTTGAAATGAAAGGCTAACCAGCGAAGGGGGAACAGATTTTCCGGCTTCGCAATCGCTGCAACGCGAAAGCGGATGCAGCGTAGACAACAACCCGAGACTCCGTGCACGGGAAGACGGTGAAAATCCGTCGCCGCCGCGCGACTGTAAGGCGAAGGAATTTTTTCAGGCGCGAGCCACTGTTCCGACGGCAGATTTCGGGGCCAGGAATGGGAAGGCCGCGTCGCTGCTTCGCAATCCGGTAGAGATTTGCCGGAGAAGCGAAGCGATTCGCCGAAGCCAGGAGACCGACGGAGTCTCAATCCGGACAGGGCTGCAATGTGTGCGCTTGTCCGGACAACCTTCAGCTCCCGCGCGAGAGGGAGAGGAGGACAAGATGAAACTCCACGGGCTGGTATTTCTGCTTCTCTTGACTCTACCCCTTTCCGCTTTTTCCCAGACAAATCAAAAGCAAGCAACGGCGACTTTGCAAGGAGCCCTTACCGATCCGAGCGGAGCGGCAGTGGCGGATGCGCGCGTGACCGCGACCGCGGCGGGAAGCACGAGCGCGACGGCCACGGCGACGAGCGGCGCGGACGGGCGCTTTTCACTGGCCCTGGCGGCGGGAAATTACACGGTGCGCGTCGAACACGCGTCATTTCACACTGCGGAGCAGGAATTCTCACTTGCCGCCGGCGAAACGAGAACGTGGGACGTCCGGCTGGCATTGGAAACGCTCTCATCGAACGTAGTGGTGTCGGCGACGGCGGAGCCGACGACGCTGGCGGAAACCGTTTCGCCGGTGGACATCCTGACGCGAGACGATTTCAACCAGCGACAACAAATCTGGCTGACCCCGGCCTATCAGTCGCTGCCGGGCGCGAGCATTTCGCAATTGGGGCCGATGGGCGGGAGCACGTCGTTTTTCCTCGACGGTGGAAATTCGTATTACACGAAGGTGCTGATCGACGGCGTGCCGACGAACCAGCCGGGTGTGGCAATCGATTTCTCAAACTTCGCGCTGGACGGCGTGGACAAGGTGGAAGTGGTGCATGGAGCGTCGAGCGCGCTTTATGGGTCGGACGCGATGTCGGGCGTGATGCAGATTTTCACGCACCGGGGCAGCACGCGCACGCCCGTACTGGAGCTGGAAGGCGACGGCGGAACATTCGACACGGGGCACGGCGGAGGGCAACTAAGCGGCGAACTCGGCGCGTTCGACTACTCGGCGACAGCGGCCTATTTTGGGAGCAACGGGCAAGGGCCGGACGATTATTTCCGGGACACGACGCTGTCGGGAAATTTCGGCTACAAGTTTTCAGACACGAACACGCTCCGGCTGACGGTGCGGAACAGCTCGAGCGACGCGGGGCAGTACGGACAGTCGGCGCTTGACCCGCCGGTGGTGGAACCGGGGCAGCACACTGTGCTGCACGATTTTTCGAGCGGGCTGACGTGGGATTACGCGATGTCGCCGAACCTGGCGAATCATTTGATGGGATTCGAGAACCGGGACTTCGAAATCGAGGATACGCCGGAATTCGGTCCGCCATACGTGAGCCAGTTCAATCGCGCGGGGCTGGACGAGCAGGTATCGTATGCGTTTCCGCACGGTGGCGTGACGGCGGGCTATTACTTTGAAGTGGAAAACGGCGGGGCGACGGGACGGACCAACCAGGCGGGATATATCGAGCTACATTACCAGCTGGCGACGAGGCTGACCGCGACGGCCGGAGGGCGAATGGAGGGAAACCAATTTTTCGGGACGCGATTCGTGCCGCGCGTGGGACTCGCCTACGCCTTGCATTACGGGAACGGGTTCTGGGGCGACACGAAGCTGCGGGCGTCGTATGGAAAAGGAATTTCCGAGCCGGAGCTGCTCCCGGCGGATTGCAGCCCGCAACTGGAGCCGGAAGAGGCGCGGACCGTGGATGCGGGATTCGACCAGACCCTGGCGGGAAACCGAATCCATTGGTCTACGACAGCATTTTTCAATCAGTTTCACAACATCGTGAGCTTCGATTTCACCGCTCTGAATCCAAATTGCCCGGCGTATGGAGGAAGTTTCTTCAATTCGGATCTGGCGCGTGCGAACGGAGCGTTTTCGAAATTCGAAATCAAGGCGACGAACTGGCTGATGATTTCCGGGCAATATACCTACGACGACTCGAAGGTGCTGAAGTCGCCGAATGCCACCGACCCGGCACAGATTCAGGGAAACCGGTTGCTGAAGAGGCCGCTGCATTCGGCATTTCTGATGGCCAACACGCACGTGCGATATTTCAATTTCAATTTTTCCGGGACATACGTGGGAAGGCGGGCGGACAGCGATTTCGAGGGCTACGGCATCACGAGTAATCCGAGCTACGTGAGGTGGGACACAGCGGCGAGCGTTCCGCTCCATTACGGGTTAACGCTGACGGCGCAGGTGCAGAATTTGTTCGATCGGCAGTATCAGGATGCGGTGGGGTATCCGGCGCTGGGGAGGAATTACCGGCTTGGCGTGAAGTATGTGTGGGGAGGAAAGGAGTAGGTGGCACGCGGCTGCCGCGTGATCGCACACATACCATCCTGAATAAGGCGAGCAGCTCGACGCACGGGAATAGCGGAGCGTGTGTGAGTGTTATAATACATGGCTCCCATGAACCGAACGGCACAAGATGTGGCGCGCGTGGCGCCGGAAGTGATCGCACGATACGAGCCAGTGATCGGGCTCGAAGTGCACGCGCAATTGCAGACGCGGACGAAAGCGTTCTGCGGCTGCTCGACGAAATTCGGCGACGCGCCGAACGCGAATACATGTCCGGTGTGCCTGGGATTGCCAGGAGCTCTGCCGGTATTCAACCGGCGGGCGCTGGAGCTGGCAATTCGAGCGTCACTGGCGCTGCACTGCAAGGTTCACGAGCGGTCGGTGTTCGCGCGTAAGAATTATTTCTATCCTGACCTGCCGAAAGGCTATCAAATCTCCCAATACGAGCTGCCGCTGGCGACGGATGGATACTTGTCGATCACGCTCGACGGCGGAGTGAAGCGGATTGGCATCACGCGGCTGCACATGGAAGAAGACGCCGCAAAAAACCTGCACGAAGGGTTCGCCGATTCCGACAAGTGGAGCTACATCGATTACAACCGGTGCGGCGTGCCGCTGGTGGAAATCGTGTCGGAGCCTGATATACGGACGCCCGGAGAGGCGTATGAGTATTTGTACACGCTGAAGCAGGTGCTGGAATATACGGACGTGAGCGACTGCAACATGGAGGAGGGCTCGCTGCGTTGCGACGCGAACGTGAGCGTGCGAAAGCGGGGCGCGGAGCAATTTGGGACGAAGGTGGAGGTGAAGAACCTGAATTCGTTCCGCTACCTGGCGCACGCGCTGGAATACGAAATCGAGCGACAAGTCGGCGTGATCGAAGGCGGCGGGAAGATTTCGCAGGAGACGCGGCTGTGGAACGTAGCGGGCGGGCGGACCGAGCCGATGCGTTCGAAAGAATTCGCGCACGACTACAGGTATTTTCCGGACCCGGACTTGCTGCCCGTGGCGGCTACGGCCGAGCTGGTGGCGCATGTGCGCCAGGAAATGACGGAGCTGCCGGATGCAAAGCGCGAGCGGTTTGAGAGCGCATACGGCTTGACGCCATACGATGCGGGAGTGCTGACGGCGACGCGCGCGCTGGCGGATTATTTCGAGGCAGTGGTAAAGGCGGGAGCGCCGGCGAAGCCGGCAGCGAATTGGGTGTCGGTGGAGCTACTGCGAAGATTAAAAGAGCGAGGAAAAAACTTAAGAGAATTAAAGCATCTTCAGGACTTTCCGAAGGCGTTGACTCCACCGGAACTGGCTCAGCTCATCGAGAAGGTGGAGAGTGGGCAGATTACGACGGCCATGGCCAAGAAGATCTTTGCTGTAATGTTTGAGACTGGGAAATCAGTCGATGAAGTTGTCGCGACGGAAGGACTCGCACAGATTTTTGACAGCACGGAGATCGAACGGGTAGCTAGGGTGGTTATTGGAAAGAATCCCGATAATGTGGCGAAGTATCGAGCGGGGAACGAAGGAGTATTCAAGTTTTTCGTGGGCCAGGTAATGCGCGAAACGAAGGGGCAGGCGAATCCACAAGTGGTGAACGAGACGCTGAAAAAAGTGCTTGCGGAAGCGTGAGGAGGAAAGACTCGATGACGGGAGAGACACGATGTTGAATGCGGGAGACACAGCGCCGGATTTCAAGGTGCCGGCGGACAACGGACGGCCCGTGTCGCTGAACGACTACCGGGGGAAAAACCTGATTCTGTATTTTTATCCGAAGGCGAACACACCGGGTTGAACGAACGAAGCGTCCGAGTTTCGCGACGCCATCGAACAGTTCGAAGCAGTGAATACGTCGATCGTCGGATGCAGCGGCGATTCCGCGGAAGCACAGACGAAATTCAAGGTGAAGCACAAGCTGAATTTTCCGTTGCTGGCCGATACGGAGTTCCAGGTGATTGAGGCGTACGGCGCGCGGCGGATGAAGAGTTTTCTGGGCAAATCGTTCCTGGGGATTGTGCGGATGACGTTCTGGATCGGGCCGGACGGAAAAATCCGGAAGACCTGGGACAACGTCACGGCCAAAGGGCACGCGGCGGAAGTGCTAGCGACGATTCAGGAAGCGGAATCAGCAGCCGTGGGAACGCCAGTTTCCTAGAAAAGAGGCGGCTGGTCTATCCGGCCACGGCCGCCTGTTCCCGATAAAACAAAATCAAATCCGTAGGGGCCGGCTTCGCGCCGAGCTGGCGGAGAAGTGTCGAAACCTGCCCGCGATGATACGAGCCGTGGTTGACCAGATGCTGGAGCATCTGGCGGAGCGGCTGCGCCTGGGAAACGCCAGCCATGGTTTTGTGAGCAATCACGCGATCGAGGTCGGCGGGTGTGAGCGAGGCGATGTAGTCGTGAAGATTGCGCTCGATTTCATTCCAATGGGCGCGAACGGAAGAGAGGGCGGGAAACTCGGTGGAGGGGGTGTAGGAGGAAGGCGAACGGCCGTGCCAGCGCTCGAGCCAGATGAACTCGACCAGGCAGATGTGGACGAGCGTGTCGCGTACGGAACGAAAACTGGAGCCGAGATCGCGGGTGAACTGCTCATCGGTGAGCGCGGCGCAGGCGTCGAGAGTGCGGTGGTTGGCCCAGGTGTTGTAGTCGTAGAGCGTGCGGAAATCCTCAACATTCATGGCAATCCTCCCGAGAGGCGAAGAAAATCGAACCCGAATCCCAGCCGCATGAGATGAGAAGAGAGCGAAACGGGATGCTTCGTCCGCAAATCTGCACGCTGCGCGAGCATATTCTCTAATTCTGGACGGCGGGAGCGGGAACTTGCGGTTCGACGCCGCGCCAGCCGACAGGACGGCCTTGCACGGCTTCCTTGAGCGCGCGGAAGAGGACGAAGTACATCATCTGGCGGTAATAGAAGCGCTGGATGAGAAGAGGTGCAAGAAGAGTCCAGTCCTCGTCCTTTTCGAGGGCGAAGGCAACGACGCAGGTGAACAGGTCGATAATCATGAAAACGGCGAAGAAAATCAGAGAGCGTTCGACGTCCTGAAGAGTCCAGAGCTGTGGCAGATGGGCGATGCGAAGCTGGGCGAGGCCCCAGAGCGCAATCGAGAGAAGGAAGAGCAGGTCGATGACGGGCGAGACGAGAGGCAACAAAATCTGAAAGAGGAAGATATTGGGAATGGCGATCCAGCCGAGCGTGCCGTACTTGGGCTTGCCGACGGTGTCGCGGTGCTTCCAAACGGCCTGGAGCGTGCCGAAGGTCCAGCGGAAACGCTGGCGGACGAGAGCGTCGATGGTGTCGGGGACTTCGGTGCGGCCGACGGCGTATTCGTCGTAGACAATTTTCCAGCCTTCGCGGCGAATCGTGAGAGTCAGGTCGGTGTCTTCCGCTACGGTGTCGCCGGAAAAGCCGCCGTGGCTGCGGAGCAGATCCGTGCGCCAGGCGCCCGCAGCGCCGGGAACGACGGGAATGCAATTCAGGAGATCGAAGGCGCGCTTTTCGAGGTTCTGGCTGGTGATGTATTCGAGAGCCTGCCAGCGAGTGAGCCAGGAATTGCGGTTCATGACTTTGACGTTGCCGGCGACGGCGCCGATTTTGGGATTGGCAAAATGGCGAATCAGGCGCGAGATGGCTTCGGGATCAACCATAGTGTCGGCATCGATCGAGACGACGACTTCACCTTTGGCTTCGGAGAGGCCGTTGTTGAGCGCCGCGGGCTTGCCGCGATTCGGCTGGAGAATCAGGCGGACGCGCGGGTCGCGGCCATAATTGGCGCGGACGAGTTCGGCGGTGCGATCCGTGGAACCATCGTCGACGACGATGATGTCGAGGTGGGGATAGTCGGAAGCGAGGACGGAGCGAAGTGTGTCGAGGATGACGGATTCCTCGTTGTAGGCAGGAATCAAAACCGTTGCGAGGGGCTTGTATTCGGGATGATCTTTGGGATTGGGGCGCAGCTTTTCCGCCAGCGCGAGAAGCCCAATCACCAGGGCGCGGCCGCTGACCAGCAAAATTCCCGCGACGAAAATGAAGGCGATTCCCCAGCGGAACCAACTGAATGTTTCAAAAATAAAGGCGTCGGCGCGGACGAAGAGCCACTCGCGGTGAGTGAGGGGTGGCATGACCTGGGCGCGCGTTTGATCAAGCAAATCGGATACGGAAACGAACTGATAGCCCTTGGCGCGAAGCTGGTCGATGATTTGGGGCAAAGCTTCGACGGTCTGGCTGCGGTTTCCGCCGCCATCGTGAAGGAGAATGATGTTGCCTTTGCCCGATTCGGCGTCGGTGAGAACGCGTTGGACGATGACATCCGCGGGAGGCGGAGGAACATTATCGACTTCGCCCCAATCGTGAGGATCGATGCGCCCGCCGACCAGGATATAGCCCATCGACTGCGGGACAGGGAGCATCTGGATTTCACTGGCCGTTTCCGGCTGGTGATCGATGCCGTAGGGCGGGCGGAAGAGGTGAGTCTTCACACCGAGGGCGCTTTCCAGGAAAAGCTCGGTGAGATTGAGCTGAATCTGGATGTTGTCTTTGGAGACGGCTTCAAAATCGGGATGCGTGAAGGTGTGATTGCCGATCTCGTTGCCGAGGCTATAGGTGCGCTTCAGGATGCTGCTGTTCTGCGTGGCTTCCTCGCCAATCACAAAAAAGCAGGCGGGAGCGCCTTTCTGATGGAGGACGTCCAGAATCTTGGGCGTCCATTCGGCGTCGGGACCATCGTCAAAGGTGAGCGCGAGTTCTTTGGGTTTGGCTCCCATTTGATCGATCCGCCAGGTGGTGGGATAGCTGTCGAAGGATTCTTCGGTGAAGAGGTCGGTGGAAGGATCGTATTTGAAGGAGCGGCGGCCATCCTGCGGCGTGGCGACGATGCGCCAGATATCGCCGCTGCCTTCGAGGATCAGATCGTAGCCGGGAGGGACATCCTCGACCTTGGCGCGGATTTCGTCGTTGGGATGTGTGGCATCCCAGATGGGCCAGATGGAGGGATCCTCTTCGCCGAGGCGAAAAAGAGCCGTGCCGCGAACGCCGGCGCGTTCGGAGGAGCGGAGTTCGTTGTAGGCCGTGAGGCCATCGAGCATCCAGACTGTGTGGACGACGCCGTTTTCATCGGAGTAGGAATAGTCGAGGTTGAGCGAGTCGGAATCGAAGTCGATGTCGGAGCCGGATTCATCGGCGGTGGTGATGCCTTCCTGAAATGTGACCGGTTCGGCGACGGGGTGCGGGTCGGCCTTGGTCTTGGCAGGCCAATCGTAGCCGTAGTTGGCAATCCCCATTACGATTTTGTCCGGAGGAACGATTTTGACGATGTTTTGAATGTTGCGGACAAACCAGTCCTGGGCGGCGATGGGGCCGGGAGGCGAAGTCTGCCAGTGCTGGTCGTAGTTCATCAGGATGATGGCGTCGCAATGTTCGGAGATCGACTTGTAGTCGTAGCTCCAGTCGGCGGCGGGAAGCGCGACCATCAATTTCATGTTTTGCGCGTGAAGCGCTTTGCCAAGCTCTTCGACGAATCGAGTAAAGTTGGGCTGGTCCACGTCGGGGATGCTTTCAAAATCGAGAACGAGGCCAACGTGATGCTCGACCACCGCGTACTCGACAGCGGTTTGAATCAGGCGTTGGCGAGCTGCGGGAGAAGCCATCATTTGAGACAAGGCAGCGGTCTGGAACGTGGTGCCATCGGAGTTGTTCATCAGCCCCATGATGGGCAGTTCGATGCCGGCGGCGGCTTTGGAAGCCATCCAATCGGCCAGTTTCGGATCCGGGACGATATTCAGGCGGCCATCGGGCGGGACGGGATGGAGCTTGCCGTCGGGAGTGACGATGTCGAGAGAGCCGTCGGGAGTGACGGTGTGAAGTTCCTCGGGAATCAGAACGTCAAGATCGTGATAGTGAAGCTGGAGAGAGGCGAAGCTATTTGGATCATAGGGAACGTAGAAAGCGGCGCGAAGGGGATCGTAGTTTTGCGGCAATTTGCCGAGAGCGGCGATCTTGTGTTTGCGGCTGCGGATCGGGCGAAGCTTGGTGTGCGAGCGAATGGCGTGAAGGCCGCCGTGGGAATCGGCGCGGAGAATGTCAGGAAGGTCGGGATTGCGAACGACATTGATGAGAAAAATAACGAGAAGAATGGTGAACAGGCCGCCTGAAATTTCCAGCACGCGCCGGGTACGGCGCCAACGCCGGCGATCCTGATCATAGAAAATGGGCTTGCGTTCCGGCATTCAGACAATCCAAGCTAGCCGTCCGCCAGGACGGTGTCAATGACCTCCACAGCTAAGACTCGCGTGCAAATCATCGCGGCGGCAACCGCAGGGCTGGGGCTGCGGCTGTGGTTCATAAAGAACTACGCCACAAACGATACAGGCGACTCTCTATTTTACATCGAGCTGGCCTGGAATTGGCTGAAACACGGAGTGTACGGCTTCCCGGTGTACTGGCACTTGACGCCGGTGGACATGCGCGTGCCGGGATACCCGGCGTTTCTGGCGGCAGTGTTCGCGTTTGCGGGGCAGTCGACGCACGCGGTGATGCTGGCGCAGGCGGTGCTGGATGTGGTGACGTGCTTCGTGATTGCGGCGATTGCGGCGTGGATGGCGCCGCGAGAATCGCGGCGGCGGGTTGGATTGGCCGCGCTGTGGTTGGCGGCGCTGTGTCCCTTTACAGCGAATTTCACGGCGGTGGTGCTGACGGAAACGCTGGTGACGTTTCTGACGGCGGTGGCCATTCTGGCGCTGCTCGAGACGGATTGCGGGCGAGCGCTGGAAGCGGATTTCTCCGAGGCGGGGATGGCGCGGCCGATGCGATGGATGGCCGCAGGATTGATAACGGGCTTCGGGACGCTGGTGCGGCCGGAGACGCCACTGCTGCTGTTTGCGGGCGGGTTCGTGCTGCTGGCGAAGTGGCGAAAGCCGAAGGATTGGGGAAGGCTGGTGCGGGCGGGAGTGTGGCTGGGTGCGGGGCTGGTGCTGCCGCTGGTGCCCTGGGCGGCGCGCAACCTGCGCACGCTGCACAAGGTGCAATTCCTGGCGCCGCGATACAGCGAACTGCCAGGCGAATACACGGCTATCGGCTTCAATGCGTGGACAAACTCGTGGCTCTGGCGTTTCCGCGACGTCTACACGACGCAGTGGAATCTCAATGACGCGGAAATCAACATCGACGATTTGCCGTCATACGCATTCGATTCGCCGCAAGAAAAGCAACGAATTGCCGATCTGCTGGACCAGTACAACGACACGCTGACGATGAACAAAACCCTGGACGACCAGTTCGCGGAAATCGCCAGAGAACGCGATCGCCGGCATCATTTGCGAAGATGGGTGGAGCTTCCGTTTCTTCGCTCGCTGACGCTGTGGTTCACGCCCCGCGTTTCACTGCTGCCCGTCTCCGGGCATTTCTTTCCGATCGCGAGCGAGTGGGAAGACGATCGCGGCGACTTTCTGACGACGCTAGCGATGGTCGCGATCAACCTGTTTTACGTGGGAATCGCGCTGGCAGGAATGTGGAGATCGCGGGGCCGCGCGGGATGGGCGCTGCTGGTGATATTCATCGTGGTGCGGACGCTTTTCTTCACACAGATTGAAACGGTGGAACCGCGATACATGCTGGAGTGCTTTCCGGCGCTCATCGCGCTGGGGGCGCAGGCCTTCGCGCGGGGAAATCAGCTTTCTTCCACGGGTTCGGGATGAATCGTGACGCGCAGAATCTGCGGAAAGCGTTCCTTGACGCGGTCTTCGAGAGCGCCCGTGACTTCGTGAACGTCTGTGATAGGCAGGCTTCCTTCCATGGCGCAATGGCAGGAGACGAGAATTTTGTGATCCACGCTGCGCACATGGACTTCATGGCAGTTCACCAGCTCGTGAAATTCCGATTGCAGTGAATTCAGAAAATCCTGGACCGAGCGGGAAAGCTCGCGCATTTCTTCGCCGCCGGAGATGCGGACGCCGAGCGGCTCCATGTGGATATTCACGCGCGTGCCCGGCGGAGTAGCGCGGCGAATGTCCTCCTCCAAGTCCGTCGCCTGGCGGTGGGCTTCCCGTAGGGAGGCAGCGTCGCTTACTTCGAGATGAAGCTCGACGAAGAGATGACCATCGAACTGGTCGGCGGAAAGCGAATGGACGTCAAGGCCGCGGCGCTGGGCGAGGGCGCGGATGGTCTCGAAGAGATGTTCGCCTAGGCGCGCGCGAGGTTCGACGTGGACGACGACATCGGCAGGAACAACTTCGGAGATGCGGCGCTCGACTTCCTCGCTGGTTGCGTGCGCTTGCTCAAGGCTGGCGGTGCGCGGGACGCTGATGGTGACATCGACGAAATAGCGCTGGCCCGCGCGGCGTGCACGGATGCGCTGCGTTTCGAGAACACCGGGGGTTTTGCTGACAGCGTGCCTGATGCGTTCGCTCAGGCCGTGCGGTGCGGCGTCCAGCAGAGCATCAACGGTGCGCATTCCCAGGCGCGAGCCGAGCCAGAGGATCAGGCCAGCGACAGCGAGGGCGGCGAAGGAGTCGAGGTAACCGAGCCACGGGATACCGAAGCGCATCCCGACCCAGGCGCCTGTGACCCCGAGAATGACGACGAAGGTGCTCCAGATGTCCGTGGAGAAGTGGAGGGCGTCGGCCTCGAGAGCATCGCTGGGATATTTGGAGGCGATGCGGCGAAGAGAGCGAGCGCGAAAGGCATCCACAACCATGCACGCGACTAGGATCAAGATGGCTGCCAGGCTGGGGCGCATGTGGTACGTGTGAAACAAGAGGCGCTGAATCGCTTCCCAGATGATGTAGACCGCCGTGAGGAGGAGGAGAGCCGTTTCGACAAAGGCGGAGAAGTTTTCGATCTTACCGTGGCCGTACAGATGCTGGGCATCGGCGGGCTTATCGGAAACACGGACGGAAAGATAGGTGATGACGGCGGCGACGAAGTCGAGGATCGAATGCAAAGCCTCAGACAGAACGCCAAGGCTGCCGGTGACGACGGCGAGAAACGCTTTCAAGCCGACCAGGACAATCGCCGACCCGACCGAAGAGAGCGCCGCCAGCCGCTTCTCACGCGAAGCAGTGTCCAATGCGGAAGACATGGAGATGGATTATACGCCGGGGCAGGAGGGCCGCCGAATGGGTGAACGCCGCCGAGCGCTGAGCAGGGCAAGGAGGGAGGAATCGCGGCAATCGAATGGAGTTGAAGGAAGCAGAGATTCAAGGGACGATTGATATATGGCAGTAGCGGGACAAAGCGTTGCCGTGATTTCGACGGCGGAGAAAGAGCGCCGCGCGGGCTGGACGCGATGGGTGTGGAGAGGCCTTCTTACATTGGCCGCGCTGGCGCTGTTCGACGGCCTGCTCATCGAGCCATTCTGGATTCAGGTTACGCACTCGACGGTCGAAGGGAACGTCGCCACGCCGCTGAAGATCGCCGAGCTGAGCGACATTCACGCGCGATTGATCGGGCCGCGCGAGCGAGAGATGTTCCGGATTTTGGAGAAGGAAAAGCCCGACCTGATTGTGGTGACTGGCGACACGCTGGGCAACACTCACGGAGACTATTCGATTGCAAAGCAAGTGTACGAGAGGTTGCATGCGCCTCTTGGTGTCTGGGTGGTGCGAGGGAATTGGGAGAACCTGCGAGTGCTGCACCACGAGCAAGCCTTTTATAAGGACGCGGGTGTGCACTTGCTGCTGAATCAAAATGCGATGGTGCGGCCGGATGTGGCGCTCATCGGGCTGGACGATCCTTATTCGGGCAATGCACGGTTGGATGCGGCGACGGCGGGCGTGCCGGCAGGCGTTTACACCATTGCGCTGTTTCATTCCCCCGCGTATCTGGATGTGATTGCGGGAAAGGTGGACCTGGCTCTGGCCGGGCATACGCACGGCGGGCAGATACGAATCCCATTTATCCGGCCGCTTTGGCTGCCGCGCGGATGCGGGCGATTTCTGGCCGGTTGGTACGAGGAAAACGGAACGAAGATGTACGTGACACGAGGGATCGGAACATCGATCGTGCCGATCCGTTTTCTTTGCCGGCCGGAGCTGACGATCATCAACGTCGTGCCGTCCGGCGAGAAACAGCCGTAAGAAAAATTTATTGCAGCGGCGGGGCCGAAACGATGGGAAGGCGGCGTGGCTCGCCATGGAAGCCGCGGACCTCGACTTCGTCGAGCAGCAAGGAGGGTGTGACGATGGTGCTGGGAATACCCCCCTGAATCGAGCCGAACGCCCCAAGAGAGGTTCCGGCAAACCCTCCGGCGGGATTCTGCATGAAGGTGTAGACAGAAGAGTCGCTGCCCTCAGCGAGCATATTGTGCAGATTGCGCAGGGTGAGCCCTTCGATATGGCCGCCGCGGACGAGTTCCTCGTGACCGTCGGAAACGTACACGCGATAGACGAGCAACGGAATGCGTTCGCCGGAAGAGATCCCGCCAGCAAGCGAGCCGAGAAAATCTGAAAAATCCTGCTGATTGAGGGACGTCAGAGCGGGATTGTCCATGCGCTTGATTTCAAGGCACCAGGACTGGCCGTCTTCCTTGCACGATTCGATAAATTTCTGGTGCAGCGCCGCGGAATCAAGGGCGTCGCTGGCCGCGAGAAAGAGATTGCTGCTGAGCGGCTTCGTATCGGAAAGCAAGGCGGAACGGGCGTGACCGTTCGAGGTGGAAAAATCCGGCCCAGGGCGGCGGGACAAGAGCAAATCCTTGAGCAATCCGTTTTCGACAATCGAGACGCGCTCGCCCTTCACGCCTTCGTCATCCACCTCATAAGCGCCGAGGAGCGGGTGGCCTTCGAATTCGGTCGCCGAAGGATCGTCGTAAAGAGAAACGGAAGTGGGCAGAACGCGCGTGCCAATGCGGCCAGACCAGTCGCTCGCTCCTCCCATGCGTTGGAGGAGCTCATCGAAAGCGGGCATCATAGAAAGCGGAGGCCTCGCGCCGGAAAGCGAAGCCGGAAGAACCTGGGCGAGAAGGGAACCGGCAGCAGGAGCGTCGAACAGTACGGGACCGGTATAGTCCGAAAGCAAAGGAGCGTTGCGAAGCTGTGTGAGCTGTTCGGCGGCATCAGTGAGACCCTTGGCCACAACAGAAGGATCGGGCAAATCCGACGGACTCGGGACATAGACAGCGTAAGAATTGTGGAGCGGCATGCCGTCGTCGGCTTGCGTATCCATGGCCGCTTCGATCCCGGCGATGCTGTGCGAGACGCGCAGGGTGGTGCCTTCGCTGTTCATGAGGTAGTAGGTCGTGTAGATGATGTAGTAGTTGACGCGCGTGCCGTAGAGCTGCGGATAGTCTTTCAGAGCGGCCGACGCCTGGCGGGCTTCCTCCTCCCAATTACGCGAAGTCCAGTCGGGCAGGACGCGAGGATCCACTTTCACGACGGCAGGTTCCTGGGAAAAATCGTCGATTTCGGGCGGCTTCGTCAAACTGCGCAGAAACGCTTGCTTGAGCGACATCTGCGTGGCGGCGGATTTGTAAGCCTGGTCCGTGGCCAGCCAGAGGTCCTGGCGGAGAGAGTTGTAATCATGGTCGATGCCGACCTGGCCCGTCGAGCCGAGAAAGCCTTGGAAGCCGTCTTCAGAAATGAAATTGGAGCTGTCGAGATGGTAGTCGCCGACGCGAACGTCGACGCTCATGAGGCGATTGTTCGTCGTCGTTGAGGAGACGAGGCCGCCGAACGTGGCGGTGATTTCGCGGATGTTGAGATCGAGCAGGCGATACTCGATGAAGTAAGGTTTGTCGACTCCGGGAAGCCGCAGACGAGCCATGGAGCGCTGCATCTCGTCGTGCATGGCGTGAATCGTCTGGTCGTTATCCGGAGGCTGTTGCTGAGCCGGAGGGGCCGCGCGGTGCGCACGGGCATAAAGAGGCGCCGACACGGACAAGGAAGCGAGGACGGCGATGACGATCCATTTCTTCACGGCTGCTGCCCCTTTGCTTCCGGATCGTGCGCCGGCGGAGGAAGGATCGGCGGCTTATCCGTGGAGGTTTCCTTCTTGGCGAATTCCATTTCGGAGATGAGGATGGCCGGTGAGACAGCGGAAACGGGAACGGAGCCGGATTCCGCACCGCAATAGCCGTTGAAGATTTCCTGCTTGTCGCCGGTGGCGACGATCTTGGTGAGCGAGACGAGCGGCGTGCCCACGATGTTGACGCCGCGGACGAGCTGGTCTGGACGGCCGTCAGTGAAAACTTTGTAGACGACGAGCGGCGTGACCTGGAAGGCCTGAGGCTGAGCGCGGCCGGTGAAGGTGAATCCGCCGGCAATGTCGTCGATGAGCAGGCCGAAAGGCTTTCCCTGCTGCTTGGCAAGCTCAATGAGCTGCGCGCGGAGCTGCTTATCGCTTTCCGTGCGCGTGCTGGAAATGATCAGATTGCCCTGGCGCGCGACGGGAACGTAGCCGAGTTGGCGGCGGCCGTGGCCGTTAGAATGAGGAATATTGACGAGCGGCGAGCGCGACATCAGGAACGTTTTCAGGACGCCACGGTCGACGAGCTGGACGTCTTGCGCGGGGACGCCTTCATCGTCATATAGATAATTGCCGAGCAGCATCTCGCCGTTGAGAGTGGATTCGGTAGGATCGTCCTTGATGGAAATGAAGGAGGGAAGAATCTGCTCTCCAATTTTGCTGGTAAAGGTCTGCCCTTCGTTGATGTCTTTCTGGCGGAAGCCCTCGGCGCGATGGCCAAAAACTTCGTGGAAGAAAACGGCGGCGGCGCGGCCGGTGAGAAGCGCCGGACCCGCAAAGGGTTCGACGAGCGGCGCTTTGTCGAGCGCTTCGGTTTCCTGAATGAGCCTCTGGACAGTGGCCATCACGGTCTTGTCGTCGGGGGCGTCTTTCGGGTCGAGCCAGTCGAAATTGGCATAGCGATCGATGTCCATGCCGTCAGGCGCTTTGCTTTGGACGTAGAGCTCGAGGCGGTAGTGTACCTGGCCGAAAGCGAGCTCGGTGCCTTCGGAATTGACCTGATACTGATTCATACCCAGCGCGGAAAATGTCGCAATGGAATTGAGGACCGCCGGAGACGCGCTGAAGGCGGCTGTATAGCGGCGGACGCGTTGCTCCCAAGGAGTGCGATCGACGTGAATCTCCACTTTGCGGCCGATATAGGTGTGCGGCTCCTCGTGAGAGAAATCAGGAGCGCTGCCTTCGGCAGTCTGCACTTCCACCTCCTGGCTGGTTTTTACTTTTATCAGAGCTTGTACGGCGGCGCGATACTGGCGGTCGGTTTCACGCCAGATTTCGCGGCGAAGCACGGGGATATCGTCGTCTAAAGTGACGGTCGTGCCCGGGCTGGTCCAACTGGGGGCGCGGTCGCCAATCTTATGCGTGTCGTCGAGTTGATAGCTTCCCACGCGCGTCTGCACTTCCAGCCAGCGGCCGCGATCTTCGGAGCTGGAAAGCAGTGCGCCGTTCGAGCCGGAAACTTCGACCTCCTGGCGGTCAGCGACCGTATAGCTGATGAAATAAGCCGGCGGGTCGGATTTGGAAAGCGCGGCAAAGGACCGGTCGAGCTCGGTTTGCATCGCCGTCAAGATGGCGGGCGTCGAGGGAGCATCTGTCGGGCGCCCGGCAGCAAGACAGCCGAGCGAGGCAATGACGATCCAGAGAAGAGTGCGAGCCGGATGCGAATTCAATGAATGTTTCATAGATCGCGCAAAGTAGACCAGTTTAGATTAAACTGCCCTCGATTTCTAAAGGAATTGCTGAAACCAAAGTAAGTCCGAAAAAGAGCCTGAACGGACGAGAAAGGCCGAGAATTCCGCAAAAGGAGAGTTAGATGCGAGCGATGGTCGCCGGGCGGTATGGGCCGCCAAATGTTTTCGAGGCGAAGGAAGTCCCCGATCCGCAACCGAAGCCGGGTGAAGCGCTGATTCGCGTCAAAGTGATCGGCGTGAACTTCGCGGATTTGCTGCAGCGCATGGGTGTGTATCCGGGGACGCCAAAGCCGCCGCTGATTCCGGGCTGGGAGGTCGCAGGAGTGGTGGAAAAGGTGGTGGAATCGCCGCGGGAAAGCCAGGGGCAGGACATTCGTCCCGGGGACGCTGTGGCTGCTTTGTCGCAATTCAATGCTTACGCGGAATGGGTGGCGGTGCCGGTTCGAAACGTCTTCAAACTGCCGCCGCGCGTGCCGTTTGAAGACGCTGCAGCGATTCCGGTGAACTACGTCACGGCGTTCCACGCGATGTTCACAATGGGCAATCTGCAAAGCGGCGATCGCATCCTGATTCACGGCGCGGCGGGAGGAGTGGGAATCGCGGCGGTGCAACTGGCGAAGGCCAGAGGCTTGGTGACTTTCGGGACGGCAGGCCCCACGAAGCAGGACATGCTGCGAAAGATGGGTGTGGATCACGCAATTGATTATGAGAAGAGCGACTTCGTCAGCGTTGTGCAGAAATATGCGCCCGATGGAATCGAGATGGCGATGGACGCCATCGGCGGAAAATCTTTCGCGCGCAGCTACGAATGCCTGGGTCCGATGGGGCGGCTGGTGGTGTATGGGTTTTCGGTGGGAGCCGGGAGCGACGGCAAGAAGAACATGCTGCGAGGGCTGAAGGCGCTGATGGAGACGCCGCGGTTTCATCCACTGAAACTGATGGGCGACAACACCGCCGTGATTGGAGTGAACCTGGGAAAAATGGAGTCGCGCGGGCCCGTGTTGCGCAAAGAGCTTGCAGAGGTGTTCGATCTCTACGCGGCGGGCAAGATCAAGCCGGTGATCGGCAAGGCGTTTCCTTTCACAGAAGCAGCGGCGGCGCACCAATACATCCACGACCGGAAGAACATCGGGAAGGTACTTCTCACGGTGAAGTGAACGGCTCCAAATCATGGAGCAGTTGCCGGAGCGGGGGGAGAGGAAACCGTGAAGGCTGATGAGTCGACCGTTGGATTGATCTTCACATCGGAAACGGCGGATTTCAGAACCTGGTCTCCGTGGCGGTAGATTGCCGTAGAGTAGGCGAACTTGCCTCCGGCGAGGGGGCGGTAATCGCTCCATCGCTGCTCGTTATTGGCGACGCCATTGGGGCCCGTGGATTGGTAGCGCGCGGCGAAGAGCAGGTGCGAAGCGGAATCGAAAAATAGCCGCAGGGTGCCGAAGGATGCCTCAACCGAGACGCCCTGAGTTTTGTTGCCGTCGATGGTTTCTTCCCCGATGAATTGGCCCTGAATCTTTCCATCGAGAACTTGCTGGTAAAGTCCCCATCCGCCGCCGAAAAGCGCGATGCCGCGTTCGAATTCCCCAAGCACCTTCGTCACCTCGACTGTCTGCTGGGGAAATTCGAGCCAGGCGGATTTCCCGTCGCAAATTTGCGTGATTTTTTGGCTGCTCAAGCTGACTTTGCCGATGGAGCGGTTCGGATACGCCACGGTCCAATCGATGTGGATTGGCGCTCCGGCGCCGCCGCGAGCCATCGTTCCGTCTTCGGTCATCGAAAGCGTCTTTACGGAGGCGAGCGCGGCGCCCCCTGCTGCTTGCGCGGCAGCCAGCAGAATCTGCCTGCCCTGCGCCAGCGACTCCGGCGTCGCCTGCGGCGATGCAGTGCGCACGGCGCGCAGGTCCGGGGCAAGCACGTCCAAGTCAGTCAGGGGAATTTCCTGAAATTCGGCGTGCGGGAAGGCTTGCTTCAGCGTGTCGCGGAACGCCGAGACGTTGCCGACGAGAACGAGGTCAAGTTCCTGCGCCGAAAGATATTTTTGGCACATGGCGTCGACTTGGGGAACCGTGACGGCGTGAATCTGGTCGGGATAGGTGCTGTTGTAATCGGACGGGAGACCGAAAGCAGCAACAGTCAGGACACGGTCGGCGACTTGTTCGGACGTTTCCGATTCGATGGGATAGACGCCCGCAAGATAGTCGGTGGCGAAGCCAAGCTCCGCGGGCGTGACGTTTCCTTGAGCCATTTTGGAGATCAATTCGATTACAAGGCGCGTCGCCTCGACAGTCTCCGGTGTGCGCGTGAACGTACCGACGGAAAACGAGCCAGTGTAGCGATGGGCCATAAACGAGGAATAGGCGCCGTAGGTGAGACCTTTCCGCACACGAATTTCTGTGTTGAGGCGGCTGTTGTACCCGCCGCCGAAGATACGGTTCGTTACAGTGAGCGGAATAAAGTCCGGATCGTCGCGGCGAATGCCGATTTTGCCGGCGCGGATTTGAGTCTGATCCGCATCGGGCTTGTCGATGAGCCAGATATGGAGGCCATTGATGGCGGGCGGCTCTTTGGGCGCCGCCGATGGTTCGTTGTGCCGCGGCCAGGAGCCGAAATATTTTTCCGCCAGCGCGAAGGCCTCGTCGGACGTGATGTCCCCTGAAAACGCGAGCAGCGATTCATTGGGCGCGTAGCCGGCGTCGTGGAATTTCACGAAGTCGTCGCGCTGCATTTTCCGCAGAGTCTCGGGAGTGCCGTCGGCGGGAAAGCCGTAGGGGGAATCGCCATAAATGGCGCGGGCGAGGACCACGGTCGAAAGATAATCCGGGTCGGCATATTCGACAGCGAGATTGGAGAGCATTTGCTGCCGCTGGCGCTCGATTTCGTCTGGCTGAAAGGCCGGATGAAGGACGACGTCAGACATCAGATCGAGGCCCGTGTCCAAATCCTTGCGAACGATATCTAGCGTCACGGTGGTCGCATCTTTGTCCGCGGCGGCATTGAGCGTGCCGCCGACGAAATCGATCGCTTCAGCGATCTGGCCGGCGCTGCGCTTTTCCGCTCCCTGCGTAAGGAGGCTGGCGGTCATTTGCGCCACGCCGGGAGCGCCCGGAGGATCCTGGATTGTCCCCGCGGAGAGGATCACGAGGCGGGCCGCGACGGCGGGATTGCGACGGTCGGTGACGACGAAGACTCGCAGGCCGTTTGCGAGCGTCTTTTCAGCTGCCGCAGGAAATTGAAACGGGCGAGGAGAAGACGCAGGCGGCATTTCGGGAACGAGCTTCACGCCAGAAGGGACAATGCCGGTTCCCTGCGAAGATGGCGCAGAGGTGGGAGCCTGGCTTGCGGGCTGCGGTGTTGAATTCGAAGATTGCTGGCCGGTGGCGACGCTTGCGACAAAGACGAGCGCGAATAAGAACGTAAAAAGCTTTGTTGTGATGCGGTTCATTGGTTGTCCTGGCCGGACGCCTGCTTGGCAGGAGTAATCAGCAGGACCGTGGCGTGATCTTTCGTGAAGTATTTTGTGGCGACCCGCTGAATGTCGGCCGGATTCACGCTTTCATAGCGGCTGAGGTCGATGTTCACGAGGTCGGGATTTTTTCCGATGACCGTCGCATAGCCGAGCGCTTCGGCTTTTTCCTCGTCTGTTTGGCGGCCGAGAATGTCCGCGGAGATTTCCTGGTTTTTCGCTTTCTGAAGTTCCTGAGGAGCGACGGGTTCGGCCTTGAGGCCGTCGAGAACGCCCACCAGCGCTTTTTCGCCTTCCTGCGGCGTATGCCCGGCATTGAGAATTGCGTAGGCCCAGAAGAGGTTCGGGTCCTCGGAGAAATTTCCAAAGCCGGCGGACTGCAAGGCGATCTGGTCTTTGTAAACCAACGTTTGATACAAGCGGCTGCTTTCGCCGCCCGCGAGAATGTTGGAGGCGAGATCGAGCGGATAGTAATCCGGCGTATAGCGTGGAGGAATTTTATAGCCGATCACAACGGCGGGGAGCGGAGTGTTTGAATAGGACTTATCGACAATGCGCTCGGCGGTTTGTGGCGGCTCGGGATTGTCGAGGCGTGGAATCGGCTTTGCCGAGGCGGGAATGCCGTCGAAATACTTGTTCGCCATTGCGAGCGCTTCGGAGGATTGAAAATCCCCAACGATGATCAGCGTGGCATTGTTCGGCTTATAGAATGTGTTGAAGAAATCGCGCACATCGGCGAGCGTGGCTTTGTTGAGATCCTCCATGCTGCCGATGGCCGTGTGATGGTAGCCGTGGACAGTGAAGGCGGCGGCGCGAAGATCCTCTTCGATGTAGCCATACGGCTCGTTTTCGATGCGGACGCGGCGCTCTTCCTTGACCACTTCGCGTTCGGATTGGAAATTGGCTTCGCTGACGTCGAGGCTGCCCATGCGATCGGCTTCGAGCCAGAGGACGCGCGCGAGATACTGGCTTGGGAACGTTTCGTAGAAGTAGGTGAAATCGTCGAAGGTGGCCGCGTTGTCGAAACCGCCCATGGCTTCGATGATGCGTGAATGCTCATCCGGGCCGACGTGCGCCGAACCCTTGAACATCAGATGCTCGAAAAGATGCGCGAAGCCGGTGCGGCCGGGCCGCTCGTCTTTTGCTCCCACGTGATACCACACCTCCACGTGGGCAATCGGCACCGCATGGTCTTCCAGAAGAATTACGCGCAGGCCATTGGGGAGTTCGTGTTCGGTGAAGGCAAGTTTCGGAGCCTGAACAGCTGCGGAATTTCCCTGCGCCGCCACGATTTGCGCTGCGGAGGCAAAAATCATCAAGGCAAGAATCGCCTGAACCCATCTCTTCATACTGGATATCTCCCGCTGAGGGCGTTTACTTCGCGCGGTTTCCAGAAAACTGCGAGGCCGCCAGTATCCCCGAGAGGCGAGGAATGTGTCAAACGCCCCGGCGCATTGGACCTGGCGATAAGACGAATGAGACGCAAACGCAACAAGACCCCTTGACTCTTTGCCTTCCGGCGCGAACAGGATTAGACGCAGGCTGTTGGAAAAGGTTTACATTCGTTTACATTGGCCAAAGACGGGTTCTCATGCGGTTCCGGGAGGCGTAAATGCGAAGCGTGGTGAGTTTACTTGTCGTCGCCGTAATCGCCTTGCTTGCGTACAAGTTCTGGTTTTCTCAGTTGCAGGCGAGCGGCGCCGGTGCGACCCCGCAGACGACAATCTCGATTGTCGGCGTGAAGAACGACCTGATCGGAATTGCCCAGGCGGAACGCACCTATCAGGCCGAACACGGGTCCTACGTATCGCTCGACGAGCTGATTTCAAGCGGCGCCCTGACGATTCCTACGAAGGGACGCGACGGATATACGTACGACGTGGAGACATCGGACGGCGGATTCCGCGTGGTCGCGCACTGCCCGGTGAGCACATCTCCCAGCTGCCAGGATTGGGCGGTGGATCAGACGATGGAAGTCCAGCCAGTCCGCTAGAGATTTTTCTCCCAACAGGTCAACTCTGCGTCGCCGGCGCGCCCTGCGACGGAAGCGCCGTCCCGCACTTTGGGCAGTGCACCCATCCGCGCTCCACGGCGAAGCCACATTGCGGGCAAGTGGGTTGCAGAGACGTGGAGCAATAGGGGCAAAACGTAAATGATGACTTCACCAGTCTTCCGCAAGAGGGGCAAGCGATCGGCAGAGGATCGCGCAGAATGAAGTAGAGGATGATGCCGATGGCGTTGGGAATGAATATCGCCAGGAGCGTCCACATCACATAGCGCATGCCGCGGCGTTTCGCGTCGCCGTAGACATAGCCGATCAGAAGGATCAGCGCCGGAAGGAAGAGCGTGAAGCCATAGGCAAACGCGATTTTTCCAGCCACGGGCCACTTCGACATCTGCGGGTCGCTGCCAATCCCAAACACGAGAATCACAGTGCCGATCGCAAGGTAGAAGATCGCCGCAAGGAACCATGCGGTTTTCGGGATGACGCGCTGCTTTTGTGCCGGGGAGTTCATGCGAGCCTCCTATGGCGCTGTTGATGGGACGAGAGCAGGAATGCTGCAACGCCTCCGCACAGCCAGGTCCAGGCCACTAGAATGGCGAAGACCCGCCAGTCGTGGGCAAATCGAATGTCGAAAACAACGCTCAATCCCGAGCTGGCAATCTTGTAGAGCGGCCAACTAAAGACAGTCAGAACCCAGGAAAATGCCAGAAGCGGCGCGAGAATTCTGCGTGTGGCGCGGCGCTCGTCTTCGGCTTCGCGCGCCTGGCGCACCAGGGCCACGGTCCGCTGCAATACCTGAGCGGAAATCTGGGGTGTCGGCAGGCGCTTCAAACCTCCGGCGAGCGCACGCCATTCGTCGAGCTGCGCCGCGCATTCCGGGCAGGTGCGCACGTGGTTCTCGACCAGGGATTCCTGGGCGGAGTCCAGAGCTCCCGCGACGGCAAGCGAGAGGAGGGAGCGAATCTTATCGTGCTCGTTGGCTGCGGTCATGAAGGCTCTCCCCCGAAATAACCGGCCTGCAGGGAATTTCTAAGCTGTCCGAGCGAGCGGCGCAAGCGCGTTTTTACGGTTGAAAGCGGCGTGCCGAGGAGGCGCGCGATTTCTTCGAGTTTCATTTCCTCTTCGAAGCGAAGCGAGAGAATTTCGCGGCTGGAGACGGGCAAATGCGAAAGAGCCTCCGCCAGCTTTCCCGAGCGCTCGCTTTCCAGGATGCGTTCGAGGGGAAGAATATCCTTGGAAGGAATCCGGTCTGCGAAGGACCCAGAGCTTTCGTCTTTGGAAAGGGGTTCGTCCAGGCTTCGCGGGCGCACGCGGCGAAGATGGTCAAACGCGAGATTGCGGGCCACGGCAAACAGCCAGGAATCGAAGCTGCGGTTTGGATCGTAGCTCTGAATCTTTTCGGCCACACGGAGCCAGCACTGCTGGAAGAGGTCTTCGGCCTCGGCCGGCTCGCGAACGATCCGCAGAAGATAGCGGTACAGGCGATTCTGGAAACGCGCGATCAGCGCCGTAAGAGCATCCAGGTCCCCGCGCCTCAACTGCACGACGTCTGCATCAAGCACCATCGGAGACTCCCAGACCTGAATTGCACTGGTCATCATATTCCAGGTACGAGCGACCCCTGAGAAAGGATTCAAGGGGACTGCCGATTATGGGGAGACAGTCTCATAGGGTAGGATTTTGATATGGCGACTGTGGAGCACCTCAATCCGACCGCTGCGAGTTTTTCCAGGAGCATTCGCCTCGAAGTCTCGCCAAATCCCTGCTTTGTGGATGAGGAAGCGAGAATTACGATTTCGGGACTTGAGCAGCGGGAGATCGTGACCTTGCGAGCCTTCGCTACGGATGACACGGGGCGGCGCTGGTGTTCCTACGCTGCATTCAAAGCGAACGAGAGCGGTTGCATTGACACCCGGACGGATGCGGCGAAGAGCGGCACATATCGGGGCGTGTCGCCCATGGGCCTTTTCTGGTCGATGCATCCGGAAGACGGAGATGAGAACGGGCGCGGACTCTTCGCGAAAAATGACGAGCGCGAGGACGCGGTTGAGATTGCGGCGGAAGTCTCGGGGAGGGAAGTGGCGCGCGCGATTTTGCGGCGCAGATTTGTCGCTCCGGGAGCCGCGACGCGCGACTTGACAGTTGGGAGAGACGGCCAAGGAAAAGTCGGAAAGCTCTTTCTTCCTCCGGGACGAGGGCCTCATCCCGCGGTGATCGTGGTCAGCGGATCGGGAGGCGGCTTCGATCAGGACAAGGCGGCGGTGCTATCTCGCCACGGATTTGCGACGCTCGCGCTCGCCTACTTTGGAATCCCTCCGCTGCCGGCGTGGCTTCACAGGATTCCGCTTGAATACTTCGAAAGCGCGCTGGCGTGGCTCTCGTCCCAACCGGAAGTGGATGAAGAAAGAATCGGAATGCTGGGGGTTTCGCGGGGCGCGGAGCTTTCTTTACTTCTGGCGTCGTTGGATTCGAGGATCCGCGCCGTGGCTGCCTACGCTCCCAGCCATGTCGCCTGGGCGGCGGGCGGGCGAGACAAGGAAACACGCGAGGAAATTCCTGTCTGGACGAGCGGTGAACGGCCCATTCCTTTCGCGCGGCTGCCGTTGCGCCGGTTCATGCTGCGGTCCGCGATTCCGGTGGTTGCTTTTCACCGTCCCGTGGTCTTTCGCAATTTGTTTCGTGCGGGGCTCAGAAACCGCAAAGAAGTTGAAAGGGGCGCTATCGCCGTCGAACGGATTGCGGGGCCGGTTCTTTTGATTTCCGGCGGAGACGATCGCGTGTGGCCTGCCGGAAAAATGAGCAAGGCGACTGTTGCGCGACTGAAGAAGCATTATTTTCCCCACGGCGTCGAGCATCTCCACTATCCGGGCGCAGGTCACATGCTCCGCTACCCCTTTCTGCCGACGACCCCGCGATTTTCGCGCCACGCGCATTTGCGCAACGCGAAATTCGTCTACGGCGGCACGGCGGAGGCGGATGCCGAGGCCGACGTTGACTCGTGGAGCCGCGCAGTCGCGTTTTTTCAGAAGTCGCTTTCCCGCTGAAACAGGCGGCCCGCGCAATGTGCTAGAATGCAGCCATTGTGATGAAAATTCTGCAGGACCTGCTGGAACTGCAGCGGCTGGATGAACGCCTGGCCGCGGTGCACTCCCGCCTTGCGGCTTTTCCGAAAAGAATTGCAGAAGTGGATTCGCGGCTGGCTGCGGCCCGCGGCGAAGTGGAACAAACCAAGACCGCGCAGGTCGCTAATCTCAAGGATCGCAAGAAATTCGAGCTCGACGTCGAGCAGTGGAAAGACCGCGTCCGCAAGTACAAGGATCAAACGGCACAGATAAAGACCAACGAAGCGTACAAAGCGCTTCAGCACGAAGTGGAAATGGCGGAAAGCGAAATCGCCAAGGCCGAAGACCGGCTACTCGAGCAGATGGTCGCGAGCGAAGAGTACGATCGCAGGATCAAGACTGCCGAAAAGGCGCTGAAGGAAGTGGAGGAGCGCGCGAGGGTGGAGCGCGCTACTATCGAGACGGAAAAGGCCGGTGTCGAGAAGGAGGCTGCAGAGCTCACTTCGGAACGAACCCGCGTGGCCGCGGAAATTCCGGAAGATATGCTCGACCACTACGACCGGATTGCCAAGAAGCACCACGGGGTGGTCTTGGCGGAAATCCACAACGAACTGTGCGGCGCTTGTGGTATGCGCATCCGCCCGCACGTGATGCAGGAAATCCGGCGCAGCGGAAGCACGGAGATGTTTCATTGCGAGACCTGCACGCGGATTTTGTATTTCGTCGAGACGGAGTCTCCCGCCGACTTGCCGCACTCGCCCCGCCCGGAATCTGCCTCGCGCGCCAGAGCAGGCGAAAGCTGAGCGCCACCCGCCCGTGCCGACATCGCTGCGAGAAGCAAATTCATGAACCGGCGCTCAAGCGCTCCCCATCCATCCACATCGTCGCTGTTTTCGAATGAGCGTGCTGGCTCTCCGCCGGCAGGAGTTCACTTGGCGCATATCGACGGCGCGTCGCGCGGCAATCCTGGTCCAGCCTCGTATGCCGTCGTCCTACGCGATCCCGAAGGAAAAATCGTGCTCGAATTGGCGAAGAATATCGGGCGTGAAACCAACAACGTCGCCGAATACTACGCGCTTCTCGCCGCGCTCGATTTCGCCGCGTCGCACGGAATTTCCGCGCTGCGGATTCAGAGCGATTCCGAACTGCTCGTGCGGCAAATGCAGGGGCGGTACAAGGTGAAGAGCGCTGATCTGAAGCCGCTCCACGAGCGCGCGCAAAAAACCGCTCGCCAACTGGCGTATTTCCAGATCGAACATGTGCGCCGCGAACTGAACCGCGACGCCGACGCACTGGCCAATCTCGCTCTGGATCGCAACTCGGCCGTCATTTCCGGGCCGGGCGTCGCGGGCGTGACAAGAAAAGACGCCGGTTTGGCCGCCGACTCCAAAGATCATGGCCACTCTGAAGGTTCGCGTGACATTCGCTTTCGTGCGCGATATGTGGGTGGGAAGCTCGTACCGGTCGATTCGCTCAACCTGGAAGAAGGCGCCGAAGTGACCGGGACGCTCCGTATTTCCTTCAAGAAGTGACAATTACAGCTTTTTCTCAAACTGCGAATTAAGAAGTACCGCCGCGAGATTAGTACCTTGTGGCTATTGAGCGCCTTTTCCCCGCCTCTCTAGACTTACCTTCCGGTAAATTTTCAGTGAGAGCCTTTCTAGATCATCTGCCTACTGTATTAATCCTCGCCGGGCTGCTCGGCACATTTCTGTCTCTCCGGCGGCACGCGCCCACGGAGCGCGTGAGATTGTGGACCTACGCCTGGGCGCTGATTTTCCTTCATTTCTTCATTCAGGCGTTTGAGACGCGCACGGGCGTGCCGGAAATGATCTTTGAGAGCATCGACCTCGCCGCGCTCGAGCTTGCTGGGATCGTATTTGTTGTCTCGCTGATGCTCTCCGTGGATCGCCGCACCAACCGGCTCGGCCTGTTGGTGATGCTCGGCGTTCCCGCCGCCTTCCACGCCACAGCGATTACCTTCAATTGGAACATGCCCGTGACCTTGGCTGTCTCACTCGGCCTGATCTTTTTCGGCGGCGCGCTGTTTCCCCTCTTCGTGCACACGCACTCCGAGAAACTGAACCTCTTTCTTGCCGTGCTGTTGATGGCCACGGGCGCGTGGGCCGTTCATAGCCAGCTTCAGGGAAGCCCCGACTTTGGGGTCAACGCGATTCTGACGCTTTCCTACGGGCTGTGCGGAGTCCTTTTCTGGAAGAGGTATCCGCGATTTTCGCCGGGCGTTCTTTTTGTAGCCGGCGGATTTTTGCTGTGGGGTTCGGTATTTCCCGTCGCCACCTGGCTGAGCATCTATGATCCCAACCTGAATCTGAACGGCGAACTCTGGAACGTCCCGAAGTATTTCGTTGCGTTCGGAATGGTGCTGACCCTGATCGAGGACAAGACAAGCGTCATCGAAAGCGCCAGCCGCCGCGAACACGAAGAAAACCGCTTGCTAATGAACCTGTCGAAGGTCACGTCGCGATTGCTATCGGGCAGCGACCCGGCAGCGTTCTGCGGTGAAATCGCGCGGTCTGTGACAGGCGCGAGCAGCTTCGCGCAGGCCGCCTTCTTCCTGGGGGGTGAGGATCGCATGCTTCGACTGGCCGGCTGGGATGGATTTACTGCCGGCGAGGCCGAGGCGCTTGAACGCGAGACGTCGGGCTGGACGATTGAAATGATCCAGCATCTTTGCCGGACGGGTGTGCGCGTCGGAAACAACTGCTTCTTCATCGAACTCGCCGGCGAGAGGCTGCTGATTCCCCTTGTTTCGTTGCGTGGGTCGCAGGTGGGCTGCCTGCTGTTGAGCGAATCGAAATTCAATCGCGGCGCGGAAGAGCGGGAAATCATCAAGCTGGAAGTCCTGGCTTCCGACTTGGCCGTCACAATCGAAAACACGCGGCTGCACCATCAACTGGTCCGCTCCGAAAAGCTCGCGGCCCTGGGACAGCTCGTCGCAGGCGTTGCGCACGAATTGAACAATCCTCTGACGGGCATCATCGGCTATTCAGACTTGCTCGCGGAGGAAGTGGACAAGGAAGGCCCTGCAAAGCGCATCCAGAAATTGGGACACGAAGCGCGCCGGATGAAGCGGATCGTCGACGGGCTGCTTCGTTTCGCGCGGCAGAACAATCCCGCGATGCGCGCCGCGGACCTGGAAGCGGCGCTCCACGACGTGATTCAATTGCGCGAGTACCACATTCGAAAGCACGGCATTCAACTGGCCGTCGAAATCGAGCCGCATCTGCCACGCGTCGGGATCGGCGAGGACGAATTGAAGCAGGTCCTGCTGAACATCCTGAACAACGCAATCGACGCCGTCGAAGAAAGCGCCCGCCGCGACATCGAAGTGCGGGTGTTGACTCGGGAAGGCCGCGTCGTCGTGCGGTTCGAAGATTCCGGGCCGGGATTCGTGGACCTGAACCGTGCGTTCGATCCCTTCTTCACCACCAAGCCGGTGGGCAAGGGCACGGGCCTCGGCTTGAGCATCTGCTACGGCATCGCGCAGGAGTGTGGCGGAGAGATTTCGATTACAAACCGGGAAGATTTCGGAGCCACGGTGACGATCGAGCTTCCCGTGGCTGTCTCACAGCCGATCGGCGCGATGACGACTCTTCCCGCCTGAAAATTCCGTAAAAATTGTGCGAGTGCAAGGCTGGGGCCCACCTGACACGCCGCTGCGTATATGGCGTAAGAGCGGCTATTTCAAAGCGTAGGAGCGGTAGAGCGTGTCTCGTTGCGCGGGGATGAAGCCGGCGTCGACGATGATGCGGCGGAGTTCGGTCTCGTTGGTCCGGTTGCGCACGCCTGCGGCGTAGACCACATTTTCTTCAATCAGAATACTGCCCACGTCATCGGCTCCAAATTGGAGCCCCACCTGGCAAATCTTGATGCCAGGCGTGAGCCAGCTCGATTGCACGTGGTCGATGTTGTCAAGATACATGCGGCTGATGGCCAGCGTCTTCAGGTAATCGACGGCGGTCGCCTCGGGGATTTTCTTGCCCAGCGGCGTGTTTTCCGGAGCGAAAATCCAGGGAATAAAAGCCGTAAAGCCTCCGGAATCCTCCTGCATGTGGCGGAGAAGCTCCAGATGGTTTACGCGGTGCCGATATTCCTCCCCGCAACCGAACATCATTGTGGCCGTGGTGCGCATGCCGAGCGAATGCGCCACGCGATGGACCTCTACCCATTCTTCGGAGCGGCATTTCAGGCGCGAAATCTTCGCGCGAATCTCGTCATCGAGAATCTCCGCGCCGCCACCGGGGATGGAATCAAGCCCGGCGTCGCGCAGTCGGACAATCGTGTCGCGAATGGAAAGTCCCGAGACTTCGGCGATACAAGTAATTTCCGGAGCGGAAAAGCAGTGTAGATGAACCTGTGGGAACTTCTGCTTGATCGAGCGCAACATGTTTTCGTAGAACTCGATGCGCAGATCCGGGTGCAACCCGCCCTGCATCAGCACTCCCGTGCCGCCCAGCTCGACCATCTCCTGAATTTTTTCGTAGATTGTTTCCAGAGGCAGGATGTAGCCCTCTTTGGAGCCGAGGGGACGGTAGAAGGCGCAAAACGAACAATACTCGGTGCAGAAATTCGTGTAGTTGATGTTCCGGTCGATCTGGTAGGTCGCGACGCGGGGATCATTCTTCCGCCGGCGGACTTCATTCGCCGCCATGCCAATGCCGATCAGGTCGTCGGATTCAAACAGTTCCAAGGCTTCCTGCTGCGTCAATCCCATATCTGTGTGGCTGCTCCCGGCTTCAACTCGCAATAAGTATACAGGATTGCGGCCTTGGATCGCCCGGATCGCCCCCGCAAAAAAGCCACCGGACGCGCGCAATGCGTGTTCGCTCAAACTCCCCGGCGAAGCGCGGATTTCCCGAGCGTGTCTGCAAATTCGACCGGACGATTCTGAGGAATCAAGCCTGCGGAAGAGGCGAGCTCAAAGTACCTTGCAAGTCCGGAAAGACTCAAATCGTCGAGGTCGAAATGGATGTTTTCCGTCAGGTAGCGCTCAAGCGCTCGTGGAGGAAGGTCCAGCTTGATGGACGCGCCCTCGGAGATTTCGCGCAGCCGGTCGAGACCGTATTTCTTCGAAGCTCGAAAGTCCGCAACTACTTCTTCAGTGATCTTCTCACGTGGGCCCGCCCAGATAGCGAGGACGGCGGGCAAACCGGTCATCTCCGTCCATTGGTGGGCCACGTCATAGACGAAAATCGTCTCGAAGCCTGGCACTGGCATGTCGTCCGGGTCGCCCTGGCAACACTGCTCGCCGCTCGGCGCGCGATTGGCGAGAGTTTCCATCTTCAGCGAAATACGCAGGGCGGGGTCGCCGATGATCAATGCAGCATCGGCTGATTGGAGCATCTCGGAGGCGTTGGGAGCGGCATCCACGAACTCTGGCTGAATCTTCCAGTAATTCTGCGCCAGCAAGCGGACCATGGCGGCCGTGCTTCTGGAGCTGGTGTCGAGGGCAATTTTCTTCGCCCGCTCGATCGGCTTCTTCGAGACCACCAGCAGGCTTCGCACCTCGCCGCGAGCCGCCACGGCCATTCCGGGCAGCATCACGAGCCCCAGAATTCTCTGGTATTCGATGGCTGGAATGATGGCGACGTCGGCATCGCCGCGGCGCAAAGCCTCGGCGCATTGCGACGGTACGGTGAATGACAAATCGTATTTGCCAGCCAAGGGGCCGTCAGTGAAACCCCAGACAAGCGGTGCTGTGTTCAGAAACTCGACAATGGAAATGCGTAGCTTTGCCACTTAGCTCCTCGCAAATGGAAAGACTCAATATAGCACAGGCAAAACAGGCGGTTTTTCGTTTGCGATTTTGCCGCCTGGGTCCAAAATGGCTGGCAATTCCATGACGCAACTCACGCATTTGCCCGCTGAGCTCCTATGAGAGAGCTGCATTTAGTGAAATTCCTGGCCCTTGCGCCGGCTTTTCTGCTGCTGAGCACTCCTGTTTGGACGCATCAGAACACGAAAGAGAGCCTCGTCGTAATGCAGACGGAGAAGGGGGAAATCGAAATTGCGCTCGATGCTACGCATGCTCCCATCACGACGGCTAACTTTCTGCATTACGTCGATGCGGGCCTGTACGACGGCGGTGTGTTTCACCGCACGGTCAAACCCGATAACCAGCCCAACAACGCCATTAAGATTCAGGTGATCCAGGGAGGCATCGATCCTGCCCGGGCCCGGCAGGATGGTCCGCCAATCCCTCTGGAAAGGACCAATAAAACTGGTCTAAGGCATCTGGACGGAACGATTTCGATGGCCCGCGACGGGCCGGACACGGCGACCTCGGACTTCTTCATCTGCATCGGTGACCAGCCGTCGCTTGACTACGGAGGTAAGCGGAACCCCGATGGCCAGGGATTTGCCGCTTTCGGGCGCGTCGTGAAGGGGATGGACGTGGTGCGGAAAATCCAGGACTCTCCGGCCAAGGGGCAAAACTTGACGCCTCCGATTCGGATTCTGCGCGTCTATCGCGCCAGCACGATTCACTCTGCCCAATAGGCTAGAACCGAACCCATCGCAAAAAGCCTTCTGGATGTCCGTGACAACGCCTACGTAGTCGCCGCAATTGACAACTCGCCGCGACGCTGCGTAGGCTCCCTCGCGGATACGCTTTTCCATGGACTCCAACCAATACTTGGGGTGGTTGGCTCTGGCGATGACTCCCGGCCTCGGCGCGCGCATGGCTGGGAAACTCCTGCGGGAGTTCGGCAGCCCGGAAGCAATCTTCTCGGCTTCTCTGACTGCTCTCGAGGCCCAGCGCCTTCCCGCAGCGGTGGCTCAGGCGATTCATTCGAGGCGTCCGCTCAGCGATGCGGCAAAGGAATTGGCCGGAGTCCAAGCCGCAGGCTGCCGCCTGCTCACCTGGGACGACCCCTGCTACCCGTCGAGACTTCGGGAAATCTACGATCCCCCGCCTCTTCTGTATTGCATTGGAAATATTGACCTTCTGACGAAGCATAGCGTGGCTATCGTAGGCTCGCGTCGTCCAACGCCTTACGGGAATCAAATAGCAGAGCGGCTGGGAAAGGATTTAGCGGATCGTGGCTTGGTGATTACAAGCGGTATGGCTCGTGGAATTGACGCCAGCGCTCATAAGGGAGCCCTATGTTCCGTGGTCGGGCAGACAGTCGGAGTGCTTGGGTGCGGAATAGATGCTGTCTATCCGAAAGAGAACAAAAAGCTCTTTGCGGAGGTTCGCGAGAGAGGTTTGTTAATCTCTGAGTTTTCGCTGGGTACGTTTCCCGCGCCTCAGAACTTCCCGATTCGCAACCGCGTGATCGCCGGAATGGCCTTGGGAGTGGTGGTGGTCGAGGGCGCCCAATATTCGGGCTCGCTGATTACCGCCCGTCTCGCGATGGAATTCGGACGCGAGGTGTACGGCGTTCCGGGGAACGTGACGCAACCGTCCAGCTTCGGGCCGAATCAGCTCATCAAACAAGGTGCAAAGCTGGTGACCAGTTGGGAAGATGTTATCGAGGAGCTTCCGACGCCTGTGCGCGCCGAACTCCTTCCGGTCGAATCGGTTCCCAGGCAGGAACGGACTGCTCTGGTCGCGGAGGGCTTGGGGCCGGGAGAGCGTGTATTATATGCATTGCTGGCTGAGGATGCGGCAAAGCACGTGGATGAATTAGTCGAGGAATCAGGGTTGAGTTCTTCTGAGGTTCTCGCTTCCCTGTTTGACCTGGAGTTGAAAGGTGTGGTACGCCAGTTGCCAGGGAAGCAATTCTTGAAAGTCCTGTTGTAATCCAATCAGGGACAGCAGGGTTAGGATGGAAGGGCGCCCAGCAGCCGGGCGTGCAGGTGTTTGGAAAAGGATTCGCAATGGCAAGATCACTGGTAATCGTGGAATCGCCGGCAAAGGCGAAAACCATCAATAAGTACCTTGGGCCGAGATATTCCGTGAAAGCCTCCTACGGCCACGTCATGGACCTGCCCAAGAAGACCATCGGCATATTGCTGCCTGGCGAAGGAAACGGCCGCAAGAAGAAATCCGGGAAGGGTAAGAAGGCCGCCAAAGCGAAACCCGTCGTCATCACAGCGGAAAACATTTTCGAACCTACTTACGAAGTAATCCCCGGAAAGATTAAGGTCATCAACGAGCTTCGCAAGGCTGCTCAGAATGCGGAAGCAGTCTATCTGGCAGGCGATCCGGACCGCGAAGGCGAGGCGATTTGCGCCCACCTGAAGGAAGTGCTCAGCAAGCCCTATAGGCCTCCCAAGGAAGCGGCGGATGAGAACGGCAAAAAGAAATCGCCTGAAGAAGCCAAGGACGAAAAAGAAAAGGCCAAGCCGGTCAAAGTGGAACCTGCAGCGACTTCCGCGTCGAAGATTTACCGCGTGACATTCAACGAGATTACGCCTAAGGCGATTCGTGCGGCCTTCGAGCATCCGACGCAAGTGGATGAGAAGCTCGTCGATGCACAGCAGGCGCGCCGCGTCTTGGACCGCCTCGTCGGCTACAAGGTGTCTCCGCTTTTGTGGGACAAAGTTCGCCGCGGCCTTTCGGCGGGACGCGTGCAGACGGTCGCTCTTCGCCTGATTGTCGAACGCGAGCAGGAGATTCGCGCCTTTGTTCCCAGGGAATATTGGACCATCCATGCGCTGCTGGAGGCCGGAGAGCCGCCCGCCTTTGAAGCAAAGCTCGCGAAGTACAAGGGCGAAGACATCGAGATTCCGGACGAAGCCGAAGCCAAGCGAATCCTTGCCGAAGTCGAGCACGCCGTCTGGCAAGTGGCAAGCGTTACACAAAAAGAAAAGCGGCGCTTCGCTCCTCCGCCATTCACGACATCCAAGCTGCAACAGGCTGCCTACAATCGCCTGCGTTTTACGACCAAGCGCACGATGATGCTTGCGCAGCGTCTGTATGAAGGCGTTGATCTGGGCGAAGAAGGAGCCGTTGCGCTCATCACCTACATGCGCACGGATTCCGTGCGCGTTTCAAACGACGCCCTGGCGCAGGTTCGCGAATTGATTCCGGAGAAATTCGGCGCGAGCTATCTTCCCGAAAAGCCGAATTTCTTCAAGTCGAAGAAAGACGCTCAGGAAGCACACGAGGCGATCCGTCCCACCGATGTGACACGCACGCCCGAAAGCGTCCGCCGTTATCTCGAAGACGATATGTTCAAGCTCTACCAGATGATTTGGCAGCGCTTCGTCGCCTCGCAGATGGTTCCGGCTGTATTCGACCAGACCACCATCGACGTGAACGCGAACGACTACACGTTCCGCGCCAATGGTTCGGTCCTCAAATTCGAGGGATATCTGGCCGCGTATCAGGTCGTCAAGGAAGAAGAGGAAAAGGAAGACGAAGGAGATTCTTCCGACCGCCGGCTGCCGCAGGTGCGCGAAGGCGAAGAGCTGAAGCTCGAATCGATTCGCCCCGAGCAGCATTTCACCGAGCCTCCGCCGCGCTACACCGAAGCGACGCTGGTGAAAGAACTCGAAGAGAAGGGCATCGGCCGCCCCTCCACGTATTCGACGATTATTTCCACGATTGTCGAGCGCGAATATGTCACCAAAGACCAGGGCAGAATGGCGCCGACGATGCTCGGCGAGCGCGTCAGCGGTTTGCTTGTCAAAAGTTTTGAGGACATCTTCGACGTTGGCTTCACCGCGCGCCTGGAAGAAGAACTCGACGAAATCGAGGAAGGGAAGCTCGGCTGGCGCAGTTCCGTGAAGGATTTCTGGGACCGCTTCGAGCTCGATCTCGACAAAGCCAGCGGCGAAATGGAGTCGTACAAGGCGGGCATACCCACCGGCCAGAAGTGCGAGAAGTGCGGCCAAGGGGAACTGCTCGAGCGCATCAGCCGCCATGGTTTCTTCCTCGGATGTTCGCGCTATCCCGAATGCGACTTCATCAAGGATTTGTCGCCGGAAATCGGCGGCGAGGAAGTGGAAAGCGAAGCCACTGTCGAGTATTGCGAAAACTGCGGCCGCGAAATGACCATCAAGCGCGGGCGGTTTGGGCCGTTCCTCGCTTGCACCGGCTATCCTGACTGCAAGACCACGCGGCGTCTCGTCACCGGCACGCGCAAGGCTCGCCAGCCCGACGTTCCGATCGATGAAAAATGCCCCGAAGACGGCGGGCAATTGCTTCGCCGCCAGGGCCGATACGGCGATTTCATCGGCTGCGCCAACTATCCGAAGTGCAAGTACACCCGGCCGATCACGCTCGGAATCAAATGCCCGAAGTGCGGCGAGGGAGAATTTGTCCGCCGCGGCACGGCGAAGGGCCGCGGGCGCGGCAGAATTTTCTACGGCTGCAGCCGCTATCCCGATTGCGATTTCACGACGCCGCACGAGCCGATTGCCGAGCCGTGCCCCAAGTGTGGTGCGCCCTTCATCGTCGAGAAGCGAACGAAGCAGGGGAATTTCCGCGCATGCATCCGCGAGAACTGTGATTGGGAGGCTCCTGTGCCGGAGGCGGCTCCCGCTTCCACGGGGGCTCCTGAACCTCAGCCGGTAGGTGCAGGTGTCGGGGAATCCGTCAAGCCCTGAACGTTTGGCGAGCTGTGAATTTCCCAGAACCCTTCGCCTCGGCTCACTCCAAGGAGTGGCCCGCTCAGAAACTGTTATCCAAATGCTTCGCCTTGTGTTCGCGCGGAGTCCTATAATGTTTCCGGCGCACATCCATGCACCCTGCTCTTGAAGGATTCCTGCACTATCTGCGGTACGAGCGAAACGCCTCTCCCAACACCATTCGCGAGTATGAGGATGATATTCAAGGCTTTCTGCGTTACATCACGCCGCCGGGCGAAGCGACGCTTCCTTTGAACGATGTCGATCACCGGATCGTCCGCGAGTTCGTCAGCTTCGAATACGATCGCGGCATGCAGAAAGCCACGGTGGCCCGGCGCCTGGCGGCGCTGCGAACTTTCTTCAAGTTTTGCATGCGCGAACGCATCACCCATCAAAATCCGGCCAAACTGGTCAGCACGCCGAAACTTCCCAAGCGCATCCCCCACGTCTTGACCGCCGAAGAAATGAACAATTTCCTCGATCAATTGGCCAGTGGAGATCCCCTTACGGCCGGCGGCTCGGATGCCAGGCGTCCCCGGAGAGGGCCGAAGGGTTCCGGGCTTCAGCTCAAGCGCGACCGCGCAATTTTGGAGCTGCTGTACGCCTCGGGCATTCGCGTCAGCGAGCTGACGGGCCTGAGCGTCGGCAATGTCGATTGGAAAGGCCAGATGCTGCGCGTCCTCGGCAAAGGCAGAAAGGAGCGAGTCGTTCCGTTCGGCTCGAAGGCTCTTGCTGCCCTCGAAGCCTACTGGCCCACGCGTCAATCCTGGCTGGCCAAGGCCAAAGGAAAGGCGGATCCCGAGGCGGTGTTTGTGAACCAATTCGGCGGGCGCTTGACCGTGCGAACGGTCCGGGTGATTGTGGGCAAGTATGCGCGCCTTGTGAACGTGGACTGGAACTTGCATCCCCACTCCCTGCGTCACGCTTTTGCCACACATCTCCTCGCCGACGGCGCGGACCTGCGCGCCATTCAGGAGCTTCTTGGCCACGTCTCCCTGTCGACGACGCAGCGCTACACGCAGGCGACGATTCAACAGTTGATGGAAATCTACGATAAAAGTCACCCGCACGCCTGAGGGACCAGGGCTCATGCCGGGTGGACAGAACTCGAGCCGGGCAATTTTCAAAGCGCATCGTTTGAGCCTGTGTTGCATCCCATTCTTCAGATGAAGCATTTCATCGTTGGCACAGCGGGTCACATCGACCATGGAAAGTCAGCGCTGGTAGAGGCTCTCACCGGCACGCATCCGGACCGTCTCGAAGAAGAAAAGCGCCGCGGCATCACCATCGACCTCGGTTTCGCGTTCCTCGATCTCGGCTCGCTGCGCGTCGGTTTCGTGGATGTTCCCGGCCACGAAAAATTCGTCCGCAACATGCTCGCGGGTGCTGGCGGATTCGATCTCGTGATTCTCGTGATTGCCGCGGACGAATCGATCAAGCCGCAAACGCGCGAGCATTTCGATATTTGCCGCCTGCTCGGCGTCTCGAAGGGGATCGTCGTCATCACGAAGACCGATCTGGTGGATTCCGACTGGCTCGACCTCGTGCGGCTCGAAATCGAAGACTTCGTTCGCGGTTCTTTTTTGGAGGGCGCACCGGTTGTCGGCGTCAGCGCGCGCACAGGCGCAGGCATAGACGATCTGAAGAATGCCATGCGCCGTCTTGGTGAAGAATCGCCGGTGCGAAATGCGTCGCGCCCCTTCCGCCTTCCCATCGACCGTGCCTTCACGATGAAGGGATTCGGCACGGTCGTTACAGGCACGCTGCTCGAAGGTTCCTTGAAATCCGAGACGGAAGCGGAGCTTTATCCGGTTGGAAAGCGCGTTCGCATTCGCGGCCTTCACTCCGGCGGCAAATCTGTGGAGCAAGCGGTGGCCGGGCAGCGCACGGCAGCAAATCTTGCAACCATCGAGCGCGACGAAATTCGCCGCGGAATGGTCCTCGGTACCCCGCGGGCTTTTGATCTATCGCGTCGTTTTGACGCGCGTGTGACTCTTCTGCCGTCCGCGCGGGCCCTGCCCCAGCGCGCGCGCGTCCATTTTCACCATGGCGCTGCGGAAACAGTCGCCGAAGTCATCCTTCTAGGACAGCAGGAACTCTCTCCGGGCTCGAGCGCGCTCACCCAGCTGTATTTGCCCGAACGCCTGGTGGCGCTTCCCGGCGACCGCTTCATTCTTCGCCAGTTTTCTCCGATGGTTACGATTGGCGGCGGTGTCGTCATCGACCCGCGGGCGCCACGCCACCGCCGCAGCGATTCCTCCGTGCTTCCATTTCTCCACACGCTCGAATCGGGAAATCGGGAGGAGATTCTTGCCGCACTGATTGAATCCTCTCCGCGGCCTCTGGGGCCGAAAGAGATTCGCCCGCGCACTGCGTGGCTTGAAACGGAGATGGACGAGACAGCGAAGTCGCTGGGGTCCAAGAAGCGCGCGAAGATCATTCGCCTGAAGCCCCTCCTGATCGCATCAACGGCCGCCTTCATGGCTCTGCGCGACTCCCTGAGGCGCACCGTCGAAGATTTTCACCGTGCCAACCCTCTGCTTCCTGGTGTTCCCAAACAGGAGCTCAGAATCCGCGCCGGGGCAGCCATGGAAGACTTCTTTCTTGTTGCGCTGGATGACCTGGTCCGCTCGAAGGTGCTTGCAGTTTCCGGCGACCTTGTCCACCTGGCCGGACGCGAGATCGCCCTCTCGCCAGAGGAATCAAAGGCAAAAGAGATGATCGAGCGCGAATTCGAGCGCGCCGGACTGGCTGTTCCCGGCATTTCGGCGGTGCTTGAAAAGCTGCCTGTCGAAGCGGCGCGCGCCAGCAAGATCCTGCAAATCCTTCTGCGCGAAAAGGCGCTGGTCCGCGTGACCGAAGACCTCGTGTTCCACCCCTTAGCGCTCGCCAATCTCTGCTCGTTGCTTGTTCAGTACCGTCGCGAGCACGGCGAACGCATCGGGGTTCCCGCCTTCAAAGACCTGACGGGCATTACCCGCAAGTACGCCATCCCCTTGCTCGAATATCTCGACCGCGAACAGGTGACGCGCCGGGCGGGCGACGAGCGTGTTATACTTGTCAGTTAGGCGTTGCGTTTTTGCGGTCTTGCCCGCGGCCGGTGCGCCACGGGCTTGAAAGGAAGGCGCCCCATGTGGGATAGCCCAGTACACCTGTTAATCATTGCGATCGTGATTCTCGTTCTGTTTGGCGGACGCAAGATTCCCGAAGTCATGCGCGGACTCGGCCAGGGAGTTCGTGAATTCAAGGAAGGCATGCGCGGTGACCAGCCGGCGCAGTCTTCCCAGACGCAAACTCCGGCTCCGACGCAGACGCCAGCCTCAACGACGACCGAAGAAAAGAAGTAATCCCCGGATTGCCCCGTGACGGCTGATGCCACGCCGTCGCGCGCCGTCTTTCGCCGGATTTCTTCCCGCTGGTTCTTGCCTTGACCTCTCCCTGCCCGCGCGGGGCTATTTCCCATACTTCGCCGCGAAATCCTGATCGCTCATCACCAGGTAGATGATCCCTTCGATAAATCCGATGATGGCGGGAATCCCCGTCCAGAAAAAGATCAGGTAAACAACGCCCGCGCCGACGCGGCCGAGATAGAATTTGTGAATGCCGAAGTCGCCGAGAAAAATTGCGAAAAGCGCGGCGGCGATGCGGTTTCTTCCCGTGGCTACGGCTGCGGGTTGAGCTGGCGGCGGAAGCTGTCGCACTCCGCATTTTGGGCAAATCTCCGCGCGCCCGGAAATTTGCGCGCCGCAATCCTGGCAGAACTTCAGGTCAGGACCTCGCTCCACAATAGGTGCTGGGTTGCCGGCGGACATGATGCACCTCGGAGGAAATTCTTTTGGAACTCTTCCGCCCATTGGTGGCAGGGCGCAGGTGAATCTTAACCCAAAGCCAGGCTGATTTTGCTTGATTGTCTCCAAGAGCCTGCGGGTGTGTGTTATGCGACAGTGAGAGTGGCTTGGATTTATAGAGAGGAGCGCTGGACAATAGCCTACGGCGCAGAATCCGTCCAGCCGAGCGAGAGCATCGCGTTCCACACGCGTGATAGCGGCAGACCCATCACGTTGAAGTAGCAGCCTTCGACCCGCCCTACATACCGTCCCGCATATCCTTGGATTGCGTAGGCGCCGGCCTTTCCAAAAGCTTCACCGGTCGCGATGTACTTTTCGATTTCCGCCTCCGACAATTCAGAGAACTCCACGCGGGTTCGCTCGACAAAATTAACGCTTTGCCCCTCGGGAAGAACTATCACCGAAATGCCAGTGAGGACATCGTGAGTCCTATGGTGGCTGAGCAGACGCAGCATCCTCCGCGCGTCGATCGTGTCGACCGGCTTTTCGAACATCTCTCCGGCAACCACTACAGTCGTGTCCGCGCCGACGATGAATGTCGTCTCCGCCCAGTCAATCAAATCGTCCGCGGCGGCGCGTGCCTTGGCGATTGCCAGGCGTTGTACGTACGCCTCGGGCGATTCGCCGGTTCGGTGCACTTCCTCGATGCGCGTCTCCAGCGCGTCGAAGATGAACCCCGCCCGGCGCAGTATCTCCGCGCGGCGCGGCGAACCTGAGGCAAGAATCAGTTTCACGATGGAAAGTTCCTTTCCTTGGGAATTGTTTTCGGAGCGGAAATGAACGCAAGCGGAGGAGAAGTTCCGATCATGCCAGCGCCGGTTCCTGGTATTCACCGAAGACGCGGCGCAGAGCGTCTGAAATTTCGCCCACCGTCGCATAGGATTCGACGGCATTGAGAATCGCAGGCATCAGGTTTTCTCCGCTGGCGGCGCGGCACTCGACTTCGCGGATGGCTGTGTTTATCCTGGCAGCTTCGCGTCGCGCCCGAAGGGCTTGCAGACGCGCCAACTGCTGCCGTTCCACTTCCGCATCGACGCGCAGCGTTGAAATTGGCTTTTCCTGTTCAGCTTGAAACCGATTCACGCCGACGATCACTTGCTCGCCGCTGTCCACGGCCTGTTGGTGCTCGTAAGCGGATTTCTGCACTTCCTGCTGAATGTAGCCCTCCTCAATCGCCCTCAGCACGCCTCCTAAAGCGTCGATCTTCGCAATGGTATCGCACGCGGACGCTTCGATTTCGTTGGTCAGCGATTCGATTGCGTACGATCCACCCACGGGGTCCGCCGTGTTTGCGACGCCTGTTTCGTGCGCCAGGATTTGCTGCGTGCGCAGCGCAAGCAACGCCGATCCTTCCGTCGGGAGCGCCAGTGCTTCGTCGAGCGCGTTTGCGTGCAGCGACTGGCATCCGCCCAGCACCGCCGCCAGGCACTGCAATGCCACTCGCACCAGATTGTTTTCCGGCTGCTGCGCCGCCAGCGACGAGCCCGCCGTCTGCGCGTGAAATCGCAGCATCATCGACCGCGGATCGCGCGCGCCAAATCGCTCTCGCATCACCCGCGCCCACAGGCGCCGCGCGGCGCGAAACTTGGCGATTTGCGCCAGCCAGTCGTTGTGTGCGTTGAAGAAAAACGAAACTTGCGGCCCGATGTCGTCCGCCTGCAATCCAGCCGCGATCGCCGCTTCCACGTATGCAATCCCGTTTGCAAGCGCGAACGCCACTTCCTGAGTGTCCGTCGCGCCGGCCTCTCGCATGTGATATCCGGAAACTGAAATCGCATTCCAGTGCGGAATTTCTGTCCGGCTCCAGGAGAAAATATCCGTCACGATGCGCATCGCCGGGTGCAGCGGATAAATGTACGTCCCCCGCGCGATGTATTCCTTCAAAATGTCGTTCTGGACGGTGCCGGAAAGCCGCCTCAGGTCCGCGCCCTGTTTTTTCGCGACGGCCACATACAGCGCCAGCAGGATCGCTGCGGTCGAATTGATGGTCATCGAAGTGGAAACGCGGTCGAGTGGAATCCCCTCGAACAGGGTTTCCATGTCCTCGAGCGAGTCGATGGCGACGCCCACTTTTCCCACCTCGCCTTGCGCGAGAGGGTGGTCGGAGTCCATTCCGATTTGCGTGGGCAAATCGAACGCGACGGAGAGCCCGGTCTGTCCCTGCTGCAGTAGGTAGCGATAGCGCCGGTTCGATTCGGCCGCCGACCCGAATCCGGCGTATTGCCGCATCGTCCACAGCCGCCCGCGGTACATTGACGGGTAGACGCCGCGGGTGAAGGGGAACTGCCCCGGATAGCCGAGTTCGCTTGCCGGATCCCAGTCGCCGAGGTCTCCGCGATTGACCATCGTTTTCGCCGCAAGATTCTGCTGGTGCGAAACGGAATTTGGCTGGTCCGCGCGCACTTCCTGTTTGGGAGGCATTTTCTCCTGCGTCAACGCACCCGCCGTGCGCGGCGAAAGGACCCGAAGGCAAAGCAAAGCATCAATACCGCATAGCCGGCGGCAATCACCATGACCCAAAGCATCGTGCGCGAACGCCATTGCCGCCACGCCGCATACGCGCCATAGACGGCAAAAACGGCAAAAAGCGCTCCCGTCGCCTCATGGAACAGCTCCCGAGCCACGCGCCACATCACGCGGAGCGTGTGGCGGACCGAACGCCACAAGGCTATCCAGAAATTCCCCGGCATCCGCCGATTCTAATACATCCTGCTCACCACTTCCGAGTCCCCAAACCCACGGACAGGTAACCGAATCGGCCTCTTTTCTTCGCGCACCCTTGCTTCGCTATTGCCCCGAAACTAGAATTGTTGTAGGAAGGGCAGTCATAGGAGGGTACGCCCTTGCAACTTGACGATCGGATGAAGCAGTTGCTTCGGGAATTGGGCCACGCCATCAACGACACGGTCTCCGAGTCCGAGCGAATCACCGACGCCATCTCCAATATCCGCGCCGCAGGCTTCGATATCGTCCTGAAGCTCGATGCCACCATCGGCCTGGCGCGCCGCCAGTCTTCCGATGCCAAGATGACCAAGCAAGACCGTCGCTTCCTGGAGTCCCTTCATATCCGCGTGGACGAAGAGGTCCTTGAGGAGGAAGGTGATTCGCCAAGAATTGAAATCACGCCTCAAGACATCAAGTTCCTCAAATCGCTCAAAATTTCGTTCGATGAAGAGACTTAACCACCTCGCGATTTTACTGCTGCCGCTTGCGGCAGCGGCTCTGGCTCCCGCGCCTGCCTGCGCGCAGGTGGATACATCTTCCCAAATCGTCGTCAAGCAAAACCATCCCAAACCCGTTTGGCTGACGGGCAACGTAATCCATGCCGACGGCCATTCCATTGTTGTCAGCGACTTGAATAATCCGCGCGCCATTCACACGTTCACGTACGCCGGAAAGTCGCTCACGCAAATGACAAAAGTTCTCAACGAAGGCGGCTATCAGACTGGCGATAAGGTAAAGATTCTCTATCAGCCGGGCGATACCGTTGCGCTCGATATTCGCGGCAAGCCGTCGAAGTCTCCCTGATTCGTTCGCGGCCGCGCCTCCGGGTTGCGCCGCTGCTCATCATGATTCGCTCTCCCGCAGTCGCCGGCGCTTTTTATCCACGCGATCCTTCCGAACTTGCCCGGCAAATCGATAGCTTCTTTTTGCCTCCCGCTATCAAAACGTGCGTTCGCGGCTGTGTCGTCCCTCATGCTGGTTATATTTATTCGGGTGGCGTGGCGGGCTCCGTCTATTCGTCCATTGAAATCCCCGCTCGCATAATTCTTCTGGGGCCTCGCCATTATCCGCAGGGGAGCCCGCTTGCAATCTTTGCGGCCGGCGCGTGGCAAACGCCGTTCGGAAATGTAGAAATCGACGCCTCGCTAGCGGAAGCTTTGATCCGCGAGTTTCCGCGCCTTCGTGATGATCCCGTCGCCCATCAACGTGAGCATTCGCTCGAAGTCCAAATCCCGTTCCTGCAACGTCTGGCAAGTGGTTTCCGTCTTGTGCCCGTCGTGCTCGTTTCGGACCGCTTTCCTGTTCTGGAAGACCTCGGCCACGCGCTCGCGCGCGTGATCCGCGCGCAGCCGGATCCGATTCTGATCGTTGCCAGCACGGATATGAATCACTACGAAAGCGATGAGATAACGCGTGTGAAGGACCGTCGAGCGATCGAGCGGATTCTTGCGCTTGACCCTCGCGGCTTATTCGACACCGTACGAAACGAGGGAATTACGATGTGCGGATATGCGGCAACGGTGGCTGCTCTTGTTGCAATGCTGGACCTAGGTGCGGAAAATGCTTCGCTCGTTCGCTACGCAACTTCGGCGGACGTGAGCGGCGACTACAATCGTGTCGTCGGTTACGCAGGCTGCTTGATTCCCTAAGTTTGCGACCCGGCCTGCCCCGCGCAACGGGAAAATCTTCGATTCGAAATTCTCAGTGCGATCTTCCCGCACCCGCAGATGCCTGAGAGCTGGCAGCCCCGCTGGCCGCCCTGGACGTCGCCAGAGACGCGGCAGAGAGGCTGGACGCACCCCCGATGCCTGCCCTAGCTTCAGGCACTCCGCTGAAGCCGCCCATCATCATGCGTGAGGGCGGCCGGCTGCTGATGGTCTCTCTCATGCCGACGGAGTTGAACGCATTCATCGGACGCGGAGGCGTCATCGTGCGCGGTGCGTTGAGGGGGTGAAAATTTGCCGTGGGGCTTGTCGTCAGGCGCGCAGATTCATGCGCGAAACTTGCGCTCAAATCAGACAACGTGCGGGCCGTGGGAACCGCCATTCGGACGTCGGCGACGCTCCCCAGCTTTCCCGTCGCTCCGGGCGAGGAAGCCAGCGTTTCAATCGTCTGCCCCTTCTTCAGCGACTTCAACACCTTGTAAGAATCGAAATTTTCCAGCCCGCTCTTTGCCAGCACAATCGTGGGGGTTTTTTCCGCCAGCGAACTCTTTGTGCCCGTCAGAGGAGACCATCCAATCTTGTTTCCGGACGAAACCCACTGCACCGGCGCGGGAGACCACTGGTTGAAGTTTCCGGGCATCCACATCCATCCGTAAGTCGTCTGATAGGTCCACTGTCCGAAATGGAATGGCACCCAGCCCCAGGGCTCGGCGCTGACCCACGTCCAGCCAAGGCCGTCGTAGTACATCATCGAGCCGTTCGAGAAGGGCACCCAGTCGCTACCCATCCCCGACGGTTGCCACGCGTAGCCCAGTCCCGGAACGAACGTCCAGCTCCCATACGCCGAGAGGTCCGCCATTCCGTAGCTGAAAGGCGCCGTCGTATATTGCGATGTGCGGTTCTCCACGGTTTGTAGGTAGGACGCACGCTGGTTGACGAGCTTATCCCAATCGTCGGTCTTGGGCATCGTCTTCAACCCTGTTTCTTGGGGCTTGCGCACTCCTACGAAATAGGTCTGGTCCTTGGCCAGGTTCTGCGTGCCTTGCGCCGAGTGAAGCTCGATTTTTCCCTTGAGGACGCATACTTCCACGCCATTTTTCGTCAAGTCCACTCGAAACTCGGATTTTCCCTGCGGCGTGATGTCGAAATTCTGGTTCGATACCGAAAAGACGTCCTGCGAACCAAGGTTGGCTTCGAAGGTCGCTGTCCCGTCATTCATCGCGACTTTCGTAATCTGCCCGCCATCGGAGAGCGCCAGTTCCGTGAACTGCAGGACCGTGTTTGGCGCTACCCAAACGACGCTCCCGTGCTCCATTTCGATTTCTGCCAAGCCCTCATTGGTTCCCACGGCAAAGCCCTGCTGCAGCGGCATGTTCATGGCTGCCGGTTCCCACTTGCCGGTGCTGGCCCGCGCCACCTGCACGTCCCCGCGGACCATGCTCAGCCGCACGATTCTCGCGTAGCTCAATGTCGCGTCATCTCCTCCGGCCAGAATGACGGCCGGAACCAAGGCGGCGGACAAAACAAGCGCAAGAACCAGCGAGAAAAATCTGCTTTTGCTGCCGGTCATGGGGCACCCCCTGCGGGACAGGCTTCTTGGCGACATCATACGCCTTATCGCAACCCAATATGTGATTTTCTTGTAAATTGCCCTGTGGCTGGCAGCGGGCGGAGCGAACTCGGATTTCTTTCTACGCCGTTCCGCGAATCTTTCCTGCCAGCGTGCGAGCCTTTTGCCGCGCCATGTCGATGTACTTCTCGTCCGAGGCGACTTCGTCGAGCAGCGGCAGCAGCCGTTCAGGTTCCGGGAGCAGTTTTCCCGCATAATCGGACTCAATCTGGATCAGCACGTCGTTCACACCCAGGCGGTCGTAACGCATGGTTCGCTGCAGATCGGAATAATCCATTTCTTCGCGCGCGAGGCCTTCGAGAATATCCTGCAGTCGGGAAGCGTCTTCATTGAGCGTGTAATTGAACGTTGTCTCGTGTTTTTCGCTTCCGTTTTCGTATTCGAGAGTTTTCTGTCCAAGGCTGGCGATTCGGCGATGAAGCTCCAGATCCACGCCCTCGAAATTATGGAGCTGTGCGGCGAGGCTGAAGATTTTTCCCGCCAGCGTCGCGCTGATCTGGAAAGACTGCGGACTCGCCTCGTCGTCCAGCGACCGGATATCCGCCGTGCAGCTCCCGCTTCGCCATACTTTTACTTCCGTAAATTCGGGATAGCTTGATTTGAATATCTTCCGGTAGGTGATGACGGGTCCGCTGGTTGAGGGCGCCGCCTCAGCAGCGGATTGTGGCCGTGCGATCGCCATGGACGCCGCCAGCGACATCAGCAGCGACGCAAGCGCAAATCGAAAAAGGACCTGCCGGGCCGCTTTTCGGAAGGAAGGCATCATCACTGCCATGGGATGCGCGCCGCGCGCATCAGGGTGCGAGAGGTTTCTGTGAATGAATTCTGCTGGCTGGATGTATCTATCCGGGCACGCGCCTGAGACAGAACTCCGTGACAGATTGCCACGCCCAGCGCGTCGGCGGCATCCGCTGGCTCCGGATATGCGCTCAATCCCAGTAGCGAAGCCACCATTTGTTGCATTTGCAGCTTGGAAGCCGCGCCATAGCCTGCCACGCAGGCTTTCACTTCTCGCGGCGAGTAACTATGCGTTGGAATCTCGGCCTGCGCCGCGGCCAACAGCACCACACCGCGCATTTCCGCCAGCTTCAAAGCAGTGCGCATGTTCAGAGCCGTGAATACCGCCTCCACTGCGACGGCGTCCGGCGAAAATTCGGCGACGAGTTCCGCAATCGTTCCGTGAATTTTGCGCAGCCGTTCTTCAAACGCCGCGCGCGCGGGCAGCTTTATCGCCCCGAAGTGGACCAGCCGGGCCGCCTGCCCCTGGCAATCCACTACGCCAAAGCCTGTCGCGCCTGCCACCGCCGGGTCAACTCCCAGAACGCGCAGGCCGCGCTTTGTCCGTGTCGTCTCTTGCGACGCCGCCACTTCTTTCATAACCCGCACAAGTGTACGTGCGAGCCAAGAAAGCAGGCTACTGTTTTTTGCGCTCTTTCACCGCGAAGACAACGGGAAGGGAGTCCAGCAGATGAAGCGGGAAGCCGTCAGCCTGCGACGGCTTCCTGAAGTTCCTTCTCATCAATGTCGAAGTTCGCGTAGACGTGCTGCACGTCGTCGTGATCTTCCATGTTTTCGACCATTCGGATCATCTGCTGTGCCTGTTGCCCGGTGAGCTTCACGTAATTCTGCGGCACCCACGACACTTCGGCCGAGCCGGGCGTGATGCCCGCCGCCACGATGGCCTCGCGGACCTTTTCGAACACTTCCGGCGGCGTCACCACTTGCCACGAGGATCCGTCATCGTGCAAATCTTCCGCGCCGGCGTCGAGCACGATTCCCATCAGCTTTTCTTCGTCCGCTGCTTCTTTCGGAATCACGATTTCGCCCTTGCGGTGAAACATCCAGCCGACTGCGCCCGTTTCCGCCATGTTCCCGCCATTCTTTGAGAACAGGTGCCGGATCTCGCCTGCCGCGCGGTTCCGGTTGCTGGTTACCACCTGCACCAGCATTCCCACCCCGCCGGGGCCATAGCCCTCGTACATCACTTCTTCGAGCGTCTCGCCTTCGAGCGTTCCCGCGCCGCGGGCGATGGCCCGCTCGATATTGTCGTTCGGCATATTCTCGTTTTTCGCCGCCGCAATCGCCGTTCGCAGGCGCGGGTTCGTGTTCGGGTCCGACCCTCCGGTGCGCGCCGCAATGCTCAATTCCCGGATAATCTTGGTGAACGCCTTGCCGCGCTTGGCGTCTGTCGCGGCCTTCTTGTGTTTAATTGTGGCCCATTTGGAGTGTCCAGACATGGATAAACCTTCTTAGGGAAATATGGCAGGAGCAAACTGTGACAGCTCTTGCCCGCACATTCTAGCAGCCCCACGAATATCAGGCAATAACGCCCGCTTCTGCTGAGCCGCATCAATGCGAATTCCACTGCTGGCTTTGTTTTCCCTTCTTTCAGTTGTTGCCGAGGATTTCATCCATGCTATCGCCGAAAGCATGCTTCCTCCACAAGAAGCGAAACACGGCCGCAGCCTTATGGCCGAAAACCACCACCTTGCTTGAAAAGCACCATCGCCGGCCTGCCTGAGTATCCTCCTTGCTCTGCGCCACCGCCTTGTAACTTATTGATTGTGCTTTGTTTATATGTGCATTCAGCGAAGTCTGCCGTTTGGCATCCGCCCTGCATTTTACGTGCACGTAAGCTGGTTCTTAGAGCAGCAAACGAGGTGCTCAGATGAGATATCTAAGACTTCTGGTTTTGGCTGGCGCATTCTTGGCGATCACGCCGTTTGCCCATGCGCAGAGCGTTGCGATTGGCGTCGGGGTCGGCGGCCCTGTGTATCCTGGTCCCGCTCCTGTCTGCGCGTACGGCTACTATCCTTACGCTCCCTACGCCTGCGCTCCTGTCGGTTACTACGGTCCGAACTGGTTTGTTGGCGGCGTCTTCATCGGTGCTGGCCCGTGGTATCACGGCTACTATGGCCACCCAGCGTACTGGGGACGCCCCGGCTTCTATCCTCGTCCCGTTCCGTACGGTCGGCCTGGATATGTCGGAATTGGTCACAGCCCCGTTTATTACAATCATGGAGCAGTCGGCGGTAGCTTCCATGGCGGCCCAGCTTTCCGTGGAGGAGCGAGTTTCCACGGCGGTGGCGGATTCCATGGTGGTGGACACAGGTAATCCGAGCACACTCTGACTTGCACTCTCGGCCGGCAGCAAATGCTGCCGGCCGTTTTGTTCTTCTTCCGGCTCGGACTATTCTCTCCGGCGCAAAAATGCTAACGTTGCGATGCCTCTCGTTTCATCTGGACGATCAGGCTTGCGGCGATGCCTCATTCCATCAGGGATGTCTTCGAATTCGTCCTTCTCTCCGTGACCTCAGTCTTTTTTCTCGTGGACCCTTTTGCCGTCATCCCGCTATTTCTGGCGGTCACCGCCGACGATCCCCTCCCTGTGCGTCGCAGCGTCGCCCGCCGGGCTGCGTGGACCTGTACGATTGTCCTTGCCTCTTTCGCGATTGCCGGCAGCCTGATTTTCAAGGCCTTCGGGATCACTTTGCCGGCGTTCAAAATCGCCGGAGGCATCATCCTGCTGCAGATTGGCTTCGACATGCTTCAAGCGCGCCAGTCGGGGCAGCGTGTCACTGCGGAGGAGCAGCAGGAAGGTGCAGAGAAGCCCGACGCCAGCATCATTCCGCTTGGAATGCCCATGCTTGCAGGGCCGGGTGCGATCTCCACCGTCATGGTTCTTGTCGGCGAATCGTCCTCTCCCTGGCAGCACGTAGTCGTCTACGCGACGATCGTGCTTACTTCCTACGTTTCTTTTTTGGTTCTGGCAGGAGCCGACGGAGTCCGCCGCGTTCTCGGCGAAACAGGCATTCGCATTCTGATGCGGCTGATGGGATTGCTCCTCGTAGCTCTTGCCGTTCAGTTTGTTGCCAACGGCTTGATCGATTTCGGCCTTCTCAAACCTTTGCAAGCGCCCTATTAGGTGAGCGGCTTTCTCTTTGCATTCGACCGCGGGTCTCGCAATTCTTAGTTCCCGGCGCCACTCTTCAGCCGTTGCAGAATTGCAGCGCCGTTAGGCGTTCCCCAGCCCGTGCAAGGATCCCATCCAGCTTTTGCTTTATACGCTCCATTGTTTCCCACCGTGATGTCGTGAAATGTGCTCGCCACTCCGGCCACCTGTGCGTAGAGCCCAGGATTGAAATAGCCCACTGTCTTTCCCAGCGCCTGATTCATCAATGCGATCAGTCCGGCCCAGAGCGGCGCCACGGCGCTCGTTCCTCCAATCACCGTGTTCGAGCCATCCACGTCCACGCGATATCCCGTCAGCGGGTCGGCATCGCCTGCGACATCGGGCACGCCGCGGCCGGTCTTGCCTCCGGGATTCGCCGATGGCGGCACGCCCGCGTTCTCCTGCCACGAGGGCAGCGGAAACGTGGCGCTCACCCCGCCGCCTGTCGCGCCGTCGTCGGGAAGGTCGTTCCACACCTCTTCGTCCGTGATTGTCGTCCCGCTTCCAATCAGGTGCGTTCCACCGCAGGCCAGCGCATACGGGCTCGACGCCGGAAAATCCACATGCGCCTCGCCGTCGCTCACTCCGTCCGTCGAACCCTGATCTCCCACGGCGACGCACACTGTGACGCCAACTGCCGCTGCCGATTGAAATGCATTATTGAATGATTGCAAGGATTGCGCCGTCCACGACGATTCCGGCCCGCCCCAACTGATGGAGATCACCGTCGGGCTGTGCGTTTTATCGGTCACCGCCTGATTTATGGCGTCCAGAAATCCCGCGTCGGTGTTTGGCGCGAAATACACAACGATCTTCGCTCCCGGAGCCACGGAGCCCGATACTTCGATATCGAGCATCACTTCGCCATCCGGCCCGCTCGGATCGCCCGTCGGGCTATTGTTCGCACCGTCGACTCCAACGTCTGTTACCGACGGAGCAGGCGAAATTCCCAGAGATGCGAAGTAGCTGCTGAGGTCCGCCGCGTTGTAGCCGCCTCCGAGCTCGATGATTCCAATTGTCTGGCCTTGCCCGTTGGCCGTCGTGGGGAAATCGTAAAGTTCTGCCACCTGCAAGGGAGTATAGGAAGCCGTCGATGCAGCGCGCGGCTTCACTTTGGGAGCAATCCGAAAATGCGGCCGCGCGTGGGGGCGGTTATCGAATCCCAGCACATCGCGAATGATGTCCTTCATCTCTTGGGGGACACTGACCGCTCCTGTGTATCCGCGGTGCACTCCGTGTGGATGGCGGTAACGCATCAGTTCGACGCGAAATGCCCGCTGGAAATCCTGCGCCGTTCCGGAAAGCGCCAGCGTTCGCGCTCCCCGATTCACGTCGGAGACACTCAATCCGTACGCCCGCGCGAATTTCTCCACCTGTTTCACATCCTTCGGGTCCGCGCCATATCTCATCGTCAGTTGGGCGCGTGTCAACCGTCCGCCGCGAGCCACCAATTGTTCGAGCGTCTCCTGTTCTCGCGCAGGCTTGCGCCTGCGCAGGACAATCGTCACGCGAATTGGTTCTTTCGGATCGCACGGGCCGGTAACGCTCGCCGCCGGCATGGCCTTCCTCTCGCTGCCGGGAATCGTCACATATTGATCGAAGCTCATGAACGCACCTCGCGTGTCTTCATCGGATGATTCGGGGCATTTCGGCTTTTTCGTCGCCGAAATGTTCTGAGGGCTTGGCTGCTGTCTGAGGGCCGGGAACTATTTTAGCTCTTCTGCTCCACTGGGAAATATCTCAGCGGGGTTTTTGCAACAGGAAAATGCTGTGTCCTTCAGGATCGTGAAGCACGGCCCAAGAAGATTCCGATTGCACAATCCGCTCCTTCCCGATCGTGGCGAGCGCCGCTGGCAGATCGGGGACTTCAAAGAAGAGAACCGCCTTATCCAAAGACGGGTACGATTCCGCTCCTTTTCTTTCGAGGCACACAAAGCTCGCGCCGCCATCAAATTGCGCGTGATGTCCCATCTCTTCCAAGGTGATTTTCAGGCCCAGCGTTTCCTGGTAGAAATCTTTCGCCTTCCTCAAATCGTCGAAATAAAGCTCCACGCCTGCCAGCCGCGCCCCAATCTGACTCATAACGATCCTCCCTCCCGTCGCTAGGCAATGCACTCCGCCTCTAATCCAAGTGTTCGTTTTCCTCCCGGTTTTTTCTCTTCGTGATCTTCAGTGACACGCGGAAATCCCGGCTGCGAACGTCTGCCAGGATCTTCTTTCGCGTCTCCACCGGGAGTCCTGCCGGAACGAACACTCCCGCAGCGTCGCGCGGAAAATGTTTCACGAAAATTGCCGCTACGTGAGCCGTTGCGTATGAGATGGGCGAAGCCGTCCAGCCGCTCACCCGTATCTGGTAGAGCGTCGGAAAACTCACATCCCACCGAACTTCCAGCAATTGATCATCTTTTTCGCCGCGCACCACCACCGCCGCCAGAAATCGCGCATTTTCGAGCTTGCCTCCGCGAATCAGCTTCGCCACTTTCCCCGGCGTGGGCGTTTGCGGAAACCTCTTTCGCACGAGCCCTTGCGACCGGTGCAGCCTTCCTTGCCGGTACCACCGCTGCAACCGCTCGAATTCGTTTCCGCCGATTTTGGCGTCGATGTTCTTCACCGTCACGGCCAGTGGCAGCAGGCACACTTCGTCCTGCGCGGCCAGATATACGGCCGTTTCTCCTACTGGGGCCGGAAAGCGAAACCTCTCGCGGTTGCCGAATCTCTTTGCGAACGCGAATCGTCCGTCGCGGTAGATTCTCGGCCTCGATGTCGCCTCGTCGTACGCCACTTCGGCCGACCACATCGACACCGGATCTTTGCTTTCCGTGCTTTCGTATAACCGGATAAAAATCGATTCGCAGGCCTCCAGCAATTCCGCACCGCGCTTTGCCAGCAAGTCCGTCAGCCCCGGCGCCGCCCCCGCGCAAATCACCGCCGCGCGATTTTTCGACACAAATCGCTTGTGATATCGCAATTGTTCCGGCTTGAAGGGCTGCCGCGTTAGGTGAGAACTCAGGTCCAGGTAATGAGCGCGCAGTCGAAGCGCCGCGCGGAGAATAATCTCGTTGAACACCGCAGGGGAGGCATTCACCACCAGATTCGCTCCTCGCCCCGCCCGCACGATCGACCACAGGTTTCGCGCGTTTGCTTCCACCACCTCGATCTTGCTTTTCTTGCCCAGAAACCTTCGCGCCCGCTCCACGTCGCGGTCGCCGCACCACACCGTATGGCCCTGCTTTTCGAGCAGTTGCGCCAGCAGCGAGCCGGTCCCGCCCGCCCCCAGAACGAAGATCCGCATCGGTCCGAAACTCTACCACATCCCTCGGGCCACAGAATGGTAGGCGTTTGCCAATCGCGAAATATCAATCATCCGTACGTTTGATCGCTTTCTTTTGTCGTGAATCGTAACTCGCCATGTCACGCTTCTCCCATCCAATCTTTAACCCCTTGGGCGAGCGGGACATCCGGGGTGGGGACACTTCCCAGCCGATCATCGCTTCCGCCAGCTCGGCGTCTGATCTCATTCAGACCGGCGTGGCGATTGTCTCCCTGCCATTGCAAGAGTAGAATCGCTCTAATACTCCGACCCTCAAGGCCTGCCGGAGAGACAACCAATGGCTTGAGGGCGTTTCCCGCTTTGCCATGGAGCATTTCATCACCGCCCGCGGCAACCGGGATGAGGGTGCGATTGGAAACGTTCGCGCCTCCCTTCGTGATGCTCTTGCATCGCGTTTTGGAAAGGAGAGAAGAATGCGGCGGAAAAGCGCCGCTCTTCGTTTGCCCATCTCCTTTCTCGGACTTGGGCTTTTTTATTGGCTGTGACTTTTTATGGGCGTGCGTATCCAATGAGCGTGAATCGGACGAACGTGAATTTGACGGACAAATTCGGCCGCGCCATCACCGACCTTCGCCTGTCGGTCACCGACCGCTGCAATTTTCGCTGCGTCTATTGCCGCTCCGCCGATCCCGAACATTACAAACCCGAGGACGAACTCCTTGCGTGGCACGAATACGAGCGCCTCGCCCGCATCCTCATCGGCATGGGCATCCGCAAAATTCGCGTCACCGGCGGCGAGCCTCTCGTTCGCCCCGGCGTCATCGACTTCATCGCTCGCTTGAAAGCTCTCGGCACGCGCGACCTTTCGATGACGACCAACGCTTATCGCCTCGCCGAGCATTGCGCCGATCTCGTGGCCGCCGGCCTCGACCGCATCAACATCAGCCTCGATTCTCTCGACCCAGCCAGATTCGAACGCATCACGCGCACGCGCGTTTTTGACCATGTCATCGCCGGCATCGACGCCGCTCAGTCCTCGCCTCTTCGTCCCGTCAAGGTCAACGCCGTCCTCGTCCGAGGAATCAACGACGATGAAATCGAGGCCTTCGCCGAATTCGCCCGCGGCCGCAATCTCATCATGCGTTTCATCGAATTCATGCCTCTCGATGCCGACCATTCCTGGACGCGCGATAAAGTTGTCACCGCTGCCGAAATTCATTCCCGTATTGCCGAGCGCTGGCCTCTGATTCCCATCGCCCACGAGCGTAGCGAAACCGCGCGCAAATACCGCTTCGCCGGCGGCCCCGGAGAAATCGGCCTCATCGCGCCCGTCACCCAGCCCTTTTGCGGGCATTGCTCTCGCATTCGCATCACGGCCGACGGCAAGCTCCGCACCTGTCTTTTCAGCCGCGAGGACCACGATTTGCGCTATCTTCTTCGCAACGGCGCCACGGATGGAGACATCGCCGATGCCGTCTCCCGCATCGTTATGGAAAAGGAGGCGGGCCATCGCATCAACGAGCCGGATTTCCATCCGCCTTCGCGTACCATGGTTTTTATTGGTGGCTGATTTTTCCCGGAGATCCCTGGCGAATGGCCGACGAAGACCAAAAATGCTTTTCGCTGCCGGAAGCCGAACGCCTCCGCAAAGAGCTGGAGCCTGTCTTGATCGAAGCGATGGAGGCTCGGCGCAAAATGGCCGAGGCGGAGCTCGAGCTTACGTCTCTTGCCGAGCGCATCCAGCGTTCCGGCGGAATGTTAATTCCCTTCGAGCGCACCGCGCGCCTTCGCCTCGACCGCAACCAGCAGGAGGACGCGATTCGCGACGCCATCGATCGCATCCACTCCACCGGTTGCCTGGTCAAGGACCTCGACGTGGGACTTCTCGATTTCCCCGCGCGCATCCACGACGAGGACGTCTATCTCTGCTGGAAGCTCGGCGAAGACCGCATCCGTTTCTACCACAGTCAGGACGAAGGCTTTGCCGGCCGCAAGCCCATCGACCCGCGCGACACCGACTATCGCACTCCGATTCAGTAGCTTTTTTCCAATCCCGCGCTTGAGCTGCTATTTCGTTTCTTGGTCGCTCGCTGCTTCCTCTTGCTCGTTTTGCGCCTTTTGCCAGGTTGAGTCAGGATCGTACGTTTTCATCGCCTTCCCGATCTCTTCTGTCTTCTTCCCCAGGTCCTTCTGCAGCACCACTCCGTCCGCTCCCACGATAAACGTCATGACTCCCGACGACCGGTACATTGCCGGATACGCAACGAATGCAAATCCTCCGGTCATTTTCCCGTCCACGATGTAGTTCTTCGCTCCGCCTGGTGCGCCCTTGCCTTGCGACGTAAGCACGTGGAACAAATATCCGCGGTAGGGAGTCGGAGGTCCTGCTTCGCCCTTTTTATATCCTTCGGCGTTCGCTTGCGCCACCAGTGGCCCGATGGGGCTCTGTGGTTCCCCTTCGGAAACTTTCCAGTAGAGTCCGTTATGCTTTCCCTCATCGCTGAAGGTCTGCTGCGCGTACTCGCCACCTTCTATCGAGTAGTATTGTTTCTGCGCCGCCACCAGCGCCTGGCAGATCCTGATGGCCGAGATTTCATTCCGCCCAATTCGCCTGTATAAAATCTCGTTTTCTCCGGCGGGCGTATCGAAGTACCACACCTTCCCTTTGTTCACGATGGGTATCGGAGCCGGCCAATTCTCAGCGCCGATGTACAGAGTCGTCATGCTGTTCGGTTCCTTCACCAGCCGGTGCATCTGAAGGTATCTCTGCACGAAATTCTCGCGATTTTCCGTATCCTGCACGGCGTCCCCGGAAGAGATGACGTCCTTACCCGCGGGTCCGAGAATCTGCAGCAAAGCCTTTTCATCATTGTTTTGCAAGGCGGCCACCAGAGCATTGCTCGCCTCCTCCGGAGACGAAAACGTCTCCTGGCCCTTTTGCTGTGCCGCGGAACGCGCGGGAAGGCAGGACGCCAGCAGAACGGCGGCTGCCGCTAATTTAGAAAAACGGCTCCATTGAAATTTCTTCGGCTTTATCCACTGCATGTGGCTTCTCTCCATTTCCGAATTTCACAATTCTTGAAAAGGCTCTCGGAGCATGAATTATCGTGGTCTGCCTCCGCCACCATGGAAGCCTCCGCCCCCACCACCATGAAACCCTCCTCCACCGCCGAAGCTGGCGCTTCCTCGCGCCGAATAGCTTCTTGTCTCTCCGCCGTGATCGTAGTTGCTGAATGCCCCCGTGCGGACGTCGCTCTGTCCGTGCGGTGAAGCGTATCCGCGCGCCGCTTCCGTGTTTCCCTCAAACGGTCTCGGTGACGCGCCGGGATGGTTGTATACATTTCCCGGTCTGTTGAAGTTTCCGGCGGGAGGTCTGCCATCGGCGTACGCATGTCCCGGGGAGCCGCCATAAGGTCTTCCGCCCCGGTAATAATTGTCGCGATTATAAAATGTTCTGCTTCCCGAGTAGTACACGTTCCGGTTGTAAATCACTGTTCGTCGGCCCCAATCAAATCCCCATCGCGGATAACCCCATGCGTATCCGCCAAAAAATCCAATTCCAAACCCGATGCCGAAGGAAAGATACGGGCCGCCGTACCAAATCCCGGGATACGGATACCAATAAGGCCACGGCGAGATTGGGTATCCGTAAACCGCCCACGGATCGTACGCGGGCACGTAAACCACCGTCGGATTGGCCGGCTGAATGATGATTGTCGAGCCTTGCGTCGTTATGGTTTGTTGCGGCGTCGACTGCAGCGTGCCCGCCTGCTGCGCCTTCTGCCGCATCACCTGAATCGCGTTCATCACATCATCCTGCTGGTTGTAGTAAGCGTCGCCCAGCGATGACGTCCACGATAGATTCTTGTCCATATTTCCCAGGACGGACGGAAACGCCGTAAGCGCCTTCACGCTCGGATCCCAAGGCTGCTGGTTCACGGCTTGCGCCAGCGCGTCCCCCTGCAAGTTTGGGTTCGCTTGCAACCACCGGTCTGCTTCCACGACCTCTTCGGGGTATGTCGACGCCGCTAGAATTTGGGCCACCAGCGAATCCGGATACAGCGCGATAGGAGCCACGAGCTGCTGCAATTGTTCGGGCGTCTGCGGTGCGTATTGTTGCTGCGGCGGAGCCTGAGACTGGTCCTGCGGCTGAGACTGGTCTTGTGCCTGAGATTGGTCCTGCTCCTGCTGATCCTGCTCCTGATATGCCGCCAGGTTCTGCGGCCACGTTGCCGTCAGCAATGCCAGTGACGCGATGAAACACAATGCCCGCGTTCCTTGTCGAAATCTGGAGCCGTGTCCACGTTCGTAGATGTTCATGCGCTTGAACCCCTCTATCCCTGCAAGCCAGGAGGCCTTCAGCTCTTTAGACCGCTGAGAAGGGCGCATGGTTGCAAAATCACTTTGCCTCCATTGCTCACCCGATAAAAATTTTCGCTTTCCAGACCTTCCAAACTCTCTGCTCCCTATCACTCCGCTGGGCATCTTATTGGAATCTTAGGGTAAAGTAGAATGATGCACGAAACGCAAAATCGTTTGAAGGACTCCGCAAGTCCTTATCTCCGTTCAGCCGCCCATCAGCCTATCGACTGGCACGAATGGGGCGAAGAGGCCTTCGCTCGCGCCCGCGCCGAGCAAAAGCCCATTCTGCTCGATATCGGCGCCGTCTGGTGCCATTGGTGCCACGTCATCGATCGCGAAAGCTACGAAAATCCCGAAATCGCCGCTCTCATCAATGCAAATTACGTCGCTGTCAAAGTCGATCGCGACGAGCGTCCCGACGTCGACTCGCGCTATCAATCCGCCATCAGCGCCATTTCCGGTCAAGGCGGCTGGCCCCTCACCGCCTTCCTCACACCCGACGGCAAGCCGTTCTTTGGCGGCACCTATTTCCCGCCCGAGGATGCCATGAACCGTCCCGGCTTCAAGCGCATCCTCTCCGCCATCGCCGATGCTTTCCAGACGCGCCGCAGCGAAGTCGATTCCTCCGCGAAAGCTCTCGAAGACGCCGTCGCCAAAGCTGAAATCTTTCACGGTGGCCGCGCGGATTTCAATCCCGCTGTCATCGACTCCATCGTCGATTCCGCTGTGCACCAGTTTGACGAGCACAACGGCGGCTTCGGCCACGCGCCGAAATTTCCCCACGCCTCGGCCATTGACCTTCTTCTTGACCGCGGCCAGACAGCGCACGACGCGAATCTTCTCCACATTGCCGCGCATACTCTCGAAAAAATGGCTCTCGGCGGCGTTTACGACCAGCTTGCCGGAGGCTTCCACCGCTATTCCGTCGACGAGCGCTGGTGCGTCCCGCATTTCGAAAAAATGTCTTACGACAATTCCGAGCTTCTCCGGAATTATCTCCACGGATTTCAAGTCACCGGCAGCGCGCTGTTTCGGGAGACGGCCGAAGGCATCATCACCTGGGTTAATGAAGTTCTTTCCGACCAGCGGCGCGGCGGCTTTTATTCCAGCCAGGATGCCGACCAGACGCTCGAAGACGACGGCGATTATTTCACTTGGACCACCAAGGAAGTCCGCGAAGCGCTCTCGCCCGAAGAGTCGCGCGCCATCGAGATGTATTACGACGTTGACCCGCACGGTGAAATGCACCACAACCCGCAGAAGAATGTCCTGTGGGTGCGCGAATCCATCGCCTCGCTCGCCCAGCGCCTCTTCCTGGACGAAGCCAGCACGCGCATCCTCCTCGCTCGTGCAAAAGGGAAATTGCTAGCTGCGCGTCTAGCTCGCCGTCCTACGCCGATGATCGACAACACCCTCTACGTCGCCTGGAATTCGATGTTTGTTGCGGCGTATCTCGAAGCTGCCCGCGTTTTGCAAAGGGACGACTGCCGCGCGTTCGCTCTGAAAACTCTCGACAGAATTCTTGCCGAGGCTTGGAATGATTCGCGCGGCTTCTTGCATCGCGTCGGCGGCGCGCCTCTCGAAGGCTCGCTCGATGATCAAGTCTTTGCTGCTGCCGCGCTTCTCGACGCCTACGAATCCACGCTCGACCGCCGCTACTTCGACGTTGCCGAGCGCGCCATGCAGCTCGCTGTTGAGCGTTTCGGCGATCCCGACGCAGGCGGTTTTTTCGATCGCGCCCGCGACGCCGCTCCCATGGGCGGCCTCGATGTTCGGCGCAAGCCGCTGCAGGATTCCCCTACGCCCGGCGCGAATTCCGTCGCCGCCATTGTTCTCGATCTTCTCTACGCCTTCACCGGCAATCGCCTTTATCACGATTGGGCGGAAAAAACTCTGGAGGCCTTTGCGGCGCGCATTCCGCAATACGGTCTCTTCGCTTCCACCTACGGTCTCGCCGCGCTCCTGCATTCTCGCCACACGCTGCAAGTCGTCATCCTCGGCGCCGGAGGCGATCCCCAGGCTGCCGCTCTCGAAAAATCCGCCAACGAAATCTATCGCTTCGGCAAAGCCGTCCTCCGCGTTACACCAGAACGGCTCGCCAACGCCTCGCTCGCCCCCGCTCTGCGCGAAACATTGCCCCATCTAGACGCCGCAATGCCGCAGGCCCTTGTCTGCTTTGGCGCCTCTTGCCTTCCGCCCGTCTCCGACCCCGCATCTCTCGCGGAAATATTGAAGAAGGAATACGGCTTGACGGTGGCTCGCTCCGCCGCCGAACGCTGAATTGGGTTCTCGCTGTTTTGCAACTTCTGCGCCTCGTTGCCCCCGGTCGTACGGCCCGGCAATCTTTCCTGAGAAGCTGCTAAACGGTTTGCCGTCTTCGCTTTCTGGTTAATACGAATTTATCTCCACCGACACGCAATCTTATTCGTACGTTTTACGGCGATTCATCCAAGTGGCGTATTGCAACAGTGTCGCGAATGGCGCGCCTTGCACTTCGCGACCCTACACGCCATTTGGAGGACTTCGAGATGCGTCCAGTTGAACTGCTCCGTCGTGCGCTCGGCTTCGGCCTCGTCTGCAGCCTGCTTGTGATCGGGCTTGCGGCATCCGTTCGTGCCCAATGCCAATTGAATTCGCCGTCCGGAAAGATTAAGCACGTCGTTTACATCGAATTCGACAACGTGCACTTTACCCGCGACAATCCCAACGTTCCCTCGGACCTCGAGCAAATGCCGAACCTCCTCAATTTCATCGAGCAGAATGGCACGCTCGACGCCGGTGACCATACGGTCCTGGTCTCCCACACCGCAAACGACATCCTCACCACGCAGACCGGTCTCTATTCCGACGATACTGGCATCTTCATCGCCAATAGCTTCGGCGTGTTTGCCAATGGCGCTGGTGTGTTTCCTTCCTCGTTCTTCTACTGGACCGACTTGGTGTCGGATATCAACGCCAGTTCCGACGACAACACCTTCGCGCTGACCACGCCGGAGGGGACCAACGTGCCCGCGCCCTGGGTGCCGTTCACTCGCGCGGGATGCACGGTCGGCGCCTTTTCGACGGCCAACATCGTTCTCGAACGCGCGCCGTTCGACATTGACAAGGTCTTCGGCTCTGGCTCACCACAAGCCATGGAGAGCAGCACGAACCAGAACAACGACTTCATCGGTGCGTCAATCCATTGCGCGCTCAATGATCCGCTCTGCCAATCCAACTCCTCCTTGGGCGTTGTCGGCGTTCCCGATCTCCTTCCGGATGAGCCGGGCGGCTACTCCGGTTACCAGGCCTTGTTCGGCTTGAAGTACATCAACCCCGCGCTCACCGGCAGCTCTACGGGAGCCATCGTCGATTACCACGGCGTTCCGCTTACCGGATTCAACCAGTTGAACTTTGATCCGACGCCGGCGCAAACGCTCGCAGTCGTCGAAGCCATGTTGAAAAAGGGCATTCCCGTCGTCTACGCCTATATCGCCGACGCTCACGACAACCAGGAGGAAAAATCGATCGACTCCGCGGGTACCTTTGGTCCTGGTGAAGCTGCCTATGTCGCTCAGTTGGCCGATTACAACGCCGCGTTCGGCACCTTCTTCCTGCATCTCAAGGAAGCCGGCATCAATGCCGACAACACCCTGTTCATCTTCACCCCCGACGAAGGCGACCATTTCGTCGGCGGCGCTCCGACCCCGGCGAATTGCGACGGCGCAAAAATCAAGAAGAACGGTGAAGTCATTGCCGATGTCCCCTGCACCTACGGAACCAACGGCGTGGGCGAACTAGACATCAATCTCCTCGGCCTCACGCAAGCCGCTGGCGATCCGTCCCAGTACTCGATCCATTTCGACGATGCCGCCACCACTTACGTGAACGGACAGCCGCTCTCGGACAGCAGCAGTGTCCGCACGCTGGAGCAAACCATGGCAGGCCTGACTGCGATCAACCCCCATACCGGACTCAGCGAGAGCTTGCTCGGAACCGGTCTGGGTCCGGATCTCCAGGGAGCCATTGTCGATCCGGCAGCGATGCATCTGCTCCACATGAACACAGTTGCCGATCCCAATCGCGAACCCACTTTCACGTTCTTCGGCAATCCCAATTTCTTCTTCGAGACCTCGGGCAGTAACACCCCAGTCGTAGGCACCGGCTTCGCCTGGAATCACGGCGATATCCAGCCCGAGATCGCCCGCACCTTCATCGGTGTTGCCGGTCCCGGTGTAAAGAACCTTGGCGTCACTACGCCGAAGGATTTCTTCACCGACCACGTCGACCTTCGGCCCACCATGATGACGCTTCTCGGCCTTACCGACGACTATCAGCACGATGGCCGCACGATCACCGAGCTGCTTCAACCGAACGTCCTGCCATCCAGCTTGCGCGCGCATTCCGATACGCTCCTGCAGCTTGGGCAAATCTACAAACAGATTGACGCGCCGTTCGGCGATCTCTCCGAAGACGTTCTCAAGATCTCGACGTATGGGATTACGAGCACTTCGGATGGCGACGTGGTCTACACCAACCTCGAAAACCTCATCTCGCAGTGGACCAGCGAACGTGATGGCCTCGCTGCGCAAATCAAGTCCATGTTGGAGGGAGCCGAGTTCGAGGGCATACCGATCAACGAGAGGCTTGCGAACAACGTAATCACCGAGTCGCAGGCGCTTCTCGACCAGGCGAAGTTCTGCACCAACCATCTGGCAAAGTGCAGTAAGTAGCATCGTTCTGCGTCCGTTGGCGCCTGAGCTCCATGCTCAGGCGCCAACCAACTTTTCAGTTCGTCAGCGCACGGCTTTTTATCCTGAGGACGAAGGCCAGTCGTGCCGTAACCGGCATGGGGAAACGCGGCTTCAGCCGCTGAGGGGAGGCCTTTGTCCTGAACCTCGTGCGCCAACTCTTCTTCTCGGTCGAAGCGGGACTTTGGCTCCCAAACTTTACTCTCCGTGCTCGGGTGCCAACGGTGTCTTTCGGTGGAAGCGGAGGGCTTTAGCCCTGGCGGCTTGTGTCGCACCCCTTGCAATCGACGACCTATACCTCCCGCGCAGTAAACCAGCAACGGCCGGTCCTGCGCCAATTCCTTCGCGCGCACTTTCAGCTCGCGGCATTCGGTTGTGGAAAAGACTTCCGGATTTATTTCTCCGAGTAATATCCTTCGCGCGCCTGCACCACCAACCCCTTGTCCGTCGTGGTCAGCACAATCTTGTGAAATCCCCCGCCCGGTTCCGTTCCGCTCGGCACGTATCCCAGGCTGTACTGGTTGCGCAGCTCTTCGGCAATCTTCGCGTAGATGTCGTCCACTGTTTCTTTCTTTGAAACCTTGAACATCTCTCCGCCCGTCGCGCTCGAAAGTCTCTCTAAAACTTTTTTCCCGTCCGGGCGCTCTTGCTGTGGCGGCCGCCCGCTTCCTGGCCACTGCCCGCCGGGGCCTCCCATCCCGCCGCCGTGTCCCCAGCCGCCATGGCTGAAGCCGCCGTGATTCTCATATGCCTCTTCGTCGGCAAATAGAATCGAATAAATCTGCGTGTCCGCATGCTGCGCGGCGTCGATCGCTTCTTCCATGCTCACTTTGCTTCCGCGATCCACGCCGTCCGAGAGAATGATCACCGCCTTGCGCCCTTTCTGCTTTTTCATCAGCTCGTTCGACGCCAGGTACACGGCGTCGTAGAGCGTCGTCCCACCGCCGCCGTGGTGTCCTTGATACTGAGGAGCAAAGTCCGCGCCCATGTAAACAGGCCGCTCATCTCCATCTGACCGGCTCAGTTCCGGCATCCCGAGATCTTCGAGGGCTTTTTCCAATTTTTCCTTCGAGTTCGTCAAATCCTGCAGCAGCTCCACGTCGCGGTCGAAATGAATCACGAACGCCTTGTCCCGGTCCACGCGCAGCATGTCGTCCAGAAATTTCTGGCTAGCCTCGCGCTCTTGCCCCAGCACGTTTCTTTGGCTCAAGCTCGTATCCACCAGCAACCCCAGCGTCAATGGCACGTCCGTGTCGGCGACAAAGTAAGTGATGGTCTGTGGGCTCCCGTCTTCCGTCAGTGCGAATTGATCTTTTGTAAGGTTCGGCACAATTTTTCCGTGCTTGTCTTTCACCGTGGCGTACACGGTCACCAGATTTGCCTGCACCTTGATCGGCGGCCCCTGCGCCTTCGCAGGAGTCTGCGGGCCCGCTTGTGCAGCCGCTTGCGCCGTCGGCTCTGTCTTTGCCTGCTGCTGTCCCTGCGCCTGTGCGTGAGCCAGCGCCGTCGCCACCAGCCCCAGCGCAATCGCGGCGCCCAGTATCACACCCCATCTCCAGTAAATCCGCTTGTAGCGTTTGTCGCAGCGTTCGCTCATCTTCCTGCCTTCATCTTCATAGTTCTCCATCCAAGCCTTCTGAGTTCCGAAAATTTAGTTCGTCGCGTTCTCAAATCGTTGTGAACTGCCCTCGCGCAAGATCCGCGTCGTTTCTTGCGCTTCGCGGTTCCTCTGATTGCTCCGCTCAAATTCCGGTGCCATAATGCTTTCTTCCCTCAGCTTGCAAGACGGCTGCGGGCGTACATGGGGGCTCCTATGGCATTGCGCGACGCTTGGATCGAGAAGCGAAACACGGCGATGAACAGTGGTAATCGAAATTTCTCCCAGATGCATTTTGCCCGCAAGGGCATCCTTACCGAGGAGATGCTCTACGTCGCCACACGCGAAAAAATCTCGCCCGAGCTCGTCCGCGACGAAGTCGCCCGCGGCCGTGCCATCATTCCCGCCAACATCCATCACCGCAATCTCGAGCCGATGGGCATCGGCGTCGCCTTCTTCTGCAAAATCAACGCCAACATCGGCAACTCCGCCACCACCTCGAATGTCGACGAAGAGCTCGAAAAACTCCATCGCGCCGTGCATCTCGGTTCCGACACCGTGATGGACCTCTCCACCGGCGGCGATATCCCGAAAATCCGCAAAGCCATCATCAACGCTTCGCCCGTACCCATCGGCACCGTCCCGATTTACGAAGCCATCTCCCGCGTCCGCCGCGCCGAAGACCTCTCCATCAATCTGATGCTCGAAGTCATCGAAGAGCAGGCCGAGCAGGGCGTCGATTACATGACCATCCACGCCGGCGTCCTCCGCCAGTTCCTCCCTCTCGTGCGCAGCCGCATCACCGGTATCGTCAGCCGCGGCGGCGCGCTCCTCGCCCAGTGGATGAGCTTCCACAAGCAGCAGAATTTCCTCTACGAAAATTTCGATGCCATCTGCAAAATTTTTCAGAAGCACGACGTCAGCTTTTCGCTCGGCGACGGCCTTCGCCCCGGTTGCCTCGCCGACGCGAGCGACGAAGCGCAATTCGCCGAGCTTCGCGTTCTCGGCGAGCTCACCAAAAAAGCCTGGGAATACGACGTGCAAGTCATGATCGAAGGCCCCGGCCACATTCCCATGGATCAGATCGAGCTCCAGGTGAAAAAAGAAGTCGAGCTGTGCCACGAGGCGCCCTTTTACACCCTCGGCCCGCTCGTCACCGATATCGCTCCCGGCTACGACCACATCACCAGCGCCATCGGCGCAGCGATGATCGGCTGGCACGGGGCGTCCATGTTGTGTTACGTTACTCCTAAGGAACATCTTGGCCTGCCCAATGCCGACGACGTTCGCCAGGGCGTGATCGCCTACAAAATCGCCGCGCACGCCGCCGACGTCGCCCGCCATCGCCCCGGCGCTCGCGATCGCGACGACGCGCTCAGCTACGCCCGCTTCCTCTTCGACTGGAAAAAACAATTCGAGCTTTCGCTCGACCCCGAGACCGCCCGCAAAATGCACGACGAAACGTTACCAGATGATTATTATAAAGAAGCCAAGTTTTGCTCCATGTGTGGCCCGAAATTCTGCTCCATGAACACCACGCAGATCGCCGAAGCCTATCAAGGCCTCGACCAGAAAGAACGCGAAGCGCGCTTCGCCGAGCTTCTCGCCAAGGTCGAAGTCCCGGGCGCGTCCCCCGCCGCCGCTCCTTCCGGCGCGGCCTCTTCTTCCCATGCCGCCGGAAAAGCCTGAGCAGCAGCTCCGCGAGGAATTCAACCGCTGGGCGGACTCCGGCAAGGGCGAGGAGATGGAGCACGACCACTGGCCCATCACGCGGCCCGCGGTCGAGCAGATGCGCCTCGCGCCCGCCGACAGGATTCTCGACGTCGGCTGCGGCGCGGGCTGGCTTTCGCGCATCCTTGCCGCGCGCGTCCCGCAGGGGCGCGTGGTCGGGATGGACATTTCCGACGAAATGATCCGCCACGCCCGCGAGAAAAGCGCCTCGCTGGCGAACGTCGAGTTCGTCGTCGGCACCGTCGACGCCATTCCGCGCCCGGACGGCGTGTTCGCGCACGCCGTCTCCGTCGAATCGGCGTATTACTGGCCCGATCCCGCGGCGGGCCTGCGCGAAATCCATCGCGTCCTGCGGCCCGGCGGGCGCGCTTGGATCGACATCAACTATTACCGCGACAATCCCAACAGCCATCAGTGGGGCGCGCTGCTCAACGTTCCCACGCACCTGCTCTCCGCCGGCGAATGGAAATCTCTTTTTCGCGCCGCCGGTTTCCGCGAAGTCGCGCATCAATTCATCCCCGACCCCACGCCCACTCCCGAGGTCTACACCGGCCGCTGGTTCCGCGACGCCTCTCAGCTCGCCGCTTTCAAAAAAATGGGCGCCCTCCTCGTCCAAGCCACGAAATAGGCGGGCTGGGATGACGAGTTCGCACCTTCCGGGCATTTCGCCTCGCCTTATATATGAACATATGTATACTGGTATAACGATGGAAGGGGCGCTGAAGCCTGTCCGGTGGGTGGGAAGCTCGTTGCGGGACTTGCGCTCTTTCCCTCGCGCGGTCCGCATCGAAATTGGGCAGGCGCTCTTTGCGGCCCAGGAGGGCAGGACCGACCCTGCCGCGAAGCCGCTCAGAGGCTTCGGCGGTGCCAGCGTAATGGAAATCGTGGCCCCGCACGATGGAAACACGTGGCGGGCGGTTTATACGGTGCGCTTTCAGGATTTCATCTATGTGTTGCATACGTTTCAAAAGAAGTCCACGAGGGGCATTGCAACGCCGCAACGCGAAATCGAGCTGATTCGGCGCCGGCTGGCAGAAGCCGAGCGGGATTTTCGGGAAAGGGGCAATTGAAATGAAAACGAAGACGAAAAAGGCGCGCAGGCGCTCCACGCGCGTAATCCAAGGCAGCGGAAATGTTTTTGCCGACCTTGGCGTTCCCAATCCCGAGCAGGAGCTGCTGAAGGCGCAGCTCACATTGCAAATTCACACGATCCTCAAGGACAGCGGCATGACGCAAGCGGCAATCGCCCGCATTCTCGGCGTGCAGCAGCCCCAAGTTTCCCTGTTGATGCGAAATCGCTCGGGCAACTTCTCTGTCGGCCGCCTGATGGAATTCCTTATGGCGCTGCGGCGCGACGTGGAAATCACCGTGCGCCCCACGCGCAAGGAGCACGGCGCTCTTTCGGTTGTCTCTGTCTGAATGGCCGGCAAGTGATCGCCGTCTTGCCTTCGCCGTTTTCGGAGTGCGGCGCCCTGGCGCCGCTTTGCACCTTGCTTCCACCTTTGCTTTTTTTTTGGAGTGCGGCGAGTCATCGCCGCTTTGTTTTTTTTTGTTGCGCACCGAGAATTTTTTCGAAAATTTGCCCACCGTAGCTGTGGACTTGAGAAAGCCTGAAAAATTCTGCTACATCTGAGTCAGCCAGGCTGACCTTAATTTGCGCTTACACAGCCAAATTTGGCGGCTTTTGGCGGTTGGGAGGACGCATGCGACGCGACGTGACCCTTTCCCGCCATATCCCGGAACAGATCCGGACCAAGCGGGCCTACCGGAC